>ERZ795032.26-NODE-26-length-211801-cov-8.061253_pt1 | contig 211801 bp, 218 predicted proteins | sample MGYA00375124_ERZ795032 | MGnify/ENA primary metagenome ERZ795032 (study PRJEB30167, sample SAMN05720154) | activated sludge metagenome | isolation source: Anaerobic digester | place: China | collected 2015-12-16 ... | reverse complement strand
TTCACTGTCCCGTTTAAGCAACCTGGGGGTGACATTTTCACTGTCCGTTGACACCCCGCAGATCCTTTATCTCCGGCATTTTCACAACCTCCCCCTGACACTTTTCACATCTGCGGATGCTTGCCCAAAATTGTAAGCAGTGCTAGAATACGCTAAAGCACTTATCGGGAGGGATTTTACATGGCTGAAAAGTGGAAGGATCGTCTGACCGATCAATTATGCGAGGCTATCCTGTCACTTGAGACCGTCGACGATGTCTACCGATTCCTGGAGGATATCGCCACGATCGGGGAGATCAGGGCCCTTGCACAAAGACTTGAGGTGGCCAAGCTCTTGAGCGAGGGGTTCACTTACCCCCAGATCGCGCAACAGACCGGAGCAAGCACCGCAACAATAAGCAGGGTGAAGAAGTTCCTGGAGTACGGAGCCGACGGTTACAGGCTCGTTCTGGAACGCCTCAAGAAAAAGAACTAGATATCAGAACCCGTCCTTTCGGAGCGCCCCTTTTAGGGGCGCTTTTCCTATCTGAGCAGCCGGCTCAGAAGGCTCTCTCTGACCCCCATCGCTCCCGTCGGGCACATCTCATGACAGCAGAGGCACTGGACACACCTCTTCCGGTCGATACGGGGCCATCCTCCGTAGAGGGGCTCTATGGCTTCAACTGGGCAGACCTTCATGCAGATCCCGCACCGGATACAGGCACCACTTTCCAGTACCGGTTTCAGGCTTACCAACTGATGGGCCGCTCCCCGGAGAAAGGATGGTATCATTCTCACCGCTGAAGGCGCTCTCTTGAAACCCCTGCAGGGCAGTTCCTCCCAACGGGCACCCCTCAGTTCGATATCATCCCTCTTCTGGGGACCATCGATCCTTCCCGAAGCTACTGACAGAAGAGGGATCGACAGGGGATCGCTGAAACCCATGATAACGGCCTGGACAAAATCAAGGGCAAGACCGTTGAGGGAGGCTGCGACCCAGCCTACCCTTCTTGCCCTTCCGTGGGAGGGTCCATAACCCTCCATTCCTTCCACTGCATCCAGGACAAACATGTCGGGGACCCTGACCGAAAAGATGTCCACGATAGCCTCGGGAAGGAAGTTCCGAGACCTTGCCCCGTGGGCCCTCTTCCTGGTATCGGTATCGGCAGCTCCGAACATGTTCTTGATGGCTCCTGTGATCTCTGTCTCCACATGGGTCTTGAGCTTCGAAACACCGATCACACAGGAAGCCTTGAGAAGTTCAGCCGAAAATCGCAGCGTTTCCAGCTTTCCGGGGTTTGGGGGGCTGACCTCAGCAAAACCGCCCCTGGACAGAAGTCCGAACCTGGCGGGGATCTCACGGCAGATCTCCTCCACTCCAGTCTTCCGGAACAGTTCTGCCTCCTGGTGACGGAAAATATAACCGGGGTTGTCTCCGATCATTACGTCGGGACATCCCGCCAGGATCAGCTCCATTGAGAGGGCTCTCAGGATCTCAGGGTGGGTCGTTACAGCCCTGGAGGGGTCGCTGGGAGAGAGAAGGTTGGCCTTGACAATGACGGGAGCGACAAGGGGAGGGAATGAACCGCAGAGCCGAAGGGCTTCTCTTACCGCAGTCTCCACGACCTCCCTGTCATAAGAGGAGCATGGGACGCAGGAGACAACGAAGGGAGGACCCATCAGATCGCCGACCTTCCTTCCGGGAAGGGACAACGGTCACTCAGGGGGCATTCGTTGCAGAGGGCCTTCCTCGCGGTACATAGATTTCTTCCGTGGGTGATCATGTTCAGGTGGGCCTCAAGGTAACGTCTTGGGGGAACAATCTCCTCCATGAGATCCTGTATCACTTCGGGGACCATGGAGGCATCGGCCCAACCCAGCCTTCTTGATACCCTTGCCACATGAGTGTCAACCGGGAAGGCCGGCCGGCCCAGATCGAAGAGCAGGACGCAGGCGATGGTCTTTGCGCCCACCCCGGGAGTACCCGCAAGGAATTCACGGATCCTTCCCGTCTCCCATTCATGCATGGCCTGCAGGGAATAGGTACCGAAGCTGGAACGGACCCTTTCCAGTACCTGAAGGATCCTCTGGGCCTTGATGTTGGCTATTCCTCCGGACCTGATCGTGTCGGCAATATCCTGCAACGGAGCAGCGGCGACCTCCCCCCACGAGGGGAATCGGGCCTTCAGGGAAGCGAAGGCCCTGTCCCGGTTCCGGTCATTGGTGTTCTGTGAGAGTATGGTGAGGACAAGTCCGTCGAGGGGTTCGTCCGAGCAGGGGGGGTGAACTCTCTCCCCCTGTCTCCAGGTCATCTCCAGGTCGTCAAGGCAGGACCTGACAATGGTCCCTGTAGGCCTGGCGAAAACCCTCATTCCCCGGTCCCGCCGCCGTGTTCATCGTCATCTTCGCTCTGATCATCGTGATCCTCTTCGGGCTTTCTCTTCCCGGCCTTCGAGTTGTTCTTCTGTTTCGAGGCTTTCTCGTACCAACCCTTAAGTTTGGTGTAGACCCTGGAATAGATGCTTCCCGGGGTGTATCCACCCTTCTCTGCCATCTTTCCGGGCTCTGTCCCCGTAAGGATCAGAAGACCCTCATCAATGGAAGAAATGGCCCATATGTTGAACTTCCCCGCCTTTACAGCATCGGATACATCGTGAACGAGCATCAGGTTCCTTACGTTCTGTTTCGGGATAATGACCCCCTGGTCCCCCGTAAGTCCCCTCAAACGACAGTATTCAAAGAAACCTTCTATCTTCTCGTTGACGCCTCCAATGGGCTGTATGTTCCCATGCTGGTCGACCGAACCGGTGACGGCCACACCCTGCTTAAGGGGAAGATCCGCAAGGGCTGAAAGGATGCAGTATAGTTCCGTCGAAGAGGCACTATCCCCCTCTATTCCCCCGTAGGTTTGCTCAAAGGTGATCCTGGCCGTAAGGGAGAGGGGGAAATCCCTGGCAAACATCCTTCCCAGGTAGCTGCCAAGGATCATAAGGCCCTTGTTGTGGATCGGGCCTGTCATCTTGACCTCCCTTTCGATGTTGACTATACCCTCGGCACCCATGTAGACGTTGGCAGTGATCCTCACAGGATGTCCGAACATGTGGTCTCTCATGTCCACAACGGTGAGGCCGTTGATCTGTCCTACCACTTCTCCCTCGGTCAGTATCCTGATCGAATCCTGCTCAAAGGCCCTCCTGATCTTCTCCTCCACGAGGTTCGTCCTGAAGATCTTCTCCTTCAGGGCCCTCCGGACCTGTCCGGCTCCTGCTACATCCAGCTTTGCCTGGGAAGCCCATGCGGAAGACTCGACGACAAGCTCTGCGATCCTGTTGAACTGGGTGGACATCCTTTCGCTGTCCCCCGAAAGCCGGGCGGACCACTCAATCAACTCCGCCACCGCATCGGAAGAAAAGGGAAGGAGATCTTCCTTCTTGGCGTAGCCCGCGACGAAACAGGCCATCTGTTTTTCGGTCTCAGGATCCCTCGGCATATCGGTGTCGAAATCTGCCTTGATCTTGAAAAGCTTCTGGAACTCGGGGTCGTATATCAGGAGAAGATGATAGAGGTATCTCGTCCCTATCATGACAACCTTGAGATCGACAGGTATGGCTTCCGGTCTCAGAGAGGAGACGGGTATCACTCCCAGCTGTTCCCCCAGGTTCTCTATCACCAGTTCTCCTGTTCTGAGGACTCTCTTGAGGGCATCCCAGGACATGAAGTTCCGCAGGATCTCTTCGGCCTGCAGGACAAGATAGCCACCGTTGGCCCTGTGGATGACCCCGGAGATGATCTTTCGGAAGTCGGTGGTCAGCATGCCCTGCCGGCTCTCGTACTCGACCTTGCCGCAAAGATTGTAGTAGGTGGGGTTGGTCTCCCAGACTACTGGAGCCCCTCCTTCGGGATCGTTGGTCACGAAAATGTTGACCAGGTACCTGGAAAAATCCACATCGGCGCCTTCATCCCTTGCAGCGGCTATGAACATGTTGAAATTGGAGATAATGTCCTCGGAAAGGGCGTCAACCCACTCCCCTATCTTGCCTTCTCTGCCGAACTTTTCTCTGGTCTCCTGAAGGTAGGGGGCAATGGCGGCTCGAGAAATCTCCGATTCGAGTTCCTTGATCCTCTCCTTCAAGGATTTCTCAAGATCCCTGATCTTCCTGAGAACTTCAAGGGTCCTTTGGGATATTTCCTCGGAGATCTCCTGCAAGGCCTTTTTCTGGTCCTCCGAAAGAGACTCGAAGTCCTCCTGCATCATCTCCTTCATCTCTTCCCTGCCGTTCGACGGAGCTTCGGAAGAAGAGGGATCGGGCTCAGTCTCCTGCTCCTGGGCTACGCTCTCCTCAGACTCTTTGACCTTGCCACCTTCATCGGATTTCTCCTGTCCCTTCAGGATCATGGGGATATTCACGAAACCCTGGGGAGTCCTCTTGATAACGAACCCCTTCTCTTTCGCCCAGGATCTCAGCTCCTCCATGATGCGGTTCACCTGCTCCTGGAAATCCTTCACCAGCTGAGCCTTTGCATCTTCATACTGGCTGTTCTCGAAGGCCTTGCTGAGAGTGCTCTTGAGCTCTTCAACCAGTTCTTCCAGGTGTGAGGCCAGTTCTTTGGCCTGGCCAGTAGGAAGATCTATGGCAAGTGGCTCTTCGGGGTTACTGAAGTTGAAGGCATAGATGTAGTCCCTGGGGGCCGGCTCGGAATCGGCCTGGTCCTGTAACCTCTCCAGGGAATAGGTTGTTCGGCCGCTACCATGGTCTCCGACGACGAAAATGTTATAACCTCTGTTCTTGATCCCCATTCCGAAGGTCATTGCCTGCACTGCTCTCTCCTGGCCGATCAGGTCTTCCAGGCAGGGGACATCAAGGGTCGTCTCAAAACCCAGTGATCCCGGATCGGTCCTCTTTCTAAGATGCTCCGCCGGCAAGAGATTATCGATGGTCTTCATGGCCTGGTGGCCCCCCTTTCTCCGCTCTCTCAATGATACCACCACCGTATACCCTGTCATTATAATAAAGCACGAGGGACTGCCCTGGGGCTACCCCGCTCACTCCTTCAGTAAAACGACAGGAAAAGGATCGGTCGTCTACCTGCTCCAGAATACAGGGATATGGTCTGCACCGGTAACGTTGACATCCATTGAGCCTTTCTCCCGCAACGGGTTCCACGTGCCATACGGGGTCGCTGCAAAAAACCTCTTCAACCACGAGATCCCCCTGTCTTCCTACCACAAGTTCATTGAGAGACATCCTCTTTTCCACCACGAACCAGGGACCGCCGGAGAGGGATAGCCCCTTTCTCTGTCCAATGGTGTACCTGTACAAGCCTCTATGGTATCCCAGTTCCTCTCCGGAAGTTGTCACGATCCTGCCCGGGATGAATGGACCTGCGTTAAGTTCGACGGTCTCTTCTAGCTTTCTTCCTGGAATGAAACATATATCCTTGCTCTCGCCTACGCCTTCGAACAGTCCCGGGAAGCGTTCTTCGCAAAACGCCCGTACTTCCCTCTTGGTGATCCCGCCAAGAGGGAAACAAGTCTTTTCCAGAATGGTCACAGGTATCCTGTAAAGCATGTAGCTCTGGTCCTTCTCGGGATCGACACCCCTTAACAGGGCAGCGCCTTCGTCGAGGCCTGACGATATCCTTGCATAGTGCCCTGTTGCGACCAATTCCGCTCCAAGGTCCCGGGCTACGGACACAAGTGAGACGAACTTCACCTGCTCGTTGCAGATCACGCAGGGGTTGGGGGTGAACCCCTTTCTGAGATCATCGAAAAAAGGGCGCCGGACCTTACAGTTGAAGAGGCTCTCCACATCAAGCGAGAGGATACTTATCCCCAGTTCCGAAGCGATCCTCTCTATTCTCTTTTCTGCTTCTCCTGAACAGAAAAAGCGAAGATGGACCCCGATAACTTCGAAACCCCTGTCCAGCATTATCGCCGCAGCTGCTGTACTGTCCATTCCTCCGCTGATCCCCACCACAGCCTTCATTGCCAGTTCATCCCACCATTCCGTTCCGGAGAACTTTTCTCGCCTGTGCGACCAGGGTAGGGAGAAGTGCGCTGGCAATAACGATACCCCACTCTGTGACCGAAAGAGGAACGATATCCAGCACTTCCTGCATTATGGGAACGTGACTGATATTGAACTGAAGGAGAGCGGAAAAACCGACACCCGCCAGAAGCCAGGGATTTGCAAAAATCTGCCCCGGATCGCCCAGCAGTGATCGGTTCCTTACATTGAAGACAAAGAAGAGCTGCGCGAAGACCAGGGTATGGAAGCATATTTCCGTAGCCCGGGCAGGATCACCGGGATGAAGGCGAACGGAGAAAGCGTAGGCCGCAAAGACCCCCAGAGATATTACAAGACCGTAAAAGACGATGTTAGCCATATGCCACCTTGTGAGGATATCCTCCTGTCTTTTCTTGGGAGGTCTGCTCATTACGTCCGGTTCTGCAGGATCCAGGGCAAGGGCGAGAGCCGGGGCCACGTCTGTAACAAGGTTGATCCATAGTATCTGGAGAGGGAGAAGGATAGACGGGAGGCCCAGTGCAATACCACCCAGGACGGTGATCACCTCGCTCAGATTGCAACACAGAAGGAAGAGCACTGATTTCCTTATGTTGTCGAAGATCTTCCTTCCCTCTCCGATGGCCGTCACTATAGTTGAGAAACGGTCATCCTGCAGGATTATATCGGAGGCCTCCTTGCTGACCTCGGTCCCCTGGATACCCATGGCTATCCCGACATCGGCCTGTTTGAGAGCCACCGCGTCGTTGACGCCGTCACCCGTCATTGCGACTACCTCACCGGAGGCCTGGAGCGATCTAACTATCCTGAGCTTGTGCTCCGGGGCCACCCTTGCAACGACGGCGATCTCTCTTGCCTGTGAAGCGATCGCTCCCTCCTCCATCTCAGCCAGTTCAGAACCGGAAAGGGCCTTGCTCCCCCCTTGACCAAGTATTCCGACTTCAGCAGCGATGGACCTGGCAGTGACGAGATGGTCCCCCGTTACCATGATTACATGGATGCCTGCATCGATACAGGACCTTACCGAATCTCTAACCTCAGGTCTGGGCGGATCGAAGATCCCGGCAACTCCCAGGAAGGAAAGATCCCCCTCATCATCCCCCCAGGCGAAAGCCAGGGTCCTCATTCCCTGTGCCGCCATAGCCTCGATCCTTTCCATCCACTCTCTCCTGTACTCTTCACTGAAGGTGACAAGCCCGTTTTTTGACCAGACCTTCCTGCACATCTGGAGTATCCTTTCCGGGGCTCCCTTGGCCGCGACCCCATCCCTGTGCCATGTGATCATTCTCATGGTCTGGGAATCAAAGGGCTCCTCCCCGATAATGGGTGTCGCTCTCCTCGTAGCGCCTATGTCAATACCTCTAGAGAGAGCGGATCTGAGCAGAGCCACCTCCATGGGATCTCCAACCTGGGAATCCTCTTCGAGGTGGGCCTTGTTGCAAAGGACGGAAACCCTCAGGAGCAGATCCTCACACTCCGGGTGGGCAGGGACCATGGACCTCACGGCCATGTCGTTCATCGTGAGGGTCCCGGTCTTGTCGGTGCAGATCACAGTAGTTGAACCCAGAGTCTCCACCGATGCCAGGTTCCTGACGAGGGCGTTTCTCTTCGCCATCCTGTGCACACCGATGGCGAGGGTCATTGTGGCTACGAAAGGGAGCCCCTCCGGCACGGCCGCGACCGCCAGGGCTATTCCCGTCTCGATCATACGTACGATCCCCCTGCCCTGGAGGACCCCGAGGCCGGTCACCAGGATCGCTATGCCTATGACCATTCTTATCAGGAGGCCACTAAGTCTTGCCAGGCGTTCTTCCAGAGGAGTGGCCGACTTGCTTACCGTAGAGAGCATGGAACTGATCCTGCCTATCTCGGTCCCCATTCCGGTCCCGAAGACCACCGCCCTCCCCGAACCTCTCACCACTGCGGTTCCCGAGAAGAGACAGTTCTTCCTGTCGGCAAGTTCCGTTCCCACAGGCAAGATCTCTCCTGTCTTGTCTACGGGGAGAGATTCTCCCGTCAGGGCGGCTTCATCGACCCCCAGGTTATACTGTTCAAAAACACGGGCATCTGCTGGCACTACATCCCCCGCCTCAAGAAGAATGATGTCACCCGGAACAAGACTTGCGGCACTTACGGTCCTGATCACACCTCCCCGAAGAGCGACTGCTGTGGGGGAGATCATCGCCTTTAGAGCCATAAGAGCCTTTTCCGCCCTGAACTCGGTTACGAAACCGATACCTCCGTTGATCAGAATGACGACAAGGATAGCAAAAGCATCGAGGGTCTCCTTCATGACAAGGCTTATCAGGGAAGCTCCTGTCAATAGATAGATCATGGGGGTCATGAACTGCCGAAGCAGGCTCTTCCACCATGGTTCAGGTTCTTCAGGGTTGATCTGGTTAGGACCGTACCGCTCTATAAGCTCTTCCACTCTCAGGTCGTCAAGACCTTTTTCCGGGTCGACATCAAGAGCAGCAAGGATCTCCTTGGCATCCAGTGCATGGGCTTTGGTCAGGTCCATAGGGTTCAATGCTCCTTTCCTGTTCGTTGCGGATAGCCTTTCCGGCACCTTCACCGGAACAGGGGCTTGAGCCTCTGTCGGCTGGGCATTACAATTCCCGGAGACCGGAGGTAAGAATTGATAAGACATGTCAGATTTCAAGTAACCGGAGTGGTCCAGGGGATCGGGTTCCGCCCCTTCTGCAGCAGGCTTTCAGGCGAGATCGGTCTTGGGGGTTCCGTAAGGAACACAACAGCCGGTGTCGTAATTGACCTGTATGGAGACCCCGAAGGGATCGATTCCTACATAGAACGCCTGCAGACGGATTGTCCCACCCTGGGCCACATTCAGTCAATCACGATCGTTCTCGACGAAAGGATCGACGACATCCGGAAAAGGCCCTTTGAGATCCTCGACAGTCACGGTTCGGGAGGGGAATATGCCCTCATACCTCCGGACATTGCAACCTGCAGCGACTGTCTTGCGGAGTTGCGGGACCCTGGGAACAGGAGATTCCGTTATCCCTTCATCAACTGCACAAACTGTGGCCCCAGGTTCACGATCATCGAGGGCCTCCCCTATGACAGGCCCCTTACTTCCATGTCCGGTTTCCCTCTCTGCGGAGAGTGTAGCCTTGAATACTCCGACCCGGACGATCGCCGCTTCCACGCCCAGCCTGTTGCTTGTGAAAAGTGCGGCCCCTGTCTTTCCCTTGCCTCCCGTGAAGGCTCCCTGTTGGCACAAGGAGAAGAAGCGCTTCTTGAAGCGATAAGGTCCCTGACATCGGGAGGCATCGTCGCACTAAAGGGGCTCGGGGGCTTTCACATTGCGTGTCTCCCCCAAGATCTTCCGGTCCTTGAACTTAGAAAGAGGAAGAAGAGACCGGCCAAACCCTTTGCTCTGATGGCAAGGAATGAGAAAGCAGCTGAAAGTATCGTGAAACTCTCCCACTTCTCAAGGCAGATCCTCAACTCCCCAAGGCGGCCCATCGTCATCTGCCCCCGCAGATCGCTTTCGGGGGTATCGGACCACGTGGCACCTTACCAGAACTCCCTCGGGATCATGCTTCCCTATACTCCCATCCACCACCTTATTATGGAGGAGATCCCGCTTCTGGTAATGACCAGCGCCAATCTGAGCGACGAGCCCCTTATCTCGGAGAACGGAGAGGTCATTGAAAAGCTGAAGGGTATCGCGGACCTCTTCCTTGTTCACGACAGGCCAATTATCATGAAGATAGACGATACGGTGATCGCGCCTTCCGGGAAGAGGACCATCCTGGTCCGTCGTGGGCGCGGTTACGTTCCCCACCCGATAATGGTCCGAAGGGATATGCCCAGGGTCCTGGCGGCCGGAGCGGAGATGAGATCCACCTTTTCTCTTGGCAGGGGGAGGACCATACTCCCGGGACAATACATCGGAGACCTGAAGCAGCTCGATACAGCCGTCTACTATGAGAAGGCCCTGAGGCATTTTATCAGGCTTTTCGGACTGAGACCCAACCTTTTGGCCGCGGACCTGCACCCCTCCTACGCATGTACCGACATCGCCCAAAAAGTGATGGGAAAACCGGAGGACACCCTCCTGGTCCAGCATCATCACGCACACATGGCGGCATGTCTTGTCGAGAACGGGCACGAAGGAACGGTTCTGGGGATCATTTTGGACGGGACGGGACTGGGAAGCGACAGGAATATCTGGGGGGGAGAGTTCCTTCTCGGCGACATAAGTTCGTTCACCCGGGTGGGTCACTTCAGGGAGGCGCCCCTTCCAGGCGGCGACAGGGCAGTCCTCGAACCTTGGCGTTTTGCCCTGGCCCTTATGGAGAAAGCCCTGGGCCCAGGTGATGCTGAAAGACTTGCAGGAGAGATATGGCCCACCCACAGCCACCTTTTCGGCAGCATTCTTTCAACCCTGGATAAGGCTCCGGTCACATCCTCCTGCGGAAGGCTGTTCGATGCGGTCGCGGCCGTACTGGGGATAAGGGATGTCATCTCTTACGAGGGTCAGGCTGCCATGGAGCTCGAGTCTTCGGCCAGGGGGGGATCCCGTCCAGCCCCTTTCGGGATAAGGGAACAGAACGGAAAGATGATCCTCGATTGGGAGCCTGCTGTTCGATGGATCCTGCTGGAAGGCCTCCGTCTGGGTGCCGCCAGGACATCATCGGCTTTTCACTTCGGCCTTGCAGAGGCTATCTCTGATATCGCCCTTGAGATCTCCAGGAGAACGGGAGTCAGGGAAACGGTCCTTTCCGGTGGGGTTTGGCAGAACAGAAGGCTGCTCAGCCTGGCGATCCCCCTTCTTGAAAGGAGGGGACTAAGGCCCCTCATCCATCATGCCCTGTCTCCCAACGACGAATGCATCTCCGTGGGTCAGGCGGCAGTGGCTTCCGTACACTGGGGCGGCCGGACCACCACATAGTCATTCCAGGTACAGGGCCCGCTTAAGGACCCTGTGCGTCTTGCCGACCGATGGACCACCCCTATTCGAATCTCGGCCCGTAATCTATACTGCTGATCAGATCTAGTTTCCTGAGGCTGTGGATCGCATCAATGTACCTTATGGTCCCGCTCTTGGAACGCATTACGATCGAGTTGGTCACGATCCTGTCTCCCTCGTACCTTACTCCCTTGAGCATCTCCCCGTCTGTAACACCGGTAGCGGCGAAGAAGACGTTGTCGGAGGAGACCAGGTCGTCAAGGGATAGAACGGCGTTGAGGTCCATACCCAGTTCCCTGCACCTGGCAGCCTCCTCAGTGTTCCTTGGCCATAGTTTGCACTCCATGGTGCCCCCGACGCACTTCAGGGCGCAGGCGCTGATAACAGCCTCGGGCGACCCCCCGACGCCCATCAGGAGATCAATACCGCTTCCGTTCTTGCAGGTCATCAGCGCTCCGGCGATATCCCCATCCGATATCAGCCGGATCCTTGACCCCGCCTCCCTGATCTCGGAGATCAGCTGTTCATGCCTGGGTCTGTCAAGAACGACCACTGTCACGTCCTCCACAGCCTTGTCTAGAGCCTTGGCCACCCTGGAGAGGTTTTCGTAGACAGGGGCCTCGATGTCTATCACACCGGCTGCGGAAGGTCCTACCGCGATCTTGTTCATATAGAAGATGTGCTTTGGGTCGAACATGGTGTTCCGTTCAGAAAGGGCGACAACGCTCACGGCATTGGGCCTCCCGAGAGAGAGCAGCCTGGTGCCGTCGATGGGATCGACAGCGATATCCACCTCGGGGTTATTCCCAGTCCCAAGCTTCTCACCGTTAAAGAGCATGGGAGCCTCGTCCTTTTCTCCTTCTCCGATAATGATCGTGCCGTTCATCTCTATTGTGTTTAGCATGTATCGCATACCATTGACGGCAGCATTGTCCGAGGCGTTGCGGTCACCCCTTCCCATCCAGCGCCCGGCAGCCATCGCTGCTGCTTCTGTTGCCCTGACCAGTTCAAGAGCCATATTTCTTTCGGGCTTGTTCATTCATACCTCTCCTTTCTCGTCGCTTGTTCCTTCGTGAAGGAGGGGTCCTTTACAGGGAACCTCTCGAAGATTCCGTCGATGAACCGGAGATAGTATTCGGTGTCGAAGAGCGAATGCAACTCCTCCCCCTTGAAGGCCCCTGCGACGCGTGGGTCATCCTCCAGCACTTCCAGAAAAGATCTGTCCTGGTCCCAGCACTGCATGGCCGCACCCTGAACAATAGCATAGGCATCCTCCCGGGAGAAGCCCTTCTCCACCAGCCCCAGGAGAACCCGCTGGCTGAATACAAGCCCTTTCGAGAGGTCAAGATTCCTTTTCATCACTTCATCCAGGACGGTCATTCCCTCCACTACCTCCCGGGTCTTCTTGAGCATGTAATGGCACAGGTTGAACACGTCCGGCCATATGACCCTTTCTACGGAGGAGTGGCTGATATCCCTCTCATGCCAGAGGGGGATGTTCTCAAGGGATGCAAGGGAGTAGCTCCTGAGAAGCCTTGCCATTCCACAGATCCTCTCACACACAACGGGGTTCTTCTTGTGTGGCATGGCCGATGAACCCTTCTGTCCACTTGAGAACGGTTCAAGAACTTCAAGAACCTCTGTCCTCTGGAGATGCCGTATCTCCTGGGCGATCCTTTCGAGCCCTGACCCCAGGATGGCGACGGCGCATACGACCTGGGCGTGGCGGTCCCGCTGAAGGATCTGGGTTGACACCCTTGCCCGGGTCAACCCCAGGAGATCGCATACCCTCTCCTCGATCATCGGGGGGCAGTGCGCATAGGTCCCGACAGCTCCAGAGATCTTCCCCACCCCTGTCACTTCCATTGCCGCAACAAGACGGTCCCGGTCCCTGCAAAGTTCTTCGTACCAGTTAAGAAGCTTGAACCCGAAAGAAATGGGCTCCGCGTGGACACCGTGGGTCCTTCCAATGCAGGGCGTGAGCCTGTATCTGGCTGCCATGGACAGGATCTCCCCGGAGAGCATCTCAAGTTCATCCAGGAGCAGTCTGATCGACCTGACCAGAAGAAGCGAGGAGGAAGTGTCTATCACGTCACTGCTGGTCAGTCCGAGGTGGATATACCTTCCGTCGGGTCCGACCTTCTCTGCCACGGATGAAACAAAGGCTATCATATCGTGATGGACAGTGTCCTCGATCACCCTTATCCTCTCCATGTCGATATCTGCCTTTTCGAGAATGTTCCTGAGAGCTCCCTCGGGGATCGCGCCCTCCTCCGCCCAGGCCCTGCATGCGGCCAATTCGACTTCAAGCCAGGTCCGGAAACGGTTCTCCAGAGACCAGAGATGCTCCATTTCGTCGGTGCAGTACCTTTCGATCAAGTAATCCAGCTCCCCCCGAGAGAAGATGTCCAGCTGAGCCAGTCAGTCCTTGCTTCATCCAGGAACCTATCGTACACCCCACTGGAGAAATCAGGGAAGGTACAGTCGAAAGGGACCCATCTCTTTCTCATATACCGCATCGTTACCTCCGCGAAGATCCCGTCCCGGAGATATATCCTGTGAGCGTGGTCTTTTGTTGAAGCAAGGACAAGGCGCGAACCGTTAACGTAACCGGGATCGATATTCACCCTGCGATCACTTCCGCTCATCCTTTCTACGGAGCAGGCGAAAAGCTTCCAGTCCGCAAGGTCGCCGGCCCCTGAAAGACCCTGAAAGGACAAAAAGGTCCTGAACAGGACCGGGGAAATACTCTTGTAATAATCGGTATGATCGAAGGGAAGGGTCTCGCTGCGCCTCGCTACGGGTCCCCATTCCCGAGAAAGGACACCTGTTGTCCATTCAAGCCAGCCGGGGTCCGGATGCAGAACTCCCGTGATCCTGACTACGGCAGGTTGCATCCTCTCAGGCCTCCCTATCGTTGCTCTCCAGGAGAGCGTCGACGAACTCCTCTGGCCTGAAGAGGACCAGATCTTCCATCGCCTCTCCAATACCGACGTAACGGACGGGGACCCCAAGCTGATGACCGGCCGAGAGGATCACTCCTCCCTTTGCAGTATGGTCGTATTTCGTCACTATCAGGCCAGAGATCGGGACAGTCTTTCCAAAAGCCTCGACTTGTCTCAGACCGTTCTGTCCCGAGACGGCGTCAATTACCAGGAAAGTTTCCCTTTGCCACCCTTCACAGTTCTTTTCAATGATCCGGGCTATTTTGGACATCTCCTCCATCAGGTTGCTGCGGTTATGAAGCCTTCCTGCAGTGTCTACGATCAGGCAGTCGTGCCCTCCGGCCTCCACGGCCCTTATGGCATCAAACACCACAGCTCCGGGATCTCCGCCTGGGGCGTGAGCAACCACCCGCACACCTGCTCTGTCCCCCCATATCGTGAGCTGTTCCACAGCCCCGGCGCGGAAGGTGTCGGCGGCGGCCAGGACCGCTTTCCTGCCCTCCTGCCCTATCTTCCAGGAAAGTTTTGCCGCTGTGGTCGTCTTTCCGCTTCCATTCACCCCGACAAGCAGAACTACTGTCGGAGCGGATAAAAATCGGATGGGCTGACCTGTTCCTTCCACCTCCGAGACCATTTCGCATAGAACAGAGGAGAACATTTTAAGGATATCTCTGTCCGAGCTTCTTCTGGAGATTCGGGAGCGAAGGGATCCGATGATCCTCTCAGTCATGTCGACCCCTACATCACCCGTAATAAGCATTTCTTCAAGGGATTCCCAAAGGGATCCATCTATGGAACCTCTGGAAAAGAAGGATGGAATACCCCATCTCTCCCTCACCGAAACGAGACGTTCGCTCAGTCTGTTCAACAAAACCGTACCACCTCCAGGATCGGGCATCTCATTTGCCGCTTCCGCTATCTCCGGCCCTGGGGGGCCTTGGTCTTCGACGCCTGCTCCTTCTCCTGTCGTTACTCCTGGCAGGTGTTGAAGAAGGTTCCTTGTTGTCCCCGGCTCCCTGTTTTCCCTCGGCTTCGGACCGAACCTCCTGATCATCCTTCTTCCCACTGTCGGGGCTTTTCTTCTTTCTCCTCCGGCGGTGAGGGACTTTTGCCACTTCAGGAGCCGATGTCCTTTCCCCCTGTCGACTCTCTCTTTGGACATCAACTGGCTGTATTGTTCCATCACCAGTCCGGTCTTCACACTCTTCAGGGACCCCTTCGGCGATACCAGCCTCGAAGAGGTTCTCGGGAGGAGGCAAAGCCAGCTCCGCCTCCTTTTCCCAGATCTCGCCTCTTGTCACCTTTTCCCGGAATTCCTGGAAATCATCGACATCAATAAGCAACTCCCCGGTCCCGGGCGATATGACCCTGACCCTTCTTGCGGCCACATCGATCCCCGAGACCACGTAGTTGACAGAGGGGGTCTTAATCTTTGATCCTGGACTGGGAAGGTTCTTCCAGATCTCGCGGTAGGTGTCGTGCTCATACCCCATGCAGCACATTAAACGTCCGCATATTCCAGATATCTTGGTCGGGTTAAGGGCAAGGTTCTGCTCCTTGACCATCCTTATGCATATCGGCGCAAAACGGTTAAGCCAATAGCTGCAGCAGCACGGCATTCCGCAAGGCGACATGCCCTTCACTACCTTTGATTCATCCCTTACCCCGATCTGGCGGAGTTCTATCCTGGTCTTGAACTCCTTTGCCAGGTCCCGGACATAGGCCCTGAAATCCACTCTCTGTTCTGCCGTGAAATAGAAAAAGAGCTTTTTCCTGTCCAACAGGTATTCGACCTCGACCAGCTTCATCTCCAGATCGTGGGCCTTAAGGAGCTCCCTCCCCTTCACCAGCACACGGATCTCCTCTTCCTCCTGTGAGATCCTTTCCTGTCTATCCTCGGGAGTTACCTCACGAACCAACTTGACGTCCTGGAATGCAGGTTCTCCTCCTCGGGGTGCGCCATCTGCCCCGTTCATGGAGAGGTCTGTCCGATAGGACTCGGCCTGCTCCATGGTTATGGGCCCGGCGACGATACCCATCTCATCGCCTCTTGCGGAAGATACTATTATCTCCATGCCCTTTGCCAGATCTGCCTCGTCATCGCGGATCAGTCCGAGGTAGCGCGGTTTACCAAATATCACCAAGAAGCTTTTCAAATTGCACCTCTCCTTCAAGACATGCCAGGGCCAGGTCCTGTATCATCGGAGTTGTCAATTTCCCCTTCTCCGCCAGGATCCGGACATTGTCCAGGTCTGAGGCCCTTGAATGGTCTTCCCTGGAAAGGAAATATTCTACCCAGCCATGTATCTCGGCTGCAAGGGCTTTCGGTTCTTCCTTTCTTGTCTTACCGACCCATTTCACAAATTCAATTGATCCCGAGGGGACAGGCTGCCCCGTCCCTGATGAAGGATCACGCTCCCGGTACTGAAAGACCCGCACCCTGCTTCTGAGGGTGGATATCATTACGTTCTCCTCCAGCAACAGAACGAGGGCGCCCGTCGGTGGTGTTTCCTCGGCGATCTTGAGGAGACTGTTCGCAGCGGGGAGAGAGAGCCTGTGAGCGGCGTGTATGACAGCAACCCTCTTTCTGGAGCAGAAGGGTTTCAGTGATAGCTCCTCCCAGAGCCTCCTGCAATCCTCTATCCCCGGAGCATCTTCGGGTTTCCCGAAAAAGAGCATGTCGGGATGTTCCTTTCCCGACCATCCGCTGCAGGCCTGGCAGACCCCGCACCCGGTACCGGAGAAGCACATGATATTTCTTGCGCAGGCCAGGGCGAAATCGTTATGCATAGAAAGGGGCATGACCCCCGCTACAGGAATGGGCGCTCCGTCAGAACCCGCCGTTGAGGAGACCCTCCCGATAAAGTCCTGAACAGCCTCATCCATTGGAAGTCCTGCTTCGATCACTCCCTGGCCCTCCCCTTGTCCTTTGATATCCTTCGCGAAATCCCCCTACTCTCCTTCAGCATGCCCAGGATCCTTGTGACCACAGTCCTGTTGAGATGATCGGGCTTCGCGGTACCATCAAGCCTTATGAACCTTTCCGGATCCTCGCTGCATATGGTCTCGTAACCAAGCCTGATCCGGTCAAGAAGGGCACCGTCCTTTTCGAACCTGTCGGGAACACCCTTCCTTGCGGCTATACGTTCGATAGCTTCCTGTACCGGAACGTCGAACCAGAACGTGATATCGGGCCTGGGGAAACCAGCCCGTGCATTGATCTCCTCCAGGATCTCCCTGGGGAAGCCCTTGCCGTAAACCTGGTAGGCAAGGGTCGAGTCGGAGAACCTCTCGCAGAGGACCAGCTTCCCCGACGTCAGGCCAGGTTCTATGACCCTTTCCACGTGCTCGGTCCTGTCGGCAAGGAACAGAAACGTCTCCGTAAAGACGCTTTTTAGGTCCCTCCTGAGAATGGCGGACCTGATTGTCTCTCCGCCGGTCCAGCCACCGGGCTCGAAGGTCCTGAGCAGCCGTTCCTCTCCCAGCTCTTCGATCAGGCTTCGAAAGGAAGATTCTGCCTGGGTGCTCTTCCCTGACCCGTCTATACCCTCGAAGGTGATAAAAAGGCCCCGGGGTGCTGCAACTCTATCAGAACCGGTAGAAGATACCGACCGATCCGGCACTGTCGTCGTTCCTTTCGAGGTATCGATAGAAGACCCCCCACCTTTCATTGAAACCGTACCTTCCCTCCAGAGACCAGCTTCCCCCATCTTCGTTCCACCACTGGGCGGCAATGGACAGGGGGCTTTGAACCCCGGCGGGGAGGAAGACCAGGCCCGCCCCGGGGTAACCGCGCACGGCCCCCCCCCAGAACCTCCATGCCTCCCCCGAGAGCCCCAGGGCGGCCGTCAGACCGTGATCACCGCCGATATCCTCGGCCCCCAGGAGAAACCCCATTCTTCTGGAGCGACTTCCTATCCAGAGCGAGATATCTGCCAAAGGATCGCTTTCGAATTTTCCTGAAAGACCTCCATGGAGGCCGATCCTTCCCTCGAAAGTCAGATCTTCGATATCGGAGATGATCCGGTTGGCCTTTCCCACTATTTCCCTTACTTCCCGGAACCTGGACGGAACTTCTCCGCCCCGGTCGAAAAAGGTTTCCTCGACCTTCCTTGACAGCTCCTCAACGCTGCTGGCGGCTTCCTTGATCTTGACCACCATCTGCCGGAGGTCCCTTCCCGAAGTTCCTCCCTCATCGAACTGGTCAACCACGGCTTTCAGATTCTCAAGGATCAAAGAGAGATTATCCAGCGATTCCGAGAGGGCTCTTCTGTTCTCCTGGACAACGGAATCGATACTGTCGGTAAGGCCCGCAAGGGAATCGCCTGCCCTCTTCACCTGGTCCCTGGCCTCCCTGGAAAAACCCTGGAAATCCCCTGCGGCATCGGAAAGTTTTGCCAGGAAGGAGTTTATGTTGGAAAAGGTAGCCTGGACACCGCCAAGACTGGTCTTGATGTCGGTCATGATCTCGTCGAGAGCAGGCGGGATAGTACCCGATACGACATCCCCCTCGGAAATGTTCTCAAGAGAAGCACCCCGGACCACCTTGACCCTGGGTTCGCCCAGGAGCCCTCCGGTGTCTATTGTAAAACGGCTGTCATAGGGAACGACAACATGGCTTCTTACAGTAACCTTTACCAGGACTCCCTCCTTCAACAACTCAATAGCGTCCACCTTTCCAGATTCGACCCCTGAGACAAGGATGGGCGCCCCTGTATCAAGGCCCATGGCATCAGGAAAGACAATGCCGAACGAGTATCCGTACTGGCGGAAACGCGCCCCTCCGCTGACAAAGACCAGGGCACCGAGAAAGACAATTGCCATGAAGACCACAACACCGACTCTCATCTCTCTGCTCATAGCTTTCTGCCTCCCGTCCTCCCTACGGATACCATCCCTTCGGCGAACTTTTTAACCACGGGATGGTCGGTCCTCGCCCAATCATCGGGGCTCCCTCTCCATGTGATCCTGCCTTCGTGCATCAGCAGAAGACTGTCCCCGATACCGAGAGCGGAGGTAATATCGTGTGTAACTACAAGAACACTGAATCCGAATTTCCCGCAGAGCTCCACTACCAACTGGTCAATATGCCGGGCCGTAGTGGGGTCGAGACCGGTAGTAGGTTCGTCAAGAAGAAGTAGTGAGGGGCTGTGGACAAGGGACCTTGCGATGGCGACCCTCTTTCTCATTCCTCCGGAAAGCTCCGAGGGGTACTTCTCCCTCACATCCCCCAGTTCAACGTGATCAAGCATGTCCAGGACCATCTCCGAGATCGAGACCGGGTCTTCTATGCCCCTGCAGTACCTGAGGGGGAAAGCGATATTCTGACCCACCGACATGGAATCGAAGAGTGCCCCCCCCTGAAAGACAACACCCAGTTCCCTCCGGATGCCAATGAGATCCGTCTCGTCGGTCTCGGGTCCGACCGTCTTGCCGAGGAGTTCAATGCTTCCTTTCACTGGTCTCAGGAGACCCGAAGCAACCTTCAGCGTAGTTGTCTTGCCGCACCCCGAGGGACCCATAAGGCAGGTTATCTCACCGGCCAAAAGGGTCATTTCCACGTCGCTTATGACTTCCTTTCCGTCAAATGAAACCGAAACCCCCTGCATCTTCATCACCGGGTCCACGATCTCACCCCTTGATGCCGCCAAAGAGAATGGTGGAGAGGATGTAGTTAAATACAAGTATAAGCATATTTCCCCAAACTACCGCCTTCGTCGTCGCTGTTCCGACGCCTCTTGCTCCCTGACCAGCCATGAACCCTTGTCCGCAGGCTGAAAGGGTTATCAGTACACCGAAAACGGCGGCTTTAAGGAGTCCGCCGTAGACATCGGAGGGAGCGAGAAGGGCCTCCACGGAACGCCTGAAAAGGTGGGCGTTCACTCCATGAGCTGCAACATAGAGGAACCCTCCGCCGATCCCGATGACAAAGGAGAAGAGCGTAAGAATGGGCAACATGACGAGACCTGCCAGAAGTCTCGGAACCCCGACGAAAACGTGGGGATCGAGACCGAAGGTCCTGAGGGCGTCGATCTGCTCCGTCACCTTCATAGATCCGATCTCGGCCGCCATGGCCGCTCCGATCCTTCCGCTTACCACCAACCCTGTAAGGACCGGAGACATCTCCCTGACCATGCTCAGGGCGATCACTCCTCCGATATAGCCGGTGGCACCGAAGCGAACGAACTGGTCAAGTGTCTGGACTGCAAGGACCATTCCGGTGAATGCGCTTGTTATTGAAACCACCAGCACCGATCCCACGCCAACCCTCTCGAGCTGCTCGAAAAGGTCCTCCTTGCTCCAGGTTCCTGTGAACACACCCGAAAATGTCCTCAGGCCCACAATGGAAAAGAAACCCAAGGTGGAGAAAAGCTCTATGGTCTGCCTCCCGATCCAAGAGAGAAGGTTCAAACGTACCCCTCCTATTCAGGGACCACCCTGATCATCCTCCGAAGAAGACCGTCAACATAATAGTTGGAACGGTAGCTCTTGAACGATCCTTCCCTGATCTTTTCCTCTTTTCTCTGGCTGCGGAGTTTCCTCTGGAGCTCCTCCTCAGCCTCCAGAGAGGAAGGATCCTCCCTCGGCGGCCCGAAACTCCTTACTTCGGCCACGACTTCATCGTTGGTCTCCATGGCCGAGAATTCCTTCAGCAGTTCATCGAGACTTCTGATGGTCCTCCAGCCCATGAGGATCGACTCCTGGTCCGGTTCCTCAATACCCCCTCCACGGACGACCACTTCACATACTCCCTGGGCGTCCCCCGGCGCCTTGAGGGTCATCTTGTGGACCACCGGCTCCTTTCTGTAGGGGCGAAGGGTTATTTCCACATCGAAACTCCCTCCGGGGGGAACGACCTTGCGAGAAAGGGAAACGTCTTCAATGAGGACCACCCTGGGGTCGGCCGTTGCCTCAACATCGATATGCACCCCAAAGGGAATGATCTCGAAGAAAGGGTTGAGGGAGACAGCGTTGACCAGGTCGGTGAACTCCGAGAACATTGTCTTTGCCAGGTCCGTGGTGGAGAAGAACATATTTGTCCTCCGCCATCCGTCGACCAGCTTCCCTCCCTCGATCTTCAGGCTTATCTTGGCGCTCCCCTCGCCTATCCTGCCCCAGACATTATCCACAAGGCCGGTTACCATTTCAGGAATGACCTTGGTCATCATGAAGGGGTCGCTGGCGGTCTTGAACCTCTTGAAGGTCTCCTTACCGGAATCCACGTCCCGGAAATTAAGGGAAATGTCCATGACGGGTGCGAACCGACCTGTAAAACCACCTATACCCTGAGGACGATCCTGGGTCACTATCCCCACTATGGAGGTCGGTGTTCCGATCTTGAAGGGCGTATCCAGGCTTGGCACAACCTGGTGTATCCAGGCCCTTGCCAGGGGGAAGGCCACAGCCCCCCGGTTGGTGAACGGGTGTGCGAAGGCGAGGAAGCGGCCGTCCTTCGATATCGCTGTAAGGGTACCCGTAGCAGCAAGGGAGACATCCCCCCAGGCTACAAGAACACTTACGGCCTCACCGGGTCTGAGGACAGGTTCGTACTCGACCGGAAGGGACAGGTCACCTCCTCCCCCGGGGAGGAGGATCACCGGATGTCCGATCACATCCTCGATCCTTTTCGCACTCCTGGGGCTGTAACCGCTGCCGGTCAGAGGAGCTGAAAGCTCTTTCGCTTCCTTTTCTTCTGTCTCATTACCAGGCTGGTCAAATGAAACCGTTGCATGTAGTCTCACATCCCCAGAGGAAGGATCTTCGAGCTTCAGCTCCGGAGGGTTCAAGGACGGGACCCTGTCGGGCCAGTTCCATATCTCTGCCATATCCTCTATTGGGGTCACCAGCCCCATCTGGTGTTCGCTGAAACTCCACCCGTAGCCGATAGCCCCTATCAGCTTGCCGTCGATGAAGACAGGGCTACCGCTCATTCCTGCAGCTATGCCACCGGTATTTTCTATCACGGGACCTGAAGCCCTGACCAGGATCAGGTTGCGGGGGCTCCTGGCAGAGGGCATGACGCTGAGCACCTTAACAGGGAAAGAAACTACCTCGTTACCCTTGACGACAGTGTAGGCAACTCCTATCGCCCCCTCCCTGAGTGATCCTGATGGAAGGGTGCCCCCGGGAACTGAAAAGTCCGAGGGGCAGGCCGAGCCTGCAAAAAAAAGGTTAAAAGCCAGCAGAAGAAGGATGAGCGTCTTCATTGACATCGACAGACCTCCGAGAATTGATCACTTTCCGTGCTTCCTGAACCGGAGAAAGGCGAGGATGAATTCATCGATGTCGCCGTCCAGAACTGCCTGAACACTGCCTTTTTCCAGGTTTGTGCGGTGATCCTTCACCAATGTGTATGGGTGTAGGACATAGGATCTTATCTGGCTGCCCCAGCCGATCTCTTTCTTCTCTCCCTGAATGGCATTGATCTGCTCCTGTCTTTCCTGCAGCATTCTTTCGTAAAGACGTCCCCTGAGTACCTGCATGGCGCTCTGGCGGTTCATGTGCTGTGAGCGTTCGTTCTGGCAGCTAACGACGATACCCGTCGACAGATGGGTGATCCTTACTGCCGAATCGGTCATGTTCACATGCTGCCCCCCGGCCCCCCCTGATCGATAGGTATCGATCCTGAGATCCTCGGGGTTGATCTCGATCTCCACGTCATCTGGCAGCTCCGGTGAGACATTTAGAGAGGCAAAGCTTGTATGTCTCCTCTTGGCCGTGTCAAAGGGGGACATTCTTACCAGCCTGTGGACACCCCTTTCCGTCTTCAGGTAGCCGTAAGCGTATTCTCCAGCCACATGGATCGTTGCCGACTTGATCCCGGCCTCCTCGTCCTCGATCATCTCCAGGATCCGTGTTCTGAAACCCTTCGCCTCGGCCCATCGAAGGTACATCCTGAGGAGCATCTCGGCCCAGTCCTGTGAATCGTGGCCTCCCGCGCCGGGGTGAATGCTCAGGATCGCGTTGGATTCATCGTACTCCTCATCAAAAAGGAAAAGAAGCTGAAGGTCGTGGATCCTCTTCTCCAAAAGAGATGCCCGTTCGTGGAACTCTCTTTCAAGCTCAGGGTCTTCCTCTGCGTTAAGGAGATCGACCATGGTCTGAAGTTCATCCAACTCTGCAGAGATATCTTTCCAGGAATCCAGCTTTGACTGAAGACGGGCCAGCTCCTTGGTTACGGACTGGGGATCTTCACCTGTCCAGAAGTCAGGATCGGATGTGACCTCCGTCAATCTTTCGATCCCGGCAAACAGTACGGCCGGGTCAAAGGCTGTCCTTCAACTCGGAAGCAAGCGAGTGAAGTCCCTCCATTACTGTAGTCATGGACATCTGAGCCATGTCGATCCCCTCCAAATGTCATCATCGCCCGGGAGTGTTATCATTTACAGTTGCAGGCATTTCATTATATCATCACGTGAACCTCAACGAGGGGGCAAGACTCAAGCCTATGGATCCCGTCCTTAACACGAAGGTGGCTGTCCTGAAAGAGCTGATCGACGCGGGTGGACAGACAGTTTCCGGTGGAGCTGTATGCAGATCCCTGGGCCTTTCCCGGCAGGCTGTATGGAAGGCGGTCAAGGCCCTCCGGGAAGACGGATACACCATCAGTTCCGTCCCGGTAAAGGGTTACAGGTTCGTCTCCTCACCGGACAACGACCTGGAACCCTCCTGGATAGAGGCTGTTCTTTTCGACTGCCCCTGGGGGCATCCTGTACTCTACTGGAAGAGCCTGGACTCCACCCAGACACAGGCAAAAGACCTCGCGCGGAAGGGAGCCAGGGAAGGCCTTGTAGTAACTACCGGTTACCAGGTCTCCGGAAGAGGAAGACTTGGCAGAAAGTGGGTCTCGGCACCGGAGGGCGGGATCTATTTCTCCGTTGTTATCCGCCCGGCACTACCTCCCGAGTCTATCCAGGTCCTCAGCCTGGTGTCGGCCATGTCGGTCCAGGATGCGATACTGGACATCTGTGGAGTGAAGTGCCAGCTTAAATGGCCCAACGACATCCTCTGGGAGGGAGCAAAGCTTTGCGGGATCCTTACCGAAGTATCCAGTGAGCCAGGTCTGGTCCATTTCGCGGTCACAGGGATAGGGATCAACGCCAACTCCCGGGGAATGCCTCTCGGGGACGGGGCTGAAGCCACATCCCTTTCATCCATTATCGGCAGGAGAGTTCACAGGGGAGAGATCGTCGCCGGCGTGGTCCGGGCCCTCAACAGGGCTGTAAGGGAACTGGAGTCGGACAATGGGGTCGGGAGAGCCCTTGCCGAATATTCCTCAAGATGTGACACCCTGGGAAGAAAGGTCCGTGTCGTCTTTGACGGAGGAGAGGTGACCGGAGAGGCAGTGGCCCTGGGAGAAAAAGGTGAGATCGTTGTCAGGACCGACAACGGGACCCGTTCCTTTACCTCCGCTGACGTGAACCACCTCAGGGCCTTTGACTGAAATCTCAGGGGTTCCTTCTAAGAAAGTCCCAGATCCTCAGGTACTGGTCATAAAGAAAGAGAATGAAGTCTTCCTCCATCCTTGGAGGGGGGAGCTCTATGTATCTGGGGTTCTCCCCCAGCCTCTCCCTCACCACGTCTGGTGTCCATGGGTCCACTGCAACTATCCAGCCCTGTCTTCTCGCTTCATCAAGGGCGGTATCGAGAACATTCATGGCTTCTGAACGGGACCACTCCTCCTTGACATGGGAAGGAGGTCTTACCGTCCTGCCAGAAGCAGCCTGCAGCCATCTTCCGTACTTCCAGCAGAGATCAAGGATAGCGCTCTCTCCTATCATGTTCCTCCCGACGATCACAGTACTGTCGAGCCGGGCCTGAAACTCGGCCAGCCTTCTCTGGAAATAGTCGTATTCTCCGGGCTTGCAGGAAGATAGTATCTGAAGTATCCGGAGCCCGATAAAGGGAAGGGCTGCAGGATCCATGAAGCTCTCGTCCACGTCTGTTACTGATGGCATCCTGTCGAACAGAAAAAAGACCTGGAATTTTCCTTCAAAACCCTTTCCGAGAAGCCGCGTCCCCTCCACAGGGTCCAGCGTGATAACGACCGCTCCGGTCGGAGGAATTTTTCGGGCCTTTACCATCTCCCCCTTCTCCCCCCATGTCACCACCGGTTGGACCGTCACCTGGACTCCACCTATGAAACGGGTCAGCATGGAAAGCCAGGGGTTGGTAACCCAGACCTCTAAAGCTTCACATTTGCTCCCAAAAAGGATAATAACCATTATCAGGGCCAGAAGAATGACCCGCGACCACTCCCCGGGTCCCTTTTTCCTGGATACATTTTCCATCAAACAAGATGCCCCCTGTAAAGACAGATCGAAACCTTTCCCGGCCTCAGAGCGAAAGCCTCCGGCTGCCAGGCTCGGAAAGGGGAACACCCTCCCTGCAGAGGGGGCAATCCTCCCTGCTGTAGTTGGGGAAATCAAAAGTGACCAGTGAAACCAGATCCGACCCCAGACCGGTCGTGCCGCCGCTGCGGTCGGCAATACACCCGGCACCCAGAAAAGAAGTCCCTGAAAGGCCATCCATCAGATCTTTTGTCTCCAGCGTCGATCTTCCCGTGGTGACCACATCTTCTACGATGACGTATCTGGCAGTGCCAGGGGAAGGAAATCTTCTAAGTTTCATCGAACCCTTCTCTCTTTCGCAAAAGATAAAGGGCACGCCCAGACTCCTGGCCACCTCATGTCCTATGATGACCCCGCCCATAGCAGGAGAGACAACGAGAGACGGTCGAGGTTCAGAGAGCTTTTCTGCAAGAAGGGAACCGGCAAGGGCCGCATTCTCGGGGTACATCAGGAAAAGGGCGCATTGAAGGTAGTGGGCGCTGTGAAGCCCGGAGGAGAGAGCAAAATGACCTTCCTGCAGGGCTCCAGCCTCTTTCATAAGGGCTGTGATGCTTACCGGATGGTTAATATCCATTATTTTCCCTCCAGCGCTCAAGACGTTCAGAATATGCGGACATGGCGTCCAACGGCGATGGAGCCCTTACGATGGGTCTTCCGATAACGACGTAGTCTGCCCCCATCTGCAGCGCATCTTCCAGGGAGGCCGTCCTCTTCTGGTCGTCCTGGACTCCCTGACCGTCCCTGATCCCGGGGACAACCGTGACTAGCCTGTCCGTGGAACGAGGGACAACGAGGGGAAGATCTCTCGGAGAACAGACTATACCTTCAAGACCGCAATCCTCACAGAGCCGCGCCCGGCTCAGGATCGTCCCTTGCAGCGCTGACCCGGGAGATATCATGTCAAGGGATATCTGGTCCATACTGGTCAGGACCGTTACACCCAGTAGCATCAAGGATGAACCGACACCAGCCTTCGCTGATACCGCGGCCCTGAGCATCTCTTCGCCTCCCGAAGCGTGAAGGGTCAGCGCCCAGATGCCTTTACGGGCAAAAAGGTCCACCGCTTCTGCTACGGTGTTAGGAATGTCATGCAATTTCAGGTCCAGGAAGACCCTGAACCCCGCCCTCATGACTCGCCTTACGAATTGCATCCCCCCCGCAGCGAAAAGCCTTGGGCCTATCTTTACATAACGGAGGTTCTCCTTGAGGAGATCCAGGATCCTTTCGGCTTCGGCGGGCCTCTTCACATCCACGGCCAGGATCAAGCCCGGACCATCTTTTCTCGTCATCGGGACTTTTCTCCATTTTCCCCTTGATCGTTACGGGCCCTCCCGACCAGTTCTCTCACTGATGCAAGTCCCTTTTTCGTCAGGTTCGCTTCCAGTTCCCTGCAGATAGATGCGGGAAGGCCGGAATCAATGAACAGAGCCGTTCCGACCTCGACTGCGGAGGCACCTGCAAGTATCATGGAAAGGGCATCACCGGGCCTTGCTATACCACCGCATCCAATAACAGGGATATTCACCGCTCCCGCAGCCTCCCAGACCGCCCTGAGAGCCAGAGGGAATATCGCCGGCCCTGAAAGTCCGGCAAACACGTTCTCAAAGAAGGGCCTCTCCAGATCATTGTCTATGGCCATACCAAGCCAGGTGTTCCCGACAACCACTGCCTGGGCTCCGCACTCCTGGCTTAACCTCGCAAATTCGCCCATCGATGGGACCTGGGGGGACAGTTTTACCCACAAGGGTCCTTCCCAGACCTGTCTTGCCATCGAAACAGCGTTCCCAAGACTTTCGGTGTGAACTCCCCATGACAACCCTCCCCTCGAAACGTTGGGGCAGGATACGTTCATCTCTACCACCCCTACCATGGATCTGCAGACCTTCAGCCTCTCAAGTATTCTGCGGAGATCCTCCAGGGTCTCAAAAGCTATATTCACTATGACAGGTCTACAGGAATTATCAAGAAGAGGCAGTTCCTTGGCGATGAAATGCTCCACCCCGTAGTTCTGAAGCCCGATGCTGTTCAGAATCCCCGCATAGGTCTCCATGATCCTGAAGCCCCGATTTCCCTCTCTTGGTTCGAAGGTCATCCCCTTGCTGCATACTGCACCGACCCCCTCCATGGATCCTGCCGGCCAGAGGCGGGGATCCATGGGCCAGACGCCGGAAGCCACTATGACGGGCGTTTCAAGGTTGACGCCGCCAACATTCGTTCTGAGACTACTTTCCATGAGCGCCACCGAAGACCTCGCGCCATTCAAAGACGGGACCGTCAACACAGACCCTTTTCATTCCCGAGCCAGTCCTGATTGAACAACCCAGGCATCCTCCGGTCCCGCAGGCCATTCTCTTTTCCAGGCTGACAAGGAGTTTTTCGCACCCCTTTTCATGAACCCTGCCCAGCCCTCGCAGCATGGCTTCCGGTCCGCACCCCCAGACCTCGTGCCCCTGTCCGACAAAGGAGAGAGTGTCCTCCACAGGATCTCCATGCCTTCCAATGGAGCCGTCATCGGAGTTGATCCGGATCCCCGGAAACCTCTCCAAACACCATTCTACGAATTTCTCCCAGCCCTTTCCTGGAACTCCCAGTACCGCAGTGATACGGACCTTTTCTGAAGAGAAGGAGGAAATGCCGATGAAGGGCGCGATCCCGAGCGTACCGGCTACCAGAACAAGTTCATCCCCGACAGGTTCAGGAAATCCGTTCCCGCAAGGCCCCCTCAATTCAAGGGCGGCGCCCGGAGGAAGCGAAGCCAGACGGGCTGTACCCCTTCCGGAGATCCTGAAGAGGAATTCAAGGACGTTACCTTTTGATGCCACCAGGGCAAGGGGACGTCCAAGAAGAGGGTCAAGAACCCCTCTCTCCCTGATCAGGAAGAACTGACCAGGTATCGCCTTTGGAGTCAGACCCTCGAGTTCTACCCCCATATGAACACAGTGGTCTCCAAGAGACCGGGAGAAGAAGAGAGACCCTCTCCTGTCAGCCGGCGGTCCTTTCATGGGAGCCACGGAACGATCCACTAGCTCAACCCCCTGTCCGTCTCCTCGACGGGATGAACAGTTCTCCCTCCGACCATTGTCATCACAGGCCACCCCTTAAGCCGTTTCCCATTCCAGGGGGTCAGCCTGGCCTTGCTCTTCCACTTCTCCACATTGACGATCTGTTCGAGTTCGGGGTCCAGAACGGTAAGATCGGCTGTCAGACCCACCTCGATACGCCCTGCCCCTGCTCCACCCCACACTCCTGGAAGTATGGATGCAGGACCGGAGGTGAAGAGCCCAAGCAGCCTCCCCATGGAACAGGGTCTACCCCGTTCTTCCCATTCTGTAAGAACTGCAGCCACGGCACATTCCAGGGATGCTATCCCGAAAGAGGCCTCCTGGAAGGGCAGGTCCTTCTCGTCAATGTGCCAGGGAGCATGGTCCGTCGCAATAGCATCGACGGTGCCTTCCGCGAGGGCTTCCCACAGGGCATCCCTGTCCCTGCGAGACCTGAGGGGGGGATTGACCTTGAAGACACTGTCATACCCTCCCTCGATGACATTCTCTTCAGAAAGACAGAGGTGGTGGGGGGTAACGTCGAATGTAACGGGCAACTTCGATGCTTTCGCCTCCCTGAGGACACGGAGAGAATCCTCCGCGCTGACGTGGGTGAAGTGAATGGGGACCCCTGTATCCCTGCAGAGAGAGACGCCCCTGGAAATGTCTGAGGCCTCCGCCGACGATGGCCACCCCTTGAGCCCCGAGAAGGAGGAACAGATACCCTCGTTGACCTGTGCATCTTTGGTCAGAGACTTCTCCTCTGGATGCTCCATAAGCCTGACGCCCAGCCAGGAGCTGTACTGGAGGGCAAGTCTGAGGAGTCCAGTATCGCTCACGGGGTTTCCGTCATCGGTGAAGATAACAGCACCAGCCTTGGCCATCTTGCCCATCTCGGCCAGAACCTTGCCCTTTCTCTCCCTGCTGACGCATCCTGCAGGCAGGATCCTCGAACCGGGGGACCTTCCGCTCTTTTCCAGGACATAACTTACCAGGGCTGGGCTGTCCAGCGGAGGATCCGTATTGGGCATGCAGACAAGGGTTGTGAAACCTCCAGCTGCCCCGGCCGAGGAACCTGAAGACAGATCCTCTCTCCACTCCTGACCGGGATCCCTGAGATGACAGTGAAGGTCGATAAAACCAGGGCAGAGGATCTTCCCGGAAAGGTCGTGAATGACGTCAAAATCCCGCCCGAGGTCAGCGTCTCCAATGGCTTCGATAAGGCTGCCGTCGATAGAGACGTCCGTTTCTTTCCCGGAAAGACTGACCCCGTCGAAAAGAATGGCGTTGCGGAGAAGGATCTTCACTGTCTTACACCTCCAAGACATACAAAGAGAAGGGCCATCCTTAGTGCAACGCCGCTCCGTACCTGGCCCAGGATCATGCTTTGCGGCCCGTCTGCCACCTCGCTTGAGATCTCCACTCTCCGGTTTATGGGACCCGGATGCATCACCAGGGCGTCTGGGCTGGCCGACTCCATGAGCCTGCTGTCGGCACCAAAGAACTGGTGATATTCATCCAGAGAGGGGAACATTCCCTCTTCCTGCCTCTCACGCTGTATCCTCAGCAGATAGATAATGTCGGCATCCCTTACGGCATCATGCGGGTCCTTGCGGAAAATGGCCCCCATGGCCTCTGGTGCACGGGGCATCAGGGTCGGGGGACCTGATAGTTCGACCTTTACCCCCATTCTGCTGAAAGCGATAATATCGCTCCTGGCCACACGGCTATGGAGGACATCACCGATCATGGCCAGTTTGCGGCCATTGAGATCTCCCAGCCTCTTCCATGCCGTGTAAAGATCGAGAAGGGCCTGTGTCGGATGCGCGTGTGCACCGTCACCACCGTTAAAGACAACGCTCTTCCTCATTTTTCTCGCAAGGTAATCCGCAGCGCCCACTGCACCGTGCCTTACTACCACCGCGTCGGCTCCCATGGCTTCCAGGGTCCAGGCAGTATCCCTGAGGGTCTCCCCCTTGCCAGTGCTCGATCCGGAGGCAGTCCAGTTGACCACATCGGCGCTTAGGAATTTTTCCGCCAACTCAAAGGAGACCCTGGTCCTTGTTGACGGCTCGAAGAAAAGGTTAACCACCAGTTTCCCCCTGAGGGCAGGGACTTTCTTGATAGGCCTGTCAAGAAGTTCGTCCATTGACCGGGTCTGTTCAAGGATGTGCTGGAGCTCTGACCTGTCCCAGGAGTCAAGGTCAAGAACGTGACGATGTCTCCACTCCATTCGTCAGAACCCCTCCCTCTCGCATATAACGACCTCGTCGGTTCCGTCCAGCTCCTTTACCCGGACCTCCACGACCTCACTCCTTGATGTTGGCACGCTCCGACCCACATAATCGGGATGGATGGGCAGTTCCCGATGCCCCCTGTCTATAAGGACCGCAAGCTGCACCCAGGAGGGTCGCCCAAGATCCATCAATGCATCCAGGGCGGCCCTGATCGTGCGTCCCGTGTAGAGCACATCGTCCACGAGAAGTATCCTTCGGGCGTTCACGTCCTCTGGTATGGCCGTGCTGTGGACCACCGGCTGGTCATGCAGGAGGGTCAGGTCGTCCCTGTAGAGTGTGATATCCAGGACCCCTGTCGGAACCTTCAGGGATTCCAGTCCAACGAAGATATCCCTCAGTCGGTTGACAAGGTAGACTCCCCTTCTCTGGATACCCACCAGGATCATGTCCCTCAGGCCCCTGTTCCTTTCAAGGATCTCGTGGGACATCCTCTTGAGGGCCCTCTCCATGTCCTGTTCATTCATCACTTTCGCTTTCTCTTTCAGCATGAGACCACCTCCTTCATACAAAAAAGGGCGCAGACCCCGTTGGGGACCCGCAACCCTCTTTAAATTTCCTGTTAAGCTCGCCTTTAAGGACCATATCTCTCATTTTCAGGCACCCATCCCCTCAAGAGGATTTTATCAGAGAGGGGGAATAATGCAACCGGTTGCATTATTTTCTGCAGAGTTGTTCCAGGGCCTTTTCAGCAGCCTTCCTTTCAGCCTCCCTGATGGTCCTCCCGTTCCCGGTGCCAAGGATCTCTCCCAGGCTCGTCACTTTAACCCTGAAGACAGGTGCGTGAGGAGGACCGACCTGCTCAGTAACTTCGTAGTCAGGCTTTCCAAGTCCCCTTTTCTCCATGAGCTCCTGAAGATCGGCTTTGGGATTCCTTGGAACCGGGGCCTCAAGTTCTACGAAATTCAGCAGGAACTGCTCTATCACACTTCGGGCCGCTTCAAACCCTCCATCGATAAACACTGCTCCGAACACTGCTTCAGCCGCGTCAGCGCTTAATACGGGCTGTTCGCGACCGCCGCTCATACAAAGCCCCCTGCCCAATCTCAGGAAGGAGGGTATCCCTACCTTGATCGCCCAGGCGCTCAGGGTATCCTCACAAACGATCGATGCTCTTCTCGCAGATAGTTCCCCTTCGGTCGCTTCCGGGAATCTTTTGTAGAGTATCTCCGACACACAGAGCTCTAGAACGGCATCTCCCAGGAATTCCAGTCTCTCGTTGCAGTAACCGAGGCCGTTCTCGTTGGAAAAGGATGCGTGGGTCAGAGCTTCCAGCAGCAACTGTCCGTCCCTGAATCTATAAGCCAGAAGCTTTTCAAGCACCTCCGGGCTATGGTTGTCTTCGGTCCTCGACCTGGTCCTGGAGGATCTGCCCACTTTAACCTCTGTACTTCTCAATCGCTGCAACCCCGTTATGGCCTCCAAAACCAAAGTTGTTGACGAGGACCCTGGAGACCTCCCTTTGGATAGGTTTCCCGTCCGGTACAACGTTTATGGGACATTCCGGATCTGGATTGACACAGTTGGCAGTGGGGTGAACAACCCCCTCTACTATGGCCTGAATAGCGGCGATGGACTCCAGCGCCCCTGCAGCTCCAAGGGTATGTCCGATCATTGATTTGGTGGAATGGACGAGGGTCTTTCCGGCATGCTCTCCGAAAGCCCTGTTGATCGCCGAGGACTCCATGGTATCGTTCAGGCTGGTCGATGTACCGTGGGCGTTGATAAGGTCCACCTCATCAAGTTCCCACCCGGCCTTGTTAACGGCCTGAAGCATTGCTTTTGCGGGACCGTTCCCTTCCGGGTCGGGAGCAGTGATGTGATATGCATCGCAAGTGGAACCGAAACCTTTGACTTCCGCAAAGATCCTGGCCCCTCTCCTTTTGGCATGCTCCAGTTCTTCAAAGACAAGAACTCCCGCCCCTTCGCCCATAACGAAGCCGTCCCTGTCTGCATCAAAAGGCCTCGAAGCATGGAGAGGATCGTCGTTCCTCGTCGAAAGGGCCTTCATGGCTGCAAAGCCCGCGACAGCAACAGGAGTAATGGCCGCTTCGGTCCCACCGGCAAGTATTATATCAGCGTCATCCCTTACGATCGTATGGAACGCCTCTCCCATGGTATGTGTGGCAGTGGCACAGGCCGTCACGACACAGATGTTAGGCCCTCTCGCTCCGAATCGTATGGCCACGTAGGCGGCTGGCATGTTGCTCAACATCATGGGAACGCAGAAAGGCCCCACCCTGGAAGGCCCTTTCTCCAGAAGAACCTTCATCCCTTCGTACATGGTTGAGATGCCGCCTTCGCCACTCCCGATAAAAACTCCGAATCTATCTGGATCCAGGCTGTCCACATCCAGAGAGGCATCACTGACCGCCATATCGGAGGCAGCGACAGCGAACTGGATGACCCGGTCGGCCCTCCTTGCCTCCTTGCGTTCCATCCAGTTCTCCGGATCGAAATCCAGAACTTCTGCGGCGATACGGACGGAGTAATCGGCAGGGTCGAAAAGGGTAATGCTGCCGACGCCGTTCCTCCCCTCTTTCAGTGACCTCCAGTATTCTTCCCTTCCATTGGCGATGGGGGAGACTACGCCCATCCCTGTAATGACAACCCTTCTCAAATCGTGTCACTCCTTCTGTTCCCGTTGTCCCGGCTGGGGAAGCGGGTAACGGAGTTTAGGGGTTTATGCGGGTTTTCCCCGCATAAACCCCTTGTTATTCTCTCGTTTACTCTTCAACACCCAGTTTGCCCTTGATGTAATCCATTGCTTCGCCGACATTGGTGAGTTTCTCCGCGTCCTCGTCGGGTATCTCGATATCGAACTCTTCCTCGATCCCCATGATCAGCTCGACGATATCAAGAGAATCGGCTCCGAGATCCTCCACAAAGGAGGCCTCCGGTTTGATCTGATCCTCTTCGACATCCAGCCTGTCCATCACTATCACCTTGAGTCTTGATGTGATCTCTTCCATCTTCATCTCCTTCACCTCCTTCCCGAAAAACTCTTTTCATGGATCAGGCCATGGTCATTCCGCCATCAACGGCTATTACCTGGCCTGTGACATAAGAAGCTTCTTCAGATACAAGGAACCTTACCACCGCTGCCACATCTTCCGGACGACCCGGTCTTCCTGCAGGGATCTGCAGGACCATATGGGACCTTACCTTCTCGTCAAGCACTGCGGTCATATCCGTTTCGATAAAACCCGGGGCTACTGCATTGGCAGTGATACCCCTGGAGCCGAACTCCCTTGCTGTACTCTTCGTAAGCCCTATTACCCCTGCCTTTGCGGCAGCGTAATTGGCCTGACCTGCATTGCCGATAATGCCTATCACCGAACTGATATTGACTATTCGGCCCCAGCGGGAGCGCGCCATATTCCTGACGGCCTGCCTGGTGGTAAGAAATACCGACAGAAGGTTGGTCCGGATAACGTCCTCCCAGTCGGGATCTTTCATCCTCATGATCAGACCGTCCCTGGTTATACCGGCATTGTTGACAAGTATATCAACAGGTCCCATAGCTGCTTCCGTCTCGGAGAAGAGCCTCTCCACCTCAGGCGCAGAGGAGACGTCGGCCTTGAAAGCCATAGCTGAACCTCCCGAGGATCCGATCTCGGCAACAAGGCTCTCGGCGGCCGAGGATGAAGAACGGTAGTTCACAGCCACCCTGTGTCCGATATTTGCCATTTCCAGCGCTATTGCCCGTCCAATTCCGCGTCCGGAGCCGGTCACCAGGGCAACCCTTCTATCAGGATTCATCATATTGCCCTCCTTTAAGGAAATCAATCACCTCTCTGATACCTTCGTGGTCATTGACCGAAAGGCACCTGGAGTCTGCCGAGATCCTCTTTATCAGGCCTGAAAGGACGCTGCCAGGTCCGACCTCGAGGAAAGACCTGACTCCCCTGGATATCATTAATTCTATTGACCCCGACCATAGCACAGGCATGAATGTCTGGAGAAAGAGCGCTTCCTGGATGCTTTCCACATCGGACACCAGTCCTGCTGAAACGTTCGCTATCAGAGGCCATTTAGGCCTGTTCCAGCTGCACCGGGAAAAGGATTCTCTCAACCTGTCGGCTACTGGCCGCATGAGACTGCAATGGAAAGGGGCGCTGACCTTCAGCGGGAGAGCCCTTTTGGCCCCTGCATCTTTGCACATGGAGACAGCTTTGTCGACAGCCTCCCTTTCTCCGGATATCACTATCTGGCCTGGAGCATTGAAGTTGGCCGCCTGACACACCCCCAGAGATGATACCTCTTCACATATGGATATCACCGACTCCCTGTCAAGCCCGATAATGGCCGCCATAGAACCCTTACCGAGGGGCACAGCCTCCTGCATGAGTTTGCCCCTGAGGTGGACAAGCCTTACACCGTCCTCAAGGGAGAGGGTCCCCGAGGCCACCAGGGCGGTGTATTCTCCAAGACTGTGCCCGGCAACGAACTCGGGCGCGAACTCCACCCCCGTTTCCTCTTCGAGGCACCTGTGTACGGCCATGCTCATTGTCAGGATAGCGGGCTGGGCGTATTCGGTCTTCTTCAGTTCATCATCTGGTCCCGCGAAGATGATCCTGCTCAGGCTGAAACCCAGAGCCTCGTCGGATCTCTCAAAGACCGACCTGGAGGGAACGAAACTTTCGAAGAGGTCCCTGCCCATACCAACCTCCTGGGCGCCCTGGCCTGGAAAAACAATGGCATACTTCATCGGTATACCTCCAAAGGCATCATTGGTTTGTAAGACCCTGGAGCCTTTCGATCATATCCTGGGTCCCGTCGAAAAGTTCCCTTATGATCTCAGCCGCCGGCTGCATCCTGTCCACCAGAGCCGCCGACTGCCCTGCCATTACGGAACCGAAATCTACGTCCCCGTCGACCACAGCCGCCCTCAGACGACCTGTGCCGAGTTTCTCTATCTCTTCCACCGGGGCACCGGCTTTCTCGAGCCTTTCAAACTCCCTGGTCAGCCTGTTCTGGATACAGCGGACCGGGTGACCCGTGCTGGCTCCGGTAACTGCCGTGCTCCTGTCCCTTGCCTTGAGTATCTCGTTCTTGTAGGCCCTGTGGGCGTTGGATTCGGTTGCGCACACGAAGCGGGTCCCCACCTGGACTCCTTCTGCTCCAAGGGAAAACGCCGCCAGGACCCCTCTTGTATCGGCGACACCTCCTGCAGCGATAACGGGGATATCGACGGCATCGACGATCTGGGGGACCAGGACCATAGTGGTGATCTCCCCTATGTGGCCTCCTGCCTCCATACCTTCGGCCACCACCGCATCAGCACCCTGTTTCTCCACCCTCTTGGCCTGGGCCACCGAGGCAATGACTGGTATGACCTTTGTCCCCAGGGGTTTGAGACGCTCTATCACCTTTCCCGGCGCCCCTGCACCGGTCGTCACCACTGGGACATGGTTCTTGACAACGATCTCCAGGGCATCGTCCGCCGTCGGAGAGAGAAGCATTATATTGACACCGAAGGGCCTGTCTGTCAGAGATCTGGCCCTGACTATCTGTCCCTCGAGAACATCAGGAGGCATGCTCCCTGACGCGATGACCCCCAGACCTCCACCGTTGCTTACAGCTGCTGCAAGGTCCGCATCGGCGACCCAGGCCATGCCACCCTGGAGTACCGGATATTCTATATTGAGAAGTCTGGTAACCCTGTTGTTCCTGAACATATAAACCACCTCATATCCGGATGATCATTGCCCCGTAGGTCATTCCTGCCCCAAAACTCACCAGCATCACTCTGTCTCCCCTGGTGATCCTCCCTTCGGCAATACCCTCATGAAGAGCGAGGAAGACCGAAGCTGCCGATGTGTTCCCGTACTTCTGGAGGTTGATCACCGCCTTCTCCAGCGGGACCTCAAGTCTCCGCATGACCCCTTCTATTATCCGGTGATTCGCCTGGTGAAAGATCCAGGCGTCAATATCTTTCACTTCAAGTCCTTCACTGTCGCAGAGATCCCTGACAAAGGGAGGGATCACCCTGTTAACATATTTGAAGACCTCATTGCCCTTCATCTTTACGAAGTGCAACCCCTGTTCGACGGTCTCGTTCGTTGCAGGGTGGGCGGCCAGTCCACCAGGAAGTTCTATGTAATCGCTAAGGCTTCCGTCGGCATGGACTTCAGCGGCCAAAACCCCGTCCTCTCCCTCTCCGGCTCCGAGAAGAGCGGCTCCAGCACCATCACCGAAGAGCACACAGGTATTGCGGTCCTTCCAGTCGACTATCCTGGAAAGGGTCTCCGCCCCGATCACCAGAACCTTTTTCCAGAACCCGGCCCTGATCCCCGCCGAGGCCACCATCATGGCATAGACACAACCCGTGCACCCTGCCTGGACATCGCAGGCTCCGGCCCTGGAGGCGCCTATCATGGACTGGACCATCGGGCCGACTCCGGGAAATAGCTTGTCCGGCGAGTTAGTCCCTACAATGATCATGTCAAGCTCTTCCGGAGAGACCGAGGCTGCATCCAGGGCAGCAATACCCGCCCTGGCGGCAAGATCGCTGGTCACATCTCCGGCGGCGGCTATCCTTCTCTCACTTATCCCTGTTCTCTCCAGAATCCACTCGTCGCTGGTATCCACTATCTTCTCCAGGTCCTTGTTGGTCAGGACCCTGTCGGGCACACTCATGCCCGTTCCGAGAAGCACTACAGGGGTACACTGTCTGAATTTCATTCTCTCCTCACTCCTTCGGCAAGTTCTTGGGCTATGGTCTCAACACCTCTCTTCGTCACGAACTCCCGCGCGACCCTGACCGCACCGCATATGGCCCTTGCCCTGGATCTTCCATGGGCCTTGATGACGGCCCCGTTGACCCCAAGGAGAGGCGTTCCTCCTGTCTCCTCGTAGTTGAACCGTGCCCATAGGTCCTTGAGCATGGGTATCATGAACAGCATTCCCACCTTTGCCAGGAAATGCCTGCTGATCTCCTCCCGGACCAGAGAGTACATCGCCTCCCCGGTCCCCTCGATGAACTTGAGCAGGATGTTCCCCGTCAGCCCTTCGCAAACCACAACGTCGGCGGCACCGAAGGGAATTGTCCCGCCTTCCACGTTTCCGATGAAGTTGAGGCGACTCTTTCTGAAGAATTCTCTCGCCTCGATGATCAGTTCATCCCCCTTGACCTCCTCCTGCCCGTTAGAGAGAAGTCCTATGGAGGGGCTCTCTACCCCGATTATCTTCCTCATGTAAACATCACCCATCAGGGCGAACTGGTAGAGGTTCAGGGGTTTGCACCGGACCGTCGCCCCGATGTCAATCAGCATCGATATCCGGTTCACGGCTGGAAGGGGGACTCCCAGCCCGGGTCTTTCTATTCCGGGGATCCGTCCAACGACAAGTACACCTCCCGCGACTATGGCACCGGTGCTCCCCGCGGAAACACAGCCCTGGGCCTCCCCGGAACGGACCATCTGCATGGCTATCCGAAGACTTGAATGTCTCTTCTTCCTCACGGCCACCGCAGGGGGCTCATCCATGGTTATCAGCTCTTCTGCGTGGACCAGGTGGAGCCTGGTCCTGACGGAGGCGGGAACTTTATCCAACAGGGGCCTGACAGCCTCCGTGTCTCCCACAAGCGCCAACTCCAGATCAGTAAACCTTTCACAAGCCATTACCGCTCCAGCACAGGTCTCAAGGGGAGCATTGTCCCCTCCCATTACATCAAGAGCCAGCAACATCGGGATCACACCTCTCTGACTCAAAGGATCCGTTCAGACATTCCTTCTCTACTGTAATGAACCTTCCGACGAATATCTCCTGCTCTCCTACTCTAATTCTCACACTAACAACATTTTTGTTTCCCTTTTTCGTACCGACTTTCGCCCTGGCCACAAGCCTCTCGCCCACTCTGGCGGGAGACCTGAACCGGACCCTTGCTGAGCCGGTGACCACCATGTCCGCTTCAATGACGGCTATTGCCAGGGAACTCGCCATGGCGTAGATGTAGTGGTCCGAAACGAAATGGGTGTGGCGGAAGGCCATCTCTCGCGATGTCTGGAGAGTTGAGAGGGCCCATTCGCCAGGCTGGAGGTCCAGGAGCTCACCGATGACCTCCTCCCTTTTCAGCGACCTGAGCCTGCTACCAGCCTGGTTTGCCATTGACCTCATACGCTCCCTGACCTCGGGGATACCAAGCATCGCCCTGTCCAGTCTGACAGTGCTAACGCTTACACCCAGTCTCCCGGCGATCTCCTCATCTGTAAGGAGAGGGTTGGCCTCAAGCTCCGAGATGATCCTGGTCTGGCGGATCTTTCTGGCAGCAGACCTTTCCATGGCTCTTCTCCTTTGCTATCTGGTGCTAACATCAGGTTATATGATCAGGAAGTATAATGTTCCGGACCTTGTTAGTCAATATGAAATGAACAGGATGTGGCGGGTGGGAAACACCGGGGAAGGACCTCCCGAAGGAGAATAGGAACAGGGCCAGGGAACCGTGACCATCCGAGCGGAGGTCATTATAAGGAACATAGGGACTGACGGACGACGCCAAGAGGGCGAGTTGCGTCACCTCTAAAGTTGGGCACAAAAAAGATCAGGGGGGGGAATTCGCCCCCTGATCTTGCTCGGTCTTTCGGTAATGAACCCGTCGGGAAGGGGATCAGGATCTCTTCTTCTCTTCGCCTTCAGCCTTCTTCTCGATTGCCTGACGTCCACGGTAATGTCCACACTCGGGACAGGCCCTGTGCATCTGGGTGACTTCCCCGCAGCTGGAGCAGACCGTCGTTCCCGGGCTCTTCAAAGACCCAAGCCACTGGGCCTTTCTCTGTCTGGTCCTGGTATGGGACGTTCTACTTTTTGGAGCGGCCATTCCTGTTTCCTCCTTTCCCGGGATCTTTTCCCCCTGCATCTTCGATCAATTCAGCCAGGACGTCGAACCTCGGATCGGTCTCGCGACCTGGACAGCGGCACTCGCCGCTGTTCTTGTTCTTGCCGCAGACGGGGCAAATGCCCTGACACTCCTCGGAACACAGCACCTTCTCGGGAAGAGAGAGAATAAGATACTCCCAGACCTGATCGGAAAGATCGATCTCTCCCTCTAGGGCTGTAACCAGGGCCAGGTCTTCGTCGCTTTCAGCATCTTTCTCCTGACCCGGAACGCCCTCTGTCTCCGGCAGCGACTTATAAAAATAACGGAAAACCTCTGAAATTTCAAGAGGGGTGGGCTCCAGACATCTTGCACAGTCAACTTCCGTTCGGGCTTCTATGGCAAGTTCGACCACCATCCCCGAAGTATCGCCAGTAACGGTTGCGCTGACGAGCACTGGATCGTTGAACCTGTACTCCTGCCCCCAATGTTCTATGCACCCAGAAAGTGGGAGTTCGCAACTGATCGACACCGGCTCACTCGAAACGGCCACTGCTCCGCTATCAAAGGCACACGACCATTCCCTGGGTTTTTCCCTTATTCCGGGGACACTGCCCCTTCCCCTCTTCTTCATGAACTCTTCCTACCCTATTGCGAGCTCCCTGGTGTCCCTTGCTATGACGAGCTCTTCGTTGGTCGGCACCACCATGATGCTCACCCTGGAATCCGGCTCGTTAATGAAAGCTTCCTTGCCCCTTACGTTATTCCTTTCCAGGTTTATCTTCGCTCCCAGGAACTCCAGCCCCTGGCAGACCATTTTCCTGACTGTAGTACTGTTCTCGCCGATACCTGCGGTAAAGACAATGGCATCGATACCACCCATGGCACCTGCATAGGCACATACGTGCTTGCGGATACCGTAACAGAGAATGTCAAGGGCAAGTCTTGCCCTGTCGTTACCCTCGGCGGCAGCCTCCTCAACATCCCTGAGATCGCTGCTGATGCCGGAGATCCCCTGAAGTCCGCTCTCTTTATGGATGATATGGCTCATCGACTTGGGATCGATGCCATCCTGCTCCATCAGATAAAGGATAACCGTAGGGTCGATATCACCGCACCGGGTTCCCATAAGAACGCCAGGGACGGTACCGAACCCGAGGCTTGTATCGATCGACCTGCCTCCCCTTACGGCGGAGATGGAGCTGCCGTTGCCCAGATGACATGTTACTATCTTCAGGTCCTCTATGGGCTTTTCCAGCATCTCGGCTGCCCTGTAGGCAACGTAGAAGTGGCTTGTCCCATGGAACCCGTAACGTCTGACCCTCTGCTTCTCATAATAGTGGAAAGGGAGGCCGTAAATATAGGCGTAATCGGGCATTGTCTGATGGAAGGCGGTATCGAAAACAGCAACCTGGGGAACGTACGGCAGGACCTCCATCATGGCCTTGATACCCATAAGGTTGGCCGGGTTGTGAAGCGGAGCCAGGGGAACGCACTCCTCGATCACTTCCAGGACCTCGGGGGTAACTATCACCGATCGCGCGAACTTTTCTCCGCCGTGAACTACCCTGTGACCTACGGCCCTTAGCTCATCGAGACCTCTTATGACGCCCTGGTCTCCGTCCAGAAGGGTGTCAAGAACGACCTTGATCCCTACTTTATGGTTGGGGATAGGAATATCGAACTTGAGAGGTTCGATCCCGGTCTTTTCATGCTTCACCCTGGAACCGTCGATACCTATCCTCTCCACCAGACCCTTCGCAAGGACCTTCTCCGAGGTCATGTCGAAAAGCTGGTACTTCAGAGAGGAGCTTCCACAGTTGAGAACTAGAACCTTCATCCCTGTTCAAACCTCCTTAAGTGTTGACCGGAACCGTTCCACGGATCTATCGTAGTCATAAATGACAGGAAGGAAGGTCCGGGTCCATGTTTGGGAAAAGCATTGTCGGGATCATTGCCGAGTATAACCCCTTTCACAATGGACATTTATACCACATGAACCGGTCTCTGGAAACAGCCGGCGCCGACGCAGCGGTGGTCGTGCTCTCGTCGAGCTTTGTGCAGCGGGGGGAACCCGCCTTTATCGACAAGTGGAGCCGAACCCGGATGGCCCTCAGTTTCGGCGCCAACCTGGTGTTGGAACTTCCGACGGCTTTCTCCTGCCACAATGCCGGGGTCTTCGGATCGGCAGCGGTGGACCTGATGGCTATGACCGGTGTCGTTACGCACCTCTCATTCGGCATGGAAGACCCCGAAGCACCGCTGGAGACAGTGGCAGGGATCCTGCTGGAAGAACCGGACACCTTCAAAAAGGTCCTCAAAAGCCGACTCGACTGCGGCTTCTCCTACGCCGAGGCAAGGACCGCCGCCATAGAGCACTTGCTGCCCGGTGCCGGAAAGATGCTTTCATCCCCCAATAATATCCTGGCCCAGGAGTATGTCCAGCGGATCATCGAGCGCAACTACCCTCTCCGGATAACTCCGATCAAGAGGACAGGGGGCGGACATCACTCGGGATCTTCAGGGGCCTTTGCCGGGGCAGGCTGGATCAGGAACACCGTAAGGAACGAAGGTCTCTCTGATACGGTAAGGACAGTAATGCCCCCTGAAGCTCTTTCGATGCTGGGTACGGAAATATCCCGGGGCAGATGCATACTCTCCCTGGATGTGTTCTGGAGGATCCTGCGGACAGTGCTGATGAGAGACGGACCCTCCAGGCTCTCAAGATTCGCGGAGATGAGGGAGGGGATCGAGAATCTGCTGACGGCCAGCGCCGCAAGGGCCGGCTCTTTCGAGGAGTTCATAAACCTCTGCACCAGCCGGAGGTATCCAAGGAGCAAGATCCAGCGGTTCGCCTGCCACTCGCTCATGGGGTTCGACCATCGTGCGAACAGGAAAGCGCAAAGAACCGGCCCTCCCTACATAAGGGTTCTCGGCTGGGACATAAAAGGACAGGAGATCCTCAAGGAGATGAGGACAGCCTCAAGGCTCCCCGTCGTCACCCGTCCCAACGGCAGGCCGGGCACATACCAGCGGATGATCGCCGATCTGGAATACAGGGCCACTTCGATCTGGGAAAACCTGGTCCAGAGCCCCGAGCTCTTCAGCGAATCAGGGAACCTCCCCGTCAGGCCTGTCTGAGACCTGGCAGGGGCGGGAATCTCTCTCTCAGCCTCCGGAAGACTCCGGGAGGCACCATGTCGTGGATCGCCCCTCCGAAATGAAAGACCTCCTTCACAGCGCGGCTGGAAAGATAGGAATACCTTGCTTCGGTTACGATAAAGAAGGTCTCTATCTCGGGTGCAAGTTGCCTGTTCATGAGGGCAAGCTGGAACTCGTACTCGAAATCCGAAAGGGCTCTAAGACCCCGGATGATCACACGGCACTTCTCGGCTCTCATGAAATCCACCAGGAGACCCTCGAAGTGTTTTACCCTTACGTTGGGAAGGTGGCTAAGAGCCTCCCTGGTCATGGTCTCCCTCTCCTCTTTGGAGAAGGTGTATTTCTTCTGACTGTTGTTGAGAACACCCACGGTGAGATCGTCGAATATTGCCGCTGCCCTTTCGGCAATATATATGTGCCCGTTCGTTATTGGGTCGAAAGACCCGGGATACATCGCTCTGATCAAGGTGTCTCTCCCTCCCTTTAAGTCTCCTTGCTGAAAAAGGTGAGCAAAGTCTCACCGTAAGTCCGGGAGTTAAGGTCCCACCCCTTCCAGCCGGCAGGATCGATCGCTTCCCTCCGGGAATGTTCGAGGACGAACAGTCCTTTCGCTTTCATGATACCAGAGAGACGGGAGTTCAATGAGGCCATTCTCGCTACCCATCCGATGCCGTAGGGAGGATCCGCAAAGATCACGTCAAAATGACGGCCCCTTTTTTCCAGGATCAGCAGGGCCCGTCGGACATCCAGGACCAGGAACTCCGTTCCCTTTAGACCTCCGGGTCCCTCTGTTCCCGGAAGACCCTTTCTGGAGGAATCGACCAGGACTACCGGGCTGAAACCTCTTCTGCTGGCCTCGGCCCCTACTCTCCCCGTCCCCGAAAAGAGATCCAGGAAGGATCTGCCGTCACCAGGCCCAAGGATATTGAACAAAGCCTGCAGCACAAGGCCGGAGGTGGGTCGGGCCTGCTTCAACTGTCCCGTTCCCCCTGTGAATTCTCCTGCTCCTTTGATCTGCGGTCTATCCCTTTGAAGGGTTTGATGTCTATTACAGGGGTACCGTCCACTGCGTCCAGGTCCTCTACCGTCAGGGTGGCACCCTCCACCTTGCTCAGCCTGACAAGGCTTGTGCCGATGTGGTTGGGCCTGTCGGGGCTGCAGGTCGAGAAAACACCCCTTAGTGGCCTGTTTAGGTCGCCTCTCGGATGGACCTTCAGGGAAAACCCCTTGGAGAGATGGAACCTGAAAAGAACCAGAATGTGATCCTCCCCTTCCAGTCCCTCCAAAGCTTCCTCGAATTCGGGCAGGATCTCGATCGTCGATCTTATGCCACGGAAATCATCGGGCGGAACCGGTCTGTTTATGCGAGAGCGGACAAAACCGACGGGGTGAAGGGCATACCCGTTCATGGCTCTCCTCCCCCGAGGAAGGAGACTACCTCCTGAAAGGCTCCTGACACCGATGGAGTGGTGAATGGCCGAGTGGAAGGATCAACCTTGACCATGCACCCCAGGCCTCTCGGAACTATCCTGAAGAAGAAGGACTGTTCGAAACCCTCATCAGAGGTCAGAGTCTCCAACAGTACCACACCTGCAGGGTTGATATAACAGTCCCTGAATACCCACCTGGCCTCCCTCTGACCTCCCTCCCTTCCCGTGAGCGCCGAGAGTTCCCTCAGTTCAGGACAGGGTCTTTCCAAAGCCTTGTGCAATTCCTCCACTCCCCCTCCCAAAGTCTTTCTTCTGAAAGATCTCTCCTTCCTGAAACGAAGGAGGTAGATCCTTCTGCCGGCTTCCAGCCACTTCCTTTCATATTTGGTGCGCACTTTTCTTAAGGGGTCCGCTTCGAAGGCTTCCATTTCTATTGCGGGGTGGGATGGTATCGTAATGGCTGCATCCTCAGCGTATCTTTCATCATCCGTCACCAGTTCGAAGGCCCCTCCAATCTTGAGAACGCCCGCCAAAGCGTCGCCGAATCCCCGGGATGTCACTCTTCTCTTTGCATGCCTGCTTTTTGGCCATGGACAGGGGAAGTTCATGTAAACAGCATCCAGCCAATCCTCGGGGAAACATTCGTTCAGCAGGAAACGGGCATCGCCCAGTAGTAAACGGACATTGCTCAGCGACGATCTCCGTGTCCGTTTTAGAGCCTTCATTACACAGTTGATGGAGACCTCGATGCCGAAAAAAAACCCATCGGGTCTCTCCAATGCTGCATGCTGAAGGAACTCGCCGTTCCCGAAGCCGATCTCGACGGCATTAAAGGGCGCTTTCTGGCTGCAGATCTTCTGGATCATGCTTGCCGGGTCCCTTCTTGCCAGGATCTCACCCAGAGGTATCAATACAGGCACTCCCCTTCCGAAAAGAGCAGCTGAGAAGAAGTGTAAAACTATTCAGGCTTGACACAAGGTTTTGCCTACATACAATATACATGCGCTGTACGAAATATCCTGAAGAGCCGGACCTTCCCGGTGGTTAATAATTATAACCTTCAGGATCCAGTTCTTCCTGCTCCCCCGCCTGCGGCAACCCCAGGGGCAAGGTTTGCCGGTGAGCATCTGTTTTATTGTGTGTTATCATTTTAGTTGGCTTTTTGGATTAACCGCAATTAACCGTTCCAACGCATCTTCCATGAAGGAGGGGTATTTATGTCGAAAGTCATCGAAGTTCGATGGCATGGAAGGGGAGGACAGGGAGCCAAGACGGGTTCCGCCATCCTGGCGGAGGTGCTTTTCGAGGCCGGCAAGCACACCCAGTCTTTCCCCGAGTACGGAGCCGAGCGTCAGGGAGCACCAATGAAGGCCTTCAACAGGGTATCGGACCGACCGATCAGGGACCGTTCCGGAGTCCTCAACCCGGATATAGTGGTCCTGATCGACCCCACGCTGATCGAAGCCGTCAAGCCCACCGAGGGAGGCAAGGAAACCACCGTCTACCTCATCAACGCGCCCGAGTCACCGGCGATCGTCAAGAAGAAGCTGGGGCTGAAGGATTCGATAAAGCTCATGACCGTCGATGCGACCAGGATCACCCTTGAAGAGTTCGGTCAGAACAGACCCAATACACCCATGCTGGGTGCATTGGCACACTTCTTCAAAGATGTTCCCGTTGATGCGTTCATAGAACACTTTACCCACAAAATGGGAGCAAAACTCCCCGAGAAGGTCCTCAAGGCTAACCAGAACGCGATCCGTCGCGGATACGAGGAGGTGCAGCAGGGATGAGTTCGTTAAAGGGCTGGAAAGATCTGCCGCTCGCAACTACGGTGCCGGCCTCGACCTCCGAGAAGGTCCAGACCGGACAGTGGCGGAGCATACGCCCCGTCTGGAACGAGGAGGAGTGCATTCACTGCCTCCAGTGCTGGATCCAGTGCCCCGACAAATCCATCAAGGCTACTCCGGAAGGGAAGGTAACAGGTATCGACTACTTCTTCTGCAAGGGGTGCGGGACCTGCGCCGCTGTATGCCCCAAGAAGGCCATAGAGATGCGGCCTGAATCAGAATTCATTGAGCAGTAGCCCTGCCGATCGAAAGGATGTGAACAGGATGTCGAGAAAGGATATCACTTCCGGGAACTGGGCAGTGGCAGAGGCGATGAGACAGATCAACCCTGATGTGGTCGCCGCCTACCCCATCACCCCTTCTACGGACATTCCAATGAAGTTCTCGGAATTTGTCGCTGACGGCCTGGTTGACACGAACCTTGTCACCGTCGAGAGTGAGCACTCTGCGATCAGTGCCTGCCTTGCCGCGGCAGTATCAGGAGCACGGGTAATGACGGCGTCGAGCGCCAACGGCGTGGCACTGATGCACGAGATCTTCCCTATTGCAGCCTCCTACAGGGCACCCATAGTCTTCGGCCTGGTAAACAGGTCCCTGGGAGCGCCGATCAACATCCACTGCGACCATGGAGACAGCATGGCCGAGCGCGATTCCGGGTGGATCCACATCTATTGCGAGGACGGCCAGGAAGTTTATGACACCATGGTCATGGCCGTCAGGATCGCAGAACACAAGGAAGTTCTCCTTCCGGTCTTCGTCTGCCAGGACGGATTCATCACGAGCCACTGCTTCGAGCCCGTGGAGTTCATGGACGACGAGGAGGTCAGATCGTTCATCGGTGAAAGGGATCCTCTCTTCCCTCTCCTCGATATCGATAACCCCGTTGCCTACGGATCTCTTGCCCTGACTGACTACTACTTCGAGATCAAGCGGCAACAGGTCGAAGCAATGAAGAACGTGGAAAAGGTCTACCGGGAGGTGGCCGGAGAGTTCGCCAAGAAGACAGGTCGCGACTATCCTGTCGTGGATTCCTACAAGACTGACGATGCCGATCACATCATGGTGATAATGTCATCTGCGGCCGGCGCCGCCAAGGATACAGTGGACCGTCTGAGGGAGAAGGGGCACAAGGTGGGGTGCATGAGGATAAGGCTCTTCCGTCCCTTCCCGGCGAAGGCGGTCGTGGGTGCCCTGAAGGGTGCCAAGTCCATCGCGGTTCTCGACAGGGCGGCAAGCCTGGGGGCCCCGGCACCGCTCTTCACGGAGATAAAGGGAGCCCTTTATGATGCCGGTATCCACATCCCTGCCAATACATACGTTTATGGACTGGGCGGAAGGGATTTCTTCCCCCACAACGCCGAGGAGGCCTTCATGGACCTCATCAACAACAATTTGAACCCCGAGGAAAGATACCTCGGCCTTAGGGAATAGGGGGTGCACCAGGATGGCTGTCAAACTGAAAGACCTGATCACAAAGGAAAGAGCCATGCGCCAGGGACACAGGATGTGCCCGGGGTGTGGCGCGCCTACGGTGGTCCAGCAGGCGCTCCTGGCTGTTGAACAGCCCGTTGTTGTCACCGCTGCAACGGGTTGCCTGGAGGTCTCCACCACCATATACCCCTACAACGCCTGGGGGGTACCCTTCCTTCACTCCGCCTTCGAGAACGCCGGCGCCAGCGTCTCCGGGATCGAGGCGGCCTATGTTGCCCTGAAGAAGAAGGGCAAGATAACGAAGGACATCAAGTTCGTCGCTTTCGGCGGCGACGGGGGTACCTACGACATAGGGCTCCAGGCGCTCTCCGGGGCAGCGGAGCGGGGACACGACTTCACCTACATCTGCTACAACAACCAGGGATACATGAATACTGGTGCCCAGAGGAGCAGCGCTACGCCAAAGGGCGCCAACACATCCACAGCTCCAGCCGGGAAGGTCATCCCCGGAAAGATACAGAAGCCCAAGGACCTGACGGCTATTATGGCGGCCCATCACATTCCCTACGTGGCCCAGACTACGATCCACAACCCTATGGAGGTCATCGAAAAGGTCAAAAAGGCCATCGAGACACCGGGACCCGCTTTCGTCAACGTCCTCGCCCCCTGTGTCCTCTTCTGGAGGCTGGAACCCTCTCTTCAGAGGGAAATCTGCAAGCTCGCGGTCGAGACCCGTTTCTGGCCGGTCTACGAAGTGATAGACGGTGAATGGAAGCTGGGTTACAAGCCAAAGAAAAGGATCCCCGTGGAAGAATTCCTTAAACCCCAGGGGAGATTCAGGCACCTTTTAAAAGGCGGGACAGGTCAGGCGGTCATTGAGGCTTTCCAGAAGGATGTCGACGAAGAGTGGGAGTATGTGCTGAAGAGGTGCGGTGAGACCTGGGAGCCCCAGGCCTGATCAGCACTGGACGTGCCTGCATATTCTTTCTTGACCTGACAACCGAACAAGGATACAATGTTCGTCGCCTACGGGACGTAGCGCAGCCTGGTTAGCGCACTTGACTGGGGGTCAAGGGGTCGGAGGTTCAAATCCTCTCGTCCCGACCAGGGATCAAAAAGCGGGAGACCTTCCGGTCCTCCCGCTTTTTCATTGCAGGATACCGAAATCTGTAACCACCGGGGGGTCGATGGATAATGCCCGAGAGCTTTCTCAGACCTAACACCCGAATAGGACAGAACTTTCTCGTCGACAAAAATATCCTTGGCGTGATCCTCGACAGCAGCGACGTGGGTCCCGGTGACGTTGTGCTGGAAGTTGGTGCAGGCAAGGGAGTCCTCACGGAAGGGCTCCTGGAGAGGGGAGCATCACTGGTACATTCGCTGGAGATCGATCGAAGACTGGAGCCATTCCTTGATGAGATCAGGACCAGGTACTCCAATCTCAGGATACTCTGGGGGGACGCCCTGAAGGGCGGCCTGCCCATTGAACTGGACCCGCCACCGAACAAGATGATCGCCAATATCCCCTACCATATAACCACTCCACTTATATGGAAAGTGCTCGAACTCTATTCCCCTGTCGGCCTTCGCTACATGCTGCTGATGGTCCAGAAAGAGGCCGCGGAGAAGATATGTGCCCCGGCGCGATCAAAGGACCGTTACCCCCTAGGGGTGACTATCCATGCCATGGGGGAGGCGCGCATCCTCAGGAGGGTCCCCCCGGAAGTTTTCAATCCTTCCCCCGAGGTCACGTCCGCCCTGCTCGAGATCACCATAACAAAGGGTCTAGAACTTCCCGGGGACAAGGTATGGCGAACTCTGATCCGCTCGGCTTTTTCCCATAGAAGAAAGACTCTCCTGAACAACCTCGCGGCACTTTTGCCGGGGACCAGGCATGAAAAGGCCGCCCTGCTCGAGAAGGCAGGCCTTTCTGTATCTTCCAGGGCCGAAGAACTGGAACTGAAACATTGGTCTGCTCTCTTAGAAATACTCTCTCCCCTGATCCAGGGGGAAAAAAGGCAGGGGACAAAGAGCCCCCTGCCCGCAAACCTTAAACCTTGATGAATAAGATCGGAAGGGTCAGCGAACTTTGTCTTTCAGGGCTTTGCCGGGCCTGAAAGCGGGGACCTTCTTCCCCGGGATGTTGATGACCTTGGTGGGATCCTGGGGATTTCTTCCCTTTCTGGGGGCTCTCTTCCTTACCTCGAAAGTCCCGAAGCCGACCAGCTGAACCTTCTCCCCCTTGGCGAGAGACTTGACGATAGCCCCAAAAGTGGAACCTACAGCCTCATGCGCCTGTTTCTTGGTGATGCCCGCAGATTTTGCGACCGCGTTGATCAGATCCGCCTTAGTCACTTTGCCCGCACCTCCAGCTCTTCAGGATGTCAGTATGGCCGTTAGTCTTATCACTGACGGCCAGATACACTAATATCATCTGCAGCAGAAGTGGTCAAGTGCTGAGTGCAGATCAGGCCCCCTTCCGCCCCGATCTCCAGAAGATCCTGAGGGGAGTCCCCTCGAAATCATCCATGTCCCTTATCCTCTTTGCAACGTACCTTTCAAAGGATCTGGTAACAATGTCCCGGTCGTTGACGGAAAAGGCGAAGGCGGGGGGGTTCACCGCAACCTGTGTGCACCCCTTGATCCTGAGCATCCTGCCCCCGGGAGCTGTCGGCATCCTTTCAAATGCAAGCACGTCCCGGACAAGGACACCGATCTTGGAGGTATCCAGCCACCGGGACCTGTTCGCCTGAACTGCGGAGAGCATTTCGGGTAATTTGTGGACACCCCTTCCAGTCAACCCTGAAATGAAGATCAGCGGGGAAAAATCGGCGAAAGGCATCTCATCCCTGATCTTTTTTGAAATCCTGTCCCCCAGGTCGGGGTCTTTCTGTAGGAGGTCCCACTTGTTGACCGCGATTATCAGCCCCTTGCCCTTCTCTATCACCAGGCCAGCCATCTTCTTGTCCTGGTCTGTGCAGATCTCCTCCCCCTCCATCAGAAGGACCGCAATGTCGGATCTTCCAATACTTTCATGGGTTCTTACCAGTGAGTAGAATTCAACGTCCGAGGCGATCCTGCTCTTTTTTCTCAACCCGGCCGTATCGATGAACCGGAAGTGCCTGCCCCCGATCGTGACCTGGGAATCCACCGAATCCCTTGTAGTGCCTGGCATTGGGCTTACCAAAGACCTTTCGGATCCTGAAAGAAGGTTGAGGAGCGTGGATTTTCCCACGTTGGGACGACCCACGATCGCCACGGCAACCTCCTCTTCCCTTGGGGCAACCTGGCCTGGTCCCTTCTCCGGGACCAGGGATACGATCCGGTCGAGCAGCTCTCCGATGTTCCTGTTGTGGGCCGCGCTGACACCGATGACGTCTTTGAATCCCAGGGTATGCGCCTCGGCCTCCCTGCCCTCGTGGACAATATCATCGATCTTGTTGGCAACAACGATGACCGGCTTCTGCCTCTTTCTGAGGAACAGGGCCACTTCCCTGTCGAGGGTCGTCATTCCGTCCTTCCCGTCGACCACAAGGATCAGGAGATCGCTCTCTTCCACAGCCAGAAGAACCTGCCTTCTGATGTTGCCGGTAATGGAGTCTCCCCCCTCGGGGAGAAGGCCCCCGGTATCAACCAGCAGGAACGTTCTCTCCCCGAGTTCCACCTCGCCATAGATACGGTCCCTGGTTACACCGGGTTGATCGTCCACGATAGCTCTCCTCTTCCCGACGATGCGGTTGAAGAGAGATGACTTGCCCACGTTGGGCCTTCCGACGATAGCGACTATTGCCATGGATCATTCCTGCCTTTCCCGGTCTTCTAATCCGACCGGAGGGATATCCTGGGGAAAACCCCGGAGGAACCCGATATAATAAAAAGTGGGGCCAGGGTTCTCCTCAGCCCTTCCAGGTCACTGCACTTGACCCAGATCATGTCCATGGGACTTCCCGGATCAAGGGGCTCTATGCCTTTTTCGAGGAGAAGCCCCTTGATCCTCTCCTTGTTTTCGCCCAGGTTGGCTATCTCGACAAGATATCTCCATGGAGGAAGGTCCAGGACCTTTCTTTCCTCAAGCTCATTTTTCCAGAAATAGTCCCACCCCGCCACCAGACCCTTCTGCCAGCCCGTCCTGGGGCGCCGGCTTTGCACAACCACTGTTCTGCCGTCGTGACCAGGGCCTCTCCAGGCCGATTCCCAGATCATCCTGAAGGCCCGGACACGGGAGTCAAAAAAGGGAGCCCCTGCGGCGGAATCAGCGTCAAGCCAGCAGATAAGCGGAACGGACAGTAAGTCGCAAATTTCAAGGGATTTCCTGGAGCCAACCACTACTCCTCCCCCAGCCAGCCCCTCTATCATCTTCTTCCTCGAAGAGACAGTCTGTCGGACGTCAGCGTGCCATGTGAAAAGGGGGAGATCTTCGCCCAGAACACTCTCCGCCACCATCCTTGCCCCTTCAAGGCCCGGTCTGGATCCCTGGAGAGAGCGACCTCCACAGGAGGGGCAAAGGTCCGAAACGGGGTTCTCCTTACCGCAGCAGGTACAGGTGAAGACCTGTCGGCCATCATCCCATCTGATGGGGAAACCACACCTTTCACAGGTCAGGAGTCTCCCGCACTCTCCACATATTACGGTGCTGGAATACCCCTTCCTGTCCAGGACCCAGATCACGGTCCCCTTCTCCTGCACTATTTCCCTGGTCCGGCTCAGAGCCGTGTCGCATACGTTCAGGGGTTCATTCACTCCGGGGACGATAATTCTCCGGGCGTCTCGAAGAGATACGAAAACATACTTCCCCGTTCCACTGGATCCCGGCCAGGAAGCTCCCTTCAGGAAACTCCTCGCCGAGGGGACGCTCCCTCCGTAGATCAGGCCTGCGCCCCACAGGCGGGCCCTCGAACCCGCAACGCTCCGGAAATTGAAATAGGGGAACCTTTCAGAGTTGTAGGCAGGGTTACCCTCGTCTTCGACGATCACAAGGTCCATCGACGGGAGAGGAGCAAAGACCGCAGCAGGGGACCCGACCACTATCCTGGCCTCTCCCGTCCTCACCCTCTCCCATCTCTTCCTTGCGGCAACACCGGAACTTGATGTCCACAGGACCCCCTCTCTCTTGACCTCCGGCGGAAGCCCTTTCCAGAAGGACGAAGCGCCTTCCCTCTCCGGGAAAAGCACCAACACACCTGCCTTGGAAGAAAGGATCGAACGGTGGTATTCTTCCTTTCTGTCTCCGAAAAAGGGGAGAAAACACTGTCTCTCTGAGAAAGACTCTCCGGGGGGTGCTGATCGGGGGAGATCACCTGTTGGCTCTCCGGCAAGGATATGATCCGGGGAGACCACCTTGAGGGCCTCTCCTGGTCCGCACAGGAAATGCCTGCCCATGCGCAAGGCGGTCTCGAACAACTCCCAACCCAGAGGGGGGGAAGCATCAATGATCTCTTTCGCTTTCAGGATCCTGAAAGATGCAGCCGGGGGAGTTCCCGATACGGACCCGGTGGCGAACCCTGTCCTGGTCCTGCCGGCTACAGGAACAGAAAGCCTGACGCCCCGTTCAGCGGGTCTTTCGGATTCATAGGTCAGGGGATGCCACCACGGTCCTGGTACTATCACTTCCAGGAACACTTTCACTAACCGCGTTCCCGGCGCCGTCGGGCAACTACGTCCCAGATGGCTTCTGCTACATCTTCCTTCGAACCCTCCACGGAGGAGAGCACCCCCTCGCAGCCGATGATCCTGACAGAGTTGCTGTCCGATCCGAAGGCTCCTTCGGGTCCGCTGACATCATTTACAACGATAAGATCGAGCCCTTTCTTCCTGAGCTTGCCCATGGCATTCTCCACAGGATCCTCGGTCTCGGCAGCAAAACCGACAATGAACTGCCCCGGTCTCCTGGAGGCTCCCAGTGCCGCGGCAATATCCCTGTTGGGGACCATCTCGAGAACCAGGGGCTTGCCTTCCCTTCGTTTGATCTTGCTCGTAGAGAAGGACGAGGGACTGAAGTCCCCCACTGCAGCTGCCTTGACGATTATGTCATGGGAAGGAGCCTCCTCCATAGCGGCTTCATACATGTCATCGGCGGAGATCACGTTTATCACCCTGACTCCGTGGGGAGGAGACTCAGCAACAGGGCCTGTGATCATCGTCACCTCGGCCCCCCTGTACCAGCAGGTCCTCGCCAGCGATAGACCCATCTTTCCGGAGCTCGGGTTGCTGATGAACCTGACAGGGTCTATGGCCTCCCTTGTAGGACCTGAAGTGACGAGGACCCTGATCCCACTCATGTCCTTCCGCGGCTCCAGGGCCCGGAAAACTTCTTCCCTTATTATCTCTGTGGAGGGGAGTCTTCCTTTCCCTTCGTAACCGCATGCCAGGAAGCCTTCCTCTGGCTCGAATACCTGGTAACCCAGGTCCCTGCAGCGCCTTGCATTTTCCCTTACAGCCCCGTGCTCCCACATGGATACGTTCATGGCCGGAAAGATCAACACCGGCTTTCTGGTGGCCAGGATAGCTGCGGAGATCAGGTCTGACGCGTCCCCCCATGCAGCCTTGTGAAGGAAGGAAGCTGTCGCCGGGGCAATAACGGTTATGTCCGCCCACTCAGCGATGTTTATGTGGGGGATCTTCCACCCCTCCTCAGGGGAAAGGAAATCCTTCTCGAGCCATACTCTCTTTCCGGACAGGGTCGAAACAACAAGAGGCGAGACGAACCTTTCCGCAGCCTGGGTCAGGGCCATCTCTACTTCCCAGTCGTATCTTACGAACTCTCTTGTCAACTCAGGGGCCTTGTAGGCCGCGATACCCCCGCAGACCCCCAGGAACATCTTACGGTCCTTCTTCCACCCCAGTGACATTCTTTTCGTCTCCTTCAGGAGCAGGCGCCTGGACGCTTTCGGGAACCTCGACGATTATCTTCCCCTCCTCGATCTCCCTTATCGCGTGCTGGACAGGGTTAAAATATTCCTCACCCTCCTCCAGGTTAACGCGCCCCTTCTTTTCGCTGAGCTGTCTTGCCCTTGCGGCGATCACACAGGCAAGAAGATACTTGTTCGACAAAATAGATGGGCCCTTCGCTTTGTCGGACTTTTCTGTCACGGGTTATCACCTCGTCGAAAGATTTTTATGGGGTTTGACCCGGGGCCCTGTAGCTCTCAATGATCTTCCTGAGGGCTTCCAGAGCTCTGTCAAGGTCGTCATTGACGACCAGGTGATCGTATCTGGCCGAAAGGAGTATCTCGTTCCTGGCCTCCTTCAGTCGGCCTTTGAGGTCCTCCTCCTTCTCTGTACCCCTCCTGTCCAGCCTGTTCCTGAGTTCCTCCTCCGATGGGGGAAGGATAAAGACAAGAACCGCCTCCGGCATCGAATCCTTGACCTGGAGAGCCCCCTGAACATCTATCTCAAGGACGGCGTCACGCCCTTCGGAGAGGATCCTCTCGACGCTCTCCTTAAGGGTCCCGTAAAGGTTACCATGAACCTCGGCCCACTCAAGGAAACTTCCCTGTTCAACCAGCTCCCGGAAGCGTTCATGGCCTATGAAGCTGTAGTCGACCCCTTCGGTCTCTCCCTCTCTGGGTTCACGGGTGGAACAGGATATGGAGTATTCCAGACCCTTGACGGCATCAAAAAGAGCTTTCCTGAGGGTCCCTTTCCCCACCCCGCTAGGGCCGGAGATCACGAAAAGCCTCCCCCTATCGATCAGGTTCGCCCTCCTTCTCCTTACCCTCGAACCTGACGCCTATAGTCTCTGGCTGGATCGCCGACAGGACCACGTGATTACTGTCGGTTATCAGGATCGCCCTGGTCTTGCGGCCTTCAGTAGCATCGATAAGCCTGCCCTGACTTCTCGCTTCATCCTTCAGCCGCTTGATCGGAGCTGAGGAGGGATGGATGATCGCCACAACCCTCTCAATGACTATCATATTCCCGAAGCCGATGTGCAAAAGATTATAACCCATCATCTCACTCCACGTTCTGGACCTGTTCCCTGATGCTCTCAAGGAGGCCCTTGGCTTCAACGGCCGCCCATCTTACCTCCGGGTCCTGGACCTTGGAGGCAATAGCGTTGATCTCCCTGTTCATCTCCTGGAGGAGAAAATCCAGGGTCTTTCCCGAGACCTCATCATTATGTACCAAGCCGAGGAATTTATCCACGTGGCTCGAGGACCTCGCGATCTCCTCGGTGATATCCCACTTGTCGGAGAGGAGCACTATCTCCTGGGCGATACGGCTCTCGTCAACGACTGGACCGTTAGCGCCCAGTACCTGGCTAACCCTTTCCCTGAGTGAACCGAGGGCCTTGTCCCGGGCAGTGCTCCACTTGCCCTCTATCACACCGGTGACATCCCTGAACTGGATCATCGAACCCAGAATTGCTTCCTGCAGGTGCTTACCTTCCTTTGCCCTCATGGAATCCCATTCCTCGATCCCTCTATCCAGAATGGTCCCGACGGCATCTCTGAGGACGCCTTCCAGTTCGTTGCTGTCGGTTTCCTGCGAGGAGACCGCTCCCGGGAGGGTGAGCAGAAGTTCCAGGTCCACCTCTCCCTTCAATCCCAGTTGATCTCTGATGTCCTGCATTTCCTGAGCGTAGCCTTTCAGGACCTCCGACTCTATCCTTGAGGCCCTGACCGCCGAATCCCACGAAATATCTACCCTTGCCTGGATCTTTCCCCTCCTGGAAGATGACCTCAACTTCTGCTGGATCATCGGCTCAAGGTGTGAGATCTCCCTGGGAAGTCGGACGGATATCTCCTGGTTTCGGTGGTTGACGCTCGATATCTCCAGAGCGAAAGTACCGAGCCCTGTCCTCTCCTCTGTCCGGCTGAAACCGGTCATACTCTTCAGCAACTGGCACACTCCTTTCCCCGGCTCATGGAAAGCATCTCCTCCACTACAGAAAGGAGTTCCGGGATCTTGTCGCCCCTGAGAGCACTTATGGGGACGACCCTGTCACCGGATCTTCCCGCAAGCGCCCTGATGGGCTCTACAGTTTCAGGGTCAAGCCTGTCTATCTTGTTCAGGGCTATAATCCTCGGCACAGTACCGGCTCCTATGGAGGCCAGCACTTCCTCCACCACTTCCACGTCCTTTTCGTACCTCCCTGAGGACGGGTCCGCTACCAGGATGACAAGGTCAGCAGCGGCGACCTCCTCGAGGGTGGCCCTGAAGGCGGTAACGAGGTCAGGGGGGAGGTCTCTTATAAAACCGACCGTATCGGCAAAGAGGGCCGGGTCTCCGCCGGGTAGACGGACCCTCCTGATGAAGGGATCGAGGGTGGAAAAGAGCTTGTCCGCAACGGGGAGGTCAGAGTCACCGGAAAGTCTCCTGAGAAGCGTGGACTTCCCGCTGTTTGTGTAACCCGTAAGGGCGACCGTGGCAAGACCGGCCCTGATCCTGTGTTTTATCTGATCCTTTCTCCTCTCTCTTATTGCCTCTATCTTCCTGTTGATCTCCCTGATCCTTCTCTCCAGTTTTCTTCTATGCCTTTCAAACTCCGTCTCACCAGGCCCCCTGGTGCCGACACCTCCTCCCGGGCGGGACATCTGGAGCCCAAGCCCCTTGATGAAAGGTATCTCGTATCGACAGCGGGCCAGTTCTATCTGCAGCTTTGCCTCGCCAGTCTGGGCCCTGTCCTCGAAGATCTTCATGATCACCAGGGGTCTGTCCCAGACGGCAAGGCCGGTCAGGCGCCCCAGTGCGGCCGCCTGGCCAGGCGAAAGGCTTCCGTTGACAACAATAAGCCCCGCTCCAAGATCCCTTGCCTCGGCACCGACAAGTTCGGCTTTTCCGGAACCTATGAAAGAACCAGGATCAGGCCTTGAGCGTCGTTGAATGGAAATTCCTGTAGTTGTTATCCCGAGATTGCCGAGAAGGAGCGACATCTCCTCAAGAGAGCCCGGAACGTCGAGGCTGTCGTCCTCGTCAAGGGCCACCAGAAAGGCCTTTCGTGAGGATAGCTGCCGCAGGTCTATCAAAAGGACCTTTCCTCCAGTTCTCTCAGGGATCTTTCAAGATTGTCGGTCACAGATCTTCTCAGTTCTTTCGAGGAGAAGCCTTCCGTACCGGGCGATCCCGGATATATGGGCCGACCGAAGGAGAGTACTACCTTGACGGGCCTGTAAGTGCTTGAACCGCGAGGCATGGCCTCAAAAGTCCCATGGATATAGGCAGGGATAACTGGAGCCCCGGTCTTTGCTGCAAGAAGCCCTACACCCTCCTCCAGGGGTTTGAGCCTTCCGTCATGAGACCTCTGCCCCTCGGGGAAGAGAAGTACGTCCTCGCCCGACTGTAGTCTCTCGACAAGGAACTTGAGGGCACCTGCTGCTCCCTGCAGGTCTTCCCTCTTGGCCGGTACAGCGCCCAGGGCCCTGATCGCCAGACCCAGGGGGGCAAAACTGAAAAGTTCCGACTTGGCAAGGTATCTCAATCTCCTGGGGAAAAAGGCGCCTATTACGATAGGATCCAGGTTGCTGCAGTGGTTGGCCGCAATAATGACCGGGGGACTTGCGGCCAGCGCCCCGTCAAGCCCTATCACCTTCACTCTGTTGTAGACCTTCATCACTAGCCTGAAGAACAAAGCTATGGTCCAGTAGAAGAGAGTTCTCAAGAATAAACCTCCCTTGGCCTACTTCAACAGGCCCTTTGGTCTTCGATCACAGCCAGGATCACGTTCACGACCTCTTCAGGGGACCTCTTCGAAGTATCTATGATATGTGCGTCTTCTGGAACCCTCAAGGGGGAGAACTCCCTCTCACTGTCGAGCTGATCCCGTCTCTGGACCTGCTTTCTTACCTCTTCGAGGGTTATGTTGACGCCCTTTGCATCCAGCTCTCTCCAACGTCTGGTCGCCCTCTCTTCGAGGCTGGCGTCAAGATAGAACTTGATCGGCGCTTCCGGGAAGACCTCACTCCCCATATCTCTTCCCTCGGCCACCATTTTCCTTCCTGAAGCTGCCCTTTTCTGTATCTGCAGAAGAAAACTCCTGACCGTGTGAAGAGCCGAATAGGCTGATACTGCCAGGTCGATCTCCGGCGACCGTATCTTGTCCGATACATCCACACCGTCTATAAATACCCTGCCCTTTTCAATGGAGATAGTGCATTCTTCCAGGGCATGGGCAATATTTCCGCCTTCCGAAGGCCGGATGGACCTCCCGGAAAGAAAGTACGTTATCCCCCGGTATATTGCCCCGGTATCAAGATATTCGTAACCAAGCCTCTTCGCTACCAGCCTTGCGATGGTGCTCTTGCCCGCACCCGCCGGACCGTCAATGGTTATTATGTTTTCATTGCATGGATCCGTGGTCCCCATCCGGTCATCGCCTCCAGTAGCTATACTGAGCCGCCGTACAGGATCATTTTCATAAGGACCTTGCCATCGAGGATCATGAACTCTCCCGGTCTGAGCCTTTTCATATCAAGTTTACCGATCCGGGTCCTGACCAACCTCACAACTTTAAAACCTCTCGTGGCGGCCATTACCCTTATCTCCCTCTTCAAACCTTCCGAAAGGGTGACCGAGATCCACCGCCCCTCAGGTCTTCTGGGAATGGCGACCACCCTTTCCGGCCTGACCTTTCTTCCCTCTACCTCAGTGCCTTTCATAAAGGATTCCAGGGCAGCATCATCAGCAGTGGCGTCAAGCAGGACCTCGTAGGTCTTGAGGATCTGGTGGCTCGGATGAAGGATCCGCTGGGCCATCTCTCCGTCGTTGGTAAGAAGCAGAAGTCCCTCGCTTCCCTTGTCAAGCCTGCCGACCGGGAAAAGACCCTCTACAGGGATCTCGGAGGGGAGAAGCTCAAGGACCGTTCGGGAGAAGCTGTCCGAGACGGAACAGACAAGACCCCTGGGTTTGTTCATTGCAATGTAGAGCTTTGGCCGGATAGAAATGACCTCTCCATCCAGTTTAACAACATCACTTTTGGTATCTATGGTCCTGGACGGATCGGTACAGACCTCCAGGTTGACCGATATCCTCCCGGCCATGACCAGCAGGTCGGCCTTTCTTCTGGAGCAAACACCGCATGCGGCTATGAACCTGTTGATACGAACCCCCTGGGTCATGTTGCCCTTTCACCATCTTCGGGGTACTCGTCCTGGGACAGTATATCCTGCATCTCATCGAGGGTGGGAAGGTCCGATATAGAACCGAGCCCGAAAAGTGAGAGGAAGGAGTTTGTCGTTCTGTAAAGAAGGGGGGTTCCCGAACCCTTTCTCCTCCCCGCCACCCTGATGAGGCCGTGCTTCAGAAGGGTGTCGAGCACCCTTTCGCACCTTACACCTCGTATCTCCTCGATCTCGGAACGGGTCACCGGTTGGGAGTAGGCTATCACGGCAAGGGATTCCAGGGCTGCCTTGCTCAACCGTATCCTCTGTGAGAGAGCCACATCTCGAAAGAGGGTGACCACCTCCTCCTGTTCAGGTGAGGTGGCCATCGACCAGCCTCCGGCTATGTTCAGAAGGCAAAGGCCATGGCATTTCCTGTATCTCTCCTTTATCTCCTCCAGGACCCTCTCCACCGCCTCCTCCGTTACGCCAGCGACCGAGGCCAGCTCCTTAACGCCAACAGGCTGAACGGCTACGAAAAGAACTGCCTCCACGGACCTTGCGATCGGAGAGAGAGGTGTCTCAACCGGATATCCTGACATCACCGAAAAGCTCCTCCTGGTGAAGTCTTACCCTTCCCAGCCTGGCCATCTCAAGTAGCGCCAGAAGGGTCACCACCAACAAATGCCTTGAACAGGGAGTCCCAAGGACTTCGCTTAGCAGAAGTGCACCTCTTGATGATAGCAGCATCTCTATCTCGGACATCCTTCCCTCGACCTGTTCCTCTTCCGGCGTGGCTGCCGGAATGCCGTCCCACTCCTCTTCAAGACCTGTCGCAAGGGACCGGGTGCCTTCACGCTTCAGGCGGACCATCTCCCACCACAGAACGGAAAGCGAGTAAAGGTCCCCCATATCGAACCAGGGAGGTCCCTCTTCCGTACTGCTCCGTGTAAAGCACCGCCCCCTGGACCTCATCATCTCCGCAAGGCAGGCCGCTGCAGCTCTGAAGGGTCTGTATCTGACCAAAGCCTGCTCGATCAGTTCCGTCTCGATGATCGCCTCTTCATGGTTCTGCCTGACCCCCGGAAGAGAGGGCAGAATTGCCTTCAGTTTTCCCAACAGGAGCCGGGCCGTAAGGGAGAAAAAGGCGGCCATCTCATTGATAGTCGCCCTTTCGTTCCTGATCAGAAAATCGGAGTATACACGGATCAGCTCGCTGACGCTGATCTCGGAAGCACTCATTTCACCTGACTCCACCAGGTGGCATAGAAGGTCCAGCGGCCCGGAGAAACCCTCAAGCTCTACATCCAGTTCCATTCAGACCCCCACCGCTACTCAGAGGATCTCTCACCTTGGGATAAACCCGATCGCTCTGATAACCTCGGAGATGGTCACTGCGGCCACTCGTTCAGCTTTCCTGGCACCCTTCCTCAACACCTCGATCATATCATCCTCGCTTGATTCGAAGGATCTTCGCCTGGCCTGTACAGGTTCCAGGATACCCATTAGGTGCGAATAGAGGGCTTTCTTGCAATCGATGCAGCCGATGCCAGCCGTCCTGCATCCTTCAGAGAGGCGGTCCCTCTCCTCCATATCGTTGTTGAAAACCTTGTGGATATCCCAGACAGGACACTTATCGGGGTCCCCCGGGTCTTTCCGCCTCTCCCTGGCGGGGTCGGTCATCATGGTCCTCAATTTCTCCCAGATCTCCTCGGGGCTATCGGCTATGTTGATGGAATTGCCGTAGGATTTGCTCATCTTGCGACCGTCCGTCCCCGGTACCTTGGGGGTTTTCGTCAGGATGGTCTGCGGTTCAGGGAAGACCTCCCCGAAGAAGTTGTTAAAACGGCGGGCCATCTCCCTTGATATCTCAAGGTGGGCAGACTGGTCCTCCCCGACGGGCACCAGTTCGCCCTTATAGAGCAGAATGTCCGCAGCCATAAGAACGGGGTAGCCAAGGAAGGCATAGGTACTGAGATCCTTGTTCTGAATGTTGAGTATCTGGTCCTTGTAGGTAGGGCACCTCTCCAGCCAGCCCAGGGGGGCTATCATGGAAAGGGCCAGATGCAATTCAGCGTGCTGGGGGACGTGGGATTGGAGAAATATGGTGCTCCTGTCAGGGTCGAGTCCCACACCGAGCCAGTCAAGAAGAACTTCCCGGCAGTTGCTCGTGATGCTGCTCGTGTCGGAGTAGTCCGACATCATGGCATGCCAGTCAACTATACAATAATAGCAGTCATACTCGTCCTGGAACCTAACCCAGTTGAAGAGAGCCCCCGCAAGATGCCCCAGGTGAAGCCTCCCAGTAGGTCTCATGCCGCTGAAAACACGTTTGGCCATCACTGCTCACCCCGTATCATGATTTGGTGATCAATAGTTATTCCGATGTAATGTGACCGGCATCAAAGCCCCGGGGGTCAACGTGAAGGACTTCAATTCGAAGCACCTCGGAAAGCAGGGACCCCAGAACTGGAACAGTCGCCCTCTCCATTTCTCCATGGTCGGCAACGATCACTCCCAGACCGTTTTCGACGGCTTCCATGACCTGATGGTACTTCATGTCTGCGGTGATGAACAACTCGCAGCCCCTGGCCTTTGCCGTGGGCCACAGATCGCCACCGGAGCCTCCCACGATGGCAAGGCCGGTGACTGTTTTCGGGACATTATAATCCCTAACCCAGGAAAGATTCCACCTTTCCAGGAGCTTCTCCGGAAGAGATGGGCCCTCTTCAGGGACATCGAATACCCCGCAGGTCCCGATCCATTGTGCGCTTTCGTTCTCCTTGTCAAGGGGAGATATCCCTTCCAGGCCGATCAGGTCGGCAAGGGTCCAGTTGCACCCTCTAGGGCTCATATCCCAGTTAGTGTGGGCTGAGATCACCGAGAACCGGTTCTCAAGACACATCAGGATCTTCCTGCCCAGGGGCGTCTCGGTCCGGATACTTCTCAAGGGTTCAAAAATAGCCGGGTGATGTGTGACAAGGCAGGAACAGCCTCTCTCCAGTGCCTCTTCTATGGCACTGTCGGTAAGGTCGAGGGATACCGCTACCCGGTCCACCTCCTGTTGGAAAGATCCTATCTGCAGCCCGGAGTTATCCCATTCGCAGGATAGGGAGAACGGGGCGAATGAATCGATCCCCTTGATCACATCCTTTACTTGGAGCACTTGATCCACCCCCTAAAAAAATAAAGCCACCGCCGGTGGCTTTATTCTGGTTTGTCTTGGTGGGCCCACCTGGACTCGAACCAGGAACCTTCCGGTTATGAGCCGGTGGCTCTGACCAGTTGAGCTATGGGCCCATTCTGGGGAGATACTGATAAAGCGAGGGGAACCTGGTGGATAACGGAAGACCTTCTACTCTACGGTGATACAGCCTACGGGGCAGCTATCAGCAGCTTCTGCCGCGCACTCTGCACCTTCGGGACGGATCACCCTGGCCTTTCCGGCGTCCTCGTCAAGTTCAAAAACATCCGGGCATATCTGCGCACAGACTCCGCAGCCGATACACTCATCAGTGTTGACCTTCACGCTCATGGGGACAATCCACCTCCTCCCAATGGGTGATTCTAACCCACTTGGGAGAACACGTCAAACGGCAAAAGGGCGTATCCTGGGCCGGAAGACGCTGGACGGAAGGATCAAAAGCATCGACTGTGAACGGTAAACAGCGAACAGAAGGACCCTTCATCAAACTCGTGGTTCCAGATCTTGCGGTTCACGGTTCACCAGTTACCCCAGGCGCATAGTCCCGAGCAGATTCTCAAGGGTAAGAGCCAGGGTAAGGGGCACAATCTACAACATCCTTGTCCTAAAGCTGCACCTTCACTATCGGAACTCCATCAGCACCCCTTTCAAGTCTTAACAGGGCCCGATATTCCGATACTGCTTTTCTTGCAGGTTCCGAGGCGGCTATAAAAATACCTGTCCCGATGACCTCGGCCCCGAACTCCTTTGCAACAAGCAGCATGCCCGCTGCCGTACTCCCGCCCCTCATGAAGTCGTCTATTACCAGGACCCTTTTCCCGGAAGAAAGGAACCTGGTTCCCATGAACATGGTCCTGACCTCACCGCTTCCCGAGGGATAGTGAACGGCCACGGCCGGGCCGTCGCTGGGCCGGTTCCGGAAGCGGCACACCGCCATTGGGACACCCAGCGCATGGGCAGTAAAGATCGCAAGGGGTATCCCCTTGACCTCTGAAGTCATGACCACGTCTGGCTCCCTGTTCGCAAAATCCGAGGCAAGGGCATACCCCAGGGGTCGTGCGTAACCGGGGTTGAAGAGAATGTCGGAATAATGGATCAGCATCCCCGGAAGGATCCTGTCATTGGATGAAAGGATCCCGGCAATGGAGGCCAGGAAGGATGAACGGAAGTCTCCCGAGAAGCCCGGTCTGAATGAAGCTCCCCCGCTCCTCCCCCTCCCGACGCTCATGGTCCCGAGGTCTTCTTCACGAAAAGCCTTGTCGATAATGGTAACATCGTCGCTGATAACGGTCTTGGATACCTCGAACTGTTCCGACATCTCCGTCAGGGAGATCTGTCTGGAAGGCAGGGTCAGAAAACGTGAGGCCATCCTGATAAGCCTTTCCGTCCGGGTACTCTTCATATCACCCTCACCCCAATGCAAGGATTTTCCTCACTATTCCCGTTCTCTCCAGCATTTTGGCGCAGAGACCGACGGGCCGGTCAACCCCGAAAATGCAGAAGAAGGAACTACCGCTCCCGCTTACTCCCCAGGCCAGGGCCCCTCCGGCTTCGGCCGCTTCAAAGAGGAGACTATACTCCGGGTGCAATGCCTCCAGTACGGGGACAAAATCATTGGGCAGTAGGCCTACCCTCTCCTGTCTCTCCAGTGATCCCAGGATCTCCAGGGTTTCACTTAGGGCTTCTTCCTCGGTGAGCTCCCAACCTTCCCTGAAGAATTCATCAGCCATTCCGTAAGTGGCACGGGTGTCGCAGGACCACTCCGGGATGGCGATCACTCCCTTGAAAGAGCCCCAGGGATCCGGTACATCACAAAAAATCCTGTCGCCGACACCCACCCTGAATGAGAAAGGGCTTCCTTCAAGAAGGAACGGGACGTCGGAACCTATCCCTGCCACCTCCTCGAACGGGAAACTGACCCCCAACTCCCGTGACAGCCACCTGATCAGTGCAGCTGCATTGCCGCTACCCGCTCCGAGCCCGCTCCCTGGAGGAACCTGTTTCCAGATATCCACTTCCATGAAGGGCAGGTGGGGCTCACTCTTCCTGGCAACCTGCAGGACCCTCTCCAGGATGTTCCTGTCCCTTATCACCTGGCCATGTACCCTTACAACGTCTTTATTGACATTATCACCGTCCAGGAATCTGAATGTCAACTTCTCAGCCGTTGACAGTCTCATGAAAAGGGACGCCAGATCGTGCATTCCGTTGTTCCTGATACCCGTTATTCTCAGGGTCAGGTTGATCTTGCCGGGGGAGTCGAGGACATACAGCATGAAGAACACCTCACAAAAAGAAACCCCGGTGCTGAAAGCACCGGGGGTATGTTCAAACCCGCGTTATCAGAACTGTATGAGCTTCCGGTTTCCTGGCAGTATCTCGACTTCAACTTCGCGGGTAAGAAGCTCCGCGTAACTGAACGATACAGTGCTCCTCTGGGACTCCACGTACATTGTGAAAAGATGCGGATAAGTTTCAACGATCACGCCCATACGCTCTTCCGTCTTCCGCCTGCCCTTGAGTGCCTTGTATCGAACCTTGGAGCCCTTGAACTCGTTCACCCGATCCCGGATCGTGGCTAGGTTAGGACTCATTTCAGGGTCACTCCTGTTGTAGATTTGTATTGATTTTACCACAAATTTTTACACATTTCAATGTGGCAGGGATTTATATTTAAAAAAAATTGCTTTTTTATTTTTTTCTCATTATACGTTTCTCTTGTACCCTTCTAGTTACCCCCATGGAATCGAGCATCTCCAGAAGAGGGAGAACGTACTTCCGGCTGCTTCCGGTGGCATCCCTGACGGAGGCCACAGTGATATCGCCCTCTATGCTCCTGAGATTCCCGATGAAACTCTCCAGTACGTCCTTGGATACCACGAACCCGCTTCCGGCAATAAAGACCTGTCCCTGAGACCTGAGCGTCTCCATTGCCTTTTCCGCCTCGTTCTTGCTCAGTCCGGTCTTTTCTGTGATATCACTGATCTCTGGTAACTGAAACATCCGTTCAGAACATATGTCGAGGATCTCGGCCCCCGCAGCTCCTCTCCTGGCCGCATCCCCAGGCAAAAAACCCGGGAGTCTTACCCTCTGCTCCTCGATCTCCAGCCTGCCTCCCTGGACCCACCTTTCGATCACTCTCTTGGCATGGCGGACCTCCATCTCGGGAAGAAACTTTCGACAGAGCGTATCAACCGGAGATCCGGGGTTGTCAGGTTCCTCTTCGTGAAGACCTTTCAGAAGCGAAAGGACGTCATAAAGCTTCTTTTCGGCCACATCTCCGTTCATGATGATCCCTTCCCCGGATTCTACCAGCAAAACACGACCTTCATCGTCAAGCCCCCTGGCGAGGGAAATCACGGTAGCGGGCTTTTCCTGGATCATCCTCACCCCTTCTTCAACGGAGAGCACCGGTTCATGGAAGGTGACCGCCCAGAGAAGCTCCCCTGGACCCTTTGCCCTGGAGATCCTTTCCAGCAGCTCCAGATGGCTTTTCCTGCCTCTCTTTCCCCTGGGTCTTTTGGCATAGGGCATAAGGACGCTTCCTCCGCCAATGGTCGTAAGGGGGCTATAGAATCGGATAATAAAGGCCTCTCCTCTGACCGCAACGACGGGGGTCTCGGTCACTATCTGAGCAAAGGATCTCTCCCCTGGGACGATACTGTCCCTGTCCAGAAGGGCTACCCTGCCTACGGTATCGGTGGTCCCGATGTGAATTCGAACCCTCTGCCAGTGACGGACCGGCTCAGGCGACGAGGCCAGGATCCTCAGGTCAACATCCATCCTCCCCGAAGGGGAAAAGACATCCGGAGAACAGAGAACATCTCCCCTTTCAAGCTCCGAGAGCGAGATGCCTCCAAGGCTCAGGGCGATACGCTGACCGCTCCTGGCCTCCTCTACCGGGGTATCGTGAACATGGACGGAACGGATATCCGTCTTCAGGCCCCGGGGAAGGATCGCAAGGATGTCGTCCTTCCTTACCCTCCCACGGTAGGATGTCCCGGTGACAACAGCACCGAACCCCTTCACCGGGAAGGCCCTGTCTACGGGCATAAAGAAGGGACCTTCGGGGTTTTTGGGCATAATACCATCCACCAGTCTTCCCAGGGCTTCCAGGAGAGCTTCAAGATTGTACCCGGTAACTGAGGAGACGGGAACTACCTCCGAATTCTCGAGGAAGGTCCCCTTTACTTCTTCCCTGACCTCTTCAATCGCCAGTTCAAGAAAGTCCTCTTCCACGAGGTCGGCTTTCGTCAGAACGATCAGTCCGTGCCTGACCCCTATCAATCCAAGGATATCGAGGTGTTCCCTTGTCTGGGCCCTTACTCCCTCATCGGAAGCAACAACGAAAATGACCCCGTCTATTCCGGCGGCACCAGCCACCATCTGTCTGATGAACCTCTCATGGCCCGGAACATCGACGATGCTTACTGTCTTGCCGTTAGGAAGGGTAAGGGGTGCAAAACCCAGTTCTATGGTAATTCCCCGCCGTTTCTCGTCCCCCAGCCTGTCACAGTCGGTCCCGCTGAGCGCCTTTACGAGTGAGGTCTTGCCGTGATCTATGTGGCCAGCTGTTCCCAGAACAATAGGGACCTCAATTCTCCCGGTCATGGCTGCCTTCCCGTCCCGCCAGGTTTTTAAGTACCTCGATCACATCCTTGTTGTCCCCTTCAAGCATGGTCCTGACGTGGAAGATCACCTTGCCGTCCCTGGCTGAAGCCACTACAGGAACTGGAGATTTCCTGAGGGACTCCAGCAAGGAACCGTCAGTGACCCCTTCCGGCGGCTCCACCTCGACCCCGAAACCATCCAGGTCAGTGGCAGGGAACGCCCCTCCCCCCACTGCATCGTGGGTGGCAACAGCCTTCGCCCGAAGGCCCGCCGATCGCCTGATCCCCGAGGCCAGGGTGCGGGCTTTCCTCTCCAGCTCCTTCAGGGGCTGGGAGATCATTCGGAGGGTCGGTATCTCATCGGTCTTCTTTTCCAGATAAAGCCTTAACGTTGACTCAAAAGCGGCCAGGGTCATCTTGTCTACCCTGAGGGCCCTCAGCAGTGGAAACTTTCGTATCCTGTCCAGAATCTGGCTTCTTCCAACAACAACGCCTATCTGGGGACCTCCGAGAAGCTTGTCCCCCGAAAAGGTCACGATATCCACCCCGGACTCAATACACTGTCTGACCGTAGGCTCTCCCTGCAGCCCCCAGGCACCAAGGTCAACAACCACTCCGCTGCCAAGGTCCTCCATGAAGATCAGATCCTTCTCCCTTGCCAGGGAGGCCAGATCTTCCCTGGCCGCCTCGGCCTGGAAACCCACCACCCTGAAGTTGGAGGGGTGAACCTTGAGTATCATGCCCGTGGCTGGAGACAGGGCGTTCAGGTAGTCAGAGAGGTGGGTCCTGTTGGTGGTACCAACCTCTTTCATAAGGGCTCCTGAGAATTCCATGATGTCAGGGATCCGGAAAGAACCCCCTATCTCCACCAGCTCTCCCCGTGAGACAATAACCTCCCTGTCTCGACCAAGGGCAGCCAAACAGAGCAGGACCGCACCGGCGTTATTGTTCACCACCAGCGCGGAATCAGCCCCGGTGATGCTTGTGAGAAGCCATTCAACGTGGGAGTTCCTGTGGCCTCTCAACCCCTCTTCCAGATCGTATTCCAGATTGCTGTAACACCCCGAGGCTTGCATGACGTTTTCAAGCACTCCAGCTCCCAGGCATGACCTTCCCAGGTTGGTGTGGACCACCACCCCTGTGGCATTGATCACCCTCCTGAGACTCTTTCTTGAGTACTTCTCCAGCCTTGATCTGGCCTCTGATTCGATATGACCTGGGTCTATGGATTTTATGCGACCCTTTATCAGGTCCCTTCGTACTTCACCTATCACATCCGCAAAGGTCGATCTGACGGCTTCACGTCCCAGGATTTCCTGGAACCGGCCTGTCCATCTCTTCTGCAGAAGTTCATCCATCGAAGGCAGGTCCCTTAACAACGATCTTATCTCGTCACGCATCTTCGCACCATCCCCTGAAGAGGGGCGGACCTCTACGGTTCCGTCCCCGGCTTTATCCCTTGACCCAACAGAATGATACCAGAGCTTCCGTCGATGGTATTATTGCTCTCGTCATCCTCACAAGTATAAGGGGAGGTAGGAGAACATGCACAAGGTGGACGCAAGGAACAGGCCCTGCCCCAAACCGGTGATAATGACCAGAGAGGCGCTGAAGAGCCATGGGCTGCCCCTTGAAATAGTCGTAGACAGCGGGATACCCCTTCTCAACGTAAGGCGTTTCCTCGAAAGCCAAAACATAAGGGTCTCCTTCTCCGAGGCCGGCGGCTACGCCACCCTGGTCTGCACAGAAGGTGATCAGGCTGAAGGCGCTCTTCAAGCCGGAACTGCCGAAAAACGCGACGAGAGACCGGAGGACGTAGCCATTCTTGTCTGTTCCGAGGTTCTGGGCCACAGTGATCGTCTACTGGGGGATGTCCTTATAAAAAGCTTCCTGGGGACCCTGGTGGAGAGAGAGCAGCCTCCGGCGCTGATCGCCCTTATGAACGAAGGTGTCAAACTGGCCCTTCCCGGCTCATCGGCCTCCGAAAGCCTTCAGGCCCTTCAGGCCAGGGGAACGGAAATACTTGTATGCGGGACCTGCTCCAGCCATTTCGGGATCACCGATTCCATTTCAGTGGGGATCATCTCCAACATGTTCGACATCACCGGATCCCTTTTGCGCCATCAGAAGAGTATCGTTCTGGGTTAGGAACACCCCTGCCATCAGGGCACAAGTCTCTCCCAGATGGAGTTCCCCACCCTCATACCCCTTCTGCTCAGGGCGATCCTCCCCGGCGACCTCCTGAAAAGGTCCCGGGGCAGTTCTTTAAGGGCAGCTGCCATTCTTTCCGGCAAGTCGTCACCCCAGTCTCGCCGGAGATCCTGTAGCCTTATGCCCCACCGGGTCCTCAGGGCCAGGATGGCCGATTCGGAGGCAAGCCGATCCCCCTCCAGCCTCTCGGAATAACAGACGGGACTCTTGCCTCGTGCCACCATTGAACAGTATTCGGGAAGGTCGGGAATATTTCTTGTCCTCTGGTATTTCCTGTACCCCCAGGCCGACGGCCCCAGACCGATGAACTCCCCCCCCCTCCAGTAGGATACGTTGTGCCGGCACCACCTCCCGGGCCTTGCGAAACTGGCTATCTCGTACTGGAGAAGACCCTTTTTTTCAAGGTAGTACTGGGCCCAGCGGTAAAAGGGGTACCCTTCTGCAAGGTCGTTCGGAGGGCGTTCCCCCCAGGGCGTACCCTCTTCAAGGGTGAGCTGGTAGATGGAAACGTGATCCACTCCCTCGGAAAGGATCTCCCTCAGTGTTTCACCCCAGCCCCTGAAATGCTGTCCTGGCAGCCCGAAGAGAAGGTCCACTGATAGTGAAAGATCCGTTCCTGAAATCCTTGTCATGGAATCAAGGGCCAACCTTCGGTCATGAGCCCTTCCTGCGGCAAGAAGATCCTTGTCCTGGAGGCTCTGGACCCCAAGGCTTACCCTGGTAACCCTCCAGTCCTTCCAGAGGGAGAGATGCCCCCCCGTCAATGAGGCAGGGTTGGCCTCCACCGTCACCTCCGCCCCGGGTATAAATGTGAAGGCTCTCTCCAGGATCCTGATCAACCTCCTCCAGTCGGGAACGGAGAGAAGCGATGGGGTGCCTCCCCCAATATATGCTGTCCTGATCCGGGGCAGATCACCCTCTCTCCCAAGAAGCGCTATCTCTTTCTCGAGAGCCTGAAGGAATGAGGGTATATCTCCAACGGCGGGCGGAAAACTGTAAAAGGCACAGTAGGGGCATTTGCTCCGGCAGAAAGGGACATGCACGTACAGGGATATGGCGGGAGGCAAGCCGGATCTCTGCCTGTCACTCCTCTTCATCATCACCGGCTTTGAGAAAGGCGAGGAAAGCTTCCTGGGGCAAGGATATCCTGCCTATCTGCTTCATCCTCTTTTTCCCCTCTTTCTGCTTCTCTAGCAGTTTTCTCTTCCTGGTTATGTCTCCGCCGTAGCATTTGGCAAGCACATCTTTCCTGAGGGGTTTGACGTTCTGGCGCACAATGACCCTCTTGCCTATAGCGGCCTGGAGAGAAACCTCGAAGAGCTGTCTGGGAATGATCTCCTTGAGCTTCCTGACAACCTCCTGTCCACGTTGATAGGCACGGTCGGCGTGGCACACGAAACAGAACGCATCGACAGGATCTCCTCCGATCAGGATATCCACCTTGACCAGATTCGAGGCTTTGAAACCCGAGTGCTCGTAGTCGATCGATGCAAATCCCCTGGTAACGGACTTCAGCCTGTCATGGAAATCGATTATGAACTCCGCAAGAGGGAGCTCGTAGGCAACCCTGGCTCTCTGGGGGGTGATGTAGTCCATACCCAGAAAAACCCCCCGTCGGTCCTGGCAAAGCTGCATCACCTTGCCTACGTACTCCGCGGGGACGAAACCGGTGATCTTGATGAAGGGTTCGAGAACCTCCTCTATCTGGCTGGCTTCAGGGAAATCCGAGGGGCGGTGGGCCTCGATCATCTCACCAGCTGTGGTCCTGATCTGGTAGATCACGTTGGGGGCCGTTGCAACAAGATCCACTCCGAACTCCCGGTTCAGCCTCTCTCTTGCTATCTCCATGTGCAAAAGACCCAGGAAACCGCAACGAAAGCCGAATCCAAGGGCGGTTGAGCTTTCCGGTTCAAAGAAAATGGCAGAATCGTTCATCTGCAGCTTTTCAAGGGCATCCCTGAGCTGTGGATACTCGTCCCTCTCTATAGGGTAAAAGCCGCAGAAAACCACGGGCTTTACCTTGCGGTAACCTGGAAGGGGCGACCTGGCAGGCGTCCTCAGGGATGTGACCGTATCGCCCACCCTTGCCTCCTCGACGGATTTGATGTTGCAGATCAGGTAACCCACCTCTCCGGGGCCCAGCTCATCGACAGGACGCATATCCGGTCCGAAGACCCCTATCTCCTCCACCTGGAAATTCTTCCGTGTGGCCATGAAGGTTACCATATCCCCTGTCCTGATAGTGCCGTTGGTTACCCTTATGTAGCAGATCACCCCCCTGTAGTTGTTGTAGATGGAGTCAAAGACAAGGGCCTGAAGGGAACTTTCGCTATCTCCGAAGGGTGGAGGCACCTTACTGATCACCGCTTCGAGTATCTCAGGTATACCTGTCCCCTCCTTGGCGCTGGCAAGCAGGACCTCCGAGCAGTCCAGTCCCACTACCTCCTCGATCTCCTTTGCCGCCTGTTTTGGTTGGGCAGAGGGGAGATCTATCTTGTTGATCACGGGGACTATCTCCAGTCCCTGGTCTACGGCAAGATAGGCGTTGGCGACGGTCTGGGCCTCAACCCCCTGGGCGGCGTCAACTATAAGGAGAGCTCCTTCGCAGGCGGCCAGGGATCTCGAGACTTCGTAGGAAAAGTCCACGTGTCCAGGTGTGTCGATAAGGTTCAGGACATAATCCTGGCCGTCGGAGGCCCTGTACTTCATCTGCACAGGAACAAGCTTGATGGTGATCCCCCTCTCCCGCTCGAGCTCGAGGGTATCGAGGATCTGTTCACGCATCTCCCTGGCACTGACCGTAGTGGTAGCTTCAAGCAGACGGTCGGCAAGGGTCGATTTTCCGTGATCCACATGGGCTATGATACAGAAATTCCTGATGCGTTCTGTCGGCACCTTCATCGTCGCACACCTCTTGTTGGAGAAACGAAACTTATTCTAACCAACAGGGGGGAAATTGTCATTGGAAGAGATTGCTCCGAAATGAACTGCAATTCGGTATCCCCGGGGGCAGTCGGTCTCAGGAACGGCCTGGCCTGTCCTCGAGCCAGAGCCTTATGTCCCCTGGAGTGTTTATGTTCATGAATGAACGCCTGTAACCCGGAATATGGGAAAGCTCCCCCTCTTCCAAAATGACCGGGGAGATGTCATCGAAAAAGGAGGAGATCTTGTGCCTGGACCTGGAGATGGCTGTCTCCACGGCACTGTAGCATCTCTTGTGATAAAAGGCGTGAAGGGGCTCAAGATAACCCCCTACTCTTGCGATAACAGCGTCGCGGTCCTCTTTTCTTCTGGACCACATAAGTCTTACCACCGACTCCTGGAAAAGGGGCATGTCGCACCCGATCACGAAAGACCAGTCTCTCCATGCGGAACACAGGCCGACGGCAAGCCCTTCAAGGGGCCCCAGGCCCTCTATCCTGTCGGTGACAATGCGTATGCGGTCTCTTTCGGGAAAGGACTGAAGCAGGCGGCCAACCAGGCCCTCGTCTTCACTCCTGCAGGACAGGATACCCTCTCTGAAAATGGACAGAGCCCTGCCTAGGACCTCCAGAATAAGGCAGCGCCCTTCGACGGAGAGGAACACCTTCGCTCCGCCAGCCCTCTTCCCTCTGCCGCCTGCCAGAACGACGGCGGCAGCGTCGATCAGACCGCTGCCGCCCCTGGGAACGCCTTTATTGGATCCACTACCCCTGTTGATATTCTTATCCGATATCCTCAAGATTCGTCCTGAAGACCAGGAAGTAGAATACCGCAACGAAAAAGATCCCCCCGATCATGTTCCCGATGGTGACAGGGACCAGGTTGTGGAGATAACCACCAACGGAGACGTTGGCAAGAACCTCCGGGGATAGACCCGCCCCGCTTACTACCGAGGGGTCGCCCTTGAGAAGAAGCCCAAGTGCCATGAAGTACATGTTGGCGATGGAGTGTTCGAAGCCGGAAGCGACGAAGGCCATGATGGGAAAGAAGATGGCCCAGATCTTGCCTATGATATCAGTGGCGGCCATGCTCATCCATACAGCAAGAACGACGAGCCAGTTACAGAGTATGCCGCGGAAAATGGCCTCGCCGATGGGAAGACTCATCTTGCCCGCCGCTATCTTGAAGGCGTTGACTCCTATCGGGCCCTTCCAGAGACCGGAATGATAAATAAGGAAAGCGACAAGTACACTACCAATAAAATTGGCCACGTAAACCCAGAACCAGTTCCTTATCACCCCGCTCATGGGGGTACAGCCTGCCATTACGCTGAGGGGCATCATGCAGTTCCCGGTAAAAAGCTCCGCTCCTGCGATGACGACGAGCATCAGTCCCACACTGAATATCGCCCCGCCGAGGAATCGGGAGAAACCGAGGCCCATGTTCGCGGCAAGGTCATGGGTCACCACGGTCATCAGCCACCCCCCGAAGGCTATGTACGCACCTGCCATGGTACCCAGTACAAGCATCTGGGGAACACTCCAGGCCACCTTCGCCTTCGCCGCAAGGCATGCGGACTTGGCCAGTTCTACAGGAGACTTGAAACCGTTCATTAAGGTGATTCCTCCTCACTGGTAATAGTCCCACCCGGTTACAGACTCTGGGATATTCCCGTGTATTCCGGGGGGCAGACCGGGGCTAAGCCCCTGATCGCCTGGTATTCTAGCATGGAATGTTATTTGTGTCACTAATAGACCCCTTCTTTCCACCAGCCCTTTCACATGCTCCCTCGAATAGAACATTGACATTTATAGCTATAACACAAATAATGTAAGTATATATGGGGAGGAGGGAAGGTTCTTTGCAGGTAACGGATATGCTCTATGAGGGAAAGGCCAAGAAACTGTTCATAACGGAAGACCCTTCGATGCTTCTGGTTGAATACAAGGACTCCCTGACTGCTTTCAACGCCCGGAAAAAATCCAGTCTCACCGGAAAGGGAAGCCTTACCAACAGGATAAGCGCCGAGCTTCTTGAGTTCGTTGGCACCCAGGGGGTTCCCACCCACTTCGTAAGACTGCTGGACGATACCTGCCAGCTGGTACGCAGAGTCAAGATCATCCCCCTGGAACTGGTGGTAAGGAACATAACCGCCGGATCTATCTGTCGAAGGCTGGGAGTGGAGGAAGGAATGGAACTGAAGGACCCGCTGGTCGAGTTCTACCTCAAGAACGACGATCTCGGTGATCCTCTTGTTACCGAGGATCACATCCTGTCCTTCCGCTGGGCCACTCCTTCGGATATATACGCCATGAAGAAACTGGCCCTCCAGGTAAACCGTATTCTAAAGGAGTTCTTCGCCGGTCTTGAGATCATCCTGGTGGATCTCAAGCTCGAGTTCGGGAGGACCCCTGAGGGGAACATCATACTGGCTGACGAGATCTCGCCTGACACTTGCAGGCTATGGGATGCCTCGACCGGTGAACCGCTGGACAAGGACAGGTTCAGGAACGACCTCGGGAACGTGCTGGGATCCTATCGTGAGATCTGGAGAAGAATTACAGGGAGGGAGAAGAAATGACTTTTCTCGCAAAGATACTTGTATTCCCCCGGGAGGGTGTTCTCGACACCCAGGGGAAGGCCGTCGGAAAGTCCCTGAACAGGATCGGTTTCGGGTCCGTAAAAGAGGTAAAGGTCGGCAAGTACATCCAGGTGCTTCTTGAGGCCGTTACAGAGGCCGATGCCGCAGCAGCTGCCGAATCCATGTGCGGAGAGCTGCTGGTGAACGACCTGATCGAGGATCATACCGTCCAGGTGGGACCATGGAAACCATGAGAACATCGGTGATCGTTTTCCCGGGGAGCAACTGCGACCGTGATGTGATGCACGCCATCTCGGCATCCACCGGGACAATGACAGATCTGGTCTGGCATGAGCACCGCACCCTCCCCCGGGATACAGGACTGGTGATCCTTCCCGGCGGGTTCTCCTACGGGGATTACCTGAGGTGCGGTGCCATGGCTGCAAAATCCCCTATTATTGATGCAGTAATTAAACATGCTTCCTCTGGCCTCCCCGTCCTGGGCATATGCAACGGATTCCAGGTACTGACCGAGATAGGGCTTCTCCCCGGAGCTCTCCTGGCCAACACCTCCCTTGATTTCATATGCGACTTCTGCCACGTGAGGGTTGAAAGGGAAGACACTCCCTTTACCGGTCATTACAGGAAGGGCGAGGTACTTCGGATCCCGATCGCCCACTACGAGGGGAGGTTCTATCTCCCCGAGGAGCAGCTCAGGACCCTGGAAGAAGAGGGACTCGTTGTGTTCAGGTACTGCAGCCCCGAAGGGGTGACAGGAGAGGACTTTACCCCTAATGGATCACCCAATGGGATAGCCGGCATTATCAACAGGAAGGGTAATGTGCTGGGCATGATGCCACACCCGGAACGGGCGACGGAGAGCCTGCTCGGTTCTTTGGACGGTGCTCCCCTGTGGGGATCGGTCAACAGCTGGATCAGGGGGAGGTTGGGAGAATGAGACCCGATCACAGGGCAGCCGGCCTTAGTGATGCAGAATACGGAGAGATAGTTAGGGCCCTCGGGCGAGAACCTGAACACGCTGAACTCATGATCCTTGGTGTGATGTGGTCGGAACACTGCAGTTACAAATCCACGAGACGGCTGCTGTCTACGCTACCCACAAACGGAGAAGCCGTCGTACAGGGCCCCGGTGAGAATGCCGGGATCGTGGATATCGGAGAAGGCTGGGGGATAGCCTTCAAGGTGGAGAGCCACAACCACCCTTCGGCGGTGGCACCCTACCAGGGCGCAGCAACTGGTGTCGGAGGTATTATCAGGGATGTGCTGGCCATGGGAGCCAGGCCGGTGGCTCTTCTGGACGGACTATGCCTTGGAGAGAAAAGCTGCCCTGAGGCAGATGCCCTCGCTGACGGGATCGTGAAGGGAATCGCCGGTTACGGTAATGCCGTGGGCGTTCCGACAATTGGCGGGAAAACCCTTTACGACCGATGCTACAACGGCAATCCTCTCGTCAATGCGATGTGCCTGGGTCTTGTTCCGATCGATGGCATCGTCAGCTCCAGGACAGCAAGACCGGGTCAGCTGGCAGTTCTTATAGGCTCGAGGACCGGAAGGGATGGGATCGCCGGGGCTGCCTTTGCTTCTTCCGGATTGGCCGACGATACCAGGTCAAGCCGGCCCCAGGTCCAGATAGGCGACCCCTTTGTTGAAAAGCTTCTGGTAGAGTGCTGTCTCGAGATCCACTCGAAAGGCCTTATCGTGGCCATGCAGGACATGGGGGCGGCGGGTATCACTTCCTCCTCGAGTGAGATAGCCGCAAAGAGTGGGACCGGCATACGGATCGACGCCGACCTGGTGCCGCTCAGGGAGGAGATGGAAACCTGGGAGATCGCCCTTTCGGAGTCCCAGGAGAGGATGCTCCTGATAGCCGAGGAGGGAGCCCTGGAGGAGATAGGCTCGATCGCGGACCGATGGCAGCTGGACTGGGCAGTCATAGGGAAAGTGACCGATGACGGCCTCTTTGTCATGACCAAGGGAGGAAGGGAGGTGGTGAGCCTTCCCGCAGAAATGGTGGGAGGCGGCTGCCCCCCCGTTCAATGGCCTTCCTGTAAACCCTCAGCCGAGGCAGAAGGACAGGAGAGGCCTTCAGACCCCCTTGATCCAGGGGGAACGGAACGTTGTCTTTTCACGATCCTTGAGAACCCCAACCTTGCCGAACGATCCCGGATCTACCGACAGTACGACTATATGGTCCAGACCAATACGGTCGTCCCACCCGGGAACAGCGTTTCAATATTCAGGGTCAGGGAGAACCGGAGCCTTGTGGCAGTAACAATGGAGGTCGATCCCTGGAAATGCAGCCTGGACCCATTTGCAGGAGCCGCAGAAACCTTCCTCAAGGCCCTGAGGCCTCTATGGGTTAGCGGGGCAAACCACCTGGGAATGACCAACTGCCTGAACTTCCCCTCGCCGGAAGACCCGGGAAATCACTGGATCCTGGAAAGGTCGGCAAGTGGTCTGGCAGCCGTTGCCCGCGATCTGGCCTGCCCGGTCGTTTCGGGGAACGTAAGCCTCTACAATGAAAACCCCTCCGGAAAGATCCTTCCCAGCCCTCTCGTTGCCGTCGTGGGTCTCCAGGACTGTAACAACCCACCTCTCCGCGACAGGGAGTCCATAGAAGCCGGATCGGTGTTCTTGGTGGGCGATATCAAGGGAACTTTGGGGGGGAGCGCCTTCTCAAGGATCATTACCCCTGGAGCAGAACATAAGCCTGGATGCTACGACCCATCAAAGGAAAAGGATTTCATGAAAAGGGCTCTGAAGACCGTTCGGAAGGAGGCAGCATCCGCCGGCCGTGCGATAGCGGGGGGAGGTTTGATGACCTCCCTGGCGAAGATGTGCATCACGGCGGACATAGGAATAGGACTTGACAGTACCGTCCTTGATACCACTCCCGAATGCCTCTTCGGGGAATGGGGACCCCGGGCTGTATACCTGGTCCCTGAAAGATCGACAGAACTATTCCTGTCATGCTGGGAGGGTTTCCCTGTCAGGAGGATCGGCGAAATAACCCCCGGCGGTCTCACCCTTGAGGGCCATGAGATGCTTCCGGAAGAGACAAGGGCCGGAAAGGCAGGGAGGAAATTATAATGTGCGGGGTTTTTGGAGCTTTCTGCAAGAACGGTAGCTCCGTGCTTGAGGATGTTTACCTTGGCCTTTACGCCCTGCAACACAGGGGCCAGGAATCGGCCGGGATAGCCTGGAATTCAGAGAATGGGGACGAGGTCAACTCAATAAAGGGGATGGGGCTTGTACACATTGCCCTCGACCAGAAACAGCTGGCCTCCATCAGTGCCAGCTCCGCGATCGGCCATGTCAGATACTCCACCACTGGTTCATCCGGACTGGCCAACGCCCACCCTATCACCGCCAACTACTCCATGGGATCTGTTGCCATTGCACACAACGGGAATATTACCAATGCGACGGGAATACGAAACATGCTTGAATCCCGTGGCGCCATCTTCCAGTCCACAACAGACACTGAAACCATCATCCACCTGATGGCCCATCAGTCACACAAACCTCCACTTGATGCGCTGGTAGACGCTCTCAGGCGCCTCAAAGGCGCCTACAGCCTCGCCGTACTTCTTGGGAACCGGCTCGTCGCGGCCCGAGACCCCTGGGGCTTCCGCCCCCTGGTCCTGGGAAGGCGAGAGGACACCACTTACGTGGCATCCGAGAGCTGCGCCCTGGACATTGTAGGAGCAACTCTGGTCAGGGATGTGGAGCCCGGAGAGATGGTCGTGATCGATGAAACTGGCATCAAGAGCCTGAGGATCCCCGTTCAGGCCTCAAGAAAGTATTCCTGTGCCTTTGAATACGTCTACTTTGCCAGGCCCGACAGCGTGATCGATGGAAAATCCGTCTACGAAGTTAGAAAGGCTCTTGGGTGCAGGCTTGCGAAAAGTTCTCCCTGCCCCTCGGCAGAGATCGTCACCGGAATGCCCGACAGCGGGACCATAGCGGCAATGGGCTTCGCCGAGTGCTCGAAACAGAGCTACGAAACTGCCATTGTCAGGAACAGGTACATCGGACGGACCTTTATCCAGCCTACCCAGAGAGTCCGTACCCTTGGGGTGAGGATCAAGCTCAACCCCATCAAGACCCTTATCGATGGAAAGGAACTTGCTGTCGTGGACGATTCGATAGTCAGGGGTACGACGGTCAAAAGGGTCATTTCCATGATAAGACAGGAGGGGGCTGCCAGAGTGCACATAAGGATCGCATCTCCCCCAGTCCGCTTCCCCTGCTACTACGGCATCGACACTCCAACCTGCGAAGAGCTGGCGGCAGCAAGACTCGACATAGATACTCTCCGTTCAGAGGTTGGGGCGGATTCACTTAATTACCTGGGTATCGGAGATCTTCTATCCGCCATTGGGCTTCCTTCATCGGATATTTGCACTGCCTGCTTCAGCGGAGAATACCTTGACGGAGGAGAGGACAATGGAATGGACTTATGAAAGAGCCGGTGTCAGCCTCCGTAGAAGCGACGCCTGGATAGACCTTGTTCGAAAGATCGCATCCAGGGCATCCTCACCGAATGTCCTTTCAGGGATAGGGGGCTTCTCCGGGCTTTACAGGTTAGGCGGGGGCAAAGTGCTTGCCGCTTGCGCCGATGGCGTAGGGACCAAGCTGGAAGTGGCCCGAATGACGGGATCATTCCGGGGCCTCGGGCAAGACCTGGTGGCCATGAATGTGAACGACCTGGTCACCTGCGGAGCGCGCCCGCTCTTCTTCCTGGACTACATCGCCTGTGGCCACCTGGACGGCGATATCTTCGGACCCGTGATGGAGGGCATCGCCGAGTCCTGTTCATCCTGCGGCTGCGCTCTTCTGGGAGGTGAGACTGCAGAAATGCCGGGTGTCTACCCTCCAGGTTCCTTCGATCTCGCCGGATTCGCCGTGGGCATCGTAGAAGAAGCCTGCATGATCGACGGGGGCCGGACCGCGAAGGGGGACGTACTCCTGGGACTGGCAAGCTCAGGCTTGCACAGCAACGGCTTCTCGCTGGTGAGAAAGTGCCTCCTTGATGGGGATGGATCCCTTGCGTTGGATCATATCGTCCCCGGAGACGGGAAGCCCCTCTCGAAGGTTTTGATGAGACCAACCCGCCTGTACGTCAAGGCGGCTCTGGAGGCGGCATCGTCAGGGGCCGTGACGGGCATGGCACACATTACAGGCGGCGGACTTGAAGAGAACATCTCCAGAATACTTCCTGGATCGTTGAGACCAGAGATCGACTTTTCCTCCTGGGAACGTCCCCCGGTTTTCGGCCTGATAGGAAACAGCGGGGTGGACGAGAAGGAGATGAGGAGGGTATTCAACCTCGGAATAGGTTTCGTTCTGGTTGTCAGACCCCGGGATGTGCAGATAGTCTCGTCGATCCTCGGAAATTTCGGGGAAACGGTATACGTCATAGGAGAGGTCGCATCATGAAACCCACAATGGCTATCCTCATTTCCGGAAGGGGTTCGAACATGACCACCATTGTCGATAACTGCCACGATGGGCTGATAAACGCCGAGGTGGCTTTTGTGGCCAGCGACAATCCCGATGCGGCCGGGCTCCACTCCGCAAGGCAAAAGGGGGTAACGACCCGCGTTCTTCCCTACTCCTCCCAGGGCAGGCGCGACGCGGAGAGATATCTCGAGACGCTGCTCGAAGCCCATTCCGTAGAATGGCTGGTCCTTGCCGGTTTCATGAGGATCCTATCACCGGGATTCGTTGCCCCCAGGAGGGGGAGGATCGTCAATATCCACCCTTCCCTCCTCCCATCCTTCCCAGGCCGGGACTCTATCAGTGAGGCTTTCGCGCACGGCGTTAAATTGACGGGCGTCACCGTGCACCTCGTTGACGAAGAAGTGGACCATGGAGAGATACTTGCCCAGGAGCCTGTCAGGATACTCCCTGGTGATACACTTGAGGAACTGGAGGAGAGGATCCACCAGGCAGAGCATGTCGTGTATACAAGAACCCTGATCGCCCTGCTTGACCGATCAGGATGAAAGGAGAACTTGCCATGGGTCAGAAGCGTGCGCTGATATCGGTCTTTGACAAGAGCAACGTGGCGGGGTTGGCCAGGGATCTTGCGGACCTGGGGTGGGAGATAGTATCCAGTTCGGGTACCGCCAGGCACATCAGGGAGTCAGGGGTTCCCGTCAAGGAAGTTGAGGACCTTACTGGATACCCCCACATGCTGGGAGGAAGGGTCAAGACCCTCCACCCCTCTGTTTTCGGCGGGATCCTTGCCAGGAGACACTTTGAGGGTGACCTGATCGACGTGGAAAAATTCGGGATCCCGATGATCGACATGGTGGTTTGCAACCTCTACCCCTTCGAAGAGACCTTCAACCAGGGTGCCGATCTGGACGAACTTCTCGAGAACATCGACATCGGGGGCGTCACCCTCATAAGGGCCGCCGCCAAGAATTTCAGACACGTAATACCCGTAACTGACCCTGAAGACTACGGTGTAGTGGCGGAGGAGATCCGGTCCGAGGGCAATGTCTCTCTCCCCACCAGGGAGAGACTGGCCCTTAAGGCTTTCCTGAAGACAGCCTGCTACGATTCGGTCATTCACGAGGGCCTCTCGAGATCCTGCGGTTCGGAAAGGGAGCCTTTCCCTTCTCTCACTGTACTTCCGCTAAGCAGGAAGATAGAACTCCGATACGGGGAGAACCCTCACCAAAGAGCCTCTCTCTTTACTCACCCTCTTGAAAAGACCCCCTGGAGACTTCTCTCCGGAAAGCCCCTGTCCTACAACAATATCCTCGATCTGGACTGCGCCATGAGAAGTATGGCCCTTTTCCAGTCTGACTGTGCCTGCATTATCATCAAACACACCACGCCCTGCGGTATCGCCGTGGCAGACGATGCCGCCTCAGCATATCTGAGGGCCTTCGAATGCGATCCCGTATCGGCCTTTGGCGGGATAATCGCCTTTACCAGGGAGATGGACGGTAATGCCGCACGACGAGTATTGGACCAGTTCGCCGAAGTCATAGTGGCGCCGTCCTTCTCGGAGGAGGCAGCACTGATACTGGTCTCGGAAAGACCTAATCTCAGACTCCTTGAGTGGAACGGAGGGAAGGTCGCCGGGCCCTCCTTCGTCAGCACCTGGAGCGGGACCCTGATGCAGGATGATGTCCTTCCCCCGCTGCCTGACCACGGATCCGGGGAATGGGTGGGACAACCAAGACCCGACCTCTGGGAAGACCTGGTCCTTGCCTGGAAAGCGGCAGCCTTGAGCAAGAGCAACTCCATATCACTTGTGAGGGAAGGTTCTACCGTCGGTCTCGGAAGGGGTTTCACCAGCAGGGTCGACGCGGTGAGATGGGCCTGCATTCAGGCTGATGGGAAGGCCGTTGGAGCAGTAATGGGTTCCGATGCTTTTTTCCCCTTTCCTGACAGTCTGGAGATAGCCGCCGATGCGGGAGTAGCGGCGGTGATCCAGCCTGGAGGATCGATAAGGGACGAAGAGGTCAGGGGAGCTGCAATGAGGCTTGGTATCAGCATGTTCATCAGTGGCTGTCGGACCTTCCGCCACTGAACGGGGGTGAGACCATGAGAGTTCTTGTCCTGGGCGGTGGAGGCCGGGAACACGCCCTGTGCTGGGCCTTCGCCGCATCCCCCTCGGTGAGCTCCGTCCATTGTGCTCCCGGTAACGCAGGAATCGAGAAGACCGCCACTGTCCACCCGGTTGATATTTCGGATCCGGGGACGGTCCTCGAACTTGCAGGCACCCTGTCACCCGACCTTGTCGTCATTGGGCCTGAGGCCCCGCTCGTGGCCGGTGCTGCCGACGTTCTGCGTGACAGGGGGTTTGACGTTCTTGGACCAGGGAAAGAGGGAGCCATGCTGGAGGGGAGCAAGGCCTTTGCGAAGAACTTCATGTCCAGGCACGGTGTGCCCACAGCAGGTTTCGATATCTGCGAGAACCTTGAGCAGGCGGAAAAGGCCCTCCTGAAGAGAAAACCTCCCTACGTGGTAAAGGCCGACGGCCTTGCAGCCGGCAAGGGGGCCTTCGTGATCGACTCTTTCATGGAGGCGATGGAGACCTGCGCTGGCCTTCTCGTCAAGATGTTTTTGGGACGATCCGGGAAAAGGGTGGTTATTGAGGATCATCTCCCCGGTGAGGAGCTTACCGTTCTGGTGTTGACCGACGGGGTCTCCTTCAGGATCCTTCCGACAAGCCAGGACCACAAGAGGGCATTTGATGCCGACAAGGGGCCCAATACCGGAGGGATGGGAGCCTATTCACCCGTCCCGTGGGCGGACAAGCCTTTCATGGACAGGGTGATCAAGAAGGTCATCGAACCGACCGTGGCGGGGCTAAAGAAGGACTCGATCCCGTTCAGGGGGGTCCTTTACCTCGGCCTGATGGTGGATCCCACCGGGGGGGTGAAAGTCCTGGAGTATAACGTCCGTATGGGCGACCCTGAGACACAGGTGGTCCTTCCCTCTTTCGGCGGTGATCTCGCCCTTCTGGCGGGATCCTGCGCCAGGGGGAGCCTCGGGAATACGCCCTGCCCGGAACCTTCAAGGACAGCTGTCGGTGTTGTACTCGCTTCCGGGGGCTACCCTGGCCCCTACGAAAGAGGGTTCCCCCTGTCTGGTCTTGATCAGGCGGAGATGGAAGACGGCACTTTCATCTTTCACTCCGGTACGGCCAGGGATGGCTCCGGCAGACTGGTCACATCGGGGGGAAGGGTCCTAACCGTTGTGGGAACGGGAGAAGACATACAGGCGGCCCGATCAGGAGCCTACCGTGCAGTTGAAAGGATCCGTTTCGAGGGCGTCAGGTTCAGAAGCGATATTGCCCTGAAGGGAGGAAGATCACCTTGGAAGGACCGGTTGCAGGAATAGTGCTCGGGTCTGTATCGGACCTGGATCTGGGGGTCAAGGCAAAAGAGGTCTTCGAGACCTTGGGGATCCCCTATGAGATAACGGTGGCCTCGGCGCACCGGACACCCGATGATGTAGTCAACTACGCGAGGAACGCGAAGGCAAGAGGGATCAAGGTCATCGTTGCGGTGGCGGGTCTTTCGGCAGCTCTTCCGGGGGTGATTGCGGCCCATACCACCATACCGGTGATCGGCGTACCCGCACCGGCGGGGACCCTTGGGGGGATCGATGCACTGCTGTCGATAGCCCAGATGCCGCCTGGTGTTCCGGTGGGTACCATGGGAATTGGTGCCGCCAGGAACGCTGCCCTCTTTGCGGCAAGGATAATTTCCCTCTTCGACGACAAGGTCCACGAGAAGGTCTGGGAAGACGTAGCCTCGGCGAGGCTGAAGGTAACAGAGTCCAGGAAGGAGATCAGCGACCTCCCCCTGGCCCCTTCCTCTGCCTTCAGGGAGCTCTAGCATTTGCAGGATCGGCATCCTCCTTACAACAGCTGGTCCCGTTGGCTCAGGGAGAGATGGGGGACGGAGGTCCGGAAGATACCCCTGGACACGGGGATGGGCTGTCCCAACAGGGACAGCAACCTCCGCGGAGGTTGCATCTTCTGCGATGCAAGGGGGGGCGGTTCAGGCGCCTTTCTCAGGGGCGAGGACCTGGAAACGCAGATCCGCAGCGGTTTTGAAAGGATCCAGAGGAAGGGCCGTGACGTCATGGCCCTTCTCTACTTCCAGAGCTACTCATCAACAAACACAGCAAGCAACTTGTTCCGGCAGCTGCTTGAAAGGACCCTTTCGCTGGCGTCGGGACTTGGAAGGGTCGCAGGGGTCGCGGTCGGGGCAAGGCCCGACCAGGTCCCCGACGAGATACTTGACATACTGGAGAGGAGCGCCAGAAAGAGATCGATCGATGTCTGGATAGAGCTGGGTGTCCAGACCATGGATCCCTCGGGGCTGGATTGGCTGGGAAGAGGCCACGGGACATCCGAGGTCATTGATGCTCTTGCCAGGTCTTCCAGAAGAAGGATATTCACCTGCGCCCACCTTATCTCCGGGATCCCCGGCGAAAAAAAAGGGCAGCTCGCTGCCTCCTCTCTGCAACTTTCGGACCTCGGTGTGGACGCCCTCAAGTTCCACCCCCTGTACGTCCTCACCGGGACCAGGCTTGAGGCTCTTTTCCGGTCAGGGACCTTCGTTCCGCAGGAAGTCGAGGAGTACGTTCATGAGGTTATCGAAGCTATCAGACACATACCTGACAGGGTCATCCTCCAGAGGATCTCTGCAGACGCCTCCCCCCCGGAGCTGGTTTCCCCGTCATGGATCAGCCAGAAATCCATGGTCCTGTCCCTTGTACAGGAAGGTATGAAAAGCCTCGGGGCCCGGCAGGGGGATCTTTACCCCTTTCGGTGAATGCCTATGTAGGCAAGAAAAAGCAGAACGGGAAGCAGAATGAACTTGCCATAGCCCGAAAAGAACTCCCGAAAAAAAGGGATATTGATCATTAACTTAACCGCCAGCGCCAGTGTTACGGTAAAGAACAGGATCACCGTCAGGGGCGAATGCCCCCTGTCCTCCATGTTTTTTCTTTTCTCTTCTCCTTGGTCGCTCAATCCATATCACCTGCCTCTGCTACGGCTTTCAGGAGTGTGGCATCTCCGATATTGCCCCCGCTGATTATTATTCCGGTCTTCCTCCCTGCAATATCGACCTTGCCCGCCAGGACAGCGGCAACACCAACCGAGCCTGCACCCTCCACCACCTGGTGGTGCCTGGAATGCATGAAAGAAATGGCCCTTGCGATCTCGCACTCCGACACTTCCGCAACTCCCGACACGACCTCTCTTATCACCGGGAAGAGGAGCCTGGAAGCAGCCCCGGAAAGGGCGTCCGCATAGGTTTCGCTCTCCTCTTGGGGAACGACCTCTTCCTTTTCCCAAGCCACTTTCCATGAAGGGTTGGCCGAGGCATGTACTCCAACTACCTCTATACCCGGTCTGAGGGCCCTGGCAGCGATGGCGACACCGGCGATAAGCCCTCCACCGCTGATGGGGACAATTAAAAGGTCCAGGTCGGGCACGTCCAACAGGAACTCAAGACCGAGGGTGCCCTGCCCGCAGACGATATGGTGATCCTCGTAGGCGGAGACGTATACGAGCTTCTCTCTTCCAGCTGCGGCCTTGGCCTCTTCCTCTGCTTCGTCGTAGAAGCGGCCGATAACTCTCAGCTCCACCATTCCCTTACCTCTGGAGAGGATGGCATCCCTCTTTGTCTGGGGGCACGAACCGGGGACGCAGATGACAGCCCTCACACCCAGAAGGTTAGCGGCCATTGCCACTCCCTGTGCGTGGTTCCCGGACGAGGCCGTGATGACGCCTCTATCCTTCTCCGGCCCGGAAAGAGAGTACATCTTGTTGAGCGCGCCCCTTACCTTGAATGAACCGCAGAGCTGGAGGTTCTCCAGCTTGAGGAACACTTCAGACCGTGCAGCCTCCGAAAGGGGGATTGACATCTCAACAGGGGTTCTCCTGATCTTTCCTTCCAGGAATCTTGCAGCTCCCAGAACATCTTTCATCTCGGGCGCTGTGAACATAAAGGGATCCCTCCTTCTTCCGTCACATGGTCACAAGTGAACCGATCCCTCGTTCTATTGCCCTGACAAGGGCCAGATTGGCGGTCACAATATCCTGGAGCGCCATGCCAGTTGAGTCAAAGACGGTTATCTCCTCTTCGCTTCTTCTTCCGACCACATCACCGGAGATCACGCTCCCGATCTCGATCACATCGGATTCCCTGACAAGACCCTTCCTGAAAGCGGTCTGCATCTCACCTATCTCAAGGGTCTGGACCTTGCTGTCCGCAACGAGACGGGAAAGGGGGAGTAGATCCTCGTCCAGTTCCTGCTTCCCCGAAAAGTCTGCCCCGATAGCGTTTATGTGGGTCCCCGGCCGGACCCAATCCTTCATGATGTACGGTTCGTGGGCAGGAGTGCAGGTCACTATCACGTCCGACGAGGAGACAGCCCCCTGAATATCTTCCATCTGGACTGCCGAAAGGGACACCCCCGGGTAAAGGGAAGACATCTCATTAACGAACCTGGAGAGCTTCTCCGGGTCCCTGCCGGCGATCCGCACCACCTCTATACCTGAAAGGACTTTCATCAACCCATGGAGCTGGGCTCTGCCCTGGGCCCCGGGACCGACGATAAGCACTTCTCTGGACCCTTTCCTTGCAAGGTGCCTGGCTCCCACGGCGCCAGCGGCTCCCGTCCTTATCTCGGTAATAACCATACCGTCCAGGATCCCTACAGGTCTTCCGGTCTCGATGCTTAGGACCATAACAAGCCCCGATACGGCGGGGATCCTCCTCTTGTCGGGGTTATCTGCCACGTAGCCGATGACCTTGAGCCCCGCCAGACCTGTTCTGGAAAGGAAGCCAGACTTGATGTCCATTTCCCGGAGTCCGCTCTCGAACTCATGGGCAATTACAGGAAAAAGCTCGGCCTCACCCCGGGAGTACTGCTCGTAGGCCGTCTCCACGGCGGGAATAACGTCCCTGATATCCAGTAATTTCTTAAGGTCTTCGCTGTTCAGAACCCTTATCTTGTACATTTCATCACTCCTTCCGGGGGCGGTCCTTTCCGGAATACTATACCCTATCTCCCCCACCGGCAAAAAGGGGACCCCTCTGAGGGCCCCCTTTTGCGGACTCGGGACACTACAGTAGCTTCTTTAGGTGCCTCATTCGACCAGTCGGTAGGCCTGCTTCTTCGCCCCGCAGAGCGGGCATGAGTCAGGGGCCCCTCCTTCAGCGATGTGGCCACAGACGGTGCAGAGGAAATAGTCGAAGCTATCCCCCGAACCAAGAGTTTCTCTTGCCTTCTCGTATAGACCCGCATGGACCTTTTCCGCTTCGTTGGCAAGCCTGAAGGACCTTTCTGCCTGCTTCTTTCCCTCAGCCACTGCATCTTCGATGAAAGCCGGGTACATGCTCTTGAACTCATAGGTCTCACCGGCGATGGCGGCATCAAGGTTCTCTGCAGTAGTTCCTATCATCCCCATGGAGCGCATGTGAGTATGGGCATGGATCGTCTCCGCCTCGGCAGTGGCCCGGAAAAGCCTGGCTATCTGGTGAAAACCCTCATCGTCTGCTTTTTTTGCAAAGGCCAGGTACTTCCGGTTGGCCTGTGACTCACCGCTGAAAGCCTCCTCGAGGTTCTTCATGGTCTTCCCTCTGGTCAACTCTACCCCCTCCTTTTTTAAAATCCTTTCAAATATATCAGCGGAGGCTCTTCCTTTCAAGGGTTAATCTGTCATGATCTGAAAGCACCCGAGATCCGTACCAGATCTCCTAGAACACCGTAGGCAGTATCATACAGATCGGGTTTCTCCTGGGTCACGAGAACGGGTCCCATCAGGTCCGTGTGGAACCTGAGTACCGCTCCACCGCCTTTCACCAGCGCGAAGGGGTGATCCATCGGAACCTCCTCGACTCCGACCTTTCCATGGACCCCCCCTTGATCTCTCCAGGCACGACAGATCAGCTTCAGTCTGCGACCCGAACAGGCTGCCTTCCTTATCCTGTCGATACCAATATTCCGGATCCCTTTTCTTTCGACCTCAAGGGGGGTGATCTCGCCTTCGAGAAGTACGTTCGCCAGAGCGGCCACCTTGGCGGCTGCGTCCCAACCGTCAACATCGTGACCGGGGTCCGCCTCGGCCACCCCCGTCTCCTGGGCCTCCCGAACAGCCTTTTCGAAGCCGGCTCCCTCCTCCATCCTTCCAAGAATGAAGTTGGTTGTAGAGTTCAATATCCCGTCAACAGCATTAATAACGCACCCTCCAAGGCAGGACCTGCTCAGGTTGAAGACGGGTGCGCCGTCCATGACCGTTGTCTCGAAGAGGAATTCCCTTCCGGCGTTTCTCGCAAGTTCCGAAAGCTCCCTGTAGGCAAAAGCTACGGGCCCCTTGTTTGCAGAAACTGCATGGCGGCCTCTCTTCAATGCCGTTCTGATATGGGTCGCCGCCGGTTCACCCCTGTTCTCTATCGAAAGGGTGGAAAGCTCCACAAGCACATCGTAATCAAGGGTGGAAGCAGCCTCCTCGGCTGTGATCCTGCAGAAGCTCCCTTCCTTCTCATTGAAACATCCGAGGGTCTCCATGTCCTTAAGGACCAGGTCCAGGTCGATTCCCTCACTGGAGACCATGGCGCCTCCTCTTCTGGTGACTATGCCTGCCGTAACGAGGCCGTCGAGCACCTCTAACCCGGGAAACCGGGACCTTTCCCGTGAAAGGATCCTTGCAACGGTTCTTCCTACATTCCCGAAGCCGATGAAGAGGACCCTCATGATTTTATTCCTTTCGCAACTTGCCTTCGGCAATATCTGCTACTGCTTCTAGAAGTCTCTGGACTTCGTCGGCCGTGTTGTAAAGTGATACGCCGACCCTGGTGACCCCTCCTCTTTCAAGGAGACCCAGGACCTCGATCGGGCGGATGGCATAGAAGTGCCCGTCCCAGGCGCAGATACCCCTACGGTCGAGAAGGGAGCAGACATCGATGGGGTCCATCCCCTCCATCGTGAAGGATACCGTGGGCACCCTCTTCCCCTTTTCAAAGTCAGGACCGACCACCTCGACCCCCTTGATGCCCTTGAGTCCCCGGTAGATCTCTCGGCCCAGGATATGCTCGTACTCTCCTATTCTCTCCATTCCGGAGACAATTCTGGCACGAAGGGTCTCGCCTGTGCCAAAGGTGGAAACATACTCGACAGCGGCCTTGACGCCTGCAATGGCCGCATGGTTGAGGGTCCCCGTTTCAATACAGTAGGGTGCATGCTGTTCCTGGGTCCTGAGTGTATACACGGGGATACGGTCGAGAAGACCGTCCCGCGAATAGAGGATCCCTATATGGGTACCGTAGAACTTGTAGGCCGAACAGAGGAGGAAGTCCACCCCGAGGGCGTTGACGTCAATGGGGAAATGGGGGGCGTAATGGACCGCATCGACTAGAAGCCAGGCTCCGACCTTGTGTGTCAACTCCCTGACCAGCCCGACCTCGTTGACAGTACCAAGGGCGTTGGAAGAAAAGCCCATGGCGACAAGACGTGTGTTCTCGTTGATCTTGGTCCTTAGATCGTCGTAGTCCAGTGTCCCGTCCGGCAGAAGCGCCACCTCCCTGACGACCACCCCTTCCTCTCTCAGGGAAAGCCACGGTCCGCGGTTGGCTTCGTGGTCAAGCTGGGTGATCAGTATCTCGTCACCTGGGAAAAGGGCCTTGCCTATGCCCCTGCTCAGGGTATAGTTAAGGGTGGTCATATTATGGCCGAAGGAGATATTCCTGCCCCCACCCGCACCCAGGAACGAGGCCACGGCTTCCCTGGCACACTCGAGGAGTCTGTCAGACTCGTTCGTGGTCACGAAGAATCCGTGGGTATTGGAATTGCAGGTACAGTAATAGGATACGACGGCGTCAATCACCGCCTGGGGGACCTGGGTCCCCCCCGGTCCGTCAAAGAAAGCCAGGGGGTATCCGTTGTGTTCCCTTGAGAGGGCGGGGAATTCCTTTCTACGCCCCGGAATATCCATGTACATGTCATCGATCTTCATCTGAAGTGTTCCTCCTTGGATTTTTCCCCCGATAAGGGGTTAGGATCTTTTGTTCAAATACAATATATTGCATTCAATCCCGAAAGCAAACTCCTTTCAGGGCTCTCCTCAGGTCAGAACGGAAGGGTGTGGACCTCGGGAACCTGATTCTGACCGATACCGGAGGTGTTATGGATGAACGAAAGAACCGGCAAAATACTTGATTTCCTTTTAACCATGGACAGGGCAAAGACCGTACTCAGAAAGGGCTACCTGTGGGACGGCAACCGAAGGGAAAGCATTGCCGAACACATGTGGCACCTTGCTCTGTGGGCGATGCTCCTCAAGGACGAGATCGGTTTTGAGACAGATCTACTGAGGACACTCAAGCTCGTACTGACCCATGACCTTGTCGAAATATACGCCGGGGACACCTACGCCTACGACGAAGCTGGCGTGGCAGCCCAGAGAGCGAAGGAGGAAAAGGCGGCAGAGCGCCTCTTCTCATCACTTCCCGACGACCTGGCCGAGGAATTCCGGGGCCTTTGGGACGAATTTGAAGCCGAAAAGACTCCCGAGTCCCGTTTCGCAAGGTCCCTGGACCATATGCAGGGTTTTGTTCAGAATTGCATCTCCGGCGGAAAATCCTGGAAGGAGAACGGGATCGTCAGGGAAAGGACCTTTCTCAGAACGGACCCGCCCCGCCGGACCGACCCGCTGTTCGCCGAGATCCTCGATCACCTCTACAAGGTCGCAGATGAGGAAGACCTTTGGGGAGAGGGGGAGAAAAGGAACGACCCTGAACAACGGTCTTGATGCAAGTGCTTTCTAACCCATCATTTTGAGAAGTGCCAGGTAATCCTCCTTTTTCATTGGCCGGGGGTTGCTCGCGTTGCTCCCGTTCATCGCCGAGAACTCCGCGATCCTCTCGCGGTCTTCCTCCCGGACACCAAGGGAACTGAAAGGAGGGAGCCCCACATCGACGGCCAGCTCCTCCACACGGGTCACGGCCTTCTCCGCCCCTTCCTGGTCGGTGGTGAACCTCAATCCCATTGCTTCGGCCACTCTTGCATAACGTTCAACACAGAAGGACATGTTGTATCTCATTACCGGCGCCAGGGCCACGGCGTTGCACATCCCATGGGGGGCATCGTACAGGCCACCCAGTGCTTCCGCTATACAGTGGACTGCGGCCACATCGGAGTGAGAAAAGGATATCCCCGCAAGGATGCTCCCCATCAGCATCGAGGAGCGGGCACCCATATCCCTCCCCGAACCGACCGCCTTCGGGAGGTTCCGGACTATCATTCCGATGGCGTGAAGGGCACAGGCATCAGCGATCGGTTCCGACGGCCTCGCCGTGTATCCCTCTATCGCATGGGTCAGTGCATCCATTCCGGTGGCAGCTGTCAGCATCGGGGGCATCGAGACTGTCAGCTCGGGGTCGCAGAGCGCCACCCTTGCAGCTATCCGGGGGTGCCTTATGCTGAACTTGAACCTGTCCCCGGTGTCAGTGATGACCGAACTGAAAGTGACCTCGCTCCCCGTTCCGGAAGTGGTGGGGATGGCAACCATGGGGAGGGTCTCCTTCGAGACGGCGTTCCTGCCTTCGAAGTCTCTGATCTTTCCCCCATGGGTGATGATCACGCCTATTCCCTTGGCACAGTCTATGGGGCTGCCTCCGCCGATAGCGACGATCGAGTCGGCCCCGAACTCCCTTGCAGCCGATGCCCCGTTCATGACATCTCTGTCCTTGGGGTTGGGCTCAACAGAGCTGAATACGCTGAACTCGATCCCCCCTCTTTCAAGGAATCCCTTTATCCTGTCGAATATGCCCGCATCGATAACACCCTTGTCTGTCACGACCAGGGGGCGCCTGCTCCCCAGTTCGATAAGCACCTCCGCGACGGTCGACGAAACTCCCGGACCGAACTCGATCCTGGTGGGAAGCTCGAAACTGAAATGTCCTGTCATTGGCTGTTCTTCCCCCTCCCTGCTACTTCACGGTCCTTAAAAAAGGTAATCCTCTCTGTCTACAATGCTCCTGGGGTTTTGGCCCTCGAGGAAGGCTCTTACGTTGTCTGCAGCTATACCAGCCGCCACTGGGAAGATGCCATCAACAAGGTTCGTGTTGTGAGGCGAGCCGAGCAGGTTATCCAGTTCAAAGAAGGGGTAGTCTATCCTGAATTCCCCATGGGTATGGGGCTCAACCCACCAGGCATCTATCCCTACACGAAATTCGGGGAAGGCTTTCATTCTCTCGTATAGCGCCTTCTGGTCAATTATCGCACCCCGGGCAGGGTTGACCAGGATGGCATCTTCTTTCATCATGGCAAGTTCTTTCTCGCCCAAAAGGCCCAGGGTCTTCCTGGTCAAGGGTACTGCGATCACCAGAACGTCCGATTCCTGAAGGATCCTCGGCAGATCATCCATGGTTCCGATGAGATCGATATCCTCGTCTGTCTCTCCCCTGGTGTTCACTGCAATGACCCTCATCCCCATGGGGCGGACAAGCCTGGCCACGGCCTTGGCGATACCTCCGTAGCCAACGAACCCGCAGGTCTTTCCACGGAACCACGTGCTGACGATACTGCGGTCAAATTGTCCCTTGCCAAGACGATCATGGCACTTCTGGAGGTATTTCCCCAGCGACAGGATCATTCCAAGGATATGCTCCGCCATCGGATCTGCCCAGGCTCCGGTATTGGCGCATATGGTCACCCTTTCGGGGATATCGCTGAAGGGAAGAGCATCCACTCCTGCCTGCATGGACTGTAGGAGACAGCCTTCTTTCAGGAGAGAGAACTCCCCGGGATCCAGCTCGTTGTGCATCATGAAGGAAATAACAGCGTCTGCCTCCTTCAGGGCGCCAGACCGCGAGGGATCCCCTCTCTCGGGGATCCTGGAGATCTCTGCCACGCCTCCCAGGGCATCGGCCAGGGCCAGATCACCTGCCCTGTCTTCAGGAAAAGTAACAAGCACCTTCTTCATTGAGTAGCCTCCTCCTTTTTCTCTTATTCTCCACCGATCCAGTCAAGAGCCTGGAGGAGATCCTCCAGAACGGCCTCCACGGGCTCGATTCCTGCGGAGAGCCTGATCAGACCGTCCGATATGCCTGACTCCCTCCGCTGGTCCTCTGAAAGAGAACGGTGAGATGTCTTTGCCGGGTGGGAAATGGTCGTCGATATGGAAGCAAGGCTGGGCACCAGTTCCACAAGTCTCAGACCATCCACGAATCGTGCTGCGGCTCTTTCCCCCCCTCTTATCTCGAAACTGAGCATTCCGCCGAAACCTCCTTCAAGCACCTTCCGGGCCGTTCCGTAGCTTGGATGTCTCTCCAGACCGGGGTATTCGACCCTCTCTACCTGAGGATGCCTCTCGAAGGTCCTGGCTATCTGAAGGGCGTTAGCCGAGTGGGCTGCCATCCTCAGGTGCAGGGTCCTGACACCCCTCTGTACCAGCCATGCATCAAAGGGGCTCATGCTTCCGCCCATCATCGACCGCAAACGACTGGCCCCGGCAACGAACTCTTCACTCCCTGCCAGAGCCCCGCCTGTCACATCGCTGTGTCCGTTAATATACTTCGTAAGGCTGTGGATGACCACATCGGCACCCATTGAGGCAGGCCTGCAGAGGGCAGGACTTGCGAAGGTGTTATCTACGAAGAGCATCGCTCCGGTAGAAGCGGCTATCTCCGCCAGGGCCGGGAGGTCTGCGACACCCATAAGTGGGTTGGAGATAGTCTCCAGATAGATTACTTTTGTCTTTGGACATAAAGCCTCACGGACCTGATCGTGATCCAGGGTATCCACCAGCTCCACCGACACCCCCCAATCCCTGAGAAATCCGTCAATAAAAGAAAAGCTGCCTCCGTAAAGGACCCTGTCGGCTATAACCTGGTCCCCCGGCTTCAAGGCCGCCAGGAAAGCCGTTGCAATTGCCGCCATCCCCGAGGAGAATACAAGAGCGGCATCGGTCCCCTCCAGGGCCGAGATGGTCTCCTCGAGAAGGGAGGCGTTCGGATGACCCATACGGGCATATATGTATCCGGGCTTTTTTTGGTCAAAAACACTATCCAGGTCGGATAGCGAATCAAAGGAGAAAACAGAACTGGCGAAAATAGGAGGGACCTTCGGCCTCGAAACTCCCTCGAGGACCCTGTCCCCCGAGTGGATCGCATCCATACCTGCCTGCCTGTCTTTCATGTGCTACCCCCTCTCGTTCATTTATATTAGCCAGTCCGAATATTATAGCCCCTATTTTGAAATAGATATACCCCTATAGGTAATTTTTTGGATCATACTCATCTTCCGACCGTTTCAGCCGGCCTTCCGATTTGGTACTATCGCCATTCCACCCGAACAGTAACGAACTCTTTACCTGCCCTTCGATACGTGGTATATTCCCTGTAACAAAAAAACCTCCGAGCCTGACCGCCTAAAGGGCTTCCCTATGGCGACAGGTCGAAGGGCGTTCCCGGAAACAGGGGCGCCTCCCGTGTTTGGAAAGGAGGAAGAGAAGGACCGAACTTCTGGACCGTCTCCCCCTTTCCTGAGGGAGACGGTTTTTTGTTACCGGAGATCTCTCCGTAATTCCACCTTCAGGAGGTTGGTTTGCATGAAGCGTTCAGTAAGGGTTCTTCTCCTCTCCCTCGTGGTATTGTCCATTGCGGTTACAGCGGCCTTCGCAGCTCCGATCCTCCGCATGGCCACCACTACCAGTACAGACAACACAGGGCTTCTCGATGCTCTGGCCCCGGAGTTCCTCAAGGATACGGGGATCGAGCTCCAGTGGGTCTCGGTGGGGACTGGCAAGGCCCTTGAGCTGGGTAAGAACCTCGATGTCGACGTACTCCTGGTGCATGCTCCGGACCTTGAAAAGCAATTTGTCGAGGACGGTTACGGGGTCAACCGCCGCGAAGTCATGTACAACGACTTCGTTATCATTGGCCCGGCTTCGGATCCCGCAAAGACCATGGGGAAGACCGTCAAAGACGCATTTATCGCCATCGCCGGCAAGAAAGCGAACTTCGCCAGCCGCGGTGACAACTCTGGAACTCACGCCATGGAGATAGACCTCTGGAAGAGGTCCGGGATCGAACAGCCCGAAAAGGAGAGCTGGTATATACAGACCGGCCAGGGCATGCTCAATACCATAAACATCGCAGCAGAGAGGGAAGGTTACACCCTGACCGACAGGGGCACCTTCATCAAGTACGAGGATAACCACAAGGGTAACCCTCCGCTGGTCATTCTTGTAGAGGGTGACGATGTCCTCTTCAACCAGTACAGCGTCATCGCCGTCAACCCCGTCAGGGGAGACCACCTTCGCTACGACCTCGCCCTGAAGTTCTCCGACTGGATGCGCTCTGACAAGGTCCAGAAGATGATAGGAAATTTCACCCTGCTGGGTAAACCTCTCTTCGTTCCCAACGCATAATAGACTTACCTTGCCAACTGGCAGGGGACCCCGCATCTTCCCCACCCCCCTGGGGATCTTGCGGGGTCCCTTTTTGAAGGGGCCTGAAGAATGGTTTAAGATCATTGTTGTCAGAACATCTAAAGGCAAAAACCAGGACAGATCACTCCGGAGGTAGCCATGGGTTACTTGGCAGAAGGTTTCAGAAAGGCATTCATCATCCTCTTTTCAGGACAGGAAGAGACCTTCAGCGCCATATTTACGACTCTCAAGGTCTCGACCTTCTCGATCATTGTCACTCTTGCCGTTGGTATACCGCTGGGATTCATGCTGGGTTACTACACCTTCCCTGGCAAGCACGCTTTCAGGGCCGTATCGGACACCCTCATGGCAATTCCCACGGTGGTGGTGGGATTGCTGGTCTATGCATTCATTTCCAGGAGCGGCCCCTTCGGGAGCTTCGGTCTTCTCTTCACCCTTCGAGGTGTTGCCATAGGTCAGTTCGTCCTGGGCCTCCCTGTCGTTGTTTCCCTGACAGCTTCGGCTACGGAACAGATGGAGGATTCCGTGAAAATGACACTGATGACGCTCGGTGCTTCCCCAGGTCAACTTGCCGCCAGCTCTCTATGGGAGGGACGCTACGCCGTGATCGCCGCGGCCATGACGGCCTACAGCAGGATTATCTCCGAGGTCGGCGTCTCAATGATGATAGGTGGCAACATCAAGTGGAGAACCCGGACCATAACCACCGCCATCGCCCTTGAGACAGGAAAGGGACAGTTCGCGGAGGGCATCGCCCTGGGCATCGTGCTTCTGGCTATCGCCTTTGCGGTGAACGGGTTCGTTTCCGTCGCCAGGAGGAGGGCTTCCATTTGACGAATATCTACGAGCTCATGGACGTAACCCAATCCTACGGGGGGCGAACCGTTCTCGAAGTGCCGGAGATGAAGATCGGGAAAGGCTCTATCGTCGGCATAACAGGTCCCAACGGTAGCGGCAAGAGTACCCTTCTGAGGATCCTGGCCTTTCTTGAGAGGCCTGTTGGCGGTCGGGTATATTTCAAGGGAGAGCCCGTTATTGATATTGACGAGACTCTAAGGAGAGAAGCCACTCTTCTGCTCCAGGAATCTAAACTGTTGAAGAGGACCGTCTTCGAAAACGTCGCCTATGGCCTCAAGGCCAGGGGAATGAAGGAAGGGATTTCGAGGAAGGTGAACCAAACCCTGGAGATGGTAGGTCTTGATCCCGTTGATTTCGCGGGAAGGCTCTGGTTCCAGCTCTCCGGGGGTGAGTCCCAGAGAGTTGCCCTGGCTTCCAGGCTGGTCCTGAGGCCTGAAGTACTCATCCTCGATGAACCGACGGCCAGCATCGATGCAGGCAGCGGGAGGATAATCGCCCGGGCCATCGTCGACGCCAGGGAAAGGCTCGGCACTACCATAGTGCTCGTCAGTCATGATATCGATTGGGCCTATGCGGCCTCTGATGAAGTTATCTCCATGTTCTCCGGAAGGATACGTTCCAGGACCATCGAGAACATAATCCCCGGTCCCTGGAAGGATTGCCCTGACGGGACCTCCTGCAGATACCTCGAGAACGGGCAGGTCATAAGGGCGGTAAGGAGACCGGAAGAGGGCTATTCAACGGGATTGCTTGACCCTGATGACATCATCCTTTCCTTGAACGACCCCGGCAACACCTCGGCAAGGAACACCATCCAGGGAACAGTTGTAAGAATGAACCTTGAGAACGAGGAAGGGAACGTCCTTGTGACGGTCAACGCGGGGGGAACGGTCTTTACATCCAGGGTTACAACAGGTTCCCTTTCAAAACTGGGCATCGTCCCAGGATCGCCCGTGATCATTGTTTTCAAGGCAAACTCCATTCGTTGGGTCTGAGAGGAGAAGAGATCACCTCCCCTCCCAGAGGTCTACCTGGAGAAGTAATCCACCAGCCATGGGTAGTAGGTCGACAGGGCTGACCTGTTCAGAACGAAGACCATATAACTGCCCATTCCTATGCAGGACTGGATGACCGTCAGTATATCCTTTCTCGGCTCTTTCCTGGCAACGTACCCCAGAGCACCGATACAGGCGACGAAGGCGGCGATGTGAAAAGGCATGCCCCTTTCAAGGCCGGCCTCCCCCATCGCCTTGAAGACCCGGAGAACGCAGTATGCTCCCCAGGCGGCCTGGATATAGGTCTCTCCCAGGAAAAGCACCACCCTCAGCGGATACCACACCAGGGGCATAACGGCCTTGGGGAGTCTTTCGATCTCTCCAAGGGACGTCCCTTCGGCGCGGGCTTCGCCCTGAAAGGACTTGCTGACTGTCAGGACAGGCTTCTGGATGCACCATGTATAGAAAAGAGTGAAGGTTATCGCCGCTGCCGAAATGGAGAAAAAGAAAAGAATGGGCATTAAGGACCTCCTCGGTTTCCTCTTTGGGCAGTTCCCTGAAGGATACTATATCAAAAAAGAGGACGAGGACCTCCCCTCTGGCGGCGGTCAGGCCCCGTATCCTCCTGCAAGGTCGTGAACCAGTATCCTGTCTCTCCACTTTGCATTGAATGGCGCCCGGTTCCCGTCGAATAGAACTTCCAGAGTCAGGTCCGGCATCAACTCCATTATCGCAGATGGTCTCCCTTTATTCCCTGAAGTAACGGCGCAGGTGGCCAATGTCCATTCCTCCCTTTCTGTTGCCCGGGTTCCTCCCTGGGCAGGCCGTCCGGAGAGGGGGCACCTCCCGATCTGTTGTGTTCAATGATGACATAGTGTTGACTATTTGTCAACTACGGATAAAAGAGCCCTCTTCCACATGGACAATGAACCGTTCCCTGCCCTCCCCTGGACCCAGCCGGGCGCGCCCCCGCCCTGGGCCTGCAGCTCATTCCTCTCCTTGAGAAACCCTCTCAGGTCTACCTCTACCTGATCTCCGGCAGCGAGAATGAAATCAGCCCCTCCACTCTCTCCCTGGGAGACGAAACCGACAATACAGCCCGGGTCTTCCTCAATCTTTCTCTTTGCTCCTGAGGAGGCCAGCTCCAGGGGGAAATTCTCGATACCGAAGAAGAGGACCCTCCCAGGTTCCTCTGATAGACGCTCCCAGGGGATCTCTATGTATCTTCTGGCCTTGTCAAGCTTCCTCGAGGCCTCCCTGCGCTCCTCCTGAAGCCTCGCCATTACCGAGGGGAGTTTCTCCTCTTCGCAGCCGATCTCCCTTGAAAGAACCCTAACTACCCTGCTGTGTCTCTCCAGTATCTCCTGCCTGTCCAGGGTATACCGGACCTCCCATTCGGGGGTGCTTCCCTTGAATCCGGTAACGATCAGCCCGCCCACTTCGGCGGTGGAAACGACGTGACTCCCCGAACAGGCTATTCTGTCGTAACCTTCGATGGAGACAACTGACACATCCTTGTCGGTTATTCTGTCCCACTTTATTTTTACGTCCTTGAATCCTTCCTCACTCCCCCGGGAAAGCCTCTCCACCCGAACAGGCAGGTCGGCCCTGATGACCCCGTTGGCGGTCTCTTCCGCCCTGAAGAGGTCATCCCACCCGATCTCTCCATCAAAGGTCATGAACACCGTGCTCTCCTTCTCGCCAACGGAGACCTTATCCACGTAGAGTCCCGGAAGCTGGTTCTCCAGAGCCCTTGAGAGTATGTGTTCACCGGTGTGCATTCTGGAAAGGCGTCTGCTTCTCTCCTCATCGACAGTCGCCGTTACCCGCAGCCCCAGAGGTATCTCTCCTTCCTTCACGACAATACCCAGAATGAGATCATTCCCTGCAGCGGTGCAATCCCTGACATCCGCCCTGAAACCCTCGCCTTCAAGCCAGCCGCTGTCACCGGGCTGTCCCCCGCCGGATGGGCGGAAGGCCCTTCCGGATACCCTTATCGTTGCCTTCTTCCCCGATCTTTCCAGTATCTCCTCTATCCGGACTTCTCTCTTCATGATCCGACCTTCCCTCGAAAGAGATATTCAGAAGCTTTTGCCGACGATGATAAACTTGGCACACCCGCGGAGGTGAACATAGAATGGACGGCCACAAGTGTGTCAGGGTCATAATAACAGGGATCGTCCAGGGGGTGGGTTTTCGTTGGAGAGGAAGGCAAACCGCCATGGCTCTTGAAGTTCGGGGATGGATAAGGAACCGCCCCGACGGAAGCGTCGAGGCGGTCCTTCAAGGTCCTTCAGATCTTGTTGATGAAATGCTTGACTGGATCAGCAAGGGACCCCCCGGAGCAGTCGTCAGGGGTATCACTACCTCTCCCTGCGAAGCGGACCCGGACCTTTCTGATTTCCTGATCCTGGGATCAGGCTAGTGCCCCATCCTTATTTCATTTTGCTCCGCTCACGATCTTCAGTTCAGGGCCCTTGGCCTCCACTTCGGGGTGCACCTGCCTCCAGAGCTTGACCGGGAGACCCCATATCCTTATGAAACCTGCGGCTGCCTCGTGGTCAAAGGCATCACCCTCTGAATATGTAGCCATGGTCTCCACATAGAGGGATTTCTCGGCCTTGATCCCGACAACAACCGAGGCTCCCTTGTAGAGCCGGACCCGGACAGTGCCTGTTACGTGCTCCTGGATAGAATCGAAGAAGGCATCAAAGGCCTTTTTCAGCGGCGAGAACCAATATCCGATATAGGTCAGCTCCGCGTACTTGAGCGACAGCTCCGCCTTTGCGGCTATTATGTCCTTGGTCAGGGTCATGCTCTCCAGGGCCTGGTGCGCCTGGAGAAGGACGACCGTCGCTGGGCATTCGTAGACCTCCCTGCTCTTGAACCCCACCAGCCTGTCCTCCAGCATGTCTATGCGCCCCACTCCGTGACCGCCGGCGATCTTGTTCAGCTCGGCTATCAGCGTTACGCCGTCCATCTCCTTGCCGTTGATAGCAAAGGGGACCCCCTTTTCAAAGGATACCTCAATGTACTCCTGCTCGTCGGGGGCCTCCCAGGGGTCAACGGTCATTGTAAAAGCATCGCTGGGAGGTTCCGTCCAGGGGTCCTCCAGAGGACCGCACTCGATGGACCTGCCCCAGAGATTGCCGTCAATGGAGTAGGGGCTCTCCAGCGTGACCGGAACGGGGATGTTGTTCTCTTTGGCGTATTCGATCTCGACGTCCCTCGAGAAGTGCCAGTCCCTGACAGGAGCTATGACCTTCAGGTCGGGGTTCAGGGCATTGGTGCATACCTCTATCCTTACCTGGTCCTGCCCTTTGCCTGTACATCCATGGGCTACCGCAACGGCGCCCTCCATATCGGCGACCCATGCAAGGTACTTTGCGATCAGAGGCCTTGAAAGGGCAGAATTAAGGGGGTACTTGCCCTGGTAGAGGGCGTTGGCTTTCAGGGCAGGCCAGACCATGGTTTCCACGAACTCCTGCCTGAGGTCCATCACGTATGCATTGACGGCTCCAACCTTCAGGGCCTTCTCCTTGACCCCCTCAAGATCGATGGTCTGCCCCACGTCAGCCGTAAGGGTCACTACGTCATACCCCTGATCCCCAAGCCACTTGATCGCCACCGATGTATCAAGACCGCCGCTGTAAGCAAGAACTACCTTTCCCTTGTATTCCATTCCTGTCCCCTCCTTTTGTAAGTAACAAAAAAGCTCGCCCCTTCTTTCGAAGGGGCGAGCTTGACTCGCGGTGCCACCCTACTTTTCGGCCCCCAGGCCTACTCTCACGGCTTTAAACCGTTCCCCCCTACTTGCCCTGCAAGAGGGCTTTCTTCGGGGGCCGGCTCGGGGGCTCTATTCAGTCGGTCTCGACGAGGAACGCTTTCAGCGGTTTGCATCCCCTCTCTGTCGACGAGCACACGACCTACTCTTCCCCGTCATCGCCGCCTCATGCGCGAACTCCGACGCAGATAGAACAGGTCTTATTCGTCTCGCTCGTCTCATACGGGTAACTGCCATAACCGCACCAACCTTGTTGAGATCGTTCCAACCGATAGCGGAGATTATACACAGACCCCCGGAGAATGTCAACGCTGCCGTTCCTCGAACCCAGCCTCACGAAGGAGCTCTATGGAGGGGTAGTGGGTCATGTCCATGTGTATCGGGGTGATGGAGACGAACCCTTCAGCGACCGCTCTTACATCGCTGCCCTCCTCCATTACATCCTCCGGTCTTCCCGATACCCAGTAGTATGGCCGCCCCTTCGGATCCTTCAGGGGGGTCACCTTCTCCCTGTAGATACGGACCCCTTTCCTTGTGACCCTGAAGCCCTTAAGGTCGTCTCCAGCAATATTGGGAACGTTGACATTAAGCAGGACCCCTTCAGGAAAGGGGAACTCCACGAAACTCCTTAGAAGGGACACCGCAGCAGAAGCCGCTGTATCGTAATGCTCCTGCCCGTCGCCGGGGGACCAGTTGAGGGAGACTGCGATGGAAGGTTTCCCCAGGAAGTGACCCTCCATGGCCGCCGATACCGTCCCCGAATAGGTCAGGTCGTCGGCAAGGTTGGGCCCCCGGTTGACCCCGGAGATGACCATTGCCGAATCGGGGGCAACTGCCTCCAGGCCAAGGACAACACAATCCGACGGGGTCCCGTCGCTGGCGTAGACCTTGACGCACCCCGGATATCCACCGCCCTCGACCTCCCATAGACGAAGAGGTCTGTTGAGGGTTATCGCGTGACCCACGCTGCTGCGCTCCCTGTCAGGAGCCACTACGCACGGTTCATAACCGCTATCGTGGAGCTTCCTGGTCAGGACGATTATTCCCGGTGCAAAAACGCCGTCGTCGTTTGAGACGAGAACTTTCAAGAGGCTGCACTCTCCTTTAGAGTATCAGGTGAAAAAGGGTCATTATGATAGGGCTGATGATGGCCTGGACCACTCCGAGGACAAGCAGGGCCATCAGGACGAAGAACCCGTACCTCTCCAGCCAGAAGAACCCCCTGAGCCACGACGCCGGCAGGAACACGTAAAGTAGTTTGGAGCCGTCGAGGGGAGGAATGGGGATCAGGTTGAAGACCCCCAGGCCTAGATTGATCAGGACCATCAGGACTATGAACCTTCCAAGGGCCGGAATGGCGATGAAGGGACCGGGGAAAAGGCGCACCAGCAGCCCGCAGGCGACTGCGGTGAGCAGGTTGCCAGTTGAACCCGCAAGGGACACGATCACCAGATCCCGTCTTGGGCGCCTGAAGTGCCTCGGTTCGATAGGGACCGGCTTGGCCCACCCGAATCGGAAGATGAGCAGCATAAGGGCTCCGATGGGATCAAGGTGAGCCAGGGGGTTGAGCGTCAACCTACCCATTCTCGCCGCCGTAGGGTCTCCCAGATAATGAGCAGCGTAACCGTGGCAGAACTCGTGGAAAGTAATGGCCCAGAGGACCGCCGGAAGGCTCAGCAGCAGGTCCCCAAAAGCTGGAAAATGACCCAAACCGTTACACTCCCTCTCCTTTGCCCCTCCCCGAAGCTGAATTGCCGGGGGGGAATTTTTCTCTGATCCATTCTATTTCATCTTCCCGGGTCTCTACATCCCCATCCAGCCGGGCGGTCTGGAGACTGGAAAGGATGACCCCTATCAGCGGACCTTCTTGATACTCCATCTCCAGAAGATCACGGCCGACAAGCATGGGCTGGACCTTCTGAAGGCGGGTAAGGAAGAGAAGGATCCTTCTCCTCACGCGCCAGCGCTCCGTGGCAGCAGCCCAGAATAACGCCGTGATGGGGCTGTACTCCTTCAGGAAGATGAAAATTTGCGAATGTTTCTTCTCCCCTCTTCCGCCAAGCCTGTGTTCGGCGGCTCCCAGTTCGAAAAGCCCTTTTATCGCTATGTCCCTCTCCGCAGGAGAGAGGTTGAGCCGGTCGAGCACCTGCAGGTCGACCGTATCGGGGGAGTCGAAGAGCAGGGCCATCAGGAAAAATAGCCACTGTCTGTCACCCATGTCAGGTATATCCCTGGAGAGTCTTTTCCTGAACGCCTCAAGCCGCCTTGTGGTCCTGAAGGCCCCCTTGTCAACCAACAGACCCGGGAAGACCGCCCTCCAGAAGCCAAGAGCGTTCAGTCTTCTTACCACTGCCAGAACGTTTTTCTCCATGAGAAGTGGTTCTACCTCGCTCCTGAGACGGACGCCGGACAGCAAAGACAGAAGACCACCCTTGATGCAGTTCTCCAGAAGCCGGAGTGTGTTGTCCTCGATGCGTAAGCCCAGTCTCTGTTCGAGACGTATCCCCCTGATCGCCCTGGTCGGGTCCTCCACGAAGCTGAGATTGTGAAGAACTCTCAGGAGCCTGTCCTTTACATCCCTTCTGCCGCCAAAGTAATCGACCAGGGTCCCCCAGTTCCCGGCGGTTATCGACACAGCCATGGCGTTGACAGTGAAATCTCTCCGGTACAGGTCGTGTTTGATCGAATCTACCGAGACCTGGGGCTGGGCCACCGGGTATTCGTAAAACTCCCTTCTTGCTGTGGCGACGTCGACCTTGCGCCCGTCGGGGAAGATGATGGTCCCCGTCCGGAACCTCTGGTGGATCGCCACCCTGGCCCCGTCCCTGACCCAGGATTCGAGGAAGGCAACGGCGTCCCCTTCAACGACGATATCGAGGTCTTCATTAGGCCTTCCAAGTAACAGGTCCCTTACAAAACCACCGACAACGTAGGCTCTCATCCCCATCTTCGAGGCTCTCTCCCCCATTTTTCTCAGAAGAGAGGAGACCGGGGCCTTGAGGAAGGTCGCCATAATACCTGAAACGTTCTCTATCCAGGGCATCTCCGGAGCGATCGCCCTGGTCTCGGCTGGCAGAGATCTGGGGAAGAGGGCCCTCAGAATATCCGTCCTGGTGACTATCCCCATCAGCTGGCCCTCACCTGTCACCGGCAGCCTGCCGATGTTCCTGGAGACCATCATCCTGTGGGCTTCGGCGACTGCCGCTCCAGGCCCTATCGTAAGCGGGTCCTCCGTCATGTAGTCCTGGACGAGAGCTGCGCCAAGACCATGGGTCTTGGCGCGGTCGAGGTCCTTTCTTGTTATGATCCCCCTGATCTTTCCCTCGAGGACCACCGGGAGGGCGGCGTGTCCATACCTTATCATCAGCCTGTAGGCGTCCTCTACCGACATTTCCGGGGATATGGCCATCACCGGGCTGGTCATGACCTCTCCGACGGTAACAAGGGGCTGGATGGACTGTTCAAGTCTCGCCTCGAGATCCGCAAGCACCTCCTGGGGGTTTACTCCGGTCAGAGTAACCGCAGCTGCCTGGGAATGTCCTCCACCCCCCAGGGGCAAGAGAAAATTGGCCACATCCAGTATCTCCTCCCGCCCCCGGGCGACCACATATACCCTTTTCTCCATCTGGACAGCGGCAAGAGCCACGTCGGCATCGAAATAGTCCCTGAGCCTGTGTACGAAAAGGGAAAGGCCCTCCACGTAAACTGGGTTCGTCATCGACGAAAGGACCACTTTGGCACCGTGAATATACCTCTCTCGGGCACTCTCGATCAGCCTGTCCAGGATCCTTCTTTCGGAGCTGTCCAGAGAAAGCTCAATGTGAGCCGGAATGGCGGTCATGTCAGCCCCAAGCTCCTTCAGTTTCAGGATGACCCTGAAGTCCTTCTCGGAGGTGGCGCCGAAGGTCAGTGCCCCCGTGTCCTCGTATATGCCCATGGCAAAAAGGGTGGCCTCCTGCGGTGTAACCGGGATACTTGTATCAAGGATTTTCTCCACCAGGAGTGTGGTCGTGGCACCCACGGGCTCGATAAGCGAATAGGAGGCTACGATGTCGTCCTGGACCGCCGCATGATGGTCGTAGACGTGCACCTCCAGCCCCGGACGGCCAAGGATCCCTGCAAAGGATGCTATCCGGGCAGGGGAACGGGCATCGACCACGATCAGCATTGAGATCTTGTCCATGTCTACCTGGCTTGGTGTAAGGATCTCCCATCTCCCGGGCGTTCTCTTGAGAAACTCCCTGACGTTTCTCCCCGCTGAACCCGAAAAACATGCCCGGGCCCCCGGGTATAACTTCGAGGCGGCCACCATGCTGGCCAGTGAATCAAAATCGGCACCGATATGGGTGGTGATGATCTTCAACCCTTGTCACTCCCCACGGCCCGCATCAGTACTTCTTTCGGAAGGCGTCTCTCCCCGGACAGGATCGAGCAGACCGGTCCTCCCTCGCCTGATATCCTTGCAGCCATGGACCTGGTCTCCTCCAGGTCTTTGGGTCTTACGATCGCGGAGACGATCAGGCCAGGATCCACGTGGAAGACGTTCCTCCACTTGCACTCCTCACCAGGAGCTATCTCCACCTCGAGGACCCTCCCGTTTCGGGAGAGTTCACGAAAGAGTCGGCGGGAGGCTCCAGGCGAACCCAGCGCGAAACAGACCCGCACCAGGGAGGATAGCGAGAGCAAGCGGGATCCCAGCTCCCTGGCTCTCTCTTCCAGTTCCTCCCGGGTCCCGTCGTTACAAAGGACAAGGTCGGCCATCTTTTTTTTCCTGTCCGATCCCAGGAGCCAGCGCTCGCGCCTCCTTAACTCATCCCTGTCCCAGCCCCTGGAAGCGTTGCGGATGACCCTCTCATCTTCAGGAGCTTCAATGTAAACGGTGAGATCGATCCAGTCCGGCACCCCGTTCTCGAACATCAGGGGGATCTCTGCAACGATCCACCCGTCCAGGCTTTCGACAACCCTCTCCATCTCCTCTCTCACAAGAGGGTGGATAGTCTCGCAGACCCATCGGTACTCCTTCTCATCTCCGAAGACTATCCGGGAGATGGCCGAATGGTCCAGAGCCATTCCGGGTCTAAGTATCCTCTCACCCCATCTCCCTGCGGCGAGTTCAACCATCTCGTTTCTCTTCCAGAGCGCCGCCACGATCGTGTCGGCGCTGACAACATGCGCCCCCAGGGATGCCCAGACTGACGAGACCGTTGATTTACCAGCCCCAACGTCTCCGGTAAGGCCTACCACCAGCATAGGATGCTTCCTCCCCGCCCATATCTTCGGTCTCCTTGAATTCATCAGGAATCTCCCACAGGAATCGGGAGAAACCGTTCCTCTGTACCGTTCCGAAAAGAACCCTGCTTCTTGCCCCTGAAAGATAGAGCCTCTCCTCGGCCCTTGTCATACCCACGTAGCAGAGCCGGCGCTCCTCCTCGAGACTGTCAGGATCGTCCATGCATCGGTAGTGAGGGAATATGGCTTCCTCCAGACCTACAATGAATACCGCGGAGAACTCCAGTCCCTTGGCAGCGTGGAGGCTCATCAGGTTCACCGATTCCGTCTCTTCATCAACAAGGTCCATGTCGGTAACCAGGGCGACCTCTGCAAGCATCGTCTCGAGCCCCTCTGTCGAAGAGGTGACGGACAGGAGTTCCCTGACGTTGTCAACCCTCTCCCTCCACCCTTCGGGGTCCATCCTTATCAGTTCCCTTTCATAACCGGTTCCTTCCAGTATGTATTCTACGACGGAGGGGATCTCTCCGCTCCGTTTAATGATCTCGCCCATGTGGACTCCGAGCTCTATTGCTCCCTTGCCGGCCTTTCCGGGCAGACCGGCCCCGTCCTCGGACAGCTTCGCCCAGATCCCGGGTCCCTGCTCGCCGGAAGCTCTTATATACTCCTTGAGCTTGTCAATTGATTTTTTCCCCAGGCCCCGGGAGGGTATGTTACCTATCCTGTCCAGGGCTGCCTCATCAAGGGGGTTGACGGCCAGCCTCATGAAGGAGACGGCATCCTTGACCTCCCTCCTCTCGTAAAAGGCCGTTCCCCTTACTATCCTGTAGGGAATATCGTTCCGGAGGAACATCTCCTCGTAGAGCCGGCTCATGGCATTTATCCTGTAAAGTACGGCCATGTCGCCGAACCTGAAACCAAGCCCCCTGAGCTTCAGCACCTCCTCGGCAACGTAAGCCGCCTCGTCCCTCTCGCTGCCCGCCAGCAGGATCCGGATCTTATCGCCGCCGCTTCTCGAGGTCCAGAGCTTCTTCGGCTTTCTTCGGAAGTTGTTCCTGATGACTCCGTTCGCGCCTCCCAGAATGTTGGAGGTAGAACGGTAGTTCTGCTCCAGGACAAAGACCTTTGCATCGGGAAAATCCTTCTCGAAGTTCAGGATCATGTTCATATCGGCCCCGCGCCAGCCGTATATGGACTGATCAGGGTCGCCGACGACCATGATCCTGTTCCGGCCGGATGACAGGGCTTTCAGGAGAAGATACTGGGGGCGGTTGACGTCCTGGTATTCGTCGACCAGTATCCAGCCGAACCTGGCCTTCTCCCTCTCCAGCAGCTCCCGGTCCTTTAGCAGCAGGTGCAGTGGCAGCACGAGAAGGTCGTCGAAATCGACGGCGCCCTGCCTGGTCAGCCCCTTTTGGTATTCTTTAAAGACGGCGCCGGCGGGGAGATCCATCTCCACCGGCTGAAGACTTCGCGGGTCCCCTTCGCTCTTTGCTTTTGAGATGCATTCCAATATCCACCCAGGCTCGTACTGCTTCTGGTCGATATTCAGCTCCTTCATCACAGCCTTCACCAGCGACCTTGAGTCCGACCTGTCAAAGACGGTTGACGCCCTCCGTCCCGTGATCCTCTCGAGATCTTTGTAGTTCCTTATCAGGAATCGCAGACCGTAGGAGTGGAAGGTTCCTATATCCAGGCCGGCAAGGTCGTTGTCCAGGAGCCGGGCGACCCTCTCCTGCATCTCCCGGGCGGCCTTGTTGGTGAAGGTGACGGCCATTATCGAACGGGGGTCGAGATCGTGCTCAGATACCAGCCATGCGAACTTGTGGGCGAGAACGCGGGTCTTGCCGCTTCCCGCCCCGGCCAGGACCAGCAGGGGCCCGGAACAGTAGCGAACAGCTTCGGCCTGGCTTTCGTTCAGGGACGCGATCAGGCTCTCACCGCCTTTCTCCTTCAAGATCTCTTCCCCCTGATCCAACGTTCCACCACTGCTATCCACTCCGGCACTCCCTCCCCCCTGAGGGCGGAGACCTCCAGCATCTGTGCTCTGGAGTTCAGATCCCTGACATCGCCCCAGAAAAGGTCCCTGTCAAAATCCAGGTGCTCCAGGAGGTCCACCTTCGTAAGGAGCACCGCGTCGGCCTGGGAAAAGAGATGGGGATACTTGAGGGGCTTATCGGGACCTTCTGGAACACTGCAGACGGCAACCTTGTGGTCTTCTCCAAGATCGAACTCCGCCGGGCATACCAGATTCCCAACGTTCTCGATGAAGACCACATCGATCCCATCCAGCTCGAGCTCTTCAAGGGCTTTGTCCACCAGGTGGGCCTCAAGGTGACAGCCTCCCCTTGTGTTGATCTGGACCACCGGGGTTCCGGTCCGGGCGATCCTTTCGGCATCCCTCGATGTGGCCACATCGCCTTCCAGCACTACCGACCTGAATGGTGCTCCTGTCAGGGTCGACTCCAGCAACGCCGTCTTGCCGGCCCCGGGCGACCCTATAAGATTGAGCATCAGTACTCCTCTTTGCGACAGGTCTTTCCTGATCCTGGCTGCGATCTTTTCGTCGGCGGCCATCACTGACTGCTGTATCACTATCCTTCGGGGCATGTTACTCCTCCACCTCCACCGATTCCAGATCCATTTCCATCCCGCTTTCGGTCTCCACTTCGCTTCCGCCGCACCCTGGACAGAGGAAGGTGGGACCTTCCCAGTTCTCCCCGCAGGAGAGGCAACGGCTCCTTACAGGCACCTCCAGGATCTCGAGTTCCGAGCCTTCCATGATCGTGCCCCTTGAGGCCACCGAAAAGGAAAAGACCATGACCTCGGGAATGACCTGCCTCATCTTGCCTATTTTCAGTGTGACTTTTGTGATCCTCTTCCAGCCCTTTCCCATGGCCAACTCCTCCAGGGATCCGACCACGGAACTCACCAGGGACAGTTCATGCATTTTCTGCCTCCTGCCCCAAGGGAGGGATATCGACGGAACTTTCGTAACAGAAAGATCCGTGACCGGGGCTGACGGTGGGTGACGTCAGTCTGTTCGCGCCATCGACACTCTGGTCCATTATGAAGATGCATTCTGACGAACCTTCGTCAGCGTGCACTCTGCCGACAAGCCTCCCGCGGGGAGAACGGATCTTTGCCATGTCCCCTTGGAAAAGACCCAGGCTTGCTATCTTCGCCCGGGAAAGGCGGGCCAAGGGTGTCATGACCTTCTCGCACGACGTACCGTTCACCTGTCCATTGATGTAGTCTTTTTCGTGGACCGTTATCAGTCTTATCCCTCCATTGAACGTTTCGCTTGGGACGGGGGGCTCCAATCGAACGGGTGGGGCCGCGGGAGAGACCCCACCCGTAGGTTTGTCAGGTCTTTTCCTTATCTGGGGCCCTGATCACTCTTCAGGGATAAGGAGTCCGAAACCTCCGTCCTTTCTCCTGTAGACCACGTTCACATTGCCGTTCTCAGCGTTCCTGAACACAAAGAAGGTGTGGCCGAGAAGGTCCATCTGCATTGTCGCCTCCTCGGGAGACATCGGGCGGAAGGGAAATCTCTTGGTCTTGACTATTCCTTCCTTCTTCTCTTCCGGCTCCGAAAGCTCGTTGATGAAACCTTCGATCTCGAAGGAGACTTCGGCTGACTTCATCCTGGCCTTGTCCTTGAGGAAAGATTTGTGTTTCTTGATCTGGCGCTCGATACTTTTCAGGCACTTGTCGAAGGCCTTGCGAATATCCGGGGCGTAGTCCTCGCCCCTCATGATCACCCCGTTCACGTCAGCGGTTATCTCAACCACGTTCATGCCCCGATTGAAGCTTACCTCTACCTGGGTGTCTCGGATGCGGTCAAAGAATTTTTCAAGTTTGACGAGTTTCTTTTCCATATAGTCCTGAAGTTCATCCTGCAGTTCGGCATTTCGGGTAACAAACCGGACATCCATGGCTCATCCTCCAATCTCCTTTATCTTCGGGGAAATGACTGTCTTAAATTCTACCATCGAAGGAAGACCCATTCAATGAGTCTACCTGTTTAGCCCTTTAGCACTATACCCTTCATGCTCTCTTCTCCCGGCGCTGTAAAGGCCTATAATGACAGGAGTACACTCCCAAAAAGATCAGAGGAACGGAGATGGAAGAGAATGAAGATCTCAATGAGAGCATCGAAGATGGAACCTTCGGCGACCCTTGCCGTGGTCAACAAGGCAAAGGCCTTGAAGAGCCAGGGCAGACCGGTCATCTCTTTCGGTGCTGGTGAACCTGACTTCGACTCCCCCCGAGGGGCCGTAACTTACGCCGAGAGGGCGATCAGCGAGGGTCAGACCCACTACACCCAGTCCAGCGGGCTCCCCGAACTCCGTGAGGAAGTGGCATCCTATTACTCGGAGCGCTTCGGTCTTGACTGCCCCAAAGACCAGATCATCGTCGGTGCCGGTGCCAAACCTTTAATTTATGAGACCCTGGCCGCACTTGTAGACCCCGGCGACGAGGTGCTGATATTCTCGCCTGCCTGGGTTAGCTACGTGGAGCAGATCCGCCTCCTGGACGGGAGGGAGAAAATTGTCGACACCACTTCGACGGGCTGTGTCCCTCTTGCATCAAGGGTTGCCGAGGCGATAACTCCGGTAACAGTTGGCATGCTCGTTAACACCCCTAACAACCCTACCGGGGCGGTCTACGATGAAGAGACCCTTCGGGACATAGCAAAGCTCGCCGTGGAACACGACCTCTGGATCATCTTCGACGAGATCTACGAGAGGCTGGTTTACGGAACCTCGACCCATAGAAACATTGTATCCCTGGTCCCGGAGGTCATGGATCGCACCATACAGGTCAACGGCGTGAGCAAGGCTTTTGCAATGACCGGCTGGAGGATCGGTTACGCGCTGGCCCCAGAATGGCTCGCACCCAAAATAGGCGCTATCCAGGGACACCTTACCTCAAATGCCTGCTCCATAGCACAGTGGGCCTCCCTTGGAGCCCTGAGAGAGGCTGGACAGGATGTGGAAAGGATGAGGGAGGAGTTCTCCCGGCGACGGGATATCATGACCGGCCTTCTCAGGGAGATGCCTTTGATATCCTTCGAGGAACCCCGGGGGGCCTTCTACGTCTTTGTCAACGTCCTGGAGGCCCTCGGTGGTACCTCTGGAGGGAAGATCCTAGAAAACGACGGCACGTTCTGCGAGGCTCTCCTTGAAAGGGAGTTCGTTGCGGCAGTCCCCGGGACCGCTTTCCTGGCCCCTGGTTATATTCGGCTCAGCTACGCCAACTCCGAGGGGGAGATACGAGAGGGGATGTCCAGGCTGAAAAGATTCCTTCAAGGAATAGAGGCCAGATAAAAGAAGGGGGGCGCCGTCAAGGGCGCCCCCCTTCTACCTGGATCAGGGCCCCTCAGTCTTCCAGGATCTCTTTTTCCTTTTCTGCGGCGATCCCGTCTACCTTTTTAATGAACTCGTCGGTGGTTTTCTGGACCGTTTCGAGGTAGTCGTGCAGCGAGTCCTCGCTAAGGCTCCCATCCTTTTCCATCTTCTTGAGAGCATCGTTCGATTCTCGCCTCAGGTTCCTGATGGCGATCCTGGCATCCTCGGCAGACTTCTTGACCAGTTTTGAAAGCTCGATCCGCCTCTCGCCGGTCAGCTCCGGGATAATGAGCCTGATATTCTCGCCGTCGACCGACGGGTTGATACCGAGCGATGAAGCCTGTATCGCCTTCTCTGCCGCTTTCACGGCGTTTTTGTCCCAAAGGGTGATAAGTATCTGCCTGGCATCGGGCGTGGAAATGGAGCCCACCTGCGACATGGGGGTCGGGTTCCCGTAGTAGTCCACCTTGATGTCGCTCACCAGGGCAGGGTGAGCCCTTCCTGTCCTGATGCCCAGGAGCTCCTTCTTAAGGTGCTCCACGGCTTTATCCATCTTCTCTTTCATCTTCCTGATCTCCTGATCAGCCATTCTCATCACTCCTTTTCGAAATGAACGATGGTGCCGACCTGTTTGCCGCGGATCAGGATGTCCCGGAGGGTACCCTCCTTGAGGATGTTCGCCACAAGGATGGGGATCCGGTTCTCCATGCAGAGCGAAAAGGCGGCCGCATCCATGACCTTGAGCTGCTTCTGGAGCGCTTCAACATAGGTTATCCGGGGGAGCAGTCTTGCGTCGGGATTGTCCGCCGGGTCCTTATCATATATACCATCGACCTTTGTGGCCTTCAATAGACAATCGGCGGATATCTCTGCCGCTCTCAGTGCAGCTGCGGTATCGGTCGAGAAGAAGGGCGACCCCGTTCCGGCCGCAAAGATCACTATCCTTCCCTTCTCAAGGTGCCTGAGAGCCTTTCTCCTGATAAAGGGTTCGGCCAGTTCTCTCATCTCTATGGCCGTCTGAACCCTGGTGGGAACTCCAAGACGTTCCAGGACGCTCTGGAGGGCAAGCGAATTGATGACAGTTGCCAGCATCCCCATGTAATCGCCCTGGGTTCTGTCAAGGTAACCCTCTCCGGACTGGGCGCCCCTGAAAATATTACCTCCGCCGACTACCATGGCTATCTCCAGTCCGTTCTCCGTCAGGGAGGCTATCTCCCTGCAGATCTTGCTAATGGCGTTCATGTCCAGCCCGAAGGAGGAATCACCGGCCAGGACTTCTCCGGAAAGTTTAAGGAGGATCCTGTGATATGAGGCCATGAAGCGAACACCTCCTCTAAAATAAAAAGGCAAAAAAAGGGCGGGGTATCACCCCGCCCCTGACTGGGTTATTCACCTATTGAAAAACGTGCGAATCTCCTCACTACGATGTTCTCGCCCATCTTGGCTATCTCCTGGACCACGAGGTCCTTGATCTTCTTCTCGGGATCCCGGATGTACTTCTGCTCCATAAGGCAGCTCTCTTCAAAGAATTTGGCTATGCGCCCCTCGGCGATCTTGTCCACGATCTTTTCGGGCTTACCCTCGTCAAGGGCCTGCTGCCTGTAGATCTCCTTCTCCCTCTCAAGATCCCCCTGGGGGACTTCCTCGGTGGTCAAGTAAAGTGGAGCGGCTGCGGCGATCTGCATTGCGATCTCCTTGCCAAGCTCCTGGAATTCGTCGGTCCTTGCCACAAAATCGGTCTCGCAGTTGATCTCCACCAGGGTACCGATCTTCCCGTTGGTGTGTATGTAACTGAAGACCCTGCCCTCGGAAGCAGTCCTGCCTGCCTTCTTTGCTGCTTTGGCAAGGCCCTTCTCCCGGAGGTGATCCACGGCCTTCTCAATATCGTTGCAGCACTCCTCCAGGGCCTTGCGGCAATCAAGAACACCCGCCCCGGAGCGGTATCTGAGTTCCTTTACGGCATTCATGTCCACTGACATTACGAACTAGGCCTCCTTCCAGCCTTTTCTCTCCAAAAGTTCCTTGTCCACTATCACTTCTTCAACCGCGCCGTAGTTCTCATGGAGCTTCTCGGTTATCTCAAGCTTGGAGGGATCGACGGCCTCCTCCACATCGGGCTCGGAGTCCTCGGCACTCTCCCCGGAAACATTGTCGACACCCTGCCTTCCTTCGATGACGGCAGATGCCAGCAGGCCGATGATAAGCTTTATTGCCCTGATGGCGTCATCGTTTCCCGGGATCGGGTAGTCGATCAGGTCGGGGTCGCAGTTCGTGTCCACGATCCCCACGATGGGGATACCGAGCTTCCTCGCTTCAAGTACCGCGATATCCTCCCGCTTCGGATCTACGACGACAAGGGCGTCGGGAACATCTTTCATGTCCCTGATACCCAGCAGGTACTTCTCAAGCTTCGCCCGTTCCTTTTCAAAACCTGCGATCTCCTTCTTGGTCCACTTTGTCGACCCCTCGAGAAATTCGGGGGAGCCGAGCTCCACCATCCTTGCCACTCTCTTCTTGATCGTGGGGAAGTTGGTGAGAAGACCGCCCAGCCAGCGATGGGTTATGAAGAACTGTCCGCAGCGTACGGACTCATCCCTGATGGTCTCCTGGGCCTGCTTCTTGGTGCCCACGAAGAGAACGCTGCCCCCGCTCTTGGAGACCTCGCGGAGGAAGTCATAGGCCTTCTCGAGACCCTTGACGGTCTTCTGAAGGTCCACGATGTAGACGCCGTTCCTCTCGGTGAAGATATAGGGCTTCATTTTCGGGTTCCAGCGCCTGGTCTGGTGGCCGAAGTGCACCCCGCACTCCAGAAGCTGCTTCATGCTCACTACTGCCAATTCTTTCGCCTCCCGGTCTTTGGTTTTCCCTCCACGACCGTCATCCGCAAACGGGATCCGCATGCCGCCGGACACCTCCGCTTTCGTCAGATCGTGTGCGTGATAAGGGCCAACGGGGAGTATATCACAGTTGCCGATTGACCGGCAACATTTTTTGGAATACCATATACCCGGTATACCTATTTATTACAAAAAAAAGAAGCAGGAGGAAGGGGAAATGGCAAAGATGTCCCTGATCGAACAGATCGACAACATGGCCCCCCAGCAAAAGGCAATGCTTAATCGGCTCAAGAGGGTCGAAGGCCAACTCCGGGGGATCCAGAGAATGATCATTGAGGAAAAGCCCTGCCAGGAGATCCTCCTGCAGCTTTCAGCCGCGAGAAAGGCCATGCAGAACGCATGCATCGAGATACTCAAGGGTTACGTCAAGAAGTGTCTCGCCGAGTCCGGGACGCCCGACATGGACGAACTGGAAAGGCTTATAGCCACCCTGATAGACATAGCCCCCATATCGGGCGCCAGGGAGGGAAATGCCTAGGAAGACTTCCCCTTAGGGCAGGACCAGCCCGAGTATCTCTCCGGCGTTGACGCTCTTTCCGCTGGTTGAATCTGTCAGTGAGCTCCCTGAACGGATCCACACTATCCAGCAGGCAAGAACCTTCTCTTCACGGGCCATTACGTGGGATGAAACTGCAAGGGATCTCCAGCCTTCCCTTCCTTCGGACAAGGCAGCGCTCTCGGCGATCGCTGCCGCTCTTTTGCGGGAAATATTCACGGGAAGCCTGACCCCTTCGGGTTCGGATCCGGTCACCTTTGGGGTTTCCTTCCCGTGAAGGGTCTGCGGTCTTCCCCCGACGGCATCCACGACGACCGTAACAGTCCCGTAGGTCGGCCGCGAAAGAAGACCTGTCCGGAAGACCTCGACAGGGACCAGGTAGACAGGCTGCAGGATCAGCTCTGCACCTGCCTGCCACTTTATGGCCGGTTCGATGCACCCTTTGAAATCTTGGTTATTTTCCATACCCATGCCTCCAGGATGAAGCGATCCCCTGCAGGGGATCCAGTTTGCCTGCGGCACCCGGATGACCGTATACCGTTGCTCCCTTCCGGGCCTGGCGGGGTTTTACGGCCTTCCGTCGCACAGGGCTGGAACCCCTGCAGAGGATCGTTGATCTGATGTCACCCTTTGGCTCGGCGTTCCACGGGACCATCATTGATCCTGTCTCACCGCCATGACGGCCTGAACAAAAAAAACAGCCGGCCCTCATATCAGAATATAGGGTCAGGTGGAACCCTTCACCGTCGAAAGTGCCGAAGAAGGTCGGATAAGTGGGATTATAGCCCACATCCCTTACGTATACCAGCGGCAGCTTCGAACGCCCGCCACGCCACTGCCCCTGAAGCACAAGGCGACGGCTGCGGTGTCCACTGCCGCAGAATGAACATCCCGACCCGGGTCTGTCAGGTGATACCCGATCTCCGGAAATTTTAGATCCAAAGCAAGAAGCGGCTCCCCTGACATGGTATCCCTGAATATCTGGACAGAGACCTCCTCGTTGCGATCAGCGGTGAAGAAAGCCACACCTTTCATGTTCTCTTCCTGATCCGGCCGAAACCTGGCGACAGCCCAAGGATCCTCGCCTTCAAAACCGTTAAGAAGGTAGCTGAACTCTCCCAGGTCGATAATGGACCTTTCATCAATTTTCTCCTCTTCAAAGATCCTTGAAAGGGCACCAGGACGGGTCTGTTACTCCGAGGCGTGCCGGAGGCCGCTCCCCCGATCCGGGACCAGTCCGGAGACAAGGGGCTTCAGGTGGACCAGGTCATCGCAAGCGACCCACAAGAATCCTTCCCCGTGAAAAGAATACCCCACGGGATCCTTCACCATCCAGGCGCCGAACGCCTTTTAGCCTTTAACGGACAGGCGCCTGTGGTCATCCCATTCGACAACGGCTACGCAATGTGTATAGAGGACCGTGCACAACCCCTCTGTAAGGAAGAATCTTCCGTCGGGAAATATGCGGTATCCGGCTCCTTGCGTTATATCGTCTGTTTGCTTCGTAGCCTTTTCCCAAACTTTAACGTTTCAAACACGGCAAGGTACGAGGCCGTCGCTCCCAGTACATACAACCAGTCGGTCAGGTCCGGACCGCTGAAGGCAAGAAAATCGCTTATTCCCGGACCGTATATTCCGAAAAGGACCGTAAAGATGGACAGGGCTATCGAACCCAGGAGGATCCTGTTGCTAAGAATGTTCCTGCTGAAAAAGCTTATGGTCTCGTATCTGCGGGAGAGTATGTTTACGAACTGGCAGAATACGATCGTAAGAAAGGTTATCGCTGTCGCCCTTCCGAACAGGGGAGACCCCATCATGTCGGGAGAGATCAGGACACCTTGCCTTGACATGAACAGCCCGAAATTCAGAAAGGCCAGCAGGCCGATGACGGACCCCAGGAAGAGCACCTCCAGGGAGCTCCAGATATCCAGAATATGAGTGTTCCTGTCCCGCGGAGGCATCTGCATGATGTTGTCTCCGGGCGGATCGAACGTGAGAGCGGTAAGGGGCATTATCTCAGCCAGCAGGTCGATAGCGAGGATCTGGATGGCCAGGATGGGGATCGCCCAGTTCCCTGCTGCTACCGCCGCAAGCCCCAGCAGCACCACGGCCATTTCAGCCATGTTGGTCGTCAGGGAGGCAAGTACGGTCTTTCTTAGATTACTGTAGATCGTACGTCCCTCCCGAACAGCCTCCACAAGCGTAGGGAAGCTGTCATCCAGCAGCACGACTTCCGCGGCCTCCTTGGCCACATCTGTGCCCGTCTGCCCCATGGCCACACCTATCGCCGCCCTCTTCAGGGCCGGCGCATCGTTGACGCCGTCACCCGTCACGGCAACGACCTCTCCCTGTGATTCCAGAAGTTTTACGATGCGAAGCTTGTCCTCCGGAGCCACCCTGGAAAAGATCATTGATTCAGAAGCCATGAGAACCTTTGTCAGTTCCCGGTCATCCATGGCTTCCATCTCGGCACCCGTAAAGACAGGAGGCTCCTCCCCGTCGGTAAGGCCTATCTCTTTACCGACAGCCTGCGCGGTTATCGCGTGGTCACCTGTCATGATGATGATACGTATCCTGGCCTGCCGGCAGCTCGCCACGGCCTCTCGAACACCCTCCTTGGGCGGGTCTATCATCCCGACCAATCCGAGGAACACAACGTCTTTTTCCACCTCTTCCATCACGTAGTCGTCACCACTGTCATCAAGGGGGCGAAACGCAATGGCAAGGACCCTTAAAGCTTCTTTTGACCAGGCCTCACTGAGTTCTTTAATTCTCCTCCGGTCTTCGTCACTGATCGGAACCGATCTGCCATCGCGGTATATGAACCTGGCCACTGAGAGAACACTGTCCGTAGCCCCCTTCATGGCGAGCTCAAGGCGGTCCTCGAACTGACGAACTGAACTCATTCGCTTCCGCTCGGAATCGAACGGGAACTCATGCAGTTCAGGGTTCTCCTCGTCCTCTTGCGGGCTGCGGGTCCCCGCCTTTGTGGAGAGCGTTATCAGGGCAGCCTCGGTCGGGTCACCTACGGGATACCAGCCGTGGTGATCTTCATCGGGCGGGTGTATCTCGGCATTTGATGCCATCGTGGAGGCATCAAGCATGATCTCCACTTCGTCTACTCGTTCCGGGGACAGGGGTTCGCCATTTTCGTCCGTGATCTGCCCTTCCGGTTCATAGCCGATGCCAGTGACCGTGAAGCTCTCCCCGTCGAACCAGAGCCTGGTAACGGTCATTTCGTTTTTCGTAAGCGTTCCGGTCTTGTCTGTGCAGATCACCGTTGTTGATCCGAGGGTCTCCACGGAGGGCAGATTCTTGACAATCGCCTTGCGGTCGGCCAGCCTCTTGCTGGTAACGGACAGCGCTACCGTAACCTGTGCCGGAAGGGCCTGGGGCACTGCGGCGACCGCCACACCAAGGGCATAGACCATGCTCATGAAAAAACCGAACCCTTGCCAGAGCGCGACCGCAAAGAGCCCGGCACTGATAAATGCAACGATAACAGTGAGCCATTTGGCCAGGACCCCCAGTTCGACCTGGAGAGGCGACCTGACTGCCACCGTATCCTGGGTCATGTTAGCGATCTTCCCCATCTCCGTGTTCATGCCTGTCCGGACAACGACCCCGACAGCACTCCCGGTGGCCACGGACGTACCCATGTAGAGCATGTTCTCCCTGTCAGCCAGGATCACATCCTCGTCGATAACATTGCTTTTTTTCTCCTGCGATGTGGATTCCCCTGTAAGCGAGAACTCGTTTACGCGGAGGTTGAAGGCCTCCATAACCCGGATATCCGCCGGGATCTTGTCCCCCGCATCTATCTGGACTATATCGCCAGGCACAAGGTCCGACTGGGGTACTTCCGCAAGTTCTCCATCCAGCCTTACCCTTGCGGGTGACCTGATAAGGTCCTTCAGTTTCTCGAGGATCTTGCCGGCCTTGTACTCCTGGACAAAACCTATTGTCGCGTTTAACAACACTATTACGAACATCACGGTGCCGTCCCTCAAACTGCCGATGGCAAAGGAGATCAGACCCGCAAAGATCAGGACGAGAACAAGAAGGTCTTTCAGCTGGGAAAGGAAAAGAAGCCACTTGGGGGTTGATACGTCAGTCGTGATATCGTTGGGGCCGTATTTTTCACGGCGCTTTCCCTGGTCGGCCCGGGTAAGCCCCTTTTCGCCGGATTCGAGGGCTTCAAGGGTCTCTTTTGCTGTCATCCTGTAAAAAGCCTGTTCCGCCATAAAATCCTCCTGTCTCCAACCCTTTGGAGGGTCAGATCCTGATCTGGCCGCTAACAATTCATGAGACCCGGCGACCCTTTACCTGTCATTGTTGTTGACAGATCTTCTGTTGTTTAAAGCTTCTTCATCTATATTAATGCAAATCCCTCATCCTGGAGAGGCAATATTCTCTTTTCAGTACTCTTGGAACAACAACCAAAACAAAAGGCCTCCGGACATCGGTCTATTAATCCGTAGGCCCTTTAAAGAAAAAAGCGAGACCCCGGATTTTTCCGGGGTCTCGCTGATTGTCTGGCGGAGAAGGAGGGATTCGAACCCACGGGACGTTGCCGCCCAGACGCTCTCCAAGCGCCCGCCTTCGACCACTCGGCCACTTCTCCATTTACGGTATTTATTATATGGCGGAGAGAGTGGGATTTGAACCCACGAGACGGCTCATCACCGCCTAGACGATTTCGAGTCGCCCGCCTTCGACCACTCGGCCATCCCTCCACCCTTTCCTTCCCCTCAGCGGAGGGGCAGGAAGAACTCCCGGAGCATTTTAGCACATTCTTCAGAGAGGATGCCACCCGTCACATCGCACCGGTGGTTGAGCCTGGGGTCCCTGGGAATATCGTACAAAGTGCCGCAGGCACCCCATCGGAGATCCCTTGCGCCGTAGACGATCCTCTCCAGCCGTGACTGGACTATTGCAGCGGCGCACATCGGGCAGGGCTCGAGGGTCACGTAGATAGTGCACCCTTCGAGAACCCACCTTCCCAGGTATCCGGCGGCCTCCCTCAGTGCGAGGATCTCGGCATGGGCCGAGGGATCTTTCAGGCCCTCCCTCCGGTTGTGCGCCCGACCAATGACAGAACCGTCAAGGACCACGACTGCTCCTATCGGGACCTCCCCGACGGAGGCACCCTTACGGGCCTCTTTCATGGCGATCCTCATGAAGGGTTCATGTTCCTCAGGGACCGACCTCCTGTTTTCTGTCATGGCCGCTCTCTCCTCCTGCCGAGATAGACGAGGAACCACAGCAAGGCAAGTGACATTCCCAGCGCTGACACGCCGAGAATAACCCGTCCTGTCTGGCCCTTCTCCGGGGAGGGCCCGAACAGGCCCGCCCTCGGTTCCGGGGTCTCCAGATAGAAGTGCGCCGCCTCTTTCCCATCCGATACCAGGAAGACATCCCCCTTCAGCTCTCCCGGGTGAAATCTCTCAAAGAAATCGGTGCCGGACTGTGACCTGCCGGGCCAGCCCAGCACAAGGCCGAGTCCCCTGCTCTTGCGTGATATGAGCTGGATAAAGACATCCCTCTCGAGGTCCAGCCTGGCCTTCACGCTCCTTCCCCGGGAAATGACCGTCTCTCCCTTCCGGTGAACGGCTGCAATGGGGATCCCCAGGGAGAGGATCTTCTCCAGGTCTGACGCGACTATCGCGTCGCCTTTCAGGTTCTCCCACTCCAGTTGTGACAGTGGCTTGACCTTGACCTCCAGGGCTTTCCCCAGAGTCCTCTGCCAGTCAGCGAGGATGCCAGCAACGGCTGAAAGCATTCCATCCATCGGTTCGGGACCCACGAAAAGAGAGATCTCACCGCCTGTCAGCTGGTAGGGAAGGTACTCCAGCAAGGAGGGCAGTCGCCTTGTCGACAGGGGGGTCCGCACCTGTGACGAGCCATCAACTACGACCCAGAAGGCATCCCCTGGCAATTCTCTTTCCTTCCCTCCAGCCGGTTCAAGAACGGCTCTCAACCCTATCTCCAGAGGGCCCTGGCCGAGAAGTTTTTCCGGGATCTTCGCCGTCAGCCGATCCTTCTCCGAGGCGGACGACCTGCCCAGTTTAACAGTATCGGCGGGTGCGCCGTTAAGTTCGATGCCAAGGGTGGACCGTTCACCGTCTAGAAGGTGCGAAGAACGGAATGTCAAAGAAACTTCCCCTGGCCCTCCGATCTTTCCGACAGGAGGAGGCGTGAGGATCATTCTCCGTTCCCGTGTCCCGGCAGCGCTGAGAACAATGTCGCCGCCGGTCAGCTCCTTTAAGGTAAAGGTTCCGTCCGCTTCTTCCGTCTCTCTGGCGGAAAGTGTCTTCCCCGGAGTAATGAAGGCTCTCCTCGTATCGAACCGGTCCCGAAGTGATAGATCCATCAGGGACAGGGTTCCCGAAAGTACACCTCCGGCGGTATCGGAAGTCACCAGGAGCCTGAACTTGCCATAGGAATCCACGAAGGCCGAAAGGAAGCCCTTGTCTCCGGGCGGGGTCTCTGAACGGAAAGCCTGAAGGACCGGCAGCGGCAAAAGGGGACTCCTGCCCAGGTAGACCGTGTGGAAGTACCTGGCAGTTTCGCTATCAACCAGTCCCGGCGTGAGTATCCTGGCCCGGATCTGGCCGGAGGGTCTGCCTCCATTCCACTCCATGACCATCTCAAGGGCCGCCTGGATCTCTTCCGGCTCCGGTCTTTCGGGCAATACCACAGCCAGGTCTTCGCCCTCAGGGGAAAGGCTTCCATCAATGAATGCGCCTATGTCCTTCAGGCGGACGTCAGAAGCAGAGAGGTACCGCAGGCGAAGGAAACTCCCGTCAAGGATCCTGAGGGTTCCCCCGGTCGGGCCTCTCCCGCTCTCAGGGTAAGCGCTCACAGCCAGGGTCATCCTGTTCACCCCCGGCCGGATCAGACCGGGGGGCAGTTCTATCCTGGTTCCGGTGCCAGATCCTTTCCTGACCTGAAGGAGGGTATCGCCGACGGGGACGCCATTAAGGATGAAGGACACCCTTGCCTGAGCCTCTCCTTCGTCTGCATCGAAAACAAGAACGGGGATGAAAGAACTGCCCTCAACTATCCTTCTCGTAAAGGGGACTTCGAAGGGGAAGGTCCTTGCGGTGAAACCCTCTTCCAGGACCATCTCCTCCGGGGAGAGTCTGAGATCGGTGTACCCCTTTCCCGGGCCTGTGACAAGAGGTGCCCGAACAAGGCCGTGGATGCCGAATACCCGGGGGTTTTGGCCATCCTGCCCGGTTGCTCCGGGGGAAGGGGAGATGTCCACGACGATCCTTTCGGGGCTGGGGAGAGTGTAGTGCTTCACCGTGACCACCGGAGACCTCAGATTTATCTCAAGGGAAGTACCCCCGGCAGTGGGTCTGGCGGAAAAGGACGATGCGACCCTGTTGTTCGGGAAGTTCCCCGATCGCTCTTCAGCGGACTCGGCCCTGATGTCGATAATGACCTTTGAACCCTCCGCTGACAACGAGTATTTGACGGATCTGTCAAGATCGATCACCAGCCTTGCCCCTTCAGGCTGAAGACCGGCCCTGAATGAGACGGCAGAAGTAGCACTCGCCGCTGAGAGAGAGAGGGCGGAGATGATCAGGACGGCAAGAAGTCCTGCCGTCCCGATGGTTCTCTTCAGGGCCGAGGGGGCCTTCAGTCTCAGCATAACGTCAGGACCGGTACCCGGGATCATTCTCTTCTCCGCAGGAAAGGGCTTCAAGGCCAAATCCTCGAGCCATGTCCTTCCCATCGGTTCTTCCCTGCTTCACTAATTCTCCCCTCCGGCGGCTTTCTCGTCCTCTCTCAGCTTCCTCCTGAGTACTTTTCCTACGCTCGAAAGGGGCAGCTCGTCCACTATGTCTATCTTCCTGGGTACCTTGTAGTGGGCGAGGTGCTCCTTTGCGTACTGTACCAGGTCATGCTGGGTCACCTCTGTTCCTTCAAAGGGCACAACGAAGGCCTTGACCACTTCCCCGCTCATGGAGGAAGAGATCCCTATGGCGGCGCTCATCTTGACCGCCGGGTGCGCGTTCAGCACCGTCTCCACCTCCTGGGGGTAGACGTTGAACCCTCCGACGATGATCAGGTCCGTGGCCCTGTCCAGGATGGATATGAAGCCATCCTCGTCTATCTTCACTATATCTCCCGTGTCCAGCCATCCGTCATGGAACCGCTCGGCCGTCAGTTCTGGCGCCCGGAAGTATCCCGAGGTCACCGAGGGACCCTTCACCCACAGAACTCCTTCTTCACTCCCGGGAAGGATTTCGCCTTCAAGGCCCCTTATCTGTATCTCGTACCCCGGGAGAGGCGGCCCTACAGTTCCCAGTTTCCTTTTTTTCTCGGAGGGGTTGCATGAGACTACTGGAGAGCATTCCGTCAACCCGTAGCCTTCGAAGCAGATGACCCCCATATCCTTCCTTATCCTGCCCTCAAGCGTCGGGTCGAGTTTTCCTCCCCCGGTGAGGATGTATTTCAGGTGCGGGAAGGAAATACCCTCCTTCAGGACAGCACCCAGCAGGAACGGGAGCATGGTCGGTACTGCTATCAGGATACTCACTTCAGCCGCCATGAGGGCATCAAGGGTCTCCTTCACCGGAATGAAGGATGAGACGATGACCATGGGGAGACCGTAACAAAGGGGCAATACCCCGCAGATGGTGAAGCCCAGTGAGTGGAAGTTGGGGAGGACGTTCATCAGGATCCTGCCAGTGTCAAAGCCCTCGATGTTCTCGTGGACCTTGAGGGAGTTGTCAACAAGGTTCCCGTGGCTCACCTGCACAGCCTTGGGGGCTCCAGTAGTACCGGACGTAGCGAAGATAACGGCTGTGCTTTCATCTTCCCTGGTATCCTTCCGCCCTTTGAAGCCCGGCAGTGGGCCTACAGGGGGAGCGATAACGGCCGGGATACCGGCCCCTTCAAGGGCCTTGGCCAGGCTGTCCATTCCGTCTCCGAGCACTGCCCCGACGGGATCGATGTGTTCCACTATCTTCAGATTGGCGTTGATGCCGCTCCTTGCGTTGAGGGGGGCTATAGCCCCTCCAAGCCTCCATGCGGCCACGGCAATTGCCCAGAGGAGGGGTGAATTGGCCATGAAGATCGCGATCCTTGATCCAGGACCGAACCCGCTCTCTTCCAGGATCTTCTCCGTGTTCGCGATGAGCCCGAGGAATTCGGCCCCGTTCATCCAGGACCCCTTCCACCATACCGCAGGTTTGGAAGCATTCTCTTCAAGACGTCCGGTTATGATCCTTTCGAGCCTCTCGAATTCTGGCATTGTTTTTCCCTCTCCCCCTCTGGATGGCCCTCGGAGGATACCATCCCTTTTATCATTATCCACGAAGGGTTCTCCCCTTCACCGGTGACCCAGGCTAGTCTCGAGAAGCTCCAGGTCCATAAAGGCCAGATCCTTGCCCCGCCCCCCGATACTGGACAGGAAGGGGGTTTCCCTTAGGCGCTGCCTGGCACTTTCAAGGAGGAGAAGGTCCCTGCCACTCTTTAACTGGCCTTTCTCCTCCACGAGAGCTATCGAACGGTAAGGGTTTTTCATCAGCCTTCCATTCGGAGGCAGAGGGGATCCCAGCAGGGAATAACCCTCCAGCATCATCCTCGAGGCCTCTTCGACAACTTCGACGGGTGACCCCTCAACTTTACGCGAATTTTCGTATTTCTCAAAAGCAAGAGGGTTATTGGTAACGACAAGAATTTTCTTCATAGGGACAGATCCACTCCCCGGAGTCTGCGGATGATCAATTATAACCTCCACGGGCCTTCCTTTTCCAGAAACAAGGGGCGGAAGGCCCAAGCCTCCCGCCCCGCATCGGACGAACAGATCCCCCCAGCCTTTCTAGGAGGTGAAGATGGTCTGCTCCTCTACAGGTGTCTGGATCGCCCTCAAGGCTCTCTCGAGAAGTTCCCGCCTCACTGCCCTGTCGCCCTCGGCGCCTCTCGAGGGGTCGCCCACAGGGTGGGGAATGGCAACACCGGGCACGATCCTGTTCGCTCCCACCGTCAGCATTATGGGAACTATGGTGGCTATCTGGACCACCGGTATCCCTGCCGAGTTCTCGATCTCCCTTACCATCGATGCACCGCACCGGGTACAGGTACCTCAGGTGGAGGTAAGGATGACCGCATCCACGCCGTCCTTCTTGAGCCTTTCGCCGATCTCCTGGCCGAACCTCTCGGCATGGGCCACGGCGGTACCTGTCCCTGTGGTGGTGAAAACGTTATCGTAGAGCTTGCCGAACACTCCCTCTCTCTCCATCTCCCTCATTATGTCGAGAGGGAGGACCGTATCGGGATCCTCGTTGGCCCACACCCGGTCATAGCCACCGTGGATGGACTCGAAGTTCTCCGGGGTCAGGTCGTCAAGGCTGGAGATGTCGTAAACGCCGTAGGATTCTGCCGATGAGACCCTTATATGGTCGGGGTTCCCCCGCGGGACTATGCCTCCGGAGCTTACCAGTGCTATGGTGGCATTTTTCAGGTCCTTCACCGGTTCCGCCGGCGGTATGCGTTTGAATACGGGCATCTCGTACTCGGTGGAAAAGGGCTTTCCTGCAAGTTTCCTGAGCAGCATGTCAACAGCCCTCTTCGCCCCGTTGGTCTCGTGGAAGAAGTTCTTCCTGATCCCTCTCGGGAAATACCCTTCATCCTCTGCGGCACCGAGAGGGGTCCCCTTCAGGATCTTCACGGCAAGGGCCGATATCGCACCGAGAGCATCCTTCATTCCTCGGGCGCTGTCAGAGGTCTTCACGATGAAGGTCTTGGGGCTGTACAGCTCAACGCCCGGGTTCTCCCTGTACATGCCCGTGATGGAAGGGATGCCGAGCTTTTCGGTCACGGCCGAACAGATATCTCCGCAGGCCACTCCGTAGCGGCCGGCGTTGAACGCGGGCCCCGCAACGAGAAGATCAGGCTTGAACTCCCCTATCAACCTGACGCACTCAGCCCTAGCCTCTTCAAGATGCTCGCCGAAATAGCTGTCCCCGCAGATGACCGTCCCGACCACTACGGCTTCTTCTCCGAGGAGGCTCTGTACCTGCATGGCCGGGCCCACGGTCCCGGGGCGGGCCGAAGGCGGCACATGGGCCTGTTCCTCTCCCCCCATGCCGGCGAAGAACTGGTTGATATAGCAAACTACTCTCCTGGTCATTTTCACCGCCCCCTCTCCTATATCCACCGGGCCCCGATCCTGCTGAAGCCGAGCTCGTTAGTGGAACCGATGATCGCCTGCAGCTCAACGAACATGGAACCGTCCTTCCGGAGACTCTCCTCGGCACCGCCTGAGAGGTTGGATATGGAGCTGTCGTAACCCAGTATCCTGTCCATGACCGGAAGTTCTACCATCTCGTTAACGTTCCCGGCGGAGACGAAGGCCGTTATCTCCGGGGCGGCGTCGGCCAACCCCTGGCTCTTTCCGTCGGTACCGGCAGCCTCATCGGAAATTATCACCGTCCTGATCCCCAGCTTCTCGCACTTGGCGGCGTTCATGCAGAGGTCAGTATCAGGGTTCCCGTAACCCTCTTCGGATACCACCACCCCATCAGCCCCGAGCATCCTGGCGAGGTTGGCGTTGAACCACGAGGTCCGCTCCTTGCCCGCAAGCCTTGTATCTTCCAGGGTCGGGATGACGCCCAGGAAGACCAGTTCCTTCCCATGCCTGCTGTATAGCTCCTCCACTATCGGGTCGTTCAGGTGGTGCCACGTAGTGTTCTTGTCGCAGGATGATACGCAGTTCCCCGAGACCATGGCACCATCCATCTTCTCGTTGGGGTGAATAAGGGTCGGTACCAGGTGCTTCATATCTGCACCGTAGAGGAAAGTATCGTGGAGAAGCCCCTGGGTTATGGACATGCAGAAATAGGCAATCTTTGGAAGGTGAGGGTATTTGGCGGACTCTTCTACGGGCCCTCCCATTTCATAGACTTTTACTTCATCTGCCTTTGAGTCCCTGCACTTGTCGGCCAGGTACCACCCCAGCCTGAAACCTGCCTCGCGGAGAGCCGCCTCGTAGGAGTGCTGGTCGAGGCCTTCGACGGGCTCCACTACCAGGACCACGTTATTGGTCTGGGAAAATGGAGAGTAGTCCGCAGCGGGGCCGGACATGTCTATGAGCCCTTCCTGGAAGGCCACAATGGGACCGCAGGTAACGACGGCCGCACCGTCAAGGACCAGTGTGGTTCCCTCACCTACGGTCTGCATCCCTCCCACGAAACCCGGGAAAACTTCCCCCGGGCCGGAAAGTTTGCAGCGGGGCTCGATAACGTCCTTAACCGGTATGATCCTTACGCTCTCGCCAGGGCGCGCAAACTCCAGCTCCGCCCTGGCGAACCTGTTATCCTTCATGGCTACGGAGAGCATCTCCTCACGGTTGACGAACAGGGTCCCCCTCTCGACCTTCGTCTCGTCGCCCCATAAGACATTCCTGACCGAAACCTTGTGCAATTCCAACCTCATGGGCCATCCCCCCTCCAGGCTTGCTGTCATTGCTTCTTTCCCCCAGATTATAGGCCTGCTGACCAAGGGTTGATACTGTTCACCTTCAAGGACTTGAACCCTTTTAAAAGGCACTTTTTTGTGCTTTTGCACAAAAAGGGGTTATGGACGATAATCGGTTGCAAGGAAAGGGAGGCGTTGCCAATGCTCAGGCGCTTCGCACAGGAGATCTGCAAAACCACTCACGACATTATCGGCCACCACGTACTGGTCACTGACGGGAATGCCGTGATCATAGGAAGCAGCGATCCTTCGCGGCTTTTCACGGTACATACTCCTTCAGTCGAATGCATGAGGTCCCGGGCCGAGACCTATACAGACCGGGAAGAGGCCGGACGCATGGAGGGCGTCAAACCCGGCGTCACACTGCCGGTCTGCCTTGCAGGAGAGGTTGTGGGTTCCATAGCCATCGCAGGGGATCACAGGGAAGTAGCCCGTTACGGCTACCTTGTACAGAAACAGGCCGAACTCTTCATCAGGGAGCAGGTCATCCAGGAGTCGGCAGGCGCCAGGGACAGGGCGATCCAGGAACTGACAGCACATATCGCCTCCTTCGCACCGGGTAACGACGACCCCGCTATTCTGGCCACCAGGATAAGGGAACTGGGCTTCGAGCCCGACACCCCCAGGATATGCCTGATACTGGAGCCCGGGTCCGACAGCCCCGCAATGCTGGATAAACTTAACGACCCTGTAGGTGGAGTGTCGGTCCGGAGCGGTATACGGGAGATGATCAGGTACGTCTTCCCCGAACCCGCAAGCTTCTGCTCGAGCCTGGGACAGACAAGGTTCGCTGTCTTTGCTTCCACCGGGGCCTCTCCAGGGGATCCCCTGGAAGGCTCCCCTGGAGAGGGTTGCAGAAGGTGCAGGGAGAACCTTGAGCAGATGGGGCTGTCCTTGACAGTCGGAGCGGGATCTCTGGCCAGGACGGTAGAAGACCTCCACTATTCATACGGCGATGCCTGGAAGGCCCTGACCATAGGGATCAAGAAGAACGAACCCGGGAAGATCCACCGGATAGGCGATTACCTGATGGAAGATCTGCTCACGACGGTCAATGTCAAAAAGGGAAGGCGTTTCGCACGCAACGCCCTTTCGGGGCTCAGGAAGACCCCTGACGGAGGGGAGATGCTTCATACCTTTCGGAGATGGTGCCTGCACCCCTGCAGCCCCGGTATCGTTGCGAAGGAACTTAATATTCACAGGAACACGCTGCACTACAGGATCGAAAAGATCAGGAAGGCTACCGGCTACGACATCAGGAGTTTCAGGGATGCCTTCGAGCTCTTCATGGCGGTGACCCTGGAGATGCTTCACGAATGACCCTCATGGACCATTGCGCAGAGAGCCGATATTGACTCCCGCAAAGACAGGGGCTCCAGTACCTCCGCGTAGGGTGCGCTTGCCATTACCCAACGCCCTATCTCGCCCAGATCTGGAACGACTGCCGAGATGGTTATGCTCCCGTCTTCCATGTGCTCGATCCTCTGGGTAGGGTGCCAGTCGGTTTCCTCCACAACAGAAGCAAGGGGGGCTCTTACCCTGACGGCAACCTTGTGCCTGGCGCCACCAGAGCAGCCATACCAGGCCGAGGAGGCAAAGGATCTTGTATCCTGGCCTTCCGGCGGAGGTGAGTACTGTCCATCATCCAGGGCGAAGACGGAACTTATCCTCGATATCCTGTAGGTCCTCGGTTCGTCTCTTTCAGAGTGCGAACCCCAGACGTACCAGGCGTGGGCGAGAAAGAAGACCCCCCAGGGTGATATCCTTCTCTGCTTTCTGCCCTCAACGCTGTAGGGCGACTCGTACTGGAAGTGGATCCTTCTCCTGTCAGAAACAGCGTTGATCACAGTCTCAAAGACCATGGGGTCCATCCTGGAGACAGGGAGGGCTACCACAGTGCTCTCGGCGAGTTTCTCCCCCTGCTCCGCCATCGCACCTGGGAGCATGGACTTCAGCTTCCCCCAGAACCTGCTGCAGTCCTCGCCAAGATGGGGGAGAAAATGGCATACCATGTTCAGCCCCGCCGCAATGGATATCACCTCTCGCCGGTTCATCTGTAGCTGAAGGATGAAGCTGCCGTTGCCGTGGAATTCATAGAGCCGCGTCCTCCGGTTGTACCAGATGCGGACGCCGAACTCATCCCTCAGGAATTTGAGGTCTCTTTCAAGAGCCCTCCCATTGCTTCCGTAACCCAGGGCGGCCAGCAGGTGTTCCCTGCTCCTCCTGGGTTCATGGAAGAATTCCATGACCAGGCTGTTCAGCCGGCTAAGCCGGACCGAGCTCATCTGGGAAGACAAACGACCGCCCCTCTCGCGAAGATCCGGCAGATATCCTAGAAAGAGAACTTCTGGTAGTCTTTCGGGATCTCGAACAGCGCCTTGTCAAGTGACCCTTCCCTGATGTTCGTGTAGGTCACGGTCACCTTGCCATCCTCACCCTCAGTGATTCCCCTGATCGGGAAATTGAGCTTCCGGGCTATCCAGATCACGGAACTCCCCATGGCCTGTCTCTCCGGATCCTTGTAGGTGACCTCGTACTTGTCGCACTTGTAACCCTCTATGGTCTCCGTTCCGATCTTCTTAAGGTCAGCGTCATCAGAGAGCCAGTCTTCAATATCCTCGTCGCCCAGGACTATCTGTTCGTTGGGGAACTCCATGTACATCTTCTCCTGGGGCATGATAACGTACATGATGTTCTTTGCCCCGTCTACGATGCTGATGCTCTTGCCAGCGCCCGGGACCTCCATCTCCTGTCGCATGATACTTCCGCTTACAAAGACCTTTCCTGTGACGGTCTCCTCTCCGCCCTCCATCTTCATGTCCGCCTGGAACTCCGCGGCGAAAGCGGAACAGGAAAGGGTCAGAGCGACGACAACGGACAGGAACAGGCCCATCCTTCTCTTGCTCATAATAACGGATACCCCCTTTTCTATCGCTGTTCCTGGTGCCTGTTCATTATTTTACTCCAACATTGGAAGGCCCGACCATTATATTATGGTTGTTATTGTTTATGTTATCTGTTCGCAGTATCATTAGAACATAAGATAAATATGAGAAAAATTCTGGACATTTCGCATCCCTGACCTTTAATGGTTGCAGGTTACTGAATATTTCCGGACACATGCCGGATCAAAGTGGAGGTGTTCCAATTGCGGAAAACTACAAGGAAGGCCGCCCTGTTCCTCCTGGCGGCGATTATCATTGTCTCGGCATCCTCCGTGGCCTTTGCCGCCCAGGTGGCCCTTACTTCGGTCGGACAGAGTCCCGACGCCATGATGGCAATGGTTGTGCTGAAGAACATGAAGGTCGAGACCGACTTCGACGCGCTGATGCAACCTGAAGACCTTTCGGGACATAAGGTCCTTATTGCCGTCGTAGGCGGGAGTTCAAAGGGCCTTGGTGCCGCAGGCATCAACCAGGAGCAGGAGAGGGACAGGGCCCTCGCCCTGATCGACAGGGCAAGAGGATCAGGTGTCAGGATCCTTGTCATGCACGTGGGTGGAGCCGGAAGAAGAGGTACCCTCTCCGACATGTTCATCGAGGCGGTGGTCCCCCTTGCGGAGCGCATTACCATCGTCAGGGGCGGGAACCTGGACGGTCTCTTCGACAGGATCAAGGGGGAGAACGTTCCTGTCACCGAGGTAGAGACCATCAGGGCCATTGATGAGCCGCTGAAAAGGGATCTCTCTGACTGGGGAGTCCTCTAGAGGCTCGGCCATGAGCTGGTTCTGGCCGGAAGGTTTCTACACCCTGGCAATGATAACGGCCTTCGGTTTCGGCGCCTTCGCCCTGAAGCTGCCAATAGCCGTTGCCATGGGTCTTGCGGCCGTTACGGGCTCTCTCCTGGGAGGCGCCGGTATCCCCTTGCGCCACCTTGTGGAGGGCATGTTCGGCTACATCGACACGATCCTGATAATAGCTACGGCAATGATCTTCATGAAGACCATCGAGGCCACGGGGCTCCTCGAATCTGTAGCCGCATGGATGATCCGCAAGTTCAGGTCATTTCCGGCGGTCCTGTCCCTTGGAATAGTCTTCCTGATAATGGTCCCCGGGATGATCACCGGATCCTCCACCGCCGCGGTCCTCACTACCGGAGCCCTGGTGGCGCCGGTTATGATAAAGCTCGGGGTTCCGACCCTGCAGACCGCAGCGGCAATTGCGATGTCGGCGATCTACGGTATGATCGCTCCGCCGATCAACCTTCCTGCCATGATCATAGGCGGCGGCATAGACATGCCCTACGTGGGCTTCGGGTTGCCGCTGCTGATATGTACCGTCCCGCTGGCCGTCTTCACCGCCCTCTGGCTGGTCTACCCCTCGCTCAGGAAGAAGAGTCATGACCCTGCCCTTGAGGAGGAGCTCTCAAGAATGGCCCGTACACCGTTGACAGCCAGGCTTTTCCTTCCAATGGCGGCGCTGGTAGTGCTCCTGGGCGGAGAAAGGATGTTCCCGGAGGTCTGGCCCCCCCTGGGGATGCCACTCTCATTCCTTATCGCTTCTGCTGTGGGCATCTTCTCAGGGGTCAAATGGAACATCCCCGAGACTGTCACCGAGGCGATCAACGATGCTCTGCCGGTAATGGGGATCCTTATGGGTGTGGGCATGTTCATCCAGATCATGACCCTCATAGGAGTGAGGGGCTTCGTCGTCGTTTCAGCACTGGCACTGCCTGCATGGCTTCTCTACGTGGGCATAGCCACTTCGATGCCCCTTTTCGGGGCAGTATCGGCCTTCGGTTCCGCTTCGGTGCTGGGGGTCCCATTTCTGCTGGCGCTTCTGGGCAGGAACGAGATTCTTGTCGGTTCTGCCCTCAGCCTGATCGCAGGACTGGGTGACCTGATGCCCCCTACAGCACTGGCAGGCATCTTTGCCGCCCAGGTCGTCGGTGAAAAGAACTACTTCAGGGTCCTGCGCTTCTGCGTTGTTCCGGGCCTGTTGACAGCAGTCTGGGGGATCGCGGTCATCCTGGGAGCCCAGTATATCGCGGGGATCCTCTACTAGGAGGTAAGGGTATATGACGATCGTCTACAGGGCTATAGCCCTTTTCATACTGGTTTTTGTCCTCCGCTGCATGTTCAGGGAGAAGGACTTCTGGAAACAGGTCACCGCGACAATGGTGGTCATTCCGTTGGTCCTCAGGATCCTTCTGATCAAGTAGGGTGGTGGCGACGATGCTGTCTTTCAATAAAGGAACCCGCGCCTCCGCCGCCTTTTTGCTTGCATTCGCGCTCGTCCTCGCGGCTTTTACAGGAAAGAACTTCCTTGAGATGAGACTGCCCGACAGGGTCGTTCCGGCCCCGGGTTTCACTTCGCACATGCTCTCCGAATGGTTCCCGAACATATCGGGCACACCTGTTGACACCCCTGTCTTCACCCAGGACAGCGGAGTCCCCGGAGGGTCGGTCCTTATCATGGGAGGAACTCACCCGAACGAACCGGCGGCGACCATGACAGCTGTCATCTTTCTTGAAAGAGCAAATGTCAGCAGGGGGAAGCTTTTCGTGATACCCTTTGCCAACATGTCCGCCTTCGGCCACAACTCGCCCCAGGAGGCCTCCCCGCAGAGGATCCACTTCACCCTTCCCGATGGAAGCGTCAGGTCTTTCCGTTACGGATCGAGGGCGACCAATCCTGTCCACCAGTGGCCCAACCCCGACATTTATATACACGAGGCATCGGGACAGCAGCTCTCAGGAAGCGAAATGGCGAACCTGAACCGGGCTCATCCCGGTGTGGAGGACGGCCCTCTCACCCAGCGCCTTGCCAGGGGGCTCCTTGAACTTCTGCTCAGGGAAGAGATAGATCTGGCATTCGACCTTCATGAAGCGAGCCCCGAGTACCCTGTGGTCAATGCCATTGTTGCCCACGAGAAAAGCATGATGCTTGCCGCCATGGTCACCATGGAACTGGAGGCCCGGGGAGTTCCCATCAGGCTCGAGCCCTCGCCAAAAAACCTCAGAGGGCTTACCCATCGGGAGTGGGGCGATGCCACAGCCACCATGCCCATTCTCATGGAAACAGGCAACCCAAGCCAGGGACGTCTTCGCGGGAGGACTGACGAAGACCTTGTCATGACAGGCCAGGACAAGTTCTATGCCAAGGCGGCGGAACTGGGAAGGCTCTTCATACCCTATGTGACCGATCAGCCGATGGATCTCCGTGTCGCACGGCATACCGGATCGATTCTCACCTTCCTGGAAACGCTGGAATACCTGGATCCCGAGATAGCGATCACCGTGGAGGGCGTACCCTCCTACGGAGAGATACTGGAAGAAGGCGTCGGGGCTTTTCTGTCGCCTGTACCGGACCAATAGGGGTTCTCTCCGCCTCTGGAGGCGGAATGATCTTTTTAGAGGCAGCAACTATCACTGAAGGGAAGGGAGGAAAAGCAAGATGAAAAAGGCAGCGACGATCCTTCTGGCAATATCGCTGACAATAGCTGCGGGTGCGGCTTTTGCGGTAGAGGCCGAAGAGGTAATGGCAAAGAACGGGATGGTTTCCTCGGCCCATGAACTGGCGTCGAGGGCGGGGGTTGAGATCATGCAGAAGGGCGGTAACGCAGTTGATGCGGCCATAGCAACCATGCTCGCCCTGAACGTAGTGGAGCCCAACGCCTCGGGAATAGGCGGAGGGGGTTTCATGGTGATCAGGAACGCAAAGACCGGTGAAGTGGTGTTCCTTGATTATCGTGAGGTCGCTCCCGCATCGGCTACGAAGGACATGTACGCGTCCCAGCAGTCCAAGGATGAGAATTGGTCCACCGTTGGAGGGAAGGCTGTCGGAGTTCCCGGACAATTGATGGGGATCTTTGCCGCTCTTGAGAACTACGGGACCATGACCTTCGCTGAAGTGGCGGTACCAGCCATCAGGCTTGCCGAGGAGGGCTTCGAGGTCCACCCGATGCAGACGGGTATTATTGCCGACAACTACGAGAAGATAGCAAAGAACAACGATCTGGGTGACCTTGCCTTCTTCGAGGACGGACTCCCCATTGAGGCGGGGAAGATCCTTAAGCAGCCCAGACTTGCCGAGGCCTTCCACCTTATTGCGGAACATGGGGTCAAGGCTATGACCGAGGGGCCCTTAGGCGAATCTGTTGTCGCAGCGGTCAACCGTGCCGGAGGGAAAATGTCGATGGACGACCTCAAGAACTACCAGGTCAAGATAGGGGATCCTGCCTACGGGACCTACAGGGGCTACCATATCTACTCCACCCCTCCTGCTTCGAGCGGCGGGACTCACATCGTCCAGTTGCTGAACATTCTGGAGAACTTCCCCATCAGCTCAATGAAGCACAACTCTCCCCAGTACCTGCATACTCTCGCCGAAGCAATGAAGCTCATCTTCGCCGACCGGGGCAAGTACATGGCCGATACGGCCTTTGTTGACGTACCGCTGCGGGGCTTGACGAGCAAGGAATACGCAAGGGAGCTGGCCCGAAAGATATGGGTCTACGAGGTAATGCAGGAGGTCCAGCCCGGTGATCCATGGCCCTACAACGGGGGCGACGAAATCGCGTTCCTTGGCGGAGGAGGCAACAAGCATATCTCCACGAGCCACTTCTCCGTCGTTGACAAGGAGGGGAACATTGTAGCCTCCACCAACACCGTCAACTACTTCTTCGGATCAGGGGTCTTCGCTACCGAGTACGGGTTCGTCCTGAACAACGAGATGGACGACTTCTCCCAGAACCCCGAGAGTGTAAATGCCCCCGAGCCCGGCAAACGCCCGCTCTCTTCGATGTCCCCATCGATCGTCCTCGACCCCGACGGACAACCCTTCATGACCCTCGGGGCAGCAGGGGCAATGAGGATCATCACCGCTATGACCCAGATAATAATGAACGTCGTCGACTTCGGCATGCACATGGATGAGGCTATCGAACAGCCCCGGATCTTCGCTTTCTCCTCGGGCGGCCAGAGCGGTCCTCTTCGAGTCGAGGACGCAATGAACGAGATCACCATCCAGTTCCTTAAACTCAGGGGACACAACGTGGAGGTCCAGCCCAGGGGGGGCTATTACGGAACGGCCCAGGGGATCCTCTTTATCGACGGAATGATGAACGGTGGCGCCGACAGCAGACGCCTGGGGGTACCTGTGGGATTCTAGGGCAAAAAACCGCCACAAGGTGAAAGTAATGTAGTAATCTTTTGGGGCGGCCCTGGAGCCGCCCCTTTTCAACGTGGAGGTGTGACTTGAGAAACACCCGGCCCCCCTACCGGATCCTGGTTACCGGGACCCGCGGCAAGAGTACGGCTGTGCGCTACATTGCCGCAGCCCTGGACTCCATCGGTCTTTCCTTTTCGGCCCGGATCACCGGGACCGTTCCCATGGTCCTTGAAGGTCTCCATGAGAAAAGGATCATCCGCCACTCGCCGGCCCACCTATCGGAGATGACCTGGTGGATCCGGAGTATTCCCGAAGGCACGCAGGCTGTTGTGGCTGAAAACAGCGCCGTTTCCCCTGAGCTGCAACCTCTCCCGTCTAAATGGCTGGACCCGGGACTGATCGTATGGACAAGCCTGCTCCCCGATCACGCGGAGTGCTGGGGACCTCAACTTTCGGGGGCAAGGGAAGCGCTTCTCAGAGGTGTTCCCGGTAACTCCAGATTGCTTTTAGGAAACCAGGCCGGTCAGGACCTGGAACTTGTCCTTGCCCTGAAAAAGATGGGGTGTGACCTTTTTTCTGTCGGACAGACCAAGGAAGAACTCCCCCGTCAGTATGAAAGGATCGCCGTGGAGGCACTCAACATCCTCGGTCTCCCAGGATCGGAGGCCTCTTTCCAGAAAGTTCCCAGGGATCCCCATGAATTCATGATAGTGAACCCCCGCAGGGGCGGAGCAGTAGCCTGGGCGTTCTCCTCCAATGACCCTGTAACGGCCGACGCGCTCTTCCGTTCGACGGGCTGGGACCAGGAGCGAACGGCGCTGCTCTTTAACCACAGGCACGACCGACCCTCCCGGCTTTCGGCTCACCTCCCCTGGATCAGGAACGGAAAATGGAAGAGAAGGATCATCACAGGCGACCGCCCCCTTATCCCCACCGGGTTCAGCTTTTTTCCGCATTCCGGTGCTGCGGCCCTGGCTGACCTTGTCAGAAGCGAGGGCTCCGTTTTCGGTTGCGGCAACGTCAGGGGCCTCCCCCTTGCACGGGAGGTCGAAGCATCGTGAACAGGGAGATACTGGTAATAGCCATTGGGATAGCTCTCGGTATGCTGTTCTTCAAAAGGACTGGACTCTCCCCCGGCGGCATTATCTCTCCAGGGATCCTTGCCCTTCACATGAACACTTTTCACGCCTTTGCATGGACCCTTGCCTTTTCGCTCCTCCTGTTCTTCCTCCTTGAGATATCTGTTCGCCTCTTCGGTGTTTACGGTCGCCAGAGGATCGCGCTGTCGCTGCTTTTGGCAGCCCTCACGGCTCTCCTTGCTCTGGGCCGATTACCCCTTGACCCTCTTTGGCTCGGGTGGGTGGTACCGGGCCTTGTGGCCTCCGATATCCAGCGCCAGGGGCTATTGCCTACATTATCTGCGCTGCTTTCCCTGGCCGGAGTGACTTTCCTTGCCGGAGGACTTTTGCCTTGAAGGGGGTCTTCTCCATCCTGAAGAAGGGCGCAAACCGGCAGACAGCAACTATCGCTCTCTGGGCACTCCTGGTAGCTGCGCTGGCATGGTTGCCCGGCGACAGCCCCCTCTCCCAGGAGGAATCAAGGCTCCTTCAAAGGATCGAGGCGGCCTGGGATTCGCTGCTGGTCCTTAGAAGCGAAACCGGCGTGCCCCACTCGGAGACTGACGACCCGCAGAGATCGGGGATGATAGGGGTCGAGTGGAGTACCATAACAACAACCTCCGGTAGTCTCGCCTCGAAGCAGTTGTCCGTCCGGCCAGCCTGGGCTGTGGTCTTCCGAAGATGGCTTGCTCGTGAGGGTCTGGGTCCCGGCGACAAGGTTACCATTCTCAGTTCAGGCTCCTTCCCGGGCCTTGCGGTGTCTTCCCTGTCCGCGGCAGAGTCTCTTGACCTGGACGTAACCCTGGTGATCTCTCTGGGATCCTCCACGTGGGGGGCCAATATTCCTTCGATGACGATCTGTGATATCCTCCACTTTCTCAGGACAAGAGGGTTCGTACGGACCAGGGCCGCCGCCTGCACCATCGGCGGAGCCGGGGAGATGGGAAAAGACCTCCCGCCGGAAGGGCTTTCAGCTCTCGAGGAAGCCGCTCGAAGGGGCTTTATCCCCCTGATCGCCGCCAAAGATCTTGAAGAGATGATCGAACGGAAGGCAGCGGTCTCCCTGCCGGAAGGAACCCGTCTCGTGATCCAGATAGGAGGGAGTAACGCTGATCTCGGCAGCGACCCCTCCCTCCTTGACCTCCCCCCGGGGTTCCTGCGACCATCTCCAGGGTTGAAGGCTGGAAACGGCGTGGTCTCAAAAGCCCTGGAAAGGGGTATAACTGTCCTCCATATCCTGAACATCCCTGAACTTGCCCGTTCGGCAGGCCTTGAAGGGAGATCCTCCCTGCCATGGGAAAGATCGCCATGGCGGTTCCTCGTCGCCGCCGCTTCAGGAATGATCGTACTGAGTTTTTTCCGACGGTGGGAGTTTAAATGAGAACACCTGGAGAGAGGACCATTGAAACATCTGGAGGCAAGTCCAGCCAGGCTCTCTGGGGAACGATACTCCTGGCTGCCTGGGGTGTCTCCCATTTCTATGAGAGGCCTATCTACCACGTCTTCCGTTTCCTCGACCTGTCCGTAAGGCATGACGACAGCGGCTATCTGCTGGCTGCGACCGCCGTCCTTGTAGTAATCAACGCTGCCAGGGCTCTGCTCCTTTACGAGGGGTGGTTCCTGGTAGGCAACGGTGTCGCCGAGGCCACTGGTCACAGATCGGTGGGGCGCATCCTCCCCCTGGTCGGTATACCGGTATGCTACCAGGCCGTGGCCGTCTTCGACTTTCCGTCCATCCCCCATTTCGGAATGCCGGCGGTGCTTGGCCTGGCCAGCGTCCTGTTGGTCCAGTATCTTACCCGGGGCGTGACCAGATGGATCAACCGCGCCGTAGCGCTTGTCCCCCTCCTGGTATCTTTCCAGTGGCTTGACGTCATTCCTTCCCTTACAAGATACGGATTCGGCTGGGGAGAGATCTCCATGGCGATCAAGCAGATCGCGGAGCTGCCGAACAAGACCCTCGTCCTGGACCTGGTGGGGGTTACTTTCTTCCTGTTCCTCTTTGCGGGAGCGCTTCTCACCATAGAGCTTCTTGTAAGCTACGAGAGACAGCTGGAACAGTTCCGGCGTTTCAGGACCCAGGAGAGAGAGCTTTACTCGCTCAGGGAGCAGCAGCTCCAGTCCAGGGCGGTCAAGGAAATGCAGAACCTTGTTCACGACCTGAGGCGCCCCCTTACGACCATAGTCGGCCTTTCGGACGTGATCTTTGAGGAGGGATCCGATAAATCCCGCAGGCACGCCTCGGTGATACTGAAGGCATCCAGGTCCATGGACCAGATGATCTCCGAGATCCTCGACGCCGCCTCGGCCCGTACCGTGACCGTCTCCGCCCTGGTGGATTACTCCCTGAGCCAGGTAAGCCCAATGGATTGGAGCCCCTCTATTGAGGCGGACATCCCCCACGAATGCGGCGAGGTCCTCCTGAACGTCAACGCCGTAAGGCTCTCCAGGGCCCTGGCGAACCTTCTCGACAATGCGGCCAGGGCTTCATCCCCATCACCGGAGGGGGCGAGGATCCGCCTGACCGCAAGAAAATCACGGGACAGCGTCGAGATATCAGTTGAAGACAACGGTCCGGGTTTCAAACAGAGACCGAAGGCACACCGTTCAGGATGGGGTTCCACCGGACTGGGTCTGGTTTTCGTTCAGGAGGTGCTCAGAGACCACGGAGGCAAGGTGACATTCGGGAAAAGCTCCCTGGGCGGGGCTTCGGTTACCCTTTCCCTGCAACTGTACGGATGCGGGGGGGAAGATAAGGAGAGTGCCAGGGATTGACAATTTTTCTGGGGGCAGTAGATGACGATACGGGCATCCTCTACACGCTGGAGGCCATGGCCTCCCTGCAGGGATGGGAGATGAAGACGACAACCAGAGCCGGGGAAGCGCTCGACTGGATCAGGAAAGACCTGGTGGACATGCTGCTCGTTGACTTCCACATGCCGGGAATGAGCGGCCTGGAAGTGATCAGGGAGGCCAGGAAGATCTCCTCAGAAACGGTCCTGCTGGTTCTTACCGTCGAGGAGTCACCAGAACTTGCGGAGAGCCTTCACATGGCAGGAGCTGACGACTTCATCACCAAACCTCTCAGGCTGGCGGATTTCACTTCCCGGATAGCCCTTCATGCAGAGTTGGGCAGATACCGTCGAGAGGGGCGTCGGGACCATCCCCGGAAGGGTCTTTCCGAGGTCATTGCAAGAAAGGTCCTTGAAATTGTAAGCAGCGGCGGAAACCCTACCGATGTCAGAACTGTTGCGGAAAAGGCAGGCATCTCCTACCCTTCGGCTCATCGATACCTGGAGTTCCTCGTCTCCAAGGGAAGCATCGCCAAAAAAAGCCTGAACGTGGACGGCAGACCGGGAAGGCCCCGGTCCATCTATCATCTGCCCTTGAAGGACGCGCCCCGTGAGTGACCTCTCCGGATACCTGGGATCCCTGAAAGGGTGCAGGATACTGGGGATCAATCCACCGGTGAGAGATTTTGCCTTCTTCGACCTCTGGGCCAAACCCCTGGGGCTTCTCTATCTTCTCGGTGCCCTGAGGGAACAGCAGAACCACGTAAGCCTCATCGACTGCATAAGTGATTCGTCCTCCGCCGACAGGAGATACGGAAGAAAAACCCCCGAAAGGGTTGAGATCCCAAAACCGGACGCCTACCGGGGGATCCCGAGACGTTACTGGCACTTCGGACTTACCCGGGAGGAGCTGGCCTCAAGGATCATCTCACAACCCCGCCCTGACCTGGTCCTGGTCACATCCTCGATGACCTACTGGTACAAGGGTGTCTTCTGGTGCATAGAGCAGCTACGCAAGATCCTTCCCGGCGTACCGGTGATCCTCGGGGGGGTCTATCCGGTCCTCTGCCCGGACCACGCCCTCCTCTCCGGCGCGGATGAGATCCAGACAGTACCTATGCCTTTGCCAGGATCCATGCCGGCAATGGACCTTTACCGCCGGCTGTCCTACGGCGTAGCCGTAACATCCACGGGGTGTCCGCGAAGATGCTCCTACTGCGCCTCTTCCCTTCTGTGGCCTTCGTTCATCCAGAGAGATCCCCTGAACCTGATGGCAGAGATAGACCTCCAGGTCGACCTTGGGGCCGCCGACCTGGCTTTCTACGACGATGCCCTTCTTATCGGAAAGGAAGATCATTTCTACCCGATCTGCGAAGAACTAACCGCCCGTCACCCCGGACTCAGGCTCCATACCCCTAACGGGCTTCACGTACGTGAGATCGATCACACCTGTGCATCCACTCTTTTCCGTACCGGGTTCAGAACCATCCGCCTCAGCCTGGAGGGCATCGACACCGCCAATCGCCAGGCGGGGGCCCGGAAGACCTCCCCCGGGGATTACTCGGCAGCAGTGGCCAACCTCCTGGAGGCTGGTTTCAGACCAGACCAGGTGGAGACCTATGTCCTGGCGGGGCTCCCGGGCCAGAGAGCATGCGATGTCGCAAGTTCGATCGGTTTCGTCCGTTCCATGGGGGCAAGGGCGAAACTGGCCCAGTTCTCACCCATCCCCGGGACCCCTCTCTTCGACGAGGTCGTCCGGACGCACCCCGAGGTCCAGGAAGAACCGCTCCTTCAGAACAACACCTTCTACTCCCCCTGCGTGTCCGGAGAGATCACACCCGAGGAGCTTCAGTCCCTCAAGGATATGGCAAGAACCCCTGGTTGACACTTTTTCGACCTCTTGTGCTAAACTGCTTCAGATCCGTTTGCATGCATGAAGAAGGAGCCTTGTTCATGAACTCGTTTCAAGCATTGACTGCCAAATTCTTTACCGGCAACTTTGCGATAATGGCCTTCGGAGATCTTTACTTCATCCTCGCCCTGTACCTGCAGGATATGGGGATCACAGACCCCAGGACCCTGGGGTGGATCCTGGGGATCTATTTTGCTGCTTCAACGGTCACCCGGCCGTTCTCGGGCTTCATAATTGAAAAATTCTCCTTCAGGCGGGTAATGCTGACGGCATCGCTGCTATGCCTTGCCAGCGGAGCCGGCGTTGCCCTTGCCGGTACCTCGGTCTCCCTGATCCTGGTCTTCCGGGCCCTGACGGGTTTCTCATCGAGCCTTTTCCTGGTGGGGCTTACCACCTACCAGGCCCTTGTGGTCCCCGAAGAGATAAGGGGTTCTTCCTTCACCCTTGCCAGCGCCGGTACCATCGCCCCCCTCATCGCGATCCTCCCCGTCGCGGAGTGGCTTCTGAGGAACGGCCACAAGTTCATCTACATATGGTCGCCCCTCCTCCCGGCCATTCTCTGCCTGACCGTCGCTGCCGCCATACCGCCCGCCGATGACCTGGCACTGAAAAAGGGCAACTGGGGGACCTACTCGGAGATATTTCGCATAAAAGCATCGAGGACACTTTTAACGTCGGTAGTCCTCTTCGCCATGACAGACGCGGTCATAATCTCCATGGCCGGCCTTGCCATGGAGAGGGGCGTGCTCGCATCCTCGTTCATCTCGTCCCAGGCTTTCACCGGCCTTATGGTCAGGCTGTTCGGCTACAGGCTTATGGACCGCCTGCCCAGAAGCAGGCTGGCCGCCCTGTGCTTCTCCGTAACGGCATTCGGCTCCGTGGCGATCACCTTCGTCAACTCCAACGGTGGGATGATCTTCTGGGGTATTGTCTACGGAATAGCAATGGGGTACGGGTTCCCCCTCCACCTGTCTCTTATCGGCGACGCCGTCCCGGAAAGGCTCAGACCCAAGGGGACCTCCCTGGTATGGTTCGTAATGGCGGGATGCTACTTCATCTCACCCGTTCTGACAGGCTTCATCGCAAGATGGCTGAACTTCTCATGGGCCTTCAGGATAATATGCGGCACGATCATCCTCTGTGCCCCCCTGATGCACAGGGAGTTCAAGAGGTCCTTTGAGAGGGCATGACCATGACATTCTTTATTAACCATAACCCTTTTTGGTACGCACCTAACAGTTAAATAAATCTTTTGACAACGGCCTTGTACATAAGGTATAAGATATTTGCACCTTTCCTCACAAGGTGACTATCCTTAAGGGGGTTTCTCAGAATGAGAAGAGGAGTGAAGATTCTGGTCCTTGCGATGGTGATGGCCGGCCTCGTGGCGGGAGCTGCATCGGCTGTTACGTTCATCAACATCGCCACGGGGAGCACCGGAGGTTCCTACTATCCTCTCGGTGCGGCAATGGCCAAGATCTGGGATGACAACATCGAGGGGATCAAGGCCAGCGCGCAGTCCACAGGCGGCACCGTCAACAATATCGAACTGATGGGCAGCGGAGAGGCCGAAGTGGCCTTCATGGACGGGCTTTACTATTACGCCTACCTGGGAATGGACAAATTCGAGGGTAACCCCCAGGACCATATAAGGGCCCTTGTCCCCCTCTACCCGGAGCCGACCCAGCTCATGGTCGCCAAGGGGAGCGGTATCAAGACCCTCCAGGACTTCAAGGGCAAGAGAGTCTCCATCGGGGCCGTTGCCAGCGGCACAGAGGTCACCGCCCGGCAGCTTCTCAGGCTTGCGGGGATCGACCCTGACAAGGATATCCAGGCCGAGAACCTCGGTGTTGGCGACACAGCCACCGCTTTCAGCGACAACAGGATCGACGCTGCGGTGATGGTAGGTTCCCTGGGAATGGCGGGCGTTATCGAGGCCACGACCCTGGGAGTCGTCGAGTTCATCGATGTCCCCGACGACATCCGCGACAAGGTCATCGCCGAGACCCCCTACTGGGTACCCTTTAACATTCCGGCGAACTTCTACTCCAACCAGCCCAATGAAGTCAAGACTTACGCAAGCTGGAACATCCTTGCCATCCACAAGGATGTGGACGGCGAACTGGCCTACCAAATGACCAAGGCGCTGTTCGAGCACAAGGATGACCTCCTCGCCGTTCGTGCCACCATGCAGACCATGACCCCGGAGAACATCGAGTACATCCTTATTCCCATGCACTACGGCGCCAGAAGGTATTACGACGAAGTACTATAGGAGCACTACTCATTAAAGATATCTGACAACAGGGCCCGGGCCGGGGAATCTGCCGCCCGGGCCCTTATGAGAATGGGGTTTGACATGGACCAGGAAAAAACCACCCAGACACCACTGGTACAGGAGATCCAGGAGGAAGAACTCCAGAGTATCGTAGAGAAGTACGACATAGAGAGCCGATACAGAAGGCCCGCAGGCTTTTCCAAGATCGTCGTCTCCGTCTGGCTCATAGCCATGTCCCTCTTTCACCTGTACACCGCGGGGATAGGCCTTCTGCCGACTTCGATCCACCGTGCCGTCCACCTTACCTTCGCAATCGTCGCCGTTTTTTTGCTCTACCCCGGGCGCAAGGGGCAGGACAAGACCAGGATACCCTGGTATGACTGGATCCTGGCTGCAACGGCAGGTTTAGGCACAGGATACATAGTCTTCTTCTTCAACGAGATCGCCCGGAGAGGAGCCCAGGTCCAGCCCCACGAGGTCTGGCTCGGCATCCTGACCATTGTGATGGTCCTTGAGGCAGGAAGAAGGGTTGCGGGCAAAGTCCTCCCATCTCTCAGCATCCTCTTCCTCCTCTACTGCTACTTCGGACGATACATGCCCTTCATGTTCATGCACCGGGGCTACTCCATCAACCGGATAATCCAGCACATGTACCTGACCCAGGAGGGGATCTTCGGTGTTGCCCTCGGGGTATCGAGCACGTTCGTTTTCATGTTCATCCTCTTCGGCGCCTTTCTGGGCAAGAGCGGAGGGGCCAGATTCTTCAATGAACTGGCACTGGCAATTGCGGGGCACTCACCCGGAGGGCCTGCAAAGGTCGCCATCGTGGCCTCCGGACTTCTGGGGACTATCAACGGCTCCTCCGTTGCCAACGTGGCCACAACGGGAGCGTTCACTATACCGCTCATGAAAAAGGTGGGCTACAAGCCGGAGTTCGCAGGAGCCGTCGAGGCCTGCGCATCCACAGGAGGCCAGTTCATGCCTCCCATCATGGGGGCCGGGGCCTTCATAATGAGCGAATTCCTGGGGATCTCCTACCTCAGGATAGCGGCTGCCGCTATTATTCCTGCGGTACTCTACTACTCTGCCCTTTTCATAGCCGTACACCTCAGGGCCAGGCACAGGAACCTGGAAGGGCTTTCGAAAGAAGTTCTCCCTGCCCTTAAGGATGTTCTTGTAAAGGACGGCCATCTTGTTGTCCCTCTGGTAGTAATTATCGGCATGCTACTGAACAGGTTCACACCTCTGGCAGCGGCGTTCTGGGGGATAATCAGCGTAGTTGCCGTAAGCCTGCTCCGCAAACACACCCGGATGGGGATCAGGGAGACCCTCGGGGCACTTGAAGAGGGTGCCCGGGGGGCCCTCGGTGTCGCCATAGCCTGTGCTCTCGTAGGGTTCATAGTAGGCACGTCCTCGTTGACGGCTCTCGGCCTGACTATCTCCAACAACATCATCGACATCTCGAAGGGGCTTCTGTTCCCCACACTGCTGCTTTCCATGGTGGCCTGCCTTATACTGGGCATGGGCCTTCCCACGACAGCAAACTACATTGTGACAAGCACGATGATCGCCCCTGCCCTGATAAAAATGGGCGTTCTGCCCCTTGCGGCACACCTCTTCGTCTTCTACTTCGGGATAATGGCTGACCTGACCCCGCCGGTCTGCCTTGCCGCCTTCACCGGGGCCGGTATAGCGGGGGGGAACCCGAGCACAACAGGCTTTCAGGCCACCCGGATAGCCCTTGTGGCATACCTTATCCCTTACACCTTTATCTATACGCCCGTTATACTGCTTGAAAATGCGACCTGGATCCCCCTTGCCATCATTATCGTCGCATCCCTGGCCGGAGTTATGGGCCTGGCTGCCGCCCTCCAGGGGTGGATGTTCGAAAAGCTCAACGTTCCTGTAAGGGCTATTCTCCTTGCCGCTTCATTTGCGGCTTTCCTGCCTGATTACCGCCTCAAGGTCATCTCCGCGCTCTTCATCGCTGCAACGCTGGTCGCGCTCAAGGTTATGAACGGCCGGAGAACATCCTCGGCAGTCTAGGCGAATTTACAGGAACAGCAAATGGGGGAGGCGGTGATCACCGCCTCCCCCATTTGCCGGTTGCCTTTCACAAGTTGAAGGAAAGTGTCCCTCAGGAAAGCTCCGAGGTACAGAAAGGACAGCGGGTAGCCTTTATAGGGACCGCCGAGAGACAGAAGGGACAATCCTTCGTGGTCGGCTCCTCCTGTGGAGCCTCCTCCTGACGTTTCATGGCGTTAATCCCCCTGATAACGAAAAACACCGCAAGGGCTACGATCAGAAAACTGATCACGGAGTTAATGAAGACCCCGTAACCGATCGTCACCGCTCCTGCCTCCTGGGCGCTGGCAAGGGTCGCGTAGGGCCCCGGTGTTGCCCCTTCCTTAAGGGTCAGGAAGAGGTCCGAAAAATCCACACCGCCGAACATGAGCCCTATGGGCGGCATTAGTATATCGGTTACGAGGCTCTTCACTATCGTGCCGAAGGCGCTGCCGATAATTATCCCGACCGCCATATCGACCACGTTGCCCCTCATTGCGAATTCCCTGAACTCCTTGAACATGAGACCTTCTCCTCCCGCATTGGGTTGTATTCCTGAGCCTCACGGATACGGTTCCACTCTGTATCAGCAACATCAAGCCTTCCTGGACGCTCGCTCTCTTTCGCCCTAGGGCATCTCCCTCCATATGTTGCCAAGGTGTGTTTCGAGTTTTTCCATCAGTGCATCCACCGCTTTTTCTATTGCCTCCACGCTGTTGCGTATGGTACCCGCCTTGGTCCTTATCTCCGAAACACCCTTCATTGCCATCTGTATGCTCTCGATCTCCAGACGTATGAACTCAGGGTCGATGGCGTGCTCCTCTTCCTTTGCTCTTGCCGCTATGAGGGTTCTGGCAACCTTGTAGGCCGCCTCGAGAAATATCAGTCTCTGGCCGGTTTCCATCATCTCCTCTTCGACGGTAACGACAAGGTCGTTCCCGACCCTGCAGAAATCTCCCGCCTCAAGGGGTTCATAGCCCTTGCAGAAGACGAAGATGCCAATATCGGCACCGCGGTTCTTCTTTGCCCTCTCCAGCTCCTCTAGCGTCCTTTTCATGTTGTAGCCCTGCTGTTTCTTGGCCTCGAAGACGATCACCCTGCCGGGCGCCCTGCTGCACTGCCCGAGGCGAACGACGAAATCGCCCACTTTGTCGTTGTTCATAAGTCCCTTCACTCCAGAGACGTTCTCCGGTTCGTCCTCCATGGCGACGGCCATTCCCGCCAGTGGTACGTAAAGGGCCTGCTCGAACTCCCTGCCCTTCCCTGTGCCCTTCTCCGCCTCGGCGAGCCGGGCTCTCTCGGATGCCAGGGCCGCCGCGATACGGGTGTAGTGATCCACCACGGTGGAATGGAGCCTCTCTATCTCCTCCCTCATGGAGCGTTTGAGAATGCTTATGGCGCTTGACTCGTCGTCAAGAGAGAATGTAGACCTTATCTGTGCGGCGTTCTGCCTCAGGAGCTCTTCAACGGCCTTCTCCACCTGGCAGACCAGCCCTTCCCTGTTCTCGGGGTCCATCTTCCTTGCCAGGAAGCTCTCGGGCCCGACACGCCTGTCGAGGAGAATAGCGACCTTCCCGGCTTCACTGTCAAAGTAGGACCCGAGGATGCGTGATATCTTTCCGTCCTCTCCGAAGTGCTTGTCGATGTAAGCGGGGACAACGCCCCCCTCAGTCCTGAAGTAGTTCTCCAGCCTCTCCCTCAACTCATCCCTGAAGACCTGTACATCGCTCTCTATCAGGGACCGTACCTCCCTGAACTTCTCTTCCACGACGGCTGTATCCAGGGTGGGAGAGGCCGACCTTATGGCGATTACACCCACCTTGAGAGCTTCAAGTGCCCTTGAACTGCGCTCCTCCTCCCGGAACTGCTCGAGGAACCGGATCACATCTTCGTCAGTTATCTCGATCTCCAGTCGCAATGTCTTTCTTTCCATGGTCCATCACCTCCGGGCTTCGGGCTACGGCAAGAGTTCCCCGGTCCTTGGCCTGTTGCCGCTCCTGCTCACCAGGACGATCGCCATTATAATGAATGCCGCCCCGGCCATCTCCCTTGCCGTCGGAGGCAGACCCAGGAGGACCGCCGAAAGGGTGAAAGCCGTTACGATCTCTATCGACGAAACAATGCTGGCCGTTGAAGCCTGTATCGTCCTCAGGCCGTAAAAGTAGATGCTGTAGCCTATCATGCTCCCGACAAGGCCCACGTACAAGATCCACCCCATCTGTGCAGCTGTCACGAATACAATGTCGCTCCACCCCGTTGTGAAGGTTTTCAGGAGGGAGAGCCAGGCAAGACCGAAGACCTGCATGTAGAAGAACAGCGTCGTCTGCGGAATGAACCCCGTCTGGGCCGAGAGCCTTCCGAAGAGAGAGTACAGGGACATTCCCACCGCAGAGAAAAGACACCAGGCAAGTCCCACGGGGTGGATACCTTCGATTAGAACCCCGCCGAAAGGGAAGACACCTACGGCCACTCCTGCAAGGGTCAGTATCGCCCCGGCCACCTGGTAACGGTTGGGAGTCTCTCTGGTGATCACCAGCGATCCGAGGGTGGTGAGAAGAGGATGTGTAAAGAAGATCACTATGGTGACCGGTACCGAGAGGTACTGGAGCGCGAAGAAGAACCCGGCGTATATCCCTACCATGCATGGCCCTGCAATGACCGCAACCTGGAGGAGCTGTCGCCCCCCCACTCTGAAACGGCCGGGACAACGGATGAGCAGGAAGAGACCAACACCGGCCGTCATAATTCCCGCTCTCAGGACTGCAACAGTAAGCATGTTGGCCCCTAGAATGCTTAGCTGTTTTCCTGCAGGGCTCAGCGTACCCCAAAGAACACCCGCGGCAAGGACGGCAAGGAAATCGGTCCGGATGCGTTCCCTCAAGGCGGCAGCAACCTCTCCTGTGGACTTGTGACGGTTTTTGCGTTTTCATTGTATCATCCATCCTGTGGAGCAACGGAGGTGATGATCGGCTGCCGGACAGGAGATGTTTCCCCTATTTATCCGGACCGGGCCCGCATTCTCTGATACTGGGAAGTTTCCCTGGCGAAAGGTCTCTTCGGGAGGGACGCTACTACGCCCACCCGAGGAACGCCTTCTGGTCCATCATGGGCAGGCTTTTCAATGCGGGTCCGGAACTTCCCTACGAAGAGCGGCTTGAAAGGCTCAGCTCTGCCGGGATCGCCCTTTGGGACGTTCTGCTGACATGCCGGAGGACCGGCAGCATGGACGGTTCCATCATTGAGGACGGGGCCATACCGAACGATCTTCCGGGTTTTTTCCTGGAACACCCGACAATCACGGCGATATTCTTTAACGGCCAGAAGGCGGCCCGCCTGTTCGAACGGCTTGCCGCCCCGCGCCTTGGAGAGATATCGCTGAGGATGGAATGGAAGGTCCTTCCGTCAACAAGTCCGGCCTACGCCTCGAAAAGTCTGGAGCAAAAGGTCGAAGAATGGAGAGTCCTGCCGGGGGCTGGTCGGCCCTATCTTGACAGAAAAAGCTCTCTCAGAAGTTTCTGACCCTCCGGGGAGAGTCCGAGCATGGGCAGCTCCCGGTCGAGCTGTTCAAGAGTCCCGTAACCTCCGAGATAACCGTTGGCCCTGGCCGCGGCCGTCGAAGCAACAAGGTCCTCTTTAAGGGGGAACAACACCCTGAATTCATCGTAGATCGCCGGAGTTCCCTTCAAGGCGAATTTCTGGTGGTAATCCTCGGCCGGGTAGAACCTCTCCAGCTTCCTGATCTCAGTCCTGACCTTCCTGCCGCTCTTCTTCTCCAGTTCGGCGGCCTGCTCAAGAGCAGTTTGCTCCTGATCCGGATCGTGGAAGAGAAGGAGCGAGGCGTACTGCCTTCTGAAAGACATGGCAAAGGGGTCGTGCCCCTTCCAGAACTCCGCAAGAAGTTCCCCGTATGAGACTACAAGGGGGTCGAAATCAACCTGAAGGCTCTCGGTATGGTCCCCCAGGTTGTAGTAACCGGGGTCGGGCTTATCGCCGCCGGCGTAACCCACCCTTGTCCTTATGACCCCATCGATGCTCCCGAACCGGGAGTCGGGACCCCAGAATCAGCCCATGGCGAACGTGGCTGTCTCGAACCGGTCCGCCTGTGACAGGTCAATAGGAGGAAGAACAGGGCTTCCCTTCCCTTCCATGCTTGCTTCACCGACTTTCATGAAAGCGACAAGGACAGCCATGAGCACAAACACCCTTAAGATCTTCACTCCCTGTCGCCCCCTAAAATGAAAATATTTTATTTACGCAATATACAGCCTGGGACTGAAGGGGTCAACAGTCGGGGCAAGACCGGATCAGAACTCCTTGTAGGCCTCCTTTTTGGCACCGCAAACGGGGCAGAAATCCGGAGCCTTCTCCGGGGCTGTGTGGCCGCAGACGGTGCAGATGAAAAAGGAATCATAGTCCACGTCCTTGCCCGACCTGGCAGCCTCATGCCCCCTGTGGAAGAGCTCGGCGTGGATCTTCTCCGCTTCAAGGGCCCATTTAAAGGTCCGGACGGCTCCCTTTTCCTCCTGGAACTCCGCCACTTTCAGGTAGACCGGGTACATCTGGTCTATCTCGAACTCCTCGCCCATGAAGCCCCCGGTTAGATTATCGGCGGTACTCTTGAGCCCGAATACTCCCCCGGCAGTGACAGGATGATCCCCTATCTCACCGTCGAGGACGGTAAAGTGGTTCCTGGCGTGCACCCATTCGGAGTGGGAAACTGCCCTGAAAAGCTTTGCGATCTTCGGGAAACCCTCTTTTTCGGCGGCCTCACCCCAAACCAGGTAACGCATATGGGCCATGCTCTCGCCGCCGTAGGCGGCTCTCAGGTTTTCTGCCGTCATGGCATTTCTTACAGACATAGGAACACTCCTCCCTGGTATTTTGATCTTTTCTCCCCTGCGTGGGATCGCGCGGAGCCCATTTCTTCTCTCAGGGCTCTGATCGGCGAACAGGAAACTCCTCCTGGTACCCCGGATAATTATTGCAAAAAACATGACCTTTTGCTAACAGGGTTCACAGGGACCGGGAAGCGATTTCTTGACCAATAAGTCCCCTTTCCTCTAAAATCAAAGTCCTGGAGAATTAAAGAACAAAGTGGCCCACAGGCCGCTAGAACACTATTGAGAAGGAGGAGTACAGAATGAAGAAGAGTCTTTTCAGTAAGGGGTTGCTTCTTGTTCTGACGGCCTTTCTGGTCGTGGGAGCGATCTCTGGAGCCGCCGTTGCCGAGGAAAAGGTCATCAAGATAGGAACCCTTTTCCCGCTGACGGGACCCGTTGCCCTTGCCGGTCAACGATGCAGGGCAGCTGTCGAGACCGCGGCCGAGGTTATCAACAATGCCCACCCCGAGCTGCAGGTACCCCTTGCTGCCCAGGAAGGCGTACTGGACGGCTACAAGTTCGTCCTTGTGCACGCAGACCACCAGGGCAAGCCTGACGTGGCCAAGTCCGAGGCCGAGCGCCTTTTCGACCAGGAGAAGGTCTGGGGGATCATCGGATGCTACAACAGCGCCGCGACGAAACCGGCCAGTTTCGTGGCCGAGCTCAAGCAGAGAGTCTTCATGTGCGGATGTTCAAGCTCAGGTGCCCTGACCGAGCGCGACTTCAAATACTTCTTCCGCATGGCCCCCACCGACAAGACGGAGTCTCTGGAGTTCGTGGAGTTCATCGAGTGGGCCAACGAACACAAGGGCTCTGACATCAAGACCGTCGGACTCATTTACGAGAACACCGAGTTCGGAAAGCACGCTGCTGAAGAGGGCCGTATGGCTGCCGAGGCTGGCGGTTTCAAGGTCGTCGCCGACGTAGCCTTCAACCCCGGCGCGACCAACCTCAACAGCGAGGTCCAGACACTGAAGGCCGCCAACCCCGATGCCGTTTTCGGCGCCTGCCTGGGTGGCGACTACACCCTCTGGGTCCGCACCATGAAGCAGATGGACTGGCTTCCGAAGGTCGCACTCAACTACTGCACCGGCTACCAGGATCCCATCATCGTCGGCCAGCTGGGGGATGACGCAAACTATTTCATGGGCGGCACCGGTTACGCCCCTGAGTTCGCTGAACTGATGCCCGCCGTCGCAGCTGTCGAGGAGATCTACAAGACCAAGACCGATCCCAGCGTCCCCTTTGACAGCGACTCCATCCAGGAAGCAGTTGCGCTTTTGGTCCTGGCCCAGGCTATCGAGAAATCCGGAAGCCTTGACCCGACGGTGGTCGCCGAGACCCTCCACGCCAACGAATGGGAATCGCCTCTCTCCATGGGCGGCAAGGTGGCCTTTGCCCCCGGCGGACAGAACATCAAGGCAATGAGCATGCTGACCCAGCTTCAGGGCGGGGAGTACAAGAGGATCTACCCGGTTGACCTTGCCGACACGGAACCTGTCATACCCATGGTCCCCTGGAAGGATCGCTGATCCAGGCCTGAACTCCTGTATCTCGGGTAAGTTACTGGACCCGCTTCTTTGCAGGACTGATCGCGGATCTACCAGAGAGGCAGCAGGGGTTTCTCTGTTGCCTCTCTTTTTTCGCAGGTCTGCGGTTTTTTGAAATGAAAAGAATGATGAACTGGGGGTGTACCCTGAATGGCCACGTTTCTCCAAGTCGCATTTGACGGACTGCTGAACGGGCTGCTTTACGCACTGGTAGCGGCGGGTCTTAGCCTGATATGGGGCGTCATGGATGTTATCAACTTTGCCCATGGCGAATTCCTTATGATCGCGATGTACTTCAGCTACTGGCTTGGCTTTATCTGGAAGATCGATCCCATTATCTCTTCTGTAGCGGGTGGAGCCTTCGTTTTCATAGTAGGGGCCCTGACATACAGGCTTGTTATCAGGAGGACCATCGGTAAGTCAGCCATGTCAGCTCTTCTTGCTACCTTCGGGCTTTCCATGCTTATCAAGAACATATGTCTGAACCGTTTCTCGCCCAACTTCCGGCTTCTGCAGGACACGCTTCTGGGTGGAAAGACCTTTAACCTGGCGGGGATAATAATTCCGGTCCCCCAGCTTGTCATCGGGCTCGTCGCGCTGGCTCTTCTGTTCGTCGTCTACCGGCTTGTCAAAAAGACCCGACTGGGGTGGGCGATACAGGCAACGGCCATGGACAAGGAAGCCGCGGAACTGATGGGGATCAATACCGAAAGGATCTACCTGCTAGTCTTTGGGCTTGGTGGAGCCTGCGTGGGGATTGCGGGCGGTCTCCTCCCCTCCTACCTTGCGGTCCATCCGGAGGTAGGGGCGCTGTTCAGCCTTATCGCTTTCGTGTGCGTAGCCATGGGGGGATTCGGAAGCATTCCCGGAGCCCTTCTGGCTTCCCTGCTTATCGGACTCGTCGAGGCCTTTGCCGGTTTTTATATCGCACCGGTCTTCAAGTACGTCGCGGTATTCGGACTCTACCTTGTGGTTGTAATGGTCAGGCCCAGGGGCCTCTTCGGGTGGTGATCCCATGAATACTACAAGAAAGATGTCAAGAAAGGATCTGTTCTGGCTGGGTCTTCTGGCCTTCTTCGCAGTTATCCCCCTTACGCCCTGGTTCAGCCACAGTTCCTTTGCCCAGCACGTAATGATCCAGGTTCTCCTCTACTCGAGCATGGCCCAGGCCTGGAACATCCTGGGCGGGTACTGTGGCCAGACATCCTTCGGCCACTCGGTGTTCTTCGGGATCGGAGCTTACGGTACAGGGATGGCCGTGGTGAAGTTCGGACTGATCCCGTGGCCGGGGATACTTGCCGGAGCCGTAATCGCGGCAATGGTCGCAGTCGCGATAAGTTACCCCTGTTTCAAACTGAAAGGCCACTACTTCGCCATCGCCACCTTCGCCATAGTGGAGATATTCAACAGGCTCTTCATGGTCTGGTACTGGGTGGGCGGAGCGATAGGGCTTGATTACGGCTTCACCGAGCCTGGCTGGAAGAATTTTGTGTGGTACCAGTCCAAGGTAGGTTATTTCTACGGGGTTCTGCTGCTCTTCGTCCTGGTCTTCGGCATCGTTCGCTGGATAGAGAAACACCGCTTCGGCTTCTACCTGCGGGCGGTAAGGGAAGGACAGGAGACCGCAGAATCGTTGGGAGTAAACAGCACCAGGGTCAAACTCTCGGCAATGGCTCTCTCTGCCTTCCTGGCCGCGCTCTGCGGGGCTTTCTTCGCCCAGTACAACTACCGTGTCGATCCTCCAATGGTCATGTCTCTGGATATGTCCATGAAGTTCGTCCTGATAACCATCCTCGGCGGACTTGGGACGTTCTATGGACCGCTCCTGGGGGCTGCCCTTCTCATTCCCTTGCAGGAGTACACCCGTGCGTATCTCGGCGGGATCGGCGGCGGGGTGGACCTGATAATCTTCGGCCTTCTTATCGTCGTAGTTGTCGTTTACCAGCCCAGGGGTATCATGGGAATCCTGGACCGTATCGTGAACCGGATCAGGCGGTCTGAGGGAGGGGGTAAATAGCATGGCCCTTCTGGAAGTTCGCAACCTTACAATGAAGTTCGGATCACTGGTAGCGTGCAACGACGTCTCTTTTGATGTAGAGAAAGGTTCCGTCGTTGGACTGATAGGACCCAACGGGGCCGGGAAGACCACCCTCTTCAACTGCGTTTCAGGGTTCTACAAGCCCACTTCGGGCAAGCTTTTCTTCGACGGCCGTGATGTTACGAACCTGCCCGCCTACGAGGTGGCCCGTCTTGGAGCTGTGAGGACCTTCCAGGTGGTACGCCCCCTTAAGGAAATGACTGTTCTGGACAACGTCCTTGTGGGAGCTTTCCTCCGGGGTGCCGACAACGAAACCGCCCACAGCGTAGCGGAGGAATGCCTCTCCCTTTGCCGTCTCGAGGACAAGAGCGGGAATCTTGCCGGAGGCCTTCCCATCGGATACAAGAAGAGACTGGAAATGGCCCGGGCGCTTGCTACCGGCCCGACCCTGCTTATGCTCGATGAGGCTATGGCTGGCCTTACTTCTACCGAGATCAAGGAAGCGCTGGAGATCATCAAGGGCCTCAGGGAGAGGGGCATCACTCTTCTTGTCGTCGAGCATATCATGGAGGCCATCATGTCCGTAGCGGACAAGGTGGTCGTTCTGGACGGTGGAGAGAAGATCGCCGAAGGGACACCCAGGGATATCGTAGAGGATGAAAGGGTAATAAAGGCCTACCTTGGCGCCAAGTTCACCGAGAGGCTTAAGCGAACGGGAGAGGTGACAAAGAATGGCTGATCCTATCCTTGAAGTGCAGGACATCCATTGCGGATACGACGGGGTCCCCGTCATCCACGGGATAAGCCTTGAGGTAACACCGGGCGAACTGGTTGCGATCGTAGGCGCCAACGGGGCCGGCAAGACGACCACCATGAAGACCATCGCCGGACTGATGCACCCCTTTAGTGGCAGCATACACTTCGAGGGCAGGGACATCTCGAGGATGAAAGCCCACGAGACGATACGCCTGGGGGTAAGCTATGTCCCGGAGGGGAGAAGGCTGTTCTCCAAGCTCACCATCCAGGAGAATCTCGAACTGGGGGCATTCACCAAGAACGACCGGCGGGAGATTGGTCAAAGCCTGGAGCAGGTATTTGAACTTTTCCCCAAGCTCTACGACCGCCGGACCCAGGTGGCAGAGACCATGAGTGGCGGGGAACAGCAGATGGTGGCCATAGCCAGAGGACTCATGTCCAGCCCCAGGCTTCTCCTGCTTGATGAACTCTCCCTGGGACTTATGCCTTCGCTGGTGGAGAAGGTAATGGAGGCTGTAATCTCCATCAACCGGACCGGGGTCACCGTTCTCCTGGTAGAACAGATGGTCCAGGAAGCACTGGAGATCGCCGACCGGGGCTATGTCATTCAGACCGGGAAGATAGTGCAGCAGGGAACGGCCAGGGAGCTGCTAGATTCCCCGGAGGTCCGAAAGGCTTACATGGGTATGTGAACCCGCATTGGAGGGACCGGCCCTTTCGGAATATTGTCAGTTGACAAAACATGTTATCAAACAGGAGGGGAGGAAATGGAAGGCAACTTGCAGATCCATGTTGAGCTTGAGGGTATTGCGCCAAAGGTCTGGAGAAGATTTGTCGTCCCCTCCAGCATAACCCTTGACAGGTTAAGCGATGTAATCCAGATCGTCATGGGCTGGTCCGGGGAGCACATGCACGTCTTTAACATAAACGGGAAGGACTACATGGACCAGCCCGATGATGCCCCTGACGCCGCAGAGGAAGGATTATTCAGGCTCGGATCTCTGCTCCCCTTCAAGGGATCTGAATTCACCTATACTTATGACCTTGGCGACAACTGGGTTCACCTGCTGAAGATAGAGAAGACCGGAATGGAAGACGACGAGGAGTGGGGGGATCTCTTCTGCGTCAACGGCAAGGGAGCCTGTCCGCCAGACGATATCGGTGGACTAACCGGTTTCACGGATTTCCTTCGGGCTATGGGCGACAGGGAAGACCCCCAGCACGAGTTCTTTATTGACTGGTACGGAGGAGAGTTCGATCCCAACGCCTTTGAATTGCTCGAGATCAACATCACCCTGCTGTTCTTTCTCCGTTGGTCCAGAGACCGCTGCCTCCCCTGGTGGAAGGACTAGTTCTGAATAAAGACAGGGATAACACCTGTCTGGACAGGGAGATGATGTCTTGTGAAAAGTAAAGTAGGCCGAAAATATTCTGGTAGCCTTGAGGATCTTCCCGTCCTGGATGAAGGAAGTCACTCAGGTGCGGTCAGAAGGGTCATATTTGGGCCTGGTCTCTTCTGGGACGATCATGTTGCGAGGTTCTTCTCCCTGTCGCCGGGAGCCGCATCGCCCTTTCACGACCATGATTGGCCTCACTACGTCTTCATCCTGGAAGGGAACGGTGAGGCACAGATCATGGGTGAGACCTGGAGGATCAAGGCTGGATCCTGGGCTTTCGTTCCTCCTTGTACCGGGCACTGTTTTACCAATACCGGATCTGGACCCCTGAAATTCATCTGCATCGTGCCAGAGAGGGGAGACCCCTTCCGGGGTTAAGGCTGATAGCCCGACAACGAGCCCCGGTCAGCCGCCGGGGCTCCTTTTTTATCCAGATTTTCTGTCCGCTACCGGACCAGAAGATCATTTCCCTGATTTACGCCTCTTCGGTATCCATGTTATCCTGCTTCCATAACGGCCGTGACTGATAGCCATCACAATCCGCCGAAGAACAGGGGTATCGATTTGAAGGGTTTTACAATGCGTTTTTCCGGTCTGATCTTCGGCCTCTTTCTCTTTTCCCTTGGAATAGCCATGACGATGAAAGCCAACCTCGGTTTCGCTCCCTGGGATGTTTTCCATCAGGGCATCTCGAACAAAATTGGATTATCCATTGGTAACGTAAGCATCCTGATAGGTCTTTTCATATGCTTGGGAGTAGCACTGGCCGGGGAGAAGCTGGGCATGGGTACGATCCTGAACATGCTACTTATAGGGTTTTTCCTGGACCGTGTCCTTGAACTGGGGCTGATCCCCCCCATGGACGGTTTTCTTTACGGACTGCTGATGATGACCGCCGGTCTCTTCGTCATCTCACTGGGGACATATTTCTACATGGGCTCCGGTTTCGGTGCCGGTCCCAGGGACGGGCTCATGGTCGTCCTTGAAAGGAAGACCGGTCTACCCGTAGGTCTTTGCCGGGCGATCATAGAATCGCTTGCGGTTTTTCTGGGATGGCTGATGGGAGGTCCTGTCGGCCTTGGAACGGTGATCGCCGCTTTCGGGATCGGGCTTTGCGTGCAGGTCACCTTCTCGCTCCTGAAATTCCAGGCCACCGAGATCAGGCACGAAACTTTCAGGGAGACTCTGGAAAAGCTGGGGTTCAAAAAGAAATGACAAAAGGGGGGAAGATCTTAAATGTCAGTCCGCCTGCAAATTCACGGCGATCTGAAGGATCTTCTCAACGGCATCGCAGATCCAGGGGTGAATTGCCGGGATCTTGACCGATCAGCCCCGGTCAAGGACCTTATTGAATCCCAGGGTGTTCCCCACACAGAAGTGGGGCTTGTTGTTTCACGGGGGGCTGAAAGATCATTTCTCTATACCCCCGCCGGGGGAGAGATCGTAGATGTCTTTCCCCATACGCCCCCTGTCGATGTCTCCCTCCCCTCGGTTTTATTCCCTGTGCCCTTCGGAGAGGCTTCCTTTGTGGTGGACGTGAATGTGGCCCGGCTTGCGGGTCTGCTCAGACTGACAGGATTTGACTGCCTCTATGACCCACGCCTGGATGATGCAATGATCGCTGAAGTTGCAGGGGGGGAAAGAAGGATCCTTCTCACCAGGGACAGGGAACTTCTGAAACGCAACAGGGTCCTCAGGGGCCGCCTGATCCGTTCCGACAGGCCCTGGGAGCAGCTTGCAGAAGTGATCCGTTTCTTCGGTCTCAGGGATCGTATCGACCTGTTCTGCCGTTGCCCAAGGTGCAACGTCCCCCTCGTCAATATCGACAAGGGGGACGTTCTCGATCAGCTGGAACCATTGACACGCATGATGTACGACCGCTTCACCCGCTGCCCTGGCTGCGGGCAGGTTTACTGGTCCGGTTCACACCACTCGCGCATTCGCGAAAAACTTGCCGCAGCACTGGATGATCTTCAATAACGTGGTGAAATTTCTTTTGGATCCTGTTCACCCTGAAGCCTTATCTACTTGATCCCTTCAGGATCTATTCCAGTTCCTTCAGGACTTCCTCGAGTATATCCGCTGCCTTCATCAGAAGATCCTCAGTGATAACAAGCGGAGGAAGCAGCCTGGCTACGTTGTTGTGGTGCCCTCCGACCTCGATCATTACGCCGCGCTGGTGGGCCAGTCTTCGCAACTGCTTCGTGAGATCCGCGGCTGGTTTCCTGGTCTTTTTGTCCTCCACGATCTCGAGGGCTATCATCAGGCCGATCCCCCTGGCCTCGCCCAGGAGTTTGCAGTCCTTCTCCATCTCCTTGAAACGGACCATCGCCTTTTTACCCAGTTCCGCTGCATACTCGGGTACCCTGTTCTCGATCATCCAGTTTAGTCCTGCCGCTCCGGCGGCGAAGGCCACCATGTTGCCCCTGAAGGTGCCTATACTTTTTCCGGGAGGCATGGTATTCAGCTCCTCCCTGTAGGCTATGGCGGAGATGGGGAACCCTGCGCCGCCAAGAGCCTTGCTGATGGTAACTATATCGGGGACAATACCGGCGTGCTCAAAGGCGAACATCTTTCCCGTTCTTCCGAGGCCACACTGGATCTCATCACAGATCATCAGGATACCTCGCTCCCGGGTGATCTCCCTGACCCTCTGGAGGAATTCAGGTTCCGGGATAATCGTCCCCCCCTCGCCCTGGACAGCCTCAAGGAGCACTGCCGCAGGTTTTGAATAACCCGAGTGAGTGTCATCAAGGACCCTCTCGAGGTTGTCGGCAGCAAATTTGTCGACCATCTCTTCCGGACAACCGAAGGGGTTACGATACCTGTAGGGGAAAGGCACGAACTGGACTCCCGGAACAAGGGGACCCAGGCCGTCCCTGTGACCGCTGTCGCTGGTCACGGCAAGGGAAGCTCCGGTCATGCCATGGTATGCGCCTTCAAAGGCAATTATCCCGTAGTTCTGGGTGTTGAACCTGGCAAGCTTGATGGCCTGCTCGATGGCGTCGGAACCTGTGGGGCCGCCGAAGAAAACGCGGGAGAGCTCCCCGGGAAGTATACTCCTGAGTGTCTTGACCATCTTCATGCGCGTCTCGCTCGGGATATCTAGCGTATGGGTAACACGGTCTATCTGCTCATGGGCGGCCTTCAGAACGTCAGGGTGCCCATGTCCCAGCGCCATGACACCTGCCCCTGAGAAACAGTCGATGAAAACATTGCCGTCGACGTCCTCAAGAGTGGCCCCTTTCCCCCTGGCCAGAGCCATGGGCATCCCCTTGGGATAAGAGACAGCCGACCCTTCGAGCTCCTCCTGTATCTTGAGGATCTCCAGCGACTTAGGACCCGGCGGGGTCGTCAATATTTTCGGTGCATCCTTGATGGAAAGCTTCTCGAACTTGTTCAGATCCATATCAAACCCTCCCCCAAATTTTCTTATCCGCCACACAGGGCAAAAAACACTTATCTTTGCTCTCCGCCATACCTGGTCAGTGATCTTCGGTCCTGGACCGCTCCTTCCAGAGGCTGAAAATATGCCGCAGAAGCATCTTCTTTGCACCTTCGGCATCACGCCTCTCAAGGCTTTCGATTATCTCGTAGTGCATCTCGGCCGATCGGACCATGTCCTGCTCAAGGATCATGTCCTGCATCATGGCAAGTCTCAACTGGTAGAATATGTCCGTCAGGATCTTCAGGCTCCACTTCCTCCCGGATCTCTCCCATATGTAACGGTGGAACTGGACGTCCTTCTCTGAATACCCCGAGATCTTTTCCTCCAGCGGCGAGTCGGACCTTGAGATCGAGACCATCTGGTCGATCAGGCCCCGAAGCCTCCTGAAGTCCTCCGGTCCCAGCCTCCCCTCGCCGACAAGGATATCTATGACCCGTGACTCTATCATGAACCTTATGTCCGCAATCTCCTGGAAGTCATCATGGTCGAAGGTCGCAACGAAGGTGCCCCTCCTGGGGAGGTAGTTCACGATCCCCTGGTGCTCCAGCTCCCTCAGGGCCTCCCTGACCGGGGCTCTGCTTATATTGAGCTCCTCCGCTATCTCCATCTCCTGGATGTGCTGCCCCGTCCTGAACCTTCCGGACCAGAGGATCTCCTCCCTGAGGTACTCGGCCACCTTGCGGTTAAGATTCTCGTGGGAAAACCGGCTCTCCCTGGCCACGTTCACGCCCCCTCTACGTCTCCTCGAATAATTATGTCGTTTGTCGACAATTTGTCAATGGTACTTACAAACGGAGTCCGGCGGGAGGTTAACCTCCCGCCGGATTTTCGCTTCCTTGACCTAAAAAACAGACTTTCCAGTCTACATAGAGAACTTCTGGTATCCTTCGGGCAACAAGAAAAGGCTGTCTCCCAGTTTCTCTTCTGAAAAGTTGGTATAAAGGATGGTAGCCTTGTCCTGAGGGTTGTCCATGTAGATCTTGACCGGATAATTCAAATCCCTGGACACCCATACGGTAACTTCGCCGAGTCCCTTGTCCTTGTAAACTATCCTGAATATATCGCAGAGGTACCCCTCGACTGTCTCCGTGCCCAGATTAGTGACCTCTCCCTGGTCAGCGAATTTTTCCTCCATCCTTTCACCCTCGTCGAGGGTAACCTGATTGTTCGGCATCTCCATGTACATCTTTTGACCGGGAAGCAACACATACATGACTTTTCCGGTCTGATCGATGATGGTCGTCTGTGTCCCGACGGGAGTATCCAGTTCCTGCCTGAGATCGTTGCCCTTTACAAATACCCGTCCCGTCAGGTCCCCTCCTGTTGCACTCTGTATTGTCATGTCGGCTGAGAATTCCGCTGCATCGGATAAAGAGGCTACAAGAAAGACAAACGTTATTGACAGAAAGAGCCCGAAACCTTTCCGGTAATTCATATCAGTCACCACCCGAAATAGATTTTCTTTTGCTCCCCGAATACAACTGGCCATTCAATCGTCAATTCTAACAAGTTCCACCCTGCGGTTCTTTACCCGTCCTGCCTCGGTATCATTGGTATCTACAGGTTCGGATTCCCCGTAACCCCTTGCCGTAAGCCGATCTTCGGCTACTCCAAAAAGGCTCAGGTATTCAACAACAGTTTCCGCGCGCCGTTGTGAAAGATCCAGGTTGTAATCATCGCTTCCCTGGCTGTCAGTATGTCCCTGCACCTCTATCCTTAGTTCCGGGTTCTTCATCATCAGTGTCACGATGTGCTGGAGCTGTTTGTCTGAAGACTGCTGAAGGATGGCTTTATCGTAATCGAAAAGAATGTCGTATAGAATTATCCTTCCATCCTCGTCCAGTGCGGTTTTCATCTCTGCGGGACCAAAGGTCAGGGATCGGGTGAAAGGCTTTTCATCCACGATGGTCAGGTATGTCTGGCCCAGTGTTGTTGTTTCCACCTGGCACCATGTGATCCCGCCATCTTCCCTGGGCAAGGTGAATACCAATAGCCCGTGAGGATCCTCTGATCTTACCTCCCCGCCCTGTTCGAGGGCGGCGGCCTTGAAATTCTCGAAAAACTCCAGCCGGGAGATATCTTTGTTGCGCTGGCCGTCCTCTCTGTAGACTTCGTACAGCAGCCGACGATATTCACCCTTTACGTTGATCTTTTCCCTTTTGCCGGATCCAGGGTCTCTTACAGGGAAGTCGAAAGCTTCAAAAGCAACATATTTGGACAAGTTTTTGGCAAGGATCGATCCGGGAAAGGGGCGGATCAGAGGGTGTTCAAGAATATCATCCGCCGCACCGGCTACAGGAGACGCCAGAAGGCAGACCAGCAGGGTCGCCATAACAAAAAGAGCGGTTCCCTTCATTGTTTCGGGCCTCCTTTTTCCAGGTTTTACCTACAAAGTTAGACTAACACATAATGCACTTAAGAAACCTTTTTCATTTCTGTCAAGGTGATACGGCGATAGCGCCATATAACAGATGCCGGTCCTGGAGAGGAAGGGTCACAGGGAACAGGGAACCTTAAGCGAAAAACCGGGCCGGGGATCACCCCGGCCCGGTCAAGTTCCAGATCATGCTTAAAACAGTCATTTGGGATCTGTTTGGAACTACTTCCTCGGATCAATGACCTCCGGGGCGTCGACAATTCCGAAGCGGCGGAAAACACCGTCCTTCACGATCTGGACCTGTACCGGTTTGATGACCTCGCCTATCTCTGTGAATCCCTTGATGACCCCGGTAACCCCGTCGAAGTCCTTAAGTGCCGCGATGGCATCCTTTACCTTATGAGCGTCGGTGGTCCCAGCCCTTTCGATCGCATCGGTGATGATCATGAAAGCGTCATAGTTGGAGGCTCCGACCATGTCGGGTTCCATGCCATAACGCTCCCGGTACTCCTTGATGAAGGCCTGGACAACGGGTCTCTCGTCGTCACGGTCGAGGTTGGTCACGATTATCGTTCCGTTGGCAGCCTCTTCACCAGCTAGTTCTACAAACTTGGGAGAATCGTAACCCTCCTCCCCTAGTATCTGCGTCCTGAGCTTGAGTTCGTAGGCCTGCTTCACTATACCTGCAGCCTCCGCATAGTAACCGCTTGCAAGAACCACATCGGGGTCGGCTTCCTTAATGGCTGTCAGGTAAGGCATGAAATCCTTCTCTCCAAGAGGATAGACCTGGCTGTAAACAACCTTGGCCCCCTTGGAGACAACGTACTGCTCAAAACCCTCAGCCATGGTCCTTCCGAAGTCGTTGTCCATGGTGAGCATGCCAACGGTCTTTGCCTTCAGCATGTCGACGGCAGCAACTCCGGCACCCCGACCTTCAACGGTCCCGAGGAAGCCGTTCCTGAAGCAGAAATCACCGGCAACGGTGATATCCGGGTGGACAGCATATCCTGCGACCAGCGGGATCTCGAACTCCTGGAAGAGAGGTGCAACAGCCCTGGTCGGCATGCTGTAGGATCCCCCGACTACCGCAACGACCTTGTCCATCTGGACAAGTTTCCTGGCAAGCCCCACAGCTTCCTTGGCGTTAGCAGCATCATCCACGTAGAAAAGTTCGACCTGCTTTCCGAGGACCCCACCCTTGGCGTTGACCTGGTCAACAGCGAGCTGGACCGACTGCAGAACACTCAATCCGTCAGCGGCAGCAAACCCCGTTAGAGGAGCCATCAGACCGATCCGGATCGTGTCCGCGGCCGATACGACCCCGACCGAACCGATGATCAGGGCCAGCGCAAGAACCAGCGAAACAAGTCTTTTCATGAAAAAACCCTCCCTTTCGATTCTCTATGTACAGACTCTCTCAAGAACCGGGATATCCCGATGCTCCCCCCTCCGGTATCATCACCCCCCAAGATATGCTTCCCTGACCTTTGTATCCTCCATTAGATCTGAGGCCTTTCCCTCAAGGGCTATCCTGCCTGTCTCCAGGATATAACCCCTGTGGGCTATGGCCAAAGCCTGGACCGCGTTCTGCTCAACCAGCAGTATGGTCAGCCCCTTGTCCTCGTTCAGCCTCTTAAGGACAGAGAAGACGAGGTCAACCAGTTTCGGCATGAGACCCATGGAAATTTCATCCACCAGGAGCATCTTCGGTCCCGACACCAGGGCTCTGGCAATGGCCAGCTGCTGCTGTTCACCTCCGGATAGGGTCTGTCCGGCCTGCCATCTCCTCTCCTTCAGGACCGGGAAAAGATCAAAGACCTCTCCGAACGCCTCTTCTACATTGATCCTGCCTGAAAGACCGTAGACACCCATTCTCAAATTCTGCTCCACCGTAAGGTTAGGAAAAACCCTTGCCCTTTCTGGCACAATACGGATCCCCATACCTGCCCTTTCATGAGCAGAAAGGGGGAGGATGTCATGTCCTCTGCCGTTACCGGTTTCGGAAGGATCTATGTAGACAACCCTTCCGGATCTTGAAGGGACAAGCCCCATCAGGGTGTTCAGGAGTGACGTCTTTCCTGCGCCGTTGGCTCCAATAATGGAGACCACTTCCCCGTCATCCACCGAGAAGGAGACGTCTTCCAGTGCAACTATGTCCCCGTAGGCAACGGTAAGGTTCTCGACTTTAAGCATGGGCCGATGCCCCCCTCCCCAGATAGGCCTCGATCACTCTTTCATCGGTCCTGATCTCTCCGGAAGACCCTTCGGCCAGCTTTTTGCCGTGGTCCAGCACAACGAGCCTGTGGCACAAAGACATCGCCACCCTCATGTTGTGCTCTATCAGAAGGACCGAGAATCCCCGCTCACGGATGTTCCTTACCAGTTCCATCATCTGCTGGATCTCCTCTTCGCTGAGACCAGAGAAAGATTCGTCAAGAAGAAGGAGTCTGGGCCTCAACGCCAGGGCCCTCGCGATCTCCAGGCGCCTGAGGTTCCCCAGGGAGAGGACGGATGAAGATCCGTCGGCAAGCCCTTCGATCCCCACTTCCCTCAGGAATGCCATAGCCTCTTCACGGTCTTGGGAGTCCCCGAAAACAGGACAGCTCTTCAGGAAGGAACTGTATCTTTGCATCCCCAGGCCGACCATGACGTTATTCAACACCGTCATCCCCGCAAAGGGTCTCACGATCTGGAAGGTACGCCCCACGCCCCTGGATGCGATGGCGTGGGCTGGCAGCCCGTCGATCCGTTCTTCCTCAAGAAATATCTTCCCCGCCGTAGGTCTGTATACTCCGGAGATGACATTGAAGCACGTTGTCTTGCCTGCCCCGTTGGGTCCTATCAGGCCAAGGATCTCCCCCCTGCTTACGTGAAAGGAAACATCGTCAACGGCTTTAAGCCCCCCAAAATACCGGCTCATCCCCTCAACACGGAGGATCATGCCCTTTTCCGCCATTGTCATCGCCTCCCCCGCGGGAAAAGCCGTCGTAAAAGGCTGCCCTCTCCCAGGATCCCCTGTGGCTGATAACGGATAACCAGCAGGAGCGCAGCGCCGTAGAGGAGCATTCGGTACTGGACCAGGGGTCTGAAGACTTCAGGCAGCGATCCCAGAACAATGGCTCCCAGGATGGGACCCCAGATCTTCCCCATGCCCCCGAGAACGACCATGGAGAGGAGCATGATCGAAACGGGAAAACCGAAGTCGTCGGGGCTTATGAAATTTACGAAATGGGCGTAGAGGACCCCGCCAAGACCTGCCATGGCGCTCCCGATGGTGAAGGCCAGTATCTTGAAGCGTACGTGGGAGATACCCATGGCCCCGGCGGCGGTCTCCTCCTCCCTCATGGCCTCCGTCGCAAGACCTGTCCAGGACCGGGCAAAACGGTGTACGAACCAGGTCGTCAGGGCCAGAAGGACCAGCACCAGGGTCAGGTAGTACTCCCCTCTGAGCCTGGTGTCCAACAGGGTGGGCGTCGGTATCCCCCCTATGCCCAGAGCCCCTCCAAAGAAAGGAACATAAAGGAAGATGCTCCTTACGATGAAGTTGATCCCAATGGTGGTTATGGCCAGGAAATCATCCTTTACGCGAAGGCTGGGTATACCCAGAAGGGCCCCGATTAGTCCGGTGATCAGCGTGGCCAGGGGAAGACTCCACCAGAAGGAGAGTCCGAGTTTCGTACACAGCAGTGCCGTGGAGTAAGCACCAATACCAAAAAAGGCGGCGTGGCCCAGCGAGATCTGGCCGGCGAACCCGACAATGATGTTAAGGCCCGATGCAACCAGTGCGTAGATCCCTATCATCGTGGCAACGGTAGTGAAATAGCCACCCATAGCTCCAGTCTCCTTATCTGGTCTTCCTGCCCAGGAGACCCTGGGGCCGGATCATGAAGACGATTATCATGGCAATGAATGCCAGGGCATCCCTGGGAAGAGGGACCGCAGCGTAACCTATAAGCAGGGCTTCGGCCAGTCCGAGAAGAATTGCTGCAAGGACCGCCCCCGGGATGCTCCCCAGACCTCCTACCACTATGATCGCCAGGGTCTTGTAGGCCGGAACAGCTCCCATGGTCGGATAGACCTGGTTGTAATAAATGCCCACCAGTACCCCCGCCACCGCAGCTACGGCCGAACCCATGGCAAAGGTAATTGAGATGATCCTCTTTGTGTTGACGCCCATGGCACTGGCCATAGCCATATCCTGGGAGGTAGCCTGCATGGCAAGTCCAAGTTCCGTTCTTTCCGATATGAACCAAAGGACCAGTAGTATGGCAAAAGAGGTGAGCAGTACCAGGATCTGCATCCCCCCTATACTGACGCTTCCCAGGGTGAGTGGGCTGAGGGCCAGCCTCCTGGGGAACCCGAGTATGTAAGGCCCTGCCAGTATCCTGCAGATCTCCTCGATGGAAAGAAATATGGCTATGCTTGCTATCAGGGGCACGTAGGGAGGATATTTCAGAAGTGGGTAGTAGATCACCTTTTCTATGGCCACCCCCACTATGGCGCATACCACCATGGCGGCCGCAATGGCTACGAAAAAACTGTCGGTGGCCTAGAAAGCGAAGAGCCCCACGTATCCTCCTATCGCATATACCCCTGCGTGAGCGACATGAAGGATCCTGAGGATCCCGTAGACCATCGCCAGCCCCAGGGCCATGAGGGCGTAAATGGAACCGACTGCAAGACCGTTGATGAGATGCTCAATGAATAACTGCATGTCCAACCCCTCTTGTCGTGATCATTGCCTTTTGAAGCTCTTCGAAGTCTCGGGCAAGGAACCCTGGAGATCGGGATAAATCCTGAATGGAAGGGACCTCCTGAAGGACTGCGATCGGCTGGGTTACACCCATTCGAGGACCCTCCGAGATTAAATATTGAGCCTATTTAAGATATCATTGCCCTGCGAACAGTCAAGTATCTTGCTTCCGGGAACATGGCTGTCCAGGGAGGGAGTGCGGTGAGAAATTATTACTCCGGCAAGCTGAATGCCGTCAGGCTTCTGGAAGTCTACCAGACGGGGATCGAGAGGGTCAGACAGTACCTTCAGGCTGAAATAGATTTCGTGACAGGAAAGCTATCGGGTCGGGAAAGGGTTCTCGAACTGGGCGCAGGATACGGGAGGATAATGAGGGAGGTCTCGCCCTTCGCAGCCCGCGTTCTCGGTCTGGACATCTCGGAGGATTCGGTCCTTTTCGGAAAGGAGTACCTCAGGGACAACCCCAACTGCAAACTGGAGATCGCCGACGCCCACCTCATTGAGTACCGTTCGGAGTTCGACGTGGTTCTCTGTCTCCAGAACGGTCTTTCTGCGATCAAGGGTGATCCCATAAATCTGGTCACAAGAGGGATCAGAGCCCTGGTTGCGGGGGGCAGCGCATTTTTCAGCACCTACAGCGCCAATTTCTGGGGCCCGAGGCTTGAGTGGTTCATGGAGCAGGCCGACAAAGGGCTCCTGGGCGAGATCGACTGGGAGAGGACCGGGAAGGGGAGGATAGTATGCCGGGACGGCTTTTCAGCCACCACCTTTTCCGTTGAGGACCTTGAAAAGATGGGCCAGACCACCGGCCTCCCCTACCTCGTTGAGGAAGTCGATGGCTCAAGCCTCTTCCTGGTCATCAAAAGGACTGGATAGCCTGAACGATCAGCTCCTGGAACAGGTCTTCACTACTTGACCTTGAAGATCCATCCTTCGGGAGCCTCGATGTCACCGAACTGGATTCCTGTCAGGGTTTCGTAGAGCTTCCTGGTCACAGGACCGACCTCGGTCTCGCTGTAAAAGACGTGAAGCTTGCCCTTGTACTCTATTCCACCGATGGGGGTTATGACCGCGGCGGTCCCGCAGGCTCCGGCCTCTGTCAGTTCCTCGAGCCTGTCGATATAGACATCCCTCTCCTCGGCCTCCATCCCCAGGTAGCTCTTCGCCACCTCCAGAAGTGCCTTTCTGGTCACGCTGGGAAGGATCGACGGCGAGCCGGGGGTGACGAACCTGTTGTCCCTGGTTATCCCGAAGAAGTTTGCGGCTCCCACTTCCTCTATCTTGTTATGAGTCAACGGGTCGAGGTAGATACAGTCCGCGAAACCCCTCTCTCTGGCGATCTCATGGGGCATCAGGCTTGCGGCGTAGTTCCCGCCCACCTTGGCTGCCCCTGTTCCGAAGGGAGCTGCCCTGTCGTGTTCTGAAACGGTGAAGTTCACAGGGGCGAGGCCTCCCTTGAAGTAAGCCCCGACGGGCAGGCAGAAGACGCTGAAGATATACTCCGGGGCCGGAGCAACCCCGATAACATCGCCGACGCCTATCACGAAAGGCCTGAGGTACAGCGTGGCCCCGGTTCCGTAGGGGGGCACATAAGCCTCGTTGGCCTTCACTACCTGCATACAGGCGTCAATGAACTGATCGACGGTAACCTCGGGCATCATTATCCTTCGGCAGCTGTCCTGCATCCGCTTTGCGTTCTGGTCCACCCTGAAGAGCTGGATATCTCCCTCCCTGGTCCGATAGGCCTTAAGACCCTCAAAACAGCACTGTCCGTAATGGAAAACGTTCGAGGCCTCGCTGATGCATATCTGGTTGTCCTTCACCAGCTTGCCTTCGTCCCACTTGCCGTCCTTCCACCTTGCAATGTAGCGGAGGTCTGTCTTCATGTACTTGAACCCAAGGTTGTTCCAGTCGATGTTCACTGTTTTACTCATAATTTACCTCCTGATCAGGGTAAGAACTTCCCTGTCTTGTTGTTATGTTCATTTTCTTTCGACCCTTTCCCACACCTTCTATGGCACCCAAAAAAGACGGAAGCAAAAATTTCAACCGGTCTTATAGGTGCCTGATCTTCACATTCACCCAGCGACGTTGCAGATACTCAGCCAGGAACCTCCTGTGGCAGTGGTCCGGTTCGGGCTCAGCGCACAGAAAGACCGTGGGGGTCTCGAAGTCCCTGGGATCCAGCATCTCCTCCACTCTTCTCTCTTCCAGCAGTGCAAGGTAGTCCTTCTGGAAGACCTCCCAGCTGCCTCCCTTCTTCTTGTAGGCCTCGAATATCTCCTTCGACGGGGCCAAAAAGAGGAGGTGCCGATACTGTGCCCCGCAGATGGTCCCAAGAAAGTAGGGGAGGTCGCCCTTCTTTGTGTAACCCGCCAGTTGAGATGTGTTGTTGAGCCTTATGTCGATCAGGACCTTGATCCCGTGAGCCTTCAAGGTCTCGAAGAACGTTTCGGCCTTCTTGTGGCCGTAACCAATGGTGAATATATCCAACACCGTTGCCCCCATATCCTTTTGATCTTTCCTATTCACAGTTATCTTACCTTACTTGCCCTGTTAATAGCGAATTCTTCGACTAACAGAAAAAGGGAGGCTTTTTGGGCCTCCCTCAGGTTTTCCTTATAACCCGTCTATCATTTCCTTTTCAGGAAACCAAGCGCTAGCCCCGACAGAAGGGCAGCGCCATCGGCCAGCACGGCCTCGTTGACTTTGAAATCCGGGCTGTGGTGCTGCGCATCGGTCCCTTTTGTGGGATCTCCCATACCAAGGAAGAAAAGGATCCCGGGGATCTTCTGTTGATAGAAACTGAAATCCTCCGACCCCATCTCAATGGACATCTCCTCCAGAGCATCTTTGCCCACAAGATCGCCCGCCACCTCGACGAAAAGATCGACCAGTTCCCCGTTGTTCACTGTAACAGGATAAACCGGGATAAAGTCAACCTTGACGTCACACCTCATTGCAGCACCTATGCCCTCCCCTATCCTCTTGAGACGATCCGGTATTTCATCCCTGATCACCGGGCTGGTGGTCCTGAGGTTGCCGGAAAGACGGGCTTTCTCGGGGATAATGTTGGGTGCGGTACCACAGTCGATCGTCCCGACACTGAGAACTACCGCTTCCCTCGGATCCACTTCCCTGCTGACTATGGTCTGCGCCGTTGAGATCAGCGTGGCAGCTGCGATCGAGGGATCAACCGCTTCGTGGGGTCTGGACCCATGGCCACCCTTTCCCTTAACTTCGATCTCCCAGATGTCGGCCGAAGCCATTATGGGTCCCTTACGGAAACCCACTTTTCCCGCTTCGAGAGTGGCCCAGACGTGAAGACCGCAAATGGCGTCAACCCCGTCAAGTACCCCCTCGCTCACCAGCTGCTTTGCTCCTGAATGAATACCTGATTCTTCTCCTGGCTGAAAAATAAGTCGAACCGTTCCGGGAATATTGTCCTTGATCTTTGCCAAAACATGGGCAACTCCCAGAAGAATGGCCGCATGAGCGTCATGGCCACAGGCATGCATAACGCCCTCACATGAGGATCTCCAGGGCTCATCCACTGCCTCGTCAACGGGAAGAGCGTCAATATCTGCCCGAATGGCGATCACAGGACCATTCGCCTTTCCTGTTATGTCGGCAGTGACTCCCGTACCGGTATTGTCGAACCCCCTGCGGATATTCTCAAATCCCAGTCCGGAAAGGGTCGACTCTATAACCTTCGAGGTTCTTTCCTCCTTCCAGGAAAGCTCGGGATGAGCGTGGAAATCCCTTCGGTAGTCGATTATTTTATCCTCGACACCTTTGACAAGATTACGGATCAATTCAAGGTCCACGATGTACACCCCCTGTCTAGAAAAGCTTGACCAGAAATCCAGCCAGGAAAACTGAAGCTATCGTAACGGTCGTAAACCCTGATACGAGCATCTTTGGAAGGATCCCTGTAAGCACGAACTCCCTTTCCTCAGGCGTCTCACCAACAGCATTTGCCACCTCCTGGGAAATAATGAAAGTCCCCGGAAAACCGAAAAGGCAGCAGACCCCTATGGCCAAAGACATCTCCCAGGAGTATTTGAAGAACCTGGAAGAGACCAGCGCGACAAGAACGATCCCTACAAGGGCGATCGCAAAAGAGGCCGCCACTGGAGTGATCAGAGACATTACCATCTCGGGTGTGGCCTTGTTCAGGCTCATGAATATCGGTACCAAAAGGGCGAAAAGAGCAAGCCCTGTGGCTTTTGCCTTGTCAAGGATCTGGTATTCCAGAAACCCTGCCTCGTAGAAAATGATCCCGAAGAAGAGTGCCATAACGAAGCTGTTGATCACTCCGCCAAGAAGGTTCGCCACTGTCACAGCCAGCCAGCCGATCAGCATGGCTTTCATGATAAGAATGAAGGAGGTTTGAAGGTCTTTCGGAGTCTCCGGAAAGACCCTCCAGGCTGGCTTTTCTTCAACGGATGGTTTATCGGGATCCCTTTTTTCTTCGATCTTCTTCCCACTTCTGAACTGCCCACGAAGACGGCATCCCTCCCTTGACAGGCAGAACGAGGCGATCGGCAGGCCGACGAAATTCTGCAGGACAAGCAGAAGAGTGAGGAATACGAGAACAGTATCAAGACCTTTTGCTTTTGCCGCTTCGCTCATTATGAGAGTTGCCACTACGCCGCCAGAGATCGGACCTGCTGCAGGCACCGCGAAATCTTTGCCTATAAGCGGTGATCCGATGATGAAAAGTGCTGCAGAAGCCGCAATGATGGCACCGAGTGCAATTATTACCGTTTTCCACTCTTCCTTGAGGTCTCTCAGTTTCATCAGTGTTCCCATGTGTATCATCAGCATGGGAATGAGAGCCAGGGCAAACTTGACTATCTGGGCATCCTCAAAGAGTGTTTTCGGTACGCCGAACCAGAAGCCGACCATGAATATTATCCCCGATACAAAAAGCATGGAGAAAACCGCTTTTGTCTTTTGTGCAACAAAATCTCCGATCGCATAGACCAGAGCAATTACAAGAAGTGCTGTTACTGCGTTCATTTTCCACTCCTCCTCAAAATTGGGATTATCAACGGGACCTTCCCTGTTTCAGATGCGGACATTTACCACCTCCCTGCGATCACAAAGGCTCTCCCCCAAAAAAAGGGAGGGACCTTCAAGGTCCCTCCCCGTCTGATCTGCCGCTGTGCCAAAACAAAAGGGGCCTTGAAGTGAATCCCTAAAGGGATCCGCCTCCAAGGCCCCTGATCGCTAAAGTTTAAGCTGACCCAGGCTCCTCGAGGCAGACCATCATGGTCTGCCAATAATAGAAAAACCCTGTTACAATCATCTTCTTCACAAGTGTTACCTCCGTAACAGATTAAAGGGATTCTAACATTTGCTCAATATCTGTCAATACCGGGCCTTCCTTCGTATGGGGCTCTGACCGGGAAAACCCTTGTCTGCTCTCTCCAACGTCAACAGCAGCTACGGCATCCATCTCGATCTGGAAACCGTAGTGAAGGTCCCTTGTAGGGACCACCACCCTGGCGGGTTTGTGGTCTCCAAAAAAGTCCGCGTAGACCTTGTTAACCCTGTCCCAGAGCACGATGTTCGAAACATATACCGTAACCCTGATAACTTTTCCCTTTCCGCTACCGGAAGCTTTCAGTACAGCTTCAAGGTTTGCCAGTACCCTCGCAGACTGCTCCTCTATGGTCCCCAGCTGCTTCTCACCCGTCTTCGGGTCAATGGGCAGCTGCCCGGACACAAATACCAGGCCAGCGTGAACAACAGCCTGGGAGTAATGCCCCGAAGGCTCCGGGGCAAAATGAGTGTTAATGTATTCCATCTCTTCCCTCCAATCTCCGGCAAGTGAAAACTCTTTTTTTATTATAACCAAAGTACCTCAAATAACTATCAGGTATTCATATAATTATTGCAAAAGCAGGGTAACACAATTCTTCCAGACCCCTGACTAAAGAGCTTCCGAAACAATATCTGATTGTTCGAAAAAAAAGGAGACCTTCAGGTCTCCTTTGGAACAGTTCGGTTTTCCCCAGAGAGAGCAACGCTTCAAGAGGACCGGAAAGAGCTGTTTTTAAACAGATGACAGGCGGCAAAATGTTTTTCTCCGACTTCCATGTTCGATGGATCCTCCAGACTGCAGATCGAAAGGACTTCCGGACATCTTCCGGCAAACCGGCATCCGGGCTTTGGATCGATAGCACTGGGAATATCACCTTTGATAGGCTCAATGGGCTTGACTTTCCCATCAGGATCAATAACCGGTATCGCCCTTAGCAATGCTTTCGTATAAGGGTGGCAGGGAGAGTTAAAAACATCCTCCACTTTCCCTGTTTCAACTATCTTTCCAAGATACATTACGGCTATCCTGTCTGCCAGATAATGAACCACACTGAGGTCATGAGATATTAGAATATATGAAAGATTAAATTTGTTCCTCAATTCGAGCAGCAAATTCAGGATTACCGCCTGGGAAAAGGTATCTATTGCACTGGTCGGCTCATCCAGGATCACCAGTTCAGGTTGAAGAGCGATAGACCTTGCTATCCCCACAAGCTGTCTTTCCCCTCCCGCAAATTCATGAGGGAAAGAATCCAACCTTTCAGGTTCCAGACCCACCATGGAAAACAGGTTTTCAATCCTTCCATTGAGCTCTTTCCCTGATGCAATCCTGTGAACTTTGAAAGGTTCGGCCAGGATCTTGCGAACAGTCTTCCTCGGGTTCAAAGACCAGAAAGGATCCTGAAAGACCATCTGCACGCAGCGTTTTACCTTTCGGCTCTTGCGAATAGTTGAAATATCCTGACCGTTAAGGGAAATACTGCCTGCGGTGGTTGGGTAGATCCCCATGATGAGTTGTGCAAGGGTGCTTTTGCCACAACCTGTCTCTCCAACGACCCCCAAGACTTCCCCACGCCTTAATCTTAGATCCACGCCATCTACTGCATGGACTTTTTTAATGGTTTTTTGCCAGAAACCGACTCTAAGAGGGAAATGCTTGTAAACCTCGTTGAGAACAAGAAGATCTTGTCCCATTGCTATGACCTCCTGAGGCAGGAGACGAAATGCCCATCCCCCACGTCAATCAGAGCAGGGACCATTTTTTTGCATTCAGGGCCCGCATCAGGACAAGCATCGGCAAATTTACACCCGTTGCCGAATTTAACGGCGACCAGACCTTTGACGACTTTCATAGGTTTATTCTTGCTTTCCTGGGTGGGAAGACAGGAAAGGAAGAGTTTCGTATAAAAATGCCTGGGGTCGGAAAGCACCTTTTCTGTTCTGCCGATCTCCACAAGATTACCTCCATAAAGGATACCGATGCGTTCACTGACCGATGCGGCCAAAGCCATGTTGCTCGAGATAAAAAGAGTGCTTAATCCAAGATCGGTTCTCAGGCTCTCTAGCAGCTTCAGAATTCCAGCCTGTATTGTTACATCAAGAGATCTTGTCGCTTCGTCCGAGATCAGGAACTTGGCCCCCGAGCATAGAGCGGTGGCTATCAGGATTCTTTGGCGCATCCCTCCCGACAACTCATGGGGATATTTCCCCAAAGTGATGTCCGGGTCGCTGAGTTTTACGAGTTTTAGCATCTCTATGGCCCTCTCTTTGACTTGAGAAGAGGAAAGGCCTCTGTAATGCTCTCTGATCACTGCCCCTATCTGCTGGAAGACAGTGAAAACAGGGTTCAGTGAAGCCATGGGGTCCTGAAAGATCATGGCCATCTGCTTGCCCCTGTAGGCCCTTCTCATGTCCCTTTCTGACACTGTGTCCATGTCAACTCCACGGAAAATGATCTTTCCTGCGGTTTTTGAAACATTGCCAGGAAGGATGCGCAGAAGTGCCTGGGCTAGAATACTTTTTCCTGAACCGCTTTCTCCGACAAGACCTAGGATCTCTCCATCGCCTATCTCTAGTCGGGAGATATCAAGAAGAGTTTGTTTACCCCAAAGAGTTTTCGCAGTACAGGCCAGGTTTTCAATACTCAGCACTGTTCCAGTCATCTTGCCCTCGTCCTCGGATCCAGGATCTCACGCATTCCGTCACCCACCAGATTGAAGCACAATACTACGATAAAGATCATCAGTCCGGGGAAGAGGCTGTACCACCAGGCATCCATAATGTAGGAACGGGCACCGCTGATCAGAAGCCCCCATTCCGGAATGGGCGGTTGTGCCCCAAGCCCGATAAAGGAAAGGGAAGCCAGCATCAGTGTTACGCTCCCCATATCCATGGAGACCTGTATTATTAGCGGGGAAATAACGTTGGGGAGGATGTGACTGAACATTATAACCCAGGGTTTGGTGCCAATGCATCGGGAGGCCTTTACAAATGGACGTTCACGGGTTGACAGCACCTGGGCTCTGATTAGACGACTGTACCAGGGCCACCATGCTATCACTATTGCAAGCGTGGCATTTTTAAGACTCGGCCCCATGAAGGAGGCTATAACGATAGCTATGAGCAAGGGTGGGAAGCTAAGGAAAATATCGGTTAGTCTCATTATGAACTCGTCGACCTTTCCTCCAACATAGCCGGAAATCATCCCGATCGGGATCGCAATTATCAAGGCCAGAACTACCGTAACAAGGGACACAACAAGGGATATTCTTGTTCCGAAGATGACCCTGCTGAGGAGATCACGCCCCATCTCATCGGTACCAAAGGGATGGGACCAGGATGGCGGTTGAAATGCCTGTTCCGTGTTTACGCTCCCGAGACCTTGTTCTGGATAAGGGGCAAGAAATGGGGCCGCAACTGCAACAAGGTAAAAAACAAGGATAACCAGGAAAGCTGCCCCGGTCAGTTTGTTCCTGAAAAGCAGTTTCCCGAACAAGGTCCATCCTCTTTTTTGCTCAGCAGGAACAGGTGTTTTGTTCATTCTCTTCCACCTTCAGCAAATCGGATTCTGGGATCCATCGCCACAACAACGTCGGCGAAAAAGTTCAAAACGACATATGAAAACGAGGCGAAAATGGTAACTCCAACAATAGCCGGGTAATCCAGGTTCATTACTGAAAGCGCAATATAATTCCCGATACCGGGCCAGCTGAATATCGCTTCAATGACAAAAGTACTTACCAAGGCGTTCCCCGCAGAGAGGGCAAGAACAGTAACCACCGCGCCTATAACGTTCTTGATGGCGAAACGCCATATTACAAGTCGTTCTCTGATCCCCCAGGCCCTTGATGCCTTTATGAAATCCTCCTCAAGTACTTCAAGAAGGATGGAGCGGGTCATTCTTACGGTCAGTCCAAACGAATAGGACGCCAGAGTGATAACGGGCAGTATCGAGTGCTTCAGGACGTTCCAGAATGCGGTCCAGTTCCCGGTAACAAGTGAATCCACCATTGCAAATCCCGTAATCCTCGTTATTGGAGATGTAAGCTTTATGACAGTGTCCAGCTGGCCGGAAAGAGGAAGCCAGCCTAGATAGTTGGCTATAAGGATCTGAAGCATCATGGCAAACCAAAAAGTGGGGACAGATATTACGCCTACCGACACGAACCGCATGATATGATCGAAAAAAGTGTTGTCATGTATGGCAGAGTAAACTCCAATCGGAAGGCCCAGGAAAAAAGCCAGGAGGACACTCAGGAAAACTATCTCAAGCGTATTTGGGATGGCTTCCTTAAGTTCGTCCAGGACCGGCCTATGGGACACGATGGATATTCCCATGTTACCTTTCAACAGTTTTCTCATGAAACCCAGGTATTGGACATGGAGAGGCTTATCCAAACCCAGTTCGATCACTGCAGCTGCTTTCTGTTCTTCTGTGGCATGGGCCCCAACCCATCTCTGGGCCGGGTCTGACGGTATGACCCTCGACAAGAAGAACGTAAACGTAATCACGGCAAAAAGGACAAAAAATCCCGTCCATAACCTTGTTAACAAGTATTTCCCCATTTATGATCCTCTTTCTACAGGAATTTGCTCTCCCATAAGAAATGATGGGAGAGCAAAGGGCCCTTTCTTAAGATCTGTAAAGCGCTGTGGGTCTTTTTAATTGATCCTGAACAGATCGTAGAAAAAGACCGTCTCAGGATATCCCGGGTTGTCTTTATATCCTCCGAGGTTGTTCCTGTAGGGACGTACATACTCATCGCAGTAGGTCATGATCGCCGGACAATCTTCAAGAATTATCTCCTGGGCCCTGATGTATTTCTCGACAGCCTTCTCTATTGAAACCCCTGAGAGTTCAACCGCTTCATCAATCAGTCTGTCAACCTCAGCGTTGGAATAATACCCAAAGTTGTACCCTATCCGATCTTCTGAGTGGAATTGGCAGACAAGATAACCCTGGGGGTCGATATTGTCCGGCCACCAATAGAGAGTAGTAATGTCCTGCCTGTCGAGAGGATCGGTCGCCTTTGCAAGATTGTACTTGCTGTCAACTGTCATCCCGCGAAGTTCAAGTTCAATACCTGCTTTGGCGAGAGAATCCTTGAAAAGTTCTCCCATCTTCTGGATATTCTGGTCCCCGGCGGTGTAGGTATAAAGAAGCTTGAAGCCTCCGTCAGGGTAACCTGCTTCGGCAAGCAATGCCTTGGCTTTTTCGGGATCGAGATTGTACTGGTAGAGGTCCTCTCCATGACCCCACAGGTTGGGGGGGACAACCCCTCTTGCCTGAACAGCATGTCCTTTCATTACGAAATTGACCAGATCTTCATAGGGCATCAGATATGCCAGAGCCTGCCGAACTTTCTTGTTATCCAGAGGCGGTTTCTTAGTATTTAGGAAAACCGTCAGCTGCTGGAAGGACGGGGTTCTGCTGATTGAGATATTCTTGTCCTGCTTTAGTGGTTCCAGAACTTCTGCACCAAGGGTGTCAACAATATCAACGTCCCCCTTGGTTAGCAACTGGCGCCTTGTAATCTGTTCCTTAACCACTTTCACAACTGCAAAATCAGGGGCAGGGTTATCCTTGCGCCACCCCTGCCAATAGTTGTCGAATTTTTCCAGGATGATCTCTCCGTCCTTCTTGTAGCTATTCAGCTTATAGGGACCTGTACCGTCGGCGTTTATGCTGTAATACCACTCTCTGGGATGCTCCGGATTATAAATATATGAACCGTACCCTGAAGAGACTATATAAAGCATTGGCAACGGCCTCTCAAGGAGGAATTCAAGGGTGTTATCGTCCATGGCCCGAATCTCCTTGACCCCGTCGAAAATGTAGACAGCACCCTTATTCCCTTTTATCGTACGGTTGAGGGACTCGGCGGCCACATGGGCATTCATCTCCAGACCGCTGTGGAACTTGACGCCCTTGCGAAGTTTGAACCGCCAGCTCAATTTATCGGCGCTTTCCTCCCAGCTTTCAGCGAGCACAGGAATAAATTGATCGGGTTGGCCGGGAATTATTCTGACCAGGCTTTCGTAAATATTCTGAAACACCTTGATCTCTGCAGCCCAAGTTTCAGCAGGATCCCAAAAGACCATAGGATCAGCATGGACAGCGTAAGTGACAACGCTTGGAGCGGCAGCCATAGCCATAGAGGTTAAACTCAACAGTACCGTAAGGATCATCAGGACCCTCATAGAAGCTTTCCTCATTACTCTCTCCTCCTTGACAATTCAGTTGCAGTTCTGATCAAGGCCACTGGAAGCGGCCAATTCCGGCAGTATTGAGTTCTTCAGTTTTTCAAGGTCCGGTGTAGGGTAAGTGATCTTGCTGTGACTGAGTCCTGACTTAATTGAAATTTCTGCCATTCCTATTGCGATTTTCGCAGGGTTAACAACAGGGATGGGCAATATGCCTTTCAGCTTTTCGTCCATAAGGAGAAAAGCCAAAGTCATGCAGCCCAATACAATTGATGCTGCCCCCTTCTTCATCAGGTCCTTCGCGGCCTTGAGCACAGCATCGGCAAGCTCTTCTTCGGGAATCCTGCCTTCAGCCATATCAAGCACATTACAATTAATGTGTTCCACTCCTGCCAGCATAGTGTCGTAGCCCAAACTTCTTATCTGCATCTCCGTAGCGGGATCCATCTGTTCCAGTATCGATATAACACCGAAAGAATGACCAAGAGTGGTTGCAACCGCCAATGAACTTTGGAAAGGCCCTATCACCGGGATATCAGCTATCTCACGCAACGCTAACTGACCTGGATCCCCGGCACACCCGATTATCATCGCATCGTAACGAGTATCGAGAGAGACGAATCTTTTTATCAATCCTGAAACTGACATCATCTCCTCGACAGCCGATTCGACGGAATCAGGGCCATCATCACAGGCGATCAATTCTATCTTGTTGGAAGGATCCATCAGCATTCTGCATGCGATGACCTCTCTTTGAGCCCTCTCCCTTTCTTCCATTCTTCCTGGTATCAGATAAAGAATTCTGGCCATTATAATCTGACTCCTTCTTGAAAATTAACCTGGAATAAGAGCGTCTTTCAGTACTCTGATGACGTTCCCGCCTATCACTTTTGCAATCTTTTCATCTGAATAACCCTTCGAGACCATCCATCGGATCACATTCCAGGAAGCTTCTGTCGGGTTTTCCAGCCCTCTGACATATTCGACCTTTGGCGGATGTTCGGCTTCCGATCGACTTTTCTGGTGCGTCTCTTCCGTGGACATGTTGGACGAGAATACGTCGTGAAGCGCAACATGGTCTCCATAAAGGGCATCGATCCCGAATGCGACATGGTCTATCCCGACAAGATCCACCAGGTACTCGAAATGCTCCATCACTGAATCGACAGAGTGGACAGGATTGTTCCTAGTGACCGTGGTATGAGGAGCTGCCTCGACTCCGATCACCCCTCCATGTTCGGCACACAGCTTAAAAAGGTCATCGTCCTTGAGTCTTTTCATATCCCAAAGGGCACGACAGCCCACATGAGTGAAAAAGACCGGTTTCCTACTGGCTTTGATCACTTCCTTTGCGGTCCGGTCACCACAGTGAGACACATCAATGGCTATCCCAACCCTGTTTAATCGGTCAACTACCTTGTGACCAAAACTGGTTAAACCGCCGTCGCCATCCTCTTTTAACCCAGACCCGCACATGTTCGATTCACTGTAAACGATACCCATCATCCTCAACCCGAAACCGTAAAGTATCTCTATCCTGTCAAGTTCATTCTCAAGTGGAGTCGCACACTCACAAGAAAGGAACCAGGCGATCCTGCCTTCCGATTTGGCCCGGAAAATATCTTCAACCTTTCTTGCCTGAAATAGAAAATCCTGGTGATCGATATCACAGGATCTTATTCCAAGATCGTGCAGGACATCCACCCACTTCCACCCCCCGGGCCCACTGATAATGCATGTGCCGTCCATAAAATTATCGAACACGGCATCAAAACAGGACCGGGAAAGAGCTTCGAAAGCTGTATGCTCCCTTCCGCTTCTTTCATAATCCGGCAGTTGGGATGGATCCTCTGGAGTAACTGAAACATGCTCGTGCAGACCAACCACTGGATATTTCGCAACCAGTTCGAAGAGCTTGTTCTCCTGTTCCTGGTCCAAAGGAACCAGAAAGGTTTCGACACGATCGATCTCTTTGGCAAGAACGAAATCAGGGTAATCGATCCCCCGTCGAAGATAATGAAAAGACTTCTGTCCCATATACCCCTTTTTAACTGGAAACATGATCTCCCTCCCCAATGTCGCAGCTCTTTGTTCCCGCTTTGGACAAGCCCGATTCTGAAGCCCATAAGGTCGAGGTTGTCTGTGGATAGCAAAAGCTGAAACCTGACAGGCTTATCCTCTTTTCCTGTATTGTTTACTTCGGTTTGTTGATCCCCCTGAGAACAAATTCTTTTTACATTACTCTGTCATGTTTTGAAAATCCTAACATATTTACATGACTTATTCAAATATATTTTTTGCCAAAAAATTCTTTAACTCGTGTTCCTTTCGGCAAGTCCTGGAGGTGGAAAGAACTGCTCGCCGTCGAAATCCCATGATCCAGGGTGCATGCAAAAAAATATCTCACACAGCACGTTGAGCTTTCCCCCAGGTGTTAGAATGTGAGTATCCTGCTTTATGAAGGGAATACAGGAGGGGCTCTCCGGTTATCCTTTTCGGCCTTATTCGAAACGTGTCATAGCTTGCTTGACCGGAAGGAATGAGATCTGTGAACAAAAAAGATCCCATGAAGGTCATCAGGAAATTCACAGCTTTCTACAGCAGGTTCACATGGATATACAAGAGCCGTTACCTTTTCTCCCTGGAGGAGATTGGAATACCTTTGACTGGAGCGGAATCTTCCGTTCTCATAGAACTGGAACGAAGGGGAGAGATCAGGGCAAAGGAATTGCAGGAAATCGTCGGGATGGAACAAGGTTATCTAAGCAAGATAATAAAAAAATTCCACAAGGCTGGCTTTCTCGAAAGAAAGCCTTTCGAAAGAGACTCCCGTTCCTATCTTATCACCCTTACAAATCAGGGAAGGGATCTTCTGGAAAGACTGAATACTCATGCGGACGAATGGTATGCTGAAAGGCTATCAAGATTAACCAAGGAAGAGATAAACCTTGTGACCTACCACATGGAATCAATAATGGAGATCATCGAAAACAAGAATAATACCTGCTAACAGAGAAGATCCCGGAAGTCTCAGGAGTCCGTCCGGTTCCAAGTAACTTGTTCTGCTCCTCTATGGTCCCCAGCTGCTTCTCACCCGTCTTCGGGTCAATGGGCAGCTGCCCGGACACAAATACCAGGCCAGCGTGAACAACAGCCTGGGAGTAATGCCCCGAAGGCTCCGGGGCACTTGGAGCGTAGATCATTTTCACGACAGAACTCCCCTTTTCCCGACCTCTGTGTTATCTTCGGACGGACGCTTCCAGGTCTACAGACCCTGGTCCTGCATGTAGGCTCTCTCCCTGGCCCCGTTCATTAGCAGTTCCCAGTTGACCACCGCTCTTGTATGCTTCCCGGTGGCCACAGTGCCCATGTGGTCCCACGCCACCAGATCATAAAATATCTTGTTCCCGTCTATCCCCTGCATTGTGGCCTTGAAGCTGACCGTCGTCCCCAGGTAGGAAGGGACCTCATGGATTATCTCGATGCTCTGCCCCACCGTGATGTACCCTTCCGGCAAATACTTGTCGGTGGCCTCTATTGCTACCCTGATGAAAGCCTTGACGCAGGCCGAGGTAGCCAGAAGCTGGTCGAGTTTCGGAGAGAAATTACCCACTGCCTCTTCGGTGGTGACGGTCACCCTGAACTCGTGGGAGAGCCCCGGAGCAAGTAACTTGCTGATATCAAGCATTTCGATCCCCTCCTCTTTGCCCAGAGTCGGTTAATTTCCTGTTTCCCAGATCCGGGTTAGCCCCAATTTTTACGTTCACTTTTCACGCTTCTTTTTCCCGGTGAACGTAAACACTGCAAGGAGAGTGAGCAACTACCTTTGCAGCTACACTCCCCAGGAAGAACCTCTCCAGGTTGCTCAGGCCCCTGTGGCCGATCATTATCATGAAGGCATCCACCTTTTCTGCGAAGGATACGATCTCGTTGTATGGATTCCCGAAGGCGACGTTGACGGACATCCTTTTGGGTTTGGGGGAACCTGAAGACTTAATACGGTCCCTGACGAACTTGCCGAACTCTTCTTTGACATCCTCCTCGCTTGGGGGGACGGATACGGTCTGGCCCTTTGCAGTTATCTCCCGGTATTCCTCCCAGTGGACCACGTGAAGGAAGAACAGTTCGGCGTCTTTCTCCCTTTCAGCATAGTGGAGAGCGTAATCGATGACCTTCTTGCTGACATCACTGCCGTCGATAGCTACCACTACCCTCTTCACTCTGATCGCCCCCTCTCTACTGCTTCCGTTGTTGCATGCCAAACTGAACAGGCAGTATGGCAACAAAAGACCTTATGCGTATTTTACCGCTTTATCTGGTATTCTTGAAGTGCTTCCGGACAAGTCTTCCGAAAGGTTATCTCACATGGGGGGTGTTGTGATGTCAGCGAAAGGATCCAGTTACCTAAAGGGATCGATCCTGTTGCTGTTTATGTTTTTCTCTCCCATGACAGGACAGGCGATCTGTGCGCCCGTCACAGGAGATCCCCCGCAGAAAGTGGAGGACGTATTAATTGCCGATCCTGCCCGTTACAAAGTAGAGTCCTGGGTCAAGGATCTTGACATACCCTGGTCCCTTGTATTCCTCACGGAAGAAAGGACTCTCGTCACGGAGAGGAAGGGGAACATACGACTAATTGAAAGAGGTATTCTGAGAGAAGAGCCCTACACGGTCATAGGAGATACGGCTCACTCCGGTGAAGGGGGCCTGCTGGGCATAACGAAACACCCCCTGTACCCCGGTGAACCATTCATCTACGTGATGTACACCTACAGAGATGGCGGGTCCGTCCTCAACCGCGTCGCCCGTTACCGGGACACGGGCACGACCATGGTGCCGGACCGGGTTATCATTGAAGAAATACCGGGGCATAGCGTCCACAACGGGGGAAGGATCTCATTCGGACCTGACGGGATGCTCTACATATGCACCGGTGACACATGGAAGGCAGGCATAGCCCAGGACCCCGCTAACCTGGGGGGAAAGATCCTCCGGCTGACGCCTGAAGGGGATATCCCCGACGACAACCCCTTCAGGGGCTCGCCGGTCTTCTCTCTCGGGCACCGCAACCCCCAGGGTCTGGCATGGCACCCGGAGACAGGTGACCTTTTCTCCTCTGAACACGGCCCCTCGGGAGAGTTCGGACTCCGCGCCAGGGACGAGATAAATACCATATTCCCGGGGGGCAACTACGGATGGCCCATTGTGGTCGGGGCAGCAGACAATGAGCCCTTCATCGACCCCTTGATCATGTGGCCCAGAGCCACCCCGCCATCAGGCATGGCTTTCTGGGACGACAGTCTCTTCGTAGCCACCCTTCGAAGCCGGGCTCTGCTCAGGATAGAGCTGCAGACCTCAGGAGAGGACTACAAAGTCAAAAAGATCGAAAGACTTTTTGCCACTGACTGGTCGAACGGCATCTTCGGCAGGCTTCGAGACGCCGTTGCCGGACCCGACGGTGCCCTTTACGTCCTTACCAGCAACCGGGACGGAAGAGGTTCCCCACTACCCGGTGACGACAGGATTCTTAGGCTGACAAGAGTTCATTGACCGGATACTCTTTCAGAGTATGCCCATATGAAAAGACTGGGGACATTGTGTTCGGGGTCGAAAGTAATGGCTACACCGGAATGTTCCCCGTCCCACTGCATGTCAAAAGCTCCGGGAGAACCCTTCGAAGGTGGACCCAGCTCATCCTCGAGGGTTTTAGCCCACGTTTCCCACTCGTCTTGTCCTGAACACCCATGGGCTATTACCCCTTCGAAACGACCTGCATGAAAAATATAGCTGGGACTCCCCCTGAAAAGCAGGTTTTTCCAGCTTTTTGGACCTTTTAACGCGACAGAAAGGGCCAGATCTCCATCCTCCTCGTCAACGATCAAAGGCCCCATAAACTGGAACTCTTCAAAACTCTGCCCCCACCGGTATCCTCCAAATCCATCCGGTCCTTCGAAAGAAGAAGCGGACAGCGCGAGAAGAAGAACTAGGGAAAACCCCAACAGTATCTTCATTTTCATTCTCATAACCATCACTCCACCGGAAAGCTCGAAAAGCCTGATCTTCAACACTGCGCTAGAACCCCATCTCTTCGCCGACGAGAAAAACGTGGATATCCGTCATCGTAGGCTTCTTGTTAAGTATGACAGTGGCGTTGCAGATCCTTCCCGGACCCATGCAATCCATGCACTCTCCTGTCAGGGTGCAGGGGTTGGCCGTTCCCAGCCTCCTGTTATTGATAGGTGCCGCGGTCTGCCGGATCCGCCCAAGACCTTCTTCGACATTTTTGACAACCTTGTTAACCCCTGCCACGACAATTACTCTCCCGGGGCCGAAGATCATGGCCGCCACCCTGTTACCGGTACCATCCACGTTGACCAGCTGTCCGTCCATGGTCACGGCGTTGGTGCCGGTGATGAACACATCGCTCGTGAGCTGTTTTCTCCTGATTTCCATCTTTTCCTCGGGGCTCAGGCCCGGCTTGCCGTGGTTCAGGATGGTGTGCCCTCTGGCCTCAAGCTCCTTAAGAACACCCAGTTCGGACACGGTCCATGAACCCCCCACTCCTATAACCGATCTTGCGGGGACCTCATTCAGGATCTTTTCAATGGCCTCCTTCCTCTCCTTGCAGTAACAGGCCTTGAAATGGTTCTTCTTCAATGCTTCGACGGTCTTTTCCCCCCTGATATCATTGTGCCATTCAAGAAATTCCTTCATTCGCCCTCACTCCTTCGAAATAATGCTGAAAGCCATCTAAAGTGCCAGTACCTTTTCCCCTCTTTTCAGCATTTTAGTAAAAGGTTCCCCCATGTATTTTACTTCGATACCCATCCCCTCAAGCTTTTCAGAAACACCGTAGCTGTCAGTGCATGCCCTGCACGCTTCGACCCTGACCCCGGCTTCGATGATCTTCTCCATGTATATCTGCAGATCCTGGTCCTGGGCAAGAATCCTCCCGGAAGGCCCCCATACAACAAGACGGATCTCTTCCCACCAGCCCCTGGTCTTCGCGTTGAGAACGTACATAAAGACCATTGACAGGGCCACCTCCCTGTCCCCGCTGGTCCAGAGGATCAGCAGTTCCCGGTTCTCCTTTTCCCTGCCCTCGAATCCCTTCAATGTTCCCACCTCCCCGACAAAAGTGGATAATAGTCAAAGGTTCCTTGCGAACCTCAACATTAAATAAATGAAAAGGTCCAAAGCAGGGTCATGCCTGTCGCGATCGCGACCAGAATATTCCTCGTCTTCATGGCAACAGCAAAGGCAGCGATCCCTGCAATGAGCCTCGCAGGAGAAATTTCAAGCCCTGCGGGACCTTTGGCGTACAGGACTGAAGGCGCGATAAGGGCGGCAAGAACGGCTGGCGGGATATATCGGAACGACCTTTCAAAGAATGGAGGGATCTTGCCGAAGGGAACAAAGCAAAGGAACAGGCCCTTTATCACCAGAAGGGCTACGGCAACAACGCCGAAAAGAATATAGAAGTTCATTTACCTTCCACCTCGCTCTCTTTCCCCCTGATAAAAGCTCCTGCTGCCATACCGGAGCCTATACCTATCAGGATCGAGGCCAGAAGACCCGACTGAAGCGGAAGTCGTGGGACCAGCACGACCGAGGAAACGACTCCGGCAAGGACCGAAAACTGCCTGTCCCTGCCCTTGAGGTGGGGGATCAGGAAAAACATGAAGACCAGGGGGATGGCAAAGTCCAGGGAGAGCCCAGCGGGGATAATGGCCTTCAGGGAGAAGCCCAGGAAGATCCCTGATACCCATACAGTGTAGACGGCCAGCGATGAACCGAAAAAAAATGCTGGAAGAAACGGGTTGTCGTCGCTGTTCTCTCTTTCGGCCATAGTAATGACATAAGACTGGTCCGAAAGGAAGAACGCTGCCAGAAGGCGCTCCAGAAAGGTCTTCTCCCCCAGGATCTGAAAGAGAGAAAGACTGTACATGGAATATCTCAGGTTGACCACAATGGCGGTAAAAAGGATTATCGCCGCCGAGGCGCCGGCTCCGTAGAGTTGGACTGCCGCAAGCTGGGCGGTCCCGGCTAACATGGAGAGAGAAAAAAAAGTACCCTGGGCGGCGTTAAGGCCTGCTTCATTAGCTGCCACTCCAAGAACAAGGGCGAAGGGCACAAGACCAATGAAGAGAGGCACCGTACAGCGGGCTCCCCTGAGGAATTCTTTTTTTACATCGGTCATAGTCATCTCTCCTGCAAGACCAAGGGGTTTATAGAACCTCTCAAGCATTATAATCGATACCCATCCAAGTATATTCTTCGTATGCCTCTTCTCCCGCCTTCTCAAGGTGAAAACATTCCGACGGCATGGAGAATGTCATCATTTCCTTTCCCGAAGATCCGGCCCTTTGGCCCTTTTCTTAAAGGGGAGTAGAATGAGAAGGAAGATCAAATGCAAAGGGAGTGGTCAAGGTGAAAGGTTCGTTGCGGCGCTTGTGGGTCTTCCTGGTCCTCTGCATAGCAGTCCTTTCGCTCTCTTACCCCGCCTCCGCTTTATCACCGGCCCAGGAATACCTCCTCGAAGGGTCCTACGCTGTGGAACAGGACGGATGGACACTGGTCCATCTTGAAGGTGTCCCATACAGGATAGGTTTCCAGAGGGGATACCTCACGGCGGAGTCTGCCAGTTACCTTATCATCAGCTACCTGGGACCCGCAGACGATGAGTACCACAGGATGTCCAGGGAGATCGCCGGAAAATACCTCTGGGACCGCATTCCCAAAGAATACCAGGATGAACTCCGGGGCATCGCTGCCGGGCTCAGGGCGAAGGGCTACGACTGGGACGTGTGGGATGTACTCGCCGCCAACGCATGGGCGGACCAGGGCCTCTATGAAGATGCCTGGGAAGAGGACGCAGAGTCCCGATGCAGCGCCTTCATAGCCACCGGCGATGCTACTGCCGACGGGCAGATAGTAATGGGTCACAACACCTGGTGTCCCTACAACGAGGACTTCATGTACCCCATCATCTACGACGTCAAGCCCAGCAAGGGTTTCGCCTTCCGTTACCAGGGAGCTGGAGGGACCATATGGAGCGGGCAGGACTGGTACGTCAACGAGACGGGCCTCATGGTGACAGAGACGTCCCTTGAGAACGATGCCACAGATCCGGAGGGGATACCGGTTATTGTTCGCATCCGGACCGCTGTACAGTATGCCGACAGTATCGACGATTTCCTTGGAATAATGCTCGAGGGCAACAACGGCGCTTACCCCAACCAGTGGCTGATCGGCGACGCAAAGACCGGCGAGATCGCCTCCCTGCAGCTCGGCCTTCACTCCTGGGACCTGGAGAGAACCTTCAACGGGTTCCTGTACTCCTCCAACCATCCTTCGGGGGTCAACTTCAGGGAAGAGGCGGCCTGCGAAGAACCGGACCCAATGAACTACTGCTATGCTCGCTACGTCCGCTGGGGACAGCTCAAGGAAGAATGGTACGGCAAGGTAGATGCGGAGATCGGCAAAATTATGCTGGCCGACCACTACGACACCTATCTGGGAATTGAAAAACCCAGCGCAAGGACTATCTGCGGGCACAAGGAGATCGAGACCGCCGACCCGTCTGAGAGAAAGCCCAGCGGGGCCTACGACGGTAAGGTGACCACATCGGATATGGTTCTTGACGGAATGTCCATGTGGGCCCGCTGGGGTCACCCATGCGGAGAACCCTTCGATGCGGAGAAGTTCATGGAAGACAACCCGCATTGGGTCGATGAGAACGACGAGTTCGCCATCCACGGGCTAAGGATATTCCACTCCGATACCCCAAACCCATGGACTTTGGTGGAAAACTTTTAGACCCGCCCTTCTTCCATTCGTCGAGGGGGCGGCTCAACGCTGCCCCCCTTTACTATCTCCTCTTTAGGAACCCGGGAGACGGCCGGGTTCCCTTTCGTGCTATCCTGGTAGCATGGGAAAAAGATCCTTTGTCCTCGATGAGAACACCGAGCTGAGAAAAAGAGCGGGGGAACTCTCCCTGCTGGCCGAAACTTCGGAGGTCAGGCAGGACTGGCTCTTTATTGCCGAGGAGGCATCACGGGAGGGCGACTGGCTGCTCTCCGAATACGCCTACAGGAAAGGCCTGGGGCTGCAGGTACTATGGTGATGGGAACCCCTGCTCCAACCAGCCGGAAGATCCTGTACAGGGCTTCCCTCTCGACGCCGGTCCCTGCCAGGTTCCTCTCCAGACCCAACCGCTTCAAGGTGATCGGTGAGACGGCTTCCGGAGCGGTTGAGGCTTACCTTCCCAACCCCGGTCGGCTGTGGGAGCTCCTCGTTCCTGACGCAATGCTGCTCCTCGAGAAGTCGTCGCAAAAAGAGGGCCGCAGGACAGCCTACACAGTCATTGCTGTAGAGACCCCACAAGGCCCGGTCATGCTCCATACCCATCGCTCGAACGATGCAGCCAGGTGGCTCCTGGACCGTGGAATGATACCCGGATGGGAGGATGCAAGAGTTATCCGCCGTGAAGTTGCCTTCGGAAGCAGCCGTTTCGACTTCCTCCTCGAGGGACCCGAGGGCACCTTCCCCGTGGAGGTAAAATCCTGCACCCTCTTCGGAGAAAGGATGGCCATGTTCCCCGATGCGCCGTCTGAGAGAGCGGCACGCCACGTATCCCACCTGGCCGGATTGGCGAAGAGTGGCCCAAGACCGGGAGTTCTGTTCCTGGTCCACTCCCTGGGGCCAAGATACTTCCTCCCCGATCTGCACACTGACCTGGATTTCGCCCGAACCCTCCTTGAAGCCAGGGAGAGTGTGGATATCAAGCCCGTGGGAATAAGATGGAACAGCGACCTCACCCTCGAACCCGGAGCCTCACTGCTCGAGATACCATGGAGAGTACTTGAGGAAAATGCCTTTGACAGTGGGGGCTACATCCTGGTCCTGAAGCTGGAGAAAGACCTTCGCCTGGCCATCGGGAAGCTGGGAGAGGTCGACCTGAAGGCCGGGTACTACTGCTACGTAGGCTCCGCAGTGAAGGGCCTGACGGCCAGGATGGAGCGCCACCGGAGAAGGCGCAAGAACCTCCACTGGCACGTGGACTACCTGAGAGAGGTCTCCCTGTTCGTGGTCTGCCTGCCCGTCCGGTCATCAGTGCCGGTGGAGTGCGATATGGCTCATGCTCTTGAAGGGATCGCCGACGAACGGGTCCCGGGTTTCGGCTGTTCCGACTGCCTATGCCGGTCGCACCTTTTCAGGTTCGCCTTGAACCCCCTTGGGTCAGAACCCTTTATTAAAACGCTTCTCCGTTTCCGAATTGACCGGCTGGTTTAAAAAGACCCCTGCCTTGTAAATTCCTCGAAGCTCATCGCTCTGTACTGCACTGCAGGCTTTTCGGGCACGCCTATCGCATGGACCGGGCAGAAGGCGACGCAGCGCTGGCAACTTTGGCACTGTTCGGGATGTATCACAGGTACATCACTCTCGACCAGGATAGCTCCCACGGGACAATTGTCGACACAGCGCATGCACTTGACACAGACGTCTTTATCAACCTGGATGGGGAAGGTTTTGTAGAAAAGGCGTAGCGCCTTTCCACTGGTCACGAACCAGTGCCACATGGACGGGAGCAGGGGTATTCCTCTTCTCCATTCGGCCTTTCCCGAAGTCAGCCTGTCGGCAAAATCCCTGGCCTTCTCCAGGCCGGCTGCGATCTTCTTCCTGTTCTTATCGGCCGGAAGGGCCTTGTTGTTGTAGTTTGAAGGCATCATAACAGCCAAAGAACCCACAGGAACATATCCTTTTGCTTCCACCATACGCCGGAACTTGCCCTCCGACCCTGAGGTCATACCGGCAGCGGTGGTTACCATGAATATCTTCCTCCCACCACCTTCGGGGAGCCGTGAGAGCAAATCAAGCACCAGGGGGTAAGTTGAGCAGTACGCCGTGGGAAATGCAAGCCCCACCATGCCATCCTCCGGGATCTCGATGTCGCTGGTTATCTCCATCCTGTGAAAGCCGAGCTCCCAGCCTTTCGCCAAAAGACTCTTCCCAACCTCTCTCGCGATCATCAGTGTGTTGCCCGTACCGGAAAATACGAAAAACTCTACCCTCATCTTATTCCGCCTCCATCTCTGATAAAGGCAGGGATGTTTCCCCTGTCAAACAGGTTGCGGCTCTGGATCGGACAATGGATCAGCCGCAACCACATATATTCGATATCTTAAGGTCCAATACAAATCTGCAGCCCGGGTCCATCGTTTCGTAAATATTCCTTATCAGAACCCATATGAGTTCCCTGCTTCCTTTGACTGTCGTTGAAACATCACCTGTCCGGAGATCGAGCCCGCTTTCTTCTATCAATGACAGGACCCTTTTTATGTCATCCTTGTAGTTTTTGCTCTCTATAGGCAGAAAAGAGATCTGGCAGGTGGTCATTTCTTCCACATCGCGCACAGGAAGCCCCCCTTTCCCGGTTCAGCCAGAGTGTTTTCCTTATCCGTATCAATATCCTTCTCATCAGTGTCCGGTCCGATGAACAGGCACTCCGATACGGAGACAAGGTTATCCGGTCTGAAACTTGTCAATCCCTCCATGGTCAGAAAACTGGCGTGGCGGAAAACACTTCTGCTGCTCTTACCTGCTTTAAGGTAGAACTCTCCCCATGGACTGAGGCGATTGATCGTACCAATAAGCAAATTCCCGCCTCTTTTCAGGACCCTGAACATCTCATCAAGAGCCCTTGAATGATCTTTCATGAATTCCAGGGCCGCCATTGAGATGACGGCATCGAAGGATTCGTCGGCAAACTCCATGGCATTTACGTCCATGTATCGAAAATCCACCTTGAACCCTTCCATCCTTGCCTTCTCCCCGGCTACAGCAAGCATCTCCCTCGATATGTCTATGCCAAGAACATCGCACCCAAGCCTGACAAGTTTGATACTGAAATTCCCGGTGCCGCATCCGACATCGAGGACCTTCATGCCTGGCCCAGGTCTCAGCAGCTCTAAAGCGCACCTTGTTTCGGTTTCGTCAACGTGCCTTCCAAGCGAGGTCGTGTACCACTGGTCATATTTCTTTGCCTGATCGTCGAAAACGGCCATTTTCTCTCCTTTCTTCTATATCTGTCTTGTCAGCATCACATTATTAACCCTGTAAGGGGAGATCTTTTGAAGATAGTTCATCATTTTTCACAACGGGTCCACTCTGTCCTTACCAGGGCACAAACCTCCCGCAACTTGCCCATCTTCAGCCTGTGAAGGTAGACATCCGCCGGATCTCCAAACCTCTTCACCTGGGAGACAATAATATCGCCATAACGGGCAGGCATCCGGAAAAGGGCCTCAACAACCGCCGGCCGGGATGACCCAAGCACCTCCATAGGGATCCCCTCCAGGGCCCATTCCAGGTAACGCGCGTTGTTGACGTGGCGGTTTATGTCAAGATCGTGAAGGCGCACATTGAAAAGGATCTCGGTATCGGGTTCGTCCAGTTCCGGTATCTCGCTGAAACCGGTCGGGAAATCCTCGGACCTGTTCTCTTCGTAGGACGCGGGCATGGCAGTACTCAGCCTCACCGGGCGCCCTTTCTTCAGATCCAGGACAACCCAGGAGGATTCCCCGAAAATTATCCTCTTGCCGTTCGCGTCTTCCATAGAGAAATTCCTCAGCGAGTAGAGGTTCCTTTCAGGGCGGTACCATGTACGGATCGTGAGGTCTTCTCCTGCCACTGCCGCCCTGCTGAAGCTCAGCCTCAACTGGTGAAGCACCCATGTATACCCCTTCGGGAGCAAGTCCCTTACCCCCAGCCCCAGGCTGTCGGCGTGCTCACCGGCAATGTCCTGGAACCGGTTGACGGCGTTAACCACCCTCATTTTTCCGTGAACCCCCACCTCCGAGTGCCCAACCCTGAGATCAACCATGTACTCCACCGGCTATCGCCACCTTTTACAGAAAAAGGGTCACTGGATCAGGGGACGAACCTTACTCCCTGCATGGGGGCCGTATTCACTGTCAGGGAGAAGACATCGGGCCTGGAGTAGTGGCCATCGGAATCCATAAGCAGGTGCCCCTCGGTCACAAGGTCCAGATCCACCTCGGCGTGGATCGTTCCGCAGGCGTCAAAAAGGGGCTCAACGATACAGGTCGAGTCGGGGGCGATCACGGTGCTCCCGCCCCTCTGAAGCAGTTCGCCTGCCCTGCCCATGGAGGAGAGCATCTCCATTCCCCCGGTCGTTACCCCCGGGAGGGATCCGTACCCCTCAAGCACATTGTCCAGGGTCAGGACCGTACCGGCGGCAAGAACGAAGCACTGACCCTCGAAAGCATAATGCCTGCTGGCGACCTGGTGGAGATCCCTCACCCATGGCCACTGGGCAACGTGAACCACTTCCCTCCTGGCATGCATGGCAGCCCGGGCAAGGGGAAGCCAGTGCTCCCAGCAGATAAGACCGCCCAGAACACCGAAATCGGCATCTACCGAAACAAGGGTGCTCCCGTCGCCCATACCCCAGACCAGACGCTCCGTGTAGGTAGGGGTGAGCTTCCTGTGGGTCCTGTAAGTCCCGTCGGGGGAGATGAAGAGCATGGTGTTGTAGAGGGTGCTGCCGATAAGCTCGTGAGCGCCCATGACCATGTGGACGCCAGCCTCGGTGGCGGTGCTGACAAGGATCCCGAACTCTTCACCAGGGATGGTAAGGGAATTCTCCACAAGCCTGCGGTAAAGTCCCCTGGCAGTGTCGTCACCCCAGATCGCTGCATGGGGAGCCGAATCGATCCATACGGGGTAGCCTGGGAGCCATGTCTCGGGAAAGGCCACCACCCTGGCGCCTTCTCTGGCTGCTTCCCGGGTCAGACTGCAGGCCTTCTCCACGCTGGCCTTCAGGTTCAGGAATACCGGGGTTTCCTGAATTATCGCGACGTTCAGTTTGTTGTCCCTTTTTCCCATAACTGCCTCCTCAAGTCACGTGGATCGGCGTCTGCGATTATATGAGGAGATCATCCCCACATATTCCGACGCAAGATCCTTGCCCTTAGCCCACGGATACTTCGACGCTATTGTCAGCATCGACTCCTGCCACTCAGCGGGACTGTCTTCCCTCCAGGGCGACCGGCACCATCCTGGCCGCCCTGGCCCTTGCAAGGCGTTTGGCAACTCTCGTGGATAGCAGGTCCAGATCTATGGTCCTGCCTATGCGTTTCAGCTCCAGCCTGTCGGCATCCCAGAGGCAGGCCGTCAGCGTATCCCCGGTGACCTCTCCATCGGCGTGACGGGCAATGGCGTCACAGATCCTGTCGGCTTCAAGGTGGGGGTAGAACATCTTCAGCAGCTGCCTGGCAAGGACCGCCGAATCATGGGCGTGGCCGTTGCCCCCTTTGTCGTCCGTCCTGGCGCCATCGTGCAAAAAACCCATCACTACCGCCGCCTCCACGTCCTCCCCTGTAGCTGAGGCCAGCCTCCCCGAAAGGATAGCAACCCTTCTCAAGTGAGATAGCCCGTGCAGCCCCAGACTTCCACATGAACAGAAAGGGACCAGTAGATCCTCTGTCTCTTTTGCGATAAGGAGAATCTCTTCTTTTTTCATCTTCAGACCCTTTTCCATAATTCCCCCCATGCATGAAAGATACAGGATACCATCCGCCTGACCATCGGCCCTCTGGCCGACCGAGAAAACCACTTATCAACGTACAGAAATATGGATCATATCTCCAGGGCTTCCAGCCAGAAAGATGAAGCACCCCTCCGGTACATAGACCTCTCCTGTGTCGACCACGCTGTCGAACAAAGGAGGGGCCCCGGGACCGGGTAGCACCACTACTCTGCCTCCTTCTGTGAACCCAAAGGAGAGTATCCCTTCTGACACTGTCTTAAGCCACTCGTTCTCCCCTTCTGTCCCTATTGCAACCAGGGTTGTCCCTTCCTTGAGCGGTTTGGCCGTCCCTTCCCTTGAGAAGACGAACTGGAGGACCCCGGCCCTGACCTCGCCTTCCTTTCGGAAAAGCCTCAGCGAAGACTGGTCACGGAAACCAGTCGCGGCTATCTCGGCATAGTCGGGGTCGACTACCCTGTTGGGGGTCGGAAAAGTGACATAACCTGGAAGCTCTTTCGGAGCCGAAGATCGTATCGCCAAATAATAGCTGGTAAAACTGTTGAATGTCGGCGAGTTGCGGACCAGCCACACCGTCCCGTCCATCTCGACCGACATTTCCAGCGGGCTCTCCGCCGTTTCAAGCATTTGATAGACAGGGACATCCACACCGTACCTGGGGATTTTCGACCTCACCAGGAAAGTTCCTTCATGGGAGGAGACCAGGTAGAACCTGTCTCCCTTCTCCAGGTTATGGAAATATCCGCCATTGTGGATCAGCGAAAGAACGGGGCGCACCTCTTCGCTGCTACCCGCCCCGGCTCCCGTAACGGGATAAATGTCAAGAAGCCCCTTCTCCCTGTCGAATTCGAAACGGTAGAAACCTGATTCGTCCATAAAATACCTTGAGGTAGGCAAAATGCTCTCTGCTATCGGCTCTGCCTTCACGGGCTTTTCAAGGGGGTCTTCTCCAGGGACCGGCAGGCCCCTGTCCTGCAGCATGGCTTTCATTACCTTGTAGGTGGCCTCCTCGGCCCTTCCGGCCCCGGAGAATATCACCGCCACGGCCATCCTCTCCGACGGGAGAAGCTGCAAATTTGTAGAGTAGAACAAGGTACCCCCACTCTTTGCCAGCATCTGGTAACCCAGCTCCATAAAGTCCGGAAGAACGCGATAATCCCATCCAAAAGCCTCAAGGAAAGGCTGCCCCTCAAGTGAGGAAGAGAAGGCTGTGGGCTGAACCTTCATGATCTCCTCTATGGATGAGGGTGAAAGGATATGCATGCCTCCAGGCATGAAGCTGTCGGCAAATCGGCAAAGGTCCTCGACAGTGGAAGACAGCCCCCCGGCACCAAGGACCTCGGCCACCTCTCCGGGGTATTTCTTCCCCTCAGGGTCGTAGAACCTTGCGACTTTGCCTCCGGTCACCCCGATGCTCTCCCCGGTATGATCCATCCCGAGAGGACGGAAGATCCTTTCCTCGAGAAAATCAATGTAACGTTTACCGGAGATCCTCTCAACTATCATCTCCGCAAGGGTGAAGCCGTCGTTGCAGTATATCCCCATCGCTCCAGGATCATGTTTAAGTGAACTCTTCTTCAGTGTGTCCAGAAGGGTCTCATGAGGATCACCCTCGGGCCTGTACCCAAAGACGAATGAAGACCCAGGAAGCCCCGAGGAGTGGTTGAATAGCATCCTGACCGTAATGTCCCTGTAACGGGGGTCCTTCATCTCGAATTCCGGGATGTGATTCACGACCGGGTCGTCCAGGTTGATCCTTCCCTCATCGACCAGAAGAAGTATGGAGACGGCGGCGAACATCTTGCTCGTGGATCCGATGTTGAACCTGGTCTCCCTGTCGACCGTCTTTCCTTCTGCCCGGTCGGCGGGGCCATACCCCTCAAAGAACACTATCTTTCCCTTGTCCATGACAGCCACGGACCCGGAGTTCACCCCTCCGGAGGTAACCGACTTCCAGAGGATCTCCCGGGCTGTCCTGACCGTTTCAGGATACTCAATCGCAGGATCCCCGGCGGCAAAGGCTGCTGACAGACCGACAAGGAAAAGCAGGACAAGGACAGAAAAACCTCGAATGATCGACCTTCTCATGAAACCAACCCCCTTCTCAGGCCCTGGATCCGGCCCGGTCACATATATCGCAAATGGCCCCCGTGGAGATGTTTGCCACAGGATCAGTCGTTTATGGATCCATCAGTTAATTTTTTCCCCGAATGAAAGGCCCTGAGGTCTGCATAAAGAGTGTAGCGGCTTTTACCCATTTTGCGGGCCAGCATTCTGATGGCACCCTTCAGATTGAAAAACCCCTGCTCCTCGAGCTTCTCAATACATTGCATCCTTTCCGAACGACTCAGATAGTTAAGCGGTTTTCCGAGGTTCCGGCGGACACTTTCGAGGATCTCTTCGGCAGAAATGTCGTTCACCCTGGAAAAACGCTCCACCTGGAGATCGCTGAAGGACAGGGGGTGAAGGGTCGTCAGGAATTCGCCCATGTCCTTCAGCACCTGCCCCTGGGTCATATCGCAATTGATGCAGAGAAAACCTATGAGCTCCCTGTTCCCGTCGCGGATCAAAGCCACGCCCGAACGCAGTGGTTTGCCGTTTTCCGCTTCCGATGGATAATTGGCCAAAAAATCCACACTCTCTGCTTCCGGATTTGTCATAAGGAAATAGCCCAGATCCGTCATCCTGGACTTCTCGTCCCGCCCAGTTACTTCCCCGTTCTCAATGGCAACGATAAAGGGGGCCTCTTTTGAGACGTCGTGAAGGAGGATCTCGCAGTCCTTACCCAACATTGCACCTAGAAGCTTGACCACAGGGACCAAGGGTTCGAGAAGAGGATGACATTTATCCTGCATTTTGCACCTCCGGGATCGTCAGGTAGGGCCTCTCGGAAATGTCGAGGCCTTCTGCCAGGAAAAGCTTAATGTATCAATACTGTCAAGCGCAACGGTTCATTTCTTTTAATTCAACAAAAGTATATAACATACAAGAATGTGTTGACTAACCATTTTCGGATTGCTAGACTCAATTGGAGAAATGATATTTGCCGAAAAGAGTAAAGCGACAGGGAGGGGTATCGTGTGCGATTGATTACCAGGGAAGAAATGCGGCGCGTTTATTCCATGGAAGAGGCCATCGAGGCGATGAAGCTGGCCTTCAGACTGTTCTCGGAGGGAAAAGCTATCGTGCCGCTGAGGACCAAGATCGATGTGTCGAAGAGTGAAGGCCAGGCCCTTTTCATGTCCGCCTACGTGGAGGAGACCATGTCCCTGGGGCTGAAGATCGTGTCGGTCTTTCCCAACAACGTGAAGGTCGGCAAGCCGGCCGTCCCCGCGACCATGGTCCACATGAACCCTGAAACGGGAGAGGTCTGTGCCATTATGGACGGCACCTATCTCACCCAGGTCCGTACCGGGGCTGCTGCCGGTGCCGCCACGGACCTTCTCGCCAGGAAGAACGCATCTGTAGGGGCACTGATAGGTGCCGGGGGGCAGTCGTCAGCCCAGATCGAGGGAATGCTCGCTGCCAGGAAACTGAAAGAGGTCAGGATCTACGATGCCGATGGAGAGCGTGCTCAAAAAACCGCAGAGACCCAGGACAGGAAATGGGAAAAGGCCGGGGTCAGGATACTGGCCACCAAGTCGGCAGAGGAGGCCCTGAGAGATGCCGATGTTATCACAACCGTTACGACCGCAAGGGATCCGGTCTTCCCCGCCGAGGCCGTCAAAAGGGGCGCCCACATCAACGGCGTAGGTTCCTTCAAGCCCGACATGCAGGAAATCCCACCTGAAATATATCTGAAGGCAAACAGGGTTTTCGTGGAATCCCGAGAAGCAGTCCTCTCGGAAGCAGGAGATCTGATCATTCCTATCAAAGGTGGGCTCTTCACAGAAAAGATCATAACCGGTGAACTGGGAGAGCTGGTTGCCGGAAAGGTAGAGGGTCGCAAGAGCGACGAAGAGATCACCCTTTTCAAAACGGTCGGCATTGGTGTTCAGGATGCCGTTGCTGCCGGAGAAATATACAAAAGGGCTGTTGAACAGAACGTCGGAACAGAGTTTACCTTCTGATGAATAGAAAGGAGTGATTCGCAAGAGGAGAGCCCTGGTTTCAGAGCGTAGTTTCTGTGAAAAGGCCTGTTTTCAGGGGGATCTGCCGGCACCTTTGACAAAGGTAACGGATCGGGGATGACCCTGTAAAAGAGACAAAGGGGTGATAAGCAATGAGTAGAAAGGTATTAGGGAGTATTATACTGGCCGTTCTTCTGGCCGCATTGATCGCCGCTCCGGGTATCACAGCCGAGAAACAAGAGATCTCGATAGGCGCCTTCATGCCCCTGACCGGTGATTTCGCCAGTTACGGGGCTCGTGGCAGGGTTGCCATCGAAAAAGCAGAGGCAGACATCGCTAAATTCACCTCGGAGGCCAACCTTCCCATAACCATCAAATTCCTTTACGAAGACTCCGAAACGAAAGCTAACGTGACACTGGAAAAGATCAAGGCAATGGCCGCACAGGGCGTCAAGGTCGCAGTGGGCCTTCTGGACAGTTCGGACATTCGCCTTGCCATGGGATACGCCAATGCGAACAAGATAGCCATTATTTCCTCTTTCTCGACCGTTGCGGACCTGGGGATCGCCGATGACTATATCTTCCGTCCTATACCGCACGACGACATGGAAGGAGTGGCCCTGGCAGAGCTGATCAAGACTATGGGCTTCTCCCATGTCGCGCTCCTGGTGAGGAAGGACCCCTGCGATCTTTCGATAGCCAGCAGCTTCGTCAAGGAGTACGAGGCCAGAGGCGGAAAGATCCTTGAAAGAGTTGACTTTGCCGGTGGGACCAAGGAATTCTCCGGTGAACTCTCCTCGCTTGAAAGAGCCGTGAAGCCTGCTGTCGAAGAATTCGGTGTCGACAAGGTAGCCGTCATCAGCCTGACCTGGGAGGATCTCGCCATTATCCTGAGCCAGGCGCAGGCCAGGAAGAGCCCTCTCCTTGACCTTACATGGACGGGCGGCGACGCTGTTGCGCAGAGTACCGTGATCCTTCGGGATGCCGGGGAAGCGGCTGCCAAAGTCTCCGTTATCTCGCCCATGTACTCTGCCCCGAAATCCTCCAAGCGGGAAGAGCTCCTTGCCTATGCCAAGGACAAGATAGGCGAGACCCTGGATATCTACAGTCTAGTTGCCTATGATTGCGCCTGGCTTGCCGCACTGTCTGCCATATGCACCCAATCCGGTGACGGAGAGGCGATAAAGGATGCCCTGCCCCACGTTGCTGCCAATTACTACGGGGCCAGCGGCTGGACCGATCTGGACGAACTCGGCGACAGGAAAGCGCTCAACGTAGAATTCTTCGCTGTTGATGAAGTTGACGGAGAACTAGCCTGGGTAAAGGTTTCAGAATACGACGCGGCCACAGGAGGCCTCTCCGAAGCACCATCGAAATAGTTGAATTAGTGGCCCTGTCCCTTAACAGGGACAGGGCCCATTTCTCTATTTGATCCCCAGACGGAGGAATCAAGATGCCTGAGGCAATGCTGGAAGTGTGCAACGTCAAGAAAAGCTTTGGCGGGCTCAAAGCGGTGGACGGTGTCAGCATGTCCCTGCCGCGGGGGGGTATCACTCTCCTGATCGGGCCCAACGGAAGCGGCAAGACCACCTTCGTGAACAGCATCACCGGCTTTCTCCATCCTGATGGGGGACATGTTTACCTTGAGGGAAAGGAAATAACCGGTTGGCCGATGTACAGGATCTGCAAAGAGGGAATGGTGCGTTCTTTTCAGCTTCCAGCTCCATTCGGGGGGTTGAGCATTCTGGGGAACCTTCTCGCCGCCTGTGAATGCGGCCCCGGAGAATCCCTCCTGTGGTCCCCCTTCAAGGATATGTGGAGAACAAAAGAGAGAGAGAACGTTCGGGAGGCCTTTGCAGTGGCCAGGGCCATGGAGCTGACTTCCTACTGGGACGCCCCAATGGCGGAAACCTCCACAGGACACATCAAACTTACCGAAATAGGACGCGCTCTTCTGGCCGGGGCAAAACTCGTCATCCTGGATGAACCCATATGCGGTGTTGATCCTGTGATGGCGGACGAGGTCTTCTCGTTCCTGGTCCGGCTAAGGGATGAGCAGGACCTCACCTTCCTTGTTATAGAACACAGACTCGATATCGCCTTGAAATACGCCGACTATGTCTACGTTATGAACCAGGGAACGCTGATCGCGCAGGGTTCGGTGGACGAGGTGCTGAACAATCGCCAGGTAAAAGAGGTGTATCTGGGATCATGAGCCAATTATTGCGAGTCCAGGACCTCAATGCGGGTTATGGCGCCATTCATGTCCTTTTCGACATCAACCTGGAGTGTGACCAGGGGCAGGCTGTGGCTATTGTCGGCCCTAACGGAAGCGGCAAGACGACTTTCCTGAACAGCATTTTCCGCCTCGCGGACATATTTTCAGGCAGAGTGGTCCTTGACGGTAAAGAGATCCAAAGGGAAAAGGCTCACAGGATCACCAGCTACGGGATCGGTTACCTGAGACAGGAGGGTAACGTCTTTCCCGGGCTCACCGTTGAAGAGAACTTGAAGATGGGAGCATTCAATCTGCCAGGGAAGGAAGTCAAGGAGCGAATGGATGAGGTGCTCTCCCTCATTAAACCCGTCGAGGTGTTCCTGCGCAGGACCGCAGGGACGCTAAGCGGCGGGGAAAGGGAAATGGTCGCGCTGGCTGCCGCTCTTATGTGCAGGCCGAAACTCCTTCTCCTCGACGAACCTACCAGCGGTCTCTCTCCCATCGCCTCGGCACAGATCGCTGAACTTGTAAAGAACCTGAAAGACAAGACCCACTTGAGCATGTTGGTGATCGAGCAGAACCTGAAGATCATGTTCGACATCGTCGACAAGTGTTACCTGCTGGTCAGCGGGCGAATGATATTCTCCGGCCAACCCGAGGAGCTTCAGTCAGACAGGGAGCTCATGAGAACCTACCTCGGCTTGTCCTGACGGGGGGCGATGACAATGGCCTCATTTATCGACGCTTTGACTTATTCCGCACTGCTCGGACTGATGGGATTCGGCCTGACCCTGATACGCAGAACAACAGGGGTATGGAACGTGGCACACGGGGAGGTAGTTACGATAGGCGCATACGTCGCGTTGACAGCTACATCATTCCTGTCCCATAGCCCCTATTTCTTTCTCCCCCTGGCGTTCATTGTCTGCGCTGCGGTCAGCGGGATCATTTTCCTGGCAGGTATCGAGCCTATCCGGGCAAAAGGGGCTTCCTCGATGCTCCTGTTGGTGGTAACCATTGCCATAAGCCTTATTACGATAGCTGCAATAAACATCTATGCCGACTATCTTCAGAACGTCTTCCACCTTGCCTCTAAGAACTTCCTTTTCGCCAGGTTTGATTTCACCCTTTGGGGGCAAATGGGGATTCTGTGGTCGGCATGGGCCGCCCTGGGAGCCTTGACTGTCAGTTATTACCTCATGCTCCAGCACACAAGGCTGGGGCTGGCACTGAGGGCTCTGGCAGAGCAGCCGGCCCTTGCCATAGTGATGGGGGCCAACGTAAAGGCCCTTTCATTCCTTTCCTGGTGCCTTGCAGGAGGCGCTGCAGGCCTTGCGGGTTGTCTTTTCCCGATGAGATTCCAGTGCCATCCCGGCGTGGGGACGAGCATGATAGCCACCATGTTCGCCGTTAGTATTTTCGGCGGCATCGAGAAGATGTACGGACCTCTTTTTGCGGGCCTGGTCCTGGGTTTTGCCCAGATCTACGGGATAGATCTTATCTCGTCATGGATCGGCCCGGGAGTAATTCCTTTCAAAGACCTGATACCGATGATCGTTCTTCTGCTAACCCTCCAGTTCCTTCCTGAGGGTCTGAGCGGTTTCGTCGGAAGGAGAAGGGGGTAATACCATGGGTGGACAGTGGCTTCTCTTTTCCGTGGACCTTCTGGCCCTCTTCGGGATCTACCTGGCCCTCAACCTGAGCCTGAGGCTCCAGCTGGGCTACACCGGCATAGCCAATTTCGGACTGGTGCTTGCATTCACCGGCGGAGCATATGTAGGCGGTTGGCTTCCCATAAGGTTGGGAATGTGGCTGGTCGAAGTGGACCCCTCCCTTGCGGAAGACATGATATGGAACAATGTCATCATAGCCTCCCAGGTGGACCTTTCCCTTCAGGGAGCCCCATTCACCGCAATGACCATCCTTCTGCTGACCCTTTTGGCAGCAGGTGCGGCAGGCGCGCTACTCGGACTATTGTCGGGTTACCCGGCAGTAAGGCTTGGCGGGGATTACCTGGCCATATCGCTTTTGGCATTCGGCGAAGTACTTGCGATCATAGGCAACAATTACGACCCTGTCGTTGGGGGGCCGCTTGGGGTCAGGATCCCTGACGTATGGGCCTGGGCTGGAGACTGGAGGTTCATGGCCGCTTCCCTTGCCAATTGCGTTCTGGCCCTTGGAGTGTGGGTGTACCTGAATTCCGTGGAGAGATCCCCTCTGGGGAGGGTCTTGCGGGCTATCAGGGACAATTCCGATGCGGCCGCCTCGCTGGGAAAGAACGTCGCCAGGATACGGCTGAACGTCATCGTCGCTGGCGGGATCATCTGCGGTCTTGCCGGAGCGATGTACACTCTCTACACGACAGGCGTGGCGCCTAGCGCTCTAAGCCGGTTCGACTGGACGTTCCTTCCCTGGGTCATGGTGATCTTCGGCGGAAGCGGGAGCAATGTCGGGGTTCTCATTGGCACCTTTGTCTTTATCCTGGTGCAGAAGCTGATCATAACCTACAAGTTCGCCCTTTCTTTCCTGCCCTTCGACCCGGTCTGGCTTCAGTTCCTGCTGATGGGGCTCGTCCTGATCCTGGTTCTGAACTTCAGGCCCTCAGGACTTGTTACTGAGAAAGCCAGTTATGCCCTGGGCAGAAGAGAAATGGCAAAAGCAGCCGGGAAAGAAGGCCTTTGACGCCAGGCAAGACCGAAAGAAAAAGTTTGGTGATTGCTTAACACCTGACAAAAAACAGATCTGGAAACCGCCAGGAAGGGACCTTGAACAATGGATCCCTTCCTGTATTCAGACTTGTTGCCTCTAGACTGTTAAATTGACAGATCTTTAAGTCCGGACAAAACACCCCGTCAGCCCCAAAGGGAAAATCCAGATCCCTGAAAGGGTCTTCTAAAATCCGATCTTCAGTAACTGACCAGGGTCGCTCCAAGTTTTACGATCATGTTCTGTCCGTTCCTGACCACCAGGAAAGTGTTCTCTCCCGGTGAAAGAAGGGCTCCGAGCGTTTCTGGAGATGCAATTGGCTTCCCGTTGCACTCCACCAGAATGTCGCCTTTCTGCAGTCCAGCCTTTTCTGCCGCTCCTCCCGTTACCAGTTCGGCAATTACTGCTCCGCTCTTTCCTCCAAGAGCCTTTAACTCTGCTTCATCGGGATATCTCAGGGAAAAACCCATTTTTGGGGGGGAATTGTCTCCCTCCGACCTGGATTTCCCAGGTTGGCCGCTAACACTGAAGGCCAACCCCGGCGGGGTTGCAGGATATTGTTCCCCGGGGAAAACCTCAACTATGCAGACGGCTGGCGGCTCGCTCTTCCTCAGAACATTGATCTCAAGACGGCTTGTCCCGGGCAGGATCTTTTCTCTCCACTGGGCATGATCCATAACAGTCTTACCGTTGCAGCTAACCACGGCATCACGGACACGCAGGCCACCTTTTTCCGCAGGTCCGCCCTGCGCAACTCCTGTCACTATCATCCCTTTGGCCTCTTTAAGCCCCGGTATCCAGAGGTCATCGGCAGTGACATCCCTGAACGTGGCACCGATATCGGGGCGATCAAGTTCGTTCCCCGACGCTTCGACAAGGCTCGCAAGTGAGTTGTAGAGGGTCTTTGCTATTTCAATATCCCTCGTCCTGAAGATCTCTACCCCGTTCTTCAGGTCCGCTTTAAGACAATAAGGGTGGCTCCCCCTGTCCTCGATGAAAACAAGATGCAGGCTTTTGACCTCCGAAAAGGGGATGACGGTCTGCTCCTGGAAATCCACCAGTTTGCCGGGTGTAAAGACACCTGTCTCCTGACGGATCTTGGCGATCCCCGATGCCTTCGCTCCAACGGGGTTGATAGTCCATTCCACCCATCCGCCTTGCCATTGGACGACTTTCGTCTGGATGCCGATCAGCGCGCTTACCGCCTCGTTCACTGAGGGGTAAAAGGTCGGGAGGTACCAGTATTCCTGGATATGGTAGGGGGCAATATCCTGCGGCAAGAGAAGAGCTGGAGCAACGGTCGGTCTTAAAACAGCAAATGCGCCAAATAGGGAAAGAAGAGCGAACACTCTCAACACCCTTGACATCGGGACCAGCCTCCTCAGGCAACTCTCAAGATAAGCTCCGGAAACAATATTGCGCATTATACGCCAGAAAAAGCATGGAATTCGGATCGTGAAGCTCTGTCCCCTTAAGTTGTGTTCCTTGCGGAAGCGTACGAGGCAGAGAGGAGATCGGGGGGAATTCTGATACCGGGAAAGAACCGTCTGAACTGACCAGGCTTACCCGAGGACCCGTCTGATTCAGTAATTCGATAGCAGGTCCGGGATCCTTTGATCTACCGGACCTCTCAAAAAGGAGAGAGGACCATTCAGGGGAAAGATCATTGCCTCCCGTTCCCGGTGGGTTGCTTTCAATCCTCTCTCCAGTGGGTCCCCAGGCTCTCCTTCCTCTTCAGGGCCGCCTGGGCAACGGCTTTGGCCGTCTCGTACAGCCCCTGCATCTCAAGGACCAGCAGACGGCCAAGGGGATTCTTGATCCGGACCTTTCTCGTCCTGAAGTCCGAGAGGAGATCAAGATACCGCTCCATCTCCACGGTTCTCCTGATCGGACCCAGGGCCTTCCAGGTCTCCTCCTGCAGTTCCTTTCTCAGGGCCAAAGGATCCTGACCGTTGTCCTCCGAAACTTCATGGAGATACCCGGAAGGGGGAAGTCCTCCCGGACCGGTTGTCCTTCTCCCCTCTTTGGCCGCTGTTATCCCGGCCCGGTACCCGAATACTACGATATTGCTCAGGGCGTTCCCTCCCACCCTGTTGGCGCCGTCGACACCTCCCGTAACTTCTCCGCAGGCGTAGAGACCGTCTACGGCTGTCCTTCCGAAGCTGTCGATGACCACTCCTCCACAGAAATAATGCTCCAGCGGGGTCAGACGGAAAGGCCTCCTGATGTCTTTGAAAAATGAAATGTCCATCCCCAGGCAGTATTGCATATCCGGGTCCTTCAGCATCTCTTCCGTCAGGTCCTCGAGGTGGGCGTAAACGCCCCCTTCCCGGTCCTTTTGTGCGACAAGCCTGGCGGACCTGTCCCGGGCGTAGAGGTTGCCCTCTTTGCCGTCCTTGTAGCCCCAGTCTCTCAGTGTTTCTTTCAGGAACTCATCCCCCCTGGAGTCAGTGACTCTCACGCTATCCACCAGGGAGAGGTCGACGAGCCACCTGGGGAAACCCGGTTCGGCCCATCCAAGAGGGTAGAACTGCACGAACTCCATGTCCCTCAGAACCGCCCCCGCCTTCAAGGCCAGGGCGTAGCCGTCGCCGGTGATCCTGGCCGGATTGTCCGTATGGCTGTAGATCTGCCCACCCCCGCCCGTGGCAAGGATCACCGAACCCGTGTCGATGGATCCTTCCTCCCCGGTCTGCCAGTTCTGGATATTGATGCCTGTGACCCTGCCCATACTGACACGGATACTGGTGACGACAGTCCTGTCAAGGAATTTCACTCCCGACCCTTCCGCGACAGAGATCAGTTCATCCAGAAAACCCGCGCCCCCCATGATCAGACTGGGAGCTGACGACAGAACCGAAGCCCGGCCATTTTCCAGTTTTATATTTACTCCCCATCGAATGAGCTCCCGGAGGACACCCTCGGCCTCTTCCGAGAGAACCCGTACAAGGTCGCTGTCGTTCAGGTGTTTGCCTGTCTCCATGGTCTTCTCGAAATGCTCCCGTGAAGAAACATCTCCACAGGCAAGGGAAAATATTCCCCCGGCGTAGGCGGTGCAAGTACCCAGACCCCGTTTTGTCTTGGAGACAAGCCACACGTCCGCTCCGGATCTTTTTGCCGCAATGGCGGCCACAAGACCTGCCCCGCCCGACCCGATCACCACGACCTGTGCTTTCACTGTTTCTTCTCCCCTGGGCGTGATAGATCGCAGACCCTGTTCTTTCCCTCTTTCTTGGCCTCGTACATAAGGCTGTCGACCTGGCGGAAGAGTTCCCTCCCGTCAATATCCTCCTGGTATTGGGCCACGCCAATGCTCACCGTCATGGAGACCTCCTTCCCGGGACCGGGCTGGAAGATCTCACCGCAGACTACTTCCCCGATCCTCTCTGCCATCATTGAAGCATTCCTGATGTCCGTGACGGGCATCAGTACCAGGAACTCCTCCCCACCGTAGCGGAAGGCCGTATCGCTCTTCCTGATGCTGCTTTTCAGGATCTGCCCCATCCTGTAGAGGACCTTGTCCCCTTCGATATGGCCGTAAGTATCGTTGAATTGCTTGAAGTCGTCCAGGTCGATCATCATCAGCGAAAGAGGCTGGTCGTATCTCTTCGAGATCTCGACCTCTTTTTCCAGCTGGGAGTAGAAATACCTGGAGTTGTAAAGCCGGGTAAGGTCGTCAATGATACTCAGCTCCTGGTATCTCTTTTCGCTCTCTATCAGCGCCTCCTGCATCCTGTTGCGCTCAGTTACGTCCCTGCATATGCAAAGGATCAGCTTCTGTCCCTTGTAGACGGTCCCGTTGTTGCTGAGCTCAACATCGATCACCTTTCCGTCTTTTCTGCGGTGTCTGGTCTCAAAATGGGCTCCGGAGTCGCCAACCGTCCTGAGCATCTCCTGGAGCTCCTCCCTTTCAAATATAGCGTCCCAGTCCCAGACGGAAAGGCCGTAGGCTTCCTCCAGGGAGTAGCCGAGCATATCGGCAAAGCGCTGGTTCGCTTCGTAGACACTGCCGTCAGGATAGAGGATGACGATCCCCTCCCGGGACTGCTTGAGCATGAGCTTCCACATGGCGATCTTGTCAAGGAGGTTCTGCTCCGCCTCCTTTAAGGCCTTTTCCATGCCTTCTAGTCTTTTGAGCTTCTCTTCCAGTTCCTCATAGGTCGGTTTCATTGATCTTCACCCTCCGGGAAAGACCATATCTATAAAAGGCTTCTTTTGTGCCTCGTGCCTCTTCTTCAGGGTAAAATCTATACTCAGTTCATCAGTTCAATTGTCGGACCTTCCACAATTTTTTCAACCGTAAAACTGCTTCTCCCGCTATTACAAGAGCTCTCGATCATCCCCCGTATCAAGACAAGTTGCTGTTATCAAGTATCATATCAGTTATCTGACGTATCTTCCAGAAAACATCTTCGAATCTCCGTAGCCTTCGGCCTGATCCTTCGTCCATCAGCAGCCGCCTGCTGATCTCGATCATCAGGGAGGAAGCTCTCCGGTCCTTCTCTTGCTAATCCGTTTGTCTGCATTACTTCCTCTACCAGGTCTCCCGGTGATAAAGACATGCCTCTTGGGGGGTCGGCTTCGTTATCCCGGAGGAAACTGCCGGGGCAAGTCAGGTGCCTGGCAGTTTCCTCCGGTGTCTCGTTGGTCCCCGCATCCAGGACCTGCTTCTTTTCACCTTCTTGTTGTGATCTCCTCCTGATCCTCCGCTTGCTTTGCCTGCCGTGCCTGCCGTGCCCTCTGTCTCGACTTGAGGATCGCCTCCTTTATATATTCCGGGCAATCGGGGTTCCGCAGCAGCTGGTTCGGGATATCCTCAAGTTCCTCCCTGCTGGATGCCATTAACGTCACCTCCTTTCAACACAAGATGCCCAGAATTGCAGCCCTTTCTGACTATCCCGGGTTATGGGCCAGATCCTCTTCTTCCTCCTCGAACAGTTTCTTCGGGGGCGGGTCGATAACCAGCCTTGATGGCCAGCAGCCCAGAAAAAGGTGAGGCATACCGGGGGCCTCCATCCCCGCCGTAAGGCCGTCATGGACAAAGACTTCTCCCTCATCCCCCGGAGCGCGGTCAATTTCCAACCCGATAGCGGGGAGCAGTTCTTTCCCGTCGGAAGAAAAACTTGACCCGATCATCATTCCCGTTGGCTGGAACTCCGTGCCGCCGATGGGGCTTTCGTTAAGATAGCAGGCCATATCTGCAAGCCCTCCATCGACAAGATCCCAGAAAGCGCTCCCGCAGGAACGGCAGACGAGCCTGGTACCTCCGATCGTAAGGAGACCGCTGAAAGCTATCGCAAAGGCTTCAGAGCCGCACCGCGGACAATCCTGTACAAAGGGCCTGCCCGCCCCCCAGAGGAGCAACAGGGCTCCCACCGGCAAAGGCCGGTACCTCTCACCGAATGCGAACCCGCACTCCTTCTGCGGGAAGGGAAGCCAGGCGTCAAGGCGCTTTCCTTCCCGGACATGTTCCTGCACCTTTCTGATGGCCCTTGCTTCGTTGAGGAACTTTTTACTCGACACCAGGAGTCCGTCCTGAACTTCACAGCAAAGGGGGCCTCTTCGCACCACATTGTCAAAATTTTTATCGATGTTCATGGGGTGGAACCGGTAAACCATTTCTTTCTTCACAACAGGCACTCCCTCCGATAGGGGGTAATGTACGGCTTCGCTCAATAACGAATCGCTCCTTCAGGATCGAATGGACTTTATCCTATGACGTATCCAGGTCGTTACCCAGGATATTTCCGCATTTTCAGCAGTTTCCCAAACTTCCGGGCCTGAACGCGTACAGGGTTTGCCCCAATGGATACGCTTAAGATAGGGGTTTCTGCATTAACAGATCGCTCACCTCAAAACACATGAGTCTAATCGTATGGTAACGGTCTTCCAGATCTTCAGGTACCTGACGGCCGGATTGACGGTAGATCTCGAGGATCTGCCACATAGGGAAAATATGGGAAGGGTGTTCCCTGCCAAAAGCCTTCTCCCGTATTTCAAGGACCTTCCAGAATATTTCCTCAGCTTCACTCAGACGTCCCTGGGCACGATGTTCAATTGCGGCCTGTTCGAGTTCAGAAGCCTCATGAGGGTCCCTGGCATACTCCCCTGCCCGGTAAGCTATTGAGGCTAATTCCATTGATTCATCCCTATGGTTTGAATCTCTCAGCTTTTCCATTTCCCTTACCATGTCGCTCCATTTACGGTCATCCGGATGAGGTAATGTTTCATTTCTATCAGGCGCTGCTTTTCTACCGAATAATATATTTAGATCATCTTCGCTTAATTTTCCTTTTAATCCTGATTCCTTGTAGAAGCGCTGAGGTTTGATTCCGATGGATGCAGTGGTTTGTGCGATAGCACCTTCATCACCATCATCATCTTCTTCTTCCTCGTACATTTCGATGATCTCCTGGGCAAGGGCTTCATGGAAAGTCGGGTAAAAACTCGAGTCGCCACTGAACCATTCCAGCATGTCCGGCACCGAGTAGCTGCAGTTTCCGGCAACGATATCTAAGAGATCCCACGCGCCGAGGAAAAAGTCCAGTAGTTCCCGGAGCGTCAGGGGCCGTCGGGACGTCGTGACGGTCTTCTTACCCAGTGTGCCACCGTTGTATTCATCAACCACGCGGTAAAAGATGAAATCTTCGCTTGAACGAGCCAAGATAGCCACTGTGTCGGAGAGGGTTGAATTTATGGTTACGATCGCGATCATTACCTCCTCGTTATCGAGAGAGGGGAGGTACTCGCCGCCCATGAAGCTCGGGTGTATGCGACCCAGGGCCTGCCGCGTTTCCTCGTCCAGATCTTCCTTCAGAAGTTCTTCCGGCATTTCGTCAAGCCTGTTCTCAGCCATCAGCCCTTTGATGGCCTGCCTGCGAACTGCACCTTTTACCTTCGAAAGAATGTCATCCCCTGTTTCTGAAGCCTGGAAATAGGTTACGGGACGAAAACTGTAGTCGACCATGTTTCCACTCATCACTGCACCGCCTTTCTATATTTTGTGAAAAACACGTTCCTTCAAGGCAAGACCACCTGAAGGGTGATATCATGCCATGTCGCCCAATTCTTTTTTCACCCATTCGTTCCTGTATAGCATCCAAACCACTAGCTCCAAGGCCGAACACTGGAGGTAAACCGTGTTCGGCCAGAACCCGTTGAAGGCCAACCCTGCCCGCCCTCCGCCTTCGTCGGTAGTTGTAGTCCATGAACCGCTCATGGCGGACATGCCCAAACCCTTGTACTCTTTCCAGTTAAGATGGTGCGCCATGGACGCCGCCACATCAGCCTTGTGGGTACCAATGAGTTGGAGGACGAAAAGAAGCCCTTTCCCGACGGCGGGATGCTCAAAGTGGTTTTTGAGGGTCAGCAGGCTGGTTCTGTGTCCGAAAATGGCCGAAAAGGCCCCATTTTCCAAGGGGAACTCCACGCAGAGCCCCCGGGATCGGCATTGACGAAAAGGTTCATGTCTTTGAGGAACCGGGCAGCGAGCTCAAAATCCTCAGCGCCCCACATACTTCCGATCCCGGTGGGAGCTTCGTCAATAAGTTTTCCCATTCCCACGATCACCGGATCAGCAGAGAAAAGCATCAGGCTTTCAGCCTGACATAGAGCGGCCGTCGCAGCAAGGTAAACGCAAAACCCCATCGTTTTAACATCTTCCTCGTTAAGCGGAATACGGCTGACTACGAGGAACTTTCCGGAGTCCCCGTCACGGACGAGACCTCCAAGGGTCGCATACCTGTTGAGCCCGGCCATCATTTGCTCGTTCAGGTCTTCGGTAAACCCGCAAATTTCCGACTCCACCTTGATGACCCTTGTAACGCGGGCTCCTTCTTCACAGGATCGGCTTACGGCCTCAAGGGTGACATGGGTCTGAATGGGGCCGTTGCGAACTTCTATAACGTTCCCTCCATTCTCCACTTTCCTTCCTGCGGCCCCAAGATCTTCGGCTATTTCTTCAAGCACATGTTCACTCAACCTCATTTGCCTTTTTCTCCTTCCTTGAATTACATAGGCCTGAAACAAAAAATGCGGCCTCCCCAAAAGGAGAGGCCGCAAAAGAACAGGCTTGATCCCGGAAAACCCATTCCGGGATACCATCTCCCCTTATCATCCAAACCCCTTATGGGGTTTACTGGTATTGGCACCTTGCGAAAATTTCCGCAGGTTGCCGGGCTTCATCGGGCCAGTCCCTCCGCCACTCTGGATAAGAGTTTCAGTTGTAAAGGTTCGCTGTTTCCGAAAATATTAGGTGATTGCTTAACGGGCTGTTGCCCAAATAGTTTATATCAAGGCGCAAGTGGCTGAATACCCTTA
>ERZ795032.23-NODE-23-length-239214-cov-34.430375_pt1 | contig 239214 bp, 223 predicted proteins | sample MGYA00375124_ERZ795032 | MGnify/ENA primary metagenome ERZ795032 (study PRJEB30167, sample SAMN05720154) | activated sludge metagenome | isolation source: Anaerobic digester | place: China | collected 2015-12-16 ... | reverse complement strand
ACGCCGACAGGAAGACCAGCGCGAGCACGACCAGCAGGAACTGAAGCATTCTTCTGTGATGCATGATGTCTCCTTTCTTCATGAATGAAACCCTGTCTTGCGACTTGCCTATATGTAAGACCAACTCCCTTATGCCTTCCATTCAGAAGTGCAATGTGGGCAGCTGTTTGACTCAGGGGGACAGATGACAGGAAGAATGGGCATGCTCTCTCACCGGGCGGGGGCACGGGGGCATCCTTCCTCTTCAGCCTCTTCCCTTGCTTGACGATCAGAAACACAGAAAACGTGACTGCCGGGGGACGGACGATCATGTTGGCGAAGACCCCTTCCTGCCACGGGAGACCGGACCCGATTGCGGGGACCCGGTCACGTGTATATCGCGGTGTGTGAATCTCCCGCCCGGATGGTTCCGGGATATCCATCCGTTCCATTTCCCGCCGATCCCGGATTGTCACACCTGCCGACGTTCGTAGAGATGCACGTCCGTCCTCGGGTAGGGAACGGAGAACCCCTGGTCTTCAAAGCGCTTCTTCACCGCCTCGATGACATCGAAATAAACACCCCAGTAGTCGGTCCCTTTCACCCACGCCCGCACCTGGAAAACGACCCGGTTCTCGGCCAGTTCTTTGACGAGAATGTCTGTGGGGGGGGCCTTGAGGATCCGTGCGTCGCCGTCGACCACCTCCCGGAGACAGGCCCTTGCCCGGTCGATCCCATCGCTGTGGCTCACCCCGAAATCCAGGTCCACTCTGCGGGTTTCCTTCTTCGAGTAATTGACGATGCTGTCGCCCATCATCTTGGAATTTGGAACGATGATCACCTTATTGTCCACCGTCACGAGGGTGGTTGTAAACACTTCGATCTTTTCGACGATCCCGGCGGCTCCGCCGCCCTCGATGTAATCACCCGCCTTGAACGGTTTGAAGATGATCATGAGGAAGCCGGCGGCAAAATTCGAAAGGGAGCCCTGAAGGGCCAGCCCGATGGCCAGTCCGGCGGCGCCGATAACGGCGATGAAGGACGTTGTCTGAATGCCGAGCTGTGCCAGTGCCGCAATCACGAAGAACGTGAGCAGGGCAATGTACACCAGGTGACCGACGAACGAGATGATGGTCGGGTCGACCTTTCTCTTTGTCATGACCCGTGTCATCAATGCCTGGATTGCCTGCGCAATCCATCGTCCGACCAGGAAGATAACGAGGGCGGCGATCACCTTGAGTCCATAAAAAGCAACCCATTCCTCCATTTTGAGCCACAGAGATTCCATGCGCTGCCTCCTTTCGGGAGGACTTCCTCCCTTTGACGATGCCCGTTTCCAGAAGACGAATCCCTAATTCTGACGGCGGCGCTTTCCTCCACTCATGTCGTCTCCGGCGAGGATCCTCCGACTCCAGGTTCAGCATCCACCGGTGAAACACCAGTCGATCGGGCAGAGGGATGGCCGGATGAAGCGTCGCTCTTCCGGCGGCGGCCCCCGTTTCAAGCGTCAGCCCCGCCGGGCAATGGTGGTGTGCGTTCGGGAGAAAACCTATGAATGGACTTTTATTGCTTAACGATATCCTTATGCCAATACGAATTTACTTCAGGTAATCTATCAGGACTATACTGATATTCGGGCAGTATTCTTTTTGAAATACAGTAGGTTGACTGTTATGCTTCGGTAGGTGGGATGACAAGATTTCAAGCAAGCGTCTGCAGGTGAGAATGGAGGCTTGCCCTCCGGTTCGTCAGTCCGCATTTCCGGCGGAGACTGTCCCTGTGGAACTCCACGGCTCGAACGGAAGTGTTCAGGATGCTGGCAATTTCCTTGGTCGTGCGGCCGTCCTTCACGAGGTCGGCAATCTGAATCTCCCGGGGTGTCAGCGTAGCGTAGAGGGATTTCAGGCGACGGAGAAAGGGAGAGGCGATCTCGTTCAGGCTTTTTTCAATCTGGTCCACCTTCCGTCGAAGCTCTTCATTCCGGGAGGATTCCTTCAAATCCTGCAGGTACGGGAGAGTCAGTTCCCGCAGGTTGGCTACGAGCTGTTCCTCCAACTCCGTCCGGTCCTCTTCCCGCTGCTTCAGAAGAACCTTCAGGGCCGTGACGGCCTCTTCCAGGTCATGGGTCTTGTTCTCCAGTTCTTTTTCCCGAACCTTCAGCGCCTCCCCGGTGCGGATCCGCTCCGTGATGTCACGGGCCACGGAAATCAAACCGATGATTCTGCCGTCCCGGATGATGGGGGATCCGCTGACTTCGCCGATCCTGATCGTCCCGTCCCTGGCAACAAAGTCATAGATTGCGGATGAGATTGTTTCACCCCGCAAGATCCTCATGATATCGTCAACAACCCGTTGAAAAGATTCAGGGGACACCATGTGGACCCAATCGGAGACGGATCTTCCCACGATGTCTTCCGGTTTATAACCCCATATTTTTTCGACGGAAGGCGATACACTGGAGACGCGAAGATCGCTGTCTATCGTGTAAATGACGTCCGTTACGTGATGAAACGTCAGGCGATATCTCTCCTCCAGCTTCTGCAGCTGCTGATTGGCGGCCTCCAGGTCCGACATCTTCTTTTCCAGCTTCTTGAAGAGGATTTCATTATGCTGACGGAAGATCTCCATCTCCTCCCCAAAGGGCCTTGCCGCCACCTGCTTTGCCTCATAAGCGTTGTCCAGCACCTCTTGGATGATTCGCATCAACACTTCCGGCTCCTGAGGCTTGACGATGAACCGGTCCGCCCCGAGACTCAGGGCAAAGGTCTTGTCGTTCGGGTCCGTGTAGGTGGCCGTGTAGAAGATCAGGGGAATGTGCTTGAGCGCTTCGTTCGCCTTCCACTCTCGGCACAGGGCATAGCCGTCCATAACCGGCATCAGGATGTCCGTAATGATCATGTCCGGCGGGTTGTGTTTTGCTATCTCCAAGGCTTCCGCCCCATCGATGGCGGACTCCACACTGTAGCCGTTTGCCTTCAGGAGACACTCCAGCAGATAGACGTTCGTTTCCTGATCGTCAACGATCAGGCATCGCTTCATGGCCCCTGATTTCACCCCGGCGGTCCCTCCGGAAGAAGTTTCTGCAGCCGGTCGGGATGCTCCGATACCACCCCTTTGAAGCCCCGGCACCTGCCGCGGATTTGTATCACTTCAAACCCTTTGCGGTCCATCATGAATATCGGAAGGTGCACGTTCTGTTCATTGAAAAGGGCCCCATCACAATAAAAAAGCGGCTTTGATATGTTTTCGAGCCGTCTTTCCCGCGGATGTTTGCCTTCTTGACATTGGGCCGTCGATGGGTCACAAACGGCGGGACGCTCTTCGGGCGGGGGTTTTTTTGCCCTGTTTATTTCCAGGTCCCCGCGGGGCCTGTCTCAGGAGAATGATCTAATCATGCAGGAAATTGCCGACCATTTTTACCGCATCACGCTCCCCATGCCCTTCCGGCTGCAGCACGTCCAGATTTATGCGCTTCTTCACCAGGGACGGTTGACCCTGTTCGACACGGGAATGAACTCGCCCGAGGCCTTCGCGAAACTGGAGCGATCCCTGGCGGACCTGGGCTGCTCCATCCGGGATGTCGAGCGCATCTACATCACCCATCACCACACCGACCATGTGGGTATGGCGGGGCGGATTCGACGGGAATCGGGGGCGGAAATCCTCTTTTCCGAGACCAGCCGCCTCTACATCCGCGAAAACGCGAACCAGGACCGGCTCGTCCGGGTGCTCCGGGATTTCTATGCCGTCCACGGCCTGCCGGAGAAAGCCCTCGCCATGATGTCAAAGCTCATGGCGCACTTCCGCAATTCCCAGGTGCCCTTCGATCCGGATTCCTGCCCCGCCCTCAAGGAAAACCACTCGGTGTACGGACGGCCGGTGCAGGTCTTCCAGACACCGGGACATACCCGGGGACACGTGGTTTTCTTCTTCCCGGAGGAAGGCATTCTTCTGTCCGGGGACCACGTTCTGCCGGACATCACCCCCAACCTGAGCCCCGACCTCTTCGATCGCGAATTCCGGGTCCTGCGGAGTTTCCTGGCCTCGCTCCGGGAGATCTCGGCCCTGCCGGTCAAACGGGTCTGGCCTGCCCACGGGGAGCCCTTCAGCAACCTTACGGGGAGGGTCGAGGAGATCCTTGTCCACCACGAAGAACGAAAGGCCCTTGTCCTGGCTTCGGTCCGGAAGGGGACCCGGCAGGCCGTGTCGGTGTCGGCGGACCTGTTCGGCGACGACCTGCCGGACTTCGATCAGTACCTGGCGCTCAACGAGACGTATGTGCACCTGGTGGAGCTCATGGACGAGGGGCTGGTCGCACAGTCGGAAAAGGGGAGCCAGCTGTTCTACACGGCCCGCTGACCGGGGAGCCGGGGCGGATCGGTCCGGGCCTTCCGGCTTGGCCGGCGATGCTTGCATTTTCGCGGACAATCCCGTACGAAAGGGGAAAATTTCTGCATGGAGGTCGGAATGAAGGTACTGGTTGCGTATTACTCCCTGAGCGGCAACACGGAAAAAGTGGCCCGGGCCATCTTCGAGGCCATCGAAGCAGAAAAAGAAATCAAGCCCGTCAAGGAAGTACAGAGCACCGACGGGTACGACATCCTGTTCATCGGCTTTCCCGTTCAGGCCCATAGTGTTCCGGAAGCCGCACAGCCACTGATCCGGAATCTCAAGGCGGGCCAGAAGGTGGCCTTCTTCTCCACGCACGGATCGCTTCGCGGCGGACAGCTGGCCCGGCAGGCCTTCGAGGACGCACTGGGGCTCGCGGCGAAGGCAACGGTCCTGGGCCATTTCGGCTGCCGGGGCAAGGTGGATCCCAGGATCATCGAGATGCTGCTGAAGAAGCCGGAGCACAAGGCCTGGGGCGAGGAAGCCAGGGGTGCCGATCCCCATCCCGATGCGGCGGACCTGGCGGACGCAAAGGATTTTGCCCGCAAGATGATGATCAAGGCCTTATAGGCTCGCATACAGCTCGGAACGCCTTGGAAGTTCCGGGAAGAGCGGTTTGACGGAAGGGGCAGGAAGGCCTTCGGGCCTGGATGCCCCTTTTTTTATTGGCAGGAGCTCCGAATACCTGGAATGATCAGGAAGAAACGGAAAAGGGGAAGCAGACCGCAGATCCGCTTCCCCCTTTTTTATGCTTGAAATCGGCAGCTTTTTCAGCCGCCCGTTACAGCAGCGCGTCGATCTTTTCCAGGGCCTGCCCGATGTTCTCGGGCTTCGGACCACCCGCCTGGGCCATGTCGGGCCGGCCGCCGCCGCTGCCTCCCACGACGGGGGCCAGCTCCTTGATGATGTTCCCGGCGTGGTACTTCCCGGCCAGGTCCTTCGTCACCATGCAAAGGAGCATCGCCTTGTCGCTTACGCGGCTGCCCAGCAGCACGATCCCCGATCCCAGCTTGTCCCGGACCTTGTCTCCGAAATCCCGGAGGGTCTTCACATCCGGGGCGTCCACCTGTGCCGCCAGGACCCGGACGCCCTTGATCTCCCGGGCCCGGTCCATCAGGTCCGCTGAGTCCTTGGCCGCCAGCTTTCCCTTCAGGGCCTCAATCTCCTTTTCCAGGTCCCGCTGGTGCTTCAGGATCTTTTCCACCCGGTCGGACACCTCGGCGTGGCCCGCCTTGAGGAGCTCCGCTGTTTTCTTCAGCTCCTCCTCGATCTGTTCGACGTACTTCACCGCCTCACGGCCCGCCACGGCCTCGATGCGCCGGACGCCCGCGGCCACGGAGGACTCGCCGACGACCTTCAGGAGTCCGATGTCGCCTGTCCGGACGACGTGGGTGCCGCCGCAGAGCTCAGCACTCTTGTCTCCCATCTGTACGACCCGCACCTGGTCGCCGTACTTCTCGTCGAAGACCGCCGCCGCCCCTGTCTTCATGGCCTCTTCCTTGGGGAGGACCGCCGTCACGACGGGGTGGTTGCCTCGGATGATGTCGTTGGCGATCGCCTCGATCCGCTTCATCTCCTCGTCTTCGATGCGGGAGAAGTGGGTGAAGTCGAAGCGGAGGCGCTCCGGGTTCACCAGCGAGCCCGACTGCTTCACGTGGTCGCCCAGGACCGCCCGAAGGGCCGCGTTCAGGACGTGGGTCCCCGAGTGGTGGGCCTCCGTGGCCCGCCGGGTCTCCATGTCCACCTTGAGCGTGACCTCGTCGCCCACCCGGATCCGGCCCTTCTTCAGCTTGCCGATGTGGGTCAGGACGTCCTCCACGGGGGTCTGGGTGTCCCACACCTCGAAGAGAAAGCCCGGGCCTTCGATGACGCCCGTGTCCCCGATCTGTCCACCCTTCTCGCCGTAGAAGGGTGTCTGGGCCACAAAGATCTCGCCGTTCTCCCCCTCCTCCAGGACGTCGACCCGGTCGTCCTTCTTCAGGATGGCCGTCACGTAGGAGTCCGCCTCGGTGACCGCCTCCCATCCGATGAAATTCGTCGTGATGCCATCGACGGCAAGGCGCTTGTAGACGTCCGCCACCGCCTGCTCGCCGCTGCCCTTCCAGGACTCCCGGGCCTTCTCCCGCTGGGCCTCCATGGCCTCTTCGAAGCCTTCCGTGTCCAGGGTCATGCCGTCCTTGCGGACGATGTCCGCCGTCAGGTCCACGGGGAATCCGAAGGTGTCGTAGAGCTTGAAGACCACCGAGCCGGGGACGACGGTGCCGCCGGACTTTTTGAGAGCCGCCACCTCGTCGCTCAGGATCTTCAGCCCCGAGTCGAGGGTGGTGATGAACCGCTGCTCCTCGTTGATGACGACCTTGCGGATGTAGGATTCCTTCGTCACCAGGTCGTCGTAGGGATCCTTCATGAGGTTCACGATGACCGGCACGATCTCGTTCAGGAAGGGCTTGTCCAACCCCAGGAGCTTGCCGTGCCGGGCGGCCCGGCGGAGGATGCGCCGGAGGACGTAGCCCCGGCCCTCGTTGCTGGGGAGGCAGCCGTCGCCGATGAGGAAGGTCACGGCCCGGCTGTGGTCGGCGATGACCCGCAGGGAGACGTCGCTGTCTGGATTGCTGCCGTAGGGCTTGCCGCACAGGTTCGCCACGAACTGGATGATCGGCTGGAAGAGGTCCGTGTCGTAGTTGTTCATCTTTCCCTGGACGACCGCAGCGAGGCGCTCCAGGCCCATCCCGGTGTCGATGTTGGGCTTTGGCAGGGGCGTGAAGTTTCCCTCCTTGTCCCGGTCGAACTGGGTGAAGACGTGGTTCCAGATCTCCAGGTGGCGGTCGCAGTCGCATTCCACACTGCACTCGGGGCGGCCGCAGCCGACGGAGGGCCCCTGGTCGTAGAGGATCTCGGAGCAGGGCCCACAGGGGCCGGTCTCGCCCATCATCCAGAAGTTGCTCTCCATTCCCATCCGGACGATCCGCTCCGCCGGGACCTTCATCTGCTTGTTCCAGATCTCGAAGGCCTCGTCGTCCTGCTGGTAGATGGTGATCCAGAGCTTTTCCTTCGGGAGTCCCATGACGCGAGTCAGGAAGTCCCATCCCCAGAAGATGGACTCCTTCTTGAAGTAATCCCCGAATGAGAAGTTGCCGAGCATCTCGAAGAAGGTGTGGTGACGGGCCGTATAGCCGACATTTTCGAGGTCGTTGTGCTTGCCGCCCGCCCGGACCGACTTCTGGGAGCTGGCCGCCCGGGTGTACCCCCGGTCCTCCAGTCCCAGGAAGCAGTTCTTGAACTGGACCATCCCGGAGTTGGTAAACAGGAGCGTCGGATCGTCCTTGGGAATCAGGGACGAGCTGGGCACGATGGCGTGCCCGTTCTCCGCGAAATATTGCAGAAACTTCGTCCGGATTTCGGCTGCCGTCATGGAATGTCTTCCTCCTTGCTTCCGATTTCTCTGATGTTGTCGAAGACCGCCTCGGGGGGGAAACCCTGTCCCATCAAACGGCGGATGATTTTCTCACGTTCTTTTGTCCCGGCCCGCAGTGCCGCCCGGGTTTCCTTCCTGCGAAGGATCTGCCGGACCGCATCCGCCTCGGACAGCTCCCGCCGGACCTCCTCCAGGGCGTCCCGGACCACGTCCTGCGCCAGTCCCCGGTCGATGAGGCGGGTCGCGATCCGGCGGTTGCTCATCAGCCGCTCCGCCGCCATGCTGCGGACCCAGCGCCGGGCGACGGCCGCATCGTCCAGGTACCCGAGTTCATAAAGCCTTTTGACGACCCTGTCAACGGTTCCGTTATCGAACTCCCCGGCTTTCAGGCGCATCCGGATCTCCCGCTCGCTCCGGTCCCGAGCGGCAAGGAGACGGAAGGCCTTCTGCAGGGCCTTCCCATAGGACGGGTCCTCTCCGGTCATGTCCGATGCGGTTTTTCGGCTTTCCCGGCGGGTTTCTCACCCTTCTCCGCGGAACCGGATGCCTTCGAACCGGTCTTGATCCCGAATTTCTCCTTCACGAGGTCTTCAATCTCGCGGAGAAGGGCGGGATTGTCCTTCAGCATGTTCCGCGTGTTCTCGCGGCCCTGGCCCAGGCGCTCCCCCTTGAAGGAGTACCATGCACCGCTCTTCTCAACGACGCTGCTCTCCGCGGCCAGGTCGAGGAGGTCGCCCTCCCTGGAGATGCCCACGCCGAAGAGGATATCGAACTCGGTCTCCCGGAACGGCGGGGCCACCTTGTTCTTGACCACCTTCACCTTGGTCCGCATGCCGATCACGTCCTGGCCGTCCTTGATGGACGTGACCTTCCGGATGTCGAGCCGCTGGGAAGCATAGAATTTCAGGGCGTTTCCGCCGGTCGTCGTCTCGGGGTTGCCGAAGAAGACGCCGATCTTCATCCGGAGCTGGTTGATGAAGATGACCGTCGTCTTCGACTTGCTGATGCTTCCCGTCAGCTTGCGCAGGGCCTGGGACATCAGGCGGGCCTGGAGGCCCATCTGGGCGTCCCCCATGTCCCCTTCCAGCTCCGCCTTGGGCACGAGGGCCGCCACGGAGTCCACCACCAGGACGTCGAGGGCGCCGCTGCGGACGAGGGTCTCGGCGATCTCCAGGGCCTGCTCCCCCGTATCGGGCTGGGAGATGAGCAGGTCGTCGGTGTTGACGCCGATCTTCCGGGCATAGACGACGTCCAGGGCGTGCTCGGCGTCGATGAAGGCGGCCAGCCCGTTCTGCTTCTGGGCCTCCGCGACGATGTGGAGGGCCAGGGTCGTTTTGCCGCCCGATTCGGGGCCGAAGATCTCGATGATCCGCCCCCGCGGGACGCCGCCGACACCCAGGGCGATGTCCAGGCTCAGGGACCCCGTGGGGATGGCCGGCACATCCGCCGGAGGCTCGCCGCCGCCGAGGCGCATGATCGCGCCCTTCCCGAACTGACGCTCGATCTGGCTGATGGCCAGGTCCACCGCTTTCTCCCGATTGAAGTCCGATGTCATTGTTTCCTCCCTTATGGATTTGATTCGGCAACGTGCCGCGATTTCATGCAATCCGTGTCCGGCCGGGACTCAGGAATCGTCCCGCCGCCGTTCCTTCCCGAAGGGCCAGGAGGCGAGTTTCGTATAGACGGCTCCCTGGGGCAAGAGGTCGCTCTGGAAGAGGCACAGATCCCGGGCAACAAACCCTCCCGCCGTCCACTCCGCTGCCTCCTCCATCGCCCCGGCCAGCCCGGCGAGTCCCCGGGGCGTCTTGATCCGTCCCAGGGTCAGGTGGGGACGGAACGGGCGGTCCTCCCGGGGGAATCCCTCCGCTTCCAGGGCCGCCTCGATGGACTTCTGGAGTACGATCAGTGGGTGGATATCCCCCTCCATTCCCATCCAGAGGACCCGGGGTCGGCTGGAGCCGGGGAACACGCCCATTTTCCGGACCTCGATGCGGAGCGGAGACGTCCCCATGGCGAGGGGCTCCACGATCCGGGAGATCCGTTCCACGTCGGCCGGTGCGATATCCCCGAAGAACTTCAGGGTCAGGTGGATCCCCCGGGGGCGTACCCAGGAAATCGTTCCCTGGATCTTTCGTTTCAGGCGCTCCTGGTGGCTGCCGATCTGCCGGAGGACCTCCTCCGGAGGGTCGATGGCCAGGAAGGCCCGGATGCTCTTTCCGTCAGGCATCGTCCGGCTCCCCCTTCAGGTAGCGCAGGAGGAGAATCAGGGCCGTCTGGGCCGTCATGACCTTGTTCCGGCGGCGAGGCCAGCGGAAGCAGAAGCGGCGGCAACGGGTCTCCCGGCCGTCGGAGAGGGCGATGAAGACCGTTCCCACCGGCTTTTCCTCCGTTCCCCCCGAGGGGCCGGCAATGCCCGTGGAGGCGAGTCCCAGGTCCGTTCCCGAGATTCGCCGCACCCCTTCCGCCATGAGGCGTGCCGTTTCCTCGCTCACGGCGCCGTGCCTGAGGAGGACGTCTTCCGGCACCCCCAGGAGGTCCCGCTTGGCCTCGTTGCTGTAGGTCACAAGGCCGCGCTCGAAGCAGACGGAGCTGCCGGGGACGTCGGTGAGACGGTCGGCGATCAGCCCGCCCGTGCAGGACTCTGCCACGGCGAGGGTCTTCTTCTGTTCTGTCAGGAAAGCGCCGACGACCCCTTCGAGGGTCTCGTCGTCCCGGGCGAAGATGTGCCGGGCGAGGCGGCTCTCGACCTCCCGCGTGGCCTCCCTCAGGATTTTTTCCGCTTCCTCCTCCCGGCTGTGCCGGATGGTCAGTACGATGTGGTTCTCGGGGAAGTTCGGGTAGAAGCCCACATCGACCCCGTGGGCCGCAAAGTCCAGGTCGGCCAGGGCCTCGTCCACCGCCGCCTCCGAGAGGCCGAAGGACTTGAGGGTTTTGGTCCTGATGAAGGGAGTGTCGCCGGGAAAGGCCCGGGCGAGGAGGGGCAGGACTCCCTCCGGGAGCATCCGCTGCACTTCCGCGGGGACGCCCGGGATCACGGCCACGATCTTCCCGTCCGTCCGGACGGCAAACCCGGCGGCCGTCCCCGTCGGATTCGGGATCACCTCCGCCCCGGCGGGAAATACGGCCTGCTTCGCGTTGTTTTCGGTCCATTTGAGGCGGTATCTCTCGAAAATGCCCCGGATATGGGCCAGGACCGCCTCGTCGGTGTACAGGCCGAGGCCGAAGGCCTGTGCCACGGCCGCCGTCGTGATGTCGTCCGCCGTGGGGCCCAGCCCGCCGGTGATGATCACGGCATCGGCCAGGGAGAGCACGTGGTTCAGGGCGCCCCCGATCGCCTCGAAGCTGTCGCCCACGCTCATCATGACCGGGACCTGCCAGCCCCGGGACCGGGCGGTCCGGGCGATGAGGGCCGCGTTGGCGTCCTGGATCCGTCCTCCTGTCAGTTCGTTGCCAATGGTCAGTATCGCGATCTTCATGTCGTTGATGGTCCGGAGTCTCCGGTCCGGGACGGTCGGGGCTCCGGAGGGCTAAAACCCGAACACCCGGATCGCCAGGTGAAGGAGGATGCTTCCGTAGATTCCCGCCGCCACGTCGTCCAGGACGACTCCATAGCCGCCGGGTGCCTTCCGCTGAAGGAAACCGGCGGGAAAGGGTTTGACAATATCCAGAAGGCGGAAGAGCAAAAATCCCGCCGCCAGGTGGGACGGCGTGGGGGAAATGAAGCTCATGGTCCACAGGAAACCGACGACTTCGTCGAGGACGATCTTCTGGGAATCCTTCTCCTGGAAGATCCTCTCCGCCCGTCCGGTGATCCAGAACGCCGCCCCGGTGCAGCCGAGGAGGACCGCCAGGTATACCGGTGGGGACAGGGGAGAAAAGAGCAGGAACAGGGGAATGCCCAGAAGGGTCCCCGCCGTTCCGGGAGCAACCGGGACATGTCCCAGGCCGAGGCCCGTCGCCGCTGCCTTGATCAGTTTCTCGACCAGAAATCCGCCTTCAGGGGAAACAGGATGGGTCTGCACGGTGATTAGCCTTTTTCCCGGGGCCTGTCAATGACGAGAATCGGCCGCAACCGGCGCCCCGGGTCACAGGCCGATCAATCGGGCCAGATGAAAGGAAGCGATGCCCATGGTCATGGAAAGGGCCAGCATCGCAATGAAGGACGCGGAGAACCATTGCCGGCTGTCCATTTCCCGGCGCAGGACCGCCAGGGTGGCCGCACAGGGCACGAAGAGCATCAGGACCACCAGGAAGGCCAGGGCGGAGGCCGGGGCCAGGGCCTGGGGCAGGATGCCGATCAGCCCCTCGTCGCCCACGCCGTAGAGGACGCCCAGGGTGGCGATGGCGTTTTCCTTGGCCACGATGCTCGTCAGGAGGGCGACGATCAGTTTCCAGTCGAATCCCAGGGGGGTGCCCAGCGGCTCCAGCAGCCGTCCGAGCCAGGCGAGTGCGCTCTCCTCCACCGTCGCCCCGGGCCAGTGGGACAGGATCCATACCGCCACGGAGACCGCCAGGATGATCGTCCCGGCCTTCCGGATGAAGGCGGCCGTCCGGAACCAGACGACAGTGGCGATCGTCCGCAGGTTCGGCTTGTGGTAGAGGGGCAGCTCCATGATGAAGGGCATCGGTTCTCCCCGGAGAAGGATCCGGCCGGCCGCCATGCCCACGATCCCCAGGAGAAGAATGTTGACCGCCAGGACCGACCAGGCGACCAGGGCGGCCCGGGGGCCGAACACGGCGGCGGAGACGAAGGTCAGGACCGCCAGCCGAGCCGTGCAGGGGATGAAGGGAGAAAGGAACATGGTCAGGAGCCGCTCCTTGCGGGACTCGATGATCCGTGCCCCCATCACCGCGGGTACGTTGCAGCCGAAGCCGAGGCACAGGGGGATGAAGCTCTTCCCATGGAGGCCGATGAGGTGCATGAACCGGTCCATGACGAAGGCCGCCCGGGCCATGTAGCCCACATCTTCCAGGATCGCGAGGAACAGGAAGAAAATGATCAGGATCGGGACGAAGGTCAGGACCGTTCCCGCCCCGCCGAAAGCCCCCTCGATGAGAATGCCCTTCAGCCAGGGATGGGCGCTTCCCATCCAGGTTTCCAGGCTCTGTGCCGCCGAGGAGAACAGCCCTTCCAGCAGCTTCTGAAGGGGAAAGCCGATCCAGTACGTGGCGGCGAAGATCAGGCCGAAGGCGCCCAGGAGAATGGGGATGCCGAACACGGGGCGCGTCAGGATATGGTCGATCCGGTCCGTCAGGACGACCTCGCCCATGCGGAAGCGGGAGATGGCCGCCCGGGTGACCTCCTCGATCCAGTCGTATCGACCCCCGACAACGGCATGGAGGGCGTCCTCGTGCTGGACCAGGAGCGCCTGGATCCGGCTCCGGATCTCGGCGGGAACCTCCGCATCCACCAGTTTTGTGATTTCGGGATCTCCCTCCATCAGCTTGATGGCCACCCACGGGGCGTTGTAGCCGCAGGTGTTGGCGGGGAGCGATTCGGGGAAATGCTTGCTCACCAGGTCGACGATCTCCCGGTAGATGGCCTGATGGTCGCTGGACACGCCCGGGACCCTGGGATGATAGGAAACCTCCCCCTTCTGGAGGGCGATCAGCTTGTTCACCAGTTCCCGGACGCCGCGGTTCTTTACGGCCACCATGGGAACCACGGGAATCCCGAGGGATGACTGGAGGGCGTTGACGTCGATGGAAATTCCCTGGTCCTCCGCCACGTCCAGCATGTTCAGGGCGATAACGACGGGGGGACCCAGGAGCAGGATTTCCGTGAGGAGATAGAGGCTTCGCTCCAGGCCGGCCGCATTGACCAGGAGGACGATCACGTCGGGCCTCTCGTGGACGATGAAATCCCGGGCGACCTTTTCCTCCTCGGAGCAGGCCGTGAGGCTGTACGTCCCGGGGAGGTCCACGATCCGCATTTCAACCTCGCCGGAGTGGTGGACTCCTTCTTTCTTCTCCACCGTTTTCCCCGGCCAGTTTCCCACGTGCTGGGACAGCCCGGTGAGGATGTTGAATATGGTGGACTTCCCGATGTTCGGCTGGCCCGCCAGGGCCACGAGAAGCCGCCGGCTTTCCTCCTTTTCGGGGAGAGGCTCCCCGGCGGCTTCGGGAAGGATCTGAACGAGGATCTTTTCCGCTTCTCCTATTCCCAGGGCAACACGGCCGTCCCCGACCTGGACGATCAGCGGGCCCCCGCCGCTCCGGCGCAGCACCTTCAGCCGCGTCGCCGGTGCGATCCCCATGGAGGCAAGGCGCGACATGAAGGCGTTCCCTCCGATCAGGGAGAGGACCTGTGCGATGTCTCCTTCCTTGAGGGTCGAAAGGGGAACTCCTTCTTCCTTCATGCGTCAGGGCCTTTCGGGGATCTTGGTGAATCCGGGATCGCTCATTCGGAACCCCGGGAAATAGTTATTGTTCCACCCGGCAAATATATGCAGCGGAGTCGGCGGGTCAAGAATTATTCCGTTTTCAGGCGGGACGGTTTCAGGGATGCCACCAGGATCGCCGCCGCCAGCAGGAGAATCAGGTCCATCCACCATGCCGCCGTGTACGATCCGAAGCGGTCATAGATCATGCCGCTGACGATGGCGCCCGTGCTGCCGCCGATGCCGGCGACGAAAAAGGTGAGCATGCCGTAGGATGCCCCGAGAACGAGGCTTCCAAACCGGTCCGCCAGGAGATACGGCATCAGCGGGGCGATGGATCCGTAACCGAAGCCGAAGAGCAGGGCGTAAAGGACCATGTGGTTCATGGTGGAGGCCACGAGGAGAACGCCCACGCCGGCGGCCATGAAAAGAAAGCCCAGGCTTGCCGCGTACTTTGCATCCCGGAGCCGGTCCGAGAGCCAGCCGAAGAAGAAGCGGCCGCCGATGCTGGCCAGCCCGATGTACCCGGGCAGCAGGGCCGCCTTGATCAGGTCGATGCCGAGCTCCATGCCGAAGGCCGTCTGGTGGATGAACGCCGAGATCTGGGCCACCAGGGCGAAGGTATAGCAGAGGCTGAGAACCCAGTAGCGCGAGTCGCGGAGAACCTGATTCATGGGCATGCCCGGAGCCACCGCCGGCGGGGGCGTTTCTTCGGGATGCGACGGCGGCGCCTCGCCGTCGGGATGCAGGCCGTAGTCCTCCGGCCGTGTCTTTCCCATGAGGGTCTGCGCCGTGATGACCCCGAGCACGAGGACGAGGCCGCCGAGGATCCAGAATCCCCAGGGCCAGCCCCATTGCTTGACGGCATAGCCGACCAGCGGGGAAAGAAGCATGCTCCCGACCCCGATTCCGACGGAGGCGATGCCGATGGCGAGGCCCCGTTTCCGCTGGAACCATTTTGCCACCGTGGAGCTGCCCACGACGGCCCCGAGACAGGATGTGCCGATGCCGGCGAGGAGCCCGTAGGTCAGGTACAGATGCCAGGGCTCCCGGACGAATCCCGTCAGGAAGAGGGCCGTGGCCAGGGTCACGGCCCCGAAGGTCATGACCCAGCGCGGGGCGATCCGGTCCAGGAGCCTGCCCGAGAAGATCCCCCCGATTCCGTAGACGACCATTGTGATGGAGGGAGCGAGGGAAATAGCCGAGCGCGACCAGGACAGGTCTTCCGTGACGGGCTTGACGAAGATGGTGAAACAGTAGGTTGTGCCGTGATTGAGCCCCATCAGGACGAAGGCCCCGAAAACCACGTACCAGCCCCAGTAGATTGTTTTCCGTTGCATGAGTGTTCCTGACGGCCTGGAATACCGCGTCCGGCCGCCGTTTTCTTGGAGCTGGCTCTGCGGCCGGCGCGCTGTGCCGGTGCCGCAACATGTAGGCGGAAAAGGCATTCCTGTCAACCAAAGGTTGCCGCTGTTCCTTTACGGCGTGCCCCCTCCTGTGATAGGACCATCACCGGATCAATCCCGGAGGACCATGCAATCTTCCCTGTCCCGTTCCCGAAAACGAAGGGTCGCCCGCCCGGGCGGACCCCAGAAAGCGCCTGTCCGGATGAAGCCGGATGCGGACCCGCTTCTGCGGAGCGTGTTCTCGCGCATCGGCCGGCCCCCGGAGGCCCCGTTCGTTCCCGATCCCTTCCAGCTTGAGGCGCTGGAAGCGGTCCGGCAGTCCGACTGCCTGGTCACGGCGCCCACGGGATCCGGCAAGACCTGGATCGCCGAGCAGGCCATCGAGGACGTTTTCCGCCGCGGCGGCCGCGCCTGGTACGCCTCCCCCCTCAAGGCCCTGACGAATGCCAAGTGGGTCGAGTTCGGCCAGCAATTCGGGGCGGATCACGTCGGAATCCTGACGGGAGACACGAAAGAGAATCCCGACGCGCCGATCATCGTCGGGACGACGGAGATCCTGCGGAACCAGCTTTACGACGCGATGCACCAGGGAAAAGACCTGCCCTGCGACCTGGTGATTCTCGACGAGGCCCACTACCTGGGGGATCCCGACCGGGGGGTCGTCTGGGAGGAGATCATGATCTACCTGCCGGCACGGGTCAACCTCCTGCTCCTCTCCGCCACGATCGGCAACGCCGAGGAGATCGCCTCCTGGCTTTCGTCGCTGCGGGATAAACCGTGCCGGGTCGTGCGGGAGACGGGTCGTCCCGTTCCCCTCTTCCCCCTGTTCCTGCACCCTACGGGGCGGATCATGCCGTTTCTGGAACAGCGGCGCCTCTATGGGAAGGTGGCGGAGTTCTCCGTCGCCGGCAGTTCGCCGGCGGGGCGCGGCCGGCCGCCCCATTTCGGCGACATCCTCCGGGTACTCCGGGAATATCATCTCCTGCCGGCGATCTTCTTTCTCAAGTCCCGGTCCGAGTGCGACGGAGCCCTGAAAACCTGCCGGAGCGGTCCGGGCGTTCATGCCGGAGAGGCCTTTCGGGAGGATGTCGGGGAGCTGTTTTCCCGCTTTCCCTACCTGGAGCAGCACCGCCAGTTCCACGACCTCCAGCGCTGGCGCGTGGCGGCCCACCATGGCGGGCAGCTTCCGGCCTGGAAATTCTTTGTCGAGCGGATGATGAAACAGGGCCACCTGGAGGCCATTTTCGCCACCTCCACCGTGGCGGCCGGGGTGAATTTCCCCGCCCGGACCATCGTCCTGTTCAACTCGGACATCTTCGACGGCCACTCCTTCAATCCCCTGACGGGGACGGCCTTCCACCAGATGACCGGCCGGGCGGGTCGGCGCGGTCAGGACAAGATCGGCTTCCTGGCCCTCGTCCCGGGGCGGTTCCTGGATGTCTCCCATGTCCGGCGGCTTCTCTTCCGGGAGGCCGAGCCCATCGAGAGCCGGATCCGCAACGACTTCTCCATGGTCCTGAACCTGCTCCTGTCGCAGACACCGGAGGACGTGCGGGTCATCTTCGAGCGCTCCTTCGCCGCCTTCCAGGCCGCCGCCCGCGGGAAGAAGCCGGGGCGCGGGCTCTGGGAGGGATTCATCCGGCACCTTGAATTCCTGAAAAAGGAGGGCTTCGTGGGGGAGGACGACCGGCTGACGGAGAACGGCCTGTGGGCCTCGAAGCTGCGGCTGGACCATCCGCTCCTGATCGCCGAGGGGCTTCGGCGGGAGGCCTTCCCGGCTAAGGACGAGCGGCTCTTCGCCGCCGCCATCGCGCCCTTCGTCTATGACGGCGACCTGGACGTGAAGTTCGAGTCGAAGAAGATCCCGCGAGCCTTCCGGGAGGCCGTGGGAAAGGTTGCATCGGTCCTCAAGCCGCTCCTGGACCGGATGAAGGCCGCCGGGTTCCCTGTCCAGCCGCTCCGGCTCTGGCCGGCCCTGGTGGTGTACGACTGGGCCCGCGGCGTCCCCTGGGACGACATCATCCGCAGGACCGGGATCAACGACGGCGACCTGGCCATGCTGGTCCTTCGCACGGCGGACAACCTGCGGCAAATCGCATCACTCCGCGAGAGCCACCCGGAGACGGCGGAACTGGCAGCAAAAGGGCGGGAGGCGATCCTCCGGGAGCCCGTCGTGTTCGAGTGGGAGTAAGACCCCCCCGATTTTACAATGCAGTGTTCGATCCTCTGTGTGCCGGATTCCTGCAGGACAACCCTATCACTTATTAAACACCTATTGACATATCCGGAAAGTTTCGGCAGTCTTGCGCCAATCAAACCATAGCCGGACGACCATATTCTCGAAGAAATCCTTTTACGAACGATAGAGTACAGCACAGGCGCACAGGCCGCCGTTCCGGAGCACTCATGTTACGAACGACTCGATGTTGGTTATGGGTAATCATCCTTCTCTTTTCGTATCCTCTCGCCTCATTTGCCGCCGATCCCGAAAACGCCGTTCCCCGCTTTGATATCCGTGGGTACGAGGTGCGGGGGAACACCATCCTTCCCGCGGACAGGGTGGAGGCCATCCTGGCCCCCTTCACCGGGAAGGACAGGGACTTCGGAACCGTCCAGGGGGCCGTGGAGGCGCTTGAAAAGGAATACAGGGGCGGCGGCTTCAGCATGGTGGCCGTCGTGCTGCCGGAGCAGGAGATGCAGGACGGCGTCATCCGCCTGCAGGTCATCGAGTATCGCATCGGCAGAATCGCCGTCGAGGGGAACCGATTCTTCGACGAGCGAAACATCCTGAGAAGCCTCCCGGCCCTGCAGCCGGGGAAAACCCCCGATATCGACGCCCTGTCGCGGAGCCTCAACCTGGCGAACGAGAATCCCGCCAAGAAGACGGACCTGAAGTTCAAGAGCGGCGAGGGACAGGAAGTGGATGCGACCGTCACCGTGAAGGACGAGAAGCCCTGGCGGGCGGGCGTCTCCCTCGACAACTCCGGGGATAAGCACACCGGCCGCTCGCGGATGGGATTTCTCCTGCAGCACGGCAACGTTGCGAACCTGGACCATGTCCTGACGCTGCAATACATCACGTCACCGGAAAACCTGGACGACGTCCACATATTCGGCCTGGGTTACCACATGCCGCTCTATTCGCCGGGATCCTCCATCGATATCATCGCCGCCCATTCCAACGTGGACTCCGGCTCCGTGAACGTCGCCACCTACAACATGGGCATCAGCGGCAAGGGGACCGTGCTGGCGCTCCGGTACAACCAGAACCTCACCCGGATCGGCGACTACGAGCACAGGCTGATCCTGGGGCTGGAATACAAGGCGTTCGAGAACGACGTCCAGTATCTTGGGTACCAGCTGGGGCACAACGTGACCGTTCATCCCTTGAGCCTCACCTATGCGGGGACGCTCACCCGGATGAAGCATACCGCCGGTTTTTACCTGACGGGTGTTCAGAACCTGTCATGGAGTCTGGACGGCCGGGACGGGGAGGCCAATTTCGCCAGCGCCCGCGCCGGCTCGTCCATGGAGTACACGATCCTTCGTTACGGCGGGAATTTCATGCTGATGCCGGGGGGAGACTGGCGCGTGCGGGCCGTCTTCAACGGCCAGTATACGCAGAATGCGCTCGTGTCGGGCGAGCAGTTCGGGCTCGGCGGGGCAGCCTCCGTCCGCGGCTTGCAGGAGCGGGCGTACGCCAACGACTACGGATATTCGGGGAGCATCGAGGTGTACTCCCCGGATCTGCTTCGGCTCGCCGGCGTCTCCGCCGTCCAGGCGCGCCTGCTGGCCTTCTGCGACCACGGCCAGGCCCGGCGCAACAAGCCGGTCGCCGGCGATACGGTCGCCGTCGAGGCCACGAGCATCGGTCCCGGGCTGCGCATCACCGACGGCAGGCATTTTTCCGTTTCCATCGATTACGGTATCGTGATGGAACCTCCCGAGGACGGCACGACCCGCTGGAGCGGCATGTGGCACCTCTCGGCGAGCTTTCTGTTCTGAAGGGTGAACGGGCAAGGAGCATGACATGAAGACGAAACGCCGCAGGATACGAACCATCGCCCGGATGGCCGGGAGCCTTTTTATCACGGCCGTGCTGCTTTTCTTCAGCGCGGACGCCGCCGTGGCGTTCCCGACCGGACCGCAGGTCGTCAACGGGCAGGTCGGCTTCTCACCCCAGGGGAGCACGCTGACCATCACCAACAGCCCCGGTTCGATCATCAACTGGCAGGCGTTTTCGATCGGTGCCGGCGAGGCCGTCCGCTTCGTACAGCAGAGCAGCGCCAGCTCCGTCCTGAACCGGGTCGTCGGACAAGACGCCTCCCTGATCATGGGCCTCCTGCAGTCCAACGGCATGGTCTTTCTCATCAACCCCAACGGCATCTTCATCGGGCCGGGGGCCCGGATCGACGTCAACGGATTCATCGCCTCGACCCTGGGTCTCAGCGACCAGGATTTCCTCGCGGGAAAATACAATTTCACCGCCGGAGCCTCGGCGGCGGCCATTCAGAACCAGGGCACCATCTCGACGCCTCCCGGCGGGAAGGTCTACCTGATCGCGCCGAATGTCGAAAACAGCGGACTCATCTATTCCCCTGGCGGAGACGTCATGCTGGCGGCGGGGCAGAGCGTGCAGATGGTCGACTCGCTAAGCTCCGACATCGCCGTCGTCGTGAGCGCCCCCGCGGATACGGCGCTGAACCTGGGACAGATCCTCGCCGAGGGCGGAAGGGCCGGAATGTACGGCGGGCTGATCTATCAGAACGGCCTGGTCAGCGCGGACAGCGCAACGGTCGGAGAGGGCGGCAGGATTGTCTTCAGGGCGACGAACGGGGTCACCCTGGGTGCCGGGAGCGTCACAACGGCCAACGGCGCCGGGGGAGGGAAGATTGAAATCCGGAGCGACGATGGGACAACCGCCGTTTCGGGCACCGTCACGGCGACGGGGACGGACGGTAATGGAGGCGACATCGCGATCCTGGGCGATCATGTCGAAATCACCGGTGCCGCCCTTGTGGACGCCTCGGGAGGAAGCGGCGGCGGCTCCATCCTGGTCGGCGGCGATTACCAGGGCGCAAACGCGGCCGTCCCGAACGCCGAGACGACCCATGTCGGAAGCGGCGCCGTCATCCGGGCGGACGCCCTGGCGGCAGGCAACGGCGGCAAGGTGGTCGTCTGGGCCGACGACACGACGTCGTTTTACGGCTTCATCAGCGCCCGAGGCGGGGAAGGCGGCGGCAACGGCGGCAGCGTCGAGGTCTCGGGCAGGCAGACGCTTGTATACAGGGGACTGACGGATGTCCGGGCACCGCTGGGGACGACGGGCACGCTGCTCCTGGACCCGACCAACTACTTCATTATGTCTGTCGGCGGTGACATCACCGGGGCGGACCTGGGGGCACAGCTCGAATTGGCCAGTGTCACCATCCAGACCGCTGGCCTCGGGGCGGATATGGGGTACATCTCCGTTGAAGATACGGTGACTTGGGCGAGCGCGAACCGGCTCACCCTGAGTGCCCATAGCGACGTCGTAGTGAAGAACGTCATCACCAATACCGGCGGCGGGAGCCTGGTCCTCCGGGCCGATTCGAATGGAGACGGAACGGGAGACGTCAGTTTTGACATACTCGGCCATGCAAACATGACGGGCGGCGGGCTCGTGTCGATTTACTACAACCCGCCGGCCGGTTACGGCACGCCGACGGACTATACGGCCAACGTGACCGGTGTCACGCCGATGGCCTACATGCTGGTCAACACCGTGACGGACCTCCAGAACATCAACAACAACCTGGCCGGATACTATGCCCTCGGGACGGACATCGATGCCAGTGTCACGACCGGCTGGAATGCAGGAGCCGGTTTTCTGCCCCTGGGCGATGACAGCCTGATCGAGGCGCAGTCGTTCCGGGGTATCTTTGATGGACTCGGCCACACCATCACCGGCCTTTTCATCAACCGGCCCGCATCGAATTACATCGGCCTCTTCGGGGGCTGTACCGCGGCGGCAGTCATCCGGAACGTCGGGATGGAAAACGTCGATATCACCGGAAATTTCCAGGTCGCCGGTCTGGTGGCGCACACCGGCGGCAGCATCGACAACTGCTACGTGACCGGATCGGTGACGGGATTAGACAATACCGTCGGCGGGCTGGTGGCTCTGACTACGGGAAGCGTCACTAACTGTTACAGCCTCGCTGATGTGGCCGGGATTGATTTCGTCGGGGGGCTGATCGGCTCGGTCTATTCTGCCAGCGGAACGGTCACCAACAGCTACAGCGCGGGAGCCGTAAGCGGCGGCATCAGTGGCGGATTGATCGCACATAATGCGGACACTTCCTACACAAACGTAACCAGCAGTTACTGGGACACTACTATACCCGGTGCCCTGTCAACCAGTGCCGGCGGCACGGGAAAGACCACCGCGGAGATGCAGACCCAGGCGACGTACGTCGGCTGGGACTTCGTGAACACGTGGCAGCTCAGCGCGGGCCAGTACCCGAAGATCACCGGGCTGGCGGAAGGGACGGCCCCCCCCCCTGTCGTTCCGGTGACTCCGGCAGCAGGAACGACGACTTCCGTCACGACCCTGACGGATGCGGCGGCCGCGGGCACCAATGCTACGGCAGGCAATACAGTCACGGCCCTCGCAACGGTTACGGAGACGGCCGGTACGCCGGGAGAAGATGAAGAAGACCGCAAGAAAGGTGAAGAACGTGGAGAAGGAACGCAACAAACCGGCGATGGGGCACAAGGCGGAACGGGCACGACGTATTGCAATTAGCCTGTTTGTCCTGTCCCTTGTCCTGCTGTCGTTCACGGATTCCTTTGCCGGCGTGAAGGCGGGGACGGTGACGCACCTGAGCGGACCCCTGTTCGCGAAGAAGGCCGACGGGAAGACATGGGCCTTGTCAGTCAATTCCATCGTCGAGCAAGGCGACATCCTGATGACTGAAAAGAAGACCCATGCCCGGATCCGCTTCCTCGACAACAGTGTGATCACCCTCCGTCCCAACAGCCAGATGAAGATTTCGCGGTTCTACTTCGAGCAGGCCGCACCGCAGAAAGACGCCGCCTTTTTCGATCTGGTCAAGGGAGGCGCCCGCTCCGTCGTGGGGCTGATCGGCAGGAGGGGCAGCCAGAACAGCTACCGGATGGTCACGGAGAACGCCACGGCCGGGGTGCGAGGCACGATTTACGACTGCCGTGTCTGCAAGGGAGACTGCGGATCCCTCCGGGACGGGACCTATTTCTTCGTCGTCGAGGGAGTGATTTCCGTCAGCAATGAAGGCGGTTCGGTGAATGTCGGGGCGGGCCAGTACGCATACGTCCGGGATGCCCTGTCGATGCCCGTGATCCTGCCCGAGAACCCGGGCCTTGACTTTACGACGCCCCCCTCAATGGAAGGGGCGGGCGGGGGAGGCGATCCGGGAAGCGCGGCCTGCAACTGTACGATGCGCTGACCGGGAGACGGTGCAAAGGATCCTGTTTGGGAAAACCGGCTGAATAAACAAGGGGTTGCGATCATCGTCGCAACCCCTTGTTTGTATGATGGTAGTCCCATGGAGAGTTGAACTCCAGTTTCCGGCGTGAGAGGCCAGCGTCCTAACCACTAGACGATGGGACCATATTCTGGCTGGGGGACAAGGATTCGAACCTCGGTAGCAAGATCCAGAATCTTGTGTCCTACCACTAGACGATCCCCCAGCATTTTTCCTGGGGAAAGAGCCATTTATTGAAAAACCAAAACCTTGTCAAGGCGAAATTCAGGACGCCTTCCGGAAGATCGCGGCGAAAAAACCGTCCGTTCCATGGCGATGGGGAAGGGTGCGAAAGAACCCCTGTGCATCCACGAGTTCTTCCGGGATCTCCACACTTGCCCGCACCTGCTGGAAGTCCCTGTGCCGGCGGATGAAATCCGCAACGAGATCCTCGTTTTCCTGCCTCAGGAGGGTGCAGGTGCTATAGACGAGGGCTCCGCCGGGCATCACGCAGGAGGCGCCGCGGTCCAGGAGCCTTCCCTGGAGGCCGCTCAGCGGGGGGATGTCCGAAGGGCGGAGACGCCACTTGATCTCCGGGTTCCTGCGCAGCGTGCCCAGGCCCGAGCAGGGCGCATCCACCAGGACGATGTGAAAGGATTCACGGAAACGCTCCCCGAGGTCCTCCGTGGCGTCCGCCAGGTGTGTCCGGATCGAGCGGATGCCCAGCCGGGCCGCGTTCTTCTCCAGTTCCTGGAGCTTCTCCGGGCCGGAATCCACCGCCAGGATCGACGCCCCGTCCTCCGTCCGCTCCGCCAGATGGGTCGCTTTCCCTCCCGCACCGGCGCACAGGTCGAGGATCCTGTCTCCCGCCCGCACGTCGAACAGGCGGGCCACCAGCTGGGAAGCCTCGTCCTGAATGGTGATCTTCCCGGCCTTCCAGCATGATAGCTCACGGATCGGATGGCCCGTGTGGGGAAGGAGCAGGCCGTCGGGAGACCAGGGCGTTTCCTCCGCGGCGATGCCTTCCGCCGCCAGCTCCTCGCGCACGTCGCGCCGGGTCGTCCGGAGTGCGTTCACGCGGGCGGCGAGCGGCGGGATCCCGTTGCCGGCCCGGCAGAGATCCGCGGTCTCCTCGATGCCGTATTGTCGGATCCACTGCTTGACGAGCCACACCGGGTGGGAATGAACGATGGAGAGCCGGCCCGCGGGGTCCTTCGTTCCGGAAGGAAGGGGAACTTCATCCTTCCGGCGCACGGCGTTCCGGAGCAGGCCGTTGACGAAGGGCACCGTGCGGGCGTCCACCCGCTTCGCGAGGCCGACGGCCTCGTTCACCGCCGCGTAATCGGGGATCCGGTCCGTGAAGTGGATCTGGTACAGGGCCGTCCTCAGGATGTTCCGGACAGGCGTGGAGACGGCAGGGGACCGCTTTTCGCAGAGCGAGCGGATGATCCAGTCCAGGTAGCCCCTCATCCGCAGGGTGCCGTAGACAAGCTGCGTCAGGAGGGCACGGTCGGACGGTTCGTCGAAAACCTGGCTGGAAAGGACCTCGTCGAGGAGCGGCTCCGCGAAGGCGCCGGTGGTGTCGACGCGCGTGAGAATCTCGACGGCGGCACGGCGGGGCGAGGATTTCATTCCGCGGGCCGCGCTTCCGGGGAATCCGTCAGGAATCCGCTCCGGGGTCGGTAACCCCGGAAGAAATCCCCAACGGGCATGCGTTTCTTGCTCTCCATCTGGATGTCCCTGAGGATCACGATGCCGTTCCCGGCGGAGACCTCAAGCCCGCCGTCCCGGAGGGATCCGATCTTCCCGGGAGGCTCCGTCACGGGCTGTTCCTGTGCGGATGCCGAGAACACCTTCACCTGCTTCCCGTCCAGCCACGTGCAGGCGCAGGGCGCAGGGGCGAGGCCGCGGACCAGGTTGACGATCTCCGAGGCGGGCCGCTCCCAGCGGATCAGGCTGTCTTCCCGGGTCAGCTTCGGCGCGAGCGTTGCGAGGTGCGATTCCTGGGGACGCCGGTGGACCGTTCCGGCCAGCAGGCCCTCAATCGTCCGGACGAGCAGGCCGGCTCCGCTTGCGGCCAGGCGGTCGTGGAGCTCCCCGGCGTTCTCCTCCGCGCCGATGGGGGTCTCTTCCTGGAGGAGGATGTCGCCGGTGTCCATCCCCTCGTCCATGAACATGATGGTGACGCCGGTGACGCGCTCGCCCCGGATGAGGGTCCAGTTGATCGGCGCCGCGCCTCGATATTTCGGGAGCAGCGAGGGGTGAACGTTGAGGCAGCCTAGAGGGGGGGCTTCCAGGACGGCCTTGGGCAGGATCTGGCCGAAGGCGGCCACGGCCACCAGGTCCGGGCGCAGGCGGTGGAGCGTGTCGAGGAAGGATGCGTCCCGGACCCGATCGGGCTGGAAAACCTCGATGCCCAGTTCCTCCGCTCTCTCTTTCGCCGGCGGAGGGGCGAGGTGCTTGCCTCTTCCCTTGGGGCGGTCGGGCTGCGTCACGACCCCGACGACGGGGTATCCGGCCCGGACGAGCGCATCCAGGGAAGGGACGGCGAATTCAGGGGTGCCCATGAACAGGACGGCAGGCTTCGTCATCGTCCGGTCTCCTCTCATTTCCCCAACAGGGAGGCCAGGGTTTCCTCGGGGTTCCGGCAGGGCATGCAGGCGAGTCCCCCGTCCGGACTGACGATGGCGAGGGAGGGAACGCCCCGGACACCGAACGCCTCCGATACCTGCCCGGTCTCGTCCAGGAGCATCCTGTAGGGGAGCTGGTACTGTGAGGCGAAGCGGGACACCTTGCTCTTCGACTCGAGGATGTCGATGCCGACCATGACCAGTCCCTTCGGCTGGAAGCGGGCGTAAAGCTCCTTGTAGTAAGGAATTTCGGAGCGGCAGGTGGAGCACCAGGTCGTGGAAAAGACGATCAGGGTCGTTTTCCCCTGCTGGTCGCGGAGTCGGAATTTCTGTCCATTGACGTCCTGGAGCGTGAAATCCGGGGCCTGGCCCGCCGCGGGACCGGGGCCGGGGCCGGTCCGGACCGGCGGAGGCGGGGCGTCGCAGGAGGCCAGGAGAAGAATGCCCGCCAACAGAAGCAGAATAAGCGGGTTCTGCAACCTTTTATATCTATCAAACGTTCTCATTCGATTCTTGTCACCCCCAGAACATACCGGCCTGGATCAGGAAATACTCCCCGCTCCCGATGAGGATCCAGCCGAGGATTTTGCGGATCCGCTCCATCCACAGGCCAGACTTCGGCAGGCCCGCCAGCAGGGCCGAGAACGTCCCCAGCAGAATCAGCAGCGTGCCCATGCCGAAGGAGAAAACGAAAAGCAGGGCCATGGCGAAGGGGACATTCTGCTGCGTCGCGACGTAACCGAGCAGGACGGCCAGAATCGGCGCCGTGCAGGGGCCGACGATGAAGCCGGCCGTCACGCCCATCAGGAGGCCGCCGGCCATACCCCGGATCCGTCCGCCGGCCTGCAGTTTCCCGACCCACCCAGGCACCGGGACGGACAGGGAGAATACGTCCAGCATGGAAAGCCCCATCAGCAGGCAGAGATTCCCGACGGCAAAGGAAATCCAGGGACTAGACTGAAACTGTCCGAACAGACGGCCCGACAGGGCCGCCATAGCGCCAAACCCGCTGTATGTCAAGGACATGCCCGCCACATAGACAAGGGACAGAAGCAGGGCCCGACGTCGCGATCCCGCTCCCTGGTTCCCGATGTAGGCGACGGTGATCGGGATAACAGGATAAACACAGGGTGTGAAGCTGACCAGGATCCCGCCCAGGTATGCGGCGAGGAGCGGTACCAGGTAGGAACCCTGCAGGGAGGCCGACAGCCAGTCGGACAGGATTTGTTCCATCGGGGGGCGGCCGCTCCTTTCGGTTTGTCCTGGAATACCTGTTCAGGGAAAACGAACCCTTTATACTTTTTCCCGCGGCAAAGGAAAAGCGGTTCCTTCGGGATTCCTGCCCGAATATTCATAACCTGCTTGATGCATTGATGAAATGCTCAGGACGTGTCAATCGATTGACGAAAAACGTTGTTTCGCCTCAGTGGAATCTGTCAAAAGAATAATACTTGACATGACGTATAAAAACCTTTAGGTAAGCAAAACATAAGTAGCTTTTACGATATTCCCGATCAATTCAAATCTTTTATATATGTTATGCATTGACACGGTTCGGAAGGTCCGGTAGATACGAACCTTCGGATCGTTTATTATGAATCGGGGGATCAGCACTTCTTTATGGTCATCATCAATGGCCAGGCCTTTAACACGGTAGTGGATGCTGCGGAAGCCCTGGGTGTTTCTCCCAAGACAGTCGGAGATTACATCCGCAAGGGTATCATCCCTCCGCCCCCGGAGATTCAGTACGGAGTTCGCGTCTTGAGGCATTATCCCCGGGAGTATCTGCGCGATGCCAGAAAGCTCCTCGAGGGGTACCGGAAAGACAGAATTGCGCGATTTGGCTCCCGTTCCTGACGGGGAGCCTACCATGAACCTTCCATTACAGGGCGGTATGGCGCCCGGATTCAGGAGGGCATCCCTTGGCCCGGAACGACGATATTACCTCCACGGAAAAACTCCTCGACGTCATCAAGAAAAAGGATGAGGCGCCGTCTCCACCCCCCCCGTCGGCCCAGGAGCCGCAGAAGAACGTCATCGCCTTTTCCCAGAAAAAGGTGGGAACGCGCTCCATGAACGTCGGCATCGACGCCGGTCACGAATTCGTCCGGTTCGTCAAGACAATCCGTTCCTCCGACGGGAAATGGAAGCTCCTGGATGCCCGAAAGGTCGCCTATCCGTTCGGCCTGACGAAGGGGACGCCGGAATATGCCGTTTTCCTTCGGGATGAGTTGACGAAGTTCGGCTGCTCGGCAAAAGACAACTGCGGCGTCTGGCTCATCATGTCCGCCGCGGAGGTGGAAGTCCGCCATTTCCGGATCCCCAAGGTCGCCAAGAAGCAGATCGACAACGCCGTCTACTGGGGCATGCGCAAGGAGCACCCCTTTGATGACAAGGAGTTCATCTTTGATTTCGAGCTCCAGGGAGAGGTCATCGAGCAGGGGATCCCCAAGTATGCCGTCATGGCCTACACGGTTCCCCGCAAGGAAGTGGAAGATACGCGCAAGCTGTTCAGCCAGGCGGGCATCTCCCTGGACGGCATGGTCATCACACCCTTCGCCATCCAGAACATCTTCCGCACGGGATGGGTCGCCGCTGGCAAGGGCACCGTCGCCACCCTCTTCATCGGCAACGAGTTTTCCCGCATCGACGTCTATTCCAAGGGAAACCTCGTCATGTCCCGGGGCATCAAGACGGGTGTCCGGAGCATGGTCGAGGCGCTCATGGAGACCTTCAACGACGAGCGCCGGCCCGATCCGTCCTCCGCCACCGGCACCAAGGTCATGACCTTCGAGGAGGCCCGCCGCATCGTATTCGGGATGAGCGGGGACTCCCCCTCCGGGGACCTGGCCGGGGCGGGGCTGACCGAACAGGATGTGTTCAAGATGCTCGAGCCGGCGCTTGAGCGGCTGGCCAGGCAGGTCGAGCGGACGTTCGAGCACTTCGTCAGCAACGTCAGTAGCGAACGGATCGAGCAGGTCCTCATCTCCGGCGTCATCAACATCGACAGGACGATGCTGGACTATCTCGGCAACCAGCTCGCCATCGAGCGGGACATCTTCGATCCGCTGAACCCGAAAGTCGCCGACATTCCCTCCAGCATGAAACTCAGCCTCTCCGAGCAGATGGCCTTTGTGCCGGCCCTCGGCGCGGCCCTCTCCGACAACGCCCACACCCCGAATGCGATGTTCACCTTCCGGGAGCGGGAGGAAGCCGAGCAGGTGGTGAGGATCAACCGGGTTGTCCTGATCGGGTTCGTCGCCGCCCTGGTCGTCTGCGCCATCGTTTTCGGCTTTCAGTTCCAGCAGATGAGCCAGAAACGGGACGCCGTCGCCAAGATGGAAGCCAAGCTGGCCCAGTATTCCCCCGTTGTCGACCAGGCCAGGGTGACGGATATGCTGGGTGCCATGAAACAGCGCCGGGAGGTCCTCCGCGGTTATTCGGAGCGCTATCTCGGGATGGCCGTTCTGGGTGAGCTGACGGCCCTGACACCGGAAGAAATCCGTCTCGTCTCCGTGAAGTCGGGTCTGGTGCTTCCGGCGGCCGCCGCGCCTACCGCGGCCGGACAGGCACCGGCCCAGCCGGCTCCGCCTCCTCCCCCGCCCCCGGCGGGCGCCCCGGCCGCTTCGGCTGCATCGGGGCAGGATATGATTCTTGAGGGAGTGGTCTTCGGAGATCCCTCAACCTTCGAGTCGCAGTTGTTCCGCTACCGGGTGGCCCTGGAGAACTCGCCGCTTTTCAAGAACGTGTCGGTCAAGAAGCAGGATCTCGAGCCTTTCCGAAAAGGGCGGGTCCTCCATTTCATCATCAATATGCAGATCGGGTGATCGCATGGACGAAACAAAGAAATCCTTCCGCATTCCCAAGAGCAGCATCCGGTTCCTTCTGATCTGCCTCGGGGTCGTCATTCTCTTCATTGTCGCCGGCCTCTTTCCCATGGGGTACGCCGTAACTTCCCTGGACAAGAAGGAGCAGGCCCTGAAGCTGAAGGTCGAGGAGCAGGAGCAGTTGGGGCCGATCTACAAGACGCTTGAGAAGCAACTGGCGGAGAAGAAGGTCCCCACGACCCTGCCGTTGCCGGGCCGGACCCGGCTGTCGAAGGAGCAGGTGGACCAGGTTCCGGTTACCATCCGCGGGCTGGCCCGGGCCGCCCAGCTCGAGGTCATGTCGGTGAACCCGGAGTTGGGTGCCGTTGCGGGTGACGCGAAGATCGCCCCGGTGGTCGTCGTGGTCCGCGGGGGGATGAGCCAGTTCCGGAATTTCTTCACGGCCCTGGGAGGCCTGTCCTACGTGGAGCGGTTCGACGCAATTGAGGTCCGGCCGGCCCAGACGGCCCTGGAGCTCAAGATGAACCTGATGGTGGCGTTGAATTGACAACCTTTTAACCTTCAAAGGAAGCGAGCAGTCGGACGATGCCGAAACTGAATACGAGACAGATCGTTATCCTGGCCGTCATGGCTCTGGCGATTCTCTATGCAGCATACGAGATCCTGGGTCCCAGGCTGGGCATGAAAGGTCCCGCGAAACAAGCAGCCACAACGGCGGACATCCAGAAGTTCGTGACGGAGACCACCACCGGAATGGCGGCCCAGGCAGCCGGCGAGCTCGAGGTATACGCCGCCGTCCGGGCCGAGACGCCGTGGGGCCGGGATCCCTTCATGGACCGGGGGCTCTATACCGAGTATGCCTCTCTCCAGGAAGGCATCATGAAGAACAAGGCGGCGACGGCCGGCAAGGCGATCACCTTCGCCTACACCGGCTACCTGGACTCGGGCAGGAGGCGGGTGGCCATCATCAACGGGGTTGAATATATTGCGGGTGAACCGCTGGTGGAAGAAGGATACGTATTGAGGGCAATCGACAAGTCCAAAGTGGTCATCGAAAAAAAACTGGAAGGAGTGAAGTTTGATGTTCTCATACAGGAATGATCGGATCGCGGAAAAAGCTCCGAGGAGCCTTGCTCCCGGGATGAGAAGCTCCTTGTTCGGGTTCGCCTTCATCCTGCTTGCCGCTTTTGCCTTGTCGGCCTGCTCGAAAGATATTCAAGTCAAGCAGGATCCCTTCTTCGACAAGTGGCGGACCCTGTCGGACCAGTCGACGGGGAACTCGCCGACGCAGAGGGCACGCGAGTTCGATCTCAACGCCCTGGTGGCGAAGGAGGAGGCACGTCTCGCGGACGAGCGGGTGCGCTCGACGGCGGGACGCCATCTCCCGACGATGAAGGTCAACCTGAAGATGCGCCAGGCGGAGATCAAGGCGGTCATCCGGTCGCTGGCCAAGGCGGCCAACAAGAACATCCTTGTCAAGAACGACATCAAGGGCGACATCACCGTCGACTTCCAGAACACCCCCTGGGACCGGGCCTTCGAGAGCATCATCAACACACATGGATTGAGCTATGTCTGGGAAGGGGACGTCATCCGGGTCATGACGGAGGCGGACAAGGAGCAGGACCTGAAGCGCAAGACCCAGGAGAGCGACATCCGGCGGGTCGAGCCGCTCCTCAACGTCGTCGTGCCGGTTGATTATGCGTCGCCGAAGGACCTGAAGGACAACCTCGAGACCTTCCTGACCAGGGAAAAGGACGGCAAGACGTTCCGCGGCTCCGTGAAGGTGGACAGCCACACGAATTCCCTCATCATCCAGGCCATCCGGGACGACCTGACCAAGATGATCCCCATCATCAAGCGGCTCGACAAGCCGACCCCGCAGATCCTGATCAAGGCCCACATCGTGGAGGCCACCAAGGACGCGGCCCGGAGGCTGGGCGTGCAGTGGGGCGGCGGATACACGGGCGGACTGGGAAGCAGGAGCATGTGGGTGACGCCCGGCGGAACAAACACAACGGGCACGGCGCCTTTTAACCCAATCGATGGAGGGTACAATCCCCTCGGAGTCGGCGGTCCTGGCGGCGACGTCGGCAGTTACGGGCTTTCCGGGCAGGGACTCGGCCTCAACTTCCCCGGCTCGGCACTCGCCAACGCTTCCGGCTACGGCGCCCTGGGGTTGCTTTATGGTACCATCGGCGGCAACATCCTGGAGCTTCAGCTCAACGCTCTCCAGACGGACGGCAAGGTCAACATCCTCTCGAGCCCGTCCATCACCACCCTGGACAACCAGAAGGCATACACAGAGAGCGGCGAGCGAGTCCCCTACGAGACGACAACCACCAGCGGCGGCAGCACGACCACCAACATCAACTGGGAGGACGCAGTGCTCCGGCTGGAGATCACCCCCCACGTCATCGATGACGTCCACCTGAAGATGTCCATCAACGTGAAGAAGAACGAGGTGGACCTCACCCGGACCACGAAATCGGGCTACCCCTTTATCATCAAGAAGCAGACCGAGACGAACCTGATCGTCCGCAACGAGGAGACCATCGTCATCTCGGGGCTGAGCAAGCAGCGGATCACCCATTCGGACGAGGGGCTTCCCTGGGTGAAGGACGTTCCGGTCCTAGGATGGCTCTTCAAGGGAGATAACAAGACCAATGCCATGGAAGAGCTGCTCGTCTTCATCACGCCGAGGATCCTGCCGCAGTACCAGGCGGCCGACGCAAAGGGATCCGTCAAGGTGGACGTCAAGGATGCAACCCCGGTCGGCAAGTAATGCATAGCAGATCGGCATCGCCATTCAACCAATGATCAACCAGGGACCGCTCGTACCGCAATGTACGGGCGGTATTGCACTATGGACTACTTCAGGATCCTGCATCTCAAGAGAGAGCCCTTCTCCAATTCGCCGGAGCCGGATTTTTTTTTCGAGTCCGACCAGCACCTGGGGTGCCTCCAGCGGCTGGAGCTGTCCATCCGCCTGCGCCGCGGCCTGAACGTAGTCATCGGGGATGTCGGGACGGGGAAGACCACCCTCTGCCGGCGCATGATCCAGAGGCTGGGATCGTCCGAGGAAGACAGGGACAGGATCACCACGCATCTTGTGCTCGATCCCGCGTTCGGAACCGCCGTCGAGTGCCTGTCCACGATCTCCGCGTCGTTCGGGCTTGAAATTCCCGACGGGCCGGTCACGGAATGGCAGCTCCGGGAAAACATCAAGAATTACCTGTACCGGCAGGGAGTGGACCAAGAGAAAATCACCGTCCTGATCATCGACGAGGGACAGAAGCTGTCGTCCACCTCCATCGAGATTCTCCGGGAGTTTCTCAACTACGAGACCAACGAGTTCAAGCTCCTGCAGACCGTCATCTTCGCCCAGCGGGAGTTTGAAGAGATCCTGAAGAATCATCCCAACTTCACGGACCGCATCAACCTGCTCTACCGCCTGCAGCCCCTCGGGTTCCGCCAGACCCAGGCCATGGTCGCCTTCCGGATCGCCAGAGCCGGCGGCGAGGAGGGGGCGCCAAAGCTCTTCAGCAGGCCGGCCCTCTGGGCCGTGCATTTTGCCACGGGAGGGTTTCCCCGGAAGATCATTACGCTCTGCCACGAGGTTCTCCTGGCGCTCATTATCCAGAACCGGGAGAAGGCGAACTGGCCCCTCGTCTGGGCCTGTGCCCGGCGGCTGGCCATGTATGACCGGTTCCGGGGGAAGCCGCTGAAGGCGGCCTTGGCTGTCTTAGTGCTGCTGGTTCTGGGCGGCCTCCTGATTCAGGCTCCCGACCTCGTCGGAACGTTCGGCGCCGCAAAGAAGCAGGCTGCCGTCCGCCTGCCGGAGGTGTCGCAGCCGGCGCAAGCCGTGGTGGCCGTCCATCCGCCCGCCCCGGCACAAAAGGTGGGGCCCGCCGAACCGGCCGTTCCTTCCCCCGCTCCCGCTGTAAAGAAGAAATTGCCGGAGACCCTCGGCCGGATCGCCATCAGCCAGGGCGGGACGGTCTGGTGGATCCTGAGCGATGTCTACGGCCAGTGGAATCTCAGCCTCTATCATGCTTTTCAGAAGGCAAACCCGGATATCGAGAATCTGAACAAGGTACCCGCCGGGAAAGTCCTTCTCTTCCCGGCCGTGCAGGCGGCGAACCCGACCACGGCCAGGGGCGTCTGGGTCCAGGTTGCAAGCGCCTCGACCCTGGAGCAGGCCTACGGGATCATGCGGGAACGCCAGAGACAGGTTCCCAGCCTGAGGATGATCGCCCACTGGAACAGCCGCGAGGGAACCGTCTTCTCGATCGTTCTGGGAGAGCGGTTCATCGACGAGGCGGCGGCGATCGCACAGATCCGGAAACTCCCCACCCCGCTCCGGTCACATGCCAAGGTGTTGAGCGGGAAGTGGGAATCCGATACGGTATTTTTCTCTCAGCTATAAAAGGAAAAGGGGTCCGACATGAGAGTGAAAAAGAAATTGGGTGAATTGCTGGTTGAGAACAACATCCTCACGGCGGAGCAGCTTGCCACCGCCCTTGCGGCGCACAAGCGGACGGGGATGAAGCTGGGCCAGTACCTGATCCGCCAGGGGATCGTGAACGAGAGCCAGGTGATCGACGTCCTGAGCCGGCAGTTGAAGATCGAGCAGTACCGCCCCGACCAGTATCCCGTCGAGCCGGCCCTCTCCTCCCAGATCCCGTCGGATTTCGCCCAGAAGAACCAGGTCATTCCGCTTCGAAAACGGGGCCGTCTCCTGACGGTCGCCCTGACGGATCCCCTCGACATCAACGTGCTGGACTCCCTGGAAGTCATGACGAACTCGGAAGTGGAGCCCGTCATCTGCTCGGAGCGGGAATACAACCAGCTCTTCAACAATGTGTACGGCTCACAAACCGGCCTCAGCACCGTGCTGGAGACCATCGACACGGAATCGGAGGAGATACAGGCAGAGAGAGAGCCGGACCAGTCGGACGTCAGGGTGGCCTCCCTCCAGGACATGGCCGTGGAGGCCCCGGTCATCCGCCTGGTGAACTCCATTTTCAGCCAGGCTGTCCGTGAGGGAGCCAGCGATATTCACATCAGTCCCCAGCAAAACAATGTCTCTCTCCGCTTCCGCATCGACGGAAAACTGCAGGAGGTCCCCTCACCGCCCAAGTCGCTGTCTCTTCCCATTTCGGCACGAATCAAGATCCTTGCCGGAATGGACATCACCGTGACGCGCGTTCCCCAGGATGGGCGCTTCACGCTGAAGATGGAAAACCGCGAGATCAACGTCCGGGCCTCCGCCATGCCGACGATCTATGGGGAAAACGTGGTGCTCCGCCTCCTGGACATGAGCGCCGGGGTCTACACCCTCAACCGACTGGGCATGAGCGACGACGACCGCCTGAAGATCGAGAGCATGAGCCGCAAGCCCTACGGGATGATCCTCAGCACGGGGCCAACAGGAAGCGGGAAGAGCACCAGCCTCTATGCGATCCTGAATGACATCAATCAGCCCGACATCAACATCGTTACCCTGGAGGACCCCGTCGAATACCGGGTCAACAACATCCGCCAGGTGCAGCTCAACCGCAAGGCCGGCATGACCTTCGCCAGCGGCCTCCGCTCCATCCTGCGGCAGGACCCGGACGTCATCATGGTCGGCGAGATCCGCGACTCCGAGACGGCCTCCATCGGCGTCCAGGCCGCCCAGACGGGGCACCGGGTCCTCAGCACCGTCCACACGAACGACGCCGCCGGGGCCATCACCCGGTTCATCGACATGGGCATCGAGCCGTTCCTCGTGGCCTCGGTGCTCCTGGTGTCCTTCGCCCAGCGCCTCGTCCGGACTGTCTGCCCCTACTGTAAGGAGCCCTATCAGCCCACCCAGAAGGCCCTGGCAGCCTGGGGGCTGGAGAACATCCAGAATGCAAACTTCATGAGAGGCCGCGGCTGCTACCAGTGCATGAACACGGGCTATAAAGGCCGTACCGGCGTCTTCGAGGTCCTGGCGAACGACGACATGGTCCAGGACATGATCCTGAGGAAGGAGTCCAGTCAGGACATCACCCGGGCCGCCATGGAGGCGGGAAAGCTGCGGACCCTGAAGGAAGACGCCGCCGCCAAGGTTCTGGCGGGAATCACGACCCTCGAAGAGGCCGCCTCTTCGGTTATGGTGTAAGCAGCAAGGGAGGAGCGTCATGCCCAAATTCGCCTACCAGGCGATCAACGAGAACGGGGCCACCGTCTCGGGAGTCATCGAGGCCGAATCCCCGGAGTCGGCCAACAACATGCTGGTTGCTGGGGGATACATCCCAGCCCGAATCAGCAAAGCGGACACGTTCTCCGAGGAAGGGTTCCTGGCCCGCCTGAAGAGCCAATTCGGTTCCGTGTCTGCCCCTGAGTTGATCCTCTTCACCAAGCAGTTCAGAACCATGCTCCTGGCAGGAATCCCCATCATCCGCCTGCTCCAGGTTCTGGAAGCCCAAACCCAGAATCCGAACCTGAAGAAGGCCATCGCCCAGATGGCCATGGACATCAAGCAGGGTTCCACGCTGGTCGATGCTCTGGAGAAACAGCCCAAGATCTTTTCGCCCCTCTACCGGAGCATGATCAACGCCGGCGAGGTCAGCGGGACCGTCCCGGACGTCCTGGAGCGCCTGAGTTACATCCTGGAACACGAATTCAAGGTGAAATCGGACGTCAAGGCTGCGCTGCAGTACCCGGTCATCGTCCTCATCGCGTTGAGCGTAGCCTTCGTTGTCCTTCTCACCTTTGTCATCCCGAAATTCGTCGGCATATTTGCAAAAGCAGGGGTCGCGCTTCCGTTTCCGACGAAAGTCGCCATGATGCTTTACCAGTTCTTGCACAACTACTGGTACATCGTGATTGTTGCCGTGATCGCGATCATCGTCGGGCTTCGCCAGTACTTTAGAACAGAGAAGGGAAGTCTGGCGAGAGATGCATTTCTGCTCAGGATTCCACTCTTTGGTCCTCTTTTCAACAAAGCGGCCATGTCGCGCTTCGCGAGCATCTTCTCCATCCTCCAGTCAAGCGGCGTTCAGATCATGACCACCATGAAGGTCCTCATCGGGACAATCGGAAACACAGCCATCGCCAGGGAATTCGAGAACATTCAGGATATGATGCAAAAGGGTCAGGGAATCGCCGGCCCTCTTCGCAAAGCGAAGTATTTTCCACCAATGGTGGTCGACATGGTGGCCATCGGCGAGGAATCGGGCAACATTGAGGAGATGATGAAAGTCATTTCCGTCCATTATGACGAGGAGGTGGCCTACCAGGTGAAGCGCCTTTCCGATCTCATCGGGCCAATTCTCGTTGTCGGCCTGGCCGCCGTTGTTGGTTTCTTTGCCCTAGCGATCTTCCTCCCCATGTGGGACCTGACGAAGATGGTCAAATAAGCCCTATACGTTATTATTCATGGAGAAACCGGACGGAAAAGCGAGGATCCATGTCAGCTTATATGTCCTGATCCCTTTGATATTCAGCGGCATCTCGGTCATCGGCATCATCGTGACCTATCGGTTGATGATGCGAGGAATCGGGGGCGAATCCGTTACGCTCATATCCATTGTTGCATGGGCTGCCACGATTGGTTGCCTTGCTTATTTTTGTGCGTTCCTTATCCTTTGGATACTGCTCAAGCCCTTGGAGGAGTTTGTAAGGAATACGGAAAAGCTCGACATCATTCCAGGCCCGTCGGCAAGCACAGAACAAGAAGAGAAATCGAAAGACGAAGTCCACCGGTACAAACAAGTTCTTTCTCAAGTCACGAACCTGTTGTCCAAGGTCGAGGCGAGGGAGCGTTTTCCCGGCATAATAGGCCAGAGTGCAGTCATGCGTGAAGTATTTGGCCAAGTCCTGAAGGTTGCCCCCACCGACTCCACTGTCCTAATCTCCGGGGAAAGCGGCACGGGAAAGGAACTCATCGCCGCGTCCATCTACGAGCACAGCGCCCGGAGAGACAAGCCCTTTGTCACGATCAACTGTGTGGCCATTCCGGAGGGGCTCCTGGAGAGCGAACTCTTCGGACACGAGAAGGGTTCCTTCACCGGTGCCGTCTCTCAAAAGAAGGGAAAGTTCGAACTGGCCACCGGAGGGACGATCTTTCTGGACGAGATCGGCGACATGCCCTTGGCTACCCAGGCAAAGTTGCTACGGGTCCTCCAGGAGAGGATGTTTGAACGGGTAGGCGGAACGAAGCCAATAGAAGTGGACGTCCGCTTCATCGCCGCCACGAACAAGGACCTTCCGGAGATGGTCCGGGCCGGAACCTTCCGGGAGGATCTCTACTACCGGATCAACGTGTTCTCGATCCGCCTCCCGTCGCTCCGCGAGAGGCTGGAGGAAATTCCCGCCTTGGTTGACTACTTTCTGGAACGGGCGGGTCGAACCATCCACGTTTCCCAGGAGGCAATGCAAAAGCTCCTCGGGTATTCATGGCCGGGCAATGTCCGGGAGTTGCAGAATGCAATTGAGCGGGCGGTGGTCATTGCCGAGGGGGACATTGAGCCATTTCACCTTCCCGTGGAATTGAAGGGGGAGGTAATGATCACTTCACGTCAAGACGGAAGTGAATCCCTCGATGACCGGTTGGCAGAGATCGAGAAGGGAATGATCATCGAGGCCATGACCCGGACGGGAGGTGTTCAGGTGCGGGCGGCAGAACTCTTGGGCATCAACCAGCGCAGCCTGTGGCACCGTGTCAGGAAATACGGAATCGACGTAGCCTCCATGAAGAAACAACAAAATTTGTAGATGCCCGTTTCAATGATTGAGGGGGAGCGAGAGGGTCATTGAACATAGGGATGCAGAACTGGTCGATATGTGACCGATTCGGCAATACACCTGCACTGGCACACTGTATGCGAACACTTTTTATATTGAGAAAGCCTGCGAAAGGGGGTGACGGAGCGGCACATCCAGATGCGGAAGGAAAACAAAACGAAAGGCAGTTCCAAGTGTCATAAAAAAACAACCAAGGAGGAATGAAGATGCTGAAAAAGAGAAATCAGAAAGGTTTCACCCTGATCGAGATCATCGCTGTCTTGGTGATCCTCGGAATCTTGGCGGCGGTGGCGATTCCCAAGTTCTTCGACATGCAGGATGAGGCGAAGTTGAAAAACGCCCAAGCGGCTGTCGCTAGCGCACAGTCGGCAATATCGATGGCTTATGCCAATTACCTGCTGAATTCAAGTGCACCGAATTCAGCAAGTCCGTCTGCTGCATGCCAGTCAGTGCAATTGGATGCTCCATCAAGCGTACCTTATAACGTATCATGTACAGGTGGAAATTGGGATATAAGTTCCAGCAACATTACCGCTAATTATGATACTAAAAGTGCAACTGGAACATGGACGAAGCCGTAGTCTAATCAATGAGTAGCAGGGATGTCCAAATGATTTCGTTTCTGCTACATTGAGGCGATAAAAAAAGAGTCGGTCAAATCGACCGACTCTTTTTTTAGGGGGGTGCATTTGAGGGTGAAGGTAATTTTGTGTAAATGGCTTGAGTTAGGATGAGATGCCAATTGCACAGGAGAATTGCTCATGGTGATGACATCGACACATGTGCAGAGCAAAGGTGCTAATATATGACTTTATATCGTGACAGATCTAACAAAGCGAGGCTCCCGTAACATTATTATTACCTTCGCAGACGGGCCCAAGGGCTTTCTCGAAGTCATGGAGGCTACATCACACCGAACAGAGGACCAACCCTGCATCATTCACATGGTCTGGGGCGCCCTCCGCGTTGAATTGCTGAAAGACCGCAATGCTGTTGACGGCGATTTTGAAACTATCTACCGAGTTACTGCAGAAGTACAGGCACGAGTGAATCCTGAGAGCTTTACAGAGAAATGTGACAACCGATATCCCACAGTATTGAAATCCTGGCGGACCAATGGTTTAGAATGGTTCCCATTATTTCCGTCCCGGATGAAATCCGGAGAATCATCTATACGATCAATACTATTGAATCCCTGAATAACACCCTAAAGAAGAAGATCGAAAGCCGGGCATCGTTCCCAATGGACGAGCCCACCGTCAAGCGGTTCTATCTGTCATTGCAAAAACATTCAGAAAAAGTGGATTATGCAGGCCAGAAACGGGGGCAATACTATAATCCAGCATGCTATCCTCTACTGCGATCAGATGCCCTGTTGAAAATGTATAGTGTCATTTAGTTAAGTTATCTGACACTCTCTTGCGATTTGGGATATGAAGTATTTTAAATACTATTTAGCTTTAATAATTGTTCTATTTTTTCTACTCTTAATATGCCATTTCATTGCTTGGCCAATTGTGATGTATGATTCAGATTTGTGGTATCATTTGTCTGGAGGCAGATTTTTCTGTAATAATGGATCAATTGCTCATAATTCATTCTTTTCGTACATTTCACCAAGCAAAGAATACTACAACTACTATTGGTTATTTCAGGTAATTGTTTATTCTGTTTATCAGTTTGTGGATTATTATGGATTGATTGTTCTCCGGTGCTTACTCTATTCATTAACGGCATTCTTAATTTTTAAGATCCTGTTCTTTAATCAGCAGGATAGAACAACTCTATTTCTCGGTCTTCTTGCTTTCGTGTGCTGCACTATCGTTCTGATGAACCGAGAATTGGCAGTACGTCCACATCTTTTTTCTTATCTATTTATAGTATTATTCATATCCATCATTGAGTATTATAAAAGAATGTGTGTTTGTCTCCCTTTAATTGGAATCATCTGGTCAAATGTTCACGGTATCGAATATCCAGTGATGTTTCTGATAGTTACTGCATATGTAGTGGAGGTTTACTGGACGCAGGTAAAATCGAAATCGATCATATCATCAGACGAAAGAAAATATAAATGGTATTTAATAGCCGTATACTATTCTATATTCATTACTCCTGGAATATTTGAGTTGGTGCACATCCCCTTCAGTGTTACTTATGAAGGTGCTGCCTACCAACACCTGTACGTAAGGGAACTTTTCAGGATTCCGTTAAAATCTTTGTTAGTCTTTGCTCCTATTTCAGCGCAGGGGCTATTGACGACCATGCAAAACCTGATTGTTATTACCACTATTGGTTTTCTGCTTTTTGGAATTTATAAAAGGGAACTGCGCATTAGTCATGCAATTCTCGTTGTTGGTGCAATTTTCTTGTTGACTAGGCATTCGAGATTCACATGTGAATTCACATTATTGTCCTTACCACTACTTCGCCATATAATCCCTTTGTTATCAAAAGCATTTGTTATTCCAAGCAGGGTCATTTGTGTCTTACTTCCTGTAGTATTAGTAATTATGCCTTATTGCATTTATCATGGTGTTTTAGGAGATCGTCCACACTACCCTCTATCACCGTCAAATCTTCCTACAGGTGTAAGTCGTTTTTTAAATCAGCATTCTCTCAGTGGTAATATACTCAATGATCCCAATACAGGTGGTTATTTACAATGGACCTTAAGTGATAGATATCGAATATATATGGATATGCAAATGTCGATTTTTAATGATCTTGATTTGGCACTCGTTGAACACTCATTTACTGATAAACATGCATTTGCGTCATTTATTAAGAAGTACGATCCTTCATTCATAACGGTTTCACTCAACAGGACATCTTTTAAGGATATCATTAATACTCAGGAACAATACTGCCCAGTTTTTTTTGATCACGCTGAAGTACTATATGTCAATAGGAACCATTATAGAGAAGTCGCGGATAAATACGAATTGAAACTCATCGATCCATTTATTTACTGGAAAACTCTTTACGCAAACGAATCTGCAACTAGCATTTTAGAAATATCTAACGAGGCTAAAAGAATGCGCTCTGAAGATCCATCTAATTTTAGAGTTAATCACATTCTTTCAAGTCTTTCGGTTACACGCGGCGAGTATAGAGAAGCGTTGGAGTACGCAAAACAGATAATTAAGTATTACCCAGAGCAATATCAGGGATATGCATTGATGGGTGATGCATTATTTGGTACGAAAGAATATCATGAAGCTATTGTACATTATAAAATGGCACTTGCTATGGGGGCCCAAAAGCAATCTGACAAAGTATATTGGAATCTGTATGCATCATATTATAATATTAGAGAATATAAAAAGGCTTATATTGTTCTAATGAAATACGTTAATCCTTTCTCGCCAGAAGCCACATACGAAGAAATATATCAATTAGCAATCTCTGCTGCCTTATTAGGCAAGAAGAATGAGGCATTACTATTTTTCAAAATAGCTAGTATGAAAATCCCAGATAATGAAAATATACTAAAGGTCAAGGTTGATGATTATATAAAGCAGCTTACCAATGATGATAAGTGAGAACGGCATTTATGTTATTATGGATTCGATCACAGAAAAGAATGTCAAGTTACAGTTGCTTGAAGTAAAATGAGACTCCGTATATGATATGATGTTTAATGAGGAGGATGTTGGATGACAGAGAAGAAAATCAATAATCCAGATATATCTATTGTGATTCCCGTATATGGGTCCGATAGCACTTTAATCAACCTATATGTGCGGCTTGTGGCTTCTATGGTAATAATTCCAGCATCATTTGAAATAATATTTGTTGACGATTGTGGTCCTGGAAACCCGTGGGATCTAATAAGCGAAATGGCGAGAAATGATTCAAGAGTCATTGGCATAAGACTTACGAAAAACTTTGGACAACACAATGCAATAATGGCGGGTGTCGATGTGGCACGAGGTAGTTGGCTTGTGATAATGGATTGCGACCTACAAGATAGACCTGAAGAAATTCCACGTCTTTTTAAAAAAGCTCAGGAAGGATATGATATCGTTGCTGGTCAGAGGATAAATAGACGTGACAGTTATTTTAAACGATTATTCTCAAGAGCATATCATCGCCTTTTCGGCTATATGACCAATCAAAAAAGTGATGAAACTCAATCATCCTTTGGCATTTACTCTCGAAGAGCGGTAGATGCCGTTAAATCATTACCTGAACAACCACGAATATTTCCACTACTCGTTCGTTGGTTTGCTTTTAAAACGACAGCAATCGAGATACAACATGACGAACGTACAGAGGGAAAGTCTAGCTATAATTACGACAGACGTTTATCCCTTGCAATCGATACGATTGTCTCTTACTCTGAAAAACCACTTATACTATTTATTAAGAGTGGATTTGTAATGTCTTTCGCAGCTTTCTGCTATGGGGTGTGGCTCGTTATTCGATACTTTATACTCGGGCAGATTATCGCTGGGTGGACTAGTGTTATGGTATCAATGTTTTTCTTATCGGGCGTAATCCTGTTTGGAATGGGCGTAGTAGGCGTATATATTGGGAAAATACTCAATCAAGTCAAGGGAAGACCACCGTATGTGGTGAATGAACGGACTACATTATCGTTTCTATGTAATGTGTTTAATGATGAGAAAAAATAAACTACTAATTGCTGGTGGTGGTTACGCCGATATTCCATTAATACTATCTGCAAAGAAACTCGGTTATTATGTCATTACCAGTGGTAATCGTCCAGACGAATTAGGACATAAATATTCGGATGAATACTATTCTGCCGATTTTTCTGATCGTGAGGCAATCCTTCGATTGGCAGCTAGTTTAAATGTGTCCGCTATCTGCGCTTGCTGCAATGACTTTTCAGCTCTCTCATCATCATATGCTGCAGAAAAATTGGGATTGCCAGGCCATGATACATATAACGTTGCGAAAATAATTCATCACAAAGATCGATATCGAGAATTTGCAAAAAAAGCTGGTATCACGACACCTCTTGCAAAGGGTTTTAAAAGGAAGAAGGATGCTTTATTATGGACTGAAACACTAACGCTCCCAGTTATTGTTAAACCTGTGGACTTGACAGGGGGTAAAGGTATATCAGAGATTAGGCAAATGGATGATGCAGAAAAGGCAATTGATAGCGCATTTAAAATATCAAAAATAAAGCGAATTGTTATTGAGGAATTCATTGTTGGTACTCGACATGGCTTTTCTGTTTTTTTGGTAGATGGACGAGTAGTATTTTTCTTTTCGGACAATGAACATTATTATTTAAATCCATATTTGGTTTCTGCTGCGTCTGTTCCAAGCATTGTTCCAAAGGAAGTAGAAAAGAAATTATGTGCTGTGGCGGAGAAAATATCATCTATTTTGTCATTAAAGACGGGCATATTTCACATGCAATATATTCTTCGTGGTGATGACCCTATAATTATCGAAATCTGTCGCCGTGCACCGGGAGACCTATATATTAAGCTTGTCGAACATGCAACGGGTATAGATTACCCATCATGGATAGTAAGGGCTTCATCTGGATTGGATTGTTCCGGGTTGACGCACTCCGAACCTAAAGGTTTCTTTATTCGACATTGTGTCATGGCGTCTCGCACGGGCACACTCAAAAACATATTAATTCATTCTTCGATTCGAAATATGATTATCGATAAGCAAATGTGGTGGAAACCTGGCGATTTGGTTACTGATGTGAACACAACAAAATTTGGAATCGTATTCATTCAATTAAGCTCTAAAGAAGAAATGATAAGAACGGCTGAATATCTTCCGGAGCTAATTATTGCAGTAATAAATTGATTATTTATTGACTATGTGGGGATATATGTAATGATAAAGAATAAAGTTGCTATTATTACAGGAGGATCACGGGGAATTGGACGTGCTATAGCGAGAAAATATGCTGAGAATGGCGCCTCGCTACTCCTTGTTGCTTTACATCGGGAGCGACTTCTGCGTGCGCAAGAAGAAATTTGCAAAATTAGCAAATATGTCGACATATTACCAGGAGATATAGCTGAACCATCCTTTTCTCAAAGTATCGTTACACGTACCATCGAACTATTTGGTACAATAGATGTGTTAGTGAATTGCGCTGGAATAATAACCAGAACTCCTGTTGATCATCTTGGCTTGGAGGAGTGGCATCGTGTGATCAATGTTAATCTGCATGGTGCATTTTATCTCTCACAAGCCGTACTGCCCATCTTTTGTGCAAAAAAGGCCGGGAAGATAATAAATATCACATCACAAATGGCGAAACTCCCACACCCAAATGCGTCACCGAGCTATGAAGTATCAAAAGCAGGACTGGTATCGTTAACGCGGCACCTCGCTTTCCATTACGCAAGGTATAATATTTGTGTGAATGCTATTGCGCCTGGTTCAATAGATACTGATTTGCCAAAGAGTATGACCATTGAAGCAAGACAAAGATTAAGGAAAGCGATTCCGTTAGGACGATTAGGTGAACCAGAGGAGGTTGGTGAACTAGCGGTATTCTTAGCATCTAATAGATCAGATTATATTACGGGTGCTACAATTAATATTAGTGGTGGATCGTTGATGGACTAGAATGCTAATTACAAATGATATAATTTAGTCGTCCCTGAAAAACTGTAATATATTGTAATTAATGCTTTATTAATTGGTTGTTCTATGATAAAATCACCAGAAATTAAAACAAATCCCTCAAAAGCTGGTGATTTTATGCAACAGAAAAATCTGTCCGCCCAAGAGGCTCAAGGCGATCTGTTCCAATCGCGCCTGGACCAGATTCTCGACAACGGGCACCCTCTGTTCCAGCTTGCCCGTCAGATCGACTGGTCGTTCTTTGACACCGAGTTCGGGCAGTTGTTCGTGGAGAACGTCGGCCGCCCCGGACTTCCGACCCGGCTGATCGTCGGACTGCACTACCTGAAGCACACCTTCAACGAGAGCGATGAGTCGGTGGTGGAACGCTTCCTGGAGAATTCATACTGGCAATACTTTTGCGGTTTCGAGTACTTCCAGCACAGATTACCTCTGGATCCCTCTTCCATGGTTCGCTGGCGGAAGCGTCTGGGGCCGGACACGCTGGAGAAGCTGCACGTGGAAACCCTGGAGACGGCCAAACGGGGCAAACTGCTCACGCCGCGTCATGTGGTGTGGAACGAGTCAACGACGATACGACGGTTCAGGAAAAAGCCGTCGCCTTTCCCAATGATGCCCGGCTTTATCAAAAGACCCGACGAGCCTTGGTTCGAGCTGCTAAGGAGAGAGACATCGATCTCCGGCAAAACTACGAGCGGTTGGGCAAGGAGGCCTTCATCAAGCAGGGCCGCTACGCCCATGCCCGCCAGTTCAAGCGAGCAAGAAAGCAAACTCGGAAGCTGCAAACTTTCCTGGGCCGGGTCATCCGGGACATCCGGCGCAAGTGCCAGGTTCCCGATGAGGATCTTTCCCGCCTGCTGACTCTTGCGGAGCAGATCTTCACCCAGAAGAGGAACGACACCCACAAAGTCTACAGTGTTCATGCCCCGGAGGTGGAATGCATCGCCAAGGGCAAGGCCCACAAGCGCTACGAGTTCGGCTGCAAGGTGGCCATGGTCACCAGTTCCATCAAAAACTGGGTTCTGGCGATCGATGCCCTTCACGGGAATCCCTTTGACGGCCACACCCTGAAACAGTCGCTTGATCAGGTCAAATGTCAATGGTCACCGAAAAATGACCCTTTGTGGTCATCGAAAAATGACCCCCTGGTTTATGATGGTTCCTCGTTGGGCGGAGGCTGCTGGATGAGCCCCGCCTTGACCTTTTCCTTCAGGCGGTAGGAGTTTCCCTTGATGTTGACGGTAGTGGAGTGATGGAGGATCCGGTCCAGGATGGCCGTGGCGATGACAGAATCCCCGAAGATCTCGTTCCACTGACTGAAACTCCGGTTGGAAGTCAGGATCAGGGCCCCTTTCTCATAGCGGCGAGAGATGAGCTGGAAGAACAGGTGGGCACCGTGGCGGTCGATGGGGATGTAGCCGATCTCGTCGATGATCAGGAGCTTGGACTGGCAGTAGAGCTTGAGCTTCTCCTCGAAGCGGTTCTCGGCATAGGCCTTGGTCAACGAGGCCACCAGGGGCGTCGCCTGGGTGAAGTAGGTCCGGTATCCTTCCGAGACGGCTTTGAGTCCGAGGGCAACGGCCAGATGGGTCTTCCCGACACCCGGCGGTCCCAGCAGGATGATGTTCTCGCCGTTGGCGATGAAGCGACAGGAAGCCAGCTCTTTGATCTTCTTCTTGTCGATCGAGGGCTGAAAGGCAAAGTCGAAGCTCTCCAGGGTCTTGACGAAGGGGAACCGGGCCATGGTGGTGCGCATGGACACGTTCTTCTCCATCTTGGCGGCGACCTCCTGGGACAGCATCTGATCCAGGAAGTCCGTGTAGGAGAGATTGTTCCGGGAGGCCTCCTCCAGGCTGTTCTCCAGAAGGTTCTGGATCCGGTGAAGCCTCAGGTGCCGCAGGTTCTCCTGAATGCGGGCGAGCGGAGTCATCGGGCACCTCCTTCGGCAACGGCCTCATAGAAGGCCATGTCCCGGATCTCCACCTCTTCTTCTGGAGAAGGACGGAAGGGGTGCCAGGCCGGCGTGGCCGGCAAACGATTTCGCCGGAAGAGGCCCCAGTAGTGTTCCTTGTTGATCCGGTTCTGAAAGGAGCCTTCGCAGCGGAGATGGGAAACGACGAGCTGACCGTCATGATAGACATGGATCCGGTCATCGACAGCTTGAACATCCACCTGCTTGCCGGCATACCGGAAAGGAACAGAGTACCGGTTCGTCTCGAAGGCGACCATGCAGTCCCGGGAAACCTGCCGGACGACCCGTTCCTGGATCGTGTAGGGCGGCTTCCCGTGGTGGTCGAGCAGCAGGTCCCGCTCTTCCAGGAACAACTCCGCCGGTTTCCTGTGGGTGGTCCCGTGGATCCGTTGATCCGCAGCGGTTGTAATCCAGTTCAGGAGCGACTCGTTGAGGTGATCGAGAGAAGCAAAGGCCTTCCCCCTGAGGAACCGTTTGACGTACTTGACGCCCGACTCCACCTTGCCCTTGGTCTGGGGGCGGTAGGGCCGATGAAGCCGGGGACGGAACCCGTAATACCGGGCAAAATCCCAGAAGGCGGCATTCCAGCGGATGGAGCGGCCTTCGAAATCCCGGGACACGACGACCGTCTTCGGGTTGTCGTAAAGGATCTCGTGGGGAATACCGCCGAAGTGATCGAATGCGGCAAGGTGACAGCGGATGAACGTGGGAAGCTTCTCGTCCGTGGCGGCTTGGACAAACATCCCGCGGCTGTAGCTCAGGGTCAGGACGAACAGGTGGGCCCTGACACGCTTCCCGTCCAGGAGCGTCCAGCACTGTCCCCAGTCTGCCTGTCCCTGGCGGCCCGGCGGCGTCTCGAAGCGCATCGTCGCTTCCAGGTTGGCTTCCTGCCGGAGAGGCCGGACAAACCGCTTCACCGCTTCGTAGGCGCCGGAGTAGCCCATCCCCTGAAGCTCTTCGTACATGGATTGCGCGCAATACCCGACGGCGGCGACCCTCTGCCGAATGTGCTCCTTCCAGGGGTTCAGGATGCTGCTCATGACGTTCGTTCTCGTGTAGGCAACCGGTTCCTTCTGGCTGAGAATCTTCCTCACCGTCCGCACGTCCAGACCCATTGTCCGGGCAATCGACTTCTTGGACTCATGAAGCCTGTGCCGCGTGTGGATCTCGTGCCACTGGTCCCCCTTGATCATCTCGTCCCCTCCCGATGCCGTCATCGGGAGGATTATGACTTCGGCAATGCTCATTTGCGATCCCCCTTTCGGTTGGGGGGTCATTTTTCAGTGACCGTAGGGGGTCATTATTGCATGACCGCTGACAGTCAAACGCATCACCGGCTGGCAGCCGCTGCATGCTTATTGCGGCCGAGGGTATCGAGGTGCCGACAAAGAAATCACCGACACGCGACAGTGCACCTGGCCGGCAAGAAGAAACGGAGCATGAAGCCTGGCATCTGGCGATGGTACGCCCGGCGATCCGCCATCGAGCCGATCTTCGGCCACCTGAAATCGGATCACCGCCTCGAACGCAACCACCTGAAAGGGAAAGATGGGGATCGGATGAACGCCATCCTGTCCGGCTGTGGGTTCAACCTGATGAAGCTCCTTGGAGCTTTCTTTTTATCCTTTTTCTTCTGCCTGATTTTGGCCGGAGAGAGGGACAGACTTGTCAAAGAGCGGTATGCTTAAGCCCTGTCTGGGCTAATTGAATCTTTTTTCAGGGACGACTAATTCGCTATGTACATTCCTGAATACATTAGAATTACAAACGAACCAGGATTATTATTAAAAAAAATAATAGACGAGACACATGCAAATAATATTATTGTTATCACCGATGAAAACACGAATACTGTATGCTATCCGAAAATCGCCCCCTACCTGCCGCGACATATTGTCGCATCAGTTCCCGCCGGAGAAAATAATAAAAATATTAATAACTGTCTAAGAATATGGCATGAAATGACAAATGGCGGTTTAGATCGCAATGCCTTAACAGTCAATCTGGGAGGTGGGGTTATATGCGATATGGGTGGATTTTGTGCGACAACGTTTAAAAGAGGTGTTCGATTTATTAACTGCCCAACAACACTACTTGCACAAGTTGATGCGGGATATGGAGGAAAGTTGGGGGTAAACTATGAAAACATAAAAAACAATATTGGAATATTTAAAATGCCATACTGTGTAATAATATCGTCATCTTTTCTTAATACGTTGTCGAAGCGAGAACTTAGATCTGGATATGCTGAGATGATGAAGCATGCTTTAATTAGCGGTGTTAACGAGTGGGATAGACTAGAAAAGACGGATCCTACAAAAATACCTTCAGAAGAGCTAATTAAGCAGTCAATAATGATAAAAAGCAAAATTGTATGTATTGATCCTAAAGAAGGGGGATATCGTAAAGCACTCAATTTTGGTCATACAATTGGTCATGTTATTGAAAGCATTCTTTTGTCTGACCAAGAAAGCATGATAACCCATGGTGATGCCATTGCAGCTGGTATAGTTGCAGAAGCCTATCTAAGTTATAAATACATCGGCATGGAAGAAGGCCTATTAAAAAGTATTTGTAACTATGTATCACGTTATTATCCGAATATTCATTATAACAACATTAAAAAGACTATATTTTTAAATCTATTAGTGCAAGATAAGAAAAGCAGAGGACGGGAGATCCGAGCCGCTCTTGTAAGAGCCCCAGGAATCAGTATTACAGATGTTCCCGTGTCGAAAGAAGCGTGTTGGGAATCTTGGAAATACTATCAGAGTATTTACAATAAGTGAGGTCTTTTTATGAGCGTTCCGGTGTGGAGCAAGTCAAGTTGGCGTTCATATACTGCTAGGCAGCAACCCCGGTGGCCAGATGTGCATGTACTTGAAGAAACGCTTGAAACGCTTTCTCGCCTTCCAGCCGTTGTGTTCGCCGGAGAGACGAGGACATTGATCCGTCAATTAGCTGATGCTGTTGAAGGGAAAGTGTTTGTATTGCAGTGTGGTGATTGCTCAGAGGATTTCGACAAATGTAACGGTCCAGTTATTCATAATCTCCTCAGAGTTATCCTACAGATGTCTATAATATTAGCATATGCTGGTGAAAAAAGGATTGTTAACATTGGCAGAATTTCGGGCCAATATGCAAAGCCTAGATCTTCTGATATAGAAAAAATTGGTGATCAGGAGATACCAGTTTACCGTGGAGATATGGTAAACAGTCGCGAACCCACCCTAGATGCAAGAACCCCAGATCCTCACAGGCTATTAGAAGGCTATTTTAGGGCAGTAGCAACTTTAAATCTAGTCAGGGCGTTCACTCGCGGTGGATATGCGGCGATAGATAGGGCAAATGCATGGCACCGGGAAACCTGGTACACGTTTCCGCCAAATAATAAATATGTCGGTTTGATTAAAGGAATTCAAAAGGCTATTAAATTCATGTCTGCGATTGGAATCGACAGCAATGCCCCTCAGTTGAACCAAATAATTCTTTATACCTCGCATGAAGGTCTTCTGCTTGAATATGAGGAGGCTATGACGCGAATTGATACAACCACCGGTAATTGGTACGACACCAGTGCGCATATGCTCTGGATTGGTGATCGTACGCGTCAATTAGATGGGGCTCATGTAGAGTTTATGCGAGGTATATGTAATCCTGTCGGCGTGAAAATTGGCCCAAACTATGAGATTGACGAAATACGAACGATTATAAGAATACTGAATCCGAACAATGATCCGGGTCGACTCACTCTTATAACCAGATTCGGTGCCGATGAAATTGATGTATTGCTTCCGCCACTTGTTCGTGCAATCAGAAGAGAAGGATTTCAAGTATTGTGGTGCTGTGATCCAATGCATGGTAACACTTACGTTAATAATCATTTTAAAAAAACAAGGAAATTTGATGATATATTAACTGAAGTTCGCAAATTTTTTCATATTCACCACGCAGAAGGGAGCATCGCGGGAGGTGTGCATCTGGAGTTGACGGGTGAAGATGTTTCTGAATGCATTGGTGGAAGTAGGCAAATCAGCGATTCAGATCTGGATCTTAATTATCTAACCAACTGCGACCCTCGGCTTAACGCTGAACAGGCGGTTGAACTCGCATTTGAAATTGCAGATCTTCTAAACCTGTGAGGCGAAATAATAATATATGATTGTATAAGTGAATTATTGGATCCTTTTTTTATCAAGGTATGCAACATTGGAGACAAAAGGAAAACGATTTAAATCCCAAACAATGAAGAGATTGACACTACTATTTAGTGTAACGATACTGCTATTGTGTCTGTGGTATATCGCAGAAAATTTTTATTGGTACGACATTGGTAGAATTATGCAAAATGTTAGATCAACATATTTTTTTGCTGGTGTGTTATCTGTAATGATATTTTGGCTGATTAGAAGTTATCGTTGGTCAATATTACTGGGAAATCTTAACATGAAAGTACCAGCCGGTGAGTTGTATTTTTATAATGCAATATCATTAAGCATATCAACGATGACACCTTTATTGTCTGGTGAGGCCATTAAGGTTGAATGGTTAAAAAACGATGGATTTATAAACAGAACAGTAGGCTATAGTACTTTATTGACTGAGCGTACAATGGATCTTCTTGTAGTATCGATGATAGCCATGCTGGCTATATATAATAATTATTCTGGTAATTATAAATATTTACTAATTGCGGGATGTCTATTGATTATATTTATCATGGTTGTTGGTATTGTTGCGATGATGAAAATAAGGCGCATCAGAAAGTATTATGTAATTAATACGATTATTAATAGTGTCGGTTCTCTTAAATCTCTATCCATTATTATGTTGTTGACGATCGCAGGTTGGTTCATTATAGGGTTTGGCTGGCAGATAACTCTAAATAGCATTAAAATTGAAATTGGCTTTTTTGAAACATTGGCTATGGTTGCTGTTGTATCAATTATCAACATCTTAAGCTTAATACCAGGGGCCATCGGTATTTCTGAAGTTAGCATTTCTCTATATTTGGGGATGGCAAAACAAATGTCTATAGTTGAAGCTCAATCTGGCGCTTTGATAATCAGGTTATATGGATTAATGATTATTATTCTAGGAATAATTCACTTTCTGTTCTATAATATAACTAGAATCACAAAAAAGAATGAAAAATAAAATAATTGATCGATATGTGGAGTATTAGATTTGATAAAAACGTTTTACAGAATGTTCTTTCATAAAACAGGTATAAATCATTTATTAGTACTATGTCATAAATATATGGATTATTAGCTATGACACAGTTGACATCCGGTTGGCGTTCGTTACTGTCATTGCCTAAGGTTTATAATTTAGGCGTAGGACTACTAGGAAGCAAAAAAGCAAATTATGAGATTGTTTATGGCTATATAAAACCAAAATTAAAGATGCGTATTTTGGACATAGGGTGCGGTCCCGCATCTATTCTAAAGTATTTACCTCAGTATGTTGAATATTATGGCATTGATATCGATCAAAGATATATAGATGCTGCAAGAGAAAAGTATGGAGATAGAGCATATTTTTATTGCATGCCTTTGGAATCCATATACAATAAAGAATTAAGTGGATTTGACTTGGTGATGGGGCTTGGTGTTCTCCATCATCTTGACGATGTAAATGCTTCGGCATTTTTTTCTTTTGCAGCTGCAGCAATAAATGACAGGGGCGATGCCTTACAATTGATCCATGCAAAATCAGGGACCAGCACTTCTTTGCTCGGTGGATGATTGGACAGGACAGGGGCCTAAATGTTAGAAAAGCTAATGAATACGCGGCCTTGGCACTACCACATTTTAAGCGTTTATCTCAAACGTTGCGACATGATCTGCTGAGAGTGCCCTATACTCACCACATAATGGAATGTCAAAAAAAGTGATCATACATTTCAACGAAAAGCTGCTGAATAGAGCGAAATCCTTTTGATCTTCGAGATAATATTTAGAGCAAATCTCAGATGTATGATCTATGAGGCGATATATGGAAAACGACAAGATACCATTCAACAGACCCTACATCGTCGGCAAGGAACTTTTCTATGTAGCTCAAGCCGTCATCACTCACGGCCACATATCCGGAGACGGGTATTTCACAAAGAAGTGCCAAGCGTGGCTTGAAAAAGCAATCGGGTCACACAAGGCACTTTTGACTCATTCCTGCACCGCAGCCCTGGAGATGAGTGCCATGCTCTGCGGTATAGGCGAGGGAGACGAGGTGATCATGCCCTCGTTCACTTTCGTTTCCACGGCCAACGCTTTTGTCCTGCGTGGAGCAGTTCCGGTGTTTGTGGACATCCGTGAAGATACTTTAAATATGGATGAATGCCTGCTGAACGATGCGCTAACGGAGAAGACAAAAGCCATCGTGCCCGTACACTATGCAGGTACACCCTGTGACATGAACGCAATACTGGCCTTGGCTAACGAAAAGGGATTGCGTGTCGTGGAGGACGCGGCCCAAGGCCTTTTGTCCACGTATGAGGGAAAGTGTCTTGGTACTTTGGGTGACTTGGGGTGCCTGAGCTTCCATGAGACGAAGAACATCATCAGTGGTGAGGGCGGGGCCTTGCTGGTCAACGACCCAGAACTTGCGGATCGCGCTGAGATGATATGGGAAAAAGGCACCGACAGAAGACGCTTTTTCCGGGGGCAAGTAGACAAGTATACATGGGCGGACATAGGTTCCTCTTACCTGCCAAGCGATATCATCGCCGCGTTCCTGTTCGCCCAACTGGAGATGGCCGAACAGATCATAGCCGCCAGGTGCAGGTTGCTGGAGCAGTACATGGAAGGCCTGCGCGATCTGGAAGAAAGTGGTGCTATACGGCTACCCTCAGTAGACGGCGATAGCACCTGTAACGGTCACATCATGTACATTATCACAAGATCCTTGGCGGAAAGGGCCAGACTGATTACTTGGCTGGAGGAGCGCTCCATCATTTCCGTATTCCACTATATCCCGCTGCATTCTTCGCCCATGGGGATGAGGCACTGTCGCACCCACGGAAGCATGGCGGTTACAGACCGCACTAGTGAGTGCCTGCTCCGTCTGCCGATGTTTTATGAAATGCAGCCTGCACAGGTCTCCCGGGTGGTCGACGCAGTGAGGGGCTTTTATGGACGCTAAGTTGTCCTCCGCAGGTAACAAACTGGGCAACTTGGCTTCGAGCATTGCTGACGGGGCACTCAAGTCGAACGGACGTCTTTTCTCGACTTTCTTTCTTCTTATCTTGGCATTGAAATGGCCTTTTCTTGGCATCCAGCCGGTCTGGGACGAGGCGTTCAGCATTTTTCCCGCAGCTCAATTTCTGGTCGATAACGGCTTCGATTATGTGCATCTCATGGAGCAGCCCCGCTACCATGATGGGGGGCCGACGGCGCATGCCCTTTCTTTAATGACCCTGGTCACTGCCTTGGTTTTGAAGGTCACAGGTGGCGGCACCCCGGCCTGGGTTATCTTGAGAGTCATGCAATGGCTCATGGCTGCGTCTATCGCGGTCATGTTGACGCGGATGCTCAGCGCCCTTATTGGAAAATATTCTGCCCTGCTCCTGTCACTCGCCTGTCTTGTCTATCCCATAGTATTGGCCCAACTTGGGTTCATGTATTTGGAAGTACCGGTACTCTTTTTTACTCTTCTGGCATTTACCCTTTTTTTCAAGAGCCGAATCTTGCCTTCCACCCTGTTTCTCGTCGTGGCTTGCCTGATCAAGGGCAGCGCGTTGATCGGCGTCGGGGCGTTGGTCCTGACGGTTTTGTGTTGTCAGGAGAAAAATCTCTGCAGGCGTTTTCTGGACGCTCTTATTCTCACGGCCCCTTCTCTTGTAGCGGTCAAGGCCATTATGGTCGTTAGTGACAGCAGGCTTTCGATGACCTACCACCAGAGTCATTCAGATATTGTTTCAGGCATGATAAATAAAAGCATCTTAATCTATCAAGCGTACATATCAATAGTCCCTGATATGATTATTATTTATGGGGCAAGTATTTTCATTTCATTCATGTTGATTTTGAAACTTCTCAACAAGAACGCTCGTATAAATGGCCAACAGAAGCAGATTATCTACTTCCATTCTTTTCTCATTATTGTTTTTTTCTTTTTTTATTTCGTGCTTTACAATCTAATACAGCAGGATGATAGCAGTTTTTTAACACGGTATTTTGCCTATGCGATACCTTCCATGTTATTCATTATATTTTATATGATTGATAGAGTCCTGCGCAACGAGGGCATTCTAATAATCATCTTGGTCCTCATAATCTCCGTGTTTCTGGTCAACAGGAGCGGTGCTCTGTATCCTTCGCTGCACTTCCCAAATATCGCCATGGCTGAGCGGTCCGAGGAGTACATCGACGGGTACTTGGTTGCGCAGGAATATATCGATTTGCTTGAAAAGAGAGTGCCTCGTGATGTTCCGGTTTTCGTCAGCTTGCCGGATTATTTCCTGACTCAGTATCCTGTGAACCGGTACGTCACCAAACCCCTGTCTAATGTGAGATACATCGGGAATGTGCTGAGAGTAGAGAGGCTTGGTTTCGAGTACCCGGACCATTTCGTCCTTGTCTACAGTTATCCTTGGCTTGGGGGGCAGTACATCTTGAGCATGTTCCGGGATGTTACACAAAGGAAAGACTTGTCTGTGGAGTTTTTGGGTCAGTTTAGCAGGGGGGCCTTCCATGGGCATGTCATAGAGGTCAGAAGAAAGAGATAGAGCATGCGTTAAAATGCATGACAAGCGAGAAGTGATGTTTGTTGAAAGCAAGAATCAAAATATTTCAAGGCATTCCGTTGTAGTATATGGGCTATTCAGAGGTGATTCGATCATACTTTCAACAATCATCTCACACGCACTTTTTTAAATGAAAGTTGGGACATTAGAGAGCCGTTGAAAAAAGGCTTACGGGATAACGTTAGATGATCATTTAAATTTATGGAGTGTGTGACTTTTTTCATTTAGTAGTTGTATATACGTTAAATAATTATTTGTGAGGTAATTCTCAAATGGATAATGATAGGCTTCTTCAACTTATCCAAACAAGCAGGTCTCGCATTATTGAGGTCCAAGGAGATTTTACCAACCGGGTTATGAAGAAGGTACGTGAAGAAAGCCTCTCAATTCCAGTGCGGATTTTAAGGCATCTCTTGTGGAATCAGGGAGGAATAGGGCAGCTTGCGGGGATAACGTCCAAACCGAAAACGAATGAGGATTGCGCTGCATGCTATGGGCTGACGGGTGCTTTCTACTGGATCTTGGGTCTCGTCCTGCTGGCAGGCCTGAGACTTCTTGGTGCCGACGCACTGATCAATCATGGGATTAAGATGCTTCCATGGATGAGCATTCTTGCCGGTACCTGGCTTCTGGGGCTTGCTGTCATCATGATGATCGGAGGACAAAGGGCAGTGATATGTGCCAAAGCTGGAACGGCACTCTTCATTATAGCAGTTCTGACCGCTATCCTGCCTTTCATGAAATCTGCATGGTCTCCCTTCGCATATTTATCAGTCATGCTGTCGCTTACGGCGGTATTCATGGGGGGGCTGCTATATTTTCAAGTGAAGGATTTTTCGAAGGAAAATGGCGGGAAGAATAATCATGGAGTTACCGCTTGAATGCTGAATGGAGGGTTTGGATGGGTGCTATGAAAAGAGGAAACAAAGCGTCAGATAAGGGATTCACGTTGATTGAAATTATCGCGGTTCTCATTATTCTTGGCATTCTCCTTGCTTTCGTCATTGTCAGGATGAACACAACGAGCGATGCGGACCTTACTTCCCAAATTCAAGTGATCAAGAACCATCTCCGGTATGCCCAATCAAGGGCGATGAGCACCGGTACGATATGGGGGGTGAATTTCTCTACAACGACGACATATTATTTATACGATGGGGCATCTCCTTCAACACCGGTATTGTTTCTCGGTGAGAAGGATCCGACGGTGAACCTGGATGACAAGAAATCAAAGCTAACGATCACATCGGCGCCTCAGAACATCAGGTTCAATGCTTATGGAAGTCCCGTTGATACATCAGGAAATTTGATTGCATCAACGATCACGTTAACGACCAACGGCGGAAATTTCCAAATTACGAAAAATACGGGATTTATTCCTTGATTACTCATGATGAATTTAATGGGCGCCATGCGAGGGAGAGACAAATATGAAGGAGCGAAGGAAGAAAAGTAAAGGATTTACACTGCTTGAAGTGATTATTGGGCTCGTCGTACTTTCGATCATGGCGGCGTTGCTGGTATCCTTTATGGGAACGGGGGTGGTGCAGAGCGCCAACCCGGTTCTCTTGGCTCAGAACGGTGCCTATATCAATCAGATCATGGAGAACATGACGGCCGACTACAAGAAAACATTGTCAGAGGCACAGAGCGGTTCTCCTCTGAACACATTCAAAGAGCGCATCGGGGCTAAAAATTCGCAGCAAACACTGTATTCCGCTTCAGGCCACGCATATACAATTGTAGAGAATGACTGGATTTCATTACCGCAGGCAGGTGGTCAGGAAACGACTGGTGCTGCCAGCGATAAATTATTGAAGGTAACCATTGACTATAGGGGCCTTACTTTAACGGCTCTATTTACGGAGTGATGAATCATGGCGACGACAAGAAAAGAAAATCCTGTGAGCGGCATGCTTCATGGTGCAATAGATTCGTTGAAGCAGGCACGATGGTGCGGAGGGAGAAGAGGGATGCGCGGATTCACCCTGATCGAGGTCATCGTGTCCCTGATTCTGGTGGGAATTCTCGCTGCCGTCGGCGGGCTGGGAATGGTTCAGGCCGTTCAGGGATACATGATCGTGAAGGACAACGCGGAAATGACACAAAAGGCTCAGTTGGCCATGGCCAGAGTAACACGGGAAATCGTCGAAATGACGGGACTGACTGCGGCTGCGAGCTCGATATTGCTGCCCGTGAAAAATGTGGATAGAAACGTTACGATCGGCTTGGATGCATCAGCCAAGGCGATAAAAATATCAGCCACCGGCGGAACCGACGTGACAGGCGGCGATATCCTTGTTGATAACGTCAACAGCTTGACTCTCACCTATTACACCGGTGCCACTCCGGCAAGCAGTTGGCCGCTTCCGGTACCGGGAACCTCCAGCGACATCCGCAATCTATCGGCCATCGACATCAATGTTCAGATTGCGCGGCCGGATGGCACTGTCCTTAGTTTCATGAATCGCGTGAGTCCAAGAAACAACAAGAATCAGGGTGGGGCGGCGCCGGGTGTCGAACCCCTCGCACTGAAAACAAATTACGGGTGCTTTGTCGCCACGGCGGCATTCGGGAATGCGGCACATCCCATGGTCATGCTGCTCAGGGATTTCCGGGACCGCTTCCTGCTGACCTGGAGCGGGGGAAAATGGCTGGCGGATCAGTATTATATCCACGGCCCGGCGGCGGCCGGTATGATCAAGGATCGCCCCTTTGCAATGTGGGCAGTGAGGATGATCCTGCTTCCTGTTGCGGCCCTGACATTCCTGATTGTCTATGCTCCCTGGGCCATTCCGTTTCTTCTCTTGAGTTCGCTGGTAGTAGTTGCTGCCGTACGCAGGGCAGGGTGGACGGAGGGGGCATCCACGCGTTTGCTGCGAGCTCACCAGAAGGGCAGCGTGTTGATCGGCCTGATTACCGCGATGGTGGTCATGGCCACGCTGGGGGCCGCCATGGTTCCCATGTTTTCCGCTTCCTATATGAATCAGGCAGGCTCGGATCATGGGCGGAAGGCATACTTTCTCGCAGAATCGGGATTCCGTTATGCCGCGGGACAGTATCTCGCTGCCGACAATACAGCGGCGGGAGAAACCGTCTTATCCAACATAAACAACAAGACTTACACACTCCTGAACAATCGCGGTTCGTTCACAACGGTTGTCTCCCCCTTTTGGACGGTTGCCCAATCCGTGTCTGGCAGCACCCTGACAACCCAAATCAGCGGGACGGCACCAGACCAACTGAAGACAGGCGCCGGTGGCGGTTATTTGCTGTTAGGAACCAACACCTTCCATTCCTATGGATCCCGGGCCAGCTCGGGGACAACGGTAACGTTTAGCACCCTCTCGGGTACGCCTGCCATGAGCGGGAATAATGAAGTTCTGCCGGTGGCCCTGCCTTCCAGCACTTCATTCGCCAGTGGTGGCAATTTGGTTCTGCAGTCGAAGGGAGCCGACGTTTTTCCTTTGTTGAACGGCAATTTCACGACTTCGGCAACCGGTTCAGTGGTTTTCAACTATGAAAAACGGGTAGGCAATACGCTGTACACAATCACCTTGGCAGACCCGTCCAAAGAATGGCCGACCTTTTCATTGAATAATGCTACTAATGACATAACTGCCGCGTCGAAGATTATCCTCGCAAAATACCTGCTTCTCACCTCTACGGGCAATTACAGCGGGAGTACGAGGCAGATCACATACAGCGTTCCCATTGGCTGGTTGGATGGGGGCGGGAAATTTGTTAAAAAACAAGAGATTAATACCTTTAACAGCGCTAGCGACGTAACCCGTTTCTCCTTCACGAACGGGCAGATGGGCACGCATGTCTATGAAGACGGGGCGATGAGGGTCAGTTCCGTGATTGATCCGACCACGACAGGTAGCGGCATCCTGGATTGGTTGATGGGGCTCATCGGTTGGGGCAACGATGGCCTCTGGGCCGTTAACGCCTGGGACTGGACGACGACCGATGTAAACCTCGCGCAGGCATGGCACGATGCCGGCGGTTGTCTCAGTTACGACCTCCAGGTGAAAGTGAACAATCAGCAGCCGTATTTCATGGCCGGCCTCGGATTCCGAGTGAGGAACAATCAGGGAACACAAGAAGCTGACAGAGATGTGCATACATATGGTGCTTCATTCCTCAGGCAAAGGCAAACAAGATCATGTGTGTGGTTTTTCGGGTGGAATTGTGGTGGTTGGGGACAGAATGATGGAATCAATCCTGACTTGCGGCCACTCACTACCTATCCGACTTCTGAGACGATAGAATCTGGGCTTTTATGGAGGACTGAAGCTCGTTATTCTGATCCGGCTATTGTCCTTTGGCAGCGTAACGGCCATCCAACGCAAATCGGTAGTTTTAAAGTGATAGCTTATCGAACAATAACGAGTGCAGATGGCATTACGACCGGTTCTGGAACGTCTTTGCGTTTAAAACCATGGACCACCCTCATGGTTCGCCTGATCGAGGGTTATGAGGTTAGGTTTCTAAATGGAAGGGTGAATGCAGATGGCAGTCACCTCAAGTATGGTGATGAAATCAAGGACATTACCGGTCTAAAGACAGCCCGTGTCATCGGGACGCCCGTGATCACGACAAACTGGGGTGCCGCAGGAACGACCACCACGCAGGGATACTTGATCTTGACCAATGTGGTCGGACAATTTAATAACGATGATCTGTACTTGGTTGGGGGGGGCAGTGACGCCGTTGCGAGGGCAAACGGGAGTACGAGCCTGCAGAAAAGCAACTATATCATGATCTATTACAGTGACAGCAAAGACCCGGTCGCAGGGAATACAATACAAGCTGACGGCTCGCCAAATCGCATCGGCAACAAGAGGAACAGCGTAAGCTGGCCGCCGGATGACTGGTCCACCAGAAAAGCAGGTCTTCCCGCGGCAGGAGGCAATGACTACTTTGCATTGATTGGGAATAACAGCAGCGCCTCGGTCACTGTACCCTGGACTGCCCTGGATACCAATTCTGCAAACTACTATGGCGGCCTCGGCCCCAGTTTCTTCGATGGAGTGGCCGGTTCAGATCTCTACCACTCCATCATCAAGACATGGGCTCTGATTTCACCGAACTGGACCAGTTCGAGTACGGCGGCCGATTTCGCTAACCCCGGCGATCATATAACCCTGATCACTTCCAGCAGCGCCGGTACCTCGACTTATTACGACGACTTTGCGGTTCAGATAGACATGAAGTCCGGGACAGGCTTCCTGCCGCCGATCCAGCAGTAGCATTAAAGACTGAGGCAGGTTGGAAAACAGGCCCCTGTAATCGGAACATAGAGAGAAGGGGGATGGAATTCAATTCCATCCCCCTTTCTTCGTTTTTTCAACTATTTGAAGAGGAAAGGCGTAACCCAGAGGACAACCGATGCGGCGACGGCCAGAAACATGGCCAGGAAGGAATACCTGGCGAGCTTCTCCGACGGGAACACCGTCACGAAGACGGAGATGGCCGAACAGGCGATGAAAAAGCCTTTGACGTAGGGAACACTGACCATGAACAGGCTGCAAAGAAAGATCACGGCCGGGAACAGGGCGGCAGTCCGCTTCCCGTAGGCGACGGCAAAGGTCCTGTCGCCGATGCCCTTGTCCACGCTGTAGTCCATGATCGTGCTGAAGGCGTGAAAACCCATGACGCAGAAGGTGAAGTAGTATGCCTGGAGTGGAAGGGCCAGGGCGTTGTCCACGAAGCTGAATCCAAGGGCGAAGGGGGCCATGAAGCCGATGATACCGGCGGAGATCACATCCAGAGGCGGTCGAACCTTCAGGCGCCAGGGGGGCGTTGAATAGGTGTAGGCCAGGACGAGGAACGCCATGGTGAAGAAGATGTTCGCGGGATTTGCCGTGGCGGCGGAAGCGAGCAGGATGGCAAGGCCCGCCGTGATGGCGGTGCGGACGACCAGCCTGTGGTGGCGCGGATCTGCCAGGGCTCCCTCGACTCCACCCTTTCGTGGATTTCCAAGATCGGAGGCGTAATCGTGGACATCGTTCAGCCCGAAGGTGAACAAGCAGGCGGGAAACGAAAGCAGAATCATCTGGAGGATCGTCAGGGCTGTGCACCGGAAGGCGGGATCGGATGCCGGCCCGTGCTTTCCGTACACGAGGCCCATGCAGAAGACCAGGGGCAGTGCGATCCACAAGGGGGGACGGCTGATCTTCAGCAGGAGGATGATTTTCGGCCACATGGCTGCCTCTTCGAGGGAAGCATGAAAAGGAAGGGCGAGCAGGCTTCTGCCCTGATCTTCTCTTGCCGTTATCAACGCAGATTGTACTTTACAATGCAGTAAAGCGCCCGCAAGCCGTCCTTCCAGTTGATCTTTTTCCCTTCCTTGTACGTCCTCCCGTAATAGGAAATGCCGACTTCATAGATGCGGCAGTCGAGTCTGGCAATCTTGGCGGTGATTTCCGGTTCGAACCCGAAGCGATTCTCCTCGATGGCGATCGACTGGATGATCTCGCGGCGGAAGGCCTTGTAGCAGGTCTCCATGTCCGTCAGGTTCAGGTCAGTCAGCATGTTGGAGAGCAGGGTGAGGAAGCCGTTGCCCATCCGGTGCCAGAAATAGAGGACCCGGTGTGCCTCGCCGCCGAGGAAGCGGGAGCCGTAGACGACATCGGCTTTACCATCCAGGATCGGTTTCAGGAGTTTCGGGTATTCCTGGGGGTCGTATTCCAGGTCGGCATCTTGGATGAGGACGATATCCCCCGTCGCGGTCTTGATTCCCTCCCGGATGGCGGCGCCTTTCCCGCGGTTGGCCGGCTGGAGGATGATCCGGTCGATGCGATCCTCGATCTGTTTCAGCTTCTCCCTGGTTCCATCGGTCGAGCAGTCGTCCACGACGATGATCTCTTTATCCGGATGCGGTGAACTCCATATGGCATCAATTATGCTTTCTATTGTATGGGTCTCATTGAAGCAGGGGACAATGACGGACAGTTTCATGGATTCTCCTGATGTAGGGTTTTGTGTTGTAACATGAGAAAAATGGGAGGATTTGTAATCCAATCTTGATTCTTGCTGAATCGATGCCCGGTTGCTGTGAAAAACACCTACAGGGTGCTTTTGTTCTTGTCAATCGCCGTATTGATGTTGATATCTCCAATTCTTGCAGAAAACCATACAAAAGAGGGAGCGCCAATGAGAGGTTTGTCGGACGGCATCCGGAGAATTTTCAAGAGGCGCTTGCAAAGCCGGTTCTCCGTGACGGGCAGGGCGATGGTCCTTATTGCTCCGGGGGAGGACAGTGAACGGAAGGTGCAGGTCCTGGACATCAGCCGGGGCGGGTTGGCCTTTGTTTACGACGGGCCGAAGGAAGACCTGGAGGATTCGGGGATTCTTCAACTCCTGGCTCACAATGTCGTTTTTCTGGAGAAGGTCCATTTCGAGACGGCATCTGACGTTGCACTGCAGGAGAGCGAGGAGCGATATCGCCGCCGGGGGGTGAGATTCAAGTGGATGGGAGTCTTGGACCACGGGAAGCTGGACGATTTCATCCGTGAAGTCGGAACGTTCAAACTCTAACAGGGGGAAGAGAGTTCATTTCAAGTTGTTCCCTTGTCCTGAATCAGGAGCGAAAAGATGACGTTATTGGAAAAGCGGAAAGGTTTCACCCTGATCGAAATGATTGTGGTCTTGGTGGTGCTGGGGATTCTTGCGGCGGTGGCAACTGCCAAGTTTTTTAACATGCAGACGGAGGCAAAAACAAAAGCTGCCCAGGCCGCTGTGGCCAGCGCACAATCCGCAATATCCATGGGCTTTTCGCAACATCTGGTCAATCCTTCCTCCCCGAATCATGTTGCCGGCCCGGCGGAGGCGTGCACCAAGGTGGCGTTGAGCGGTGCCACGGGAGTCGTCTATACGGTCACCTGCGACGGCGACGACTGGGACGTAGTATCAAGCAGCATCACCGCTAATTACGACGGCACGACGGCAACGGGCACATGGAACAGGCCCTGAAAAGAGGGCAGAAGTTCTTACGTTTGCCGGGAGCAAGGGGGAACAGGAAAGCCTGTTCCCCCTTGCTTATGCGAAGAGATCATACACATCCGAGCCGGTGATCCGGAACGTCCGGAACTGCCCGGTCTTCATGCCCTTCTTCTTGAGGCAGGTCACCCCGTCGATCTCCGGTGCCTGCCGGCGGCAGCGGCCGACCAGGGGATAATCGGGGTTCTCGCCCGGTCCCTCCACCAGCACTTCCTGCATGGTCCCGACGAGCGAGGCGTTGATCTCAGCAGAGATTTCCGCCTGCTCCTCCATCAGGACCTGCCATCTCCTCTCCTTCTCCTTCTTCGATATCCGCTGGGGCATCTCCGCCGCCGGCGTTCCCTCCTCCTTTGAATAGACGAAGACGCCCAGGTGGTCGAACCGGGTCTCCCGGACGAAATCCACGAGGGCGTTGAACCTGCGGATCGTCTCGCCGGGGAAGCCGACGATGAGGGAGGTCCGCAAGGCGACCCCGGGGATGATCTCCCGGGCCTGCCGGATTACCTTCCGGATTTCCGCGCTCCCGCCCCGGCGGTTCATGGCGGCCAGGATCCCGTCGTCGATGTGCTGGATCGGGATGTCCAGGTATTCGCAGATTTTCTCTTCCTCTGCCACCGCCTCTAAGATGCCGTCCGTGAGGCCTGCCGGGTAGGTATAAAGGAGGCGGAGCCAGTGCAGGTCGCTGATGCGGGACAGCTCCCGGAGCAGGCGGGGCAGGCGCTCCCCGCTTTTGCGGTCTTTGCCCCAGGCCGTCGTGTCCTGGGCGGTGAGGATGATCTCCCGGGTGCCATTTTGAACCAGGTGCTCCGCTTCACGGAGGACGTCGTCCAGGCGGCGGCTCCGGTAGGGCCCGCGGATCTGCGGAATGGCGCAGTAGGCGCAACAGTTGGAACAGCCGTCGGCGATCTTCAGGTAGGCGGTGTGTCTCGGTCCCGAAACCATGCGGGGAAGAGCCGCGTCCATCAGGAAGGACGGGCGCCGGGAGGCCGCGAGGCGGTCAGGCGAGGTCCGGGCGACGAGTTTTTCGATATGCCGGGCGATCCGGGGGATCTCGTCGATTCCCAGGAAGAGGTCCACCTCCGGCAGGTCCCGCGCCAGCTCCGGGCCGTAGCGCTGGGGAAGGCAGCCCGTGACGACCAGGTGGCGGCAGGTTCCCTTCTGTTTGTACTGCGCCAGGGTCAGGATCGCCTCGATGGACTCCTCTCTTGCCGGGAGGATGAAGGCGCAGGTGTTGATGAGGATCAGGCGGGCGTCCTCAGGCCGCTCCACCGGCCGGTATCCCGCCTCCCGGAGGAGCCCCGCCATGACCTCGGCATCGATCTCGTTCTTCGGGCAGCCGAGGCTCAGGAGGAAAAAGGGGGTGGACTCCTTTTTATGCAAATCCAATTCGTCTTTTCCTTCTCGGGAGGGCAAGAGAATCCGTCTTGATTGTTAGAGCTTCTTGACGAGGACCTTGCGGGGCTTGGCGCCGTCGGCGGGTCCCACGATGCCTTCGGCCTCCATGCGCTCGATCATCCGGGCGGCCCGGTTGTAGCCCACCTTCAGGTAGCGCTGGACCAGGGAGATCGAGGCCTGCCCGAGGTCCGCCACGAGGGCCACCGCCTCGTCGTACTTCTCGTCCACGTCCTCGTCGCTCTCGACGGAGGACGTCTCGGGCCGGTATTCCGTGATGGAGGGATCGAAGCTGGGCTGCCCCTGCTTCTTGATGAACATGACGATGCGGTCGATCTCCTTCTCCGAGACAAAGGGTCCGTGGATGCGGGCCAGCTTGGAGGTCCCCGGCGGCATGAAGAGCATGTCGCCGGCCCCGAGCAGGCTCTCCGCTCCGAGCTGGTCGAGGATCGTCCTGGAGTCCACCTTCGAGGAGACCTGGAAGGAGATGCGCGTGGGGAAGTTGGCTTTGATGACGCCGGTGATGACGTCCACCGAGGGCCGCTGGGTGGCCAGGATCAGGTGGATGCCGGCGGCGCGGGCCATCTGGGCCAGCCGGGCCAGCGATTCCTCCACGTATCGCTGGGCCACCATCATCAGGTCCGCAAGCTCGTCAATGACGATGACGATGTAGGAGAGGCGGACGTGCTCCTCCGGGGCCTTCGCGATGGCGGCCAGGGCCTGGCCCTCCGCCTCCGGGGGCATGGCTTCCTCCATCTCGGGAGCGGCTTCCGGCTTTGCCTTGGCGGACTCCAGCCCGAAGGCCTGCCGCTTCGCCTTCTCGTTCTTTGCCTTCTCGATCATCCGGTTGTAGCCGTCCACGCCCTTGGCGCCCACTTCGCCCATGACGCGGTAGCGCCGCTCCATCTCCTCGACGGCCCACTTCAGGACCATGGACGCCTTCTTCGGGTCCACCACGACGGGGTGGAGCAGGTGGGGGATCCCCTCGTAGGCCGACAGCTCCAGGCGCTTCGGGTCGATCAGGAGGAACTTGACCTCGTCGGGGGTCGCCCGGAAGAGGATGCTGCAGATCATGGCGTTCAGCGAGACGCTCTTCCCGGAGCCCGTCGTGCCGGCGATGAGGAGGTGGGGCATCCGGGCCAGGTCGGCCATAACGGGGGCGCCGACGATGTCATCCCCGAGGGCGATGGGCAGGCGGAGCTTCGCCTCCCGGAAAGCCTCCGTGTCCAGCACGTTCCGGAGGCGGACCGGTTCCCGCTCGTGGTTCGGGATCTCGATGCCGATGGCCCCCTTGCCGGGAATGGGCGCGATGATGCGGATGCTGGGGGCCCGGAGTGCCAGCGCCAGGTCGTCGGTCAGGTTGGTGATCCGGTTGATCTTCACCCCGGGTGCGGGCTCCAGCTCGTACATCGTGACGACCGGCCCCGGCTTCACCTCCACGACGCGGCCCTCGACGCCGAAGTCGGCCAGCTTCTTTTCGAGGATCCGGGCGTTGGCGATCAGGCTGTCCCGCTTGACCCGGGAGTCCCGCTTGTCCGCCTGGTCGAGGAGGGAGAGCGGGGGAAGCTGGTAGTCTCCCACCCGTTCGAGAAAATCGAAATGGGTCTGCTCGGTCTTTTTCTGCTTCGGTTTTTCCGCCGGCAGCGGCGCTTCGATGATCGGCTCCGGCAGGTCGCTGACCTTCTTTTCTTCAACGGGCTCCGCTTCCTTCACCACGGGGGAGGCGGACGTTTCCCGGCCGGTGCGGCGCAGGATGTTCCACACGGCCAGGGAGGCGGATTTCAGGCCTCGCCAGAGGGTCGCCACGGAGACGTCCGCGACGACCATCAGGGAAATGAGGAGAACCAAAAGATAGAGAAGGAACGTTCCCGCCCGGTTGAGCACCGAAATCAGGACATCCGTGAGGACTCCTCCCAGGAGGCCGCCGGCCTGCAGCCTTATGCCGAAGACGCTGATCTTCGACAGGAGCAGGCTCGAGAGGCCGGAGCAAACCAGGAGCAGGGCCGCCGCCCCCAGGGCCGGAACGGCCCGGATCCGGAAGGCTTCATCCAGGAAGAACCGGAACGAGGCGACGAGCGCCAGGATGGGGATCAGGAAGGCCCCGAATCCCAGGAGACGGATGAGGGCATCGGCGGTATAGGAGCCGGCGGCCCCGAATATGTTCCGCACCGCCGGATCGTCCGATACGTACTGGGTCAGGGATGGGTCCGCCGGGGAATAGGAGATGAGCGAAAGAAAGAGAAAGAACGAAAGGGCGAGGCCGACAACGCCTAAGATTTCCCTCTTTCTGCGGTTGTTATCCCGAGCTTTGCCCGTCATGGATTCAGGCCGCCCCCCTCGTCGTGTCCTCGGAGGCGTTGTAGGTTTCGTAGTTGCGCAGGATCGTGTTCCGGACCCGCTCGATGAGTTCGTGCCGGGTCTCGATGGTGTAGTCCTTTGTTTCAATGGGCTTGTCGATCACCATGATGACGTTTCCCGGGTTGATCTGCAGGGACCGCTTCTGCATGACACGGCCCGTGCCGACCAGGGAGACGGGGATGATCGGGACGCCCGACCGGATGGCCAGGTGGAACGCCCCCTGCTTGAAGGGCTTGAGCGTCATGTCCCGGCTGCGGGTCCCTTCCGGGAACGACATGACCGATTTCCCCTCCCGAATCTTTTCCGCCGCCTCGTCGATACTGCGCAGGGCCTTTTCGTGGTGTTGGCGGTCGATCTCGATGTAACCGGCGTTGCGCATGGCCTTGCCGAAGACGGGGATCTTGAAGAGCTCTTTCTTGGCGATCCAGCGGAACTGGCTTGGGATGTGGCCGAGGACGACGAAGATGTCGTAGTCGCTCTGGTGGTTGGCCATGAAAATCTGCGGCCTGTCCTCGAGAACGTTTTCCGTACCGATGATCCGGACCTTGACGCTGGACATGGCCAGGAGCGTCCGGGACCACATCCGGGCCAGGCGGTGGACCATGTTCTCTCCCGGTGACAGCAGGGAGAAGACGACGGCACAGGTGGAGAAAAACCCGGTTACGGCAACGCCGAGTGCTACAAGGATTGCGGAACGCAAGATGTTGGAGGTCATGGTCTGCAAGGATCCCGTTTGAAGAAGATGTGTATTTACTTGATTTTATTACTCGAATACTTTAGCATTATGACCTACTCCCATTGTGAAGTCAATACGGAATTGGTTTTGCGGCCGGGAACCGTCGGCGGAAACCATGGAACAGAATAAAAGAATTGACAAACCGGCTCCGGAAACATAGCATCCGTCGGTTCAAGCCGGGCCGGCGCAGTTCCCGGCGATTCCCGAGGTTCAGTGTGAAGGGCATCCTGACGAAAAAAAGGGCGGTATCGATCATCGAGGGCTTCCCCAGGGCGAAAGTCCTGGTGGTGGGCGACATCATGGTGGACCATTTCATCTGGGGGCGCGTGTCCCGCATCTCCCCGGAGGCCCCCGTGCCGGTCGTGGAGGTCCAGTCGGACAACCTTCTCCTGGGGGGATGCGCCAACGTCCTGAACAACGTTTATGCCATGGGGGGGCAGGTATTCGGTGCCGGCGTGGTCGGCAGGGATCCCATGGGCGACCGGGTGGTGGATGAATTCCGGAAGCGAGGGATCGATATCGGCGGTGTCGTCCAGGAAGACGAGCGGCCGACGACGCTGAAGACGCGGATCGTGGCCCATTCCCAGCAGGTGGTGCGTTTCGACCGGGAGAGTCGACGGTCCGTGGCGGCGGCCAGCATCGAGCGGATTCTTTCCTATATCCGGAGCCTCCGCGGAGAGCTGGGGGCGGTCGTCATTTCCGACTACAACAAGGGAGTCGTGACCAGGGAGCTCCTGGACGGCATCCGGCAGGCCCTCGCGGGCGGACACACAGTGGTCTGCGTGGATCCAAAGCAGAACGATTTCAGCCTCTACCGGGGCTTCGACGTGATCACGCCGAATCATCATGAGGCCGCCCGTGCCTTCGGGACCGAGCATATCCACGGCTCCGATCTCGTGAACGTGGGCAACGCCCTGCTGGAGCGCTACGGTTTCCAGGCGCTTCTCGTAACCCGGGGCGAGGCGGGGATGAGCCTCTTTGAGCGGGACGGCCGGATTCGCCACACGTTTTTCCCGACCCAGGCCAAGGAAGTCTTCGACGTGACGGGTGCGGGAGATACGGTCATCGGCGTGTTCGCCCTGGCCGTGGCCTCGGGGGCCACCTTCAGGGAAGCGGCCTTCCTGGCGAATTATGCGGCTGGAATCGTGGTCGGCAAGGTCGGAACCGCCACGGTCTCCCAGCAGGAGCTGAAAAGAGTCCTATGAGCCGGCCCAGGAGCGCGGAACCGGTGAAGCTGGTGGCGAGCTTTTTCTCCACGCAGGACGAGAGGATCGCGGAGGCGATCCGGGGCCTCGCCGAGGTCTGCGGCACTCCCGATTTCATCGGACCCTGCCATACCTTCTCGTTTACCGAATATTACCAGGAGGAATTCGGGTCGCCCCTCAAGAGGCGCTTCGTATCCTTTGAGCGCCTGGCTGCCCCGGAGAGCCTTCCGGATGTCAAGCTCCGGTCCAACTCCCTGGAGGAGCGGCTGGCCGAGGGAGACCGGCGAACCGTCAACATCGATCCGGGATACATCTCGCTGGCGCACCTGATCCTGGCCACCTGTAAGGGCTACACGCACCGGCCTTACCTGCGGGACGGCGTTTACGCCGACCTGACCCTGATGTACCGGGACCGCCGGTTCCAGACCCTGCCCTGGACGTATCCGGACTACGCGTCGGAGGAGACCCGGGAGATGTTCCGGACCCTCCGCGAGCGGTATGTCCTGCAACTTAAACAGATGGGAGCATCCTCATGATTCGAAGCATGACGGGGTACGGCCGGGCGGAAATCGTCCGCGGCGGCCGAAAGATCACGGCGGAGATCAAGTCCCTGAATCACCGCTACCTGGAGGTGACGGTCCGTTTCCCCTCGGCCCTGTCGGCCCTGGAACTGGAGATCCGGCGCAAGGTCGGCGAGCGCTTCGTCCGGGGACGGGTCGAGGTCACGATCCGGGTGAACGGGGAGACGGATCCCGAAAACGGAAACCTGCGGGTCAATTGGCCCGCCGTGCAGGGCTACCGGCGCATGCTGGAGGAGATCCGGGAGAAGATGGGCCTGGAGGGGCCGGTGACGCTGGAGATGATCGCCTCGTTCCGGGACGCCTTCACGCGGGAGGACGACACGGATGCCTGGACCGAGGCGGGGGAAGCCGTGTCGGAGGTGGTGGAAAAGGCGGTCGCCTCGACGCTGGAGATGCGCGACCGGGAGGGAGAGATCCTCTGCAGCGACCTGAGAAACCGGCTCGAACTGCTGGCCGGCTGGCTGGACACCATTGCCGCCAAGGGGCCCGTCCTGGTCGCGGAATACCAGAAACGGCTCTCCGAGAGGGTTCGCGAGCTGGCGGGAGGGGTCATCACCGATGAGGCCCGCCTGGTGCAGGAGGTGGCCATCCTGGCGGAGAAGACCGACATCACCGAGGAGATCGTCCGCTTCCGCGGCCACATGGACCAGTTCCGGGAGATGCTGGCCGCGGGCGATGCCGTGGGCCGCAAGATCGACTTCCTGATCCAGGAGATGAACCGGGAGGCCAACACGATCGGCTCCAAGAGCGGCGATTCGGAGATCGCCCGGCAGGTCATCGAGATCAAGACGGAGCTGGCGAAGATCCGGGAGCAGGTGCAGAACATTGAGTGACGGGACCGGGACATCCGGGATCTTCCTGGTGGTCTCCGCCCCCTCGGGAGCGGGGAAGACGACGGTCTGCCGGGAATTCCTGAAGCAGACCCCGGGGGTGCGCTTTTCCGTGTCCTATACGACCCGTCCGCCCCGCCGGGGCGAGGTGGACGGCAGGGACTACCATTTCATCCCGGAGGAGGAATTCCGGCGCCGCATCGCCGAGGGTGAGTTCGCCGAGTGGGAGGAGAACTACGGCAACCTTTACGGCACATCGGCGAAGACGATGCGGGAGTTTCTGGAGAAGGGGGAAGACCTCCTGCTGGACGTCGACACCCGTGGGGCTCGGGCATTGAAAAAAAACTTCCCCGGTGGTATCTATGTCTTCATTCTGCCGCCGGATTTGGACGCATTGCGGTCACGCCTCTCCCGGAGGGGAAGCGAAGCAAGGGAAACGATGGAGCGGCGGTTCAGCCGTGCCGTCGAAGAGATCCGGGAGGCATACGGCTATGATTACGTCGTCTGCAACGACCTGGTGGAAAACGCGGTGGAGAACATCCGGTCCATCTACAGGGCCGAGCAGTGCCGGACGGCCCGCTGGACCGGCAGAATTGAAAAACTCATCCCAGAATAACGGAGGAAATAGAGATTCATGGCAAGAATAACCGTTGAAGACGCGCTTCAGAACGCCGGCAACCGGTTCGCCCTGGTGATCCTGGCGGCGAAGCGCTCCCGGCAGCTCCTGAAGGGCTCCGCGCCGCTGGCGGACATCCGCAACAACCGGGAGATCGTGGCGGCCCTGCGGGAGATTGCGGCGGGCAAGGTGATGTTCGCCCACCCGGAATTGATGCAGGCCCTGAAGGAATCTTTCAAGATCCCGATGGATCACCAGACGGAATTTATCGGAGATGACGACTACTCCGAGTGACCCGGCAAGGCGCCGGCTGATCTTTGCCCTCGACGTCGGAGACGGGATCGACGAGGCCCTGTCGTGGGTCCGCCGTCTCCGGGACCACGTGGGCCTGTTCAAGGTCGGCAAGGAGGCCTTCACGTCCCTGGGGCCGGAGATTGTCCACCGGATCCGGCAGGAGGGGGCGGAGGTCTTTCTGGATCTGAAGTTCCACGACATCCCCAATACGGTGGCCCGGGCGGCCGAAGCGGCCTGCGGCCTGGGAGTGTCCATGTTCAACGTCCACGCCTCCGGGGGCAGGCGGATGATCGCCGATGCCGCGGAGGCCGTCCGCCGCTGGTCCGGCGAGCGGGGAGAGGATCCCCCGGTCGTCCTCGCGGTGACGGTACTGACGAGCCTGGACGGGAAGGACCTCGAGGAGATCGGCTTCTCCCTCGGCGTGGAGGGCATGGTTCTCCGCCTGGCCGGGATGGCCCGGGATGCCGGGGCGGGCGGCGTGGTGGCGTCGCCCCACGATGCGGCGGCGATCCGGAAGGCCTGTGGAAAGGATTTTGTCATTGTCACCCCGGGAATCCGGGGGGCCGACGCGGTTTCCGGGGACGACCAGAAGCGTGCCTGGTCCGCGGAGGAGGCCGTCCGGGCGGGAGCCGACTTTGTCGTCGTCGGGAGGCCCATCCGGCTGGCCCGGGACCCGGCCGCCGAGGCGGATCGAATCGTCCAGCAGATCGGGGAGGGGTTGTCGAAACGGCCGGCGTAGAGCATGCCGGATTTGGAGCGGGGATGGCGCTGCCGCGGGACATCGAGGTGATTTACGGGGTGAATCCCGTCCTGGAAGCGCTTCGCTCCGGGGAGCCGGCCATCGAGCGGGTCCTGATCGCGAAAGGCCGCGGTGCAAAGGCTGTGGAGCCGGTGCTGAAGCTGACAAGAGAGCGCGGCATCGCAACGGGTTTTGCGGATCGGCAGGAGCTCGACCGGCTCGCGGGACGGACAGGCCATCAGGGCGTGGCGGCCCTGTGCCGCCCTTTTCGATACGCCTCCCTGGAGGAGGCGGCCGGAGGGGAAGACAACCGGGGACACCGGCTCGTGGTGGTTCTGGACGGCATCACCGACCCCCAGAACCTGGGCGCCATCATCCGGACGGCCTGCTGTTTCGGGGCTTCCGGCATCGTGATCCCGGAGCATCGGGCGGCGCCGGTCACGCCGGCGGTGATGAAGGCATCCGCCGGGGCGGCGGGGAGAATTCGCGTGGCCCGCATCGGGAACCTGGCCCAGGTCCTGGATGCCCTCAAGGAGATGGGCTTCTGGATCTACGGGACGGATGCAACGGGCGGCAGAGAGCTGGATGCCGCGTCCTTTGAAGGGGATGCGGCAGTAGTCATGGGAAGTGAAGGATCGGGACTGCGGCCCCTGATTCGCAGGAAATGCGACTTCCTGCTGTCGATACCCATGACGGGGGACTTCGATTCGTTGAATGTTTCCGTGGCGGCGGGGATCTTACTGTACGAGGTCTCGCGCCGGCGGAATCCCTGCCGGAGGCAGGTCGGTACACCAACCATCTGAAGAAAGGAAGGGACTATGCCTGCGTATGTTTGGGAGGGGACGACCAGGGCGGGTGCCGTCAAGAAGGGGGAACTGGAAGCGGTCGATCCGGCGGCTGTCCGAACCCTGCTGCGGCGCCAGGGCTTCAAGTCCATTACCGTCAAGGCGAAGCCCAAGGACCTGCTGGAGTACCTGCCTTTCCTGAAACAGAAGGTGAAGGAAAAGGAGGTCGTGGTCTTCTGCCGGATCTTCGCCACCATGATCAATGCCGGCCTTCCGCTGATGCAGTGCCTCGATCTTCTGGCGCAGCAGGAGGCGAACAAGACCTTCCAGACGATCATCCGGGCCATCAAGGAGGACATCGAGGGCGGCATGACCCTGACGGACGCCCTGAAGAAATACCCGGAAATTTTCGACCAGCTCTTCGTCAACCTCGTCGCGGCCGGGGAGAGCGGCGGTATCCTCGACGTGATTCTCCAGCGGCTTTCGAGTTACATGGAAAAGTCGATGAAGCTGAAGGCGAAGGTGAAGGGGGCCATGACGTACCCCGCCTCCGTTCTCGTCATCGCCGTCGGCGTCGTGGCGCTTCTGCTCATCAAGGTCATCCCGGTCTTCCAGAAGATGTTCGAGGGCATGGGGGGGGAACTCCCCGGACCGACCCAGTTTCTTGTCAACGCCAGCCAGTTCACCCAGAACTATTGGTGGGTCGGTGTGGCGATCATCGTGGCGATCGGATACGCCTTCAAGCGGTTCTACGCAACCGAGAAGGGGACCCTCACCATCGACGCCATGCTTCTCAAGGCTCCCGTCTTCGGACCGCTGATCAAGAAGGTAGCCGTGGCCAAGTTCACCCGCACGCTCTCCACCATGATGTCCAGCGGTGTGCCCATCCTGGAAGGCCTGAGCATCGTGAGCAAGACGGCGGGCAACAAGATCATCGAAAACGCCCTGGTCAAGGTCCGGCACAGCATCAGCGAGGGCAAGACCATCGCCGAGCCCCTGGAGGAGGCGAACATCTTCCCGCCCATGGTGGTCCAGATGATCGCCGTCGGAGAGGCGACGGGCGCCCTCGACACGATGCTGGCAAAGATCGCGGATTTCTACGACGATGAGGTCGATGCTGCGGTGGAGGCCCTGACCGCCCTCCTGGAGCCCTTCATGATGGTCTTCCTCGGCGGGGTGTGCGGCGGCATGATCATCGCCATGTACCTGCCGATCTTCAAGATGGCCTCGGTGGTGGGGGGTTAGGAGAAGGAAGAGAAAAGAAATGGTCGGGATGGCGCGATTTGAACGCGCGACTCCTGCATCCCGAATGCAGTGCCCTACCAGGCTGGGCCACATCCCGACACGGGCGGCACCATATACAATCCGGGTATAAATGTCCACCCCTTTTTTCCGCCCGGATTCCGGTAATCCCGGTAAGTTAGGAATCAACCGTGATCATTTACGACCTGCGCTGCAAAAACAACCACACCTTCGAAGGCTGGTTCCAGGACCGGACGGCCTTCGAAAAGCAGAAAGACGGGAACTTCATCACCTGCCCGGTCTGCGGGGATGTGGAGGTCTCCATTGTTCCGTCCAGCCGTGCCTTCGTCGGGAAGGAATCACGGCCGGAAACACGCGACTCGCGGGAGATCACACCGGCGCAGGCCTTCCGCATGTTTCATGAATTTCTCAACAAGAACTTCGACGACGTGGGGAACCGGTTCGCGGAAGTGGCCCTGAAGATCCATCACGGCGACGAGGAGAAGCGGAATATCAAGGGCACCACAACCCCCCAGGAAGAGGACACCCTCCGGGAAGAGGGCATCGAATTCCTGAAGATCCCGGTGCCGAAGCTCGACAGTTGAGAGTCCCGCCCGCACCGGGCCGTCCGCCGGTCCGGGCGCTATCGCCATCACCGGAAATCCCCATGGACCGATCCTATCCTGACATTCTCAATCTCATCGGCAATACTCCGCTCGTCGAAATCCGGCGCCTGAACCCCAACCCCAGGGTCCGTATCCTGGCGAAACTGGAGAGTTTCAATCCCGGCGGCTCCATCAAGGACCGCACCGCCCTGGCCATGATCGAGGGGGCGGAGAGGCGCGGCGAGCTGACCCGCGACAAGATCATCCTCGAGGCCACCAGCGGCAACACCGGGATCGGCCTGGCCCTGATCGCCGCCATCAAGGGTTACCGGATCTGCCTGGTCATGTCCGAGGCGGTGAGCGAGGAGCGAAAGCGGATCCTCAAGGCCATGGGGGCCGAGCTGATGTTCACCCCGGCCGGCCTGGGGACGGACGGGGCCATCGAGCGGGGCTACCAGATGGTCCGCGACAACCCGGGCAAATATTACGCCCCCGACCAGTTCAACAATCCCGACAACATCCTGGCGCACTACCAGGGCACCGCCGAAGAGATCTGGAGCCAGACGGAGGGTTCCGTAACAACGGTGGTGTGCACCCTGGGGACGAGCGGCACGGCCATGGGGCTGTCCCGGCGCCTCAAGGAGCTGAATCCCGCCGTCCGCATCGTCGGCGTCGAACCCTATCTCCAGCACAAGATCCAGGGGCTCAAAAACATGAAGGAGTCCTACACGCCGGGCATCTACGACCGGAAGATGCTGGACGAGAAGGTAAACATCCTCGACGAGGACGCCTTCGAGACGGCCCGCCGGCTGGCCCGGGAAGAGGGGATCTTCTGCGGCATGAGCTCCGGCGCCGCCGTTTTCGTGGCCCTGGAAAAGGCCCGGGAGATGGAGGAGGGAGTCGTCGTCGTCATTGTCCCCGACGGGGGGGAGCGGTATTTAAGCACCAGCCTGTTCGTGGACCGGGAAGAGACGACGCTGAAATTCTACAACACCCTGACACGGGAGAAGGAATTCTTCCGGCCGATCCGGCCGGACCTCGTCCTGATGCACTCCTGCGGTCCCACCGTGCACGACGTGCCCCACATCGGGAGCTACCGCCGCTTCGTCGTCTCCGATCTGATCCGCCGCTACCTGGCGTACAAGGGGTACCAGGTCAAGCACGTCATGAACATCGTGGACCTGGCGGACCGGTCCATCCGGGGGGCCGAGCGGGCGGGCATGGAGCTGGCGACCTACACGGAGCGGTGCATGCAGGCGTTTCTCCAGGGGCTCGACCGGCTCGGGATCACCCGCGACGAGGCCTTCCCCAGGGCCAGCGAAAACGTGGACGCCATGATCCAGCTCGTCGAGAAGCTGGTGGAGCGCGGATATGCCTACGAAAAACTGCGCTCCGTCTACTTCGACATCTCCAAGCTCGATGCCTACGGCCGCCTGTCCAACATCGACCTGGGCAAGGTCAAGCAGGGCAAGACGGTGGACCTGGACGAGTACGAGAAGGACAGCCCGGTGGACTTCACCCTCCTGAAGCGGTCCACCCTGGGCGAGTTGAAACGAGGGATCTACTACAAGACCCGCTGGGGGAACGTCCGGCCCAGCTGGCACCTGGAGTGTGCGGCGATCTCGCTGAAGTACCTGGCGGAGACCTTCGATATCCACGCCAGCGGCTCCGACATTGTCTTTCCCCACTGCGAGAATGTCTACGCCATCGGCCGCGCCTTTACGGGCAAGGCGCCGGCGAATTACTGGCTGAACACGGAGCTGGTGATGGTGGAGGCGAAGAAGATGTCCCGGTCCCAGGGAAACATCGTGACGCTCGAAGAGCTGGAGGCGCGGGGATACGGCGGCCGGGAGATCCGGCTTTTCCTCCTTGGCTCCCACTACCGGAAGCCCCTGAATTTCTCCTACGGAGCCCTCGACACGGCGCGGAACACCGTACGCCGCCTCGACGGATTCATCCAGCGGCTCCTCCGGTTCACGCCGGGGGCGGGTTTCCCGGACACGGACCAGAACATCTACGACATCAAGGAAGGCTTTGCCGCCGCCATGGACGACGACCTGAACATCTCCGTCGCGACGGCAGTCCTCTTCGAGTTCGTCCGCCGGATGAACATTCCCCTCTCCCAGGGGCTGCTGACCGAAAAGGAGAGGGACCGGGTGCTGGAGGTCCTCCGGAAGGTGGACGGCGTTCTGGGGGTCATGAAATACGAGGAAGAGCTGCTCCCCGAGGAGGCCTACCGGATGATCCAGGAGCGCGAGACCCTGCGCAGGGCCTCGCAGTGGGCGGAGGCGGACCGGATCCGCGGGCTTCTCCTGGAGATGGGGGTGGAGGTCTCCGACACGCCCGACGGTGTGGTCTGGCGGCTCAGGTGATCGGGGGCGGCGCCCGGAGCCGTCCCTTCGGGAGGATATTGCCATGAAAAAGGAAGTCCGGCGGTCGATCCTGGCCGGTTCCTGGTACCCCGGCCGGCCCGAGACCCTGCGGGGAGACATCGAGACGTACTTCCGGAACGTACCCGAACGGGAGATCCCGGGCCGCATCGTCGGCCTCGTGGCCCCGCACGCGGGATACGTCTATTCCGGCCAGGTAGCGGCCCACGCGTACAAACTGATCCGGAATGCGCCCTACGAAAAGGTGATCGTCATTTCCCCTTCCCATCGCATGCACTTCGACGGTGTCGCCCTTTGGCGGGGAGCCGGTTACGAGACCCCCCTGGGGGTGGTACCGGTGGACCAGGAACTGGCGGAGTCGGTCCTGGACGCGGACGGGCCGGTCGCCGAGATCCCCGCAGCACACGCCGGGGAACACTCCCTGGAAATCCAGCTTCCCTTTCTGCAGGTGGCCCTCGGGGAGTTCTCGTTCGTGCCGCTGGTCATGGGCACCCAGGACGAGCGGACGTGCCGGCGGCTGGCGGAGGTGATCGCCGGAGCCGTCGCGGGCCGGCGGACCCTGGTTGTCGGCAGCTCCGATCTCTCCCATTTTCATTCGCATAGCGAGGCCGTCCGTCTCGATTCCGTCATGCTCGAACACCTGAAGAACTTCAACCCGGACGGGCTCCTCAGGGATCTGGCCCGCCGGAGCTGCGAGGCCTGCGGTGGCGGGCCGGCAGCGGCGACGATGATGGCCGCCCGGGCCTTGGGGGCCGAACGGGCAGAACTTTTGAAATATGCCAATTCGGGGGATGTGACGGGAGACCGGCGGGAGGTGGTCGGGTACGCCTCGGCGGTCTTCTATGCCGCTTCCTGATCCATCATGGAAGGGGCTGTTGGAGAATCCCCGGAAAGCGGGAAGACCATGGAACTGACAGAGCAGGAAAAGAAGGATCTCCTCCATCTGGCCCTCTCGACCATCAAGGCCGAACTGGAGGGAAAAGAACTGCCCGGGATGAAGCAGCCGACCCCGATCCTCCGGGAGAAACGGGGGGCCTTCGTGACCCTGAAGAAGCGGGGCCGGCTCCGGGGGTGCATCGGTTACATCCAGCCGGTCAAGCCCCTGCACGAGACGATCGAGCGGATGGCCCTGGCGGCGGCCTTTGAAGACCCGCGCTTCCCCGCACTCAAAAAGGAGGAGTTGAAGGACCTGTCCGTGGAGATCTCCGTCCTGACGCCGCTCCGGGAGATCCGCGACGCCGGCGAGATCCGCGTGGGGGTCCACGGGCTCTACATCGTTCGGGGACCCAGGTCCGGACTGCTCTTGCCCCAGGTGGCCGTGGAGTACCGGTGGGATACGGAAACATTCCTTAGGGAGACCTGCCATAAAGCCGGTCTTCCGGCCGACGCCTGGCGGGACGAATCGACCCGCATTTTTGTGTTCTCTGCGGAAATCTTTGGAGATTTGTCCTGATTTTGCTCGATTGCCAATCCGGAAGAAACGGGTTGACTTGGCCCGCTCCGGCGGGTATCATCCGCCCGCCGGGCGAGAAGGGGCCGTTGGGAAACCCGGACGCCTGCAATCCTGGCCCCGATCCGGATTGCCGGGCAATACGAACGATTGGAGAGGAGCGATCATGGCGGTAAAGGCAGCGATCAATGGATTCGGCAGGGTCGGGCGTTACCTCGTCCGGGCCTGTCTCGGGTATGAAGACGACATTGAAATCGTAGCAATCAACTCCCGGGCCAAGCCGGAAAACCTGGCGCATCTCCTGAAGTACGATTCGGTCCACGGCAGGTTCGGGGCCGATGTTGTTGTGGATGGAAAAGACCTGGTGATCAACGGCCGGAAGATCGTTGTCACCAACGTAACGTCCCCTCTGTCGGATCTTCCCTGGAAAGAGCTCGGTGTGGACATCGTTCTCGAGTCGACGGGCAAGTTCCGCAAGAAGGACGAGGTCTCCGGGCATCTCGATGCGGGCGCGAAAAAGGTCATCCTTGCCGTTCCGGGCAAAGGGATCGACGGAACCTTCGTCATGGGCGTCAACGAGGCCTCCTACGATCCGGCGAAGCACCACATCATCTCCAACGCCTCCTGTACGACCAACTGCCTGGCCCCCGTGGTGAAGGTCCTCCACGACCGGTTCACGATCAAACGGGGACTCATGACGACGGTCCATGCCTACACCATGGACCAGCGCCTGCTGGACGGCTCCCACAAGGACCTGCGGCGGGGCAGGGCGGCCGCCATGTCCATCGTGCCCACGACGACCGGCGCCGCCAAGGCGGTCACCGAGGTGATCCCGGACCTGAAAGGCAAGATGGACGGCCTGGCCATGCGCGTTCCCACGCCGAACGTCTCGGTGGTGGATTTCGTGGCGGAGCTGGGACGGAACGTCACGGTCAACGAGGTGAACGGAGCCCTGAAGGAGGCCGCCGAGGGCCCGCTGAAGGGGATCCTGCTCTATTGCGAAGAAGAGCTTGTCTCCGTGGACTTCACCAGCAGCCCCTATTCGTCCATCGTGGATGCCCCGCTGACGAACGTCGTCGACGGGAACTTCGTCAAGGTCTTCTCCTGGTACGACAACGAAAGCGGCTATGCCTGCCGCATGCGGGACCTGGCCGTCTACATCGGTAAAAAAATGTGAGGGATGGGATGCCGAGACCGCTGATCGCCGGGAACTGGAAGATGCACATGACCGTGGGCGAGGCGGTGGAGTATGCCCGGCGGCTCCGGGAACGGCTTCCGGAGCCGATGGACCGGGATGTCGTCATTGCACCGCCCTTCACGGCCCTCTGGCCCGTCTCCCGCGAACTGGAGGGTTCCCCCGTCGGCCTGGGCGCCCAGAACGTCAGTGATGAGCCGAAGGGCGCCTTCACGGGGGAGGTGTCCGCCGCGATGCTGGCCGATGCGGGCTGCCGATACGTCATTGTGGGCCACTCAGAGCGGAGGAAGCTCTTCGGCGAAGAGGATGCCTGGATCAACCGGAAACTGATCGCGGTCCTGAAGGCGGGACTGACCCCCATCCTGTGCGTCGGCGAGACCCTGGCCCAGCGGGAGGCGGGGAACGCGTTCCCTGTTATTGTCGGGCAGATAAATGCGGGGTTGAAGAATTTGGAAGCCGGTGATATAGGCCGTTGCGTTGTCGCCTATGAGCCCGTATGGGCCATCGGAACCGGGCGGACGGCCACTCCGGATCAGGCGGAGGAGGTTCACTCCTTCATTCGATGCCGTGTTGCGGCGCTTTTTGGCGAGGAACAATCCGCCGGTCTCAGGATTCTTTATGGCGGGAGCGTCACGCCGGAGAACATCGACCGGCTGATGGAAAGCAGGCAGATCAACGGAGCCCTCGTCGGGGGGGCGAGCCTGAATATCGATTCCTTCTCGCGGATCGTGCGTTATCAAAGAGGATAAAAGGAGTTTTCTTCCGTGCAGACCTTGATCAGCGTCATTCACATCGTGATGTGCTTCGTTCTCATCGCCGTCGTGCTTCTTCAGGCGGGGAAGGGAGCCAACATGGGAGCCGCCTTCGGGGGGTCCAGCCAGACCGTTTTCGGCAGCAGCGGGCCGGGGACATTCCTGAGCAAGATGACCACCGCCGTGGCCGTCGTCTTCATGCTGACGTCCCTCGTGCTTTCCCACCCGGCTTTTCAGGGAGCCACTTCCGTTGTGAAGGGTGCCCGGCCGGCCGCGGAGAAGGCCCAGCCGGCCCCGGTGCTTCCGGCGCCGCCCGCGACACAGGGAGCCCAGGCACCGGCAGTACCGGCGGCTCCGCCCGCGTCTGCACCGGCCGCGAAGTAGCCGGCTTGCGTGTCCGCGAACCGGTTTTCGGGTTGACAAAAACCGGCGGACCCTGTAGTGTTGCGACCCTGTCAAACAAAGGCTCCGGGCGGGATAACAGCCCGGAGAAGAAGTGAAAATGCGAATCATGCCGAAGTGGTGGAACCTGGTAGACACGCTATCTTGAGGGGGTAGTGGGCCACGCCCGTGCGGGTTCAAATCCCGCCTTCGGCACCATGAATGAAAACGGAGGGTTGACTCATGTTAGGGGTTGACCCTCTTTTCTTTTGAGGGTGTTTGGTCAACGTTTTGGTCAACACTTTAGTCATCCATTTTAAGGCATTTTGAGAAGCCTTTCGCTCCGCCAGACGCGAACAACTCTTACCCTGTTTTCATCGAGGCGATAAACAATTCGAAAAGGTGGAAAGACGATTTCCCTCAGGTTGGCAATGCCAAACTCCGGTACGATGCGACCACTCTCCGGGAAGTCGGCAAGCCTCTCAATTTTTGAGATGATTTCCTTGAGAAGCTTTTCGCCCACGGCGGGGACTTGTTGATTGGTATACCAGGACGAAATGGATTCCAGATCCCTGACCGCAGATGCAGCGAAGGTGATTCGTTTCTTGTGCGGCATGGTTATTTGCCAAGATCAAGGCGCTTCTTAACATCTTCCAGGCTCATTTCCCGACCTTCTTCCAGGTCCATCAAGCCCTGTACAACCCCTCGCAGAAACGCCTGTTCCTCGGATTGAGCTTCATAGTCTTTGAGCGATTGGACGACGGCAATGCCCCTGCCGCGGCTGGTCAGAAGGACAGGTCGGCTTGTCTTGTCCACCTGGTTGACGATCCGACCTGGATTCATCTTCAGATCGCTGATCGGCACGATGTCTTCCGAATACTTCACATTGGGACTCATGGAAACCTCCTGAGTGGTCCGTTATTTTCCCCGTAAATAGCACCTCTAAAATGGTCCGTCAACTGGTTTAATTTAGACCAGGGTGAATAGGAGGTAGGCCGTGTATTGAAGAATTTTCAGGTTCGGAATGTTCTGAACAGAAAGCTTCTATGCGGGAGGATGGGTCAAAACCGGATGCCGATGGAGGATCAAAATCCAATGTCGCTTGACAGGAGCAGACGCTCGCCGTTTCCGTCTCGCCACCGCCTCGACATCAGAGGTGTCGTTTGGTGTCAATTCAAGAGTATTATACCCGATCGGGAATATTCTACATTGTTTCAGGCTGAATTCTGGTATAAATTCCCGAACGGGAATATTACTCTTGACAGGCCTCATCACTCCATGAAATATTCCCGTACGGGAATCATGCGCGAGGTGTCTATGAAGACTGTTATAATGTTCACCGCCGATATTGGGGCTGCCATCCGGAAAAAAAGAAAGGGGGATGGCTTGACTCTCGTCGATGCCGCGGGGCTCTGTAACGTGAATTACCGGTTTCTTTCCGACCTCGAAAACGGAAAAGAAACGGTGCAACTTGGAAAGGTCCTCCAGGTGCTCCATTGTCTTGGCATCGAGATCCATCTGACGGACAGGATACGGACCAATGCCTGAATGGGAACCCGGCCTGGATGTCTATTTCCGGAATCGTCTGATCGGCCGGCTCTGGCTCGATGGGAGCCACAGGTTTGCATTCATGTATGCAGACGATTGGGTCAGGGATCCTCTCGCAATTCCGATATCGCTGTCTATGCCGCTTCGAACAGAAGTCTATGCCGATGACGCGAGCAGGCCGTTCTTCGCAAATCTCCTGCCGGAGGGAGAGATTCGCAGGCTGATTGCCCGTCGACTCGGTATTTCGGAAGCAAATGATTACGGCCTCTTGGAGAGAATCGGCGGGGAGTGTGCCGGGGCCGTATCCCTCGTGCCTTCAGGCGAAAAACCTCCGGATGCTCCCGGGTATGAGGAATTGGATGCCGGAGCGTTGCAACGGATCATCCAGGAACTGCCTCGGAAACCGCTGTTGGCTGGCGAAAAGGGAATCCGTCTTTCCCTCGCCGGCGCGCAGAGCAAGCTTCCCGTTTTCATTAGCGGCGAAGGGATATCCATTGCCACGGGAAGCAGCCCCAGTACGCACATCCTGAAGCCGCCGATTCCGGGATTGGAAGGTACCGTCGATAATGAAGCATTTTGCATGACCCTTGCCGCCCAAATCGGCCTGCCGGTTCCCGCCGTCTCGATCCGTCGGGAAGCGGACATTCTTCTGGTGGTCGATCGTTACGACCGGATCAAAGAGCCGGACGGCACCGTAACAAGACTGCACCAGGAGGATTTCTGCCAGGCGCTTGGTTATCTTCCAGACCAGAAATACGAAGCGGAAGGCGGCCCGTCCCTGGCGGAGTGTTCTTCCCTGGTTCGCGCCAGAAGCGTGCAACCGGCGGCCGATATGAAAGCCCTGCTGTCGTGGATTGTCTTTAACACCGTTATTGGAAACGCCGACGCCCACGCCAAGAATCTGGCCATTCTGCACCTGGAAAAAGGGCCGCAACTGGCTCCGTTTTATGACCTGCTTTCTACACAGGTTTATCCGGACCTGGCGGATAAGTATGCCATGAAGATCGGAGGAGAGAACAGACCGGACTGGCTTCAGGTTCGTCATTGGGAGCGCATGGCCGACAGCCTCGAAATCAAGAGGCGGTTTGTTCTGGGTGAGGTCCGGCGAGTGGCCGGGAGGACTGCTCTGGAGGCGGAAAAGCTTGCCGAAGGTTATCGGAAGGCACGGGAGGGCAAGGCGATCGTTGAGAAAATCGTTGACCTGATCCGGAAGAGAGCGGGCAGGATTCCATAAAGCGTATGCTGTCCGGGTTGGCAGAATTGACTTGTCGGAAGGATTCGCCTATGGTTTTCATCCGCCCAAAGAATCCATTTCTTCACGATCGGAAAGGAAGAGCATTCATGGCAAAAGCATATCTCCCTGTTGATATCTTTCAGTATTTGTCCGGCAAGGTACTGGGGCAGGAAGACGTTCTCCGGAAGGTCTCCGTGGCGGTCTACAAGCACATCGAAGGGCTCCGGTCGGGAAGCGTGCTGATGATCGGCAACAGCGGCACCGGGAAGACGACCATCATGAAGTCGATTCAACAGTTCTACAACGACCATGAAGGACTCGATCCGTTCAAGATCATGACCATTACCAACGCCAACATGCTGCTGGACCAGGAAGGGGCGATCAACACCATCCGCCTGTTCAAGAATCTCGAAAACGAGGTGATGGCCGCAACGGGGTTTAAGGCCACGGCGGAGGAAATGAAGGAATACATCGAAAACTCGACGGTCTGCATCGACGAGATCGACAAGATATCGTCCAAGATATCGGGGAAGGTCAATCCGACGGGAATCAGCATCCAGCAGTCCCTGCTGACCCTTCTCGAGGGGGAGACGATTCTCCTGGAAACGGGACTGTACGATGAAGAAGGCAAGCGCAAGATCAAGCTGCCCATCGATACCTCCCGGATGCTCTTCATCTGCGGCGGTGCCTTCGAGGAGCTCTATGATCAAGTTTACGACCTGATCGCGAAACACGGCGACGAGAGGGTATTCAAGGAGACCGCGCAGCTCGGAGCCCAAGGCATCCGCTACAAAGTCAGCTTTACCCTGAAGGACTCCCTGAAGCTTTCCGACCTGTTCACGTACGGGATGTATCCGCAGTTCATCTCCCGCTTTAGTACCATCGCCGTCCTGGACAACCTCGGCAAGAGCGACCTGAAGCAGATCATGCTACAGGCTGACGATTCCCCGTTTCGGTATGCCCGGGAATACTTCGGTTCCATGGGCATCGACCTCCGGATTACCGACGACGCCCTTGACCTGATCGCTACCCACGCTCTGGACGATCTGCGCATCGGCGCGCGGGCCCTGCGGGAAGTGTTCGGGCGGATCATCGCAGGCTATGAGTTCGATCCCTACCGGGCGGAAGGAATCATAAAGAACGAGGAAGAAAAGCCCGTCCTGACCATCGACAGGAACACCGTGGCAAATCACCTCACCCGATAAGGTTCCACCGGTTCATGGACTCCCCGTTAACTCCGTTGCATCATCCACTGTAAAGAGCGGGCCGTGGGGGGCAGATCATCGGAGCATGTTGCAGACATGCGCTGAGGATTTTGGGTATCTCCGGTCCTTTTTTCCATCCCGGCTATCACCACCCCAAAACAGGTCAGGATGCGGATTCAGAATGTACCGCCTTTTGTTCGCTATATTGCCCGACACGGCATCACAGGAAAGAAGTACCACTCTTCAGAAAAACTGCCATGGGACGAACGGCTGGACAGATCCTCGACATGACCTTTCATGATCATAAATTGATTCAAGCAGAAAATTATGCCACCTAATAAAAAACTGTTACTTTTTGCCTTTACATATTGTACCTATAACTAAAGGTATAGTCCTCATGAGGCGCAAGATGAATGGCTCAACGAAGATAATAGCCAAGGGATTCACGATGATAGAAATCATCGCTGTCTTGATGCTCCTTGGTATTATCGCAGCGGTTGTGGCTGTCAGGGGCTTCTCGACGGACGCGTACAGCCTTAATGGCACCACCGAGAGCATCAAGACCCACATCCGTTTGGCCCAGACCCGGGCCATGAGCACCAACGCCGTCTGGGGCATTCATTTTGACAGTTCGAAGAGCTACTACATGTTCAAAAACGGATCGGTTGCAAACCGGGTTGTTCTTCCCGGCCAGGATGCGGACAGCGCCACCTTTGCGGCCAACGGTCCATCCGTGACGAGCGGTGTCATCGTCAGCTTCGACAAATTCGGAAGGCCCTATACGGATGCCGCTGCAACCGCCCTCCAGGGCGTGAACCGGACGATCACGGTTTCCTACGGAGGATCGGAAGACATCACCATCACGAAGAATACGGGGTTCATACCATGAGCGGCTTCAGGCGATTTCATGGAGAGGACGGGTTCTCGCTGGTCGAGCTGATCGTAACCCTCGTCATAGCGGCGATCCTTGGCACTCTCCTGGTTGTCTATATGGGGACGGGAATCACCAAGAGCGGCATCCCGGTCATATGGGTGAAACAGGAGTTTACCGTCTTCAAGGTTATGGAGCGAGTCACGGCCGACTACCAGGCGGCCCTGAAAACGACACCGTTCAACCTGGCCACCTTCGCGTCGCAGATCGACACCGCCACGAAAGTCAATGCCAGGTACGGCTCCGATATCGACAGCTCGACCGTGGTCAGCACGGCATTTCCGGCAGACGGCGGAACGGAGACCGGGACCGACCCGAATATCATCAAGGTGACCCTTCGCAAGGGAGATCAATCGGTTACGGCCCTTTTCACCCAGTGACAAGGAGATGAGGCCTTGAAGAAAGAGCAGAAAAGGGAAAGCGGCTTCACGCTCCTGGAGGTGATCCTGGTCCTGCTTCTGGTTGGGATCGTTTCCGCCGTTGCAGGGATGGGTATCGTCCGGGCTGTGGAAGGATATGTGTTCGCCCGTGATAACAGCTCGATGACCCAGAAGGCTCAATTGGCCCTGTCGCGGATGACCCGGGAGATGATCGAGATCCAGGGTGTGACGACAGCGGGCGGATCGAGCATCATGTTTACGGCTCCGATGGGAGCCGTTTCGGATACCCGGACCATCGGCCTCGTCGGGACGACCGTGAAGCTTGCCGAGGGGGCAACGGCCCTGGCATCGGGTGATACCCTGGTGGATAACGTTGCCAGCCTTGCGATGACCTATTCGAAATCCGACGGATCGGCCTGGGTATTGGGAACGGATGCGGTCAACCTGCTGGCCCGCATCGACATCTTGCTCCGATTGACCCGGCAGGATGTCGGGGGTGGTTACCTGGAATTCACAACGACGGTCAATCCCAGGAACACGGGGAATGTCAACGCCCCGGTCGGTTAACGGAAATGCAAAGGAGCGGACCATGAGCTTCCTGAATCATATTAAGAGAAAAGCAGCCTCGAAACGGCGCCCGGTGGGCAACCGGTCCGGCTTCATCCTGGTGGGACTCGTGCTGACCATGATTGTCATGGCCATCCTGGCTGCCGCCATCCTGCCCATGTTCTCATCGGCCACCCTCAACGAGGTCTCGGCCAACCTGGACCACAAGGCCTACTACATGGCGGAATCCGGCCTCCGCTATGTGGCCAGCCGGTATCTCCATGACGCGACCGGCGAGGCGAGGGACGATACACTGACGGCCCTGAACGGCAAGTCGTTCAACTTGAGCGGACAGTCCGGGGGCTTCGGCCTTGCGATTGAATCCTTCTACTACAAGACCGATAGCGGCTCCACGGGAACGCCCTTCGGCACCGTGCCGCTGGATATCATGACGGCGGCGACGGCTTCCGGAACCACCGGCAAACTGGCCGTCTACAACAGCGCCGCGCTGAACTACAACATAACGACCTGTACGGGCTACACGGTCGCAACGGACCGCTCGAGTATCGGCTTCACAGGCGCCGCCCTGACGCCGATGAACGGCCGGATTTTCCCGATGGCGTCTTTGACAACCACGGTAACGGGCCAGCCCATGCCGGCGACCCTGGTGTTGGGGGCGGCGGACGATCTTGCCCTCTTTCCGGCTAAGGGAGGCGCTTTCCGGATCATGACCGTGTCCGGGACACAGGGAACGATCCTGTCTTCTGACCTGTATTATTACAAGACCCTCGACCGGAACACGCGCACCCTGTCGGGTATTGTGAAATTGAACAACACGGGGACGACCGTTGTAAATCTGGGGGCCAGCGAAAGGGTCGTCCTCCAGAGGGTGATCCGGTTGAAATCCACCGGGACAGTAGGGGATACCTCTTCGAATATCTTTGCGCGCCGGTTGCTGACTTACACCCTGCCCGTCGAGGCCCTGCCGGGCGGCGGCTACACGGGGATCAACCCGCTGAACAAGATCCCACCCGACGACTTCATCAAGACGGGAGCCACGGCGTCGGGACAGTTCGATGTCGTCGACGTGAACGGCAACGACGCCCTGAACGTGACCCAGACCACGGGGGGGTCCAGCAAGGGAAACCAGCCCACGGTGGAGGCCTACGTGTCCGCCCCGAGTAATCCGAGTCCCTTCTATACGGCCTGGAGTGCGGCGGGCGGTTACCTGAGCTATGATGCCCAGGTCAAGATCGCGACAGGCACCGCAACCGGGAGCGCGTTCACCGACCGGCCGGCAACCTATGCGACGGGTGTGATTATGCGCGCCAAGAATCCCGGCCAGCAGGAGACCTATTACGGTGTTTCGTTTGTCCGGACGAACACAAATACCGGGAACAAGTCCGACGGAATATCCGACTATATGCTTCCCGATGAAAAAACACTTGCGGATAAGCCGATGATCGTTCTCTGGACCCGCAACGGCAACCAGGCGAACGGGGCGGATTACTGGCTCGCCTACAAGACCCTGAGCGAGACGGGCAGCGACCGCGTGGTTGACAACACGCTGCTCTTGAAGCCCTGGTCCACCATCCTGGTCCGGATCCTGGAGGCGGGGTCCATCAAGCTGACCGGCACGCCTGCCACGGCGATCAGCATCGGAGAGACCATCACCGGGGGTAGCGGGAAGGCCGTTGTGATTCGTCAGATCAAGGACAGCGACAACAATATTGTTCTTCTCCTGAACAACATCGAGGCCGGGTTTTCTCTGCCGGCGACCGTCAAGGGAGCCTCGACGGACGCGTCATGGGGTTTCCGGGACCGGGACAATTACATATGGGTATTTTTTGGGGATGAATCGGCCTACGGCACCGCAAGCACCAGCGCGACGGACAACGCGAGGCTCGGCAACCCGAGAAATACCGTGCTCCTGAGCGATCCCAGCTATGCCCTGTACTGGCCCGTGACAAATGTCGGCACCGACTGGACGGCCGCTACGGACTACTTCACGATCGTCCAGTGGAACGCGACGCTAAACACGTCGCAGAACGGGGATCCGAACATTCGCCTCATGGGGGGCACGACCGGAAACGAGGCCTACGGCATCATCCGAACAAACAAATGGACGGATGCGGGCCCCTACACAGCGACGACCTTCCCGCCGGAGTTCGGTCTTCATGCCCTGGGGACACTGGCGATCAATACCTACTTCGACGACATCGCTTTTTATCTCTTCGGATCCCTGAGCGGAGGAGGACAGACAGGCTTCTATCCCGGCGTTGTCGAGCAGTGACACTGGGCGGTCGTCCATTGAACGGATTGGCAGACCAACTACGCGATTCTGTTTTTTCACATCAAGCTTGATAAACTGCCTTTTGGTCAGGGTATCTCCATGAAAAGGGGTCCATTTGGTATGGATCCTTTTTTTTAACTTCATGATTTTGTCGGCCGGACGGATAACCTTTTGTTCATGACCCTGTTCGAGAAGACCTCCGAATCGGACATACGGGATCGATTGATTATTTCCTCAATACGATCGGTATGCCGATCTGCCATGATCGCGCCCCCACCGTGAAGTTGATTTTGTCTTTATTCCATACAATTGATCGTTGAGTCATGAATATCATAATCAGAGATGTTGGTGAGGATTAGGCATAGATTTCAGATCAATCCACTGACTCTGTGGACTCCCGAAAGGCCGATCAATTGCTTCTTGACAACCTCAGTCCATCCGGATATATGGCGCCTCTTACCGGAAAGGATGTCCCCATCGTCTAGTGGCCTAGGACACCGGCCTTTCACGCCGGTAACCAGGGTTCGACTCCCTGTGGGGACGCCAATATTTCTTAAGGAATCTGAGGCGGTTACATGGCCTCAGATTTTTGTTTTTGTGGGATGTGAACGATGGTCGGGACCGTTGGTCGTGAATTTCTGTTCGACAGAATTTCCAGGGCCGGCCGGACCGGCTCAAGCCCCCGGATGTATCGCTCCGTGGTCGTCAGCTGCTTGTGCCTTAGAATCCGCTGAATCGTCACCATCGGGACATCCTCCTGCGCCAGGATGCTGGCCGTCAAATGCCGGATAGCGTGCAACCCGAACGGCTTCACACCAGCCTTGAGACAAATCCGCCTCATGTAATGCTGACGGACAATGAACGGAACTCCCCTTTCCGGATTCGGGAAAACCCACTCAGTCTTTGCCGATTGCCGATGACGGACCAGGGCGTTAAAAAGCTCATCGGTCATAGGAAGCCAATCGTATTCAAGACTGCCTCCTGATCGCTTCCTCGTCCCGATCCTGACCCTCTGACCGGTAAAATCCACATCCTCCCATCGAAGCCGGTACAACTCCGATCTCCTGGCAGCCAAATGAAGATAGGCAAGGAGCATAACCTTATCCTGCCCCTCGTCCATAGCCTCATAGACCTTCCAGAAATCGTTCTCCGGGGGGATGTAGCGGGTATGCCTCTCCTCCGGGAAACGCTCCGTCGAACAGGGATTCGGTGAAGGGAGATCGAGATATTTGACGCCCCAATTCCAGGCGGCCAGGAGGTTCTTCCGTTCCTTATTAGCCGCATAGCCGGAACGCTTTGTCGCCTGCATCCTCAGGTAATTCAGGACCAGGACGGGTTTTAGACTCTCAACGGGTAACGATGGATTCACCTGTTTGAAGAATCTGCGGAAGATTCTCTTCTTCTCGTCAAAGGTCTTGTGTGTGAATTTGGCCTTTGCATATTCCAGGTATTTCGTCGCCCATTCAAGAAGCGTCAAGGATTCCGAAGGGGTCATCAAGTCTTTTTCGGGAGCCTTTCTTACTTCGGACTCCCAAGCCAACGCCTCGGCCTTGGTATTGAACACCCGATAATACCTCTTTCCGTGGCGCATCACATCGGCTATCCACTCCACCTTGTTTTTCTTCTTCCTCTTGTAAGGCATGGCTATTTTCCCTTATCTCTTGGATCACCAAGTTTTCAAAGAACAAGATAAGGCGTCCTAGCCTTATTCCGCCAAGGCTGCGATAATATCGCCTCACCGTCTCCGCGTCAACGCCCAGGTAGTCAGCCACCTCCTGGGCGGTCAATCGCTTGCCTAGATTCTCGTTCAATGCATCCATTGCGTGATCCTACTAATAGGCCCCCCTATACACTGTGCACACTCTCTACAACTCTCTACCACTCTCAAAACGTATTGATTATTCTCATCTATTTCGCGTAGAGAGTTGGTGGGGTTTTGAATGCTTTCTGCCTGACTCTCTACCTTTATGAGGAGCAATGGTCGGAACATCCCTGTCCCTGGGTCTGGAGCATGGCGTGTTACAGGTTCCGCCATGCTGCCTTTATCAACCGATTGAGCGATGCTGTTCGGTGCGGAATCCATTCTTCCTTTCCCTCTGACGAGCATTGTAGATTGCCCCCAACCTTGGTGGCGTTCGCCCGCCTGTGCATGCGCTTGCCTGCGCTCGCGCTCGCTCTACCGGCGAGCCATCGCGCAGGCATGAATTGATCATCAGGCAAGGTTTATCCGTTCGCTGTGGTACTGCATTTGCGGTGGATGTGTCTTGATTGCCTGTTTGAATGAAGTGTGATTGCTCCCGTTCATGGGATGGAATTTTCCCACAGGAAGTTGAAAAAGAACCGGACAGAAATTGAATTTTTTTTTGTCTGGCAGGCATCAGATGTGCCAGGAGGTAGGCGCTAAAAGATGGTTCAGATGAAAGGGGCGCATATGAGTGAAATGCACTTGCTGGAATTGATCACCTGATCATTTTGAAGGGATACTTTCCTTCAAGCGGCATTCAATATCTACTGAGTAGATTGTTTTCTCTATTGACAACACACTTATTAACTAATATTTTTATTGCAACTAGCTATAGGTCCCGTGTTAATGAAACGAGAGCCTACGCCCATCACCAAGATTTAATGCCAGAAGTTAATCAAAGCCACGCTCGCCCGGTCCTTCCTACGAGCCGCAGGAATAGCTTTGGATAATTCAATGAAATATTTAATTGTTAGATGATCATACAACCAAACCTAAAATGGTATATAGGAATCAGCGACCCAAAAGGGTTAGATCCACGTTGCCCTTTTGCGTCTGTTTATCGATGCCCTCGATATTATCAAAGTCTGTCTTTGCTTGGAGAAGCAGGGAGTACCAAAATCGACCCAAAAGAAGACAAGCTGCTAAATGAACGATGGCAAAAAACAGACGTTTGGCCGACTACTCAAGAGCAAGAAACTTCTGTGTCTGGCCCCGAAGGTGAAAATAAACACTTTTCAAATTTTTGCCCCGAAGTATTGTTTGATCGTTTTGGTCTTTTTGCAACAGGACTATATAAATATTCTGATGATATCGACAGGAACTTAGCTCATAATGAACTCTCAAACGAAGGTGCATCACCTGATGATTGGAGGTGGTCTTGGCAGTATGTTGAGCCTATACATTATACGGAGTGTTTGCAATATTCGCTGTTGAAAGCTGGCAAAATGAAAAGTGCTCCAGTATCGGCATTTCCCGATCATAATAAGGATGAGTTTGAAAGAAAAAATGACGGATTGATAATCGGTGAGCCACCTCCACTCGTCAAATATGTCGTATGGTTTCGTAAAGATGGGAAAAGATGGGTTAAAGAAAATAAACTGATAGCTACTATCCTCTTGTTTGTTATTCTTATTTCTACAATATTCACTGTACCACAATTATATACACTGATTAGTGGGTGGTCGAAAACGTTATTTGATAAGAACACTACAACATCTCTAGAACCTATATCGCAAAACAATAGAGTGTTGATAATATCAGAATCGTCAGGACCTACAGTTGAAATTGTCCCTTTGCGACGCGATTCCAAAGAAATACCTAGAGATATAAGTCAAGCCAAAAAGACAATGTCGATCATTTCAAAAGGGCAATTTACGAATGTATCTGGATTAATTGATGTGAGCAATAACATTCCAGGTTATTTTGAGCTAAAAGCTTCTCCTTCTCCTAGCCGTTATTCATATGCATGCGCCGTAACAAACAGCAAATATGGCACTAATTATCTAGTATCGGCTCGTATTGCTGGCCTGCAAGGAGCTGAAGTCTTGGAACTTCAAGGAATAGGAGTATGGTTTGCCATCAATACTTCTCAGAATTTGTATTTTGTTTATGAATCAGAAGAAAATTGGACGACATGGAGAAAATTGACAATAGAGAGAGACCCCAATATTAATAGTTTGATCATCGATCAGAACGGAAGGAATGTTAAAGTATTTCTAAATGGTTTATATGTCACAACATTTATCAAAAGCAAAGAACCAGTGCCAGGACCCGTCGGAATTTGCTTTAAAGCTAGCCCCCAAACAGGAGGGCTTATTCAGTTTCAAAAATTATCTATTGGGGAATTCAGGAACTAGTTTCTCATTCCATAACTTCCCCATGAAAAAATTATATTTTTTCACGATAATATTAATTAAGATGAGCGGAGACATAGGCATCGATGAGCAATACTACCAAAGTTGAATTAATCCGTGATGGGCAGGTGAATTGGGAATCTATCACAAAGTCAGAAACCCCAAATGTGGAAATAGTCGATTCTGAAGGCATAGCTGACTTCTCAATGCTGAGGACGAAACCAACTAATGCTTGCATTTACTGCGGATCTACAGAGCAGTTGAGTCGAGAGCATATTCTGGCATATGCTCTCGGTGGAACCATTACTATTCCAGGAGGTTCGTGTGAGGGATGTCGCAAAATAACCCATGATTTTGAAACGATTGTACTGCGCGGCCCCATGCAGATGGTCCGCTACATCATAGGTATGCCATCTAGAACAAAGCACAAGGATGTTCCAGAAACGATCCCAGTAAAGCTAACAATAAACGGCAAAGATGTGGTTATTGATGCTCCAAGAAATGAGGCGCCTATCTTGTTACCGTTTCCTATTTTTGAATCCCCGAGCTACCCGGACCCAGCAATGTCTCCAATTAAATTAGCTGGCCTAGCCACCGCAAGCTTTGGTGCAGACCCTAAAAAGTTCGGTAAAAAGCACAGTGCACAAAGAATAGAACTTAAAGTGACTAACAATGATGCTGTTGCCTTTGCACGAATGATAGCTAAAATTGCTTACGCAAACAGCTATGCACAGGACCAATTACAACGACTCAAGAACAAAGATGAGCTGGTTCGCGCAATGATGTATGAACCAAATACTTTAGGTCGCTATGTTGGTACTGCTGACGAGCCTTACAAACTGCACCCAAACCTGCAACACAAGATCTCTATCCACGTGATGCCAGAACAAAGACTACTATATTCGACCGTGCAACTGTTCTCATATGTAGGCACTCCAAGCTATATCGTTGTACTAGGCACATTGAAAGACGATGATCGTATTGATAACATTGGATAGGTAACTGAATAAGTTAAAAGAATCGATGATAAACAACTCGCAATAGGGGACAGTTAAGTGGTCTGGTCGCACCAGAGCTTTAGCATTATACTTGGTATAAGAATTGTGTTTCTCATTATTATAATGAATCTTGAAAGTATTGATTGTACTAAAAGAAATGGTCGTGAATCTGGTCGGGAATTGATCGGTTTTAAGGGGTATAGGCGGGGTTAAAAGGTCAATAAAATGGCGGAATAAGGCGTTCCCGACGAACTTTCACGCCGGTAACCAGGGTTCGACTCCCTGTGGGGACGCCAATAACAAAATCAATGGGTTGCGGGTGGTTTTCGCAACCCATTTTTTGTTGGTTCCATCTTGTCCCCACACGAGTCCCACACCAAGAAGGAAAAAAAGGGCCAACCTTTCGGCTGGCCCCTGGCATTTTCAAGGGGACTCGTAAAATCCAGAGTGGTTTTATTATGTTAATTATCTTTACTCCAATGTGCCATTGCCAAGTTTACTAATCTCATGAAATATTGTGCATCCACCTTCGCCGCCTCGTACTGTTCACGAGCCATCCAGTCCGCATTCAGAGTGAAGAACTGTAATACCATATTCGCATACGTTTCATTATGTTCTATGAACTTCCGCCAGTTATGTATGGCTGTCAGTCCCGAGATTATCTGTTCCACGGATTCTCTGATAAAAAGGATCTGCTGAAGTTTCTTCATGGAAATAGCCTGATTTATAGACAAATCTACCTCTTTCGGGACCTGTGCCTCCATCTCCGTTATTTGTCTCCTTTTTGTCAGGCCCTGATCAGTTCGACTTCTGCCATGAGTAGACTTCATAACCATCAACCACCTTACCCGACGCTGAGAAGCCTCCACGCTCCATGAGCGGCTCGATGGCCGGTTTTGCGATATTCACTGTGTTGGGTTCGGCATATTTCTGCATGTGGCCCGCGATGTCGATGGCACGATCGCTGATCATCTCGAGTGGCATGGAGTCATCAAAGATAACGAAGCCCGCATTCACGCCGCACCGAACCATAAAATCACGCTTCATCTGCTTCACGTCCCGGTTGAATTCTTCCAGGCCGCTGATAACGGCTGTTGCGGTCTGAACGGCTCCGTCAACCGTGGGGAAGCAGGTCATGACACCGTCAGGCGTCCAGGCCGACTTCAGGCACTTGTTTTCTTCCAGAATCTGACTGACGAAATTCCTGTATTGCATGAAATCGTGCTGCACAACGGCCTTCTCCTCATCCACCTTCATGCCCGTCGAATCGACGATGTCAATGGCCAGAAATGCAAGGTCCCGGCCCATTTCATCGAGCTTGCGCTTCGTCTCGGCAAATTCCCGAATGATCTGTTCCCGGTCTTTTTTTGTCGCCGTCTTGAGCTGATCCAGCTTCTCGCCGATGGAGGACGATTGCATGGCGAATTCGGAGACGTGCCTCTTCTTCTTTATCTCCTCCATGCTTTGCTTGTATTGGAGATATTCGGCCTGATTCCGAAAGCGGTAGGACAGGCCGTTGAACCAGAGGCTGAGACCGAGCGAGCCTGCGAGAATGATCCATCCTGTCACATCATGGCCTTCGAACTTAATTGGAAGGGTTGTGCGGACGGGCTTGGTTATCTTATTTTCCAAGGATAAAACGGCTTTGACGTAGCGTTGTTTTTCTTTATCGACTTTCACATAGGGAGAAGCCATGGAGAAGGCGACGAGAGTAAGGATAATGAACATTCCCCAACCGGCAACCCGCGATGTGACAGACATTGAAAAGCTCAGAAGGTAAGACGGCGATAGCAGGGCTGTCATGGTGAGATCCTTTCTTTTATTCTGGGCTGGCCCGTTCCGTTCAGGGTCAGTCAAGAAGGATCCCTTCTTGACCTACGAAAAGAATTAGTGGAATGATCCGTATTCAGGTTACGGAACACCATTCACTTTGTCAATATGGCAAAGATGGCATAAATGTTTGTTATATCCCTAAACATATTAAGAATTTATATTCTATGACCCTATAGAAAAAGGGGCCAACCTTTCGGCTGGCCCCCCGGTAAGATTTATCCCTGCAACCCTCAAGCGAGAAGATGGCTATGGTTCAAAGGCACAGTGATTCCGTGCTGTCCTTGCTGACCCCTTTGCACCCTTCTCCCACCCGGATTCTCAACACCGGCCTTTAAAAGAGGAGAGGGGTCTCCTCCCGTCCCGATCCGTATGGGGCGGCCGTTCCAGGCTATGCCTTCACAATCGGAAACGGGCCGGTCATGCCGTCAGAATCTCACGTCGTCGAAGTTGATGTGCCCCCAGCCGCCACTGGAGTGGTCGATCAGCCGGAACTGCGCGGCCTGGCCCTGGTATGCCCGGACGTCCCAGGTCATGCGCTCCATGGTCTCCGTGCATCGTCCCGTTGCTCTCTGGACGACCTGGTCGTTCACGACGAGCTCGACCCTCACCGTGTTGATGTCGCACCCGCCGCCGATGAGAAAGTTGATGGTGGGCGTGTCGATGGTGAATGGATCGGAGGTCAGGGTCCCCTGGGGTCCGTCTCCCTGCGTGCGACCGGGCGGATCGGAGGGGAAGCGCCGGTTTTCATATCCGCCGATCCAGTAGTCTCCCTGGTGGTTGGAAGGCTGGCCGCGATGGCGGGCTGTCGGGTTGTCGCCGTACGTCGGCTGGGTGCTGAAGGCGGTTCCCGTGCTCTGCCATCCCCGCAGGTCGCCCGCTTCGAAATCCCATGTGATTTTCCCCGCCGGTACCTTCTTCCTTTCCTCGGCGGGACGGACGGTTCTGTCCGTCCTTCCGGCCGGTCGGTCGGAACGTCCGGAAGGCTGTGAGCCGTCGGTAACACCGAGTTTCAGGAGGTCGGCGATGGTCACGGTCTTGGCGATGTCCCCGCGGGCGGACCCGGTCACTCTTGCCGTTTCCGTGTCGATGGCCTTGCAGGATACGCGAATGCTGTCGCCGAACGGGGTTATCGTCCCGGTGACAATGATTTCCGCTCCCGCCAGCTTGCCGATCTTCTTGATCGCCTCGGGATCCATCAGGCCGGTCAGGGAGAGCTTCTGCTCTTCGAGAATCCGTTTCATGTGATTCCGGTCGAGGACGTCGAAGCCCTGGGAATGGGACGTCAGGTTTCCCGACATCTCTTCCGCGATGAATCTCCCCAGTTCGTTCACCCGCCCCTGGAGGTCGGTGAAGTCGACCACCGCAATGCTCTTCTTCCCGGACTTCGCGATTTCAGCCGACAGGATCGACGAGAGGTTGGCGATCTCCCGCTCGTATGAGAGCGCAGGGAGGGTCGGGAAAACGAGGGCCAGCAAAACGAAAATAAGAAGGATACGACGGCAGCCTTTAAAACGGTTTTTCATGGGGTCCGCTCCTGTCGTGTGGAATTTGCAGCACAATATGAAAGGCTGCGGGGATTGTCAACCGCATAAGGCGGCGTTTTGAGCCTCATTTGCGCCGGATCCCATGGAAAAGTGATGAATCGCCTCCCCGAGGGGCGCCTCGATCGGGAGGAGTCCCATGGGTGCTCCATCCAACACATTTCATAATACAGTAATGAATACAAACAGATCGATCGTTGACGAAATTCCGCCACACATTCCCCCACAAATCCCTTGACAAGAAATTTCTTTCGTCATAGTCTGCCCATCATTTGATGGAACAAGCATATGGAATAGCCAGATGGAACATGCCAATGGAACGGTCCGCTGGAAACTGTTGATGGGAGCCTGAAATGGCCACAATCCTGGAGAAGGCCCGGAAAGACCCCCAGTCGATGAAGGGGAGGATTCTGGCGGTGGCCCGCCGGCTCTTCGGGCAGTATGGCTTCCATGGCACGACGACCCGCATGATCGCCCAGGAAGTCGCCATCGACATGTCCACGCTTCACTATCACTGGGGGGAGAAGGGCGATCTCTACGAGGCCGTCGTCCTCGATATCTGCAGCGACCTCAGCCGGAAGCTGATCGAGGTCGAAAAGATCATCCACGGCCTGCCCCGCAACGACCGCCTTGCCATCTCCATCGAGATGATGACGGACTATCTCTTCGATCACCCCGAATGCTCCAACCTGATCCTGTTCCGCTATTTCGGCAAGACCCGGGAAGGCGACGGCCTCGACTTCAAGATCCCCGAATTCACGGCGGATGTAGCCCGGTCCATGGGATTGGCGAAAGACAAGCGGAATCTCTCCCCCCAGGTGAGGATGGAGATTCTGGCCCTGATGAATTCCATCCACAATTTCGTCTCGGGAGAGAACCTGTTCCGTCCCATGGTGAGCATGGAACGGGAGGGCTACATCCAGCTGGTCAAGCAGACCCTGAAGTTTATCCACCTGTCGGCGTTCGCCCATGAGGTGGACTACGCAGTGGAATGACAAGGGCGGACCCGCCCTCCGGACGGGCCGCTCGGAAGATATAACAGAACTCTTGCAGCACGTATTCCACAGAAGGGAGACTGATTATGGGAGAAAAGAGCGCAATTCGTTTTGATGGCCGCGTGGCCATCGTAACCGGCGCGGGCGGCGGCCTGGGCCGCGTGTACGCCCTGGAGCTCGCCAAGCGCGGGGCCAAGGTGGTCGTCAACGACTTCGGCGGGGCTCGTGACGGCTCCGGCGCAGGCGCCGCGGGTCCGGCGGACAAGGTCGTCGATGAGATCAAGGCACTGGGCGGAGAAGCCGTGGCCAATTACGACAGCGTCGCCACCGCAGAGGGCGGTGCGAACATTGTCAAGACGGCCATCGACGCCTTCGGGAAATTGGACATCCTTATCAACAATGCAGGCATTCTTCGGGACAAGGGTCTCCTCAAGCTGGAGCCGGAGAACTGGCAGATCGTGCTCGACGTTCATCTGACCGGCGCCTACAACGTGACCCGCCCGGCCTTCGGCGCCATGAAAGACAACGGATTCGGGCGGATCGTCATGACGACCTCCGCAGCGGGACTGTACGGCAATTTCGGCCAGACGAACTACAGCTCGGCCAAACTGGGTCTCGTAGGCTTCATGAACACCCTGAAGCTGGAAGGCGGGAAGTTCAACTTCAAGGTCAACACCATTGCCCCGATCGCCGCTTCGCGGCTGACGGAAGACATCCTGCCGCCGGACATGCTGGACAAGCTGAAACCGGAGTACGTGTCCCCCATCGTCCTGTACCTCTGCTCGGAAGAGTGTGGGGACACCGGCCACGTCTACAACTGCGGCGCCGGCTTCTACAATCGCGCCGCCATCATGACGGCCCCGGGCGTTGTTCTCGGCGGCGGAACGAAGATCCCCTCCGTTGAAGACATCTCCGTCAACTGGGCGAAGATCGCCGATCTGAAGGGTGCCAGGGAATACAGCAACCTGAACGAACTCGTTCTCGGTGACGTCCTCGCGGCCCTGGAGGGGAAGAAGGAAGCCCCGAAGAGCAGCAGTGGATTTGCCGCGGTGAAAGATGTCTTCGCTGCCATGCCCGGTGCCTTCCAGGCGGGTGCGGCCACAACAGACGTGGTGTTCCAGTACTGCATCTCCGGCGACGGCGGCGGCGACTGGTACGCGGAGATCAAGGGCGGTGCCCTGACCGTGGCGGCTGGAACCCATGCGAGCCCCGGCTGCACGCTGAAGATGGCCGCCGGCGACTATATCGATCTCATGAACGGGAAGATGAACGCCATGAAGGCCTACACCTCCGGCAAGCTGAAGATTGAAGGCGACCTGATGAAATCGCAGCTCCTGGAGAAGCTGTTCAAATTCTGAGGCGGGATCCTTCGGGACGAACGATTCGAAAATGCGAACGCAATACACGTGAATGAAGGAGGTAAGACAATGGTCGGTATTACATCATTTGGAGCCTATATCCCCCGCCTGAGATTGGACCGGATGGCAATCTACCAGGCCATGGGCTGGTTCGCGCCGGCGCTGATCAGCGTCGCCCAGGGCGAGCGCTCCATGTGCAATTACGATGAAGACAGCCTCACCATGGCGGTCGCGGCGGCTCAGGACTGCCTGATCGGCAAGGACAAGAAGAAAATCGACGCGGGTTATCTCTGCTCGACGACTCTCCCCTTCAGTGACCGGCAGAATGCGGGAATCCTGGTGACGGCACTGAATCTGCGGAGCGACATCAACACGGCGGACTTCACGTCCTCCCAGCGGGCAGGGACCACAGGCCTCCTGACGGCTCTTGACGTTGCGAAAGCGGGCAACAGGAAGACCATCCTGGTCGCCGCTTCGGACAAGCGCCACACCAGGACGGCCGGCTTCTATGAAATGTGGTTCGGCGACGGCGCGGCGGCCCTGATGGTCGGCAGCGACGATGTCGTGGCAGAATTCAAGGGTTCCTACAGCGTCACGTACGACTTCGTGGACCATTTCCGCGGTTCCTGGTCTGAGTTCGACTACACCTGGGAAGAGCGCTGGCTCCGTGAGGAAGGCTACTCCAAGTTCATCCCCGAGGCGGTCGGCGGCCTCATGAAGAAGCTGAAGATCACCATGGACGACGTCCAGAAACTCGTCTTCCCGTGCATCTTCAAGGCTGAGCACCGGTCCATCGCGAAGAAGCTCGGCGCCTCGGCAGACAAGCTCGTCGACACGATGCATGAGGTCTGCGGGGAAACCGGCACGGCCCATGCCCTTCTGATGTTCGTATCGGCCCTCGAAACGGCCAAGCCGGGCGACGGAATCCTGGTGGCCGGCTTCGGCCAGGGATGCGACGCCATGTACTTCAAGGTGACGGAGAACATCACGAAGCTCGCCGCGAGGGCGGGCGTGAAGGGTTCGCTGGCCAAGAAGAAGACGACTGATAACTACATGAAGTTCCTCAAGTTCCGCGAGCTGATCGATCCGGAGACGGGCATTCGGGCGGAGGCGCCGGTCCAGACGGCCATGACGGCCCTGTGGCGGAACCGCAAGATGATCCTCGGCATGGTCGGCGGCAAGTGTACGGCCTGCGGGACGCCCCAGTTCCCGCCGGCGGACATCTGCGTAAACCCCGCCTGCGGCCACGTGGGGCCCATGGACGATTACGAGTTCGCAGGTGTTCCGGCGCGAATCAAGAGCTTCACCGGCGACCTTCTGGCGGTGTCGGTCGACCCGCCGGCGATCTACGGCCTGGTGCAGTTTGAGGGCGGCGGCCGCTTCGTGGCCGACTTCACCGACTGCGAGCTGAACGACCTCAAGGTCGGAATGCCCGTGACGCTGTCCTTCCGCAGAAGGGTTGCCGACAAGGCGCGAGGCTTCTCCCAGTATTTCTGGAAGCCTGTGCCCCAGACCGACTGGATTCCCGAGGTCGACTTCCAGGGCCGGGTAGCCATCGTGACGGGCGCCGGCGCCGGTTTGGGACGGGCCTATGCACTGGAACTGGGTCGCCGTGGTGCGAAGGTCGTGGTGAACGACTTCGGCGGCGCCCGGGACGGCTCTGGTGCGGGTGCGGCAGGGCCTGCAGACTTGGTCGTCAATGAAATCAAGGCATTGGGCGGCGAAGCCGTTGCCAATTACGACAATGTGGCCACGCCTCAGGGTGGCGAGGGAATCGTGAAGACGGCCCTCGATGCTTTCGGCAAGGTCGACATCCTGATCAACAATGCGGGGATCCTGCGCGACAAGGGTCTTCTCAAGATGGAGCCGGAAAACTGGGCGGCCGTCCTGGCGGTCCACCTGAACGGCGCCTACAACGTGACGCGTCCCGCCTTCAAGGTCATGCGGGAGAACGGGTACGGCCGGATCGTCATGACGACGTCCGCGGCGGGCCTGTACGGCAATTTCGGCCAGACGAACTACTCCTCGGCCAAGCTGGGGCTGGTCGGCTTCATGAACACGCTTAAGGCAGAGGGCGGGAAGTACAACATTTTTGTCAACACGGTCGCGCCGATCGCGGCATCCCGGTTGACGGAAGACGTCATGCCGCCGGAGATGTTCAAGAAGATGAGCCCCGATTATGTTGCCGGTCTCACGATTTATCTCTGCTCCGAGGACTGCAAGGAGAACGGAAGCATTTTCAACGTGGGCGCCGGATACTACAGCCGCGCGGCCATCATGACCGGCCCCGGGGTCACACTGGGCGAAGCCGGGAAAGTGCCGACGCCGGAGGACATCCGCGACAACTGGGACAAGATCAACAACATGGCCGGTGCGAAGTACTACGGAGAGCTGAATGCGGCCATCATGACGTTCCTCATGCCGCCGGCACCGGCTGGCAGCGAGGCGCCCAAGGCTGGTGGTGCCATGGACGTCAAGGGGATCTTCGACAAGATGCCGTCCGCATTCAACGCAGCCGCGGCTGCCGGTAAGGATGTGGTCTTCCAGTTCAACATCTCCGGCCCGACGGGCGGTGATTGGTTCGTCACCGTGAAGGACGGTGCCTGCACGGTATCGGCGGGAAAGGTCGACGGCGCTACCACTACCATCGGCATGGCCGACGCGGACTTCGTCGACCTCATCACCGGCAAGCTGGACGGCATGAAGGCCTTCTCCGCCGGCAAACTGAAGGTGAGCGGCGACATGATGAAATCCCAGCTCATCGGCAAACTGTTCAAATTCTAACGATTGGGGAGGTACTACCATGGCTACGGGAATTAGAGACAAAGTCGCGATCATCGGTATGGGTTGCAGCCGGTTTGGAGAGCGATGGGATATGGGAGCGGAGGGCCTGATGGTCGAGGCCTTTCAGGAAGCGATCGCCGATGCCGGGATCGAGAAGAAGGAAATCCAGTCGGCCTGGTTCGGCGTCTGTATGGACGAGGTCAATGTCGGCAAGGGCTCGCCGTCCATGAGCGTTGCCCTTCGCCTGCCCAACATCCCCGTTTCCAGGATGGAGAACTATTGCGCCACGGGAACAGAGGCTTTCCGCGGGGCGGTGTACGGTGTCGCCTCGGGTGCCTATGACATCTGCCTGGCGCTGGGCGTCGAAAAGCTCAAGGACACGGGGTACGGTGGACTTCCCGCGTGGGGTGCTACGGCGGGGAGCCTGGTCTGGCAGTGGTTTCCCAATGCGACGGCGCCGGGCCTGTTCGCCCAGCTCGCATCGGCTTATGTGGCCAAGAACCGGATCAAGAACGACGACATCAAGCGGGCCATTGCCCACGTGTCGGTGAAAAGCCATGCCAACGGTGCCCTGAATCCCAAGGCCCACCTGCGGAAGGCGGTTACGATGGACCAGGTCCTGGGTGCCCCGATCATTGCCTGGCCCCTGGGCCTGTTTGACTGCTGCGGTGTCTCCGACGGATCGGCCTGTGCGATCGTCACGACCCCGGAAATCGCCAAGAAACTCGGGAAGAAGGACATTATCACCGTCAAGGCGGTCCAGTTATCCGTCAGCAACGGTTATGAAGGCGGCTTCAACGAGTGGGCCGGTGACCATTTCGTCACGGCGAGCAAGTGCAGCACCGCTGCATACAAAGAGGCCGGTATTACCAATCCGAAGGAAGAGATCAGCATGATCGAGCTCCACGACTGTTTTTCCATCACGGAACTGGTCAGCTACGAAGATCTCCACATCTCCGAGCCGGGCCAGGCCTGGAAGGACGCCCTGGACGGCATGTACGACCGGGACGGCAAGGTTCCGGCGCAGATCGACGGCGGCCTCAAGTGTTTCGGCCATCCGATCGGTGCCTCGGGACTCCGGATGATCTACGAGATGTACCTGCAGCTGCAGGGAAAGGCAGGGGAGCGCCAGCTGAAGGATCCCCGTTACGGCCTGACGCACAATCTGGGCGGATTCCCCCACCAGAACGTGTGCGCCATCTCCATCATCGGCAAGCTCGGTAAATAAGTTCCCATCCGTTACACCCTGCCCGGGGTGAAGGGGTCCGTCCCCGAGCCCCGGGCAGGCAACCCGGACACGAAAGACACGGTATCCGCAGCAATCCACATTGCTTTCTGAATCATCGGCATTTCGTCAAGGAGACAACGTATGGACATTCTCAATTACACGGATGAACACAAGATGTTCCGCGACACCCTGCGGAAGTTTGTTGCGAACGAGCTGATTCCGCATGTCGAGGAGTGGGAGGAGGCCGGCATTGTTCCCCGGAGCGCCTGGCAGAAGATGGGGCAGCAGGGATTCCTGGGTACGTCGGTTCCCATGGAGTACGGCGGACCGGGGGCGGATTTCCTGTACTCGGTGATCGTCAACGAGGAAATGGCCCGGGCGAATTTCTGGGGGCTCACCGCCTCCCTGCACAGCGACATCATCGTTCCCTACATCCTTTCCTTTGGATCCGAGGATCACAAGCATAAATATCTCCCCGGCTGCGTTACCGGAGACTGCATCACCGCCGTGGCCATGACGGAGCCCAACGCGGGGAGCGACCTGGCGGCCATGAAGATGACCGCAGCGGAGAGCGGGGACTCCTTCATCCTGAACGGGCAGAAGACCTTCATCTCGAACGGGATCAACTGTGACCTGTGCGTCGTGGCCGCCAAGGACCCGGCGGAAAGCAACCCCCACAAGGCGGTCGACCTCTTCCTCGTCGAAGCCGGAACGCCCGGGTTCGAGAAGGGCCGGCAGATCAAGAAGGCGGGCTGGCACAGCCAGGATACGTCGGAGCTGTATTTCACGGACTGCCGGATCCCGAAGAGCAACCGGCTGGGAGACAAGGGTACGGGCTTCCTGAAGCTGATGCAGAAGCTCCAGCAGGAGCGCCTGGTCCTGTCGATCGGCGCCGTTGCCGCCGCCGAGTTCATGCTGGAATACACCATCAAGTACTGCCAGGAGCGGCCGGTGTTCGGAAAGCCGATCTCCAAGTTCCAGCACAACCAGTTCGAGCTTGTGGAGATGGCCACGGAAATCAAGATCGGCCGGACCTTCGTTGACAAGCTCGTGGCCGACCACATGGAAGGGAAGCAGATCATCATCGAGACGTCCATGGCCAAGTACTGGATCAGCGACATGGCCAACCGCGTCGCGGATCGATGCCTCCAGCTTCACGGAGGATATGGCTACTGCGACGAATACCCCATCTCCCGCTCTTGGCGGGATCTCCGGGTGACCCGGATCTTTGCCGGCACCAACGAGATCATGAAGACCATCATCGCCCGGTTCATGGGCCTGTAGGAGGCGCGATTCCATGTCGGGACCCCTGGAAGGCCTTAAAATTCTGGATTTTACGACGCTGTTGCCGGGGCCGTACGCCACGATGACCCTCGCCGACCTGGGGGCGGATGTCCTGTCCGTTGTCTCCGGGAGCCGGCCGGACCTGACGGCCTTCCTGCCGCCGTTCCTGCCGGGAACGGACCTGTCCGTCGCCTCGGCCTACCTGGGGCGGGGCAAGCGGTCCCTGACACTGAACCTCAAGGATCCCCGGGCAATCGAGGTTGTCCATCGCCTGCTGGAAAGCCATGACATCATGATCGAGCAGTTCCGTCCCGGGGTCATGGCGAAATTCGGACTGGCCTACGGTCAGTTGGCGGAGAAGTTCCCCGCCCTGATCTACTGCTCCCTGACGGGATACGGACAGACGGGCCCGTTCAAGGACAGGGCCGGCCACGACATCAACTACCTGGCCCTCTCGGGACTCATGGGCTACGCGGGACGAAAGGAAGAAGGACCCGTTCCGATGCCCATGCAGATCGCCGATGTGGCGTCGGGCTCCAATCACTCCATCATTGCGATCCTGGCCGCGGTCATCCACCGGTTGAAGACCGGGAAAGGCCAGTATCTGGACATCTCCATGACGGACGGGGCGGCCGCCTTCAATGCCATGGCCGCCGCGGCCTGCCTGGCGGTGGGAGAGGAGGTCGGGAGGGAGGGCTTCATCTTGAACGGCGGGTCCCTCTACGATTTCTACCGGACGGCGGACGGCGGCTATCTCGGTTTCGGGGGCATCGAGCCCCAGTTCTTCAGCGCCTTCTGCCGGGCCATCGGCCGTCCGGACCTGGTTGCCGGCGGTGTCGTGCCGCCGGATTGTGCAAAGGTAAAGGAAGAGATCCGGGCGATCTTTGCAAAAAAGACGCTGTCGGAATGGGAAGCGATTTTCGCGGAGACGGACGCCTGCATGGAGCCCGTCCGGTCCCTGTCGGAGGCATTCGACAGCGACCTGGCAAGGGATCGGGGTTGGGTGGCCGAGGTCGCCCTGCCCGACGGCCGCGCCGTGAGGCAGCCCGCCTGTCCCATCAAGTTTTCTGAAACGCCGCCCCATTACCGCCGTTCCGGGGTGAAGGCGGGAACAAACAACAGGGAAGTCCTTCTCGGCCTGGGGTACGGCGAGGAGGAGATCGACGGATTCGAAAAGACGGGACTCTTCTCATAGCGAGGGGAAGGAGGGCGTCCTCGCCCTCCCATTCCCGTCGGTAACAAAACACCCAAGAAGATCAAACAGAATGGGAGGTTCACATGGCAGACAAATCGAAGTTGGGACTGGAGTTTCCACCCTACGTCTACGAAGTGGAAAGGGGGAAGATCGCCGAGTTCGCCATCGCCATCTCGCAGAAGGAAAGTAAGAGCCAGATCAAGCAGATCTATGCTGACAGCGCGGCGGCAAAAGCGGCGGGCTACAAGGACGTGATTCCCTCACCTACCTTCCAGACGTGCTTCGCTCTGTGGGGTGGGGAGGGACTGATGCCCATGATCCAGGCGATCAACATCAACCTGGGCCGGCTGCTTCACGGCGAAGAGGAGTATGAATACCTGGCGCCGATCTACCCGGGCGATGTCATGACGGGAGTCACCAAGGTGGTGGACATGTACGACAAGGAAAAGAAGGGCAAGCCCGGGAAATTCATGGAATTCACGGTTCTGGAGACGGAAATCAAGAATCAGCGGGGCGAGGTCGTGATCCGGAATCGTACGACCCTGGTTGAGAGATAGGAGGAGGCTATGACGAAAGCATTGACGTACGAGAGCATCAATGTCGGCGACGCGATGCCGACGTTCACATCGGACCCCATTACGCGCACGCATATCGTCCGCTATGCCGGCGCCTCGGGAGACTTCAATCCCCTGCACCACGACGAGACGTTCGCCAAGATGTTCGGCATGCCGCGGATCATCTCCCACGGGATGCTCGTGATGGGCATCACGGGGCGCGCCATCACGGAGTGGATCGACGACAAGAACCTGCGCAAGTTCGGCGTCCGGTTCTCCGCCATGACGGAACCCATGGACCTGGATGACCCGGGCTCCAAGGACAGGGCGACGATCATCGTGACCGGGACGGTCGTCGAAAAATTCGAGGAAGCCGGCGAGAAGAGAATCCGCTGCGAGATCCAGTCGGCGGATGCCACCGGCAACGTCAAGATCATGGGATCGTTCGTGGCGGCCGTTTCCTGAGAACCCCCTTGTCACTGCTCCCGTGCCGCATCCGGGAGCGGTGACGCCTTTTTATTCAGATACGACGATCCCGGGAGCAATTTGATTTTCAACCGCCGTATGCCGTATCCGGAGAATGGATTCGCCCGGCGGCCGTCCGCGGCTGCGGAACGGAACGGGAGCAAATTGCCGACGGCCGGGAAGCCTGTTGTATTGTGGAGGTAATATGGCGAGTTTGATTTTGGATCGACGGGATCAGATATTTGTCCTGCAGGAGATGCTCAAGACGGAAGACCTGTGCGGGATGTCGAAGTGGGCGGATTTTTCGCAGGAAACGTTCGAGATGGTGCTGAAGGAAGCGGAGCGCCTGGCGCTGGACGTCGTTTTCCCGACCCTGGTGTCGGGAGATCGGGAAGGCTGCCGGCTGGAAGACGGCCAGGTCCATGTGCCACCGTCCTTCCAGCGCTGCTTCGACGTATACCGGGATGGCGGCTGGATCAACATGGGGGTGTCACAGGACGCCGGCGGCCAGGGATTTCCCTATTCGATCACGGTGGCGGCCAAGGAGTGGTTCATCCATAACTTCTCCTTTTTCGTCTATCCGGAGCCGGCACAAGCGGCCGCTCACCTGATTGAAGTTTTCGGCACGGACGCCCAGAAGAAGAAGTACATGGAAAAGATGTACGCCGGGATCTGGGGCGGCACGATGGCCCTGACGGAGCCCTCCGCAGGGTCCGACGTGGGCAACCTGAAGTGCAAGGCCATCCGGAAGCCCGACGGCACGTTCCGTCTCCAGGGGACGAAGCAGTTCATCACCGGGGGCGATCATGACCTGACGGAAAACATCATCCATCCCGTCCTGGCCCGGATTGAAGGAGATCCCCCGGGGACGGGCGGAATCTCCATTTTCCTGGTACCCAAGTACATCGTCAACGACGACGGGACGATGGGACGCCGGAACGACTATTCGATCGGCGGCATCGAGCACAAGATGGGACTGCACGGCAGCTCCACCTGCGTCATGAATTTCGGCGATAACGGAGACTGCTACGCGGAGCTCCTGGGCAAGGAGCGCGAAGGAATCAAGGTCATGTTCCAGATGATGAACGAGGCCCGCATCGGCGTGGGACTCCAGTCACTGGCCGCCGCATCCATGGCCTACCTGCACGCCCTCCAGTATTCGAAAGAGCGGCTGCAGGGCTCTTCGCTTCTCAACATGAAGAATCCGGAGGCCCCCAGGGTCCCGATCATCCAGCACGCCGACGTCCGGCGGATGCTCCTGTGGATGAAGGCGCACGTCGACGGGATGCGCGCCATGCTGTACTATACGGCCTACTGCCTGGACCGCGAGGAGGGCATGGAATCGGAGGCGGACCGCGAGAAGTACAAGGGCATCATGGAGGTCCTGACGCCTCTCTGCAAGGCCTACTGCTCGGATATCGCCTTCCGGGTCACCGAAATCGCCATCCAGACCTACGGCGGTTACGGTTACTGCGCCGAGTATCCCGTGGAGCAGCTCATGCGGGACATCAAGATCGCCTCGATCTATGAGGGGACGAACGGCATCCAGGCACTGGACCTGGTCGGGCGCAAGCTCGGCCAGAAGAAGGGCCTCTACTTCATGAGCCTCCTCGGCGAGATGAACGCGACCGTGGCGAAGTACCAGGCGAATGAAACCTTGAAGCCGCTGGCCGCCGACGTGCAGCAGGCGGTGAACACCCTGGCCGAGATGGCCATGTATTTCGGGGGCAGCGTCAAATCGGGGAAATTCATGGTCCCCATCAGCAACGCCTACCCGTTTATGATGGCGATGAGCAAGATCGTCATGGCCTGGTTCCTTCTGTGGGGAGCCGGCATTGCCGAGGAAAAGCTGGAGTCCATCTGTGCCGCGAAGAAGGTCGATGTCAAAGATAAAGCGAAGCTTGCGGCCCTGGCCGGGAGCGACTCCGAGGCGGCTTTCTACATCGGCAAGGTCGAGGAGGCAAAATACTTCATCAACCACGTCCTGCCGGAAGTGGATGCGACCGTGAAGGCGATCAAGAGTGAAGATCTCTCCATGCTCGACATTCCGGAGGAAAGCTTTGCGGTCTAACCCGCATACAGTGTTCATCTGTTCTCAGGGGTTGCCGTCCGGTCCACAGTGAGGTATCGGTTTAACGGCAGTTCCAGGTTTCAGAGAGGGCGGGAAGCCTTCCCGGTGAAGGCTTCCCGCTCTGCATTCGTTTTCAGCGTCTTCCCTGTCGAGGTGTGCCATGAGGGGATTGAAGACGGAGCGCGCGGCTCAAAACCATGGATTATCCGACCAGCTGAACCTGAAAAACACCCTCCTCAGCCATATCCACGATCTCACCTCCCTGTTGACCGAAGCCCCCGATCTCGACCAGGTGTTTCACGAGATCCTGGATCGCGCGATGGCGGCCCTCCATTTCGACCGGGCGGTCATCATGCTCCTGAGCGAGGACGGGGCAAAGCTCAGGTGCCAGTGCGTGAAGGGCTTCACGGAAGACGGGGAGCGGCACGCCCGGAGAACCCCCCTGAGCATGGACCGCCACGACTGTTATGAAACAAGGGTCATCCGGTCGGGTGTTCCCCTGTTCATCCAGAACGCCTCGGACGATCCCGATGCCACGGCCCTGGATCAGGCCATCAACCAGATTCATATCCGCCAGGGTCAGGAGCGGCAGAGCCTCATCTATGTGCCCCTGAAGCACAAGGGGAAAATCCTGGGCTTCATCGGCGCGGACCGCTACCGGACGCGCATCGAGATCACCCAGGACGAAATCGAGGCCCTCGTCATCTTCGCCAACCAGGCCTCCATCGTCATCGAAAACGCCCGCCTCTACAACAAGCTGCACGAGAAGCAGGTCCTTCTCGAAGGCGTGATCAAGTGCTCCGTCGACGGCATCGTCATCAGCGACATCAGGGGCAACATTCTCCACTTCAATCCCCGGGCGGAGGAGATCCTGGGGATCTCGGAGGACGATGCCCGCAAGATTCTCGCGCAGGAGTTGTCGGATCTCGACGATGACGAACGAACCCGTCTCTACAACGTCTTCAAGCGCCAGGAGCACATCAGCCATTACGAACGGACCTACCAGCGCAAAGACGGCAAACGGCTGGTCTTGAACCTGAGCTGCTTCGCCATCGTGGACGAGAACCGCGGAACGCTCGGTGTCGTCTCCGAAGTCACCGACGTCACGGAAAAGAAACGGATGGACGACTACCTGGTGCGGGTGGAGAAGTTCGCCGCCCTCGGCCACGTCGCCTCCGTGATCGCCCACGAGATCCGCAACCCCCTGTCGGGGATCGCCACGACGGTTCAGAATCTGGAGATGGAATACGAGGATGACAGTCCCCAGAAAAAGGACCTGCAGAGCATCATCGGGGAGGTCGACCGGCTGGAAAAGATGCTCCGGGAGGTCCTCGATCTCGCGAGGCCCCTGCCGCTGCAGATGGAGGAAGTGGAAGTCGTGGACCTCCTGGCCTCCACGATCGCACTCCTGAACAAGGAGGCGGTGAAGAGAAAGATCACGATCCGGAAGGACTTCGATTGCCGCTCCATGACGATCAATGCGGATCCGCAGCGGCTCCGGCAGGTGTTCCTGAATCTGACGCTCAACGCCATCGAGGCGATCGGCGGGCAGGGCGAGATCGTCGTCAGCACGGCGGCCGTGCAGACCCATCCCGAGCGAAACAGGCGGATCGTGATCAATTTCAAGGACACCGGTGTCGGCATCCCCGTCAGCCACCTCAACAAGATCTTCGATCCGTTCTTCACCACCAAGAAAATCGGCACCGGTCTCGGCCTTGCCGTCTCCCACCGGATCATCCAGGATCACAACGGCATGATCGAGGTCGAAAGCCACGAGAAAAGGGGGACGAATTTCCGGATCACCCTTCCTGTGGCATAGCGATCCGTTTTCATCCACTTTCTGGGCCGTATTCATCCGAGCAAACCAAATTCCAGTATAATCGATTCGTTGCAGTTGTCTGGCCGGTGCCGCCCAGCCTGAAGCCGGTGCGGCTGGGTTAATTTCATACAGCACCGCCTTTCCGATTCCCGAAAGGACCGGTTCTGCAAACCCGCATCCACTCGAGCATCCGCGGAACGAAGCGCATCGCGGGCCTCTTCTTGTCAACGGCATGCCCCTTGCTCTTCAAAGGGTCGTCAAGGTGTATCCCGCAAGGCTCCGGGCGCCAGCCGACGGAGCGTGCTCGACCAAATCAAACGACCGGAGGTGCCGTATGAAGAAGGAGGATTACATCTGGGATTATCGGAATCCGTACGAGTGGATGACCAGGACCGCCATGGGGAAACTGCCCCCGATGATCATCACCTGCGCCATGACGGGCGGCGTACAGGGCAAGGAGATGAACGAGAACCTGCCGGAGACGGCGGAAGAGCAGGCCGATGCGGTTTACGAGGCGTACAAGGCCGGGGCCGTCTCCGTCCACCTCCATGCCCGCGTACCGGATAATCTCTCGATGACCTCGTCCAATGCCGAGGACTATGCGCGGGTCAACAAGCTGATCCGGGAGCGCTGCCCCGACATCATCATCAACAACACGACGGGCGGCGGGCCCTGGCTGACGACGGAACAGCGGATGTGCTGCCTCTTCGCGTCCGAGCCCCCGGACATGGCGAGCCTGAACCTGGGACCGTTCATGCTCAAGATCCCGCTGAAGGACCGGAAGCCGCCCCTCGCCAATCCGCGCGACGGCTACATGTTCGACGCCTGCATTCCCTGCTCCTACACCGACGTCAATCTCTACGCCAAAACGATGAAGGAGAAGGGGATCAAGCCGGAGGTGGAGATCTACCATCCGGGGCAGTACTGGGTCCTGCAGGACCTGATCCGCGAGGGCAACATCGATCCCCCCTTCATGATCCAGTTCGTCATGGGGTTCCAGACGTCGTCCTATCCGACCCCCGCCAACGTCCTGTCTTTCATCAACGAGATGCCCTCCGACTCGATGTTCGCCGTGATCGGGACGGGAGTTTTCCAGATCCCCATGAACGCCATGGGCATCATGCTGGGCGGCCATGTGCGTGTCGGCATGGAGGACAACCTGCATTTCAGGAAGGGCGAGAGGGTGAAGAGCAATGCCCAACTCGTCGCGCGGGTCAAGCAGATGGCCGAGATCATGAACCGCGAGGTGGCGACGGTCGCCCAGGCCCGGGAGATGCTCGGCCTGCCCAAGAAGTGACAGCGATGCGGTGAAGGCGCGCCTTCGCGGGCTTGAAGCGTCGCACGGGTCCGCGAGCGCCGTATTCATACTCAGTTGATGCGGCCGCCCGGGTTCCCCGGAACCCCGGCCGCGCCGCAGGATGGAGGTTTTTTATGACCGACAGGAAAGACAACGTTCAAAACATGGTCTATTCGGGCCGCATCAAGGTTCCCTATCTCTGGAACGTCGGGAAAACGGGCAGCCGTTTCCTCGTCGCCATCCGGGATAACAAGGAAATCTGGGGCACCAGGTGCCCCGGCTGCGGCCGGGTTTACGTTCCCCCGGTGAAATCATGCGGAGATTGCTTCGTCCCGACGGAAGAGTGGGTCAAGGTCGGCGACACGGGAGTCCTGGAGTCCTTCACGGTGGTCCATTACGAGCATGAAATGCAGCCTCGGAAAGCCCCGCTGGCCTACGGGCTCATCAAGCTCGACGGGGCCGACGGCGCCATTCTTCACCTGATCGGCGACACGGACTTTGCGAAGCTGAAAACAGGCATGAAGGTGAAGGCGGTCTTTGCCGAGCAGCGTGAAGGCACAATCGCCGATATCAAACACTTTACGCCGGCATAGGGAGTCATGGAGGAGATATGAGCAAAATCGCAATTGTCGGTGTAGGTCAGACCACCTGCACCCGCAGAAAGATCGATACGTTCGAGGAAATGGTGTTTGAAGCGGCCTCCAGGGCGCTGGCCGATGCCGGTGCGGAGGTCGGCGACATCGATAACGTGGTCACCGTGTCCAACGACTTCTGGGACGGCCGGACCATCTCGTCCATGGCCGTCCAGGAAGCGGCCGGTTCCTGGGGAAAGGACGTCTCCACGGTGGAGGGCGACGGGACATTCGGCGTTCTCTACGGCATGATGCGCGCGCTGTCCGGTTCGTTCGACACGACGCTGGTCGTCTCCCACATGAAGGGATCCGAGAGCATCATGAACCTGATCACGAACGCCATGTTCGATCCCATCTACCAGCGTGGCCTGGGGATCGATGCAACGTCGGCCGCCGCCCTGCAGGCGCGCTGCTACATGGACATGAGCGGGGCGACCGAGGAGGACTTCGCCCGCGTCTCCGTCAAGAATCACGGCAACGCGAAGAACAATCCCTACGCCCAGCTGCCGATGAAGATCTCCGTGGGGGACGTCATGGCCTCCCGGAAGATCGCCGAGCCGCTGAAGCTCTTCGACTGCTCGCCCATCGGCGACGGGGCCGCGGCCGTGGTCCTGTCCAACAAGAAGGGGCTGAAGCGGTTCAAGAAAGATCCCGTCTGGATCCAGGGTGTGGCACACTGCTCGGATTCCTTCACACTGGGCTACCGCGATCTGGCGAAGTCCAGGGCCCTGAAAGAGGCGGCGAAGAAGGCCTACAAGATGGCCGGCATCAAGAAGCCGCTCAAGGACCTGGACGTGGCGGAGCTCTATGACGCTTACTCCTATATGGAACTCATGTGGTACGAGGGACTGGGGTTCGCACCCGAGGGAAAGGGCTACGAGCTCATCCGGGAGAACGTCACGGGAATGAAGGGAGATCTGCCGGTGAATCCGTCCGGCGGCGTCATCTCCAGCCATCCGGTGTTCGTGGCCGGGATGGTGAGGCTGATCGAAGCAACCCTTCAGGTCCGGGGAGAAGCGGGAAAGCGGCAGGTGAAGGGAGCAAAGACGGCACTTGCCCACGGGGTCAACGGTCCCTGTGGCCAGGCTCACTGCGTGTATGTCGTGGGAGCGTAAGGAGGATATTTTATGGGCAAACGGGTAGCCATTGTCGGTTTTGGTCAGACCTATCAGCGAAGTTCACGGAAAGACGTCAACGGCGTGGAGCTGATCAACGAGGCCGTCGTCACCGCGCTCGCGGAAGCGGAACTGACCATTCGGGATATCGACGCCATCGTCATCGGCAACATGGACCACTTCGAGGGGATCAACTACGTCGACATGTGGTCCGCGGAAGGATCCGGCGCCGTGATGAAGCCGGTCATCAAGGTATGCACGGGAGGCACGACGGGGACGACCGTCGCCATGTGCGCCTATTATCACGTTGCATCGGGCATGTTCGACAGGGTCCTGGCAATCGGCTGGGAGAAGAATTCCGAATCGGATACGACCGGTGCGATCATCACCGCCTTTCATCCGGTCTGGGAGCGGCCGACCCTCGGCGGCGCCGTCGCCGGCCTGGCCATCGAGGCCAGCAAGTACATGCACAACTACGGCGCCACGGAGCGCGACGGGGCGCGGGTCGCCGTCAGGGAGCGGCTCCATGCCCTGAACAATCCGTATGCGCACCTTCACCAGGAGTGGATGAAGGGAATCCCGCCGGAGAAGCTGGTCGACCTGATCGTCGGCTCGGAGCAGAACGCCATGCTCGCCTATCCGCTCCGGATGAGCGACATGTGCCCCCGGACCGACGGAGCCGCGGCGGTCATCTTTGCCGCGGAAGGGAAGGCGGAGAAGATCGCCCCCGTCCCGGCCTGGGTTCACGCCACGGCGAACCGGCACAATTTCGTGTACGCCGGGGACGTGGACATGGATCGCAACACCACCATCGCCGAGGCCTCGAAAGCGGTCTTCAAGAAGGCCAAGATCAAGGAGCCTCTCAAGGAAATCGATGTCTGCGAGCTGTACCTCCCGTACTCCTATGCAGGCCTGAAATGGATTGAGGATATCGGATTCTGCGCCTATGGCGAAGGCCCCAGGCTCCTTTGGGACGGGGTTACGGACATGGACGGCGAGCTTCCGATCAATCCGTCCGGCGGTGTCATGTCTTCCAACGCCATCGGGGCGACGGCCCTGATCCGGGTCGGGGAGGCGGCGCTGCAGGTCATGGGCAAGGCGGGCGCCCGGCAGGTCAAGGGCGGAGACGTCAACTTCGCCTTCGCCACGGGCTTCGGCGGCTGCTACTGGGGCGACATCATGCTGCTGGGAAAGAAGAAGCCAGCGTAATCACGTGAAAAACGCACCTATCGGGAGGAAGTCATGAACGATAAAAAACGGGAAGACGTGGAACTTCTTTCCATCTCTTCAGGCGAGGCCAGCCAGCCATTCAACTGGAGCGTCGGAAAGCACGGTTCCTTATTTTTGCAGCAACTCAGGGACAACAAGAAAATCGTCGGCATCAAATGCCCCGGGTGCCAGCGGGTATATGTCCCCCCGCGGCCGGTCTGCGGCCATTGCTTCAAGGGGCTGACGCTGGACAACATCATTCCTGTCTCCGACGAGGGGACGGTCTATGTCTGCACCATCGTCCAGTTCGGATTCGTGGACCCCAGTACGGGGGTCCAGCGCCCCGTTCCGTACACCTGGGCCTTCGTGAAGCTGGACGGCGCCGATACCTGCCTGACCCATTTCCTGGACAGCACCGATCCGGAGAAGGTGAAGGTGGGGGCTCGCGTCAAGGCCGTCTTTGAGGATAAAAGAACGGGCAACCTGATGGACATCAAGCATTTCAAGGTGCTCTGATCCGGTTTTACCCCGCAGATGTACCGCACCCTGTCCGGGGGATGCCTCCGAAAGAGGCCGCCCCCGGACAGGAGCACAATGCCAAATGGAAACCCTGTGGAGGCGGGGTTTCCACCTTCGTCATTCAAACCTTGAGATTCAGCGAACAAGCATGAACAGGTTCTGACGATTGGTTCGAGCGAACAAGTCCCGATGCCTGGCCGCCGCCTCGGTGAAGACCCGGATCTCGCCACGGGCGCTCCCTCATCCCCGAGGCCATCATCCTGTCCTGCGCATCGCGAAACCTGTCGCCACGCATGATTCGATATCTCAATCTTCGCCATGAAAGGAGATATCATGTCGTTTCAAAGAGTCTGGCACAAGCAGAACCATCCCAGCGTACCTCCCGAGATCAAGGTCCAGAAGAAGACCATGCCGGAGATCCTGGCCGACGACGCCAAACAGTATCCAAAACTGCCGGCCATTTACTACATGGGGAAGAGCCTGTCCTTCGAGGAGTTCGACGGCCTGGTGAACCGTTTTGCCAACGCCCTGACCGGCCTCGGCCTCCGGCGCGGGGACAGGATGGCCATCCTGCTCCCCAACATCCCCCAGGTCCTCATTGCCAACCTGGCCGTCATGAGGCTGGGGGCGATTCCCGTCATGCTGAACCCCCTCTACACGGACCGGGAGCTGGAGTACCAGATCTCCAATTCCGAGTCGAAGATGGCCATCACGCTGGACCTCGTGCTGCCCAAGATCGAGAGGATCCGGGCTGCAACCCGGCTGAAAGACATCATCGCCTGCCACATCAACGACTATCTGCCCTTCCCGAAGAAGCAGCTCTTCCCGCTCGTGAAGAAGGACATGTTCCGGAAGGTGCCGTCAGAGCCCGGGATGCATGAATTCCAGAGCATCCTCGAAAAGGCGCCGGCGACGCCCGTGAAGAACGCGGCCCGCTGGGAGGATACGGCCGTCGTGATGTATTCCGGCGGGACCACGGGTGTCAGCAAGGGGGTGGTCCACACCCATGCCGGCCTCTCCACGAACGTACAGCAGCTTGCGGCCCACATGTACGACATCGAGCCCGGGGATCGTCTGCTGTTCATCTTTCCGACCTTTCACATCGCCGGCCATTTCTGCTCTCACCTGTGCCTCTGCATGAAGCTGACGAACGTCCTCATCCCAAGGCCGGAGCCGCCCCTCCTGGCGGATGCCATCCGGAGCGGGAAGCCGAATTTCATCGGCGCCGTCCCGACCATCTACACGGCCCTTCTGCGGGAGAAAAAGTTCCGGAATGCGAACGTTTCCTTCATCAAGGGGTTCTTCTCCGGAGCCGCGCCGCTTCCCATCGAGATCATCAACCAGCTCAAGGAGCTGACCGGGTCCACGATGCTCGAGCTGTACGGGATGACCGAGGCCGGGATCGTGACCGGTACCCCCTGGCGCAAGCCGATCCGGGTGGGCACTGTCGGCATCCCCTTCCCGAGCACGGACATGAAGATTGTCGACGTGGATACGGGGACGCGGGAAATGGCGATCGGCGAGTCCGGAGAGATCTGCCTGAAAGGCCCCCAGGTGATGAAGGAATATCTCAAGAACCCCGACGAGACGGCCAACGTCCTCCGGGACGGCTGGATGTACACGGGCGATATCGGCATCGTGGACGAAGACGGCTTCCTGAGCATCGTGGACCGGAAGAAAGACGTCATCATCACCGGCGGCTTCAACGTCTATCCCAAGGAGGTCGACGAGGTTCTCTATGAGCACCCGAAGATCCTGGAGGCCTGCACCATCGGCGTCCCGGATGACTACCGGGGGGAGACCGTCAAGGCCTACGTTGTGCTCAAGCCGGGAGAAACCGTGACGGCGGAGGAGGTCATCGCCTTCTGCCGGGAGAAGCTCAGCCCCTATAAGGTTCCGAGGCAGGTGGCGTTCATCAGTGAGATGCCGAAGAGCGCCGTCGGCAAGATTCTGCGGCGGGAGCTCCGGGACATGGAGATGAAGCGGAAGAACAACGCGTCGAAATCGTCCGAAACAGCAGCTGCCTGAAAACACGGGGGGATCTGAAAGGATGGAAGAGCGACTCTGGCACAGGGAGTATATGCAGGGCGTCCCACGGGAAGTGATCTTCGAGGATCTGACGATGCCGGAATATCTCTCGCGCACGGCCCGGCGTTTTCCCCGGAGGGACGCCCTCATTTTCATGGGGAAACGGATTTCATTTTCCGAACTCGATGCGCTGGCAACGACGTTTGCAAAATCATTGAAAAAAATCGGTGTCCGGCCGGGGGACCGGGTGGCCCTGCTCCTGCCCAATGTCCCCCAGATCGTGATCGCCTATTACGGCATCTGGCGGGCCGGGGCCGTCGCCGTTCCCTGCAATCCCCTCTACACGGAAGAGGAGATCGTCCACCAGGTCAAACTGTCCGGTGCGACTGCCGCCGTCGTGCTCGACCTCATCATTCCGCGCGTCATGGCTCTGAAGCCGAAGACGCCCCTCAAAACGGTCATCAGCGCGCATATCAACGATTACCTGCCCTTTCCGGCAAAGCAGTTGTTCCCGTTCGTCAAGAAGGAGATGTACCGTCCCGACGACAGGACGGACGGTTGTATCCCCTTCCTGGAGCTGATGAAGGATTCCGCGCCGGGCGCGACTCTGGAGAGCCCGAAAATGGACGATCTCGCCCTGATCCCCTATACCGGGGGGACCACGGGCGTCTCCAAGGGCGCGATCATCACCCATCGCAACATATCCTGCATCAACCAGATCCTGGGGGCCTGGTTCTTCGATCTCCCGGACGGGCAGGACAGCGAGCTGGCCATTTTCCCCTTTTTCCACATGGCCGGCTTCAACCTCGTGATGAACCTGAGCATCTACAAGGGATGGACGGCCATTTTAGTCCCGAGGCCGGAGCCGAAGGCCGTCATGGAGATGACGCTGAAGTACCGGCCGTCGATCTTCCTGGCGGTTCCGACGATCTATGTGGGCGTCATGGCCCTGCCGGAGTTCAAGAAGGCCGACCTGTCGTTCATCAAGGGGTTTTTCTCCGGGGCGGCGCCGCTCTCCGTGGAGACCATCCAGGCTCTCCGGGACGCCACGGGGGCATCCATCGTGGAAGGGTACGGGATGACGGAATCGACATCCATTACCCACATGACTCCCTGGCGCGGCAAGCTGAAGCCGGGGAGCGTCGGGGTTCCCCTGCCCAACACGGACATCCGGATCGTGGACCTGGACACGGGCTCCGTGGACATGCCCGTCGGCGAGTCCGGGGAGATCCTCTTCAGGGGGCCGCAGCGGTGCCAGGGCTATTACGGCATGCCCGAGGAAACGGCCCAGTCGATGCGGGACGGATGGTTCTACACGGGCGACATCGGCCGGATGGACGAAGACGGTTTTCTCTACATCGTGGATCGCAAGAAGGACATGATCATCGCGGGGGGATACAACATCTATCCCCGGGACATCGACGAGGTCCTCTACCAGCATCCGAAGGTTCTGGAGGCCTGCACGATCGGGATTCCCCACGACTACCGGGGTGAGACCGTGAAGGCCTATGTGGTTCCCCGTCCCGGCGAGACCGTGACCGCGGCGGAGCTGGATCCGTTCTGCCGGCAGAAGCTGGCCGCCTACAAGGTGCCGAAGATCTATGAAGTCGTGGAGAGCCTTCCCAAGTCGGCGGTGGGCAAGATCCTCCGCCGGGAACTCAGGGAGATGGCCATCAAGCAGATGCAGTGACCTCCGCCCGCGGGCCGTTCACCGGCCGGCTTCGCCGGCATGAAAGACCGGGGCCGGACGGGCCCGGGGTGATAACAGAGGCGGATCTTCGTTTCCGCCGGGGAGATGCGCATGTTCAAGACCAGACTGACGGAAATGCTCGGCATCCCACACCCCATCATGATGGGGGGGATGCAGCTCCTGTCCAACGCGGAGTTCACGGCCGCGGCGGCAAACGCCGGGGTGATGGCCTTTCTCACGGCGGAGACGTTCCCCTCGCCGGAGGCGCTGCGCGAGGAGATCCGGAAGACGCGCCGCCTGACGGACCGGCCCTTCGGCGTGAACATCAGCATGCTGCCGGACACAGGGCGTGGCGAGCGCTCGCTGGCCTTCGCCGCAATCGCCGCGGAAGAGAAGGTGGCAGCCGCCGAAACGGCGGGGAGCGATCCGGCGTTCCTGGTCCCGATCCTGAAGGAGGCCGGCGTCAGGGTGTTCCACAAGGTGCCCTCGGTCCGCTTCGCGAAGAAGGCCGTCGCCGGCGGCGTGGACGGCATCATCATCGTCGGTTTCGAGTGCGGCGGGCATCCCGGGATGGACGACGTCCCGCTGTCGATCATCCTGCCCCGGGCCGTCGACGAGCTCGACGTCCCGGTCGTGGCCGCCGGCGGCATCGCCGACGCCCGGGGCTTTGCCTCGGCCCTCTGCCTGGGGGCGGATGGAGTCCTCATGGGGACCCGCTTTGTCGTCACGGAAGAGAGCACCATGTGCGAGAGCATCAAGAGGCGGTACCTGGAGATCACGGAAAACGACACGACCCTCATTATGCGTTCCCTGAAAAACCCCTTTCGGTGCTATAAGAACAGCGCGACGAAGCGGGTTCTCGAGATGGAGGCGAGGGGCGCGTCGCTCCTCGAACTCCTGACGGTCGTGGGAGGACAGGTGAGCCGGGATACCTACGCCAAGGGGGATCCCGACGGCGTGCCCGTCGCCTGCAGCCTGGGAGCCGCGCTCATTCGCGATGTGAAGCCGATCGCCGACGTGGTGAACGACATCGTGGAAGGGGCCCACGCGATTCTCTCCCGGCTGCGGAACATGGAAGAGCCGGGAGCTGGAACTCGTGCCGGCGCCGCACACGCATGACGGTTGAGGACGAGGCGAACCGGGAAGGGAAACCGGGGAACGACAAGCGGGAGGATGACTGTGAACGACTATGTACGCGGTGAAAAGAAAGGCGCCATTTTCTACCTGACCCTGAATCGGCCGGAACAGCGGAACGCCATTACCTTCGAGATGGTCGAGACGATCTCGCGGATGGTCGAGGATCTGATCGTCGATCCCGAGGTCCGGGTCATCATCATGAAGGGAGAAGGCAAGGTCTTCTCGGCGGGTGTCGATTTTGCCTCCCTGGCCGCCCTCGTCGGGCGGTTCATGGCCGATTCGGCCGCCGGCGGGGCATCCATCCGGGCCGACATTTCCCGGTACCAGCATTACATCAACCGCCTGGAGGCCATCGAGATCCCGATCATCTGCGCCATGCAGCACCGCGTGCTGGGGCTGGGGCTGGAGCTGACCCTGGCCTGCGACATCCGCCTGATGAGCGACGACTGCCTCTGGAGCATGCCGGAGCTCAAGTTCGGCGTCGTTCCGGACCTCGGAGGGACGGCCCGCCTGAGCCGGATCGTCGGGGCCTCCAAGGCCATGGAGATCCTGATGACGGGAAGAATGTACACGGCCGCCCAGGCGCTTGAATTCGGACTGATCAATGGTGTATGTCCGGGTGCCTCCCTGCTGGAGGAGGCCGAGAAGATGGCCGGGGACATCATCGCCATGGGTCCCGTCGCCGTAGGCGCGGTCAAGCGGATCGTCAGGGGAGGGGATGGAATCGACCTCATGACCCACCTGGGCATGGAGGTCACGCTCCAGAGCGCCCTCCTCCGCGGCGAAGATTTTCAGGAAGGGGTGAAGGCCCTGATGGAAGGGCGGAAACCGGATTGGAAAAGGAGATGACCATGATTGAAGAGAAGTACAGGCATGTGGCCGATTTTTCCTGCAACGGCATCGAGGGCATCAGGCGAACGGGAATCCGGGTGGTCGAGATGCGGGACCGATACGTCAAGACGCTCATGCCCATCCAGGGAAATGTGAATCATGTCGGGATCATGTATGCGGGCTCCCTCTTTGCCCTGGGAGAGATGATGGGCGGGGCGCTGTTCGGGGCGGCTTTCGATTATTTGAAATACTTGCCCGTTGCAAAGGAAGTCTCCATCCGCTATCGCCGTCCCGCCATGACCGACGTTACCCTGGTCGCGGAGATTTCGGAGGAAGACGTCGCCCGGATCACGGCGGTGCTTGAGGAGAAGGGAAAGGCGGACATTCCCCTCGACCTGGAGCTGAAGGACGCACAGGGGGAAGTGGTCGCCATCGTCCATGGGGTCTGGCAGGGGAGAAAGATTCCCGACGGCTTTGAGGTCCCGTGGGGGAAAGCGTAAATCTGCAACAGGAGTGACCGTTATCATGAAACACATCCGGCTGTTCGAGCCCATCCGGATCAATCGGCTGACCGTCGAGAATCGTACGGTGATGCCTGCCATGGGCCTTCATTACACGGACGACTACACGTTCAACGACCGCTACTCCGCGTTTTACAGGACCCGCGCCCACGGGGGCGTGGGGCTGATGATCGTCGGTCCCCTGGCGGTCGATCTCTATGGCGGGGCTCCGGTCATGCCCGGCCTGTTCGACGACCGGAACATGAAGATCATCTCGGCGCTCAACGCCGAGATGCACAGGGACACGAAGGCGAAGATCGGCGTTCAGCTCTTTCACATGGGAAGAAACGCCCCGACCCGGCTCTTCACGGGAGAGCCGGCCCTGGCGCCTTCCGCCGTGCGGAGCCGGCTCACGGGAGACGTTCCGAAGGCCATGACGGAGGAGGACATCGAGCGCGTACAGGACTCCTTTGCCCGGGCGGCCGGGAGGGCCGTCGCAGCGGGGTTCGATTTCATTGAAATCATCGCCTGCACGGGCTACCTGGTCAGCCAGTTCCTGTCCCCGCTGACGAACCTTCGCACCGACGGCTACGGCGGGTCCTGGGAGAACCGGATGCGCTTCGGCCTGGAGCTGATCCGCCGGGTGCGGGCGGCCGTCGGACCCGATATCGCCTTGGGCATCCGGGTGGCCGGGAACGACTTCATGGAGGGAAGCAACACGAACGCCGAATCGGCCCTCTTTTGCGCGGAGGCCGAGAAGGCGGGCGTTGACGCGATCAACGTGACGGGCGGCTGGCATGAGACGCTCGTCCCCCAGCTCACGCAGGGCGTTCCTCCCGGTGCCTACGCCTATCTGGCCCGGGGCATCCGGGAAAAGGTTTCCGTTCCCGTGTTCGCCTCCAACCGCCTGGGCGACCCCGATGTCGCGGAGCGGGTCCTCCGGTCGGGGGCGGCCGACATGATCTGCTGGGGACGGCCGCTGATCGCCGATCCGGATCTGCCCCGTAAGGTCAGAGAGGGCCGACTCGACGAGATCATCCGCTGCGTCTCCTGCAACCAGGGCTGCTTCGACAGTGTGTTCCTGGCGAGGGGGATTTTCTGTGCCGTGAATCCGACCGTCGGGCACGAGGGGGAACCGCCGGCAGAGAAATCCTTGAAGCGGAAGAATGTGTTTGTCGCCGGGGGCGGCCCGGCGGGGATGCAGTTTGCATTGACCGCCTCCGGACGCGGCCATGCGGTCACGATTTTCGAAAAGGAACAGGGCCTGGGAGGCCAGATCCCCGTTGCAGCGGGTCCGCCGGCCAAGGGGGAGCTTCTCCACATCCGGGACGGCATGGCGAAACGGCTCGGTCGGACGGACGTGGAGATCCGGTTCGGCCGTTCCCTGACGGCCGAGGACGTGAAGCGGGAGCGGCCCGACGCCGTGGTCGTGGCCACGGGGGCGGAGCCGATCGCCATCCGCGTTCCGGGCATCGACAAGCCCCACGTTGTTGACGCCTGGGACGTGCTCCGGGGGAATGTCGCCCACATCGGGAAAAGGGTCGTCGTCGTCGGAGGAAACGCCGTCGGCTGCGAGACGGCGGAATGGATCGCCACGGATGGGCTGCCGGACCCGGAGACGTTCATGTTTCTTGCCTGCCACGGCGCGGAAGCCCCGGAAAAGCTGCAGTCCCTGGGGGTCTGCAACGGCCGCGGCATCACCGTGATCGACATGGTGGACCGCATCGGGGCCAACGTAGGGCCGTCCACCCGCTGGGTGCTCATGCAGAGCCTGAAGCGGCACGGTGTGGAGCTTCGCACCGGGACGAGGCTGGTCGAGATCCTCGATGACGCTGTTGTCGTCGAGACGGGCGCGGGACGGGAGCGCATCGGGGCGGATACGGTGGTCATGGCCGTCGGGTCCAGGTCCGTGAACGGCCTGGTGGAAGAGCTTCGACTCACGGGCGTCGAGGTGATTGTCATCGGCGATGCGAAAACACCCAGGAAATTCAGCGACGCCATCGCCGAGGGGTATGCAGAGGCCCGGAACCTGTAATGGCGGGACGCAGCAGCAACGGAGCGGTGAAATACAACGTCCCCGGCATCCTGTCGGTTCTCCTGATTCCCGGATCGGATAAGGCGGACTGGGCAGGGATCGGGGACGCGGTCCTGGTCGACGGGCAGCGGCGCATCGTGGCCGTCGCGGACGGCCCGGAACGGAATCCCGATGCCTCCTCCGCTTTTCTGAGGCGTTTTCAGGCGGGGATGTCCGATCTGATGGAGCCCGGGAGGGCCTGGTCGTTCATGAACGGCGGCTTCACGCACCTGGTTTCCGCCACCAACCTGCTGGTCCGCGAGACCTCCTACCATGGCGGGACGACGTTTTCCGCCGTGGTTCTCGGGCAGGACAACCGGTATGCCGTCCTGCATGCGGGGGACAGCCTGATCTTCCGGCTCCGGCCGTCGACGGGCGAAGTCGTTCAGCTCAGCCGGACCAACCACTGCCTGGTCGGACGGTCGGCGGGCCTCTTTCAGGCCGAGGAGGCGTCCTTTCTGGATCAGGACATGTTTCTTGTTGCGTCCGACGGACTGACGTCCCTGGCGCGCAGTTGCGGACAGGGAACGGCGGCGTTCGTCGACGGCCTGATGAGGACATGTGCGTCCATCCCGGACATGATCGAGAGCATCTGCGAATCCGCCCGCCGGATCGAGCGGGGGCTTGACGACATCGGTGTCGTGGTCGTGAAGCCCGGGCGGCTGTCCGGAGCCGGGGAAGAGATTCCGGCTCCGTCGCTATTTCCATGAACGGCACCGCCCGGTCCGGGGGGGACGGGCGGCCGATGACCAGGAGTCGCCATGAAGTCAACCATTCTCATTGTCGATGATACGCAGTTGATCGCCGAATCTCTCCGGAAGGCCCTTTCCCGGGAAGGGTACGACATCCTCACCGCGGCAACGGGGAAGGACGCCCTCCTGTCCTACGAGGAAAACGGTCCGGACCTGATCCTGCTGGACGTCAAGCTGCCGGACATCGACGGCATCCAGGTCCTGCAGAAAATCCGGCAGGTGGACGCGAAGACCCCCATCATCGTGATGACGGCCTACAGCGGGATCAAGGGAGCCGTGGAGGCCATGAAGTCCGGGGCCTACGATTACGTCGCCAAGCCCTTCGACATCGACGAGCTGAAGATCATTGTCGCGCGCTGCCTGGCGTCCCGCAAGGTCGAGGCCGAGGTCGATCACATGCGGTCGACGAAGAAGGAGCTTTACAGCTTCAGCAGGATCATCACCTGCAGCCCCAAGATGAAGACGATCATCGACATGAGCCAGCGGGTGGCCCTCGGCAGCCGCTCCACGGTCCTCATCCAGGGCGAAAGCGGGACGGGTAAGGAGCTGTTTGCCAATGCCATCCACTACAGCAGCCAGAGGACGAACTATCCGCTGGTGGCCGTGAACTGCGCCATGCTCTCGGAGGGTGTGCTGGAGAGCGAGCTCTTCGGGCATGAGAAGGGGGCTTTCACGGGCGCTGTCAAGCAGAAGAAGGGCGTCTTCGAGCTGGCCGACCAGGGTACGCTCTTTCTGGACGAGATCGGCGAAATCAGCCCGGCGACCCAGATCAAGCTCCTGCGGTTCCTGGAGGAAAGAGAGCTGCAGCGGGTGGGCGGGACCAAAAAGATCAACGTGGACGTGCGGATCATTGCCGCCACGAACCGCAACCTGATGAAGAGGGTCGAAGAGGGCCGGTTCCGGGAGGATCTCTACTACCGCCTGAATGTGATCGCCTTCAACATTCCTCCGCTCCGTGAGCGACGCGAGGACGTCCCCCTCCTGACGGACCACTTCCTGGATCTGTACGGCCGCCTGCTGGGGAAAAGCGGCCGTCGCCTGAGCCGGGAAGCGATGGACGCCCTCTCCCGCTATCCCTGGCCCGGGAACGTCCGGGAACTGAGGAACGTGATCGAGAGGGCCGTGCTCCTGAGCGACGGCCCGGAGATCGGCGTGCAGGACGTTCCCCTGGAGATCTCGGGACGACACAACGGCCCGGAGGGGTCGGGCGTGAAATACATTGAAGACATGCCCCTGGATCTGCTCATCAAGAACTACACCGAGAGCATCCTGGCCCGCTACAGAAGCAATCGGACGAAGGCCTCGGAGGTCCTGGGCATCACGAGGCAGAGGCTGCGAAGGATTCTCAAGTCCCAGCCGGATTAAATCGAACCGCAGGCCGATTCAATTTCATCCGCAGGTATCCTTTTGAATCCATTGAAGATGGGTAAAGGCGGGCTTCCGCCGACGGCCGGAAGTGGATGGTCCTCATCCAGCAGCCCGTGCCCGACGCCGTTTTCTCCGGGAGTCGCCCTTTTCCTCCCGTTTCCCCCGTGCACCGCAGCCCCGTTCCTGCGGGGGTTTTCGCGCCCTGGAGCGGACCGGCCGCCGTCCGTCCGGGCCGGCGGGCATGTCTTTTGCTGCATGGGCGGCGTTCCGTGATTGCATACCTCAATTCAAGGAGGGTGGCTATGGAGAAGAAGGATCCTTTCCGGGTAGAGCGCGAGGGACACGTTGCCTGGCTGGTCCTGGACCGTCCCGAGAAGCGAAATTCCATGGGATTGAATTTCTACGACGAGCTTGGGAGGCACTTCCGGGCCTTCGATGAAGATCCCGACGTGCGCGTCGTGGTGATCCGGGCGGAGGGGAAGTGCTTCACCTCGGGAACCGACCTGGGCGAACTGGCGACGTTCTACGGCCAGAAGAATGCCGGGCAGCGGGAGGACCTACGCATCACGATCCGCAACGCCCAGCAGGGCATGGACTGGGTCGAGCGCTGCCGGAAACCCGTCATTGCCGCGGTGCACGGCCACTGTCTCGGTGGCGGCGTCGATCTCCTGTCGGCCTGCGACATCCGCATCGCCTCCCGGGACGCTGTTTTCAGCGTCCGGGAAGTGCGGGTGGCCTTCATTGCCGACGTTGGGACCCTGCAGCGGCTTCCGCACATCATTGGGCACGGCTGGTTCCGCGACCTCGCCCTGACGGGCCGGGATTTCGGGGCCGAGGAGGCCCTGAAAATGGGGTTCATCACCGGGATTTACGACGACCGGGAGGCCGTCGTCGAGGGAGCGGGGAAACTGGCCGGGCAGATCGCGTCCTATTCGCCCCTGGCCGTGCAGGGCACGAAGGACGTCCTCTTGTACAGCCGGGACAAGGGGATTCAGGCCGGCCTGGAATACACCGCCCAGAAGAACGCCGCCGTCGTTCCCTCCGAGGACATGATCGAGGCCGCCATGGCGTTCATGGAGAAAAGGGCGCCCGTCTACAAGGGAAAATAGATGCCCGGTCCCGGTCCGGACCAGGGTGAAGAAAGGATGGGAGAACATGGATTTCCAGTTGAGCGAAGACCAGAAGATCTTCAAGGCGACCCTGCACAAGTTCGTCGATGAAGTGATTATCCCGCGGGCTCCGGAAGTGGACCAGGACGGGATTTTCCCGACGGAAAACTTCAAGGCCATGGCGGATCTCGGCCTGTTTGGCATCTCCATCCCCCAGGAGCACGGCGGCAGCGGCGAGGGCATCATGTCCTGCGTGCTGGCCATGGAGGAGCTCGGGCGGGGATGCGCCTCCACGGCGAACACCTTCGGCTCCCACGCGATTCTCTGCACCGAGAACATCTGCCGCAACGGGAACGAGGAGCAGAAGAAAAAATACCTTCCCAGCCTGATCGAGGGCAAAAAGATCGGCGCCATCGCCATCACCGAGCCGGAGGCCGGTTCGGACGCCCTGTCCATGAAGACCCGGGCCGTCCGGAAGGGCGACCGCTACATCCTGAACGGAACGAAGATGTTCATCACCAACGGTCCTGTCTGCGACGTTGTTCTCGTGTACGCGAAGACCAATCCCGATGCGGGCCCGAAGGGCATATCGGCCTTTGTCGTCGAGCGCGGGTTCAAGGGGTTCTCCAGCGGCAAGACGCTGAAAAAGATGGGCGTAAAGGGATCGCCCACGGGAGAACTGGTGTTCGAGGACTGCGAGGTTCCCGCGGAGAACCTCGTCGGGGAGGAAAACGGCGGCATCCGGGTCCTCATGAACGGCCTGGACCGGGAGCGGATCGTCTACTCCATCTGCCCCATCGGCGTCGCCCAGGGGGCCTTTGACGTTGCCTTCCGCTATGCCCAGGAGCGGATCCAGTTCGGGCTGCCCATCATCAGCTTCCAGATGATCCAGGAGATGCTGGCGGAGATGGCGACGGAGCTGCACGCGGCCCGCCTCATGGCCTACTGGGCGGCCACGACGGCCGACCAGGGCGGGCGGGTCCGCCTGGAGGCCTCCTACGCCAAGCTGTTCTGCTCCCAGGTGGGGATGCGCACCGTGGACAAGGCCGTGCAGATTCTCGGCGGATACGGCTTCATCAGCGAGTTTCCCGTGGAGAGGATGTACCGCGACATGAAAGGCATCGAATTCGGTGCCGGAACAACCCAGATCCAGAAGCTCATCATCGCCCAGGAGCTGATCCGGAAGGGCGGAGCGTGACGTCAGCCGCACGATCGCGCAATATTCGACAGGAGGAAGAACGTGGACAGAAAGTACGTACGGTATGAAGTGGAAGGCCGCCTGGCGGTCGTGACCATCGACAATCCGAAGATGAACGCCCTGGGGATGCCCGTGATAGCGGATCTGGAGGCGGTATTCGACGAGCTGGAAGGCCGGAAGGACATCGGAGTGGCCATCATCACGGGCGCCGGGGAGCGGGCCTTTGTCGCCGGGGCGGACATCAAGGGATTCAAGGATGTCTTCGGCCGGAAGGACATTGCCTTTGACAGCGCGAGAAAAATGCAGGCCTGTTTCACGAAGATCGAGAAGTCGCGGCTGGTCGTCATCGCCGCCATCAACGGCCTGGCCCTGGGGGGCGGATGTGAGCTGGCGTCGGCCTGCGACATCCGGATTGCCGCGGATACGGTCATCATCGGGGTTCCCGAGGTCAAGCTGGGGCTGATTCCCGGAGCGGGCGGCACGCAGCGCCTGGGACGCCTCTTGGGGAAGGGACGCGCCAAGCTCATGGTGCTGTCGGGGGATTTCTTCACGGCCCAGGACGCCTTCCAGTTGGGGCTTCTGGAAAAGGTCGTCCCGGCGAAGGATCTGATGGCCGAGGCGAAGAAACTGGCCGGGTCGATTCTCTCCAATGCCCCCCTCGCCGTGGAGGCCGGCAAGAAGGCCATCAACCAGGGCGTGGAGATGTCCCTGGAGGACGGTCTGATTTTCGAGGCCGGCCTGGTCGGGGACCTGTTCCTGACGGAAGACCTCCGAGAGGGGGCCGGTGCGTTTGTCGAGAAGCGGTTCCCCGTCTTCAAGGGAAAGTAAACGACGGGTATCCGTTTCAGGACAAAGCCCCGGCGTGATGCCGGGGCGATTCCATATTCAGGAGAAGTCCAAGCATGAAGACGAAAATTACGGAGATGCTGGGGATCGAATATCCCCTCATCCTGTCCGGCATGAGCTGGATCAGCGTTCCGCAGATGGTCGCCGCCGTATCCAATGCCGGCGGCCTGGGAATACTCGCCACCGGGCCTTTCAATCCCGACCAGACACGGGAGGCGATCCGGGAAATCCGGAGCCTGACGGACAAGCCTTTTGGAGCCAACGCCCCGCTGGTGCTTCCCGGTGCGCGGGACAACGCCCGTGTCCTGATCGAGGAGCACGTTCCCGTAATCAACTACGCCCTCGGGAAGGGAGACTGGCTGATTCGAGAGGTCCACGCCTACGGGGGCAAGGTGCTCTCCACGGTTGTGAACGATCTTCATGCCGTTCGCGCCCAGGAGCAGGGGGCCGACGGGGTCATCGCCACGGGTCACGAAGCGGCCGGCCACGGCGGGGACGCGACGTCGCTCGTCCTGATTCCCCACCTGGTGGACATGCTGAAGATTCCCGTCGTCGCCGCCGGCGGTTTTGCCGACGGACGCGGGCTGGCGGCCGCCCTGTCCCTCGGTGCATCCGCCGTTGCCATGGGGACCCGCTTCATGACAACCCGGGAAAGCACCCTGCATGCAAACTACAAGAAGATATCCATTGAAAAGGACATCTACAGCACGCTGTATTCCACCCGTTTTGACGGCATCCCCTGCCGGGTCATGGAAAACAGGATCTCCCGGGCGATGCTGAAAAAGAGGCTGAACCTGCCGGCCGCCTTTTTCAACTCGCAGATCATTGCCAAACAGCTGCGCCTCCCTTATTGGAAACTGTTCTTCGGCGTCCTGCTCTCAGGATGGAAAAGCGCCCGCCAGCTCGCCTACTTCGCCAATGCCTACAAGCGGATCCTGGCGGCGACGGAGCAGGGGGACACGGAAGGGGGGCTCCTGCCCATGGGGCAGGTGACGGGCCTGATCCAGGACGAGCCGACGGTGGCCGAACTCATGGAGCGGATCGTCCAGGAAGCGAAGTCCGTCCTTGCGGATCGATACGCCATGATGTAGTATCCACGCCATCGTTGGATCCGACATCCACCGGGTCCGACTCTGTTTCACAATCCCGCGTTCGAAATACCGGGTGAAGACGGCACGAACAGGTGTGGACTCCACCGATCTCCGGTGGAGTCCACGATGGCATTCCGAACTTTCTCATGAGTCTCTGCAAAGCGCTTCCGAATGTCCCTCCCTCATTTTGACCCGACTCACCCCCCTGTATTGTTGAATGCAAGCCCCTTCCACGCTCGCGGTGGAAGGGACCGCTTTTCCGTATTGGCGCGGCGACGGCCGCCATGTTGGTGGAATGGCCGTTGATATGCCGGCGTCGGGGCGGTCCATGCGAAGAAACCGCCTCGACGGAATCTTGCGAGTGTTCCGGCGCCGCATGGAACGGAAGCGTCCATAGATGCAGAGTTGCACAGATGACGGTTTTTTCCCGTGCGCCGCTGGAAATTTATAAAAAAAGAAGGAGAAAGATGGAATGTCAGTCAGCAAGTATGAAGCGGTTTACGGAGAATCCATTGAGCGGCCCGATGCGTTCTGGGGCAAAGCGGCACATGAGATTCAGTGGTTCAAGAAATGGGACAGCGTTCTCGATGATACCCGGGCCCCTTTTTACCGGTGGTTCCCGGGCGGAGAGCTGAATACCTGCTACAACGCGCTGGATCATCATGTCGAGTCCGGCCGGGGAGAGCAGGCGGCGATCATCTACGACAGCCCGGTCACAGGCACGGTCCGGAAAATCACGTACGGGGAGCTCCTGGAAACGGTGTCGAAGTTTGCCGGCGCCCTCTCCGGCCTGGGCGTGGCAAAGGGAGAGACGGTCATCATCTACATGCCCATGATTCCAGAAGCTGTTGTGGCCATGCTGGCCTGCGCACGGATCGGGGCGGTGCACTCCGTCGTCTTCGGCGGCTTTGCACCGACGGAGTTGGCCATCCGCATCGACGATGCCAAACCGAAAGTCATCGTCTCGGCATCCTGCGGGATCGAAGGCAGCAAGATCCTTCCCTACAAGCCGCTTCTCGATGAGGCGGTCCGAATCGCAGGACACAAACCACAGAACTGCATCGTCTACCAGCGGCCCCAGGTGGAGGCCGCCATGACCGCGGGCAGGGACCTGGACTGGAGCGCTCTGGTCGACGGAGCCAAGGCGGCTCCCTGCACGCCCGTCACCGCGACGGATCCCCTGTACATCCTGTATACCTCGGGCACCACGGGGAAGCCGAAAGGCGTGGTCCGGGACAACGGCGGATACGCCGTCGCCCTGAAATGGTCGATGCAGCACATCTACGACGTGAAGCCCGGCGAGGTATTCTGGGCGGCATCCGATGTCGGCTGGGTCGTCGGCCATTCCTACATCGTCTATGCCCCTCTGCTTCATGGGTGCACAACCGTTCTCTATGAGGGGAAGCCGGTGGGGACGCCGGATCCCGGGGCCTTCTGGCGTGTGGTTTCGCAGCACGGCGTGTCCGTGCTGTTCACGGCGCCCACGGCGTTCCGGGCCATCAAGAAGGAAGACCCGGATGCTGCATATCTGAAGAAATATGACATCTCCTCCCTGCGCTATCTCTTTCTGGCGGGGGAGCGCCTGGACCCGGATACATACCACTGGGCCAGTGACATGCTGAAGCGTCCCGTCATCGATCACTGGTGGCAGACGGAGACGGGCTGGCCGATCGCGGCGAACTGCATGGGCGTCGAGCCCTTTCCCGTCAAGGCGGGCTCCCCGACCAAGGCCGTTCCTGGGTACAATGTCCAGATCCTGGACTCCGAAGGAAACGAACTCCCCAAGGGCGAAGAAGGGGCCGTGGTGATCAAGCTGCCCCTGCCCCCCGGATGCCTTCCGACGCTGTGGCAGGATGACGGGCGCTACCTGGAGTACGTAACGGAAAGGCCGGGGTATTACGTCACCGGAGACGGCGGGTATATCGACCGGGACGGCTACATCTTCATCATGGGCCGGATCGACGACGTGATCAATGTGGCGGGGCACCGCCTTTCCACCGGCTCCATGGAGGAGATCGTCTCCCGGCACAAGGACGTGGCGGAGTGTGCGGTCCTGGGGGCCGATGACAAGCTCAAGGGCCAGGTTCCCGTCGGTTTCGTCGTGCTGAAGGCGGGCGTTGAGCGCAAGCCGGAGGAGATCGTGGATGAGCTCGTCCGGATGGTGCGCTCGGAGCTTGGTGCGCTGGCCTGCTTCAAGCAGGCCGCAGTTGTGAAGGCCCTCCCGAAAACGCGATCGGGCAAGATCCTGCGGAGCACCATGCGCAAGATCGTGGATGGAAAGGAATACGCGGTGCCTTCGACCATCGATGACCCCTCGGTCCTGGATGTCATTGCCGATTCCGCGAAAGGGATGGGTTATGCAAAATCCTGATCCCCTGCCGGAGGCCTCGACCACTCCGCAGCCCTGCTGAATGCGGCATGGGCGTTCCGGACGGCCGGGTTTCGCCGCGTCCTGAGCGGGAAGACCGGGATGCGGGAGGAGCGGAGGAATCGTTCCGCCCCTGAATGTGTGCAACAACGGGCCATCTCGAAGCAAGTGCGGCGGGATGGCCCGTTCATGACATTCCGCAATCGGTCGGTTTTCATCCGCCCTTCATCTTTTATCGAATCCTGAAGGCGGAAACCCTTGCCTCGTTGAGGGAAAACCCTTATCCTGTCACCTCTTCAATGTTCTTTGGCACCCGGTTCGTGCCGGCTTTTCAGTTGGACGCGCGGCTGCTGCGCCAGTGAGAGTTCACGGCGTCTGCAATTCCTGCTAACCCCTATCGTTTCCGTCCATAAAGGAGGCTAACATGGAAGATGTGTACGCGGCGAAACCCTGGCTGAAACATTACGACAAAAACGTTCCGGAGAAACTCGACTATCCGTCCCTGGCCTATGCCGATGCACTCAAGAAGGCCTTCCGGGAAGTCCCCTCCAGGGTGGCCGTTCACTACATGGGCAGGGAGATCACGTACCGGGAGCTGGACGGACTCTCCAACCGCTTTGCCCGGTTCCTGATGGAAACGGGGTGCCGGCCCGGCGACGTGGTCGGCTCCCACCTTCCCAATATTCCCGCCAGTTACATCGGCTCCGCCGGCATCCAGAAGGCCGGCTGCATCTTCACGGGCGTGAGCCCGCTCCTGACGGCGGAGGAGCTTGCCTACCAGTTAAACGATTCTGGTGCGAAGGTCCTCGTCACGGTGGACCTGCTTTTCCCGACGGTTGCCAAGGCCGTTGAAAAGACCGGCGTGAAGATCGTCGTGGTGGCCTCCATCTTCGACTACTTTCCCCAGGAAATTCCCGCCACCCCGGTGACCCCGGTTCCCGGCATCGAAGTGCTCAGCTTCAAGGACGCCATCGCGTCGATGCCGGACGACCCGGTCGACGTGAAGATCGACCCGGCCGCCCCCTGCCTCATGATGTACACGGGGGGCACCACGGGACCGCCGAAGGGGGCGCTCCTCACGAACGACAACATCGTCCACCACATCGTACAGCTGAACCCCTGGGTGCAGCTGCAAATGGGGGAGCACGTCGTACTGTCGGCCTTCCCCATGTTCCACCAGGCGGGGAACTTCATCGTTATGTGGAACCTGGCGATGGGCAGCACGCTGGTGGCCATTCCCAATCCGAGGGACCTTCAGTACATCGTGAAGGCTATCGAGACCTACAAACCCACCGTCATCGTCAATGTACCCACCATTTTTCTCGAATTGATGAAACTGGATGAGTTCCGGCGCCTGGACTTCTCGGGCGTGCATTTCTTCGTCAGCGGCGCTTCCGCGTTTCCCGCGGAAAGCATCCGGGAGTTCGAGGACATTGTCGGCAAGGGAAAGCTGATCGAGGTCTGCGGAATGACGGAGACCAGCCCGATCATCGTGGCCCTGCCCCGGGACGGGGTCAAGAAGATCGGGTCCGTCGGCATGCCCGTCAGCGATACGGAGGTGAAGCTGGTCGATCCCGGAACCGGCGAGATCGTTCCCATCGGCTCCCCCGGGGAACTCGTGGCCCGGGGACCCCAGGTCTTCTCCCTGGGATATCACAACAAGCCCGAAGAAACGGCCCACACACTCCGGAACGGGTGGATCTTCACGGGGGACGTGGCGGTCATGGACGAGGACGGGTACTTTACCATCGTGGACCGGCTGAAGGACATGGTGAGCGTCTCCGGCTTCAAGGTGTTCACCCGCGAGGTGGACGACGTGCTGATCGGCCATCCGGACATCGACATCGCCGCCACGATCGGCCTGCCGGATCCGAAGCGCCCCGGCTCGGAGATCGTGGCCTGCGCCGTCGTTCTCAAGCCGGGCCGGACGGGGGATGAGGCGATGCGGGCGAGCATTTCGGACTTCATGAAGGAGAAGGTGGCGCCCTACAAGGTGCCGAAGATTATGCGGTTCATGGAGGCGCTTCCCATGAGTGCCGTGGGCAAGGTTCTAAAGCGGGAGCTCCGGAAGATCATGCAGGACACACCGTAGCGCCGCATTCCTGCAGCAAGACCTGGGAAGAGGGGGCCGGTGGATGCTGGTCCCCTCTTGCCCTCAATCCCCTGCATCCCGCGTCGTGAAAGCGGGGATCAGGACGAAATTCAGGGTTTCCTTGACGAGCTTTGTATAAGCCTCCTTGTCGATTTTCAACACTTTGAGAAAGAAGCTTTCACCGGATATCAATCCGTGCACGGCGTTCATGACGATCATGACTTCCAGCATGGCCCGGGGAGAGGCATGCTTTTTCCCCTTCGTGAGGCCCATGGCCCGGGCAATATCGCTGGTGAACTCCGGCACCGCGACGTCGAGGCTGGAGTCGATGCGCGTTTTCGAGAAATAGTTCAGGAGGATCAGGTTCGATATATCCGGATGCTCGAGCAGGTAATCCGTCATCATGTCGAAGGCGATCTTCATCCGCTCGTCCAATGGACATCCGCTGGCCTTTTTTTCAACGTTCCGGAGCATCTGTCCCAGATCGTTGTTGATGTCGAGAACAACCGCCTCGTAAAGGTCTTTCTTCTCACCCCAGTGGTAATGAATGGTGGAGAGATCGATTCCCACCTCCTCGGCAATCATCCGGGTCGTCCCCCCATGATAGCCGTATTCTCCGAAAATCTTCCGGGCCACTTTCAGAATTCGTGCTTTGGTTGATTCAGGATCTCTCCTGGCTTTTTCCAATGGTGTTCTCATTCCAATATCCTCTGTGCAAAAGAAATTATCTATAAATTCTATATGGATAATACATTCCATGTCAAGGCGAAACTCCATGAAGCCCGGGGCTCACGATTTTTATGCATGGAATTGACAGGGAATCGGTTTTTGTTATGTCGGATGGGAGGTTCTCCATTCACCGAAGCATGTCGGGAATGGCATGGTTTCCCACTGTTCCCGTTTCGTGGTATACAGAAACGCGTGCCGTGACGGTCCATGAATAGCGGCCGGCCATCGCGAAGGCGAGTCATCACGGTGACAAAAGAGGAGATCCTTCAAATGAATCGCAAAGGGATTGATCATCCATGACAAACGAGAATGAAGCAAATGTCCACAGCGGGCATGGAACCGTGGAGTTTCTCCTGCGGCGAATGCGCCACAAGGGAGACCTGCCCGCGTTTTCCAAGCATGTCGTCGAGATCAACAGCAAGCTCTCGTCCCTGAAGGCTATCACCCTGTCCAACACGGGAGACCTGGCCAAGATCATCCTGAAGGATTTTTCCCTGACCAACAAACTCCTCAAAATCGTCAATTCCGCCGTGTACGGAAATCTCGCGGGCAGGGTGACGACTGTTTCCAAGGCGGTGATGCTCCTGGGATTTGAAAAGGTTCGCATGATCGCCACGGCCCTGATGATTTTCGAGCATCTTCAGAACAAGAGCCAGGCGGCGGAACTGAAAGAGGTCGCCATGGAGTCTTTCCTGAGCGGCGTGATCGCCATGGACCTGGCCGAAAAAATGAAAGTGGGCCGGGTGGAAGAAGCGTTCATCTGCGCCATGCTCCGGCACCTCGGGAAGCTTCTGGTTATCTGCTACTTCCCCGAGGAATACGAAGCGATCAAAGAAGAGATGCGGGACAAGGAGCTCGGGGAGGACAGCGCCACCCGCGCCGTTCTCGGCATCTCCTTCAACGAGCTGGGCATGGCCGTTTCGCGGTCCTGGAATTTCCCGGACATGCTCGTCCGGAGCATGGAAAATCCGCCCCCTGGCGTCATCGAGCCTGCCATGACGGAACTCGAGCGCATGCGGTACCTGACCCACTATGCCCACGATCTCTGCTCGGTCATTGCAGCATCGCAGGGTGATGAATGGGGAGCCGCCCTGGCCGAGATGTCGGTGCGCTACCAGAAGGTGATCCCCCTCCCGGAGCAGGAGGTGGAGGTGCTTCTGGACTCGGCGGCCGGGAAAATCGACAGTTTTTCCGGCATCGTTAACCTGGACAGGAGCTCCAGCCCTCTCTTGAGCAAGCTTTCCGAGCGCCGCAAGGACGAGACGGGGGAGCCGGACGCCCGGACGCCCGACGGCCGGCAGCCGATGAAAGATGCAGCCGCCAGAGGTACAAAGACCGTAGACAAATCGGCCGCCGTCATCGCCCAGGAGAAGAAGCGGATCGTTACCAGCGGCATCAGTGAGATTGCCGACGTCATGAAGGGTTCATACAACCTGAGCGACGTCATATACATGATTTTGGAGACAATGTACCGGGGGTTTGCGTTCAACCGGGTCATCTTCTGCCTGCGGGATGTCAGCGGGAAAAAGATGGTCGGACGCTTCGGTCTCGGCGACAGGTCGGAGGATATGGTTGCGCTGTTTCAGATCCAGATCGGCCAGGCCTCCGACATCTTCAACATCGCCATTTCGCAGGGGAGGGGCATGATCATCGCCGACGCCGGCGCCCCGACGATCGTCCAGAACCTTCCCCAATGGTATCGGGCCTCCGTTGCCGCGCCGGCCTTTCTCGTCTACCCGCTGGTCATCAAGGGAACGTGTCTCGGCCTGTTCTATGCGGACAAGAGCGAGAGCGGGACCCTCCTGACGGAAAGCCAGTGCATGCAGATGGAGGATCTGCGGGACATGGCCGTCGAGGTGATCACGCAGAAACACCTGTAGCAGATCTCCTGCCGGTGATAATCCGGCCTGACGTTCGGGACGGGCTGCTCTCCATGATTCGGGCGGGAAGAAGCCCGGGGGAGGGCGGCGGGAATGCCGGTCTCCCCCGGGAGTCGGATCGGGAATCCGCTGGCAGTGCCCCTGAAGCCGGGTCCGGCCGACCGCCTTACGATCATCCCTTCAGAAAGTCAGGTCTTGCCCAATCGGGGTTGGGATACGTATAGAACCCCTTTCCCGTCTTCGCGCCCAGTTCCTTGCGTTCGATCATTTCCTTGAACGCCTGGGGCGGCAGGTCTTTTGGATCCTTGGATTCTTTGTAATAGGACATTTCAATGTCATAGACCACATCGAGTCCCACCATGTCCATCATGGTGAAGGGGCCATAGGGCATCCCCGTGAAGACACGCCAGGCTCGGTCGATGTCCCGGTGGTCCACGAAGCCGTTGCATGCCATGTACAGGGCCTGCTTTTTGACGGCCCGCCAGATGCTGTTGAAGCAGAATCCCAGGATCTCCTTGTTGACCTTCAGCGGGATCAGCTCGAGGGAGCGGATCCACTCCCGGGCCGCCTCGATCACCTCCGGTGTGGTCTTCGTGCCGCCCATGATGTCGCAGAGGATGAAGCCCATGGCCGGCTGGTAGAAGTGCATGTTCAGGCACTTCTCCGGTCGCCGGGTGGCGTCCTCGATCCGTGAGATCGGGATGGAGGAGCTGTTGGAGGCCAGGAGCGCCGCCTTGGGCGCCAGGGCATCCAGTTCGGCAAAGACCTTGCGTTTCAGGTCCAGCACCTCCGGGACGGCCTCGATGACCAGATCCGCGTCCGCTACGGCCTCGGCGAGATCACCCGTCAGCTTCACCGTGGCCGCCGCCTTCTCCCAGTCTTCCTTGGGAACGGTCGGACCTTTTCCCATGGCGACCATCATGAATTTCATCTCTTCCACTTTCTTCTGGAAGATTCCCAGATCCTGGTCGTAACCCCGGACGTTGCATCCGTAGCAGGCTGCCTGGACGGCGATCTGCGTTCCCAGGGTTCCCAATCCGATCACACTGATGTTTTTGAATTTCATGATTCCATCTCCTTTGTCCGATTTTTTACCGGAACGGGTAACTCGGTATGCCGGGCGGCCACTCGGAGAATATCCGTGTTCCGGGCCTGTTTGTTTTCATCAGCCTTCGTCTGGATACGGATCTGTCGATAAGCAGATATGCCTCGCTCATAAATGCCCGAGGCACTTCCCATAGTCAAGGCGGAAGGTGGGCCGGACCTTCTTTCTTCATGCGTTTCCGGTTTGGCCGGGAAGGCAGGAAGGGTGCTGCTTCTGGATATCATGGCGGACACAGGGAAGATTTCCGGGATGTAAGGATGAGAGGTTCAACCGGGCAAAGGCGGAGGACACTCAAAACGGCCGGAAAGGGATTGGGGTATGAACGAAGAAGGGGGCCGGCTTTATGCCTGCCCCCTGTTGATTTCTGGTGGAGCTGAGGGGAGTCGAACCCCTGACCTCTTGAATGCCATTCTAAAAAATACACCTTTCCCTTAGCATCTCTTAATCCCCCTTTTTTGCCACAAATCCCTTGACAATCAAGATATTGCCCCATATCATCGTGTCACATTAACACACATAAGAACCGTCAATTTCAGGAGAAAAAGCGGTAAAAAAGCGGTAAAAGGAAATTGTCACCATGCATGCACGGCGTGACTCGTTGATTTAATACATATTTCTGGAACCATGCTTTATGGTCTTCTAAGTATTGAATATGAAATGGATTAAGACAAATCATAAGGGTCTGCGGTATTACGAGCATCAGACCAGGAGACACGGAAAAAAGAAAGATCGCTATTACTCTATCCGGTTTAAGGTGGATCGAAAGGATTACACCTACGGAATCGGCTGGTGGAGTGACGGAGTTCCGGAGGATGTCATCCGGAATGATCCTGACATGGGTTTTGAGGGTTATTGTCTCTCGGAAATGAAGCGGTATAAAGCGAATGTAAGGGCAGGTTCTGGGCCAATATCACCAAAGGAACACCGGAAAGCAGAGGAGGATAGACGTCGAACAGAGGAGGAAGAAGAGGAGAGAAGAATACGCGAAAACGTAACATTTACGGATTACTTTAATAACAAATATGCGCCGTCTATGGAGAGCAACGGTAAAAAGAGCCTTCCTGCAGAGCGTGTGATCTTTGACAAATGGGTTTCTCCGGTGATCGGAGATTTACCCATAACCGAGTTGCAAGAATCACACTGTCAACAGATTAAAAAAGACATGCAAACGGCAGGGAAGGCGAACCGAACACAGCACTATGCATTTGCCGTCGTTTCACAGATCTGGAGCATGGCCAGAAAGGAAAAAATTGTCCAAAGGGATTGCCCAACACGAGACGTTGAACTGCCGAGGATTGACAATCAGAAGAAACGGGCCTTGACGACAGATGAGGCTCGGTTACTTCTCGATAAACTGAAGGCGAAGAGCCGTCAAGTTTATGAACTGGCATACCTCAGCCTATACACAGGGGCACGTTTCGGCGAACTGGCGGGGCTGACATGGCGACGGATCAACCCGGAGGAGGGGAGCATCACCTTCCGGAACACAAAAAGCGGGAAGGATCGGACTGTGTTCATGACGGCCGGCGTCAAGAGCTTATTCGCGGAGATGATCCCAGGGCTTCCGGATAACTTGATTTTCAGCGACAAGAAGGGGGGCCGCCTCACTTCTGTGTCGAACACATTTGACCGGGTTGTCTCTGATCTTGGGTTGAATAATAGCCTTGTCGACCAACGAGATAAGATCACGTTTCACAGCCTCCGACATACTCACGCGTCCTGGCTAGTGGACAGTGGAGTTAATCTTTATGTGGTGAAAGAGATCCTGGGCCATTCCGATTTCAAGATGACGACTCGCTACAGTCACCCGGCAGCGGACAGCATCCGGAAAGCCATGAAGAGCCTTGAAAGGCGAGACCAGAAGAGCGCCGGGGTGGTGGTCAATTTCAACAGGGGATAGGCCGACCTGCCGAAAGAGGTTGGATAATGAATCAGGCAGAGTGTGAACAAAAGAAGGGCGTTATCGGGAGCGAGGCAATCTGCCCTCTGTGCGATCAGGTTATCAGGGCCGGGGAAGCTCACCTTAGCGACTGGGGACCGGAGAAAAACCAGACCGTCCACGAGGCCTGTAGTCGGCTCTTCATTGCCCGGACCTTCCGGTTCTGTCGGCGGGAGCTGAAGAACGCTTTGACGGAACGGGCGGAGTGGGGGGACCGCCGGGGGAAGATGAAGGCCGCCCGGGAGGTCCTGAAAGGAAAAAAAACCTCGGGCCGGGTCTCGCTCACCGAAACCGAGGCGGCGGCGATCCGCGAGGCCCTGGACGGTTACCGAGCGCTTGATGATGCCTATATGCGGGCCAGAATTAACGCCGAAGGCTTTTTGCAGATCATGAACGATGCATCGAAACTCTATCGGGCCGGGAACCGGGGCGAGGCCGCGCAAATACTCGGCTGGACCACGGGCAAGCGAGGAGTTATGGAGCATCACCACAGCATCGTGGCAACCTACCTGTTACAGGTCGGCATGGGGATCGATAAAAACCAAATAGTCGAGAACATCATGGCGATCTTCGGGCTTCAAAGTCGGGAGGCAACCATTAAGCTCCTGACAAGAGAAAAAAAGCGCCTCGGCTCCCTCCCTCTGCCATCGAACTGGCAGAAGGTCTGACAAAAAATCCCGCCGGAAAATGTCCATTAGCGCGTAATCATTCGATTCATTATCTTCCCATCAAATCAAAGGAGTTTTGATGGGAGGTTCCGATGCAGCACAATCTTTCCACCCTGGCCGAAAAATGGCCGTCGTCCATCGTCGCCAGAACCGAAGTTGAACGGTTCACCGGCGGACTAATTTCCGAAAAATACCTTGCAAATCTCGACAGTTGCGGGAAGGGTCCCGAGGGCCGAATCCGCGTGGGCCGCAAGATCGCCTACCCGGTTGATCGCCTCATCGAATGGCTGGCATCCCGGGCAACCGAGGTCAAGGGCAAAGGCCGGTTCCCTGGCCGTGGGGAGGCCTGAGCCATGTCCGGCCCTTCCCTTCTGATTGCCTTCGATTCCGAGACCTTGACGATCCCCGGAATCCTGCCCAATGCCGACAGCGACGTGGAGGAGCGGAAGCTCCGGGAGATCGCGGCGCGGAGGACCGCGGCCGAACGTGGATTACCTGCAGCTCGTCCGTCCATCTCAGCGATGGGGCACCCGGGAAGCAGAGGTTGCCGAGGTCTCCCGATCCCTGAAGGCCCTGGCAAAGGCCTTGAAGAAATATCAGGCGCGGAACGCGGGTTCCGTGACGAAACGAACCGGGAGGCGGCCCGGTTGAGCCAGCGGCGGTCCTCGCTCCACGGGCGATCCGTGGGGGCGGGATTTAGTCGTTTGGATTTCACCGGGTTCGTCCTCCTGCACATGACAGAGTAAGTCCTCCGCGGGGTGCCGGTGCCTCCCTGTCCGGTGTTCTTGCTGGAGAAATAAAAATCGGAGGAACGGAAAATGGGAGCGAGAGTTATTTACGGGTTGCGGGACATTGAGAATTTCTTTGGTGCGGGCGCGTCTGTTGAATCCCGGAGCGCTGTTGCAGACCTGGTAAGAACCATGAGGAGCAGCTACGGTCTTCCCATGCGGAACCGGCATGATCCGAAGATGGGCGCGAGTGTTCCGTCTCTCGACCTGTCGGAATTCAAGACCTGGTGCCAGGAAAATGGTGCTGATCCAAGAAACCCCGAGGCCATCACGGCGGCGGTCCTGGACCGAAACCACGTGATCCGGGCCATCCAGAAAATGCCCCCGGTGCGCCTGGTTGGCTACGGGGAAATTTGCAAATTTTGCCGCCACAGGATGGAAGAGCTAATGGAGCTAAAAAATTGCGTGGACTTCCCTGTTCGGCGAGCGGGGAAAGAATGGGTTGCTGACGGGCGGGAACTGCTGCGTTTCCTTTATGAGCAGCACTATGAAATCCCGATGTACGAGGTCTTCCGAAGAAGGTCCGTGGCATGAGTGCGGAAAGGGAGATACGAAAGACTGCCGACCATGAGGCGGCCCACGCACTTGTGGGATGGATCACAGGGCAGCGGATCGAAAGTATCACCATTGATCCCAGGCGTACCGGGGATGCAAGGGGGGTCTGCTACCTGTCGGGCGGTCGGATCGGGGTCATCGGGGAACCGAAGAGCCTAACGTCAAGTCAGGCGCATTTCCTCATGGCCGGCCGGGTCTCTGATGACCTTTTCCATTCAGGAGGCCCCCCCGGCCACGTGCAGGACTTCAAAAACCTAAAGGCCCTGCTCCCCCTGGATGACGAGACCCTCCGGATGCATGACTGGTCCAGAACAGAAAAGTCCACCGAGGACTTTTATCAGATGTTTCGTGGCCCGGTCGTGAAGCTCCTGAGATCCCGACGCGGACGTCGGGCGCATCGTACCCTGGCAGCAGCTCTGCTGAATCACCAAACCCTGTCCGGCCAACATGCGGTTGAGATCCTCCGTGAGGCCTGGGGCGATCCCCTGCCCCCTCGTGCCCTGCCACCTGAAGATCATTGTGAGGTTATCGACAAGGGGCCGGCAAACCATGAAGAACTGCTCCGATCTATTCGGGGTCTGGCCGGCTTGGCGCTGAACGACTGTGAGTCGATGAGTGGGTTGGGTGATGAGGGCGAGATATTGGGGAGGCAGCGAGTTGAAAATATTCTTCGTTTGTTGATTGGTCTTTGCCGACCCCAAAAGATAACCGCAAAACAAAGAGGAGAGTGTCATGGAAACAATAAAGTGTATGGGTTGCAGTAGGGAAGGATTCCACTATTCCAACGGTGCTCTAGAAAAGATCTTGAGCGTGATCGGGATGGCGGAGATGCTTGAATCAGAAGGCGCTTGGACGAAAACGGATCCGGTAGATATCCCGAGCGGAGCATCGGGATCGGACACGCCAATCATACTGGAAGCCCCTGATGGTTCCAACCGTGTTGTCGGTTTGAATGTTGCGGCTATATACATCAGAAAGGGTTTCAGTTTTGAAAGCCTTTCTGAACGGTTTTTGTCACAAGGAATGGGTCGCTTGGCGGCCATGACCAAGGCTTTTCGTGACTATCCAGAAGCAAGGCAACAATTTGTTGAATCCCATCGGAGAAAGGAGCGGTAAAACATGAATTTGACGAAAGATTCAATGATGCAAGAAATTCTCCGTCTCATCCCTGGTGAGGCGAAGGGGAAAATGGAGTTTTTGGGGATGGATCTTGTAAGGTTGGAGGCGAGAGTTAAAAATTATACGGACAAGATCGAAGAACTTCAGTCGAAAGTCGATGGTCTTTTTGCGGAGATGAGGCGGTCGATCTCTGCCGGATCGGACCCAGCGCCGATCTCCCAGAGAAAATTTGCGCTGGAGTGTGAAATTCGTGATCTATCGTCTTTCCGGGATGCAGTAGAAGATGTTGTTCAGGAAAAATCGGAAGAGCTACAGCGCGCGAAGCTGGATTTGGGGAGTGTTTTTGCCCAAGGCGTAATCGCGGCGAAGGCGGAAGTTCTCAAAAAAATAGACTTTCGACTGAGGGAAATTGAGGAAATTTGTGATGCGTGGGACAAAGCGGTCTGGACAGTGGCGACGAACTTCAACTGTCCAACCCCTCCGGGTGAACATGGATTGATCTTCCATGGTCATCGCGGTTTGGGCAATCGAATGGGGTAGTGCCGGCCTGGCTTTTACCGTTTACCCTCTCGTCGGGATCCTGAATGGTTCAGGAATAGGCGAGTCCTCCGAGAAGGGTTCCGGGTGTTTCGTCCATGTCCACCCGGAACCCGTATTAAAAAAATGAAGAAATGAGACGGGATCTTTCCTTAATAAGATTAGGAAGGGAGTTCACAATATGAGCGTATTCGAGGAGGCGAAGGGAGCGGCATTGCTAACTCTTAAGACTGCCCGGCAGACGTCAGCGGAGATTCGGGAGGCGGTGAAACAGTCCGGCCTCTTGGAAAGCGAGTTTACAGCTCTTGTCGAAGAATTCGAGGGCTATCTGACGGACACGGAAAACATTGCAGAAGATTTTATTAGGAATGTTGATTCCGTCATGGCGGACCCTGGCAAATTGGAGACTAGAGTCAATTTCGTCGCGACGAGCGTCGTTTTTTTTGATCGGTTACTTACCGTTGAGCAAAAATGCCTCGACGTTCAGAAAAAGGCCCTGGAGATTAAGGCGCGGACGATAACGGGGACCAGGGTATAGAAAGGGAAACGAAATGGCTGACCTCTCGAAAACCATTGAGATCGTGTTCGGCGGGAAGAACGAAGTAAGCCCCGTCGTTGCGGACATTGAAAAGTCCTTCGGTGCCCTGGACTCATCTGTTGGGAAGATCACTGATCCCCTGGCCAAGGTCGCCGATTCCGTCCTGAAGATCGATGCTGCCCTGGCCGCCATGGCCATCGGGGGTATGGCCTATGCCATCAAGCAGTCATCGGAGTTTAACAAATCATTCGGCCTGATCTCGACATCCGTTACCGCGACGGGGGCCGATTTGGCGAAATACCGAGACGACATCCTCACCTACTCCACGAACTCCGTCAAATCCCTACAGGACATCAATTCCGCCCTCTACACCGCCGCTCAGGCCGGTGTTAAGTGGACGGATTCCCTGGAATTCATCCGGAAGGCCGAGCAGCTGGCCGTTGCGAACAATGCAAACCTGAACACCACGGTCGACCTCCTGACGTCGACCATGAACGCTTACGGCTTCACGCTGAAGGACGTTGGCCGACTGAATGACGTTTTCTTCCAATCAACTTTGATTGGGAAACAGACGATCGACAGCCTTGGACAGAGTATGGGCCAGGTTGTGGCCATTGCGGCTAATTCTGGCGTTACCTTCGAGGAACTATCCGCTGCCATCGCCACCATGACCGCAAAGGGTCTGGAGACCTCGGAGGCCATCACCGCCGTCAAGGGCGTGATATCTGGGATCATCAGCCCCTCGAAGGAGGTAGCCGACGCCGCAAAGACCATGGGCCTCAATTTCTCATTGACGGAGCTGTCATCCAAGGGCTTCTCCAACATGCTTCGTGAGATCATGCTCCGGACTGGGGGCAGCAAGGAAAAGCTCGTGGGACTGTTCAATGAAGTCCGCGCCATGAACGGTGTCCTCCAGTTGACGGGCGACTCGATGAAGTTCTTCGACGACGCCCTGAAACAGATCAACAGCTCCGCCGGCAACGCCGAGCGGGCCTACAAGAAAATGGCGGAGACCTTCGCAAATCAGACCCAGCAACTGAAGAACGCAGCCAAATCAGCGATGATTGCCATCGGAACTGAGTTGGAGAATTCGGCCGCCAAGATCACCGGATCCGTCGGGGGTCTCCTGAAGGGTATCAAGGTTAGTGTCGACTCGGGCGCCTTCGATCCGCTGTTCAAGTATCTGGACGAGGTGGGCGCTGCTTTCTCCGAATGGCTCGGGGCCATTGCTAAGGCCTTCCCAGATGCCCTGAAACAGCTCGACTTCCAGGGAATGGTGACGGCACTGCAGGCATTTGGGAAGGAACTCGGTGGCCTCGACGGGACCAAGCCGGAAAAGCTTGCTAAGACCATGCAGACCCTTGTTGATGTGATCGCGTCCCTTATCACCGTGACCCGGGGCCTTACGGAAGCATTTGTTCCAGTCATTTCGACGCTGACTTCCGCGGGCAAGGCCTTTTCCAACCTGGAGGAGTCAACGAAGTCGCTTGTCGGTAACGTTCTCGGGGCGGCGGCCGCCTACAAAATGTTCGGGCCTGTGGTCGGTACGATCATGTTTACGATAGGCCAGGATGCCGAGTTGATGGAACGGACCGTAGGGGCAGCCTTTGCCGCCATTGGGCTGTTTGCGGAAAATCTCCGGTTGGGCTTCACCACCCTGGTCTGGGCCGTTTCCGAGGTTGTTCTTGGGATCATGGAACTGTCCGCCAAGCTTCCGGGATCCGCCATGACGGATGCCGAACTGAAGCCGATGCGCGATTTTGTGGACCTAGTCGGCGGCAAGATGTTGAAATCTTCGGAGGACGCCTGGAAGAGCTACTTCAAGTTGAAGGAGCAGATTGTCGGATCCGGTGATGCCTCCAAGGACACAAAGAGCAAGACAGAGGCGCTTGTTGAAGCCCTCTCGAAGATACCTTCAAACGTCACCACAACCCATGATGTAAAGGTCAATGACACCGGCGTCTCCTCAAGTGTCGCAGCGGTCAGGGAGAAGTTGCAGCAAATCCCCTCGACAAAAGTTGTAGATGTGGTGGTACGGGCTGACGGATCAACGATCGAGGAAGCCTATGGAATGATTATCGAGAAGTTCCCGGACGGCTCCTCGCGAATCGTTCAAGCCAATATTGTTCCTGCCGGCGTTGACGAAACGGCTGCCCGGATCGCGGACGTGACGAAGCCGCAGGCGATCGACGTGCAACTCAAATTAGATGAAGAGAAGTTGAAAACGACATCCGAGACCATCCAAAAATCCGTTGAATGGAAGGCTAAGATTGACATCGCCGATATTACCGCGAAGTCGGAAGAGATCAAGTCGGTTTTCAAATCCATTGACAATTCCATCACGTCCTCTTCATCGTTGTTAGGCACTCTTTCGGAGAGTATCACGAAAGGCGGGACGGGGTCTTCCATGATTTATGAGACCATGCGGCAAGAAAACCTGCGCAGGGATGAAATGTTGAAACTTCAGAAGAATCTTGCTCAAGCCGAAGTGGACAACGTGAAGGCCCGGACGGAATTAATGAAGAAGGGTGAGGCCCTTATAAAGGTAGAGGCACAGGGTCTGCAACCGCACTTAGAAGCTTTCATGTTTGAAATCTTGAAGGCGATTCAGGTAAGGGCGACGGCAGAGGGAGCCAAGTTCCTTGTGGGATAGACATGAGCACAATTACGACACAGAAGTATGACCTGGAGGGGGCCAAACTTCCTGCTCGGCATGACGACCCGAACGGCGGGAACGTGAAATGGTTAACGGGTCATCAAGCAATAGAAACTCCCCCTCACCCCCGATTAAGAAATCTTATCAAGTGTCTATGCGGTTCACCGAGGGGAGGAAGGGCGGCGGGTCCTTCCTGAGGGGTTTTTCCATGCGGGTAATTCAACCCTCGAATTTCGTGTCCGGATGAATTCCCGTTTCTTTGGGAATTTGGGAATCAGGGACGGTCTTAGACCAACTCTCATAAAGATAAGTAGCCGATATGATGGAGGTCACTTATGAACCGCAATGCAGTTTTTTGGGAAGGATATAAGCTCGGATACGAGGCTGGTCGTACATCGTTGAACGGCCACGCTGGGCTATTGTTGGATCAATATATCATCACATGCTGCAAGTTCGTACCACGTGAGCGGATCCAAGCAAGTGTCCTATTCAACCATTTTTTGAGATGGCGCGAAACGTGCGGTTGCAAAGGACCGATCACTGCAACATGGTTTGGCCGTGCCTTTTCAAAACGCTTTCCCAAGATAAAGTCTGAGGGGCGGGTCTTTTACGTAGGAATTGCACTGAAACCTACAGACGATGAAGAGAGACAAAGCTGACCAGGGAATCCCCGGATCCGGCTGAACGATCACAAGTGTCGGCGGGAGATCGCAGATCCTGGAGCAACCGAAAACCCAGGATCTGCGGCTAGGACGCCAAGAAATACTCCAGAAGACATCCAGGGATGCTCCGCAGCCCTTCCGCGCCATCTACGGGAACAACATTCGACGTCAAAGCGGACGCCCCGCAGCTGGTGGTGAACTCGTCCCGGAACCGGGGGACAGGTTGATCTAAGCGAACAACGTGTCCTGGATCCCATCGTGCCGGTCGGTTTAGTCAAAAATCACTGGTTGTCCATATAAAAGTTACTCTTGTTCTGTCTAAATGATTAACCAATTAAAATCATTATACATATTATCGCTGGAGGGTTTAAAAAAGCGGACAGTGTGCTTTATCTCACTTGAATTATTGACGAATCGGACAATTTTATTCGCGTGTGGGGATAGATGGAGCCTTTTCTTATATATATTTCTCTGCAACACCCTTTTGGCCATTTTGCATTGTGACCATATATATGGATATACTCTCCATCCTCCCTATCTATATTATCTATTTAATATCATTATTATTTTTCTATATAAAGAAAAGATTAATAATATTAAATATATAAAGAGAAAAAATATTTAAATAATCGTTATTTATACAATGATATTGGTTAGATATGCACAAGAGGGATGCTTTCAGGGAGTCTTGGGGATGGTTTAGAAAGTCCGTTGGTTTTTGATTTCTTTTCGAACGGGATTCATTCACCGGCGCCGCCGGGAGATCTCTCATTCCGGAGTAGTTGAAGGGCCGGGATCCTCGACGAGGACGCCCGGAAGGTACCCTGGAAGGACTCCCGGGACATCACAGGAGGATGCCCGGACACGAGCAGCTGGTGACGATCCTGGACCCGGAAGGACATCCTGCAGCCGTCGACCCCTCCGGCCAGGTCCTCGCTGCGGGACAGATCCGGCCGGGTAGATCACCAGCACCGGCCGGCGATCGGCTCTCCCAGGGGCCCCGGCGGCGCTGGATCCTGATCAGAGCGGCCAGGTCCTCCGGATGGTCTCCCGGGACGTCACCAGATAATGCCCGGTTGGGATGAGATCCCGTCATCCAGGGATTCCTGTAGATGGTTGGATAAGGTTTCTGTTGAATGGGAGCGGCTGATTTCTAAAATGAGGAATTTTTTTGACAATACAGAGAATGACGTTTCCCACAATCATTTCCATTTTGAATCTGGAGAACTGCGGTTGTGGTTCCGAGTCTTTGTGGATGCAATTTTTGATGTGAGGAATGGTAGCGAGAATAAAAACATAGCGAAAGAATGGTTAATGGATCCAGGGAATAGTTTTGTTGACGTTCTGGCAGACCATTTTGGTTACGCTCCGGAGATCTTCCGGCAGAACATAAGAATTTCTCTAGAAAGAAATCACAGCGAAAAAAGTAGGATTCAGCAGGATCTGTTACGCGCAATAATAGTAAGAGCAAATGAACATCCGGCCGGATCCGCCCCGCAGCGAGGCCCTGGCCGGTGTGATCGACGGCTGCAGGGCGCCCTTCCAGGTCCAGGATCGTCACCAGCTGCTCGTGCCCGGTCATCCTCCGGTGATGTTCCGGGAGACCATCCGGAGGCCCTGGCCACTCTGACCGGGGATTCGGCGCCGCCGGTGCCCCTGGGAGAGCCGATCGCCGGCCGGTGCGGGTGATCTTCCCGGCCGGATCCGCCCCGCAGCGAGGACCTGGCCGGTGTGATCGACGGCTGCAGGGCGCCCTTCCAGGTCCAGAATCGTCACCAGCTGCTCGTGCCCGGTCATCCTCCGGTGATGTTCCGGGAGACCATCCGGAGGCCCTGGCCACTCTGACCGGGGATTCGGGGCCGCTGGTGCCCCTGGGAGAGCCGATCGCCGGCCGGTGCGGGTGATCTACCGGGCCGGATCCGCCCTGCAGCGAGGACCTGGCCGGTGTGATCGACGGCAGCAGGATGCCCTTCCAGGTCCAGGATCGTCACCAGCTGCTCGTGCCCGGGCATCCTCCGGTGATGTCCCGGGAGTCCAGCCGGAGGCCCTGGCCGTTCTGATGGGGGATCCTGGGCCGCCGGTGCCCCTGGGAGAGCCGATCGCCGGCCGGTGCGGGTGATGGGCCGTCCGGATCTGCCCCGCAGCGAGGACCCGGCCGGTGTGATCGACGGCTGCAGGGCGCCCTTCCAGGTCCAGGATCATCACCAGCTGCTCGTGTCCGGGCATCCTCCGGTGATGTCCCGGGAGACCATCCGGAGGCCCTGGCCGTTCTGACCGGAGATCCGGCGCCGCCGGTGCCCCTGGGAGAGCCGAGCGTCGGCCGGTGCGGGTGATCTACCCGGCCGGATCCGCCCCACAGCGAGGCCCTGGCCGATCTGACCAGGGATCCAGCGCCGCCGGTGCCCCTGGGAGAGCCGATCGCCGGCCGGTGCGGGTGATCTATCCGGCCGGATCCGCCCCACAGAGAGGACCTGGCCGGTGTGATCGACGGCTGCAGGGCGCCCTTCCAGGTCCAGGATCGTCACCAGCTGCTCGTGTCCGGGCATCCTCCTGTGATGTCCCGGGAGACCATCCGAAGGCCCTGGCCGTTCCGACCGGAGATCCAGCGCCGCCGGGGCCCCTGGGAGAGCCGATCGCCGGCCGGTGCTGGTGATCTACCCGGCCGGATCTGTCCCGCAGCGAGGACCTGGCCGGAGGGGTCGACGGCTGCAGGATGTCCTTCCGGGTCCAGGATCGTCACCAGCTGCTCGTGTCCGGGCATCCTCCTGTGATGTCCCGGGAGACCATCCGAAGGCCCTGGCCGTTCCGACCGGAGATCCAGCGCCGCCGGTGCCCCTGGGAGAGCCGATCGCCGGCCGGTGCGGGTGATCTATCCAGCCGGATCCGTCCCGCAGCGAGGACCTGGCCGGTGTGATCGACGGCTGCAGGGCGCCCTTCCAGGTCCCAAATTACCAATAGATAGTGAAGAAATATTTCATTGACATCTTGGCTGGCTTTGTTATTCTGACATTGCCTAAATTCTAAACCGGGAGCCCTCCGTTATGGGTTTTTGTGTTTGTGGCGTAGACATCAATCTGGTCATGGACGCGGGTAGCAGTAATGCCCCGGCGCTTGTTTAGAGCGTAGGCCGTCCATGGCCTTTTTGCGTCTATGGAGGAATGAATATGGATCGGAAGGGAAAGGAACAAGGAAATTTGGTTCGTATTGAAGACGTCCACGATTACCTCTATCGGGCCGCCTGGAAACTCCAGGGTGTGTCAGGACTATTTAAATTAGAAACAAACAATCTACAATTAGACAATGCGGAAGCATATGGCATCGGCTTTCTATTGGAACAGTTAGCTGATGATATTTTGGGTTATGCTAAAATTGTGGACGAATACACTACCCATAATCTATTGCCTCGCGGGAATGGGTGAAGAAAATGAAAAAAGATAATGATAATTATTTTGAGTGTATGCTTCAAATGTCTGGATCTGAAACAATAGAAATGGTCGAGAAAATTATACAATCTGGTGATGAGCTTGGAATAAAAATGGTAAAGACAAACGTAATTGTAGCCATGCATCGTCTCGGAATACAAATTAATAAAACAAATATACACTCGGATACCAATAATAATAACGGTCAATTCAAAAATCGCGATATTCTTATAAACAGACAAGTATTATGGGAAGAGATTGGACCTCTTATTGATGAATTAGATACTGAGTTGTGGTGGGCTTTGAGACACTCAAAAAGGTATTCTGAAGAATCATGGCTTGATGAAAATGTCAGGCTTCGCATACGATGGACAATTGATAAAATTAAAGATGCAAATAATATTATTCAGAAAATAATAAGTGTATTTGAAAGAACGCATAAAATTAGAGAAAAAGCTTCTGTCAACCGTGATAAAAAACGGATTGAACATCTTTCGATTATTTATGGAGGTATGAATAAACCAACTTCCTCGAGAAAAGATGATTGTTTCTTGTCTGACAAGTTTCTCTTGTGGAAAGAAAAGCAAGGGGAGCGCCCTGATGGTGGGCATTGAGAGCAGAACAGCAAGATCCTGAAAAGGTAAAATAAGATGGTGGATCATGAAGAGAAATTGGTAGCTGCGGAGAAAAAGATCCAGGAGTTGGAGGAGAAAATTCAAAAGCTCCTGATAGAAAACAGGAGCCTGAAGGCCAGAATGGCCGAAGTAGAAAGGCGTGTCGGGATCAACCCGGATGCCTCGTTTAACGAGCGCGTGATGGCAGAGGCGAAGAGGATCTATGCCGAGTACGGGAACCGTCCATATCAGCGTCGGAAATACACAAAGAAGAAGAAAGGCGAGGCCTGCCCGGGCAGTTGAAGTGGCCGCGAAAGTGAATTCCCAACGTGGAGGTAGCTCCGGGGAAGATCTCCCCCCAAAGGAAAGATTACGGCTGCAGGGCGCCTTTCCAGTTCCAGGATCGTCACCAGCTGCTCGTATCCGGGCATCCTCCAGTGATGTCACGGGAGACCAGCCGGAGGCCCTGGCCGTTCTGACCGGGGATCCGGCGCTGCCGGTGCCCCTGGGAGAGCCGATCGCCGGCCGGTGCGGGTGATCTTACCCGGCCGGATCTGTCCCGCAGCGACGACCTGGCCGGTGTGATCGACGGCTACAATAAATATCAGTGGTGTTGTAGGCAGGAGTGCGGGGAAAAAGGTGAACAAGAAACCAGAGCAAAGGAAATTTAGAGTGATCCAGGGCGACCTTCAGTCTTCGGAAGGACGCGTGATATCCCCTGCGCCAAGCGGGCCACGATTAACTTACACAACGGGGGTGGTCCCGATATTCGGGGGTGGCCATCCCATTAACCCAAAAAGGAAAGGAGAATGAGGTATGGGAATCGTAAGGTATGAAGATGTCCTGGGCTATTGTTTTGATCGTGGGCAAGTCATATGCGAGGAGTGCGCAACGGATGAACAAAAGAACAAAGCACAAGAAAGTGATTTTATAATCGAAATCCCAGATGACGAGATTTATTTCTGCGACCGGTGTAAGAAGCGGCTCTAAGTGATCACAAACTAGATCGATCAGTGCTGCGAGGGGTCCGGGTGTGTCAGCAAGTCCATACCCGGACCCACATTTTTCAGGCGGGTAAGGGGGAGTATTTGACGCTCCGGAATTTGTACCGTGGTACAAAGATTCCTTTCGGCCTTCGCCGCTTCTTGAATTGCGTGATCATCAGTTCCATCTGTCCTCCTGAGGGGTGCCCCAGGGTAAGTCTATCCGTCAGATCTGGATGATATAAGTGGCGTCCCATCCGGGAGGGTTCCTCCCCGGATGGCGTATTCATTCAGAGGACCCTTGTCGCCTTTGATGAATGCCTGAATTGCATAATCAAGGTCGGTCGGCGGCAGCACGGCTTTTTCCAAGGTCTCCACTCTCTTCGCGAGACGGGCGTTTTCCTGTTTCAGGTCTTGAATCCGTTTCTCCATGGCCGTCAGTCGCTGTTCAAGGGTTGCCATCTGATCTACCTCTTAGAGCAGTCGTTTTACTATACGAGCGCAAAGGCTGGGATGCCCTCGGCTACGAAAGCTGGCGGGAATGCGTGGTCAAGGAGTTTTCAAACAGTCAGGCGTATCTCTACCGCCAACTGGAAGCCGCCAAGACAGAAAAGGTAATTTCGCCAATTGGCGAAAAAGAAATTCCCGAGAGCCAGCTTCGCCCCCTTACCCGCCTGAAAGATGATCCCGAAAAACAGCGTGTAGCATGGACCCGCGCCGTCGAGACCGCCCCCGAGGGAAAGGTCACGGTTGCAGGGCGCCTTTCCAGGTCCAGGATCGTCACCAGCTGCTCGCGCCCGGGCATCTTCCGAAAGCGGTAAAATGGCGGTAAAAAGAAGAAACAAAAAAGAGAAGGGGGTCAGGCTTATTGCCTAACCCCCTGATTTTTCTGGTGGAGCTGAGGGGAGTCGAACCCCTGACCTCTTGAATGCCATTCAAGCGCTCTCCCAACTGAGCTACAACCCCACGTTTCCAAGAGGCGAGGACCCTAACATAGCGTTTCCGGCATTGTCAATACAATTCTCTTGACTTTGCCTACCCCCGCGGATAATCTCGCCGCCGTGCCGGAGTGGTGAAACTGGTAGACGCAGGGGACTCAAAATCCCCCTTTCCTTGTGAAAGTGTCGGTTCGATTCCGACCTCCGGCACCAAATGAAATCAAGGGGTTCCACAGTTTCAAAGAGCTGTCGAACCCTTTTTCTTTTGCCTCAATCTTGACATCTCTCCCCATTCTCTCCCCACTTTTTAACATTGAAAGATCATTTGCTGTCAGTGTCATTGCTCGTCCTATCCTCGGGAAACGCCCTGTCTACGTGGGTTGCAGCGGATATGTAAAAAAGCCAGGGAGCGACTTGTCACACACCCCCTGGCCTTCAGAATCAGCCGTGGTTAAACGATCTGCCCGCGGAACGATACTTCATCTGTGACGGCGTTGGCAACCCCTTGCACCCTGAATGCCGACAACTCCGCCTTCATGGCGCGGATCTGCAAGGCCAACAGGGAATCCATTACCCTGGGCGCGTTCATGATCAGATATTCCAGCATGGCAAACACCTGTTCACAGAATGCGAAGTCCGGTGACTTCTTCGGGTCCTCTCCTCGGGGCACCATGCCCGCCTTCTTCATCTCCAACCACAGGCGGCCCATCTCCTCCATCTTCTCGCTGTTCATCACGTCTTGGAGGGCGTAGGGCTTCCCGTACCACGTCCCGCCGAAGTTCCGGGCCTCCACCATGTCGTCGACTATCCGGCTCTTCTCCCTGGCCAACTCGGCCTTCAGTTCCCGGACCCTCCGCGCCAGTTTCCCCACTGGCATTTCATGATTCCTTTTCTGCATCATTTTGCCCTCACCTCCTTCGACATGACCAATCCTTCGTCCTGGGGGGAGAAAATTTCGGGGATATTATAATTCTCAATACGCTGTGGCTCTGAAGGGGCGTTTTGTCGTCTTGCTGTGCGTCCTCTCAGCAGCCTTTCCCCGATAGCTCGTCGCTGCTCCTCTGAAAGGAGTCGCTTCGGCTGTTTTTCCTTGGATTCCAGATAGGGCATGAAGGGGTGAAGGGGGCAACGGGTCACTCGGCAGTCTTCCTTGCCGTCTACGAAGTGCCCGCAGCAGTCGTAACACTTGGCTAGGATGGCTTCCCTTGCGGTCAGCCTGTTGCCGTCCAGGTGCTTGATCAATTCCTTTCTGCCCTGGGCGGACTTTCCATGTTCCCTGATTTCCTCTGCCGGTGACAGCTTGTCATTTCGCATCGCCGTCACCTCCTCCGTCCAGGACGTCCAGGAGGCGTTCCAACTGCTCGTCAACCTCCCGCTCCCATTCCTTGATGGCCTCGATGAACTTTTCCCACTCTTCCGGATCGATCTTCTCTTCCAGATCCGCAAGCTCTTCATCGGTGACCGGCGGGAATTTTCCGAGCACGTCTTCTAAGTCGTCCAGCTTCTTCCCTGCCGCTTGCAACGCTTGATCCTGCAACACCTCCAACCGCTCTTGACTCTGCTCGTTCATACTAAACCCCCATAGACGAAAAAAGCCATCGGATGTGCCTAGGCTCCAAAGAAGCCTCCTGGGGCGTTGCCGTATCCCAGCATCCGATGGCAATTTTGCGTTATGGCACCAACAAAAATAGTCACTGACGGGTGACCTTCCGCTTTGGTTTTTAGGCAGGTTCAGGATACCTCAGCGGGGGGAAAAGTCAAGGGGGGAGTTGTGGGGCGGGTTGAAACTGGGTGGTTTCCGACCACCTTGCCAGTCAGAAATATTTACATTAAAGCTTGACTCTGTTGAATTATTTTGGTTCCGTTTCTGTGGTTGTCAGTCATGTCATAGGGGGGAACCGTGGTAAGGGCGACAATCCGTCAGGTCCAACATTTTATCTTATATCTGCCTTCCTTTAAGCCTTCAGTCTTCCTTACGCTCAGCAACGCCAATATCCGAACCAATCTTCAGGATTACAAATGTTATTTAAACTCAGGATCTTGATTTCAGATCATTAAGAAGGGAGGGAGAATCGCATGGCTTGGTCAAATGATATGATCCAGAAAGTATGGGAAAAGGGGAGAATTGTTCCTAACAATGATCATAATGTATACAGAAAAGATGAATGTAATGCATGGATAAGGAGGCAATCTTATGGCAACCGCAATTCACAATATGGATGGGAAATTGATCATATTTCACCCGGTGGACCTGACACTTTGTCTAACCTACGTCCTCTCCAATGGCAGAATAATGTAGACAAGAGTGATGGCCGTTTGAAGTGTAATGTGACGTCATCTGGGACCGATAATGTTAATAATTGAAATCAATTAACGTCAGGTTAATACTATGAAACCAAACGTAGCTAGTCGTCTTGGAACTGACACACCACTGCCAAGAGATCTGATTACAGGGATTAAGAAAGGTGAGATCAAGATCCCGAAATTTCAACGCCAGTTTATATGGAATGAGGAGCAGGCATTGAACCTGCTGGATAGTATTGCCAGTAACTATCCGGTCGGTAGCCTTCTGTTTTGGAAGACAGTGAACAAACTGGCAGCTGAGCGAAATATCGGCGACTTTCAATTGCCGGAGACAGATGATCTGACCCCAACAGATTATGTACTAGATGGACAACAAAGGTTAACCGTTATCTACTCCTGCCTGGGAGCACCCGAAAGTGATCCTGGCTTTCAGGCCGCTTATGATTTAGAAAATGAGACATTCATAAGAAAGCCTGATCGTCATCAATCCCATATTTTTCCACTTCGCATTCTCTTTGATACAACAAAATTGCTGAATTTCCGGGCTGGGCTTGTGAGCCATCCAATGGGTGAACAACTGCAACAGCGTCTAGATCAACTAATTGACATTTTCACAAATTATCGAATTCCTGTCGTTATACTGAAGGACCTAACTGTAGAGGAGGTTTGCCCAATATTCGAAAGAATTAATAGTTCCGGTACCAGACTATCAACATATGACCTCATGGTAGCAGCTACTTGGTCTAAGGAGTTTGATCTTAATGATGAGGCAGATATAATTGCTGATAGTCTTAGACCAAAGAGTTTTGGAGATATCGAGGGAGACACGGTGCTGAAGTGCCTTGCAGCTGTTCACTTCAGGGGTATTAAACGTGATCAAGTCTTATCTCTTCGCAATCTCAAACGAAATACGATGGATGAGCTCGTTGTAACGGCCAAGGAGGCTCTCCTAAAAACTGTTGACCTTCTAACTACGGAGTTCAAAGTATATAGTTGGGATTTCTTACCGTATGAAGCATTTGCGATAATACTTACATATATATTTGCAAAGCGTAAAGGTTTAAATCAACAAAATATTGAAAGAACACGGCAATGGTTTTGGCAAAGTGCATTTTCAGAACGGTATAGAGGAGCGTCCGAACACTTTGTTTCAAAAGATCTTGAGGCCATTGATGAGTTTATAATTAATGGAGGGTTACCTGATGCGAGTTTTGGGTCAATTATTAGTGTTGAAACTCTCCCTAAAGTTGTTTTCCGCAGTAACAACTCAAGATCACGAGCATTTATTTTAATGCTTGCCCTAAACGCCCCACGCAATCTTACTAACGGTGCGTTAATAGATACAGCCGACGCATTATCTATATTTAACAAAAAAGAGTTTCACCATATTTATCCTAAAGCATTCCTATTTAGAGAAGATTCAATAGAAAATGTGAATTCGTTGGTTAATATATGCATGCTTGCTGCATCAGAAAACAAGAGAATTAGCGATCAATCTCCATTCGAATACCTTCCAAAACTTATTTATGAACATGGACAGCAAGCTTCTAATATATTTAAGTCAAATCTGTTACCCAGTCCGGAAGAGGTTGATTACTCAAAGTTGACATTTGAAGAATTCTTGCAGAAAAGGGCTTACATATTACATGAACGTATAAATAAGTTGTGTACAGGAGATGCAAGCACTTAGCAGCTGGAAATATTTTAATTTGAGAGCGATGTGTAATGCTCTTCAGCACTTCCCTGAAAGCCCGGCAGGCCCTTGGGCTGAAGGATTGTGACTTGATCGGTGAGCAAGTGCAGGACGCCAAAAGCTTCAACGAGTGGTACTGTCACCTGTTTACATATATACTTATACCCCTTCATAAAAGGGATTTCGTTGATCAACTTAATAACCCAAAGAAACTGGATGACCACACCCAATAAGTTCAACACTATCTTCCGAAAGGAGACAATTTCTTTTGACAACCGATAGTACGCCATCACATAAGGCGATCCTAAAGAAGTATGAGTCGTGTTCGGAAGAAGTGAAAAAGTATTTTATGCATCTGTTGAGTCTCGTTAAAAACCACCCTTATGAAGTGTCGCTAGCTTATCTTTTTCTTCATACTGAGAAGGCACATAATAGAATATTATACTGCGGTGTTGTTAAACTTCATAGGGCTGAATCAAATATTGCCGATATTATTATAAATAAGCAGCATCTAACAAGGAGTGGGTTTCTCGACCTATATAATAATGTCTTTGGAAAATCCCTTGATACTTCAACTCTTTCGAAGATCAAAGAAGCAGAAAAAATACGTGACAAAGTTATCCATGGTAAGAGTGTCAAGGATGCAGATATACGCCAAGCAATAATTGACGTACTCGATTATGCTGAAGCATTGAATGCCGAACTATTCGAGTTGGCTGGATTCAAACCATTTGGAGACTTGAGAGGTTTTAAAGGGAGAGGTCAGTCTCTTGACAAGAATACGACAAGGTGGCTTATGAAGGGTATTGGCTTCACTGTTGCATAATAACTGACAATATTAAGTGGGAAAGCACATGAATAACATTTATAAGTATATGCTATTTTTTTTGTTATTGTTAGTGATTATCGCGATTCCACAAATATCTTTTGCGGCAAAGGGATATGTTGTTTATTATAAATTTGGATGTAGTTATTACATAGTTGAAACAAATAATGGATATGCGATTCTTGAATGGTTTGGCGGTACAGATCCAAGCGAAGGTGATATTATTGTCGGCAACTTTGAATCCTATGGAATGAAAACATTGTATGATGTTACAAGTGATTCAGAAACAAGAGCATGGGTGGAGGATTATTGGTTATCAAAAACCAGTGTTATTGAGAAATATTTAGAGCATTGTGATTAATTAACTGAAAACGTCCTCCCTAATGCATGACATACTAATTCATATTGCTGGGCAACAAAGATTGTTGAGTATTAAGGGATATATTAATATTTGGAGTTGACCAATGGAAACAATCAAGATTAACAATGATAATGTAAAAATAATTCTCAGCAAACAGTTGTACGAAAAATCCGCCGTATTTTCTGCCATGTATAAACTAACAGGTCGATGCATAGCCCAAATAAGCCCTTTGGGCGAGTATGATGTTGAAGTAACACTTTCCCCTCAAACGGGCTCTGGCTATTCTGTTGAAGATATTAAAGGCTTAGCTGAGAGCTTTCTTAATGATATCATTGATCAACAGTTGCGGCTTGACCTTGAAAAGCAATATGGTCGGTTGCGAGAACTGATAGTAGAGCATGCATTTACTCCGATTAAAAATCTAGACCAAAGACTTAATGATATATGATGCAAAAGCCAAAGGCATATACGATATTTCCATTTTCGTTTTCAAGAACGAGTAATAATGAATATCTTCTTGTTAACGAAGTTGGTGAATTTCTATTCCTCAACGATGAAGAATTCCACGCCTTTGTGAATCAACGCTTAGATAAGAAATCTAATGTATTCCTAGATCTAAAGGGAAAGCATTTTGCAACAGATACAGATGTTGCTCCGATTGTAGATCTTCTTGCTACTAAATATAGAACAAAAAAAGCCTTTCTTCGAAATTTTACTGTTCTTCACATGGTAGTTATTACGGCAAGATGTAATCACCGTTGTCGTTATTGTCACGCGTCTAGTGAAAGTGAAGATGCCCTTGGTTGGGATATGGCGTTGGACGTTGCTAGAAAAGTCGTTGATACTATCTTTCAATCTCCATCTCCTACAATCAAGATTGAATTTCAAGGGGGAGAGCCATTATTAAATTGGAAGGCTGTTCGTGAGATAGTGTTATATTCGGAAAAATTGAATAAGAAAATGAAGAAGTCGCTCGAATTTGTCATTTGTACGAATCTTACTCTAGTAGATCGAGAGAAATTGGCCTTTATTAAAGAACACGGTATTCTCATCTCAACATCTCTTGATGGTCCAAGGGATCTGCATGACAAAAACAGAGTTCTACGAATTGGAAAAAGTAGTTATGCTCTTTTCATAGATAAACTGAACCTAACAAGAAGTGTTCTTGGCCATGAAAATGTATCAGCACTTATGACGACTTCTGTTGAAAGCCTCACAAGAATGAGGGATGTTATTGATGAGTACATACGATTAGGATTCAATGGTATGTTTCTACGAGCCTTGAACCCTTTCGGATATGCGAAGAAAGATATAACAACATATAGTTGCGACGATTTTATCAAGGCTTACAAGGAAGCACTCTCATACATCTTACAAGTTAATCAGGAAGGAACTTACTTCGAGGAATACTATACATCATTACTTTTAACCAGAATACTAACACCGTATTGCACGGGATTTATGGACTTACAATCGCCATCCGGCGCAGGGATTTGTGGAGCAATATATGACCGTAATGGAGATGTTTATCCCTCAGATGAAGGCCGAATGCTTGCCAAAATGGGAGACAGAAGATTTAAACTTGGCAACGTTATGCGTGATAGTTATTTGAAAATATTCGGTGGTGATGTTCTCAGAGAACTAACAAAAAGTTCATGTGTTGAAACCATGCCGGGTTGTGTGTCGTGTGTTTATAGAAGTTATTGCGGTGCTGATCCGGTAAGAAATTACGTAGAAAGCGGACATATTATAGGGAACAGGCCCCAAAGCTTTTTCTGCTCCAAAAATATAGCCATATTCGACTATCTATTTCAGCTACTTAGGAAAAACAATGAGAATGTGATTAATGTATTCTGGTCTTGGATTACGAAGAAACCATTACTGGATTTGAAACATGTGGAATTGCCAAGGGAAAGCTCTTAATCTACAAGAACCGATAATAGGAAAAGTAGTAATTGACCGATATCAGTTGCTATCGAGGCGTACATGTATCGTCGTAAGGGAAAAGCCTCGATTCGGTAGCAGTTTGTTCTATTCTGCCATAATTACTAGTTTGAAGAATGTGTCCGAATCAGGCATGCGATCCCCCTGTATTTATGGTATTGACGGAAGCGATCTTAGAAAACTTCAAGATGGCGATGTCGTTCTGCTGGAACCAAATGGCAGCATTAATATGCTGTACGAGATTCATGCCTACGATAATGCTCTTCTGGCTACAGAGAGATGTAACTGCCGCTGCATAATGTGCCCGCAGCCCCCAAGATCCGACAAGCCAGGTCTTCAAGAATTAAACATGAAGCTTATTAAGCTCATGGATCGAAAAAACACAAGATCATTATGTATTACCGGTGGCGAGCCCACACTACTTGACGCAGGCTTCATAAGACTTGTTGAAGAATGCAAAGAAAGACTTCCGGATACTCCACTGGCTGTACTTACTAATGGAAAAAATTTTCAGGAGTTTGAATTCACAAAAGGGGTTGTCAATGTCGGGCACCCAGATATAACATTTTGTATTGCGTTATATGCGGATGAGGACAATTTACATGATGATATTGTTGGAGTTCCTGGTAGCTTTTATCAGACGATAAAAGGTATAACAAATCTTGCTCGTTTCAATCAGAAGATAGAAATAAGAAATGTCATCAGTGCCTTGAACTACAAGAGATTAAGACAATCATCTGAATTCATCTATAGAAATTTTCCATTTTCTGTACATGTGGCCCTAATGGGTATGGAAATCACCGGGAGAGCATTGGAAAATATATCTCAAGTGTGGATTGATCCAATAGATTATATATCAGATCTCAGAGAGGCGGTCAAAGTACTCGCAAGGGCGGGGATGAATGTATCCATTTACAATCTGCCGCTGTGCCTCCTACCCAAAGAATTGTGGAGATATAGCAGGAGGTCAATATCATCTTGGAAAAACAAATACATATCAGAATGTAACTCATGCAAAGAGCGGGATAATTGTGCTGGATTTTTTGGAACATCAGGAAATTTCATAAGCAAGGGGATCCTAGCATTAACCTAATATTAAAACCTCTTGACTTTCAATGCACCTGGGTGTTTAGAGATCACCATACATATGCTTACACAGCGGGAAGGAGAGATGCCTATGAAAAAATTTCTAATGAAATTGGGAGTTATGATCGTTGGCGCCCTCGCGATTCTCGGTTTGAATTTTAAGGATGCCAACGCTTTTGTGGTTAACAATGGTCAAATATCGGAAAGTACGCCTCTCTATCTTCAGGATTCGGGGAGCATATTGAATCAATCAAACACAAACTGGCATAACTCACATTCTTCACACTGGTCACACGAATCACACCGGTCACATTATTCACATTATTCAAGTAGGTAATAAATAAGTAAATCAGCGGATTATGAAGCCTCGGAGATTATCTCTGGGGCTTTCTATTTAGTCTAAAATTATGCCATCTATCGAATGATCTCAAGTATTTTCCTTTGTAGCTCTATCTCTTCAACCCCCAACTCGTTAGCAATATGCTCAAACACCCCGCCCCGCTCCAAGACGAACCTCCGCGCCAACTCCTGATCCTCCCGGTCCTGGCGTGTCTGGGGCTCCTTTCTCAGGGCCTCCACCGTGTCAAACAGGATAACCAACCATAGGCCCACCTCGCCGTGCAGGGAAGGCTCCCGGCGGATGGTCTCCATGAGCTCGGCCCTCTGGATGGTCGGCCGCCTGGATCGGTGAAATTGACGTGAGGGGTGTTTCATTGATCTTCAAGAAAGGGCCGTGATGAAAAGTTTCAGGGCCTAGAATCAATTTTCAGGTGCCGGGACGACTCAACTACCCGTCCAGGAGGAGAAAACCATTTCTAGCGTCTAAAATGACCGTCCATGTTTCTGGTCCATGACAAAATTTTAACGAGCACCTTGGTTGATGCACCTTGACTGAAATGCCGGTTTCAGTTTCAATCGTCTCGGATCCGTTTCGCCTGGACGTACCTCCTTCATGGTCCCGGTCTCCCTTTCTGAAACGCGATTTAGAGAGCCCGGCCATGCGGGAACATGGTCCGGGCTTTCGCTTGTCTGACCGCCTCTAGGGCCCCAGGGGGATCAATACGGAGGAATATGCTCCCTGACTTTCGTGGGGGTGAGCATCATCAGGGCGCAATGGTTGGCAACGTCGCCGCTCGTTTTGCTTGCCTTGTCTATGGCCCAACAGGCCCGGTCCCACGCCCGAAGCTCCACCCAAACCGACTCTTCCAAGATACGATCCAGGCTATTCTTGATTTCGGCCTTGATGGCAGTGACTTTCGGCGTAACGAGCAAAGATATCTTCCTGCGGGCTTCATCCCGGTCTTTCTCCAAGCGCAACAGGGTATCTTCCAGGTCTTCCACGATCCGCTCGTAGCCACTGGCACGTGAAGCAATTTCCCCCTCCTTAGAAACCGCATCCACAAACATCTGTTCGCTGTCATTGTCGATGATCTCACTCACATTGAGAAGCCGGGTCTGATCCAACTTTTTCCTTTCCGCAGCATGACGCTCCTTACATGCGGAGATCTTCTCCCTGCACCGGGCCATCCGGCCCTCGATTAAATCAAGCTCACCGATGGCGCTCTGGACCTCGCCGTCGAGGCTCTTGCTCAACAGCTTCACAAGCTGTTCAATCCGCTGCTCCACTAAAGTTTCCACGTCCGTCGTTTTCGTACCCATTGAAAGCCCCTTTCTTCCTGGTGATCGCTGTTGATTATAAATTCATCTTCTGAATGTAAGCCTTGTGCGCCTCCGGATGCTTCCGAATGATCGCCTTCATGGCCTCCGTCCGGCTGCAATTCGTGGCGACAACGGTTTCCGCAACCAGGGTTATGAAATCTTTTCCACCCTGTTCCGTTCTTGACTCCTTCAGTGCGGCCAACATTCTTGCCATTGTCCTGTCTTCCTCGGTCTCGGCAGGTGTCGCCAATGCCGGGGTGGCCTTCCGAACCGTCGCGTACTGTTCGACACTGACGCCGGACTCCACAAGGGCCTTGAACCTCTTGCCGTCCTCCTCGCCGAAATGGCGCATTGCCAGCCCCATGATCCGCTGCCGTTCGGTCTTGCCCGCTTCGGTACCGGTGATCGATGTTTCCGCTACCTGCTCCGCCTTGATTGAGATTCCTCCCTTAGCGCCGCTCCCTGTGGCAAAGGCAAGGGCCGTATTGACAGCCGCTTCGATGTTGCCTGTCCGGTCGGCCAATCCCGCCTCAACGGCCTGTTTCCCGATGAACACCCGCCCGTCCGCCATGTTGTCCAGGACCGCCTGCACATCCGTCCGGCGGTTCCTGGCCACGGCATCCACGAACAGGCTGTAGTAGTGGTTCAATTGAGATTCGATCTTGTCCCTGGCCTCCTGGGAAAGGGGCTCCGCATCGTTCCCCAGGGCCTTATACCGGCCTGCGGAAATGAAGGTCCTTTTCAGGCCCATTTGCCGGTCACTCTCCGACCAGTCGTAATGGACCATCAGGACCCCGATGCTTCCCACCTGGGCCGTGTTCTCGACGATGACCGTCCGGGCCGCGCTGCCGATCCAGTAGGCCGCGCTGGCCATTATGCCGTTTCCGAACGCCACAACCGGCTTGACGGCATCGGCATTCCGGACCGCCTCTTCCAGGGATTCAACGCTGCTCACTGTTCCCCCGGGGGAGTCGATGGACAGGACAATGGCCTTCACTTCCGCGTCGGCCTGGGCGGTCTTCAGGGAATGGATGATTCCCGCAGCCGATGCGCCCCCGTAGATCATGGACATGAAGGACGCCCGTTTCGTGATCGTGCCGTTGACGGGGATTACTGCTGCCCCGTTCAACATCGTGTAAGGCTTCTCGTCGGCACCCGGCCCGGAAGTTACGTATCGGGCCGCCTCGGCGGGCAGATCCTTGCGGTCCCGGATATCCAGGTAACTTCGGACGAGCATGTCCAGGCTGTCCGGAAGGATTCCCCAAATCTGACCATTGCTGAAATCGGTGGCTTCCATGTTATCCCTGCACTCCTTCGTTGAGGGTGATCAACTCCGCCCAGAGGTCGACGCACGGCGCCGCATTCCGCCAAGAGAATCTGATAGGAGGGCACAGCCCCATCAGGTCCACCCGGAGCAAGGCCAACTGCTTTTCGTCGTCCTCGGTGAGAAACGGCTTCATCCGGATCCGTTTCACTTCCTCCAAAATCTCCCGCGTTCGGATGACAGGGTCCCTGATAAGCTCTGCAATGTCGCTGTTGATCATGGTCGTGTTACCTCCTCACCGGTTAAGATCGAACCGGATGTGCTCGCCGTTCCGAAGCCTCCGGAGGTAGCGGTCATATGCCCCCGGATCAGATTTCATCGCAGCCAAGACAGATTCGCTCTTGCCCATGCCTCGGCTGAAATTATCGGCCACGATCTTTTCAAACGCCCGCTCACTCTTCAGTCCCACGGCATCGAAGAGATCCGCCGTGCGATCCGGACCGCCCGCTTTCACACGCTCAGCGAATTCCAAGTAAAGAAGGGGATTTCGTTCCTTGGCCCGCCTCATTGCCTCAATGCGATCGCATCCCTCCTGGGCCGCAATCAACAGGACCGCCGATTCGAAAGTTGCTGCGTTTTCCATCTTGCACCTCCGTTTAGTTTCCTTTGGGGGGCACCCGGCCGGCGGGGGCTTCAACCGACCGGGCAGCCCGGAAAGGATCAGTTAGAATTACGGGTGAGAGAATACAGGGGAGGGCCGGGAGTTGTCGAATCAGTGAGTCCCACAGGGGCACATACAGACACAGATAATCTTAGCCCATGCCAATCTCTTCTCGAAAACGGGAGACCTGGCGCTGTCTGAATGTCTCAACACTCTCGGGTGTAATCCTAATGTCTGATTTGACGCGGAATCCTTCGAGCTCGCCATTTTCGAGAAGTCGATAAACACTGCGCCTGCTGCAAGCCAGGATTTCAGCAACTTCATCTATTCGAAGATTCCGTTTCATCGCTTCATTCCCCTCCCTGTCCGCTTACTACTGCTGGCCTTCTTCTCCCTGGTGCTTGATACCTGCGGCGTCCATCGGCCTGTCCTACTGAACCGATCCAGCAAGTGATAAACCTCGTACCGCAAGACGGATGACATTTCCCGCCGGTCCAAACCGAAGAGCAACGGCGGCAACTTGTTGGACCACGCCAGGAGGGCCGTCTTCAATTCGATGTTCCTGGAACTCCACTCGGATTGAACCTCGTCCCGGCTGATCAAAGCTCCTGTCTCCCGGGCCAAAGCCACTTCAGCCGAAGCCGCCTTGGCGAGACGAAAGCGGAGATCCGCAGCAGCCTTTTGCTCACCCAGGCTGCCCGGCTCTTCCACCTTCCGGCCATACTTCTCGAGGAACCGATCAAGTTCCGACCGTTCAAAGGCTCCATCCGGAAGCTGCCTGAGGTGTCCCTTTTTGATATGGTATGAAAGCATGCGCCGGGAACTGCCGACATAGAGGGCAGCCGCCTGCATTCCATCGATCCGCTCCGGCGGTTTCTCCGCTTCACCGTCGACCGGCGAGGGGCTTAATTCCCTTTCCAAGCGTTCCATGAGCTTCATTTCTGAGGGCTTCAGCGGCTTGCCTGCGCGAATCATCTCAATCAGATTTTGATAGGCTCGCACCCGGGCCAACTTTCCGGCTTTCATGAGGCGATCAATCGTTTTCTCGTCCATCTGATGCTCCGATGAAAAAATTTAAGTTACATTGAATTTTCAACTTTGAACGCAGACGACCTTCGGGCTCCCCTGACCCCTGCTTAAGGCCCCCCTTCGAAAGGACCCATTGAAAATGATGCATAACACCATGTTTTCATTCATATATTGTCAGGCTTCCCGCTTCACATCAGAAAACTGTGTCAGCTTCTTGTTGAACATCAGGGAGACTTTGCCCGTCGGCCCCTGTCTGTTTTTCGCAATTGTCAGGTTGACGGTCTCTTCGCTTTCGTTTGCCGAGAGGAATACAATCACATCTGCGTCCTGTTCGATGGCACCTGATTCTCTCAGATCCGCCAATGTAGGGCGTTTGTCTTTCCGGGACTCGACTGCCCGGTTAAGCTGTGCGGCAGAAACCACAGGCACGTCCAATTCCTTGGCCAGCACTTTCAGGGATCGTGATACCTCTGCAACCTCCGCTTCCCGGGTGGCCCATCGTTGAGACGGCCGGACAAGCTGCAAGTAATCGACAGTAACCAGGGCAAGACCACTTTCCGCCTTGATGCGACGTGCACGTGCCATGAGGCGATCAATGGGCAACCCGGCTGTGTCGTCGATGGTTATGGGCAGCTTGGCCAGGGCGTCGGTCGCATGAGCAATCCGGGGCCATTCGGTTTCCTTCAGGTAGCCCCTGGAAAGCCGGTATCCGTCAATCTTTGCCTCGGCAGACAAAAAGCGGAGAGAGACTTCATCTTTTGGCATTTCCAGGCTGTTGATGAGGACGGGACCGCCTGTACCCGCAACAGTCCGGGCTATTCCACCAAGCAGGGCGGACTTGCCCGTTCCGGGACGTCCGGCGAAGCTGTAGGAACACCCTCGCTTCAATCCACCTGTGAGAGTGTCCAGGCTGACGAGCCCTGTTGACAGGCCGGGCAGGGCATCTCCGTGCTGATGACGTTCTTCGATATCCCTGAAGGTCTTCTTTATGAGGGTCCGGATATCCATGCCCGTGGATCCGGCCCCTGCTGATGAAGCGGCTAAGATTTCTTTCTGTGAGAAGGCAATCAGAGCATCTAGGCCGTCACCGTTCAGGTCATGTGCACGGGCTATGATCCTGCGGGCAGCCTCAACAAGTTTTCGCGTGGCCGCCTTCTCGTGGACGATGCGGGCATAGTGGGCCACATTCGCCGCCGATGGCGACGAATCCATGAGTTCGGCCAGATATGCGGGTCCTCCTACTCCCTCGATATGCCCCCTGTTCCGAAGTTCATCCGCCAGGAGAATCAGATCCGGCGGTTGCCCCCGGTCCTGCAGGGCAATGACAGCGGCCAGAATCCGCCTGTGTGCCTCCGCATCGAAGTCACCGGGCGTCACAACATCCAGGACAGCAGGTAGAGCATTCCGGTCCAGGAGTATGGCGCCGATCACGGCACGCTCGGCTTCAAGTGAACGAATCTCCGGATGCTCAGGCATCGGTCACCTCCGCACACAAGATGCACACGGAACCTTGCATGTCGGACGAAAGCACAGTCCGTTTGCATGCCGGGCAGGTGACGGAATGAACTGTGTTGCTGTTGTCTGTTCGTTGTTCGCTCTGACCGGGAATCTCGTCTTCCCACCTCCGGCCGTTGAGCCATGTTGCAGGCATTGGCCATTCCGGGCAGAACTGGCCTGTGTTCCGGAGGTGCTCTTTATGGGCAATCTGGCTTTGAAGAGCATCCATAATGGTTTGCACCGTCACTTTTCCCTTCTTCATGAGCTTATTCCAAGCATCGAGGGCTCGTTTTCTTCCCTGCCTGTTGGGGTAGTGTCTGTAAAAGTCCTCGAACGAATTGTCCGGTTGTCCGGACAATGTTGTTTTATGGATAGGAAAGGAAAGGAGAGGGGCATTGCATTTAGCATGCTCGGTGCAATGCTCGGTTATGCTACGAGCATCGACACGTTCCCAACGGGCTTGGGCAGCCCTTCTTGCCTTTTCCGTCCGGGCTACAGCACCGGCAGCCCAATGGTTGTGCTCTTCCCAATCATGAATCTTGAAACCCTTCTCCGTTCGTTCGATGAAGCAAAGGTCCAGGAGGGCTGTAACCAAAGCAGAAGGATCTCCGTTCCATCCGGAGATGATTTCCAGGTCTTCCGGACTGCAACAGGAGAAATCCCCCGATGGTCTGTGACGGGCCGCATAGGTCCAGATTTTTAAAAGCCCCACGACTCCATCCGATCCCAACAAACGGGTAAGTTTAACCGTCTTAATGTTCTCGAAAAATGCCGTGGAGAGCCGGAAATCCGTGTTCATGATGAATGGCCCCTACAATCGGACCCCCGTTCTTTCACAGCCTGTTCCATCCATCTCGCAATCTCCCGGAGGCGGGCTTCCTCCTGATCATTGTCGGCATTGATGCGAAACTCTGCTAGCCGAAGGGTTTCAGGGTCTAGGACGATCAACAGGGAAGGTGAATTCATGGCCGATCAACCTCCGACCGCCTGGGACCGGTTTTCAAGCCACCTGATAAAGCTGTCGACGGGGTAACAAATTTTCCGTCCACAACGCACCCGCCCCTCGGGGCCTCTTCCGGCGCTGTCGAGGTTCGCCAAATATTTCTGGTTGATGATCCCGCCTGTGAATTTTTCAACTTCGGTGCGGCTGACCCAAGCGGACGGCCAAGTTCTCTTCAACGACTGAAAGGACGGTGTTTCCATGAAATGCCTCCAAAAGGTTTTTTGTTTGCTCTTTTGGTGGCAAATTAATCGATGATTTAATATCAGGTAAGTAAAGAGAAGGGCGGGATGCTTATTTTATACGTGTGAAATAAGGGTAGTGTTGTTATTTGTTACGTATGAAATAAGGTGGTGGTTCTTATTTCATACACGACAGAGCTTACCACCAAATGGCCTTACCGCTTAGAATATTATTCATTTTCTGTTTTGCCTTTCGATAATCTGATGTTAAAGAAACGCGTTTGAGCTCATCATATTGACATTTCTTATCCTTGCTATTTGAGCAGTTACCACGACAATTTGGTTCAAGTTCTCTGCATATTTGCTTGTAGGTTAAACCTTGCTTCTTAAGGTCATATACTGCCAGATACCTTTTTAATTCGTCCTTGCGAAAACGATTACTTAAGAATTCTTTTTTAATAATGGATGAAAAATTACTTTTGTATTTTTCTATACTATAATGTTCATATGGTCTAATCAGTAATAATATGTCGCCATGTCCATCTTCTATATAATGAGTGAAGTATTCTATAAATCCTTTAATCGTTGGATTTTCTGTTGCGTTGATGTATCTGCGTTCTGCGTCTTGAAGATCATATTGAACAATCTTCTTGTAATAATCAACAGGCTTTGTTCTTACAGGCCATCGCCGAATAATCCCGTGTTGTCCTGCATTTTCGAGTTCTTTTCCGTTAATTTTTGTGTATTTCTTCCAGTAATCATCAAAGTCAATTTTAAATACGTCACCATGTTTGAAATATAATGTAATAAGAGGATTTTCCTCTATGCATTGATCTGATTTAATTGGTCTACAAATCTCAGGTAATCGATTTGAGAAATTTATATCACCTATCCCTGAAAACCGAGCCAAGATACGGCGAGCCTGGGGATCTTTTTCTTCCGGGAATTGGGATCTGACCCATTGGCATAGTTCCAAATAACCGTCTATCCGCATGATGTATTCCCACTTTAAGCGAGCAATTTCTTTGGGATCTATCATTGTCTGTCTGCCCCATGCATATGATATGACTCTTGGAAAGTGACGGCGGCCAGGGGCGCCGCCGTTCGGCCCAGGTGATCAGCCCGGGCCTATCCCCTTTTACAGAAACACCCTGTAGCTGACATTCAGCGCCTTACCGAGACGCTTAGCCATTTCCTTCCCAATGGGACGCTTGCCGTTTTCCATCTCGCTGATATGCCGCTGAGGAATGCCGGTCTGTTCGGCAAGCTGGATCTGCGTCATGCCTTCCCGGTACCTCGCCCCGGCCAGTGCCTTTCCGATCAACTGCTTTTCGGAGTCGTTGGGGAATGCATCCCGCCACGGAACGGAATCCGATGCATCCACAAATCCAAGCGGTTTCATGGCCTCAATGGCTTTTTTCAGGTTCCCGGCGGGACCGATGAACCGCAATTCGATTTTTTCAATAGGGTGCTTTTTCGTGTGTGCCAGCATAAATCACCTCCACAAGCTTGACTTCCTTGTCTCTGACCTCCCATTTCGCCACATACGTGGGTTTCCCCTTCTTCAGGTGGCAGTGATGGCGGCTGCTTTCCAGCCGTCCATAGTTCGGCCAATTTCCCCGGACCGGACCTTGTATCTCGATTTCACGCATCAGGGTGATCAAGATTTCCCTGACTCTTTGGGGCAGGTGGTCAATCTGTTTTCTTGCCTGCCGTGACAGCTTCACCGTCCATGTCATGGTTCACCAATATACTAATCTTTGGTATAATGCAATCCCGTCTATTTGGGGAAGTCCACTATCTGCCCGGCCTGATCCTCTTTCTTCTGTGCCGCGCTATCAATGGCCCTTTCAAGGTTTGTTGTTGCATTGAATAGGGTACCCTTCGCAAGGTGCGCGTATCGTTCCGTCATTTGAATGACAGAATGGCCCATGAGTGACTTTAAAACGTAAAGGTCAGTCCCTGCCTCAACATGCCAGCTTGCGAAGGTGTGCCTCAGGGTATGGGCAACAACCTTCTGTCTCGGATCCGTGATGCCTTCATTGAAACCCAATTCCTCCACGACCTCGAAAAATGCTTTGGGCATCTCATTCAGTCGGTCCCCGTTCCTCTTGGAGAATACATAGTCGGCCGGACCTCCTCGATCTCTGGCCTTGAACATGGCCTTTACCTTGTCGGTCATGAAAGCGGCACGACCTTCAACACCCTTGGGGTCCATGACGGTGATGATGCCCCGATCAAGGTCAATGTGCCCCCATTTCAGAGCAGCCATTTCCCCCACGCGCAAACCGGTGTGTAGGCTCAACAACGCCATGTCATGAGCTATGTGTGATCTAGTCTGCAACGCATTCAGGAGGGCTTCAGCTTCGTTGTGGTTCAGAAAGCGAATCCTCCTGTTGTCGATCTTGGGAATCTTGACGCTCTTTGTGGGGGAGTCGCCGGAAACGATCCCGTCCCGCCTTGCCATGTTCCAAGTCTGGCGCACGGTAGCTAAGACGTATTGCAGTGTGCGAGGGGATTTCCCGCCATCGAGGATCTTCTTTTTCATCTTCTCGATGGCGAAGGGCTTGATGTCCTTCATTGGGATCTTCCCTATGACGGGCTTGATCCAGTTCTTGAAATGCTCTGCCTCCTTCCGGGTCGTGCCTTTCTTCTTTCCAACCTTGGATATGGGAGAATAGACGTTTTCAAAGTATTGCCCGAAGGTGGTGTTTTCCTTTTCGGCCTGCTCCTGTGCTGTCTTTTCTTCTTCCCGACGCTTCTTCTCAATCTCCCGCTTTTCTGAAATGCGGGTGGGAGCCTCCTTCTTGCCGTGCTTGGCTGCGCCTTTCAGCCGTTCCAGGACAAGCGCCGCCTTTTCCTCTGTCCAGTACTGATTATCCTCGGGGTCCCGTTCGCTCGTCCATCCGATCCCCTCTTCAACACGCTTCCCGTCCCTCTGATACCGGATTGCCAGATAGCGGTCTTTCTTGACGCCATGCTTCCTCGTTGGATGTTCGTAATAACGGACACCCTTGAACTTTGAGCCAATCCACTTCGCAGTCATTGCACCCCCCAGAGACTTACTGTATAAGGACAGCGAACGGGGATGGGGTGGAGACAAAATTCAATCTTTGGCTTCGGATGCTCTTTGAAATCCCCCGCCATTCTCTCCCCATTTTTAAAATCCATTTTGTCCGCAGATGTTGAAATCCCCCGACTTTCTCTCCCCATTCTCTCCCCACTTTGGGGCTGAAATGGTGTTTTTTTAAAGGTGGTCATGTGAAACTAAATATGCCACAAAAATCTGTGATGTCAAGTAGTTTGTATGGTAAAGGGCAACTAAAGGAAATGACGAAAAAGGGACTCAAAATCCCCCTTCCCTCGCGGAAGTGTCGGTTCGATTCCGACCTCCGGCACCAGAATGAAAACAAGGGCTTGAATGGTTAAGAAAATCCATTGAGCCCTTTTTTTATTGATGAGGATCATCTTGCCTCTCGCATGATAGCCTGTATTTATTGCCGAATTCGATTTCCCGATTCAGATTTATTCTATCGATTGCCGAAACAATGCCGTTTCTGATATTAATAGAGGGCTGCACCAGGGAACAGAGAACAAGACTCTCTTACATAAAGGGTCTTGAAACTCAAATGAATGGAAAGATATCAGACGGAGATACGGATAACCCGGATCATGCTTTTCATCCAATCTTGATGTGGCTTCGAAAAAAGATACCGGACGGATTCCAGGAAAATGAACATGCAAGTCGCCTGATTGTATCAATCGGTCGACGATGATGCATGGTAAAGGAAAAACCATACCGTGACGAACGTACGTCGCATATTGGTGCAATTGATCAAGATATGCGTGCTTCTGGGCATCATCTGGCTGGCCTTTGAGCTTTATGATCATTTTAGACCTGCAAACGGCTATAACCTGGAGGCACAAGGGCATTATTATACTTTCCATTTTCCCGATTCAATCCGAAGGGAAATTGGGAGAATCGGCAATGAGGAAGTCAAAGAAAATTTTCGCTGTTTTTCTGAAAGAAACTCCATTCTGACGGTTGTTTTGAAAAATCGGGATGATAGGGACATCAGTAAGATTTACATAGAAGTTCCTTTTAAAGGTCATTCCCAGATCGTCAAGAATGAGAAAGAGGTTTCTTCGTCGGATTTCAACGGACGTATTCTTGTCGGTCCAATGCAGGCGGGAGCCGAAACGAGAGTCATCGTCTGGACGGAGTCCTGGAAAGATGCGCCCAAGGGAAGGTATGACAAGAGGTACAGAGTTACTCATCCGGATGGGGTTTTCTATATTGATTTTCCGATCGAGGTAAGAGGGTTCCTTGCAACAATCATTGATTACGGCATCGCGAATATGTTCATCCTGACGTCCGTATTTCTTCTCATTTTGACCTCATTCACCATTATCATCATGCTGATTATGAGAAGAGACTGAAATGGAACGGGCTGTTCGACGGGAGAGGCCGGAGATAGAAACGGCCGGGACAGATGGTGTAAGATCATAAATAGAGGATCGGGGAAAAGGGATGCGAAAAACTTGGATGAAGGTCGGTGTAATGGTCGTTTCAACGCTTTTCTTCATGATATGGGTCCTGGAGATGGATGCCTGGGCCCGGGCCGGCGGCGGCCGGTCCATGGGCAGTCGCGGATCCCGCTCCTACAGCTCGCCAAGCCGGACATCCACGTCCCCGCAGGCGACGCAGCCAGCCAGCCGGGCGTACACAACCCCCCAGACGACGCAGCAGGCGAGCCCCATGCCGAATCCTGCCGCGCAGCCACGCCCCAGCTTCTGGCGAACCTTCGGTGCGGGAGCCCTCGGCGGCATTCTGGGCGGCATGCTCTTCAGCAGCTTCGGCCACGGAGCGGGCGGAATGGCCCGGGGCATAGGCGGAAGCGGCATCGGGCTGTTCGATATCCTGTTGATTGGAGCGCTTCTCTACGGGATCTATTGGTTCATCAAGCGAAGGAAACAGAGGGAAGCGACGGCGGCCGCCTATTCTTCCACCAGTGCTTCGACCTGGCAGGAGCCGCCCCTTTCCTTTGAGACGGTCGCCAAGACGGGAGTGGTGGCCGCGGATGACCTCGCGGCCGGCCTGGCTCATATCCGCAGCATGGATCCCTCCTTCGACGAGAAGCGTTTCAACGAATTCTGCACGGACCATTTCTTCCGCGTCCAGGGGGCCTGGGCGAACCGGGACATGACGGGCATCCGTGCACTCCTGACGGACGGGATGTACGGCCTCATGCAGGCGGATGCCGAGAAGCTCCGGGCGGAGAAGAAGCTCAACCGGCTCGACAATATCGCGGTGAGGTCCGTGGAGATCACCGAGGCCTGGCAGGAGCAGGGGCAGGATTTCGTGACGGTGCGGTTCCTGGCCAATCTCCTGGACTATACGACCAGCGAGTCCGGAGATCTGATCTCCGGCAGCAAAACGGAGCCAGTCAAATTTGAGGAGTTCTGGACATACACGCGGCCCGTGGGCGGCGGTTCCTGGCAGCTTTCGGGCATCAACCAGGCGGATTAGGCGTCCTGTTGCCGGCGGAATTGCCGGTTGCGGAGGGGTTGTCGAACGAAGACGGATCGATGCGGCACTGGCAAACGGGGGTGTTCCCGAGAGGGGCACCCCCGCTGTCGTTGCGGACGTTCCGGGCTGCCCGCCCCGTCTTCCGCCCGCGAGTCTTCTATCCCGCGCCGGCATCGCACAGGGGTCCGTATACCCTCATTTCTGGCATTTTGCGCAGAACCAGGTCCCCCTGCCGCCCAATGCGATTCGCTCGATGCCGGACCCGCAGCGGGGACAAGGCATCCCTTCCCGGCCATACACGCAAAGGTGATGCTGGAATTCCCCGGCGTCTCCGTGAAGGTCGCGCCAATCCGACACGGATGTGCCGCGGCAGCGGACCGCCAGATTCAGAATCCGCCTTGTTTCGCGGCCGATGGTCTCCCATTCTTTCCGTGTCACCTCCGATGCCGGCCTCCTCGGGTCCACTGCCGCAGAATGGAGAATCTCGCAGGCGTAGATGTTTCCCATACCCGGAAACACCGCCTGATCGAGGAGGAACACCTTTGTTGCCAGGCGCCTTTTCCGGGCGGCCTGCTGAAAGGCGGATGGATCCGGGTTCTTCAGGAGATCCGGCCCGGATGGGCGGTGACGGTCCGGCTGCTCCAGGGTCAGCGTGGCGAACCGCCGCGGATCGACCCCGATGACTTCGCAGTCTTCCAGGACCAGCCGGAACCTTGTATGGGCGGGCAACTCCGCACCCTCCGCCATGTCATTCCGGAAAAGACGGCCCGTCATCCGGAGATGGAGCCGCAGGACGGATCCATCGTCAAGGGCGATCTCCAGGAATTTTCCCTGTCGACAAACGTTGTCAATCTTCCGTCCCTCCAGATTCGGGGCGGGTCCAAGTTTCGCATCGTGAATGGCGAGGACCCGGAGCCTCTTTCCCCTGATTTCTCGAAGCAGCTGGCGGCGCAGCGTCTCCACTTCCGGCAGTTCGGGCATGATCAGACTCCCTGCGAATTCAAGGGCATGTAAAGCCGGGAGGAACCTCCGGTCAAGCGAAAAGAAAAAGTAAGACAAAGGCGCCTTTTTTATTGACAAGACGTCGCCCTTGGCCTTATGAGACGCAATAGAAAACGCCCATGATAACGGGGTTTTCCGGGGTTGAATGGAACGACGGCCGGAGCGGAATTTCCGGTCGAGGAACGCAAAAAAATGAAGGCTCGGCAAGCCGGAGGCGTCGGACGATGGAAATCGAGTCCCTTTTCAGCGAAGAAATGGAGCCCCCAGGCCTGCTCAACGGCCTGACAGGTTTGGAGAAAGCCGCCCATGACCTGATTGTTCCCCACGATCCGGCCGTTTCACCGCCTCCCCCCATCCCGGTCCGTCCCGACCGGCATCCTTCCCGTTTTACAGACAGCCGCCGCTCCCAGGCCTTCCGAAAGCGCTTCTATTCGGGCGTTTCCCGGGAAGAATGGCAGGACTGGCGCTGGCAGCTGAAAAACCGAATCAGCGATTACGAGACCCTGGGGCTGATGATCTGGCTTTCCGAGGAAGAGCGGAGCGCCATGACCTACGCGGCGGGACCCCGTCCGGTGGCCATCACCCCTTACTATGCCAGCCTGCTGGATGCGATGGATGTTTCGCATCCCTTGCGCCGCTCGATGATTCCCGTGATGCAGGAGTGTTTCCGGGTGGACGGGGAAAAGGAAGATCCCCTGGATGAGGAAAAGGACAGCCCGGTGCCCGGCCTGGTTCATCGATATCCGGATCGCGTCCTCTTTCTCGTGACGGGGACCTGTGCGGCCTACTGCCGGTATTGCACGCGGTCCCGCATAATCGGGCGGTCCGGTGCCGAGAGCAGCCTGAGAATGCACTGGGAGAAGGCGATCGATTACATCGCATCACACCCCGCCATCCGGGACGTCCTGCTGTCAGGCGGCGATCCCCTGACGCTCCACGACCGGAAGATTGAGTGGCTTCTTTCCAGGCTCAGCAGGATTCCGCACGTGGAAATGCTCCGGATCGGCACGAAAGTCCCCGTTACCCTCCCGCAACGGATCACGCCGGAACTGGTAAAGATCCTCAAAAGGTATCACCCGCTCTGGCTCAGCATCCACGTCACCCACCCCGACGAGCTGACGCCGGAGATGCGCCAGGCCTGCATGCGCCTGGCCGACGGGGGGATTCCCCTGGGCAGCCAGACGGTGCTCCTGGCGGGTGTCAACGATTCCGTGGAGGTGATGCGGCGGCTCTTCCAGGGCCTGCTCAAGATCCGCGTCAGGCCCTACTACCTGTACCAGTGCGATCCCATCCCGGGATCGGCCCACTTCCGGACGCCGGTCATCCGGGGCATCGAAATCATCGAGGGCCTGCGGGGCCACACAACCGGATACGCCGTTCCGACCTTCGTCATCGATGCCCCCGGCGGGGGCGGCAAGATCCCCCTCCTGCCGGAATACGTGGTCGGCCGCGACGGTCCGGATCTTCTCATCCGTAACTATGAAGGGAAGGTCTTCCGTTACCCGGACGGCGGTCCCGTCCATCATGAAGTCCATTAAGGCCGCAGCCCGTGACGCATCGTGAAACAGGACTGACCGTCGGCCTTGTCTACGACCTCCGCGACGACTACCTGGCGGAGGGCTATTCCGAAGAGGAAACGGCGGAATTCGACCGGGCGGAGACGATCGACGCCATCGAGGCGACGCTCCGTTCCCTGTCGTACCGGACGGATCGGATCGGCCACGCGCGCTCCCTCGTCGGACGGCTCGCCGCGGGAGCGCGGTGGGATCTCGTTTTCAACATCGCCGAGGGCCTTCGGGGCTATGGCCGGGAGAGCCTTGTGCCGGCCCTGCTGGAGGCTTACGGCATTCCATATGTCTTTTCCGATCCCCTCGTTCTCTCCCTGACCCTCCACAAGGGCATGTGCAAGCGAGTCGTCCGCGACCTCGCCATCCCGACGCCGGATTTCGCCGTCGTGGAGAAGGAAGCGGACATCGCCGCCGTCGGCCTCCCCTTTCCGCTCTTCGTCAAGCCGGTGGCGGAAGGGACGGGCAAGGGCATCACGGGGGAGTCCGTGATTCATTCCCCCGGTGCGCTGGAGAGGATCTGCCGCCGCCTGCTCGGTGCCTACGGCCAGCCCGTCCTCGTGGAACGGTTCCTCCCGGGGCGCGAATTCACCGTGGGCGTTGTCGGCACCGGGGAGGAGGCGGAGACCGTCGGGGTCATGGAGGTTCTTCTCCTGGCAGAAGCGGAAAAGGAGGTCTACTCCTACATCAACAAGGAATACTGCGAGCGCCTGGTTCGTTACCGCCTGGCCGACGACGGCGAGGCCCGGCGGGCCGCGGCGGTGGCCCTGGCTGCGTGGCGCGGGCTGGGCTGCCGCGACGGGGGGCGGGTGGACATCCGTTCGGACGAGCGGGGAGAGCCGCACTTCATGGAGGTGAATCCGCTGGCGGGCCTCCACCCGGAGCACTCGGACCTCCCGATTCTCTGCACCCTCGGCGGGATTTCCTACCGGGACCTCCTCGGTCGGATCATGGACTCGGCCCTGCGGCGCACCGCGGCGGGAAACGGCGGACCCGGACCATGACCGTGGCCGTGCTGCATGGGTCTGTTTCCGACGGTTCCGGAATGGACGAGCAGGATGTGCTGGTGGAGGTGGAGACCGTCTGCCGGGCCCTCGCGTCACTCGGGCATCGGCCCGTCCCCGTTCCCCTCTCGATGGACCTCGAAGCGGCCCTGGAAGCGCTCCGCCGTCTCCGGCCCCGCTTCGCCTTCAACCTCGTCGAGTCGGTGGCGGGGAAGGGCTGTCTCATCGCGCTCGGCCCGCTGGTCCTGGACGTGCTGGGCATCCCGTTCACCGGGGCCTCCGCCGACGCGACCTACCTGACGTCGAACAAGCTCCTGGCCAAGCGGATCATGCTCCTCGAGGGGATCGACACGCCGTCCTGGTTTCCGATGGAAGGCGGCCTTTCCGGTCCCATCGAACCGGGCCGATACATCGTCAAGTCCGTCTGGGAGCACGCATCCATCGGAATCGACGAAGGCTCGGTTCTGTTCGCGGACGGGGATGCGGGGCTTCGGGAGGCTCTCCGACTTCGCCGGGACGCAACCGGCGGGGCCTGCTTTGCCGAGGTTTACATCGAAGGACGCGAATTCAATCTCTCCCTGCTGGCGGACGGAAAAGGACCCCGGGTCCTTCCCCCGGCGGAGATCCTCTTCGACGCCTTTCCCCCCGGCAAGCTGCGCCTGGTGGACTACCGGGCCAAGTGGGACGCCGATTCCTTCGAGTACCGGCAGACCCCGAGACGTTTCCACTTTCCGGGAGAGGACGCGGACCTCCTGTCCTCCCTGGAGAGAATAGCCCTTCGGTGCTGGGATGTTTTCCGGTTGCACGGGTACGGGCGGGTGGATTTCCGGGTGGATGAAGACGGCCGACCCTGGGTGCTGGAGGTGAACACGAATCCCTGCCTGTCGCCGGACGCGGGATTCCTCGCGTCGGCCGCTGAGGCGGGGTTCGGTCTTACCGAGGTGGTGTCCCGGATCTGTGCGGATCTTCCGTAGCCTTCGGGCAGTCGCCGATCCTCCGTCCCTCGATCCGCTGGGTTACGGAAAGTGTTTTCCCTTTCTTCCCGAGGATCTTCCCCTTCATTACGCCCGTCAGCGTCTCTCCGCGGAAGAGAACCCGTCCCTTTCCCGTCATCGATCCCGTGTCCATCTCGCACCGTACGCTCCACGTGAGGGCGTCGCCCTCCAGGCTCGACCGGAGGAGGCGGCACTGCCGGTCCCGCTCGGGCTCACGGGGAATGGGATCCTTTCCGGTCAGGCAACGCCGGTAGACGTGGGGACGGGACAGGCCGGGGGCGAGCCCCTGGATTTCCATGGTGGCGGTCATTTCCCAGAGGCCGGACGGGAAGGCCGCCTCGGCCGACGCGGGGGAAGTGCAAAAAAAAGGCAGAAGAGCCGTCATGACGAAGATCATCCGGATCATGGCGATCCTTCCGCCTGTGTGGCCTATCGCTGCGAATCCCCGCCGCGGCTGAGCCACAGCAGGTAGTGCTCGGCGTCCTTGTTCTTGAACGTGACGGCCATTTTCATGTCCTCGAGGGCCTGCTCGTGCCTGCCGATCTTTTCATTGCACAGGCCCCGGTAGACGTAGCTTCCCGCTTCCTCGGCATAGCCGGGGTCGATGTCGAGGGCCTGGTCGAAATCCCGGACGGCGACATCATACTGCTCGAGCTTGTAGGCGGCGAAACCCCGGTTGTGGAAGGCCCGGCCGTTGCCCGGGTCGATCTTGACGGCCTGGGTGAAGGCTTCGATGGCGCCGGTGAAGTCGTCCTTCATCAGGGCGGAAAGACCCCGGAGTCTCCACTCCTCGCCCGGTGAGTCCGTCTCCTTGGATTTGCTCCGGACAGGGGCCGCACTGGCGGCGGGCTGTGCGGGGGCTTTCTCTTTCTTTGCTCCACGACCGAACGATAGCTTCAACGCTGCCATATCCTTCCTCCTTCGATCAAAGGTACCTGTCAGGGACCATGATATGCTTCCGGGTGCTGCTCCAGCCTTTCGGGATCTGTCTTACTTTGTATTGGAGCACATGTGCGGCCCGGATTTCGAGAACCGAACTCCCGACCGGGCGAAATGCCGATATCCATCTCGTGTCGCTCGCTCTTTTCATAACCCGTTCCCCATGGATATTCAAGCAGATTGTGCAGTTACACGGCAAAGGGGGCGCGGCGTTTGACAAGATCACTTCCGCTTACTAACTTCTCGCGTATACAATGCAGGTCGATGCATCGGTAAGCTCCAGTCGGACAAAAACGCATTTCAAGCCGGCCCAAGGAAAGAAGCCATGAATAAAAGCAAGGAAGGGATATCACGCCGGAGCTTTTTCAAAGCGGGGGCGGGACTCGCCGCTACAGCGGGAATTGCGGTTCCACGGGCGGCGGAGGCCCGGAGCAGGGAAGGGCGGCTGGCAACCCTGATCGACCTGAACCTCTGTGACGGATGTCCGGATCGTGCCTTGCCCGCCTGCATCACCGCCTGCAAATCCGCCCGGAACGGCCAGGTTCCGAAGCCGGTCGAACCCATTCCCTCGCCGTTCCCGGTCGGGGGCAAGGGGATCGAGGACTGGTCGAAAAAGCAGGACGTCCACGACCGGCTCACTCCCTACAACCGGATCTTCGTCCAGAAAGCGGAGGTGGAGGTCGAGGGAGCAAAAAGGACCCTCTTCATCCCGCGCCGCTGCATGCACTGCGACAATCCCGCCTGCGCCACCATCTGTCCCTTCTCGGCCAACCACAAGTATGAAAGCGGGGCCGTCGTCATCGACCCGGACCTTTGTTTCGGCGGCGCCAAGTGCCGCACGGTCTGCCCGTGGGAGATCCCCCAGCGCCAGTCGGGGGTGGGAATCTATCTCCATGTCCTGCCGACGCTGGCCGGCAACGGCGTGATGTTCAAGTGCGACCTCTGCGTAGACCGCCTGAAGGACGGCGGCCTGCCCGCCTGCGTCGAGTCGTGTCCCCGGCAGGCCTTGCTGATCGGGCCGCGGGAGAAGATTTTCAGCCTTGCGGATGAGCGTGCCCGGAGTACCGGCGGCTTTCTCTACGGCAAGAAGGAAAATGGAGGAACATCGACCCTCTATGTCTCGCCGGTTCCATTCGATGTGCTGGACCGGGCTGTTGTGACGGGAAAGGGAAGGCCCGGCTTCAAGCCGGTGAAGCGGCGGATGGAAGAGACCGACGGCCTGGGCCGGGCGGTCCTCGTCTCGCCGGTGGCCGGCGCGGCGGCGGGCATTGCCGGGGCTCTCGGTTATCTTTCCAGAAGGAAGAAACGTGTGAAAGCGGAGGAAAATCAGGATGGCTGAGCGAATCCTTGAAGAACGGAACCGGGCTGTCCGCCACGGCCTCGTGGAATTATTGGAGCACTGGACGATCGCCCTCTCGGGACTCCTGCTTCTGCTTTCCGGCATGTTCGAACTGCCGCTCGCCGGCCGCTATGCCATCGACAAGCTGCCCGGCATGGCCTGGTCCGGTGATTTCATTTCTTCCCTGAGCATCCATTACGTGGCATCCGTCGTCTTCATTGCAGCGGCGGTCTTTCACGTCGTTTACCACGGAATCCGCGGGGATTTCGCTCTCCTGCCCCGCAGGGGGGACCTGAAGGCTTCCTGGCAGGTGATCCTGAGTTTCTTCGGCAAGGGGGAGGAGCCGCCCTTTCACAAGTACCTGCCGGAGCAGCGCCTTGCCTACCTGGGCATGGCCGTGATCATTGCAGGCCTCATCATCTCAGGGCTGGTGAAAACCTACAAGAACCTCTATGCCCCGGACATGTCCCTGACGATTCTTCTGTGGGCCACATGGACACACAACGTTTTTTTCATGCTGTTCATCCTGGCGTTTCTGGCCCACATCGGTGCCATCCTTCTCAAGCCCAACCGTCCCATGTTCCGCGGCATCCTGACGGGAAAGATCCGCCTTGACTATGCCCGGCACCGCCATCCCCTCTGGATCGCGGAGCTGGAGCCGTCCCGGCCCGTGGAGCCCGCGGCCGCGGCCGCGCCTCTCCCCGCGGAGCCACCGGAGGATGAACCGGAAGCGGAATCCCTGCCCGGCACGAAAGAAACGATGGAATCAACGCCTCCACCTGTTTCACAGCCGGAATCCGGTGACAGCGGGCGGAATCCCTGATCGAAAACCTCCAAACGGAACCTGTTTTCCCGCCCTTTGCATTCATGGATTGTCAGGGACCGGCAAATGTGCTATCACCACACCCGTTGATTGCGGATCGCCTTGCACGCAGAACCCGTCCGTGATCGCCACCGCCTGATTCTCCAGGCACTCCGAAGAACACAGCAGGATACTCCATGAAGACGATCAGGAAGGTCTTGATTGCCAACCGGGGGGAGATTGCTCTCCGAATCATGAACACTCTCAAGGAGATGGGCATCGAGGCCATCGCCGTTTACGAAAAGCCGGATTACGATGCCTATTTCCTGCGGTTTGCCGACCGGGCCATCAAGATCAGCGACGAGCCGGGCAAGGGGTATTTGAATATCGAGCGGATCATCGACGCGGCCCTGAAAAGCGGGGCCGATGCCGTTCACCCAGGCTACGGTTTCCTGGCGGAAAACCCGAATCTGGCCGCCGCCTGCGAGCGGGCGGGCATCCTGTTCATCGGTCCGCCGCCCTCCGTCATCCGGGACCTGGGTGACAAGGTCCTGGCGCGGGAGACCATGTCCGGGGCCGGAATCCCCATCATCCCGGGGACAAACAGCTTTTCTGCCGGCGAGGCGGGTATTGAGGAAGCCCTGGCGTTTGCCAGGAGATGCGGGTTTCCCATCATCCTGAAGGCGACGGCCGGCGGGGGAGGCCGCGGGGTGCGGCGGATCGAGAGTGAGGAGGAACTCAGGAGGGAAATGCCCCTCGCACGGGCGGAAGCGCTCCTGGCCTTTCACGACGACCGCATCTACGCGGAGAAGTGCATCGTCCACCCCCGCCACATCGAGGTTCAGATCCTCGCCGACACCCATGGAAACGTCATTCACCTGGGCACCCGGGACTGCTCCATCCAGCGCCGTCACCAGAAGCTTCTGGAAGTGGCCCCGGCGGAACTGCCCGCCGAGGTGACGGCGGCTATCCAGGAAGCGGCCGTGAAGGCTGCCAGGACGGCCGGTTACGTCAACGCCGGCACGGTGGAATTCCTTGTGGACTCCAAAACCAGCGAGTTCTGGTTCATGGAGGTCAACACCCGCCTCCAGGTTGAGCACACGGTCAGCGAGATGATCACTGGGGAAGACATCGTCCAGCACCAGATCCGGATCGCCGAGGGCCATCCCCTGGGACTGAAGCAGGAGGACATCCAGATCAACGGGATTGCCATCGAGGTGCGCATCAACGCGGAAGATCCCAAGAACAGCTTCCTGCCGGAGGGCGGGAAGATGATCGAGATCTACGAATCGCCCGGAGGTCCGGGACTCCGGGTGGACGGGGCCATCTACAAGGGATACCGGGTCCCCACGGTGTACGACTCGCTCCTGGTGAAGCTGATCGTCCGGGGATACCGGTGGGACCAGACGGTGCAGCGGCTGAAGCGGGCCTTGAAGGACTTCACCATCGTCTGGCCCAAGACGACGATCCCCCTGTACCTGGCCATCTGCGACGAGCCCGATTTCCTGGCGCGGAAGTTTGACACATCCTACCTGGATACCCATCCGTCCATTTTCCGCTATCCCGACCATGACCACTACATCCTGGAAGAGGCGGTCTACAAGACGATTGTCCCCGTCGACGAGCACGGCCAGGCTGTGATCACGGACGACCGGGAGCGGAAGGAGCGGACGCGCCGCCTGTTGGAGAAGCGGATCCTGACGACCCAGGAAATCGAGGAGCTCAAGCGGGAGGGGATCATCAAGTCGTCCATCAAGGGGAAGGTGAACCGCGTCCTCGTGGACGTCGGGGACGAGGTCTGCGTGGGAGACATCCTGATCGACCTGGAGGCGATGAAGATGCACACCCACGTCATTGCCGATCTGGACGGCCGGGTGTCGGATGTTCTGGTGGAGCCGGGTGATTCCGTCGACGTGGGTGACACCATGATCGTGGTGTGCACGGTGGAGGCCTGAAGGAGAATACCGGGCGGGAGATCCGGCGAAAGAGGGTTGCCTGTCTCCCTGAGGCGGGATGAAAGACAGCGGATGGCCGATTCCAGGTGTCGGCCGCAAGGGAAGGAGCGGCGGCGGGCATCAGGAAGCCGTCAGTGCATGATGAATTCCTCCCCCTGCCATTCCCCCTCGAAGGAGGAGCCGCTGGCCAGGGTCAGTGTTCCCTTTCCGAAGAAATCCCCATCCTTCCAGATACCCGTATACCTCGATCCATCGACGAAGTGCAGGGTTCCCTGCCCGTGGCAGACGTCATGATCCCATTCGCCGTCGTATTTTTTCCCGTCGGCGAAGATCATCCTGCCCTTGCCCGATTTCTGTCCTGCCAGCCACTCCCCGTCATAGCGTCCGCCATCCGCCAGGGTTTCCAGCCCCTCGCCGTGGCGTTTCCCTTTTTCCCAGCGGCCTTCATAACGACCGCCATCGGGCAGGGTCTCCGTTCCCGTCCCGTGGGGCATGCCTTCCAGCCACTCCCCGTCATAAATCCTGCCGTCCGGGAGAATCATCCAGCCGGTCCCGTTGGGCAGACCATCCTCCCACTGGCCGTTGTAAACGGCCTCGTCGGGCCAGGTGTACTTCCCGGAGCCCGAAAAGCGACCCGGACGGAACGAGCCCGTGTAGCGTCCTCCATCGGGGAACATGATGGTCCCCTCGCCCTCCCGGGGGGATTCCTCCCAGGCGAGCGAAACGCTTTCTCCGTCCTCGATCTTCTTTAGGTACTGGTTCATGGATCTTGCCTGTTATGCCGTCCGAAAGGATCCTGCCGCATGGCGGATCATTTCCTGGTGATGAATTTCCCGTCCTTGAACTCGCCCTGCAGGCGGCGCCCGTCCGCCATGGTCATGGTCCCCTCGCCATGGGGGCGCCCGTTTGCAAGTTGTCCCACGTACTTTCTGCCGTCCACCATCGTCATGACGCCGAGCCCGTGATACTTGTTTTCCTTGAATTCGCCTTCGTAGCGGTCTCCATTGGGAAACGTCAGGATTCCCTTCCCGTTGAAGAGGCCGTCGGCGAAGCGGCCGATGTATTTCCGGCCATCCGGCAGGATGAGGGTTCCCATGCCGTTGAATTTTCCCTTTTCAAACTGTCCTTCATAACGCATTCCGTCCGGAAAGATGTCCGTCCCCTGGCCGTGGCAGCGGTCGTCGCGCCATTCTCCCATGTAGGTGCGCCCGGCGGGATACGTCATCATCCCCAGTCCTTCTTTCCGGTCGTTGCGCCATCCGCCCATGTAAACGGCTCCGTCGGCGTAGCGGAGAAGCCCGACGCCATCCCTGAAGCCGACGCGCCATTCCCCCATGTAGCTTTGCCCGTCCGGATGGTTCGCGATTCCCCGTCCGTGGGGACGGTTCCCTTCCAGGTCGCCCGTGTACAGGCTTCCGTCGGGGAGTTCCAGCGCCTGGGTTCCCGGAGCCGGCGGCGCCTGTGCCATGGCCGCCTCGTCCAGGTCTCCGAACAGGTCGCTGGGTGCCTCGACGGGCGGGGGCGCGGGCGCTTCCTCCATTTCGACGGTGGGTCTGGCCTTCCGGCGACCCTTCGCCGCCCGGGGTCGAACAGGCTCCTCCTCCGGTTCAGAAGGCAGTACTTCTTCCCGCTTTTCGACACGGGGAGCCGCTTCAATCCGCCGTTCTTCCTCTTCCACCCCGGCTTTCGCAGCTTCCTTCGCTGCCCTCCCTGTCTTCTTCACTGGTGCTGCCATGGCTTGCTCCGCTTCTTCCGGTGTTTCTTCGCCGGGGGGCTCGGCCGCTTCGAACTCCAGCGGCTCCGGCATCGTTTCCGCTCCGGTTTCCGGCCGCAAATCCTCGATGGTGGCCCTGGATTCGGCGGGTCTCTCCTCCTTGATGGCCGCGGGCGGCTCTTCCGGGGGCACCGCTTCCTCCTCCGCTTCGATTGCCTCCAGGGGGGCGGGATATTCCTCGACGGTCCGTACTTCCTTCTCCAGTACTTTCTCCTGAAAGGCCGTTTCCTCAACCCGCGGAGCCGGCTCTTCCGGAGGAGCCGGTTCTTCCGAAAATTCCGCGGCCGGAGGTTCTCCCGCAGGCTTTTCCAATTCTTCCAAAGGCCCGGGCGAGACGGCGGGCTCGGCAGCGGCGGCCTCAGGGGCGGCCACGGCCGGCTCGAGGGCGGGCGGGGCCTCCTCTGTGGCGGGTGCTGCCGTTTCGATCTCCTTGACTTCTGAAACAGCCTCGATTACGGCACGTTCAGAAAGCACCGGCTCTTCCGGCTTTCCGTTTTCTATGGCCTCCACCGGTTCAAGAATTGCCTCGGGTACGGATGAAATGTCCGGTTCCTCGGGAGGTGGCGCGGCGGCAGGGGCTTCCTTCCCAATGGCTTCATCCAGGGCGGGCGCGGCCTGTTTCTCCCCGGCCGTCTCGATTGTCTCCACTTCGGCAGGCGGCTCTTCGGTGGCGCGTTTCGACTTCCTCGGCGGTTTCTTAGGAAGGGGTTCCTCTTCCGGTGGCATTTCCGCCTCTTCCGGAGGCTGTGGGACGCCAACTTCCGCGAATTCCTTGATCGGCGCTTCATCAGGGGGTGGAGGCGGCTCTTCAGCCGGAGCCGCCGCCTCTTCAACGGCAGGCCCCTCTTCCACTTCCGCTTCCCGGGCGGCTTCGATCTCGGCAGGTACGGGCGGTTCCGGCTCAACCGGCGCTTCGGCCTGTGCCGCCCGCACAGGCTCCGGCTCGGATGGGATCACCGGTTCCTCCACGAGCCGGGCCGAAGCCGGGGCTTCCTCGCGAAGCGTTTCCGGCTCCTTTTCGGGGGCGGCCGGTTCCGCCTGGGGTTCATCGACAGCCTCCGGAACGGCGGGTGGTTCTTCCACCTGGCGGACGCCCGCCGACCAGGTCCCTTCCACGACCGATCCGTCAGGCCGGGTCAACCGCCCCGGACCTTCCGGCAGGCCATCCGTCCAGGAGCCCTCATACCGGCTGCCGTCCGGCCAGGTAAAAACGCCCGTTCCATCGAAACGGCCGTTCCGGAACCCGCCGTTGTACGTGCTTCCGTCGCCCAGTACAGCCGTGCCGTCTCCGTCGAAGCCGGTGGAGGACCAGGTCACCTGGTAGGGATATTCCGGGGATGTTCCCCGCTGAAGTGTTTTCCACATGGCTGATTCGATCATGTCCCGGGTTGGATTTTCGGGTTTGCCTGCAATGAAAGAGAATATCGCGGCGCATGTTAGCGGATAGGTCCGGCCGTTTCAAGTGGAACTTCATGAACGTTCTGTCATGCCGTTTTAAAGCCTTCACCGGGCGTCTATCAGGGCTTCCAGGAAAGAGTTGCCGTCCGGCCTGGAAGGAAGCTGTTTCGGGTTGGTACTTTCCCTTGTTGGATGACTTGAAGACAGAGGAGTGGGCATATCTCTCGACCTGCCGGGAGACCACATGAAATGCCGTTCCGACTTTTGGTATCAACGGAACACTGCTGAAATTGCGTGGACGTTCCCGGTTCCTTCCGTTCACGGTCTCCCGATCCGGTGGGCAAGTATTCATTGTACCGATTCCTTTCCGTGTTGTATGGTTTTTCAAACGGCGGTCCCAATTCTGCTGCCGGTTCCGCAATCAAGGAGAGGGAGGGGTTATGGAGGAAGGCGTCCGCTGGGTGAAGACCCATTGTGCGAGGATGGACCACGGCGGCTGCGCGCTGCTCGTGGGCGTGAAAGGAAACGAGATCGTCCAGATCAAGGGAGACCCCGAGGGGTACCTGAACCGCGGGTACACTTGCTTCAAGGGCCGGGTTTCGGCGGACCGGCTGACCCACCCCGACCGTCTCCGGCATCCCCTGAAACGGGTCGGAGAGCGGGGTGAGGGGAAATGGCAGCGCATCTCCTGGGACCAGGCCCTGGAGGAGACGGCGGAGAATCTTCTCCGGATCAAGGAGAAACACGGCGCCCGGGCCGTCGGATTCGGCGTCGGCATGCCCAAGGGACTGGAGCACTTTGTCCTGATCCGTCTGGCCAATCTCTTCGGCTCCCCCAACGTCATTGCCTCCCAGGACGTATGCCACGCCCCCCGGGAGATCACGGGGATCCACACCTGCGGTTTCTATCCCGTGGCGGACCTGCACCACCCGTCCAAGCTTCTTTTCCTCTGGGGAAGCAACCCCACGGCCACCAACGAGGAGGGACAGATCGTCAGCCTGCTCCACAACCAGGTGAAGAACGGCGCCAGGCTGATCGTAGTCGATCCCCGCCGGATCGAGCTCGCCGAAAAGGCGGACCTCTGGCTGCAGATCCGGCCGGGCACAGCCCAGGCCCTGGCGCTTTCCATCATGAACGTGATCTGCGAAGAATCCCTCTATGACCGGGAATTCGTGGAGAAATACACCCACGGCTTCGATGATCTCCGCGAACACCTGAAGGCCTACCCCCCCGAGAAAATGGCGGAGGTCACCTGGGTGCCCGCCGACAAGATCCGCCAGGCCGCCCGGATGTACGCGGAGGCGAAACCGGCGGCCCTGCAGTGGGGAAACGCCATCGAGCATGACGTCAACGCCTTCGACGCTGTCCGGTCGCTCGCCTGCCTGATGGCCATCTGCGGGAACCTGGAAATCCCCGGCGGCAACGTCCATGCCCGGGATCCTAAAATCATGGGGCTGGCGCAGTTTGTCCGGGCGGACCTCATCCCGGACAAGCGAAAGGACATGATCAGCGCCCACCACCGGGTGATCCCCCGTCTCATGACCATCGCCCCGGCCTTTTTCCGCCGGGCGGTCCTGGAGGGGGTTCCCTACCCCGTCCGGGGATACTACGGAATGTGCACGAATCCGCTGGTCAACTGGGCGGACAGCCGGCTGACCCACGAGGCCTTCCGGAGTCTCGACTTCATGGCCGTCGCGGAGATCTTCATGACGCCAACGGCCGCCATGGCGGACATTGTCCTTCCCGTGGCGCACCAGTACGAGATGAACGACATCGGGCATTACGGCATCGGACACGGCATGATCCTCGCCCGCCCCAAGATCGTCGAGCCCCCGGAGGAGTGCTGGCCCGACATGAAGATCATGACCGAGCTGGGGAAGCGCGTCTCGCCGCCGGACTTGTGGCCTGAGGATCACGAGCAGTTCCTGGAAGACCTTGTCCGCCCGGCGGGACTGACGTACCGCGAATTTGTCGAAAAGGGGTACCTGAAGGGACCGGAGATCGCACGCTCCTATGAAGCGAAAGGCTTCCCGACGCCGACGGGAAAGGTGGAGCTGCGCCTCAGCACGGCGGAAAAGTTCGGCCTGAAAGCGCTGCCGGAGTTTTCCGGACTTCCGGAGGAGGATGATCCCGAGTTTCCGCTGATCCTTATCAGCGCCAAGAGCCAATACTATCTCCTTTCGGCCTACCGCTGGGTCAAGCGGCTCCGGGACAAGCATCCCCATCCGACGCTGGAGATCCATCCCGACACAGCGGCCCGGTTTGACATCCGGGACGGCGACGACGTCGTCATCGAGACGAAACACGGAACGGTGACCCAGAAGGCCCTCGTGACCGATATCATCCATCCCCGGGTCGTCAGTGCCTCCCTGGGGTGGTGGTTTCCCGAAGGGGACCCGGCAGGCCAGTACGACTGGCAGTCGGCCAACTTCAACATGCTCACCTCCATCGGGAAGCTGGGAAAGGAATACGGCACGCCAAACCTGAAAAACATGCCCTGCCGGATCCGCCGGAAGGCATAGGTTTGCATCAAGGCATCACTGCGACTGCGAGTCAAGGAGCCCGGCGGAGCGATTCGTCGGGCTTTTCCTGTTTCCTTCACCCCACACCCCGGATGGACGTTCCTGTCCCATCTGCGGGAGAAAAACCCGCATCACCCTTGCATCCTGTAAGACGCCTTCCGAGTCCGGTCCTCCGGAGGCGCGGGAAAATGAATCGTTGTGCAGATTCCCACTCATGCTATATGTTATTTATAACGGAGACAGGTGTCCTGCCGACGGTTCCGCAATCAAGGAGAGGGAGGAGTTATGGAGGAAGGCGTCCGCTGGGTGAAGACCCATTGTGCGAGGATGGACCACGGCGGCTGCGCGCTGCTCGTGGGCGTAAAGGGAAACGAGATCGTCCAGGTGAAGGGCGATCCGGAAGGATTCCTGAGCCGGGGCTACATTTGCCCCAAAGGCGTGGCCTCGCCGGACCGGCTGACCCACCCGGACCGGCTGCGGTATCCCATGAAACGAAAGGGAGGCCGTGGTGAGGGGAAGTGGGAGCGCATTTCCTGGGAGGAGGCCCTGGAGACGGTCTCCGCCGGCCTGCTGAAGATCAGGGAAGAGCACGGACCAAGGGCCGTGGCCTTCGGTGTGGGCATGCCCAAGGGGCTGGAGCACTTCGTCCTCATCCGGCTGGCGAACCTTTTCGGATCCCCGAACGTCATCGCCTCCCAGGATGTGTGCCACGCCCCCCGGGAGATCACGGGACTTCACACATGCGGTTTCTATCCCGTGGCGGACTTCCACCATAAGAGCGCCCTGGCGGTTCTCTGGGGGAGCAACATCACCTCCACCAACGAGGAGGGGGAGATCTGCAAGCTTCTCCTGGACCAGGTAAAGGACGGCACGGAACTGATTGTCATCGACCCGCGCCGCATCGAGCTGGCGAAGAAAGCCAAATTCTGGCTCCCGATCCGGCCGGGAACGGACCCGGCTCTGGCCCTGGCTTTCCTGAATGTCATCATCGGAGAGGGTCTCTACGACAAGGAGTTCGTGGCGCAGTGGACCGAGGGATTCGCCGATCTGGCGGAGCAGGTGAAGAAATACACCCCCGAGGCCGTCTCCGCCATCACCGGCGTCGAGGCGGGCCTCATCCGCGAGGCCGCCCGGGCCTACGCCGCCGCCAGGCCGGCGGTGATCCAGTGGGGGAACCCGCTGGAGCACACGGTCCATACCTTCGACGCCACCCGGGCCCTGATCTGCCTCATGGCCGTGACGGGCAACCTGGACGTCCCCGGCGGCAACGTGGAGGCCCACGACCCCCGGATCATGGGCCTGGGACCATTCGTCCGGGCGGACCTCATCCCGGACAAGCGCAAGGACATGATCAGCGCCCACCACCGGGTGATCCCGCGGCTCATGACCATTGCCCCGGCCTTCTTCCGGAAGGCCGTCCTGGAGGACGTTCCCTACCCCGTGAAGGGGTTCTACGGGATGTGCTCCAACCCCATGCTGTCCTACGCCGACAGCCGCCTCACCTGTGAGGCCTTCCGAAAGCTTGACTTCGTTGCCGTGGCGGATGTCTTCATGACCCCGACGGCGGCCATGGCGGACGTGGTCCTGCCGGCGGCCACCACCTTCGAGATCAACGACATCGGCCATTACGGCATCGGCCACGGCTACATCCTGGCGCGGCCCAAGATCGTGGAGCCCCCGGAAGAGTGCTGGCCCGACATGAAGATCATGAATGAACTGGGCAAGCGGGTGAGCGATCCCGCGCTGTGGCATGACGATTACGAGCAGTTCCTGGAGGACGTGGTGAAGCCCGCGGGGCTGACCTATGCCCAGTTCGTGGAGAAGGGGTATCTGAAAGGACCGGACCGGTTCGGCTCCTGGAAGGAGAAGGGCTTCAAGACTCCCACGGGGAAGGTGGAGCTGAAGCTCAGCGTGGCGGAGAAGTTCCGCCTCGCGGCCCTGCCGGAGTGGAAGGGTCTGCCGGAAGAGGAGGATCCGGAGTATCCCCTTGTCCTGACGAGCGCCAAGAGCGGGAACTACCTCCATTCCTCCTACCGGTGGGTGGAGAAGATCCGGAAGCGGGAGCCCCGGCCCCTCGCCGAGGTCCACCCGGAGACGGCGGCGCTCTACGGCCTGGCCGACGGCGACCCGGTGGTTATCGAGACAAAGTACGGACGGGTGGAGCAGTGGGCCCGCCTGACGGACGCCCTGATGCCGGGGGTGGTCTGCGCCGCCCACGGCTGGTGGTTCCCCGAGGCGGACCCGGCTGCCCAGTACGATTGGCAGTCGGCCAACTTCAACATGCTCACCTCCGTCGGGAAGCTGGGGAAGGAATACGGTACGCCGAACCTGAAAAGCATGCCCTGCCGGATCCGCAGGAAGGCTTGAACGGGGAGGGGACCAGCCGGTCCAGATTGCCGGGGCTGATGGGATCGATTCGATACATGGGATGAAAGCCCCGGCGCCGTGACGGCCAGTGGAGCGATATCCGGCGGGCGGTTTTCCCCGGGCCGGCGGGCCCGGGGAAAACCCCTGCAAATCGTTCCGGTCTCCGGAGGCTCAGTCGAAGGCCATCTTTGTCTTCCAGACTTCCCAGACCCGGCCCACCAGGTCCGGACCCGGCTTCAGGGTCATTTTACCGGGTTTCCAGCCCGAGGGCGTCGCTTCCGTGCCCTTCGATTTCCGGACAATCTGGAACGCCTGGATCTGGCGGAGGGACTCGAGGATGTTCCGGCCCACCGGCGGCGTCAGGACCTCGAAGCCCTGGATGATCCCGTCGGGATCGATGATGAACCTGCCCCGGGCCTCGACTCCCGCGTCCTCCAGGTAGACGCCGTATACGCTTCCCACCTTGCCCCCGCCGTCGGAGAGCATGGGGAAGGGAACGCCGCCCTTGACCATCTTGCTGAGCTCGTGGTCGTTCCACATCTTGTGCACGAAGACGCTGTCGACGCTCATGGAGAGAATCTCCACGCCCAGCTTTTTGAACTCCGGGTATTTCTCGGCGACCGCCGAGATCTCCGTTGCTCAGACGAATGTGAAGTCGCCCGGATAGAAGCAGAGGACGACCCACTTTCCGAGATAGTCCGAGAGTTTCACCTCGATGAACTTGCCCTTCTGGTATGCCGGTGCCGTGAAATCCGGCGCCTTCTTGCCGACCGTCACCATCTGCTTCACCTCCTTCTGCCGGGGTTGGGGGGGAGCATCTCCGGTTGCCTCGATCACTGCTTCGCCCACGGGGCCCCCCGTGGGCCGGGCACAGCCGACCTTCATCTCTTTTGCCATGGGAACCTCCTTTCCGGATTGATGTGGGTTGCCTTGTCTATCCTCACCCTTTTCGGGAGTCGCGACGGGTCACCGGAGCCGGCAGGGCGTGCAGCAAGTGGAAGGGACCGCCGCCATGCGGGGTGTTTGCCGGGGAACGCACGTCGATCCTCGCAAAGCACGGATTATCCTATTCGTGATATTCATGACATTTCGATTTCCGGATGTCAACGGCCCTTCGGAGGAATGGCCTTGACAATGGAGTCCAACCGGATAGTTTAACCTTGGAATCTCCCGGCAGGCTTTCCGGCCCGGGATCAAAACAGCAGGATTGCAGAGGAGCCGTGGACGTGGCACGTGGAAAAGCCGGTGCAGGGAAAAGGATCGCAACACCCAACGAGGCCATCCTGGAGAGCATCTCCGACGGCGTCTTCACCGTGGACATGGACTGGCGCATCTCCTCCTTCAACCGGGCCGCCGAGGAGATCACCGGTGTTTCCCGCCGGGAGGCCATCGGACGGCCCTGCTCGGAGGTGTTCCGGTCCAGCATGTGCGGGGAAGACTGCGCGCTTCAGAAAACGCTGAAAACCGGCAGGCCAGTCATCGGAAAATCCGGGTACATCATTGATGCGGAGGGGAACCGCATCCCAATCAGCGTCTCCACGGCGGTGCTCAAGGACGCGGACGGCCGGGTGATCGGGGGCGCCGAGACCTTCCGGGACCTCTCCGAGGTGGAGGCCCTGCGCCAGGAGCTGGCGGGCCGGGTGCGGGTCGGCGACCTCGTGAGCCGGAGCCCCCTGATGCAGCGGGTCTTTGAGGTTATGCCGGCCGTCGCGGCAAGCCCGAGCACGGTCCTGGTGCTTGGCGAAACGGGAACGGGCAAGGAACTGATCGCCCGGACGATCCACGACCTGAGCCCCCGACGGGAAGGTCCCTTCATTGCTGTGAACTGCGGGGCCCTGCCGGATACGCTTCTTGAATCCGAGCTGTTCGGTTACAAGGCCGGCGCCTTCACGGGGGCGGGCAAGGACAAGCCGGGCCGCTTCGCCCTGGCGAAGGGCGGGAGCATTTTTCTCGACGAGATCGGGGAAATCAGCCCGGCACTCCAGGTGCGGCTGCTGCGCGTCCTTCAGGAGAAGACCTATGAGCCGCTGGGGGGAACGCGAACCGAGACGGTGGATGCGCGGGTGATCGTCGCCACCAATCGGGACCTGGCGGAACGGGTGCGAACAGGGGGCTTCCGGGAAGACCTCTACTACCGGATCAACGTGGTACGGGTGGAACTCCCACCGCTCCGCAGGCGCAAGGAGGACATCCCGCTTCTGGCGGATCAGTTCATCCAGCGTTTCAACCGCCTGCAGGGCAGGTCCATCCGGGGGATCAGCGCCGAGGCCGTCGCCCTGCTCATGGCCCACGACTGGCCGGGCAACATCCGGGAGCTCGAAAATGTGATCGAGCGGGCGTTTATCCTTTGTCGGGAAGGGCTCATCGGAATCGGCCATCTCCCCGACGAACTGACGTCCCGCGGCGCCTCCACGAGCGCGGATACAGACGTCCGCTCCGCCCACGAACTCCTCGATATCCAGGCGATCCGGGCGGCGCTGGAGCGGAACGGGTACAACCGCCTCGCGGCGGCGCGGGATCTCGGCGTCCACAAGACCACCTTCTTCAGAAAGCTTAAGAAACTGCGAATTTCCCTTCCGAAACAAGACGGCCGCTCCTCCCGGGCTGCCAAAGAGAAGCCCTGACGCAACTGTACATTCTCCGTACAGTATCATGTCTGATACTCCATAGTCCTTCCGTTTCATCCCGTTCGAGAATAAATATAAATAAAGTCAATTGAATGATGGTCTTCTGCCCCCATGCATGGGGTTGGTACAAAGAATGCAATTCATCGTGACAAAAGGGAAAGCGAGGCTCCGCATGAACGTGGCTTTTTCCTGCTGGAACAATCGAGTCGCTCCGGTCTTCGACAGTGCAGGGCAGATCCTGATCGTGCAGGTCGAGTCGGGAAGGATCGTCCGGGAAGAGCAGCAGATCCTTCCTGGGGACCTTCCGGTTCAAAAGGCATTGCGTCTTGCGGAGCTGGGAATCGGCACGCTGGTATGCGGCGCAATTTCCAGGCCTCTCCACGGAATGGTAAATGCCTACGGGATTCGGGTGATTCCCTTCGTGGCGGGCGACCTGCAGGAGGTTGTCCAGGCGTGGATCCGGGGCGGACTGAAGGGAGACGCATTTGCCATGCCGGGCTGTTCCGGGAGGGGGCGAGGCCGGTTCGGGCGGATGGACGGCGCATCCAGGGAGGATTGCACCATGAATGGAAGAGGCGGAGGAAGAGGCCAGGGCGGTGGTCGCGGAATGGGCGGCGCGGCCGGAACGGGACAGGGTTTGGGCCGCATGGGGGGCCGGAAGATGGCCGGACCGGCGGGCGAGTGTGTCTGTCCCCAGTGCGGACACCGGGAACCCCACCAGCGGGGCGTGCCCTGCTTTGAACGACAGTGCCCGGAATGCGGCACCACGATGACAAGAGCATGATGAAACCATAGGAAGGAGGACATAAACATGCCAAGAGGAGATGGTACGGGACCCAGGGGCCTGGGTGCCATGAGCGGACGCGCAGCCGGACTCTGCGCGGGATTCGGCGCTCCCGGGTACATGAACCCGATGGCCGGGCGGGGCGGCGGATTCGGAATGGGGTCTGGCCGCGGACGTGGTTTCGGTGGAGGCGGCCGTGGATGGAGAAACCGGTTTTTCGCCACCGGCCTGCCGGGCTGGATGCGGTTCGGCGGGTATGGAGCGCCGTCTGGCTATCCGATGTTCGGCTCCGCTCCCGATCCCGAGATGGAAAGGCAGGCCCTGCGGAATCAGGCCGATGCCATGGAGTCGGAGCTGAACCTGATCCGCAGGCGTCTCGCCGAAATGGAGAGCGGGACGGCGGCCTGACAGCGGACCCAGGCGGCAGAGACGGATCGGCCGTACCGGCTGATGAGCCGGTGCGGCCGGCGTAACGGATGCCGCCGCATGCATGGAGGAGCCATTCGTGAAGATCGCATTTTCCACATCGGGGGATGATCTCGGCGCACCACTGGACGCGCGTTTCGGCCGGACCCCGAAATTTCTCATTTATGACCTGGATACAAACACCTTCACGGTGATCGACAACCGGAAAACCATGGATTCCGCCCAGGGCGCGGGCATCCAGTCTGCACAGGCCGTGGCCCGCTCGGGCGCGGGGGCCGTCGTAACCGGGAACTGCGGCCCCAAGGCCTTTCGCGTGCTTTCCGCGGCGGGAATCCGGATTTACACCGCCGGTGCCTCGACCGTCCGGGAAGCCCTGGATCTGTACCGTGCCGGAGGCCTGACCGAGGCGGACGCCGCCAACGTCGAGGGACACTGGTCGTGAGGGGCGGCGCCGGGGAAGGCCGTTCAGGGTTCCGGGCCGGAAGAGGCGGGAACGGCCGCCGGGAATGTCATATCGGGAAGACGCCGGGGGGTGCGGAATGATTCTGGCCATTGCATCCGGAAAGGGCGGTACCGGCAAGACAACGGTGGCGGTCAATGCGGCCAGGGTTCTCGGTTCGGAGGTGCTTCTCCTGGACTGCGACGTGGAGGAGCCGAACGCCCATCTCTTTCTGCCGGGATCTGTCAGCGAGGCGGAACCCGTCAGCATCCCGGTTCCCGAAGTGGATGAATCCCTGTGCGACGGCTGTGGTGAATGCGGATCCTTCTGCGAGTACCACGCCATCGTTTCCTTCGGAACGCTGCCCCTGGTCTTTCCCGAGATGTGCCACGGCTGTGGCGGCTGCATGATGGTGTGCCCTCCGAGGGCGCTCCGGGAAGTCGACCGCCGGATCGGCGTGATCGAGACGATCCGGGCCGGCAACATCACCCTGATCCAGGGGCGCCTCGATATCGGCGTGGCCATGGCGCCCCCTCTCATCCGGGCGGTGAAGGCCCGCATGAAAGACGGTCTACCCGCGATCCTGGACGCGCCGCCAGGAACGTCCTGTCCCGTGATCGCCACGCTCCGGGACGTCGACTTCGTCGTCCTGGTCACGGAGCCGACCCCGTTCGGACTTCACGACTTGAAACTTGCCGTGGAGACGGTTCGGGAACTCGGGATTCCCTTTGGCGTCGTGATCAACCGGGTCGGGGTCGGTGACGGCCGGGTGCATGCCTATTGCGCGGAGGAGAACATCCCGGTCCTCTTGGAGATACCGGACGACCGGCGCATTGCCGAGGCGTATTCCCGGGGGGAGCTTGTCGTCGAGGCGCTTCCGGAATACCGGGAACGCTTCCTCGGGCTTGTCGGAAACGTCATGCGACGGATTGCGGACAGGAGGGGTTGAGTCATGCCTACCTATGAGTACGAGTGCGAGCGGTGCGGCATCCGTTTTGAGCAGAGACAGGGGATCAGCGAGGCGCCCCTCGTGGAATGCCCGGAGTGCCGCGGCAGTGTAAAGAGGCTTATCAGCGGCGGCGCCGGCTTCATCATGAAAGGGGGCGGCTCGGCGCGGGGACAGGGACGGGGGGATGGATGCTCCCTGGACCGGACAGGCAGGACCTGTTGCGGGAGGGCCGATCGCTGCGGCGATTCGCCGTGCTCGGGCGGATCATGAGCGATAGCAAGTATCACTATGTCTACGGGCCCGTCCCGTCGCGCCGACTCGGCCGTTCCCTGGGGGTCGATCTCGTTCCCTTCAAGGTCTGTACCTTCGACTGCGTCTATTGCCAGTTGGGACGGACGACGAACAGGACCCTGGCAAGGGACGTGCACGTGCCGGTTGATGCCGTCCTGGCGGAACTGGACGGGAAGCTGGCGGGAGGAGACATTCCGGACTACATCACACTGGCCGGATCGGGGGAGCCGACGCTGCACTCCGGCATCGGACGGGTGATCGAACAAATCCACCGGCGCACGACGGTTCCCGTGGCGGTTCTGACCAACGGCTCCCTGCTGTGGATGAGGGACGTGCAGGACGATCTCATGTCGGCGGACCTTGTGCTCCCGTCGCTGGACGCCGGGGACGAGAGGATGTTTCGCATCGTGAACCGTCCGCACGAAGGCATATCCTTCGAGTGCATGGTGGACGGCATGGCGGAGTTCACCCGGAGATTCCCGGGGGAGGTGTGGCTGGAGATCCTGCTCCTGGCCGGTCTGACGGGTGTTCCTGCGGAGGCGAAAAAGATCGCGGCCCTGGTCTCGCTCATCGGGCCTTCGAGGGTGCAGCTCAACACGGTGGTCCGTCCGCCCGCGGATCCCTCCGCCCTTTCGGTTCCCTCCGATGAGATGGCGGTCCTGAAGCATTTCTTCCCGGAGCCGGTCGGCATCATCTGTGACTATGCGGAGAAGAACCGGGCTGTTTCGCATCCGGCGGTCAGGGATGAGGACATCCTGGCCCTGCTCCGGAGAAGGCCCTGCACGGTCGAGGGCATTGCATCGGGGCTGGGTGTTCACGCGGTCGAGGTCCTCAAGCGGATCGACGCCCTGATCGCGGCGGGAACAATCCGCTGGGTTGTCTCCGACGGGAGAAGCGTGTACGCGAAGGCCGATTCCTGAATGCCGGATACGGCAGGGCGGTCCGCATCGGGACGGGTGTTGCGGACACGGTCCGATGCTCCGGTTTGGAAAGCAGTCGGGTCCTCTCCTGCTGCTGATGCTGGGAGGAGTTCCGGGGAAGGATAGGGATCATGAAGGAGATCGTGATCATCAGTGGCAAGGGAGGAACCGGCAAAACCAGCCTGGCCGCATCGTTCGCCGTGCTGGCGGACCGGCCGGTCATCGCGGACTGTGACGTGGACGCGGCGGATCTGCATCTGGTACTCTCGCCGTCGGTGAAAGAGCGGCACGCGTTTTACAGCGGTCGCGAGGCGGTCATCCGGCCGGAGGACTGCATCGGCTGTGGCATCTGTCTCGACGATTGCCGCTTTGAGGCCGTGATGAGAACGGAAGACTCCTCCGGCCGATCCGTGTTTGCCATCGATCCGGTGTCCTGTGAAGGATGCGGGGTCTGCGTCCGGTTTTGCCCGACGTCAGCCATCGATTTTCCGGAGCGGCTCTGTGGGGAGTGGATGATCTCCGAGACCCGCTGCGGCCCGATGGTGCACGCCCGGCTCGGCATCGCCGCGGAAAATTCGGGGAAGCTCGTTACGACGGTTCGTCAGGAGGCCCGCCGCATCGCGGAGGAGGAAAACCGGTCCCTGATCCTGGTGGACGGTCCCCCGGGGATCGGCTGTCCCGTCATTGCGTCCCTGACGGGGGCGACGGAGGTGCTGGCCGTGACGGAGCCGACCGTCTCGGGAGAGCACGACCTGGAGCGGCTGCTTTCGCTGACCCGTCATTTCGCCATCCCGGCGGTGGTCTGCGTGAACAAGTGGGACCTGAATACGGCGATGACGGAGCGGATCGAGGAGAAGGCGAGAGGGATGGGGGCCCGGGTCTCCGGCCGCATCCGGTACGACCGCTCCGTGACCACGGCCCAGCTTCAGGAGAGGGCCGTCGTGGAGATCGACGCCTCCTGTGTCGAGGACATTCGAAGAATCTGGGCAGACATTGCAGGGTAGGGGGAGAAGCCATGAGCCAACCGATTGAAATCACCATCCTCGTCGACAACCGGGCGGCCCCCGGACTGATGGCGGAGCACGGCCTCTCGCTCTGGATCGAGACGGGGGAGCGGCGCATCCTCTTCGATACGGGGCAGGGTGCGGCCCTGGTGCCCAACGCCTGGGCCCTTGGCGTCGATCTGGCCGGAACGGATATGCTGGTCCTGAGCCACGGGCACTATGACCACGTGGGGGGAATTCCCCAGGTCCTGCGAAGGGCCAGGAAGCTTGTAATATATTGTCATCCGGGTGTCGTTCTGCCCCGGTACGCCATTCGGGACGGAGCGGCAAGGGCGATCCACATGCCGAAGGACTCCTCGTCGGCCCTGGACCGATTCCCCCTGGAACGTCTTCACTGGATCCAGAACCCCGTGTCTCTTCCGGGAGATGTTGGTCTTACGGGCCCGGTGCCACGGGAGTCCGGATTCGAGGACACGGGGGGTGCGTTCTTCCTCGATCGTGAAGGCCGGCAGGCGGATCCGATCGAAGACGACCTCGCCCTGTGGATCCGGACGGACGAGGGGCTGGTTGTGTGCGTCGGCTGCTGCCACGCGGGACTCCTGAACACCCTGAACCGGGTGCAGAAACTGAACGGCGGAATGCGGATCCGGGCCGTCATCGGAGGATTGCACCTGCTCCATGCCGGCCGCGAACGCCTCGACCGCACCGTGGCTGCACTCCTCTCGCTGGATCCGGATCTGGTGATCCCCTGCCACTGCACCGGCGAACACGCGTCCGCCGTCCTGCTCGAAGCCCTGGGCAGCAAGGGCAGGCCAGGATCCGCGGGAATGCGATGCCGGTTTGAGTCCTGAAGAGATGTTTCTCTTGCAGAGCGCGGTCCTGTGTGGGATGATCCAATAATACAAACGGATAGATCCAGTTCACTCCATTCTGTTTCAAAAGAGATTTTCATTCACCGGTTACCATCCCTTTCAACCCTGAGCGAATTGTACGGAATCAGCAATTGAAAACCTTTCCTCGTGCGAAACGGGCTGAATGCCGTCCGTCGCAGGCAGGAAGAAAAAGGAGGCGGCGCACACCCATCCATAAATGAAAGGGGGGAAAACAGATGCAACTCTACATCATTCTCATGAATCTCACGGATCAGGGGATTCGCACCGTGAAGGATTCGACCCAGTTGATTGCAGAGGCAAAGAACGCCTTTGAAAAGAAAGGGGGAGTCGTGAAGGGCGTTTATCTGACCATGGGGCAATGGGATTACCTGGCCATTTGCGAGGCCCCCAGCGATGAGATCGCTGTCGATTTCATCCTGGGGCTTGGTGCCACAGGCAATGTCAGGACCCACACAATCAAGGCGTTCCTGCCGGAAGTGGTCAGTGAATTCAAGTTCAGCTTCTGAAAACTCGTGTCTGTGCAAAAGACCATGGTTTTCGGGAATGCCGGGGATGAAGATCTGCCGAGGCTCTGTGCGCCGCTCTCGACCGTCCGATCGTCCTCTGCCGTTCCGCCTGCCGCAAGGGATCTACGTTATGCGGATCAATCCATGGATGTCGTCGAGAGCGCGGTCCAGGTCGAAGCCGAACCGGGCAGCTGCTTCCCCGAGTGGCAGGAACAGAGCCTGGCAGTAGATGCAGGCGCCGGTCTCCTGTTCCAGCCTCTTGAACACGGCTTCCGTTTCCCGGTACCGGCTGATGATGTCGAGAATGACCGTCTCCGGCGTGATGGCCGTCGTTTCGTCTTTCATGCCGTATCCTTTGCGCGATGGTTTTCGGGAGAAGCTTCCAGCACGTGTCGCAGTGCCTGCGGGATGTGCCGGATCAGTTCCCCGATCTGGGTTGCCGGTGTGGGCCTTGCGAGCCGTCCGGCCAGGCGGTTTGTCCTCATGGCGGCTGGGGCTGCGTACCGGATGCTCATTCCCGAATCGATGAGAACGGACACAAGACCGGTCAGGGTGTCGCCCGTTCCGCCCATGGCCTCCATCGCTTCTTCGGCGTGACTGTCGACCGTCTCCAGGATTCCCTTTTCATCGGCCAGGTAATCCCTGGCCCCCTTGACAAGGAGATGCCGGGCCGCGTTGCCGTGCCGGTATGCCCGGGCGATCAGGTCGGGAACGCGGTTTTCCTCGTGGAGGATGAACCCCCTGGTGTAGAAAGGGTGGGGCGCCTCCTCGTCCGCCAGAAAGGCGAGCTCTCCCACGTCGGGCGTGAAGAGGTCGAAGATGGATGCCCGGCCGCTCATTTTGGCCACGTACATGAATCCAGCGTCGGCGATCAGCGTCGGCCGGGGGCTCATGGCTTCCAGGATGCCCTCCAGCCTGTTGTGCCAGTGAACAATGGGCTGCAGGTAGTGAAAAACGATGGTCCGGAAGGAGTTCCCGGGCAAGGCTGCGGTCATGTGCTGATAGAGACGGCGGCTTCCCTTGCCGGTTCCCGTATCGCCGGCGAGACAGACAAACGGCCCCGGTCTTCCCAGGGTATCCGCCGCAACTGCGGCGGCGGCGACGAGGGCGGGCGTTCCCCGGTTCACGTCGATCGTCACGGAGCCGATTTGAAGCCGTTCGCCGTCCATAACGGCCGTCCCTTCCGTGAGGGGGAAGGCGTCCGAGGGAACCGTTCCCATTATGCAGAGCATAGGCGCTTGACCTCCTCGAAGGCGAGCTGGAGCGCGTAACCGCAGAGCGTGTGCCCGATGTCCCGCGGATTTGGCGCATCGGCAAGTTTCTGTCCCACCATGGAAGCGGCCAGATAGGGAACATCGGGGCATCCGCCCCCGGACACGTTGACGATTGTGCCGTTTTCCCTGTCCACGGTGAGTTTCATGTTGGCAGCCCGGACCATGAGGTACCTGCCGAAATCCTTGACTTGAAAAATATTCACCGGCTCCAGGAGGGGACCGGTCACGGGTACCGTTTTCAGGGGCGGCAGTTTCGCCGCTTCGAGAATTCTGAGAATCTGCAGCTCCTCGATCAGGGGGAACTCGATCACCAGGTCGCACCCCTGCCGGACCTCCGGCGGGGGGCCCATGACGCGGATCTCCCACCCGCCCTTTTTCAGCAGGGTCTCCGCCTGGATGACCTCACCGGTGTTTTCAAACACGAGAATCCCCCGGTCCACCCGGTTGTCGGGGCCGGGGGATTCTTTTCGTGTCTGCTTTCCTTTCCAAAATGGAAAGAGGGCCACGGCGATCAGCCTTTTTTGATGGTGATGCTGTACGCGCCGCGGTCCTCGCTGATTCCGGCGACCGTCCATCCCTTGCCTGCCGCCGCCCGGGAAACGTTTTCCTTCGAGGCGTCGCTGTCGACCAGGACGGTCATCTCGGTCGAGGTCCCCGCCTTGATCTCGTCAAGGGTCATCAGGACGGGCTGGGGGCATGAAAGACCGCGGGCATCTACTGTTTTCGACATGTTTTCCTCCTTTTCAGGCAATCCTTTTTCTCATGGTGAAGCCGATGAACAGGCACACGGCAAGGCCGATGATGACCGCCGGCACTCCGTAAGGGCCGACGCCGGTGGGAGAGCTGGCCAGGCCGAAATTGTGGGCGATCGCGGCGCCGACGATCATTCCGACGACGAAAACGGCGGCGTCGCCGTCTCCCTCGCCGGCCAGGAAAAGCTGACGTCCCGGGCACCCGCCGGCCAGGCAGAACGCCAGGCCCGACAGGGCCATCCCGGCGAAGTTCCACAGGTGCATGGTATGGGCGACGGGCTGTCCCTCAAATCCCGGCTTGAACTGGCCGACGATGAGATTGACGACAAAAGCGGTTGCGATCAGGGCGATGAACCCCGACAGGAGATGCGTCTGCCGGAAGAGAACAAAATCACGAATGGCGCCCATCGTACAGAAACGGCTCCGCTGGGCGAGAATACCGATCACGAGGCCGATGCCGAGAGATACGGCCAGGGGCGCATGCATGGCTCCCGGACCCTTTGCGCTGTAGAAAAGAACCCCGCTTTTTGCTTCGCCGGGGACCTGGGGAAAGATCAGCAGCAGGCACAGCAGTCCGATCATGACGAGGGGAAGCATCCAGCCCGCCGTGTGGTGGGTCTGCTGGGTGCGGCCCAGGTTGTAGCCGCCTTTCAGGAACAGGGTGCCGATCCCGATGCCGACGGCGAGGCCCGCCAGGCCGAGAACGGCGTTCCAGTCGCCGCCGGCCAGACGCAGGGCCGCCCGCCAGGGGCATCCCAGAAATACCAGCGCCCCGATCATGGCGAACATGCCGAGGACGAACCGGACGATCGGCGCCGATCCCAGGCGGGGGCGAAATTCCTTGAACAGATACGCGGCAATGAGTGCCCCGAGAACGAAGCCGATGATCTCCGGGCGGATGTACTGCACCACGTCGGCCCGATGGAGGCCGAGCGCCCCGGCGATGTCTCGCTCGAAGCAGGCGACGCAGACGCCCATGTTGCCTGGGTTACCCCATTTCTGCAGGAGCGGAGCCAGTATGCCGATGAGGATGCCGACACCAATGATGCCCCACCGCCCCGCGAACAAATTCTTGATTCCGTTCACAAGCGATTCTCCTTTTCCATCTGATTTGTGCTGGGTTGGGTTGTGATGCCGCCCCGCAGGGTCATGCCGGAGGCGGATTCCACGGTTCCGGCATACCCGACTGCAGCGCGGCAGCCCGTCGATCCGATGCTCAGGGCATCGTCAACGGCGAGCTAAGGCGGAAGGCCACCCGAACGAGTGGTCGTGATTTTCTGGAAATGATCGGATGGGGTTGGATTTCGAAGATCCAATCAGGCCTCCCTGCCGTGCCTTGCCGCATTCCCCGCGGCATGACCGGGCAGGGGGCCGACCGGTTATGGGCGGAAAAGCGGAGGAGTGGCGTTTTCGGAGAACCGCCCGGGTTCTCTTTCAGCGCCTCAAATTAACGGGGTGAAAAACAATGGATGTTGCATCGATTTCTCTTTTCTGGGTGTTACGGCCTGCATTCTCCTTGAAAACCGATCCGGCGTACCTTCCTGCCGGCCGTGTTTCCGGTGGCGGAGAAATAGCACAAAAGGCGCGTAATGGAACCCCTTTCCCCTTCTCCGCTATGCCGCCGGGAAGGGGATCTCGCCCAGGGCCATCCGGCACAGGTCGGTCACGTAGATTTTCGTCAGTCCCCTGGCCGCCGCGGGCTTGCGGAGCACCCGGTCGCACATGGGGCAGAGGGTCACGATCGCCTCCGCCCCGAAGGCGACCGCGTCGTCGATATTCCGGGTGGCGATCTCCCGGGCCAGGTCCGGGTATACGCGGGCGAACGCCCCGGTGCAGCAGAGCGCCTCCTCCCGGTCGTACCGGCGGGCCACCCGCTCCACCCCGATCAACTCGAAGATCTCGTCCAGGAACGCGTCCTTGGCCGGGGTATACCGGGAGGCACAGGGTCGCTGGTAGGCGACCTTTTTGCCGAGGGGCGTGATCCGGTCCCGGTGGTCCCGAAGGAAGTTCCTCATGTACTCGTACAGGTGCATGTACCGGAACGGCGCCGTGATGCCGTAGTCCCGGATCTTCGCGTCCACCATCGCGTAGCAGTCGTCGTGGAGAAACACGATGTCCTTTCCCAGGGCTGCCAGGTTGTCGATGAACCGGCGGGCTTGCCGTTCCACCGGGCTTTCCTGGCCGATGTGGACGTAGCCGACGTAACAGAAATAATCGCCCCCCTTGACGAGGGTCAGCCCCTTGAACAACTCTCCGTCCAGCGCCCCGGGCGGGAGGCTGCCCTCCATGACGCAGATGGACAGGGCCGGCTTGTCGGCGTCTCCCGGGATCACCGATGCCGGGAGGGTCCCCGCGAGGGCGAACATCTGTCCTGTCTCCGGCGGTGCCGGGAAGGCCTTCCTTTCTTCCATGGCCCGCAGGATCAGGTCGAACGGGTCGGCCCCGGTGGGGCAGTATTCACGGCAGGCGCAGCAGGTGACGCAGCGGTGCAGGATCTCCGCGTCCCTGCCGTCCATCAGGGCCTGAATGTTCGCCGCCGCCTTCTCACGGTCGTACTCGACGTACAGGCACCGGGCCAGGCAGTCGCCGCACAGATCGCACTTTGAAGCATCCCACATGAATTCTTCTCCTTTTCCCATGCCGCAGGGACGGTCTTGACGTCCCGGCGGCTTCAGCCATCGCCCGGCGGCCCGGCGGGGCAATCCGCCGGGCCGCATCCCGCGGTTTTCTTTCTCGGGAGATACTTCCTGCCGTTACGCCGTGAACGTGAGCTTCGTTCCCGACATGTTCAGGATGAAGGCTTCCTTCATCTCCTTCTCCATCTCCATGATGGCCTTCCGGCCCGTGCAGTGGGTGGGGATGACGTAGGCGGGGTTGATCTTCTTCAGCTCCTCCGTGGTCCGGCCGATGATGGGCTCGAAGAGGGGGCCGCTCAGGTGGAAGCCCCCCATGACCACATGGACGGGCTCCACGCCTGTTACCTCCCGGGCATAGAGGACCGTGTTGACGATGCCCGAGTGGGCGCAGCCGGAGAGGATCACCAGCCCTTTGCCCTTCACGTTCATGACGACGGAGGTATCGTCCTCGATGGCGTCCCATTTCTCCTCGCCTCCCTCCTGGCAGAAGGCGATGGGGAACCCCTTCTCGAAGTCCGTCCGCCGGGGGACCTCGCCCAGGAACAGGATGTCCCCGTCCAGGAGGGGCCGCGGCTCCTTCGACTCCACGACCTTCAGCCCCGCCTTTTCGACGGTTTCACGGTCGAACTTCGGGAAGTGGATCTTGAACTCCGGTGCGATCTTCAGGTAGCGGGGCTTTTTAAAGACCGATGGGTGGACCGTCAGCTCGAGCCCCTTCTTCCCGATCATGGCCGTCATCTCATGGAATCCCCCCGTATGATCCGAGTGCCCGTGGGAGAGGGTAATGGCCTCCACCTGGGACAGGTCGGCCCCCAGGACACGGGCGTTGTGGGCTGCCCCGATCTCGGAGAAGCCGAAGTCGAACAGGAGCGTCCGGGTCCGGTCTCCCGTCGTGGTCTTCACCAGGGCGGAGAAACCATGCTCCGCCAGGATGGAGCTCTTGAACTCCATGTCCTTGAGGGCCGTGGCGCGGCTCACCACCGCGGTGTTGTCCATGGCGGTGATTTCGATGTAGTTGTCCTGGAGGGTGAGGATCTCCACCCGGTCCACTTCGTTGATGGGGATGGTCTTGCTCATCGGATGCTTCTCCTTTTCCAAATGATGATATCGCGGGGACGGATACGATGCCTCCATCCCGTTTTGCGAAACAGCAGGATTCCGAGACGATCAGCCGGGGGACCCGCTTCAGGCGGGCTTGTCCTCCGGCAGGGTCTCGCCCAGGGCAAGGCGGCACAGGTCGCTGATCATGTAGTTGGCCATGCCGGCCCCTTTGGCTTTTTTGCTCAGGGTCCGAAAGCACATGGGACAGAGGTACAGCATGGCCTCGGCGCCATGGTCCTTTGCGTCGGCGATGTTCCGGTCCCGGAAGGGCTCGAAGTTCTTGCCCCGGGGGAAGAGCTTCAGGTTCGGTCCTGCCAGCTCGACGCCGCAGCAGATGGCGTCGATCCCGTCGTACTGCCGTTTCACCCGCTCCACGCCGATGATGTCCAGGATTTCATCCAGGAAGGGGTCCTTTTCCGGGGTGTACCGGGAGGCGCAGGGCCGCTGGTAGGCGACCTTCATGTTCAGGGGCTTCACATCCCCTCTGTGCTCCTTCAGGTAGTCGCGGAGGTACTCGAAGATGGACACGGGGCGGAAGGGGAGCGTGACGCCGAACTCCGGGGCCATGCCCTTCAGGACGGCGTAGCAGTCGTCGTGAACAAAAACGATTTCCTTCGCTCCGGAGAGGGCGAGGTTGTCCACGAGAGCCTGGAGCCTGTCCCGCATGATGGACTCGTCCCCCATGTGGGCGAAGAGGACATTACAGAAATAATGGCGCCCCTTCAGAAGGGGAATCCCTTCAAAGAGCCTTCCATGGAGGGCCCAGGGCATGCTGCCTTCCATGACGCAGAGGGACATGACCCGTTCGGCGGGAGCGATGGCCTTGGGCGTTCCCTCCGCCTTGAAGCGGTCGGCCATCTGGGCCTTCAGGGCGGGATCGGTGAAGTTCCCCGCCTCCTCCATCTTCCGGAGGATCAGGTCGAAAGGCCTCGCATCCCGGGGGCAGTATTCGTTGCAGGCGATGCAGGTGACGCAGTCGTAAAGCCAATCGGCCTTTCCCTCTTCCACAAGTTTCCGGAACGCCGCCGATCCGCTTTCCTGGTCGAAGGGCAGGTAATGGCACCGCGCCAGGCAGTCTCCGCAGAAATCGCACCGATCTTCATGAAACATGGTTGCCTTCCTCCTTTTCTATTCCATGGCGTTTCAGCTTTTCGCTGTCACTATGACTCTCCGTTTGCCGCTGGCACGAAACGCCGGTCCGACCGGAGGGTGGCGGCGTTTTCGGCCCTGTTCTCCAGCCAGCCCGTCTTCTCCGGGGACCTGACGTCGAAGGCCGGCACGTAGGGCTTGATGTCCAGGAGCGGTGTCCCGTCGACCATGTCGACATCCTCGATATGGAGGATGTTTTCCTCGACCCGGACCAGCCGGACGACCGACAGGCCGATGGCGTTGGGGCGCCGGGGTGCCCGCGTCGAGAAGACGCCCCGGATCCGGTTGTCCAGAAAGGGCTTCACATGGAGATTGTATCCTTCGGAGAGGTGGAATGCGTAAACCAGGTGGATGTATGAAAAGCCTTCGAGGTCTTTCAGGCCCTCCCGATAGGCCGGATCGATCACGGCCCGCCCGGGGATCCCTTTTGCGCCAGTCGGCTGGATGGGCATGTCGGCGAGGTCGGAAAACGGTGAATGGATAATTCCAATAGGTCTGTATGCCAGAAGGTCCGCCATGGATCATGAATCCTTCATCGTTATCATGGGAGTACCCGCTTCACGTCGTTCTTCCTCGCTTCTGCGAGGCTCCGGAGGGCCCTGCGAAGGGTTCTCACGGCCAGGAGTGCGCAGTGGCGGGAGTCTTCCGGCAGTCCGCCCAGGTGTTCCAGGACGGCCTCCGGGTCGATCCGTACGCACTCCCAGAGCGTTTTCCCCGTCACCATCAGGGTTACGGCGGAGGCAGAGGCGATGGCCGGCGTGCAGCCGTCCGTCCGGAAGGACGCGCCGGTGACCCGCCCGTCGGTTACAAGCAGGAATATCTCCACGGTGTCTCCGCAGGGGCCTGTATATCTGGCATACCCGTCGGGATCCGCCAGGGATCCATAGTTTCGGGGACTCGTCCCGTAGTCGAGGACCCGGTCGGAAAAATCCGTTTCGTGCCCCTCATGCCCGGCGATCGGGAAGAGGGGACCTTTTCCCGGCATGGCTGAAGTCATCGTCTAGAAGCCGCGGCCCTCCTTCAGTGATCACACAGGTTGATTCCCGTTGCCAGGCTTCCCGCCAGCCAGGCCTCGGCGAGCCGCTCCGGCTCCTCCGACGGGGCGCCGACGACGACCTGGATTCCCTTGGACGCGAACAGGTTCTGTGCCCGCGCTCCCATCCCGCCCGCGATGATCACGTTTGCCCCCTGCTCCTGCAGCCATGCAGGCAGAACGCCCGGTTCGTGGGGAGGCGGTTCGAGGTCCGTGCGGCGGACAACGATTCTCTGGTCCCGGTCGGCCTCCAGAAGGGCGAAGGTGTCGCAGTGGCCGAAGTGGGCGCAGAGCCGGCCTCCGCTTATGGGAATGGCGATGGTGATGTTTGCGCTCATGAAAACTCCTTTCCTTGCCGCTCCATCAATGGAGCCGGGTTTTTTCCTTCAGGTCGAGAAGCAGCCCGATGATCGGCTGGAAGGCCACGGCCGCTTCGGTTCCGCTGTAATGGTAGACGAAAGGCGTGCCGCTGTCGGAGGCCTCGACGATCCTCGGATCGATGGGAATGCGGCCGAGGAAGGGGACACCCATGGATCTGGCCATGTTCTCCCCGCCTCCCCGTTTGAAGATGTCGATGACGGTCTTGCAGTTGGGACAGACAAACCCGCTCATGTTTTCGATCACCCCCAGGACGGGCACCTTCACTTTCCGGCAGAAGTCGATGGATTTGCGGACGTCCGACAGGGAGAGATCCTGGGGAGTCGTGACGATGAGGGCCCCGCTGCTGTCCGGGATGAGCTGGGCCACCGAGAGGGGCTCATCCCCGGTTCCCGGGGGGAAATCGATGATCATGTAATCCAGGTCGCCCCAATCGACATCGGCCAGGAGCTGCTTGATGACGCCCATCTTCAGCGGGCCTCGCCAGATGACGGCGGAGTCCTGTTCGGGCAGGAGGAAGCCGAGAGAAACAACCTTGAGGTTCTCCCCATAAACGGCAGGCGACAGTCTGGCGCCCGGGGTCATCGGCGGCGGTCCCTCGATGTGCAAAAGCCTGGGAATGCTGGGTCCATGAAAATCCACATCCAGCAGCCCCACCTTTTTTCCCTCCAGTGCCAGAGCCACGGCCACGTTTGCGGCCACGGTGCTCTTCCCGACGCCGCCCTTTCCCGACAGAACCATGACCTTGTGGCGGATCCGCATCATCTGCTTCCGCAGCCGCTCGTCCATGTCATTCGATGCCTGCTTTTCGGTGATTTGTTTTTCGCTTCCCCCGCAATTCTGCATGCTGCTGTGTCCTCCTTCGGTTTGTATCCTTACTTTCATCCTGTGGCGGCGGATTTCTCCCTGCCGGCCGATGCGCCTCCTTGCTCCCTCTGTCTGCCGTTTTTGTCAACCCTGTTTTCGATTCTGCATGCCAGCGGTCCCGTCCGGCGGGACCTCCCCCGCCGTGGACAGCGCGGGGGAGGCTTGAGGAGGAAGGATGCTGCGAAATCGGAAGAGGGACACAAGGATGACGGTCATGAATCCGGCTTCTCAGCGCAAACGCGTCGGCTTCGGCATGGCGCATCACGTTTCCCGGTTGCAGATCGGCATCCGGGAAGGCGGTAACACTCCCGGTCCAGCCTGTCCTCTCGGAAGGCGTTGACGACCTCTTCCACGGGCCCCCGGACAAAGGAGACCAGCCGAATGCCTGAGGCCTCGACCCGGTGAGCAATGGATCTCGAAAGGGCGCCGCAGATCAGGACTTCGATCCCGAGATCCTTGAGGTGATCCGCGCGGTGGAGCGGAGAGAGACCCTTCGGGAATTCCATCCGTTGAACCCGGTCGCCCCCGGGCAGGCTCTCTATCAAAACGATCTCATCAGCCGCGTCGAAAACGGTGGCGACGCGGCCGTTCCAGAACGGAACGGCAATCTTCATGGTCTTTCCTCGCAGGTCTCTTATCAGCAATTGTGCCAGAGGCGACCGGAACAGGATAAAAGATTGGAATAACTTGAAAGGCGGTGCATGGGGGAAAACAAGTACCCTGGAATGGGTCGCGTTTCTGCAACCCATTCCAGGGCGGTTCATTGCGGATCTGCACTCATGGAACGGTCAGGAGCGCTCCGGACCGGCGGGCTGAATGCCTGTAGAGGCTTCCTGTCTACTTTTCAACCGGTGCCGCGGGGTCGGCCATCCACTCCTGGGTTGAGCCGTCATACAGGCGGATGTTGCGATAGCCGAGGAGTTCCCTCAGGAGGAAGGCCCAGGTGGGGCAGCACTGTCCCACGTCGCAATAGGTGACGACCTTCCTGGATAGATCCTTGCCGATGGCGGCCTCCGCGATGGCGGCCAGCTCCTCGCGGGTCTTGAACGTCCCGTCCGCGTTGAAGGCGCAGGACGTGGGCATGTTGATCGCTCCCGGGATGTGGCCTGCCCGGGGGATGCAGTCGAGTTTCTTCCTTCCGGAGAAGATTTCCGGCTCCCGGACATCAAGAAGAAGGACCTGTCCCATGTGGGTCTTTACATATTCCTTGTCGGCAATGAAATCGTGCCGGAGTTTTGCCGTGAAGGGTTTCGGTACGGGCTTCCCGGGCACGGTCGTCAGTTTCCTCTTCTCCCGGATCCAGGCATCGATTCCTCCGTTCAGAAGCGCCACGTTCGAAATCCCGGCATACTGGAGTGTGCAGGCCACCCGGGCGCTCTGGTAGCTTTCCACGGGGGAGGCGACACTGCCCGTGACGACCACGAGGGAGTCCGTGCCGATGCCGACCTCGGAGATCATTTCCTGTAGATCGTCCAGTTCCGGGACCTCAGAGTACAGCTCCCCCTTTTTATAGGCCCAGGCGCGGAAAAACGAACTGACGGCCTTCGGGATATGGCCCGCTTTGTAATCCTCGACTTTTCTCACGTCCAGAATGATCAGCCGCGGGTTGTCCAGGTTGGCTTGAAGCCACTCCGTCGAGACGATCGGCGGGATGTCCCGTGCTTCCGCTGGAGCGGTGAATGCAAGCAGAAGGAAGACCAGCGGAAGGGCTCTTAAAAAAATTCTCCTGTTCATGATCCTCCTCCTTTCCTGGGTGAAACACCCCATACATAGACTAACACATTATGTGCCACAGTTCCATCCCGTCCCCGGAAGCCCGCAGCAGGCGGAAGAGCGGGTTGAGTGCCGGTCGCAGCTCCAGCCTGTTCAGGCAATGACTCCGCCGTGAGTTGCATTTATGCAACCCGGCCGTCCGACCCCGGACGATCGGGAGGGTGGATATCGAGTGCCCGCATCTTCCGGAAGAGGGTGCTCTTGTGAATGCCGAGCTGCCTCGCCGATTTGATCCGGCTCCATCCGTTCCGTTGGAGGACGCTCATGAGAAATGCCGCCTCCATCTGTTTCATCGACAGGGGCTCCGCGGGTACCCCCGTGAGCCCTCCCGTTTCCCGGGCCCAGAGAAATTCAGGCAGGTGCTGAAACAGGATCGGACCCTCCTTGCAGAGGATGAAGGACCGCTCGATGATGTTCTCCAACTCCCGGATGTTGCCCGGGAAACCATGGGACATCAGGCAGGCCGTTGCTTCGTCTGACAGGCCCGGGATGTCCCTGTTCTGAAGGGCGTTCATCTGGCGGATGAAGTGGTCCGCCAGGAGAGGAAGGTCTTCCATCCGCTCGCGGAGGGGCGGCAGGACCAGGCGTACGACGTTGATCCGGTAATAAAGATCCTCCCGGAACTTCCCCTCCCGGACCAGGTCCTCCAGCCTCCGGTTAGTCGCGGCGATCATCCGGGCATCCGCCGGGACAGCCTCCACCGATCCGAGGGGCTCGTACATCTTTTCCTGGAGCACCCGGAGCAGCCGGATCTGCATTGCCGGGGAGATGTCGCCGATTTCGTCCAGGAACAGGGTTCCCTTCTCTGCTCTCCGGAAGCGCCCGGGCTTGTCCCGCCTGGCGTCTGTGAATGCACCCGCCTTGTAGCCGAACAGCTCCGACTCCAGGAGGGTGTCCGGCAGGGCGCCGCAGTTGACCGCGACGAAAGGCCCGTTTTTCCGGGGGCTCAGGTTGTGGATGGCCCGGGCGAAAAGCTCCTTTCCCGTTCCGCTCTCGCCCTCCAGGAGGACCGTGCTGCCGCTCGCGGCCACGTCGGGGAGGATGTCGAACAGGCGCTGCATTTGCGGATTTTTGGAAAGAATGTCTTCGCAGGAGTATTTCCCCCGGATCTTCTTCCTCAGGTCTTCTTCCACGCTGGTGTCGCGAAAGGTCTCAACGGCACCGATGGTGTTCCCGGCCTCGTCCTTCAGGATGGCCGTCGAAATGCTGATGGGAATCCGGCGGCCCGCCGCGGTGATGATCCGGATCGTCCGGTTGATGATGGGCCTTCCGGTTTCCCGGGTCTGCTTGAGAAGGCAGTTTTTTTCACAGATGTCAGCCTTCAGGACCTCCCTGCAGAGCTGACCGACGGCCTCCTGGCGCGAAACCCCGGTGATCTGTTCGGCCGCCCGGTTAAAGCTGGTGATCCTCCAGTCGTGATCCACCGTGAAGACACCATCGGCGATGGAGTCGAGAATGATGTTTCCGGCCCTGGCCGTTGCGAAGATCGGTTTCATGAGCATGCCGTTTCGAGAGGAGTGCTTCCATCATAAGGAATCTCCATATGGTTTTCAACCGCTGATGCTTTTGCTGCGGCTTTTTCCGGTTTGATTTTCGGATGGGAGAAACGCGTGCGACCGGTGCGGGACGGAGTTTATCGCCGGGAATGGTGCAGGTGGCGGGGGATAAGAAAAATCTGTCCGGGACGGCGTCCGAAGCGTCGTCCCGGACGGCTGGGAGTTATTTCGCCTGCCCGGGAATCTTCATCTGAAACTTCACGTGGCAGTCGAGGCAGTACACTTTAGACGGACCATGGGCCTTGTGGCAGACGGTGCAGGCGATATCCCCCAGGTGGGACTTGTGGGGGTTCCGGTCCTTGAAGTCCTTGGGTTCCGTTTTCTGGGCCAGTTTCTCCATCGGACCATGGCAGGTCAGGCAGCGGGCGTTTTCCACCGTGTCGTCCGGTTTTGGCAACGCCTTGCCGTGGCAGCTGGCGCATGCCACACCCTTGTCGGCATGGAGCTTCGCCGTGTATTCCTCCTTGGCCAGCGTACTGTAAATCTCCTTAAGCAGGTCCATATCCTCCCGGGTCGGGGCTCCCCAGCTTCCCTTCACGCCGACCAGTCCGAAGCTCTTTCCGGGCGTCCAGGCGTGGCATGTCAGGCAGTCGAGGCTGCCCTTCGGGGGGATGTGGCCGGTGTGAATCTTGACGGAGAAGGGACGCTTCTTCGCCTCGCCGCTCATGTCGGGGGAGTGGCACGCAAGGCAGGCCGCCAGGTCTTTTCCCGTCACGGGGGGGTGGGTCTTTCCGACGACGGCCTTCAGGTCCGCGTGGCAGGAGCTGCATGAGACTCCGGCTTTTTTTGCCGCCCCGTCGGCGTTTCCCGCGGGCAGGGCGAGAAGGATCGCCAGGAGTGCCGGCAACAGGAACAGCAGATAATATTTCTTCTTCATGGGTGACCTTCCTTGGGAAAGGGGAGCCCGCGGGGAATCCCCGTGCGGGCTCCCCTGCAAGGGGGTTCGTTTACGCCTTGACGGCATTCACACCGGCCACGCGGCCGAAGGACACGCAGTCGGCAATGGCGTTGCTTCCGAGTCGGTTCGAGCCGTGGACGCCGCCGGCCACTTCGCCGGCCGCAAGGAGCTTCGGGATCACGGCGCCGAAGACGTCGATGACCTGGGCCATCGGGTTGATCCGGATGCCTCCCATGCAGTGGTGGACGGCGGGCCATTGGGCGACGGAATAGAAGGGGCCCTCCACCAGGGGGATCATGACTTTCGTCATGGACTTGTTGAAGTCGGGGTCTTTTCCCGTTTCGATGTACTTGTTGTGGTCATTGACAGTCTTCTCCAGGGCGTCCGCCGGGATGCCGAGCTTGCCTGCCATCTCGCGGATGGAGGCGGCCTCGATGAACCGGCCTTTCTTCAGGCCCGCGTCCACTTCCTCGTAGGAGCCGCCCATCTTGAGGACCATGGCGCGGTTGAAGATGCTCCAGGTGGGCTTCATGCTGGCGCCCATGTTGATCTGCGCGAAGGCGCAGACATCGCGCCGCTCCAGCTCGTTGACGAAGCGCTTGCCCAGCTTGTTGACGTAGACGATGCCGTATCCCGGGCCGTTGAAGGGATACACCGCCGGGGTGTCGAGGATGCTCGTCTCGGGTTCTGCGAAGGGGTAAAGCTGGATGAAGTTCATCTGGAGGGTGTCGGCGCCGATGGCCTGGGCGAAGCGGATCATCTCGCCCGTCGCCCCCGGGTGGTTGGTACAGCCGAAGGCGGCCACCAACCGTGGGTTGTGGGCCATCCGCATCTTGAGGTCCCGGCTGAATCCGCCGGAGGCGAGGATGAGGGCCTTGGCGGCCTTGATGTTCAGGGTCCGCCGTCCGCGCTTGACTTCCACGCCGAGGACCGGGCTCTTCGGATCGGCGTCCTTCCGCCAGATCCAGGTAACTTCGGAATTAAGGACCATCTTGGCTCCCCGCTTCTCGGCGATTTTCCGGAGCGCCTCGGTGTATTCACGCCCTACGCCGGCGACGGCCGAGTGGGTCCGATAGGCGGTGTGCCCGCCGGCCCGGGTGACCGTCGGACGAATTTTCGCTCCGCCCTCGTCGATCATCCAGTTCAGGGCGTCGGCGGCGCCGTTGGCCATGACCGCGACCAGTTCGGGAATGTTGTAGTAGTCGCCCCCCTTGAGGGTGTCGTTGATGTGCTGCTGCGGGCTGTCCTCACCCAGGTTCAGCTTCTGGCGATAATGGAATTCGCTGTCCCAGGCCGCATAGACGCCGCCGTTGATGATGGAGTTTCCGCCGTAGGTGGGCATCTTCTCCAGGACGACGACCTTCGCGCCCTTTCCCGCAGCCTCTGCCGCCGCCGCCAGTCCGGCGAAGCCGGAGCCGATGATGACCACATCCCACGTTTCGTCCCACTTGGTCGGGAGTTTCTTGATCATTGCTTCCGCCGAACCGGGGACTCCCATGTTGAGGGCGAGGCCGCTGGCCGCCGCCGCACCCATCGCAACGGCACCCTTGAGAACCGAACGCCTGCTTACGCCCTTGGTCCCTGTCGCTTCCGTGTCTTCACGCTTCATCATTCGCTTACCTCCTTGCATAGACATGGGGTGGTTCTTTTTACCCTGTGGAGCCGGTCACTCGACCGCATTCCACCGCCGATTCCCACCATGAATCGGGGCGGATCGACGCAGTGGCGTCTCGATCCGCTGCCTGTCTTGTTGTTTCGTATGGGTTCCGGTGTGCCTCCTTTCCGTGTCTGGTCAGGGTTTCCTATTTTAAAAAGGGTTGAGGGATTCGCAACAGAATCTCCCGCGCCCGTTTCAACTGCGCTTCGATCCAGGGAAGGATGCCCCCGGCGAAGGCCCGGACGTCCCGGTCCTGTCCCTGTTCCGCCTCCTTCCGGTAAAGGCGCTCGCTCTTTTCATGTTCGTCGATCATGAGGCTGACATACTGGCGGTCAAAGCCCGCCCCCTGCTCCCGGGAGAGATAATCCAGCGTCCGGCCCTGCAGCGGATCGAGCATGATGTCGATGGAAATCCCTTTTTTCTGTGCCAGGGAGATGAGCTTGTCCTGAATGTTCTGATTCTCCAGGATCATGTCTTTCCCGAAGTTCCGGATGTCTCCTCCTGCGGCCTGCATCCGGGCGAGGTCTCCCAGCGATATCTGCCAGAGGCTGTCTTTTGCCGCCTGCAGGAGAAACGAGCGGTCCGGCTCCGGGAAAGGATTGCCCCGATCCTGGGCGAAGGCGATGCCGAATATCATGAGGACCGGAAGCATGCCGTAAATGATCCATCTTGCCGTTCCGACGATCTTCATCGTTCTTCCTTTCCAAAGGCCCGGCGGCCGGAAGGAGGCGTCTCCTTCCGTCAGTACGGGGCTGAATGCGACCGGTGTGACTTCCAGTTCTCCGTGAATGCCCGGGCCAGTTCCGGTGAGTCCATGATCAGGAGGTTTTCGCCGTTCATCTCGTCGGAAGACGTGGAGAAGTTCATCGACCCCGTGATGACCGTCCGGCCGTCGATGACGATCACCCGGTCGTTGGCGGTGGCGTGTGCGCCGTCCAGGAAGACGGGGACGCCTGCCTGGACCAGCTGCACGGCCGGTGTCAAGCCTTCCTGGCGCTCCGATTTGTCGAGAATGACCTGAATCCGGACGCCCCGCTCATGGGCGTCCAGGAGGGACCGGGTCATGGAGGGACTCAGGAGGGTGTGGGCCTGGACCAGGATCTCCGAGCGGGCGCCGTCCAGGACCTGAATGATCCCCGCTGTGGCGCCTCCCCGGGGGCTGAAAAAAACTCGGACCGGCGTGTCCTTTCTGAGGATCAGCTCCGCCGCGATGGCTGTCCCGGGACCGGCAATGCATGCGATGACAAGGAAAAGCAGGGGTTTCCGCAGGTGAGAGCGGCGAGGGGCCGGTCTTGGATAGCGGCTCATGCGAAACATGGCACGTCCCAGGAGCGAAACGGCATAAATCCGTTCCGGCAGGATTGTGATCGGTGGTGGACGAAAAACCCAGGAGACGCTTCGAAAGAAACCGGAAACCGCCTTTGAAGTTCCGACACGCTTGACGCGCGAAATTTATACTACATTTTCAAAGACAATGGCAGATTTTTTTCGGTTCCTCCGGATCGCCGCTGTTGCCGGCCGGGAGCCGGGTCCACGTTCCGTGCCGGCCGCATCTCTTTCAGGCTTTTCGACCCTGCGGGAATCAGAATGCCGGAACCGCCGCCGGCGGACAATGGGGACAACCCCTACTTTTGCCGGGGAGAAGCCCCGATACGGGTCGCCCCCGGTATCCGGAAAGTTGTGAATCCCGGCGTTTGACACGGGAGAACCGGTTTGTTAATATCACCTCACATTGATCAACCACCGTGAGGGCCCTGCCATGCGATGGCTTTTCAAACCGTTTTCGATCTGCCTGCCCTTGATTTTTTTTACGGCCCTGGCCGCCCATGCCGCCCAGACAAGCTCCTGCGTGACCTGCCACACCAGTCCGTCGATCATGAAGTCCATGGTCAAGCCCCCCTCTCTGGAAGCCGCGGGGGAGGGGTGAGCGGGAGCGCCTCCGCCGGTCAAGGCGGAAGAATATTATAAAGGGTACGTGGTGGATAAGAACCTCGTCGGGAAGGACGTCCACCTGAAGCTTCCCTGCAAAGTCTGCCATCAGGGGGATGACAGCATTGTATCCAAGGACAGGGCGCACAAGGGCCTCGTCAGGAAACCCTCCGACAACCTTCAGAAGTGCGCCATGTGTCACCGGAAGATCACGGAGACCTATGCCAAATCCCTTCACTACACCTCGGCGGGCCAGCGGGAAGGAGTCAAGCCGCGCTTCTCTCCAGCGGAGTTTAAGGTCTTCGAGGAAAAAGTTTTTGAGAAGTCCTGCCGGAGTTGCCATGCCTCCTGCGGTGACTGCCACGTCAAGTCGCCGCCTGTTTCCGGGATCAGCCTGGGATTGATTAAAGGCCACAAGTTCGTGAAGAAGGACGAGGGAAGGACCTGTGCGTTTTGCCACGGGGGCCGGGTGTATCCCGAGTTTACCGGCGAGTTCGGAGGCTCGCCGGATGTGCACTACCAGAAGGGGATGATGTGCATGGAGTGCCACAAGAAGGCGGAAATGCACGGCGACGGGACTGCGTACAGGAGCAAGCAGGAGGTGAAGGATCGGCCGGCCTGCACGAACTGCCACAAGCCGGCGAAGAGTCCCAGGTTGTACGTCCAGGCGTCACATGAGGGGCACAGCGACAAGGTGACCTGCTACGGCTGCCATTCCTCCGGACAATACAGGGACTGCAGCGATTGCCACGACGGTCACTCCAAGTCGTCATCCGCCTTCCGGCTGGGCCTTAGCCCCCGGGACCCGAAACGCCTGACGACCCTGCGGCTGATTCCCACCGTCCGCAACACATTTGCTCCAGCCGGCATCAAGATGGAGCATTTCGACGCGCTTCCCAACTACTGGGACAGCCCGGTCCACAACATCCGGAAGCGGACGGACCGGACCCGGAACTGCGACGCCTGCCACGTGGAGAAGGCGGGCTTCCTGACGAAGGAGCAACTGATCAAAGATGGCTCCCTGGCCAACCAGGGACTGATCTGTCCGATCAGGCCGATCAAGCAGTAAAAATTGCATAAGGAGGATGACCGATGAAGAGAAGGAGCGTGCTGTTGGCCGTCGTGATGGCTGCCCTGCTGCTGCCCCTGGCGGCCTGGGCCCAGGTTCTGGATCCCATCGTAACAACCGACTGGCTGGAGAAGAACCTGGCAAACCCGAAACTGGTGATGCTGGACCTCCGGAAGGTTGAGGAATACAAGGCCGGCCATATTCCCGGGGCGGTCAATGCCTTTTACGGGACCTGGGCGATCAAGAAGGGGGAGCTCCTGAATGAGCTGCCGCCGCCGGATGATCTGGCGGATGCAATCGGCGGAGCCGGGATCGGGCCGGACTCCTGGGTCGTCCTGATTGGAAAGACCGCGGCGATGCCCGACCGGTTCGACATGACCCGGGTGGCCTGGACCCTGAAGTACATGGGCGTCGACCGGGTGGCGATCCTGGACGGCGGGCAGGACAAGTGGGCAAAAGAGAAAAAGGCGCTTTCCCAGGACATGGTGAGGCCTAAGGCGAAGTCCTTCAAGGCAAAGGTGAACAAGGGGCTCTTCGTCTCCAAGGCGTATGTCGCGGACAAGCTGGGGAAGGCCGTGATCGTCGACGTCCGCGGCCCTGCGTTTTTTGAAGGAAAGGAAAAACTGCCCTTCGTTCCTAAGCCGGGGCGCATCAAGGGCGCCGTGAACCTGCCCGTGGCAGCGATCTTCACGCCGGAGGGGCTCTACAAGCCGAAAGATACCCTGGCCGCTCTTGCCTCGAAAACCGCGGGGCTGGATCTCGACCGGGAGATCATCCTCTATTGCGACACCGGCAAGACCTGCACGTCCTGGGCCTTTGTCATGTCAACCATGCTGGGCTACAAGGATGTGAAGATCTATGACGGCTCCTTCATGGAATGGTCGAAGGATCCTTCCGCTCCCATGGAGCCGTAAACTCGCTGTAGAAAAGCCCGTCCGCCCCGGCCGGGACGGACGGGCCTTTCAACCCCCGATCATGGGAGCGGATCCGCCGTTCGCGCCGCTCTCCCCGTTTGATGGAATGGGAACCGGATCATGAAGCAGCCGACCGCATTCCAGGTATCTCCTGTCACGGCCGTCCTCCTGTTCTGTGCACTGGTGTTCATTCTGACCGCGGCCCCCCCGGCGTGCGCCCGGATGCATCCGGACGTCTGGCTGAGAAACGAGCAGGGCGACCGGATCACCCCCTCCGAGAATCGGGCGGACGCCTACAGTCCGAAGCGGACCTGCGGAGCCTGCCACAACTACGACACGATCACCTCGGGGTACCATTTCCAGCAGGGCTTCGACGAGATGAGCGACCGCCACGATCCGAAGAGGCCCTGGATCCTCTCCCCGGGCATGTTCGGGAACTGGTCTCCCTTCGCCGCCGCCGGACGGGTCGCCCGGAAGGCGAACGGCAGTGCACGGGAGATCGACCTGTCCACGTACGACTGGATCGGCGGTTACGGGAAGCGGAACCGGAAGGCCGGCGTCGAGTCCGTGGCCTGCGGCTGGTGCCATCCCGGAGGCGGTCCCCTCGAGTACGGACGCCGTGCCGACGGACGCCGCAACCTGACGGCGAGTCATATCGAGGCGGAGCGGTCCGCGAAGGCCCCTCTCGACGGTGACTACTCTTCCCACCTGACACCGGACGGCCGGAGCCATTTCCGCGAGAGCGGCGTCCTGGAGGCGGACTGCCTGATCTGTCACCGGAAAAACTACCGGTTCGACGACCGGATCGAGCAGATCAACCGCCGGAACTACCGCTGGGCCGCCACGGCGGGCGGCGGCCTCGGGAAGGTAAGCGGTTCCGTCTTCGCGTATGCCGCCCCCGGGGCGGGACCGGAATCAAAGGCCTTTCTCCAGGGAACATGGAACTTCACGAAACGGCCCGTTACGGATTATTCCTGGGGCGACGGGCGTCTGTTCACAAAGGACGGCCGTCTTCGAGGATCCGTCCTTTCCCGGGCGGTAGAGCGGGACAACTGCCTGGCCTGTCACCGCGATGGAGACGCCAAGAACACCGGAACGATCAACCATGCTTCCCATGACGTTCACGCCGCGGCGGGTCTCCGCTGCACCGACTGCCATCCCCTGGCGGGGAAATCCAGGACGGAGCGGCTCCGGCACCAGATCGCCAAGGGATGGAATCCGGCGGTGTCCGTCCGGAACGACCTGGACGGGCGGGACATGAAAACCTGCGCCGCATGCCATTATGAAGGGAAGTACAGGCCTTCCCGGTCTGGAATGCCCACGGCGGCCAGGGATCCGCAAGGCACGCACGAGAAAAAGTTTCCCCGGGGCTCCTTCCATCTTTCCCTCATCGCCTGTACGGGATGCCATGCCGCGGAGCGGCCCGCCCGGGGACTGGCGATGCTCGACATGAGCACCGGCCGGGAGTCCGGGTTCACGGCGGACGCGTTCGACCTTGCCCTCGTCCCGGCGGACTATGGAAGACAGGCCCGGACGCCATGGCTTCCCTGGCAGGCCAGGGGCCGGTCTGGCGGGGTGTCCCGCGAGAAATACCTGTCTCATGTTCCGAAAATGAAGGTTTGGTTCGGCGAGCGGACGAAGAATGGGGAGATCCGCCCGATTCCCCTTCGGCACGTACGCCGGGCAGCCGGCGAGGTTCGGGGCCTGACGATCCTTTCGGTGAGCGGTGTGGACGAGAAAAAGGTTCGTCTCCCCGCCGTCGTGTCCGATGCGGACATCCTCGGGATGCTCCAGGTGCTGCAGAAGAAGGGATTCCGGAACGTGGTCTTCGTCTCCGACCGGGTCTACCGTCTCGAGGGAAAGGGGATCGCGGCGGAGCCCCCGGCCGATGCGGTGAAGTCCTATCCGGTGGAGCACGGCATCGCGCCCCTTAAGCAGGGGAAGACCCTCGGTGCGAAGGGCTGCGCCCAGTGCCATGATGATGCGGCCCCTTTCTTTTCGAAAATGCAGTTGAAGAACCCGAGGGGGTTCCTCAAGGATGATTATCCGAACCTGAAGGAGCCGAACGCGGCTCCCCAGATGAGCGAATGGGGGTTGACCCGTGTCCCGTCCTACTGATCCCGGCTGCCGTACATTCCGGATGCTCCTTGCCAGGCTCAAGGGATTCGGCTTCTTCGGCATGATCGTCTGCTTCGTTCTGCTGACGGTTGGAACCGCCGCCGCCTCCCAGGATGCCGGAAGCGGCCCGTCGGCCGTCGGCCCGACGGACCTGAATCGCCTCCTCGGGGAGGGAGGAGCAACGGTGCTGAATGTCATGAGCCGGATTGAGTGCCTGGACAGCCGGATCCCCGGGTCGGTCTGCCTCTCCACCGGGGATCCGGCGGAACAGCTGGCAAGGATCGCACCGGACCGGAGCCGTCCGCTGGTTCTCTACTGCGGGATTCCTGGTTGTTCCCAATGGGAACCGTTCCTGGAGGCGGCGCGGTCCCTCGGGTACAAGAAGGCCTCGATGCTCAAGGGCGGCATGGAGGCCTGGAAAGAGGCGGGCTTTGCCGTCGAGTCTCCCTCGCGGATTCCCCGGAAGCCCATGCCCGCGATCCGGCCCGCCGCGCTCAAGGGCTGGCTGGAGCAGAAGCGGCCCCTTACGGTCCTCGACATCCGGACCCCCGGTGCGTATGAGAAAAACCACATCGGCGAAGCCGTCCATATCCCCCTCGAGGCGCTTCACGAGCGCTATCCGGAAATCCCCCTCGACAGACCGGTTCTCGTCGTGGACGACCAGGGCGAGCGGTCTTTTCTCGCGGCGTCGTACCTGCGGAGAAAAGGGCTCGATGCATGGCGCCTCTTCGGAGGGATGCGGCAGTGGCAGGCGTTTCTCGAACAGGAATCGAAATCCCGGGGCAGAAAATAGGTTGAACGATGGAACGATTATTTTGCTGGTTGCGGCGACACGGCGCGGGCCTGTTCGCGGCGGTTGCATGCCTGGCCCTTTTCTTGACGGCAGGACCCGGGTACGCCCTGGTTTCGTCCTCGACCTGCCTGGGCTGCCATAGCGGCGAGCCGTTCAAATCCCGATATGCTGCATCGGCCCACGGAGCGAACAGTTGCACAAGCTGCCACCGGGGGATCTCCGACACGCGCCGCCACATGCGGGGCGAGGAGAGGCCGACACCCGTGGCCTGCGGCGACTGCCACGGGGAAGTCACCCGGGCGTTCGGGAAGAACGTTCATTTCCTCCGGGAGAATTTCCAGTGTGCCGACTGCCATGGGGAGATTCACGGGCTCCGGAAAACAGAGGGGAGTGTCAAGAAGGCCATCGTCGAAAACTGCTCGCGATGCCACAGCCGGGATGAATACGTCTCCGCAGGACACGCCGAGGCCGTTCTGAAGGGCAACGAAGACGCCGCCTCCTGTGCCGACTGCCACGGCCTCCACGACACACGGGCCTTTCATGCGGCCGGCGGCACGCACCCGAAGGAGGCACGGACGCATTACACGGAGCGGTGCGTGAAGTGCCATGCCGATCCGGACCTGGTGAAGCGGAACAGGCTGAGGTCGAATGTCGTCGCCTCTTACGAGCAGACCTATCACGGCAAGGTCCGCGACGCCGGCTATCCATCCCGGGTCGCGGGATGCGCCGACTGCCACAGGGGGCACGACATCCTTCCCAAGACGGACCCCAAATCCAGTCTCCATCCTGCGAACCTTACGAAGAGCTGCGGCGACTGCCACCGGGGATTCCACCCCCGCTTTACGTCCTACATCGCCCATCCGGACTACCATGACAGGGAGAATTACCCCGCCCTCTACTGGGCCTTCATCTTCATGGAGATCCTGCTGGGAGGGGTGTTCATCTTTTTCTGGACCCATACCGCCCTGTGGTGGCGGAAGGTCTACTGGGAGAAGCACCGGCGGGAAAAGGAGGGCCTTCTGCCGGAACAGTGCTTCCCGGGAGCCGACGGTCATGTCCAGATCCAGCGCTTCCGTCCCTGGGAGAGGCTGATGCACGTGGTCCTGATCATCTCGTTCTTCACGCTGATCCTGACAGGGTTCCCCATCAAGTACCCCTCCGTGGCCTGGTCGAAATTCCTGCTTGGACTGTGGGGAGGCAACGAGGTGGCCGGATTCTTCCACCGGCTGGCGGCCTTTGTCCTCATCGTCATGGTGACGATCGTGGCGATCAAGGGCCTGATATACTTCTTCCCCAGAGGGCAGGGCGCGAAGGGCCTCGTCGGCCGCATCTTCGGTCCCGAGTCGCTGGTTCCCAATCTCAAGGACATCCGGGACATCCGGGACATGTTCCTCTGGTTTTTCAACCGGGGGCCCATGCCGAAGTTCGAGCGCTGGACCTACTGGGAGAAGTTCGACTTCTGGGCGGTCTTCTGGGGCATGTTCGCCATCGGCGTCTCGGGTCTTCTGCTGTGGAAGACGGAATGGTCCTCCTGGATCGTTCCCGGCTGGGTTCTGAACGTGGCGACCCTGGTCCACTCCGAGGAGGCGCTCCTGGCGGCCCTGTTCATCTTCACGGTCCACTTCTTCAACACGCATTTCATCCCGACGAAGTTCCCGCTGGACCGGCTCATTTTCTCTGGAACCTATACCCTGGACGAAATGAAGGAGCAGCGTCCCCTGGAGTATGAGCGGGTCGTGGCGGAAGGGAGGCTCGATGGCCTCAAGCGGGAGCATCCCGGCCTGCCCGTAAAGCTCTTCGCCGCCATCTTCGGCCTGGGGAGCCTGCTCTTGGGCCTTCTTCTCACTGCGCTCATCGTCTGGGCAATGCTGGCGCCCTGAATAGGTGCGGCGTGACCGGACGGACCCCGTTCCGGAAAGGAGGGAACCGCCGTGGAATTCGAGCATATCCTGCTGGAAAAATGGGATTCCGTATCCGTTCTCCGCATGAACCGGCCGCAGTCCCTCAATGCCCTGAGCACGGGCCACCTGACGGACATCGTGAAAGGGCTGGAGATCTGCGCCGAAGACGACGCGGTGCGCTGCGTGGTTCTGACGGGGCAGGGGCGCGCCTTCTGCTCCGGCGGGGACATCGGTGAATTCAGGGATTCACTGGACACGAACCCCTCGGAGCCCCTCCGGCAAATCATCAAGCTTCTGAACATCGCCATCCTGGCCATCCGGACGATGCACAAACCCGTCCTCGCCGCCATAAACGGGGCCGCCGGGGGAGCCGGCATCAGCCTGGCAGCCGCCTGCGACCTGCGCCTCTGCGCGGCCTCGGCCCGGTTCCGGCAGGCCTACACGAGCCTGGGGCTGGTCCCCGACGGGGCCTGGGCGCTCCTGGTCCCGCTCCTGATCGGATTTTCCCGGGCCAACGAGCTGATTTTCCTCGACACGGTCTTCGACGCCCGGCAGGCCCTGGAGTGGGGGCTCGTTAACCGCGTCGTGGAAGACCCGGAGTTGGAGCGGGAAGTCCATGAACTTTCCGGCCGCCTCGCCCGGGGTGCCACGACGGCGTTCGCCATCGCCAAGGAGAATATGAACCACTCCATGATGGACCTCCTGGAACGGCAGCTGGAGCGGGAGCGGTCCGGGATGATCCGGGCGGGTAAGACCCGCGACTACCAGGAAGGGGCCCGGGCGTTTTTCGCCAAGCGGCTGCCTGAATTCAGCGGAAAATGAGACGCCGGCGGGGATTTCACCCGGCAGCCGGAGAAGCCGCTTCACCGATAAAGACGGGTATATCGACAGGCGGACGGAAAAGACGGGCCGCGCCCGTTTGCGCGTCTCGTCTCTTGCCTTGCCATTCCGTCGATGATAAAAAGGAGCCATTCCCGACGGCGCTGCCGGACAGGACGGGCGGACGGTCGGGTAGTTACATCTACACCGGAGGTCCGCCCATTGGGCATCAGAAACAACCCTGTCTGGTCCTTTTTCTCTTCCGTTCGTCTCACCCTGGTCCTTCTGGCCGTCCTGGCCGTTCTCGCCGTGATCGGAACGCTGGTGCCGCAGCAGGAGTCCGCCCAAGAGCTGGCCCGGCGGCTGTCTCCGGGAGCGATTCGCATTCTCGATGCCCTGCAGGTTTTTGACCTTTATCACTCCGTGTGGTTCCTGCTCGCCATGGGTCTCCTGACGGCCAACCTCGTCGTCTGTTCCGTCAACCGCTTCCCTGCCTCCTGGCGGCGCTTCAAGGCGGAGCCGCCCGCGGCGGAAGGGCTGTTCCGCGATGTGCCTCCGGAGCGGACGGCCTATGTCAAAGGAGGGCGGGACGAGGCGGTTGCAAGGGCCGAAGGCGCGCTCCGCGGGCGATACCGCGACATCCGCCGGTCGGAGACATCCAGGGGCGTCGTCCTCCAGGGACAGAAGGGGCGGATCACCCATCTGGGCGTGTACGCCGTCCACCTGGGCGTCCTCCTCATCGTGGCGGGGGGGGTGGCGGGCTCCCTCTTCGGATTTGACGCCTATGTGCACATCGGCGAAGGGGAAACGGCCGTGGCCGCCGACCTGGCGGGTGGAAAGGGGCAGCACAAGCTCGGATTCGGGATCCGGTGTGACCGTTTCCTCATTGAGACCTACGAAAACGGCATGCCCAAGACCTACCGGTCCGACCTGACCTTCCTGAAGGAGGGACAACCGGCCTTCCAGGGTGCACTTCTGGTAAACCACCCCCTGACCTTCGAGGGGATCCGCTTCTACCAGTCGAGCTACGGCCAGTCCGCCGACGGAAAGGCCCGCCTGTCCTTTACCCGGAAGGGAGGGGACCGGAAAGATCTGGCCGTTACGCTCGGGGAGTCCTTCGACCTGCCGGACGGGGATGGGACGGTCCAGGTTCTGCGGGTCGAGGAGAACATGATGCAGATGGGGCCGGCAATGAAGCTCGGCGTCCGGTCCGACCGGGGCGCGGTCCAGTTCTGGGTCTTTCAGGAAATCGTGAAGATCCGGGAGGGGAACCCGGGGCTCTTCGAACAGGTGCCTCTTTTCAACCCGGGATTGTTCTCCCCCTATGTCTTCTCGCTTCAGGGCATCGAGGCTCGATATTACACGGTTCTGAAGGCCGCGACCGATCCGGGGGTTCCCCTGGTGGCGCTGGGCGGCCTGGTCCTTGTGGCGGGACTGATGGTTGTCTTCCTGGTGGATCACCGCCGTGTCTGGATGCTCGTGGAGGAGAACAGGGGAAAGCACCGGATCTCCATTGCGGGGCGAAGCCTGCGGACGTCCGCGGGACTGGACCGCGAACTGGCCGGTCTGGTCGGGGCGCTCCGGGGGAAGGAGGACAAGCCGCAATGATCAGCTCGAAGATCCTGGCCTGGGTTACATTTCTGTATTTCGCCTCCTTCACGGGATACCTGATCGGCATCGTCCGCGGACGGGACGGATGGGGGAAAGCGGCTTCCTGGACCCTGGTGGCGGGACTGCTGGCTCACACGGCAGCCCTGCTCCTCCGGTGGAGGGAGTCCTACGAGATGGGGATGGGGCATGCCCCCCTTTCGAATCTCTATGAGTCTCTCGTGTTTTTTTCATGGGCGGTGGCCTTTCTGTACCTCCTGGTGGAGTGGCGGACGCGGAACCGCACGACCGGTGTGTTCGTGGTTCCCGTCGCCTTTCTGCTGATGGCCTACGCCTCCATTTCACCGGGAATCAGCGACCGGATCCAGCCCCTGATCCCGGCCCTCCAGAGCAACTGGCTCACGAGCCACGTCATCACGTGTTTCATGGGATATGCCGCCTTTACGGTGGCCTTCGGCCTGGCGATCCTGTACCTGATCAAGCTCCGGCGGGGAAATCCGGGCGCGGGTTCCTCCCGTTTCGTCTCGCACATTCCGGACGAGGACGACCTGGAGGAGCTGCTCTACCAGAGTGTGCTGCTGGGATTCGTGTTCCTGACCCTGGGGATCGCCACCGGGTCCATCTGGGCACACTACGCCTGGGGAGCCTACTGGAGCTGGGACCCCAAGGAGACATGGTCTCTCGTCACCTGGGTCGTCTATGCCGCCCTTCTTCATGCCCGGTTCATCCGGGGTTGGAGGGGGAAACGACTGGCCGTCCTTGCCCTGGTGGGATTCGCGGCGATGCTGTTCACGTATCTGGGGGTGAATTATCTGCCCAGCCTCCACGCCTACATGTGACGGGTTATTGAAAATTGCCCGCCTGCTTCGTTCCCCTCGTCATTCTGTTCAGGAGTGACGGATTTCAAATCCGCTCCTCTTTCCGTCTTTCTTTTTCTTTCCCTCCGAACCGAATCCCCTTTCCTTGTGCATTCAGCGCATCGGCGCAGGGGGCTGCCACGGGGGCTCCCGCCGTCGCGAAAACGTTTCCGCTCTTCGCCTTCTGAAACGGAAGAGCCTGGGGTCCGGAAACGTTTTCGAATTGCTCCTCTGGGAACCCCCGGTCGCGCCCCCGCGAACCTTTAAACATAGGGACACTTCCCCTATTTTTTCGTCACGAACAGGCAAGGCGCGTTGTTCCCGAATCAAAATAATAAGGGAAGTGTCCCTGTATTTCCTATTTCTTTTCTTTTTGTACCGAGCCGAATTCCCTTTCCTTTCACATTCAACGCATCGGCGCAGGGGGCTGCCACGGGGGCTCCCGCCGTCGCGAAAACGTTTCCTCTCTTCGCCTTCTGAAACCGATGAGCCTCGGATCCGGAAACGTTTTCGAATTGCTCCTCTGGGAACCCCCGGTCGCGCCCCCGCGAACGTCGGTCGGGGAGAGGGGGCTTCCCGGAGCGCGAATAGCGGCTTTTTCGGGGCACCCTGCCGTCGCAGCGCAGCGCCCGCAAAGTCATCTGTCTGAGCACCGCCAGGTGCGAGTTATGACTTTGCAGCGGAGCGAGACGATGCAGGGTCGAAAAAACGCTTCTGAGCGCGAGGGAAGTCCCCCTCCCGCCATTCGACCATCCATTGGCGGCTGGTTCTGTTTAAAAAAAAGGAAAAAGGAAGAGGAGCGGATTTGAAATCCGTCGCTCTATCTCCCCAAAGAAGAGCCCCCCTCCTTCGAAAAGGAGGGGGGCTCGGGGAGGGGTGTGGCATTGCATGCCCGCCGGAGGGCGGGTGGGGTGGTTGGATTCTGCCTAGGCGATGTCCATCGGGGTCGCCATGGGATCCACCCAGCCTTTTTCGATCTTCCGGGGGATCTTCTTTCCTTTAGCCTTCTCTTCTTTCCGTTTCATGGTTCCTTCTCCTTTCCTCTCTGCCTGTTCGCATTTTTTAACCGGCCACGTCGCCGGCCTTATTTCCCAATCATGTGGGGAAAGCACGTAGGGTCCACCCACAGGCCGCCTCGCTTGACGGCCCTGCTGTACTTCTCCCGGATGGTTCTTCTCTGGGTTTCTTTTCTCATCATGTCCCGGCCCCTTGCCTCTCTCTTTTTTTTCAATTGCAGAGTAACCGGTCCGGCGTGTCTGCGCCATCGGGAGAGCTCCGAAATCGGATGAGGAAGGGGTGGGAATCTTGTCTCGGTCAGGGAGAAAAATCCGGATCGGTGTCCGTCCGATGAGAACCCGACTGGGTCCCCGCGATGCGGGCCGGACGCCGGGGGGGGGCATGGGCAGGCACGCCCGGAAGGGCTTCCGGCCGATCCCCCGCGGGGACGCGGCCGGATCCCGGCACCTTCAGCCGACGAGCTTGTTCTGGACGGCGTAGAGGGTGATCTCGGCGTTGTTCTTCATTCTCATTTTCTCGAGGATGTGGGTTCGATACGTGCTGATCGTCTTCACGCTGAGGAAAAGTTCATCGGCGATGGCGGAAACGGTCTTGCCCGAGGCGATCATGAGCATCACCTGGTACTCCCGGTCCGACAGGAGTTCATGGGGCGGTCGGGTCATGTCGGTGCCGAGAAACTCTGTGAGGCGCTCCCCAAGGGTGGCACTGATGTATTTCCCTCCCTCCGCAACCTTCCGGATGGCCGAGATCAACTCGTTGGGCGCGCTGGCCTTGGTCAGGTAGCCCGAGGCGCCTGCCCGGAGGGCCCTGATGGCGTACTGTTCCTCGGGATACATGCTCAGGATCAAAACGGGCAGCTTCGGCTTCTCGTCCTTCAGGTCTTTCAGGACTTCCAGTCCGCTGCGGCCGGGCATTGAAATGTCCAGGAGGACCACGTCGTGCTCCTTCTTCCGGACGCAGGCCATGACCTCCTGCCCGTTTCCCGCCTCGTCGGTCACCTCCATGTCGGGCGTCTCCGACAGGACCTGCTTGAAACCGGCCCTCACAATGGGATGATCGTCGGCAATGAGGATGCGGATTTTCTTCATGGTGTATCTCCTCTGTTCTCATAAGGAATTCGAACCTTGACGGTTGTTCCCTTCCCTTTTTGCCCATTGATGGCCACGTCCCCTCCCCAGTACAAAACCCGCTCGCGGATCCCCAGGAGGCCGAAGGAATCGGGTTTGGCCATCTGCTCCTCCGTGATTCCCCTCCCGTTGTCCTTCACGGTCAGCCGGACCTCCCCGTTGACCAGCTTCAGCGATACCTGGACTCGCTTGGCCTCTGCATGGCGCCAGATGTTTGTCAGGGTCTCCTGGAAGATGCGGAAGACCGCTGTGGACAGATCCGGATTCAACTGCATGTCCTCGGGCTCCACCTTGACGCGGCAGTGAATCCCCGTCCGCTTGGTGAACTCGCTCGCCTGCCACTCGATCGCAACCGGGAGTCCCAGGTGGTCCAGCATGCCCGGGCGGAGGTCCATGTAGATCCGCTTCAAGGTCTTCATGGTCATGTCCACGAGGCTCGACATGGCGTCGATCCGCTCCCTGATCTCGCGCTGATCTTCAGGAACCTTGCGGTTCAACAGGACAATGTCCGTGTTGAGGGCCGTGAGCAACTGCCCCAGCTCGTCGTGGAGCTCCCGGGCGATGCGGGTCCTTTCCTTTTCCCGGACCGACTGCAGGTGGGCGGACAGGTTCCTCATCTGCTGGCGCGACCGTTCCAGCTCCGCCTCGGCCCGCTTTCGCTCGGTGATGTCCTCGTAGGTGATGACGATCCGCTTTTCCTGAAGGCTCTCCCCCGTCCGGGAGGCGCTGACCAGGCAGTCGATATCGGTCCCGTCCTTCTTGCGGCAGGGGAACTCGACGCTGACGGTCCGCTTTTTTTCGAGCGTGTTGTAGAGGATCTCCGCGATGGCTTCGTAATCCGCATCGGTCCGGTACAGGATGCGGCTGCTCATGCCGACGATGTCCCTGGCCCTCCAGCCGAAGACGGCCTGGACGCCGTCGTTGGCGAAGATCACCCGGCGATCCTGAAGACCGATCACGGCGTGGGGAATGGCTTCCAGGATCGAGGCCTCCAGGGCCTCCAGCTTCGCGAGCTTGTCCCGGGCCGCACTCTGTTCCGTAATGTCCATGGAGTTGCCCAGAACGGCCCGCCGCCCCCGGTAGAGGATGAAGGTGACCGTTTCCATGATCCACCGGATCCGGCCATCTTTCGTAATGATCCGGAATTCGTGGGGCGATTTCCGGTCACCGTGAAGCATCTGGTGCGAATTTTCCCTCACCTTGAAGCGGTCTTCCGGGTGAACGAGCTGCATCGAGTTCATACCCGTCAGCTCCTTCTGGCTGTACCCGGCGTAGCCGGCGGCGTTCTCGTTGACGAACTGGAAGACCCCGTCCTGAACGACGTAGACCCCCGCCTGGGAGCTGTCGGCCATGGTCCGGTAGGCCTCCTCGGCGAGCTTGCGGTCCGTAATGTCCTCGAAGGTGATGACGATGTTTTTTTCCTTGAGGCTCTCGCCGATGCGCGAGGCGGTGATGAGACACTCGATGTGACGGCCGTCCTTGCGGCGGCAGGGGAATTCGGTGCTGTGGGTGCGCTGGTTCTCCAGAGTGGAATAGAGCTCCTGGGCGATGGAGTCCCAGTCCCCGTCGCTGCGGTACAAGACCCGGGTTGTGGCGCCGATCAACTCCTCCGCCTTCCAGCCGAAGACCTGCTCGACCCCGTCGTTCGCGAAAATGATGCGGCGGTTTTTCAGGCCGATCACGGCGTGGGGGATGGCCTCGAGGATGGACGCCTCCAGGGCCTCCAACTCAGCCAGCTTGTCCCTGGCCTCGATCTGCTCGGTGATGTCCATCGAGTTGCCCAGGACGGCCCGCTTTCCCTTGAAGCGGATCGAGGTGATGACCTCGGTGATCCATCGGACGTCGCCGCTCTTGGTAATGGTGCGGAATTCGTACGATGAGGTCCGGTTCCCGCGGAGCATCTGGATCGCCGCCTGGCGGACCCGTTCCCGGTCCTCCGGGTGGACCAGGCTCATGGACTCCATGCCGAGGAGGTCTTCCCGCGGGTATCCCCAATAGTCCGCCGCATGCTGGTTGACGAACCGGAATTTGCCGTCCTGGACGACGTAGATACCCGCCCGGGACGTGTGCTCCAGGGTCCGGTAGAGCCCCTCCACCAGGAGACGGTCCGGTCCCGACGGGGCCAGTTTGTCGAGTTTCCTCCGCAACTGCCCGATCTTGCGAACCAGTTGTTCCTTGGTATTCGTCTCTTCTGCCACGCCGGTTCCTCCCAGGTACAGGAAATGTCGGACGAATTCTCGTGGATTAGTAACAGGTTTGCCCCTGCTGTGCAAGGTTCGAGTCACAGTTCCGGCAGTCCTGCCCCGTTTCCCGGCCTCCCATTTTCACCTTGACAAGCAAAGGCCTTCTTTCCTACATACCCAAAAAAGCGCGGATCCACCGCGCGGGACGGATGCCGAGGAAGAGGGGTGGAAAGCCCCCGCTGCCCCGCAGCCGTGAAGGGAACGAAAGCCCGAAACGCCACTGCCGCGGATCAACCGCGGTGGGAAGGCGGGCAAGTAGGCCGCCCGAAGCCGGAATACCGGTCCGTCCCCATGACCTCGAGGGAGGCAACCCGTGGAAGACACCCTCCACAAAATCGTTACGCCGGCCCGGCTGCTCCGGGTGACGATCCTTTTTTCCCTGGCATTCGTCTTCGTTGTCGTGATCGCAATCCTCGTCGGTCCGTCGGAGATCGCCCCCCTTGAGATCCTGAGGAGCATTTTCCGGGATCGGCAAGGGGCGGACGCGGCCGCCGATCCGGGACGGACGATCCTGTTTTCGATCCGCATCCCCCGGATCCTCTTCGCCGGGATCGTGGGAGCCGCTCTGTCAACGGCGGGCGTCGTCTACCAGGCACTCCTCCGCAATCCCCTGGCGGATCCTTACATCCTGGGCGTTTCCGGCGGCGCCTCCGCCGGAGCCGTCGCGGGCATTCTTCTCGGCGCCTCCACTGTCCCTTTCGGCACACCGCTCCTGGCCTTCACCGGGGCACTGGCCGCCACGTTCCTGGTCTTCGGCACGGCGCGGAAAAACGCCTCCCTCTCCTCCAACACGCTCATCCTGGCGGGGGTCATCGTCAATGCCTTCACCTCTGCCCTGGTCTTTTTCTTCCTGTCCATCAGCAGCTCGAGCGAGGTGCACAACGTGGTCTTCTGGATCATGGGAGACCTCGGAATCGCGTCGGAGAAGGACATCGGCCTCGTCGCCCTGGTTCTCCTGGCCGCGTTCATCCTGATTTACGCCCACGCGCGCTCCCTGAACCTCCTGGTCGTCGGCGAGGAGACGGCCCTTCGTCTCGGCGTCTCCGTCGAGAGTACGAAGAAGATCCTCCTGGCGGCGGCCTCCGTCCTGACGGCGGCGGCCGTCTCGTTCTGCGGAACGATCGGCTTCGTGGGACTCATCATCCCCCACATGATGCGCATGCTTCTGGGTGCGGATCACCGCCTGCTCCTCCCTGCGTCCCTGCTTTTCGGGGGGGCGTTCCTGATCGCGGCGGACACCCTTTCCCGCACCCTGCTTGCCCCGTCGGAGATGCCGGTGGGGGTCGTCACTGCTTTCTGCGGCGCCCCGTTCTTCATTTACCTGCTGAGGAAAAGGAGCGCCTGATGTACGCCGTTCGCGTGGAAAAGGTGAGTTACCGTTACGAGAGGACGTGGGTGCTCCGAGATCTCTCCCTGGACGTGCAGCGTGGAGCCTTCCTCGGGATTCTCGGTCCCAACGGCTCCGGCAAGACGACGCTTCTGAACCTGGTCGACGGGATCCTTGCCCCCCTGGAAGGGAGGGTTCTCCTGGAGGGGACCGATGCGTCGTCTCTGGACCGGAACGAACTGGCCCGGATGGTTGCGGTGGTTCCCCAGGATTCTCCCCTGATCTTTCCCTTCACGGTTCAGGAGATCGTCCTCATGGGACGCGCTCCCCATCTGGGACGGTGGCGGTTCGAGGGAAAACGCGATTTCAAGATCGCCCGGGACGCCATGGAGAAAACGGGCACCCTCCCGCTGGCGGGACGCCCCATGAGCGCGCTCAGCGGGGGGGAGCGGCAGCGGGTCTTCATCGCCCGCGCCCTGGCCCAGGAGCCGCGGATCCTCCTGCTTGACGAACCGACGTCCAATCTCGACATCCGTCATCAGAGCGAATTTTTCAGTCTGGTGGCGGAGTTGAACCGGACACAGGGACTGACGGTGATTGCCGTCAGCCACGACATCAACCTGGCCTCCCTCTACTGCCGGCGGATCATCCTCCTGAAGGACGGGACCGTCCACGGCGAGGGAAGCCCCGAAGAAATCATCTCGGAGGAAAGCATCCGGAACGTCTTCGGGGTGCCCGTCCGGGTGGATCGCCACCCGCAGACGGGAAAGCCCCGGATTACACCCATCTGCAACATGCCCCCGGAGCGAGGAAGCCGGTCGAATGCCGGCGCTGCCCCGCAACTGTAAGCGGAACGAAATCTGCAGAAGGCCACGGATCCGGACCAGCCCGCCCCATACCGGGGAACCGGGCTGATCCAGGGGGATCGGGAAGGCGCAGAGAGTAGGATTGAAGGAAGCCGCGAGCCAGGACACTCGACCGGGGGAACATCATTCCGATTCCCGAGGGGGAAGAAAGGAGTATTCATGAAGCGCGTCATCTGTTTCCTTGTCGTATTCCTGTTCGTTTTCATCTCCATTCCCGTTGCCGCCCCGCCATCCATTGCCGCCGCCCCGCCGGACCAGCCGTCCGACCGACCGGCCGTCATGGAAGAGATCGTGGTCACGGCCACGCGCAGCGCCGAAGAGGCCCGGAACATTCCCTCGGCCGTCACGGTGATCACGGAAAAGGACATCCAGAACTCCGGGGCTACCAGCCTGGTGGAGGTCCTGGAGAAAGTGGAGGGGATCCAGGTCCGGTCGTACAGCGGGAACTCGCCCCAGTCGATCGTGGACCTGCGCGGGTTCGGAGGGGACAACCCCTTCGGGAAAACCCTGGTCCTCCTGGACGGGCAGCGCCTGAACCGCCCGGACATGTCCTCGGTGAACTGGTTCCAGGTCCCCCTGTCCAGCATCGAGCGCGTCGAGGTGGTCCGGGGGGCGAGCTCCGTCCTCTACGGCGACGGCGCCGTGGCGGGCGTCATCAACATCATCACGAAGAAAGGAACACCCGGGACGCGGGCCTACGCCTCCGTGACGGCGGGCAGTCACGGCCTCCACAACGAGAAAGCGGGAGTCTCCGGCAAAGCGGGATCTGTCTCCTATTCCGTCCAGGGGGAGAATTTCTTCAGCCTCGGATACCGCAGGCACTCGACCCTTTCCTCGCAGAGTGCCGGTGCAAACCTTCGCTACGACGCGACGGACGCCCTCTCTGCTTCCCTGGGGGTCTCCTTCAACCGCTCCGATTATGAACTCCCGGGAAATCTCACCAGGATGGAAATGGCCTCGGACCGGCAGCAGGCCGAGCCGGCCCGCCCCGCCTACTGGACCTCAGGCGGCTACGGGGACGACGCGCTGGACAAGCACACGAACGTGAACCTGAAGATCGAGTCCCTCCTCGGCTCCTTCGGGCGCCTGGAGATGATCGCCTCCTACGGCAAAAAGGAACTGGATGCCAACATGGCCTCCTGGGCCCTCTACACCAACACGGAATCGGAAACGTACGGATTCACGCCGAAATACATTCTGGAGCACTCGTTTTTCGGTTTTTCCAACAAGCTGACCACCGGTGTGGACATCTATCGGGAGCCCTACGTCAAAAAGTTTTACAGCAGCCGGGAGCGAACGGACAGAACGGCCATCGCGGACCTGTACAAGAACAGCTTTGCCTTTTACATCCGGGATGAATTCAGCATCCTCAAAAACCTGATCCTGAGCGCCGGTTACCGCAACGAACGGGCCGTAATCGGGGGAGACTACAACAACCACACCGTTCCCGCTCAGAGCTTCACGAACAGGGAAAAGATCCATCACGGTGAGGCCTATGAGGGCGGCCTGACCTGGCTGATCGGCAAGAAATCGAGTGTCTTCGCCAAATACGCAACGGTCTTCCGCTTCCCGTTCCTGGACGAACAGGCCTCCTACAACGGCTTCGGCGGCATTCCCTTCTTCGCGGACATCGAGAAGGAAACAGGCCGGAGCTACGAAGCGGGAACCCAGTTCTTCCCACTGGACAACCTCAAGATCGCCCTCTCGGTCTTCCGCATCGACATGGAGAACGAGATTGCCTGGAACAGCCTGACCTTCCGCAACGAAAACCTTGACCCGACCCGCCACGACGGCGCGGAGGCGTCCTTCTCCTGGCAGGCCGTAACATTCGCCCGGCTGTACGGGAATTTCACCTACCACCGGGCGACCTTCGAGGCGGGGGAATTCAACGGCAGGGAGGTCCCCCTTGTCCCGAGACGCATGGCCCGGCTGGGCGTCGAATTCAGCCTGCCGTACGCCGTGACGGTAAAGCCCGAGGTGCGTTATGTCGGCGACAGCTACATGAGCGGCGACAACAACAACGACGGCGACAAGCTCGAATCCCACACGGTGTTCGACCTGTATGCGTTCTACCGGCCGGAATTCAAGGGCTTGAAGCTGACGGTCTTCCTCGGTGTGGAAAACCTGCTGAACGCTACGTATTCCTCCATCGGCGTGGAGGAAACGGCCTGGACCCCCCGGGTGTACTATCCCATGCCGGAGCGCACCATCAAGGGAGGCCTGACCGTCGAGTTCTGACGTAAGACCAGGCGGGCCGGGGGGCGGACCCCCTCCCTCCCCGGCCCCATCCCATATCCCGGTCTTTTCCCCGCCCGAGCGACCGGTTCCCCGTCCCCCCGCCATCGCCCGTTGACAAACCTCCTCCCTTGGCGTATTGCAGCTTTCATTCCGGCAGCAAATCTCAATACGTCCAGTACATGGGAAGAACCGTCATGGCATCGGAAACGAGATGGATCTGGGTGGACACAACGGAAAAACGGCAGGAGGCCGGCCGCGACATCGCCTCCTCTCCCTGGATTGCCCTGGACACGGAGTATGACTCCTTCCGCTATTTCCGGGACAAGCTCTGCCTCATCCAGGTCAAGACGCCCGCCATGACCTACCTGGTAGACCCCCTGGACGGCACGCCCCCGGAATATCTCGCCTCGCCCTTTGCAAGCCGCCAGATCCTGAAAGTATTCCACGCCGGAGACAACGACATCCGCCTTCTCCACCGCGATTTCGGATTCACCTTCCGGAACGTCTTTGACACGTACCGGGCGGCAACGCTCCTGGGACACCCGAACCTCTCCCTGGCGGCCCTGGTTGAGGACTGCCTCGGGATCCCCTTTCCGAAGCGCAAGAAGGTCCAGCGGTCCATCTGGGACATCCGGCCCCTGACGGAGGAGCAGCTCACCTATGCTGCGGAGGACACGCGGCATCTGATTCCCCTCTACCGGAAGCTGGAAGCCGATATCCGGGAGAAGGGCCTCCAGGAGGAGGCCAAGCGCTCTTTCCGGGAAATCGCCGCCGCCCGCTGGCAGGAGCGGCCTTTCCGTCCCGATGGGTATCGCAGGATTCAGGGGGTCTGGGAGCTGACCGAGCCGGAGCGGGAACGGTTGAAACGGCTGTATTCCTGGCGCTGGTGGAAAGCGAAGCAGATGGACCGCTCGCCCTTCATGCTCATTTCCTCGCAGGAGATGATCGCTCTGGCCGGACTGGAGAATGCATCCATCGAGACGCTGAGAAAAAGCGGGATCCTGTCTCCGGAGCGAACAGGCCGGTACGGAGCCGAGCTGGTGAAAGCCCTCCGGGAGCCGTGATGAGAGCCGGCAAGAACCGCGGGAACGAAACGCGATTTCTCACCCGAAAAATCAACTCAACGGATTTCAAATCCGCTCCTCTTTCCGTCTTTCTTTTTCTTTCCCGCCAAGCGAATCCCCTTTCCTTGTGCATTCAGCGCATCGGCGCAGGGGGCTGCCACGGGGGCTCCCGCCGTCGCGAAAACGTTTCCGCTCTT